>SCPP01000098.1_pt1 | contig 430569 bp, 387 predicted proteins | sample 6106811 | NCBI WGS metagenome assembly SCPP01 (sample SAMN10720449, study PRJNA508395) | human gut metagenome | isolation source: Participant 2 stool, 15 month | host: Homo sapiens | collected 2018
GCATTTACTACTTTTGAAATGTTGTCCTTATTTAATAAGTCGGACCATGATTGCGCCTGGCTGTTAGTTGCCATCAGCATAAATACTGCCAAAAGGCAATAGGTAAAAAACTCTTTTCATTTTCATTCTTCTTTCATTTAACATTGAGATCCTTGTTTATGTTTTCTATGTAGTTGAGTATATCCATACGTCCTGTGCGGTCTTCCGAGGAAGATACGAAGTGAGGAGGGAGCTCTTCCCATTGTTTGCCCAACTCACGTAAATAGGCATTGATATTCATTTTAAACGTCCACCTTTTAGCTTGTCGGCTTTGGTAAAGATGATAGAGAAGGGGATACCGTTCTCGCCCAGCCATTCCATAAACTCGAGGTCTATTTTTTGAGGTTCCAGCCGGCTGTCTATCAGGACAAAGAGGTTGGTCATTTGTTCCCGTTCCAAGATATAATCTTCGATTATGGTGCGTATCTGGTCTTTCCCTTTTTGTCCGCGTCGGGCATAGCCATATCCCGGAAGGTCGACGAGATACCAATTCTTATTGATAAGGAAGTGGTTGATTAACATCGTTTTTCCCGGAGTAGAAGAGGTCATGGCCAGACCTTTACGGCTGGTCAACATATTGATAAGACTCGATTTTCCCACATTCGAACGGCCTATAAAGGCATATTCCGGGAAAATACCGGCCGGGCATTTCTTCACGTCCGTATTGCTAATCACAAATTCAGCACTTGTTATTTCCATTTTCTTGTCATTTATTTCTTTGTAAAATCGTTTATAATAAACTCGCTCATCATTTATAATAAACTCGCTCATCATTTATAATAAACTATTGCGCAGTTTATAATAAACTCTGCCATTATTTATTATAAACTTCGGAGTACCTGTTTTCATGGTACTTTCAGCGTTTTCCTTTTTTTAGACATACAAATTAACCCCGCAAAGGTAAGCGTTCCATTTAACATTAGCAATTCATAACCGAATTTATATCCGGTTTCTTTTCCAATCCACCAGTTGGCAAGATAGCAGAGCAGTGGTGAAAGGATGGCTATGAGAGGAACCCACCGGTCGTTCGTTTGCCTACGTGTAAAAAGTCCGAAAGCAAACATTCCGAGCAGGGGGCCGTATGTGTAGGAGGCGATGATATATATGGCGTCAATAACGCTCTTATTATTGAGTATTTCTACCAGGCAGATGAAGAATGCCAATAAGACTGATAACGATAAATGCACTTTGCCTCTTTTGCGACGTGCCGTTTCTTCTGTGTCTTTTTCCGTATTCAGCAGGTCTACGCATACACTGGTTGTCATGGCTGTCAGGGCGGAATCCGAGTTGCTGAAAGCTGCTGCGATAATGCCGATTGTAAAAAGTACCAATACGGATTGTCCCAGATAACCTTGGGCTGCAAACATGGGTAGTATATCATCATTCATGGCTGGCAGTTCGAGTTGCATCTGTCCCGCTAGCGCTATCAATAGAATTCCCAGGCATAGAAAAAGGAAATTTAGCGGAATGAATGAGAAACCGTAGCAGTACATGTTTTTTTGTGCTTCCTGGAGGTTCCGGCAAGAAAGATTCTTTTGCATCATATCCTGATCCAGTCCGGTCATTACGATGACAATGAAGATACCACTGAAAAACTGTTTGAAGAAGTTCTGTCGGGATATCCAGTCGTCAAATACAAAAATACGGCTGTGTTCGCTGTTTTGGATTGTTTGCACAATGCCGCTGAAGTTAAGGTCTAATCTTTGGATTGTAAAATAGATGATAAAAATCAGAGCGGCAATCAGGCAAAATGTTTGTAAGGTATCTGTCCACACGATGGTCTTTATTCCGCTTTTATGGGTATATATCCATACCAATGCAACCGAACCGACAGCAATCAGCCAAAAGGGGACGTGCATTTCCTGAAATACATACGTATGGAGAATGAGGCATACCAGATAAAGTTTGGCTGCGGTTCCCAACATGCGTGACAGCAGAAAGAAAAAGGAACCGGTGCGATAGGCACGCACTCCGATGCGGGTGCCGAGGTATCCGTAGATACTTGTCAGATTCAATTTATAATATAAAGGAAGTAAGATATGGGCTACGGCCATGTATCCGAAGAAAAATCCGAGTACCGTTTGCATATACGTCATATCCATTCCGCGCACCATTCCCGGTACAGAGACGAAAGTGACTCCGGAGATAGAGGCGCCAATCATTCCAAAAGAGACTATGTACCAAGGTGATTGGTTCTCTCCCTTGAAGAACGCTGCATTCGATCCGCCCTTACGTCCGGTGATACGGGCTATTAGTAATAATACCGCGAAGTAGCAAAGAATAGTGACTAGTATCATCATAACAGATGCAAAGGTAGCAATTTTTGTAGGTATTAAAAACAATAATCTGTATCTTTGCAAGGTTTTATCGATAGAACAGCAAATATTATCTATGAACCAACAATATCCTTCTATACTGCTTGAAAAGGCAGTCGGCGAATTTTCCAAACTTCCGGGTATCGGGCGTAAGACGGCTATGAGGCTTGTTCTGCATCTGCTCCGTCAGGATACGGCTACGGTGGAAGCTTTCGGAAATTCTATCATAACGTTGAAACGTGAGGTGAAATACTGCAAAGTGTGTCATAATATATCCGATACTGAAACTTGCCAGATTTGCGCTAATCCGCAACGGGATGTTTCCACTGTCTGTGTGGTGGAAAATATCCGTGATGTAATGGCGGTGGAAGCAACCCAGCAGTATCGCGGGCTTTATCACGTTTTGGGTGGGGTTATTTCTCCAATGGACGGAGTCGGACCGAGTGACCTTCAAATTGAAAGCCTGGTGCAGCGGGTGGCTGAAGGTGGAATCAAAGAAGTTATTTTGGCATTGAGCACTACGATGGAGGGGGATACTACCAACTTCTATATCTATCGCAAGCTGGATAAACTAGGGGTTAAACTAAGTGTGATAGCCCGTGGCATATCGGTTGGTGATGAACTTGAATATGCCGATGAAGTAACTTTAGGACGCAGTATTGTGAACCGGACGCTTTTTACCGGAACTGTATAATCATTATTAATCATTTAAGAACGAACATGGAAGAACAGATAAAACGAGCTGTCAGAAATTTGAATATCAGTTATGTTTTCTTTTGGGTGCTCCCGGCATTTTTGCTTGGGGCAGGAGAATTTGAACTTTTTCCCGTAGGAGGTTTGGTAGATAACGCATCAGCTACCTATTATTTTGAGACGGTCGGCATTTTGCTCACTGCTTTGTGTGTGCCTCTTTCTCTCAAATTATTTAGCTTGGTGCTTAAGAAAAAGATAGATCACATGACTATCACGCTTGCCTTGAAGCGATATGTGCAATGGAACATTGTTCGCTTGGGAGTGCTTGAAGTAGCTATTGTAGTGAACCTTTTGTGTTACTACCTGACGTTGAGCAGTACGGGTAACCTCTGTATGCTGATTGGCCTCACGGCGTCACTTTTCTGCCTGCCCAGTGAGAAGAGATTGCGTAACGAACTTCACATTGCAAAAGAAGAAAAGCTATGAGACAGTCTTTCTTGATGAACGAGCGTATCTATCTTCGTGCGGTAGAACCGGAAGATATGGACATTATGTATGAGATGGAAAATGACCCTTCAATGTGGGATATTAGTAATTTTACGGTTCCTTATTCCCGTTATGTGCTTCGTCAATACATCGAAGGCTCACAGTGCGATGTGTTTGCCGATAAGCAATTGCGGCTGATGATTGTACGCAAATCTGACCAGTGTATACTCGGCACAATTGATATAACAGATTTTGTACCCCTTCATTCGCGGGGAGAAGTAGGGATTGCCGTCCATAAGGATTATCGGCAACGAGGTTATGCTACTGATGCATTGAAATTGCTTTGTGAATATGCTTTTGATTTTCTGTCTTTAAGTCAACTCTATGCACATGTCATGACGGATAATGAAGTATGTGTAAAACTGTTCACCTCTTGTGGTTTCGTTCAATGCGGATTATTAAAAAACTGGTTGCAGGTGGAGGGTTGTTACAAAGATGCATTGCTTCTCCAATGTTTGAATCCTAAGAAATGAGAAATTAATTGAGAGTAGGCACTTGTGGGAAACGTGAACACGTTTCATACTTGCTGCCTAACTTCTCTAAAGCTTTCCGCCACATATCTTTAATATTGTTTTTCATCAGATATGATTTCTCTTCCTCGGACACCAACCAAGTGTTTTCTCTGATTTCGTTGCTCAACTGTTCGCTATCCCAACCGGAATATCCCAAGAAGAAACGAATGCATTCACTGATTTTATTCCCTTGTAATATATATTTCTTTATTTCATCAAAATCTCCATTCAGATAAAGCCCTTTACTGATAGAAATGGATCCGGGGATATCAGATAATGTGTGGAGATAAAATAGGGTATCAGTGGCAATAGGTCCACCTTTGTATAGAGGAATCTCATCCAGGTATTTAAATTCCATGATGATATCGTTAAGGAACAATGGCAGTTGCTTGTTGATAACCAATCCCATACTTCCTTCATCCGTATGATCGACCAGTAAAATTACGGATCTGCCAAACGTTGCGTCACGTAGAAAAGGTTCTGATATTAAAATCCTTCCTCTCGATGGCAACACATTATTCGATTGAATCTTAAATATGTCAGAGTCGATATTCATGCCACTAAAGTAAGAAAAAAAACGGAATAACAATCGTTCTTTCCGTTTTTTTTCATTTTAAGAATGGCTTTTATGAATATCTTATGTCAAATAATCAGGCTATCGGATGATTTTCAGCAAATAGTTTCATTCTTTCATCCAGTTGAGCATATTGGTGGTCTTTAATGAAAGAGGTACACGCGCGCAATCCTTCCTGATGGCTTCCTGTAGTTACTAATGAGATAGCGCTGACTCCGTAGTACATCAATTCTTTCGCCAGTTCGCCACTGGTCATTCCCGGATAACCGATGGTGAAATAAAATCCGTCTGCAATCGGCTCGCCCAGATCGTTGTCATATACCAGATGAAAACCGTGACGGAGGAAGATTTCTTTTAATTTCCGTGCTCTTTCACCGTATATCTTCACTTCGTTAAGGAAATTATATTGTCCTTCGTTGGCAGCTTTCAGCATGGCGGCCATGGCGAACTGTGCAGAATGACTAGTTCCTGAAGAAAGCGCATAAAGCACACGGTGAATGAAAACCGTTCCGAAAGTTCCGCCACCATATCGTTTGGTCAGTCCCGGATAGCTTCGGTGGTATAGTTTATCAGAGATACAACTTACCCCAATACGTTGCCCGGCGTAGCTGAATGCTTTTGAGCCGGAAATCAGCAATACGTAATTGTCCGTATAATGGGCAACTGATGGCTGGAAAGGAGGTTGATACGGTTTACTTAAATCTTGGCGGAAGTCCATGGCAAAATAAGCCAAATCCTCCAGAACAATCACATCATACAGTGTTGCCAATTCACCGATAATCCTCAATTCTTCTTCTTTCAGGCAAATCCAGCTGGGATTATTGGGATTTGAATAAATGATGGCTGATATATTTCCTTTTTCTCAGATAGCTTTCCAGTTTCTCTTTCAGTTTTTCTCCGCGGTAGTCGTAGACATCAAATGTTTCAAACTTTTGCCCCATTACAACCAACTGCTGTTTCTGTACCGGAAACCCTGGATCGATAAACAAAATCGTATCTTTCTTTTCGTCACATTGACTGCAAGTAAGAAATGAAGCGAATGTACCTTGCATGGAACCAGTGACAGGCACACAACCTTCCGGACTTAAATCTACGTTGATGAATGCTTTGATAAAGTTGGATGCCTCTTTTTTGAGTTCCGGCAATCCGTTGATATCGGGATACAGGCTGGCAATGCCATTTTGCAGCGCTTCGATTTCCGCTTTCACGCCTACAGCGGAAGGAGGAAGTCCCGGAACACCCATTTCCATCTTGATAAATTCAACGCCTGATACTGCTTCTGCCTTTGAAGCTATCGCTTTCACTTCACGGATGGTAGCTTTCGAAAAATCGACAATTTGAAACTCATTGATGGTTTCGTCAATCAGATGTCGTTCAATTGGTGTATTTTTCATTCTATTTTCTATTTTATTAGTAGCTGCAAATGTACACGATAATTCTTAATAAACCCACTTTTTCAGAAAAAGATACTGAAGCTATTGCAGGTTAAAAAAATATCTACCTTTGCATCCGCAATCGAGAGAGATGCTAAAATGAATATTTTGGTGCGTTAGTTCAGTTGGTTAGAATACATGCCTGTCACGCATGGGGTCACGGGTTCGAGTCCCGTACGCACCGCATTAGGAAATAAAAAATCCTCTGATTTACTGAAAATCAGAGGATTTTTTATTTTGAAGATAGCGAATAATCGCTATCTCTTTTTTCCATCATATCCCCATTTCACATAGATGGCTCCCCATGCAAATCCTGCTCCAAATGCAGTAAGAATTAGGTTATCTCCTTTTTTGAATTTATCTTCAAAATCCCAGAGGCAGAGTGGGAGAGTGCCGGCACTAGTGTTACCGTATCGTTCGATGTTGACCATGACCTTTTCGACAGGAACTTCCAAACGTTGTGTTACGGCGGTGATAATACGTTGATTAGCGATGAGGAATTACCCAGTCGATGTTTTCTTTGCTTAGATGGTTTCTTGCAATGATAGATTCACAGGCATCAGCCATGTTGGATACTGCATATTTGAATACAGTACGTCCTTCCTGATAGATATAATGCATTTGATTATCCAATGTATAATAAGAAGGAGTACATATAGAGCCACCCGCTTTAATGTGCAAAAAAGGCAATCCTTTACCATCTGTTCTTAACACAGCATCCATAATGCCAAAATCTTCAGTAGTAGGTTCAAGCATGACAGCTGCTCCGCCATCACCGAAAATCGGACAAGTTGCCCGGTCGGCATAATTTATTATTGACGACATCTTTTCAGCGCCTACAACTACCACTTTCTTGTAATTTCCAGAACGGATAAAATTGGCTCCAGTCTCCAGTGCATATAAAAAACCGCTGCAAACAGCTTGCATGTCAAAAGCAAAAGCTCTTTTCAGTCCCAGTCTTTCACATAAAATAGAAGCCGTGGAAGGAAAGCGGTAGTCAGGGGTTGTTGTAGCTACAATTATCAGATCAATATCATCCGGATTTGTTCGGGTGCGTTTTATTAACTGTTTGACAGCTTTACGAGCTATGTAAGAAGTTCCCAGTCCTTCCTCTTTCAAAATACGTCTTTCCTTAATACCAATACGCCCCATAATCCATTCGTCGGTAGTATCTACCATTTTGGAAATCTCATCATTGGTCAAGATGTAATCGGGTACATATCCTCCGACTCCTGTAATTACTGCGTTTATTTTTTCCATTCGTTTTATCTAGTTTTGGTAAATTGAATAAGGAGGTTCATTCGAAAATCAAAAATGCGGGCGCAAATATATGGAAAAGAGACCGAATTCCAATAGTAGTTTGTGAAACTGTAGCCTTTTTAATTAATAAAAAGGAATATTTGACCAAATTTTGTCTAAATTTTTAGCAGGCAATTTTTGTTTAAATGAATGAGTTGTTGTAAATAATTGATTCATAGGTAATTGTGAATGTTGCTCCGGTATTGCTAACTACGAAGTTTGTCAAACAACTCGTCATTGTATAAAGATGACTTATTGGTTAGAGACTATTTAAATTTTATGCAAATCATATTTTCGCTTCCTTTCTTGTCTTGCAGGTTCAAGATTTTCTTGATGACTTGCAAATGTGTGTTCTTCTAAATCCATACTGCCATCGGTAATGTATGGTAATAGTCAGTTATTCATCAAGAAAAATATTGTATATGTGAAAATATACACAGCGATATGATAACCGGCAGAAGCTGCAGTACGTACCAGATGCAGTGTAAATGCTGTTTTACCTACCGCAGGACGGGCGGCAATAACGATCTCCTCACCGGGTTGCCAGCCGCATGTCACCCGGTCAAGGTCGGCAAATCCAGTAGTCAGTCCTGTAGCACTGTTCTTGTTGCTGGCCATGCGGGCCTCTATCAACTTATAGTGTCCTCTATGAGTTGTGACGTGGAACAGAGATGTTCGGCAGTACCACATTCATTTTCCAATCGGTCGAGGAGGGTATGGGCATTTGCCAGCGTATCGTCTGTATCAGTTATCCTGATAGTTGGGAAAATAAGCCACTGCCATCTCGGATAGTACGTGGCAACCGTGAAGCAGCCAGTCAAAAGATTGATTATCCATTGTTTAAAATATTTTAGTACGCCGCAAAATTATGACTCGTTTCATTGGATGAAAAAAACGTTTTTCTGATGCTGGTAATTTAAATGTAAAATAAGTATGAATATTTTTAAATAAAAATCTAATTATTTAAACAATCTTTTCTATATTTGCATTCGAAATTAGATTTTATATGGCAGTTTTGTCGATTAATAATCAGTAATATCAAACCATTTATATATAACTAAATTTTATAATGTTGAAAGGAATAGAAATAATAAAAGATCGTTTACAACGAAAGCGAAAACAGTACATCCATCAGGGAGAGAAAATAGAACAAATGAAGTGTACAATGCAAAACACCGGTGAGGAAATTGAGCAACTGGAATATGTGCTTAATGAGATGGAGCATATAGCGGATGTAAATCGTGCTCCACGAGTGATTCCAAATGCTAGGGTGGAGGAGGTGTTTGCATATCTCTGCCGGGTGTTTGAGTTTTTGCAGCACCGTTTAAAGCTGCATTTCAAATATAAATTGGCATGCGAAGTCATCTTTGCCTACTATCAGTTTAAAAGTCGGTTGCATACTCCTGGACGGGAATATTTAAGCTTTGCAACTATACTGACTTACTTTAAACGTGAAAGAGGAATGGCGTATGGGTGATTTCAAAAATATCGAAATATAGAGATAATAGTGTGAAAAACAAATGTTTTAGGAACAGAAATGACGAATTTGATATTTTTTCCTTATTTTTGTGTGTCCATTTTTGAATGATATGATACAGATAATACGATTAAAAGGAAAAGACAAACACTTATATCGGCTTTTAGCGCCGATGGTGATGGATCCCGAAGTGATACGCGCAAACAATAATTACCCTTTCAAGACGGGCGAAGAGTATGTGTGGTTCATTGCGATTGAAGATAAAGAAGTGGTGGGCTTCGTCCCCGTGGAACAGAAAAGCCGGAAGAAAGCTGTAATCAATAATTATTATGTGAAGGCAGAAGGCACCGTACGGGAGGAAATCCTGTCACATCTGTTGCCCGCTATCGTTGCGGAATTTAGGCCCGAGAGTTGGTTGCTCAATTCGGTCACACTGGTACAAGATAAAGAAACATTTGAAAAGTTTGAATTTGTATCGATGGACAAGAAATGGACACGGTATGTAAAAATGTATAGATAACTTATGACGAAAAAGAAAATAGCAGGCACAAAGAATGTATATGAATTAGCACAAGAACGACTGAAAGTTATATTTAATGAATTTGATAATATATATGTGTCATTCTCCGGAGGTAAAGACAGCGGGGTACTGCTGAATATGTGTATCGATTACATCAGGAAGAATAACCTGAAGGTACGTTTGGGAGTTTTTCACATGGATTATGAGATCCAGTATAAAATGACCATTGACTATGTAGACCGGATGCTGGAGGCCAATAAGGATATTTTGGATGTATACCGGGTATGCATCCCTTCCGTGTGGCTACCTGCACCTCGATGTATCAATCTTTTTGGCGTCCGTGGGAAGACAGCAAAAAGAATATATGGGTTCGTTCCATGCCGAAAAAGGCAATGACCAAAGAAGATTTTCCTTTTTACAATACGACCATGTGGGATTATGAATTTCAGATGCGTTTTGCGCAATGGATACATAATAAAATGATGCAGTGCGCACTTGTTGTCTGATCGGGATTCGTACACAGGAAAGTTTCAATCGGTGGAGATGTATCTATATGAGCCGTAAATTCCAGATGTATCATAAATATAAATGGACTTCAAAAGTAGGGAACGATATTTATAATGCCTACCCTATTTATGACTGGAAAACAACGGATGTATGGACTGCCAATGGAAAATTCCAGTGGGATTATAATGTTTTATACGATCTTTATTATCGTGCCGGAGTCAATCTGGAGCGTCAGCGTGTAGCAAGTCCCTTTATTAATGAGGCACAAGAGAGTTTGCAGCTTTACCGGGTGCTTGATCCTAATACCTGGGGTAAAATGGTGGGAAGGGTGAACGGTGTGAACTTTACCGGTATGTATGGTGGTACTCATGCAATGGGATGGCAATCGGTGAAACTTCCCGAAGGATATACATGGCGCGAGTTTATGTATTTTTTGTTGTCTACTCTGCCGGAGCGGGCGAGGAAGAATTATCTACGGAAACTTTCAGTGAGCGTGAATTTCTGGCGGACAAAAGGCGGATGCCTGAGTGATGCCACCATCCAAAAGCTGATTGATGCGAAAGTACCAATTATCGTTATGGACAACAGTAACTACAAAACGTTGAAAAAACCGGTATCAGGATGATATCGACATTCCGGAATTCAAAGAAATACCCACGTATAAGCGAATGTGCGTTTGTATTCTTAAGAATGACCATGCCTGCAAATATATGGGATTCTCGCCGACAAAGGAGGAGATGAGTAAGAGAAGTCAAGTTATGGAACAATATAGAATCATAGTATCATGAGTGTAGATAAAAGCCCGGTCTACGAGGTAAAAGCGGTGCCCGTAGAAAAAGTATATGCGAACGATTATAATCCGAATGTCGTTGCACCGCCTGAAATGAAGTTGCTGGAACTTTCTATTTGGGAAGATGGCTTTACGATGCCATGTGTATGTTACTACAATAAAGATGAAGACCGTTATATCCTGGTGGATGGTTACCATCGCTATACGGTATTGAAGACTTCCCAACGAATCTATAAGCGTGAAAACGGTTTGTTGCCGATTGTGGTGATAGACAAAGACTTGTCTAACCGTATGAGTTCAACAATCCGGCACAACCGTGCGCGTGGAATGCATAACATTGAATTGATGTGCAACATTGTTGCGGAGCTTGATAAGGCAGGTATGTCCGATCAATGGATAATGAAAAATATTGGTATGGATCGTGATGAATTGTTACGTCTGAAACAAATTTCAGGACTTGCTGATCTGTTTGCTAATCGCGAATTCAGTATTCCTGATGAGGTGGCACCTACGGAAACTGAGCGTAAAACCTTATAATCTGATAGTTATATATACAGAAATTGAGTATTTTGTCATTTAGGCACAAATTATACAAGTTATTAGCTTATTTTGTTGTATAAAATAGTTAGTTCTTTTGTCTAATTTGTGCCTAAGTTGTGTCTAAATGACACGGAAAACTATAACTTCCCTCTATTGTCCAAGTTTTTATGAAAGAAACTTGGGAATTTTAAAATGTTCGCATATCGAAAGAAATGAGGATATTGAATATTTTTGTTGTGAATTTCGTAACCTTGTTGTTCGCTACCTACATAATTAGTCCCTTTATTCTAAATTGATTCTCTGTAACAGAAATGAATACAATTTTGTATCTCCTTTAATATTCCGAAATTTGCAATATGAGATTTGGACAAAAATATTGTCCTGAGAGAAAAGCAAAAAGAGAAATATATAAGAAGTAGAGGAAAGTATATTAGAGAATTAATGAGAGAAATAACAAAACTTACAATCAGTTTTTTATATTTGATTTTTTTATTATCTGTGGTGTGTGTGCAGGGGTCGAATGTGACCGGCACTCTCTTTCAATTAACACCGAAAGTGACAACTTGTGCGGATATATATGCCAAGTTGTTGATTATGCCGTTGAGCAATCCTTGGCTTGGCTCTCTCTCTTATAGTGACACTCAAGAATCAATCTCCATGAATTATATTATGTATGAGTCCGGCATTCAGAACAATACCTGTCTGCACATCAAGGGACTTGGTCTGGTAATAACATCGGTAACAGATGGGGGCTGACTGGTTGATGTAGTATGAAGAAGGACAAAGAGAAACAGGTGACAGGATGATGTGTATCTAACATTAAAAACAGGAAATTTGGAAAAAGAAGTTCATATTAGACAAAGGAAAGTTGTTCCTGCTGCGGGAAGTACGCTTCAGCTCATGCCTACTGAAAATTCAAATTCGGAGGTATATGAAATCAATTATTTCTGCCTTACGGGCGAAGTGGATGAAAGTGCTAAAAATTGGATCCGTCTGTATTCTTCCGTAATGCCGGAGGAACATACAGGAGAAGAACGCATTATCGTTGAAGACGGTAAGATATATATTAAGGTATTGCCCAATATAGAGGCGGATTCCAGAAACGGAATCGTACATCTCACAACAATGGCGTCTTCCGTTAAAACGGGCATCAGTAATGTGCAACGCATAAAAATAGATGTTACTCAATTGGGGCAATAAATAACAGTAAATGTGATATAAATGAAGAAAGTTGCTATACTCATATTATTCATGCTCGGATGTGCTATTTCCGAGGGTTATGCCCAGAAGGTTGCGTTGAAAAGCAATCTGCTGTATGACGCTACCACTACCATGAATTTGGGGTTGGAGATCGGACTGGTGCGTAAATGGACGCTGGACATTCCGGTCAATTATAATCCGTGGAAACTTTCCGACGGCAAACGCCTCCGTCATTGGGGGATACAACCCGAAGTTCGTTACTGGTTTTGTGAGAGTTTTCGCCGTATGTTTATCGGAATGCACGGACATTATGCCGATTTCAATGTAGGAGGGTGGCCCGACTGGTCTTTTATCAGTGACAATATGCAGCATACGCGTTATCAGGGATATCTTTATGGCGGTGGCTTTTCCGTAGGATATTCGTGGATTCTGAAAAAACGCTGGAGTATAGAAACGTCTGTCGGAGTGGGATATGCGCACATTGTATATGACAAGTATCCTTGCGCTACCTGTGGTACGAGATTGAAGGAAAGCAGCAAAAATTATTTCGGACCTACCAAAGCAAGTGTGTCACTTATTTATGTAATTAAATAATAAGGAGTATGATAATAAGAAATATAGGTTTCCTTGTGTGTATGTTGGTGGTTTGCAGCCTGAATATAAACACAGCTATGGCTCAATCCCGCTCTTACGAAGGTGGCATTACCGTGAATCCGGTGCGGTTGGAACAGAAAGGTGATTTTATTCATGTCGATATAGATTTTGTTTTGAATAATGTGAAAGTGAAATCTGCCCGGGGAATGGATTTAATTCCGCGGCTGGTGACTTCCGGACGCACTCTGAATCTTCCGAAAGTTTCTATTAAAGGTCGTGACGAGTATTTGGCGTATGAGCGTGGGCTTGCGTTGATGAGCGCCAAGGAGAAGAGAAGCTATGAGAAGCCGTATATAGTGGAAAAAGCCGGAAAACTAAGAAATGATACGATTCGGTATCAATATCTGGTTCCGTTCGAATCATGGATGAAGGATGCGCGTCTGGACATGCAGCGTGACGAATGTGGTTGCGGTGAAACGGCATTAATGAACATCGAGGAATTTGGCAAAGTGACGTTGGAACGTGTATGGACGCCTTATGTAGTGGTTCCTCAGTTTGCTTATCTGCAACCGAAAGCGGAAGAAATCAAACAACGGGATATTCAAGTAGAATGTTTTCTGGATTTCGAGGTGAATAAAGTCAATATTCGTCCCGAATACATGAATAACCCTCAGGAACTGGCTAAAATCCGCAAGATGATCGATGAGCTGAAGTCCGATCCGAATGTGAAAGTGAACAGTCTGGATATTATCGGTTATGCGTCTCCGGAAGGAACATTGGCAGCGAACAAACGTCTGTCTGAAGGACGTGCCATGGCGCTCCGGGATTATCTGGCATACAGATACGATTTTCCGAGAAACCAATACTACATTGTCTTTGGAGGTGAAAACTGGGACGGACTGGAGAAGGCGCTTGAAACAATCGAATTGGAATATAAAGACGAAGTGCTGGATATTATCAGGAACATACCTATTGAAAAAGGAAGAGAAACAAAACTGATGCAACTTCACGGAGGGACGCCTTACGGATACTTGTTGAAGTATATTTTCCCAAGTTTGCGTGTGGCTATCTGCAAAGTGAATTACGAAGTGAGGGATTTTAGTGTGGAGGAAGCAAAAGAGATTATCAAGACGCGTCCGCAGAATTTGAGCTTGAATGAAATGTTTCTGGTAGCTAATACCTATCCGACAGGCTCGCAAGAATTTATTGATGTGTTCGAAACGGCTGTACGGATGTATCCGCAGAGTGAAATTGCAAATATGAATGCTGCTACCGCTGCTTTATCACGCAATGACCTGGTTTCGGCCGAACGTTATCTGGGCATGGTGAATTCGAATAAGAATTTGCCGGAATATAATAATGCTATGGGAATATTAATGTTAATGAAGGGAGATTATGAATTGTCGAAGAAGTATTTGAAGATTGCAGAGCAGTCAGGTCTGGATGCGGCTAGGAGCAATCTGGAAGAATTAGCCAGGAAGAAGGCTAATGCTGCCGAAAATGAGAAAGAATAGTAAGTAAAGCTTACTGATTAAGTGGGAAATTATATATGTATTAATTTTAATTTTTTTTTGTATTATGCTAAAGATTAAATCAATTTTAGTTTCATTGCTGGCCGTTGCGGCATTGGCAAGTTGTTCAAATGAGAACCTGGAGGAAAATTCCGGGGTTGAGGGGGGATCATCAGGTTATGATGTAGCTTACGTATCAATAAGTCTGACTAATCCAAAAGTGCTAGGTTCACGTGCTTCTGGCGAACAGACGGCTTTGCCTGCGGAAAGTAAGATTAATGAACTTTATGTGATTACGTTCAATGCGAGTAAGGTGGTGACTAAAGATGAAGATGCAACTAAGTATGCCACGGTGTTGGGAGCAAGTTCTTTCGGGACAAATAGTGGAGTTACAACTCCGAATACTCCGATTAAGGTGGGTACGGATACTAAGTATCTGCTTGTTGTTGCCAATCCGGGTTTCATATTAAAGAGTCGTCTGGATGCTATTGCAGATGGTACAAACTATACTGCCATCAATGCAATGATTACAGTGCCTGAAAACAATACTAAGCCCAACAATGCTTATCTGGTAGAGGAAGTCGTGCATTCCAATGGTTGTGCAATGATTAATGTCGGATTTTACGATGATTCCGATGCAAATCCAGACAATCATGCGTGGGAAGATGAATGTCTGCTTGATGTATCGGACAAGATTGTTTTAGTCAGCGACTATAAATCGGAAGCGCAAGCTCAGAATGCGGCGAAAAGTAATCCGGCTACTCTTGAGATAGAACGCCTTGCTGCAAAATTGGAGGTTATGATTGGCGGTTCATTAGAAGTAGGACCTTTTGCAGATGTAACAAATGAAAGTCTTGGACAGTTTGATTTTGGAAATTGGACTATAGACTACTACAACTCTAGGTTCTTTCCTTTTGCAAAGAAGACTACCACAGAGTCGTCTCATACTACCGGATTCTACAAAAGTAACTTCTATACAGTCGACCCGAACTTTACGGCTGCAGGTGGAACTGAATATCTTACAGGCATTGTTAAGAATACACTCGATGCTACTACTCGCGAACCTAAGGTAGAATGGGTTACTGAAAGTGCGACTGCGGGTGATAATTACAAATACTGTATCGAGAATACGATGGCCGCAGGATATCAGAAGTTCGGTGCGGCTACGCGTCTGGTACTTAAGGGACAGTATGCACCTTGGAAGGCCGGTGAATTTACTTTAGGAGATGACTGGTATCGTCTTCCTAACGGAACTAACTCTAGAAACTTCAAGAGTTTTACCGAATTGCTGGCTGCTTATACACCTGCTAAAGTTAAACAAGCAAATTCAGAAGCTATGACCGCGGAGGAAAAGCTCTTGGTTTCGGCATGCGAACTGTTCTATAGTCAAATAAAACCTGAACTTACCACCAATGATCCGGGTAGTTTTGCTCTTCTTACGCAGGCTATTATTGACGCCAACAACATTAAGAATGGCGGTGAATTGAGCAAAGAAGAAGGTTGTATCTATTGGTATCCAAAGAGTCTCAACTATTACTACTATGAGATTCGTCATGACAATGCAGCCAACTCTTACATGGAGTATGGAAAATACGGTGTAGTACGTAATAACTATTATACGCTTACGTTGACAAAGGTGAATGGTAACGGTACACCGTGGTATCCTGGTGGTGGCCCCGAAGATCCGGATGAAGAAGAAGATATCGATAAGAAAGGTGCTTATCTCCACTTTGAGATTAAAGTTGCTCCGTGGATATACTGGACTACAAATTTCGAAATCTAAATAAACTCTTTACTTTCAAAGAAAACAGGGCAGTGCGGACTGCCTGCCCTGTACTTTTTTTAAATTAGACATTTCGTGCGGAACAGACCGCGAAAAAAGTAAAAACAAGCCGGTGACAGGCTTCCCAAAAACAGCACTGAAATATGTCGGCGCATCCGAGATGCAATGAAATGCAAAACGCGCCCCCAAAAGAGGAAATAACCGGAGGTCACTAAATTGAGAACTCTGATCAATATAAAACGGCAAACCGATAGGGTTGCCTCCTAAAAGAAAAAAGATATGTTCGGAAAAACTAAATCGCTATTCCTTATCGTTGCTTCGATGCTATATATGGCTTCGTGCGACAGTATACGCGAAGACTTACCACGGTGCGAACTTTGGTTGGAATTTGTATTCGACTACAATATGGAATATGCGGATGCATTTAATCCGCAGGTTAAATCGGTGGATGTACTTGTGTTCGACAGCGATGATAAATTGCTCTTCACCAAAAGTGCCGGGGGTGCTGCGCTGGTTGGTGGAAACCGGATGTCGCTGACCGACGAGCTTGATTTCGGAAGTTATAAAGTACTGACCGTCGGAAGTCTGTCTGACAGGTTCCGGCTTTCGGACAATGCAGGTAATGAACTTGTGCCGGGAACAACCACTCTCCAACAGGTCATTGTATCCCTGAAGCGGGAGACGGATGTTGTTAATTTCGAATTTCAGCATCTTTACTTCGGAGAAGTTGTGAAAGTGGACCACCTGCCGTCCAATACCGACCATAAAATTTATCCGGTGAACCTGATACGCGACACCAATCGGTTTAATCTCGCGTTGATGGGATATGAGGAAAATAAAGTGGATGGCACACAATATACGTTTGAAATTCAGGCACCGGAAAATGCGGTTTATTCCTGGAAAAACGAACCCGCAGAACAAGGTCCCGTTACTTATATACCTTATTATACAGGTCCGGGCGAAATATCCGACGTGGTTATGTCCGCACGCCTGAACACGATGCGTTTGCTCAACAGGAGCGGATGGGATTATAAATTTATTATAAGGGATGCGAATACCGAAGCCGAAGTCTGGAGCTACAATCTGATGACACTATTGAGCATTGCCCGGCCGGTTTCCCGTTACGACGGAACGGAACTTCCCTTTCAGGAGTATCTTGACAGGCAGAGTGAATGGAACCTGATATTTACAGTCGTTGAAAAAACCGGAGGAGGATTCCTTCAGATTGGTATTGTCGTGGGAACCTGGATTTATTGGCTCCACGGGATGGAAGTTTAAGAATGAGAAAGAAGCTATTACATATCATTTGTCTGGTATCCGTCATCTTTTTGTTCTCATGCAGTAGAGAAGCTGATGTGGCTTATGAGTTGCCTGCCCATACTACCCGGGCGCAACTTAGCATCGGCTTGGTGAACAATGGGGATGTGGAACAACAGGAGAAGATAAACTCCATGCGGTTTATTGTATTCGGCAGCACGCCCAGTGGCGTGAGGATGGATGTGAATGAACACATCCTGTTGAGTACTCCGGAGACAGCCACCGATATTGATGCGCAACTTCTCGAAGTGACTTCCAGTAATGATATCCTGGTCGTAGTTATTGCCAACGAACCACAGAGCCTCACAAGCAAACTTGATGGTATATCCAATCTTTTGACATTGCAAGAGATGATTTATGATATCTCCGACATACTGAATAGTGACGGACAGATCATCTCGACGACCGGAATGCCTATGACAGGAGTGATCCGGGATATATCCATAGCACCCGATGAAACCAAAACAGTGCAAATGGTTATAGAACGTGCCGTAGCACGGGTAGATGTCTTTATCGAAGCTATAGACGGCGGGGCGGTGACCGGATATACTGCCGGAAGTACCAGTGTCACCTTACATAATTTCTCCCACGATAGCTATTTCGTGATGGGAAACGTGGACAACGGCACGCGTGATAACGCCGACTCTTCAAAAACTACGGAAAAGTGAAAGAAGACGTGTCGGAAAGCAATTTGTTAACGCATAGCTGGACGGCTACGACTACGGAAACCTGGGCATATTCATCGGCTTCCGGAGCTGAAAACCGGAAGTTGCTATGCTCGTTCTACACAGCCGAGCGCATATTCAAGTCGGATTATTCCGACCGGCTGGTTATCAGTATGGCTAATGTCCCGAAAGGGCCTTCGGACGTCACCGGAATAACCGGGAAAGTAATTGAGACCGTAACGAAGGTTGATGGCACTGGCAGTCCGACGGCGCAACCTTTTACGGAGATTCGTCGGAACAACGTGTATCAGATAACGGCACGCGTAGGAAAAATAGGCATTCAAATACTGACGATAAGCGTGGAAGATTGGGGTGAAAGGCAAGACATTGATCTGGATATGGACTTGTAATATCTTCCTCTGATTGTTTTTAATTTCGGAAAAGAAGTAAGATGATAAAGACTATAAATAATATCAGGATGATTATGGTAATGGCTGTCCTTTCGGCCGTACTCTTTTCGTGTGTCAGAGAAGAGATGGCGTGCGATAAGGAATTGATTGTTGTGCAACGTATCGGAGAAGGTGGCTATGTCTACACTCGTGGTGCGGTGATCTCTTCGAATACCGATCTGAAAGAAGAGACTTTCGGTCTTTACGGCTCATTGACTCCCAATGCTTCCGTTCCCCAAGCCTATTTCAATGCAAGTGCTACGGTTAACACCGACCTGACAGCTACCATCTCGCCGCTGCAATATTGGCCCGGATTGCTGAATGCGAGCATGAAGTTCTTCTCCTGGTATCCGTACAGTGATGCGGATGCGCCTGCTGCGAGTTTCGCTGATCCCGGAGAAATGGTATTGAATTATGCGGCGAATGCATCCGCCGCCAATCATGTCGATGTATTGGCGGCCATATCGGGTCCTGTATGGGTTGAAGGTGTGAATATACACTTCTACCACACATTGACCAAGGTTACCTTTACATTCAAGAAAGTAGCTCCTGTACCGGATGAGGTGACTATTGAGAAAATCGAATTCTGGAATGTGGGAAAAAGCGGTAAACTTGCCATGGTTGAAATTCCAACTGCTACGACGAAAAACGGCAAACCGAAGTTTGTCTGGAGCGATATTGCCACCGGAAAGGTCACTTCTGTTCCCACCGGCAACAAAACGGTGACCGAAGATGCCACCTTGATAGGTGATACATTCCTTATGTTGCCGACCGACGCTTTCTCCGCAACCGCCAAAATCGTTGTTACCACCAACTTTGGCGATCGGGAATTCCTGTTCGGTGATATTATCGCCAAGAACCCGCATTCGTGGGAGTCGGGCGAGTACATCAACTACAATCTTACGATATCCAACGAAACCTATCAGCTTTCAGCCACCCCGCTTGAATGGACGGAAAGCCCGGTGAATGTGATTTTCGACAAACAGTATTATCTCAAATTATCGCAGACCAAGGTACAGACGGCTGGTGATGGTGTCACTGTCAATATAGAAGCGAAAACAAATTATGATGCCAATCCGGATACAGGATATTTGCCGGGTGCGTCATTAAACAAAAGTACCATGGATACGTGGCCAACGGTTAATATGACCCAAACATCCCTTTCGGAAGGAGTGTATACGTATAATATCCAGGTTGTGATGCCCGGATTTAATTCAGGAACCGGAATTAAGCGGGAAACAGGCTTTTATATCAATGCCGGTAATCTGCGGCACCATGTACTGTTGAGTCAGTGGAGAGAAGACGGAGAGTGGCTGACCTCGAACGTAGAATTGGACAGCAGCGATAATGGAACCGGAAATATGCGACGTCGCAAGCTTGTCTTTACTTCGGGTAATCCGGGAACGTGGGAGTGGAAGATAACCCAAATACAGGATCCGGATAAAATTCTGCTTAACAGTGAGACAATGCTCGAAACAAGTGGCGTGAGCGGTGATGCGGTTTACTTCTACTTCAGAGCCGATGCTGTGTCCGGCGATACGGCTACACTCACAATAACCAATACGAATGGTGATAATCTGCCAATAACGGTGACATTGACCGCGCCATAATGGCGAATATGCAATATCAAAGTTTAAGGAAAGGAAATAGAAATATGCAATATGGGATTTCAATCATAAGAAAGTGCTATCTTTTGTCTGTTCTGCTGGCGACGGTATGGCTTACCGGATGTGTACAGGAGGAATTAGGGCCGACACCTTCTCCGTCAGGAAATGCTATCCGGTTTACATTAACGGTTCCCGATGTGAACCTCCCGTCTGTATCTTCGCGTACGATGACCGGAACGGGAACAGCAAAGAAAGAGGACGAAATAGAAACGGTGGATATTCTTGTTTTTGATATGTCAAAAACACCGGCGGTATACTTGGAATGTGCCAGTGCAACTGGAGTCACTCAGGACTTGGCTGACAATTCCACTGTGAGTTTCTCTGCCGTGCTTTCTCCCACTACCGCATCTACCTGTATTGTGGTCGTCGCGAATAAGGAATTTGATGATATTGTGTCGGGTTTCAGGAAGGGAGTGACCACCAAGGTTGAGGCAATGGAAAAGATGATCCATGCCCAGACAGGCAAATGGCTGGCAGACGGCTCGACAACTGGAGGGTATACGCGGATTCCGATGTATGGGGAGAAGGTATTAAGCAAAATCACTCCTTCGATGAATCCGATAACCGGCATAAATATGAAACGTATGCTGGCGCGTATCGATATCCGTAATAACAGTGTCACTTCGAATTTTACGGTCGAAGAGGTTTATTTGGCCAATTACAATACCACCGGATACATTGCTCCGGCATGGGACACGAACGGACAGGTTACCGAACCGATTCCGGATACTCCGGTTCTCCCCGCGGGCAGTGGTAAAATGACGGAGGAAGGGGATGCAATCCTTTATTCCGTAAATGGTAACACACCCTACGATGGGGAGATTTATACATTTGAATCTTTGGCGGCAGAGGATGCCGGTGGTGCGGGACAAGACGGAGAAGCAAGCCGTAAAGATGCTACTTGCCTGATTGTGAAAGGAAGAATCGGTACTGGTGAATCGACATTTTACCGGGTGGATTTCACCAAAAACGGAAATACAGGTGAGCAGGTGGAATATTTGCCTTTGAAGCGAAACCATAAATACATTATAACCATTACTAAGGCGTTGGGAACCGGTTATAAAAGTTTTAGCGAGGCGTTGGCGTCTTATACAGTCATGTCCAACCTTAAATTCCGGTTGATACACTATGACCGTGATAAGGTCAAAGATGTTGTCTACAATGGGCAATATATGCTCGGAGTGGGTGAATCGGAGGTCGCTGTAACTCAATACCAGAATAATAGCTATGCCATAGACGTTTTTACTGATAGTCCCGGTGGTTGGAAAGCCACTGTTACCGCAGGAAGCGACTGGCTCAAATTTGAAGGTGGAGTCAATACGGCATCGGGCGTTGCAAACGATGATACCCAACTCAAATTGAAGATTCCTTATTTTAATAATGATAATATAGGTGTTGAGCGTAAGGCTACTGTTACGTTGACGGCAGGACGCTTGACTCATAATATTGAAGTGACGCAATATACGATAGATCCGGGAATTATCAAATTTGTCGATGCATACGGAAATGTGTTGGAGAGAGGTCTTTTTTTCCCGATTAGAAATCCCGATGGTGACGAACTCCCTCTTGAACCGCAGACGGTGTATGTCATGTTTTCCGTGGATAAGATAGAAGGCAAACTTTTGACACTAACGATATCAGTATGATTCAATACAATGCCGGCGGTTTGATTCCGCACTTAGACAGGACGAATACGATACCGTTCAGTGAAAGGGTGCAGGCGTTTACCATACAGCCTAATCCGCGACGAGCGGGCGATGGTACTGTTGAAGATGGTGCAGGCTGGTGGTGGCGTTGGGACTTCATCTTATTCGGCCTGTACGATAAGGAGGGATACCTTACTCATGTACAATTCCCCATCAACCAAGGGGAGTTGGAATTCTCGTTCCGATATATTCCCACTACAGTCAATAGCCGTACTTATAAAGTCAATCTGGGTGCGGAACAATACTTGCAATTGTTTGTCAATAACAATTGGGAAATTATGGATATTGAGGAATTGAATACCACGAACGATGATGGCACCGGACTGATTCGGATAATGATATAATTATAGGCAGAAAGAATGCGGATGACAAGATGTATCTTGAGTCTATCATAGGCTATGATGACGGCAAGGGGAATGATGTGGTTGGTCACGGATACGATTTCAGGCTGAAGCTTCACCCCGGCAAGTGGAAAGAGGGAAAAAGCGGGACGATAAGAATCACGTTCAGAAATGTAATGCATACCGTGGCGGATGAAGAATTCCCTTTTTATCGTACGATTGACCTTCAGATGGTGTCCGAAACCAAATCTTATACAACTGCCGGGGAACCTCTTTTCTATCTTTATCCGCTTCGATTTGATAACAGGCTATATTATAAGGAAATAGGAGAAACAAAGCAAAGTGTGGGACGGTTGGAAAATGTATCCGATGCGGAGGACTTTTGTAGGAATATAGGCGATGGCTGGCGTCTGCCTACTGCCAGTGAACTGTTGATGTCATTTGTTTATGAGAATGCTTTGGGGGGCAATGCGGAGAATTATAATAATCATGACAGCCAGAATATATATGGATGGTATCAAAACTGGACTGGTAACTACTGGTCTTCATCATACTATGGGGCTAAAGGCTCTGCTACCCGTTTTTGGATGGAAATGTCGGCTGGTTATCTGGATTCCGCACCTGTTAGCGATAATAATTATTTCCGTTGCGTAAGGAATAATGCAAATAGTGGAAAGAAGTACCCTTATCTGACGGTAGAATCCTCAGGAGTCACTATTGTCTCTCGCGATGCCAGTGGAGGAACGGAGCCTTCGGTGTTGTTTGCTTCAGGTGAAACTCCGGATACAAGTGACGCAATGAATAAGGTTGCCCCTAAGTTTCAGATTGAAAATTCCAGTAGTAATGGTAAGACTTGGACGGAAGCAAAAGCGGCATGCGAAAGCAAGGGGAGTGGCTGGCGGCTGCCTACCCAGCGTGAAATGTTCTTGGTACTCAGCATGGGAGGGGCGGTTACCAACATCGAAAACCAAGGTTTCGGTGGTTCGACTACTTGGACTGGGGGCGGATTCGAGAAGATTAGCGCTGTGCACTGGACATTGACCTCACGTGATGGCGGCTATTGGCTGGTCGGACATAATAATGGTGAATTCGGCGCATGGACTACGGCAGAATCCACCGATTGGGCTTGGTATCGTTGTGTGCGCACAATAAATTAAAAGTTAAAAGAGCTGTATCTGAATGTTGTTTGCCTTCATTCAGATACAGCTTGTCTTTTATACCTTCTTTTCTTTATATCTTAAAATTCATAATGTTCTGTGTCTTTCCTTTGTTTATAACGTATTGATAACTTCCAACTGCTTTTGCAGGAAAGCGATACGCTGTGCTTCTCCACTTTCCGAAATCAAGATAGAGTGGCGCTTCAATGACTGAATCCAGTTGCGTTGTATCTGACAAATATGCGAACTCTGCGAATCCATTGAGTTAATAGAATATACCCGCAGCAGGCTGACCTGATAGTTTTTCTTCTCAATATAGCTGTAAGTTGCTTCAAAACTAATGTTGGACAGATAGAAAGATACTTTCTTATTTTCACTGAACTCTCCTTTAATGGATAAATGCTCTATCACGGCAAGCAACTGGTGGAGTTCTTCCTTCAGTTGGACTACATCTTCCCGGGTAATCAGATTCAGACTGGCAAAATACTTAACCTCTTTTACAAAAGAGTAAAAGATATTCGTGTCCCAAATAAAATAAGTCTTTCCGCATTGCTTGATGTTATCACTCAGTTTCTTATGCGCGTTGACTATCCGTTCGTCCACGTGCATATCTGACAGCGAATGTGGTGTCTTTATATCTCCGTTCTGATACATCCATCGGCAAAGACGGAATTTAGACAAATTCTCGTAGGAAGAATAAAGCGTAAAGGGGAGTGAATTGGAGGCAGTATACACCTCTGTTGTGCTGTCTGTTTTCACGTAGTCGAAAATTTGCAGATAGCGTTTGATTATCTCGTAATAACTCTCCAGCGCACTGGGAGCATGAAGCAGGTTGTCGATTGGATACATGGCTGCCGACAATCTGGTCGATAGAAATACCGAGTTTTTGAGAAAGTAACGCTACCTCGTCTATTGTAAAAGATACTTCGCCTCTTAACCTACGATAAACAGCTTCTTTTCCCATACACAAAATGTCAGCCAAAGTATTGGCTAAGTTTATATCCTGAGGAATCCGTTCCCTCATTGTGGATATTAATTCGTTTAGAATACCATTTTTCATTGTTTGTTCCTTTAATTTTAATGTTAATAATCTCTGTGATACATTCTATGCAAAATTACGTCTTGTGTTTGAAAGATTTGTGTGGGAAAACAGAGATGAATGTGTATGTCTTTTTCTGATTGGGAATCAAGCGGGGCGAGTGGGAGCAGGGAATGAAAAAAAGTAGATAAGATTCTTATCTACTTTCGTTTATTGGAACTGGATTTTTTTTAGAGTTTTAATCTATGAAACTAAAATTAAAGAGCATCAATAATTTCTCGCTGTTGTTTGAAGAATTGGATACGCTGCATTTCGCCGCTTTCGGATATCAAAGTGGAGAATTTTTTCAGTGACTGGATCCATTCTTTCAGGGTACAGAAAATTTCGTTGTCCATCGTCGTGATGGAGTTGATGGAATAGATACGTATCAGGCTCAGTTGCAGATTATTAATGTCTACATAGCTGTATGTTGCCTCGAAGTTGATATTCGAGACGTAGATGCGGACACGGTTGCCGTCGGCTGTCTTGCCATTGACGGCCAGTTCTTCCAGTTCGTCCGCCAATAAGAATAATTCTTTCTTGATTTCTTCTTTCGTTTCGTCGGAAATGAGATGGATGCTGGCAAAGTATTGGATATCGTTGATGAGATGCTGGAAAATCATATTGTCCCATATATAGTCTGTGGAGTGGATATGACGGGTCATTCCTACATAGTCTTTCTGGATATTGGCCAGTTTCGTCGGAATTTCCAACTCTTCAAAACTCTTGCAATCAATATATTTGTTCTGGTACATCCATTTGAATAAACGGAATTTTGCCAGAAGCTCATGTTTCAGATAGAGAGTCTGGGGAATGATGTTGGCGGAAGTTCCCATTACAGAATTAGGATCGTCCGGCATCATGCTGATCAGCGATACATATTTTTCAAGGATATTGTAGTAACTCTCGAACGGGTCGTCGTAGTCTACAATGTTTATATTGAACATGGCGTTCGATTTGAAACTCAGTCCTATAATCTTGTCTAGTGATATGCCCAGTTTTCTTGAAATAAGAGCCGACTCTTGCAAAGTGAAAGGCACTTCACCGCGCAATCTTCTATATACAGCCTCTTTTCCTATGTATAGCGTGTCCATCAACATATCTGCCAGTTGCCCTTTGAGCGGAAGTTTTTCCTTCATCGCTTCTATAAGGTTTGCATTTGGATTATTTGTCATCATAATAGTTCTAATAAATAATACTTTTCTATTATAAACATTTGTCTGTGGCAAGTTGTTTCAGAATATGAAAGTATTTAATTCTTCTTTTTTGGAAAATATCCTTTCCGAAAAATTGTATATATAAAGCAAATCGGTTACATTTGTAACCATAAACAAAACGGAGAGACAGTGTCTCTTTAGTAAACAATAGAAAAACGAATAATGAAAAGAATATTGGTAAGTGGGGGAGCCGGATTTATAGGCTCACATCTTTGTACACGGCTTATAAACGACGGTCACGAAGTGATATGCCTTGATAATTTTTTTACGGGATCGAAGATAATATTGCTCATTTAATGAATAATCATCATTTTGAGATAGTGAGGCACGATGTCACTTATCCCTATTCTGCCGAGGTAGATGAAATATATAATTTAGCTTGTCCTGCATCTCCTATACATTATCAGCATGATCCGATTCAGACGGCTAAAACGTCTGTCATGGGTGCTATCAACATGCTGGGACTGGCAATGAGGCTGGATGCCAAAATATTGCAGGCTTCTACCAGTGAAGTGTATGGAGACCCCATTGTACATCCGCAACCGGAAAGTTATTGGGGAAACGTGAATCCGGTGGGTTACCGCTCCTGTTATGATGAAGGAAAACGTTGTGCGGAAACTTTGTTTATGGATTATCACCGCCAGAATGATGTACGTGTGAAAATTATCCGTATCTTTAATACGTACGGAGCGCGAATGTTGCCGAATGACGGGCGTGTAGTCTCTAATTTTATTCTGCAAGCGTTGAATAATGAAGATATTACCATATATGGTGACGGCAAACAGACACGCAGTTTCCAATATATTGATGATTTGATTGAGGGAATGATACGGATGATGGATACGGAAGATGATTTCACCGGTCCTGTGAACCTTGGAAACCCGAATGAATTTCCGGTTCTTGACTTGGCAAAAAAGATAATCAGTATGACCGGTTCATCTTCGAGAATTGTATTCAAGCCTTTGCCGGACGATGACCCGAAACAACGGCAGCCGGATATTACGCTGGCAAAAGAAAAACTTAATTGGGAGCCTACTATCGAATTGGAAGATGGGTTGAAGCGTATGATTGAATATTTTAAAAATGTCTGAAGCATAAAAAAAGAAAATTATGAATATGGAAATTAATCCTTCTGAATATAAAGTCCTTATTGTGGACGATGTAATATCAAACGTCCTTTTATTAAAGGTACTTTTGACCAACGAGAAATTCAAAATTGTGACTGCCGGTAATGGAACACAGGCGTTGGAACAAGTGAAGAAGGAAAATCCGGATCTTGTATTACTGGATGTAATGATGCCGGATATCAGTGGCTTTGAGGTAGCTCAACAAATGAAAGCAGACCCCGAAATGGCTGAAATTCCCATTATCTTCCTGACTGCTCTAAATAGTACGGCGGATATCGTAAAAGGATTTCAGGTGGGCGGTAATGACTTTATTTCAAAGCCATTCAATAAAGAAGAATTGATTATTCGTGTGACGCACCAGATTTCGTTGGTTGCAGCGAAAAGAATCATTGTTGCACAAACGGAAGAGTTGCGTAAGACGATCATGGGACGCGACAAACTCTATTCTGTGATTGCACATGACTTGCGTTCACCAATGGGATCTATCAAGATGGTGCTGAATATGCTGATTCTGAATCTGCCAAGCGAAACAATTGGTGATGAGATGTATGAATTGCTGACAATGGCTAATCAGACAACAGAAGATGTATTCTCATTGCTTGATAATCTGCTGAAATGGACGAAGAGCCAGATTGGTAAACTGAAAGTGGTTTATCAGGATATTAATATGGTGGAAGTCGTAGAGGGCGTAAGTGAAATCTTTACGATGGTGGCCAGTCTGAAAAATATTAAGATAGTACAAGATGTGCCTGTAGAGAATGTGGCTGTTCGTGCTGATATTGACATGATTAAGACGGTGATTCGTAATTTAATCAGTAATGCGATTAAGTTTAGCAATGAAGGTTCGGAAGTAGTGGTGTCACTGGCAGAAGAAGACGGTATGGCAATCGTAAGTGTGAAAGACAGTGGTTGCGGTATTGATGACGAAAATCAGAAGAAGTTGCTGCATACCGATACTCATTTCAGTACCTTTGGTACAAACAATGAAGAAGGTTCGGGACTCGGATTGTTATTGTGTCAGGACTTTGTTGTCAAAAATGGCGGTAAACTTTGGTTTACTTCAAAGAAGGGAGACGGGTCTACATTTAGTTTCTCAATTCCATTGTTGGAGAAATAAGATAACTATAGATAATACGACTAGAAATAATAAGGGCACGGTTTGCATGAATATGTAAATCGTGCCCTTATTTAATTGGTATATTCTATTTTCGGTTTATCGTTTGCAGATAGCCTTAAAATCGCAATACGAACATTTTTTAGTATCTTCTGTCTGCGTAAAAGGCTCTTCTTCGCTGAACATCTCTTCTAATAGTGCTTGCAGGCGTTTGCGGAATTCGTCTTCAAAAAAGGCGAAGTTATTTACCGGCATTTTCGGTTTGCGGGGTTCTCCCATTTCAATAACGGGCGAATAACTTTCCGATGCTGCGCGGTGGATATAGAGTAGGGCAGGAGCTACCATCAGCGATTGTTTCCGGCTCATAATGGCAGCATAGAGAAATGTCTGGAAGATATAATTCGGGCGTGTTTCCGAAGGGGTAAACAACTGCTCTATATTGGCTGGTGTTTTGGGGCTTCCGCCGGTTTTGTAATCAACGATTCTCAAAGTTCCTTCCTTAGCGTCCATGCGGTCTATCGTTCCACCCAAACGGAGAGTGAACGGGCCTTGTCCGGTGCGGATAGTTATTTCTTCTGAAACTTTCTCTTCCATGGCGATCATTTCAAAAGGGGTATATTGAAGGTCATTGCGTAACAACTGTTTCAGATAGGAGAGAATGACTTTGGAGTTGATAAGTTGCACGCCATTGTATTCGGGTTTTTCTTCAGGAGCTACCTTGAATAGTTCTTTCTTGAATGCCCGGTCAACATAGCTTTGCAGTTTGACCTCATCACGGAGTAAGCGTTCCAAGTCTTCTTTTTGTATCATATTTCCGTTGGCTGTCAGCTCGGTATATGCCAGTTGGGCGGAGAGGTGGAAAATCGTTCCGAACAGAGCGGAGTCGATTTCTGCACTGACTTCATCAGGAGTCTTTAGTCCTGCCACATACCGGTAGTAAAATCTCAGCCGACAGTCGAGGTATGCGTTAAGGGCGGAAGGGGAAAGAATGACGGATTTCGGGTTGGTACTGTCGTAAGCACGGTAAATTCGTCTTAATACTTCCGGTGTCTTCTCGATTTGTATCTCTTGATTGCTTTGCGGAGATTGTCCGGCTTCCAGATATTCACGGGTGATTTCGTGAGGCCCTTCCACTAATAATTGTAGCATGAAACGGGATTCTTCTCCACGATTCAAGCCGTCTGAAGAGGTGTTGTAGAGTAAAGTGATATTCTCTGCCCGTTGTATCAGGCGGTAGAAGTAGTAGGCGTAAACCGCATTTTTGTGTTCGATGGTCGTCATGCCGAAAGCCTTTCGAAGATTGTATGGGATGAATGAGGATTCTCCACCGGATTTGGGCAGTTGTCCTTCATTGAGAGATAGCATCACAAGGTTGCGGAAGTCAAGATTACGCGTTTCCAATACGCCCATCACTTGCATTCCGATGGCAGGCTCGCCGTGGAAAGGGATATTCGAGGCAGTCAGTACTTTGCTAATCAGCCTTTTTAATGTGTCGGTGCGAACGTTCAGTTCTCCACTTTCAATCAGGCTATAGAGACGGTTGATTTTAAGATGGCTCTGGAATAGGGATTCTCTATAAAGTTGATTGAAAATGTCATTGTATTCTCCTTCTTTGCGGTACAGGATGGAGATATCTTTGATTAGTCCGACAAGGTAGTCGCATAAGTCCTTAATGCCGCTGCGGGGAGTGAAGAGATTGGCTAGGAAGTCATCTTGTTTTAATTCCGAAGGGAGTGGATAGAAGCGGTTTGTCTTTGTCAGTTCATCTTCCAGTGAATCGGCATGAGTTGACAGTTGTTGAGTGTAGGGATGTTTCAATATAGCTGATACTGCTTCGTAGGTAAATCGTCCGGTATCGGTACGATAACCATTGGTCTGCAATTCCATTGCTGCGTTGATAAAGCTGTATACGGGAGTTTGCGCCAATGGGAAACCCATCGTGATGTTGACGTTCTTCACTTCTTGCGGGATGGAGTGGAGTACGGGAAGCAACAGTGCTTCGTTACAGAGTACTACTGCATTTTCTTTTTCTTCATATTCACTATTAGAGAAGGTTGTACGTATCCATTCGGGAAGGAAGCGCGCTTGTGCATTTTCGGTAGATGCGGAAATGTAGCGTATATTCTTGGGTGTTTTGAAAGAGTCGAAATAACTATCCGGAAGCTCGTTTGGGAAATCCTGTAAGTTACGTTTAAGGAATTCTCCGGCTTCATGCTTCTTGATTTGTTGGGTATAGAATATATCATAATCCCAATAGAACATGGCTTTATCTGCGTCTTGCAGCAGTTTGAAGAATTGGTGTTCTACTTTATTCAGTACATTAAAACCGACGAATATATATTTGTCATACTTGAGCCGGTCAGTATCGAGCTGCTCGATGACATTACGGTAGAGCATACCTTCGTAGGCAATGCCTAGCTCTGCGAGGTTCTCCTGATAGCGATGATAAATAGAGCTTAGTTTGTCCCAAAGGGAAATAAATTTCTCCTTAAGTTCCGTCCGGCGTTCGATAGAAAAATTCTGGAAGAATTGCCGGATAGCCTCTTCCTGCTCTTTGTCCAGAAAGTCATAGTCATCCATCAGGTTCTTCAAGTCTTGCAGATTGCTGAAGAGTTTGTCTGCATCTACCATGTTCTTATCTACATCATCGAAGTCGCTGATAAGCAGTTCTCCCCAAAAGTAGAAATCATCCAACGTCTCCTGGCTTTGTGTTTCTTCCTTGAACACTTTATAAAGTTCGCAAACTAATCGGATAGGGTCACCGGTTTTCTGTACGGATAGTTTCTGAAACAGGTCGCTGATACTCATTGCAGCGGGAGCCCAAATTGGTTGGTCGGATTCTCCTGCCAAGTATTCATTGAAAAACAGGTTGGCACGCTTGTTCGGGAAAACGAGCACTGTACGTGACAGGTCGTTTCCTATTTTGGAATATAAATCGTGAGCGACTAGTTGGAGAAATGTTTGCATATTGTTTAAAATGTTTTCTGGTTAAAGTATTTATTGCAGCCGGAACATGACTGGAATTGTATAATAAACGGCAACTTTTGTACCGTCAGCCAATTCTCCCGGTTTCCATTTAGGCATTGAATTGACAACTCGTAAAGCTTCTTTATCTAAGTAAGGGTCTACACCACGCACAACTTTAGGATTGACGATATTGCCGTCTTTGTCTACGATAAATTGAACGATGACGCGCCCTTGGATACCTGCCTCTCCTTGTGCAATCTCTTTGGGATATTGAATCTTCTTGGTTATAAATGACATGAGTTCCTGCATTCCTCCCGGAAATTCGGGCATAACGGCAGATACATGCAATGTATCATTTTCTGAAGGCATCTCGTCGATTTTGGGTGGAATCCATCCGGGGAGAGAAACGGACTCGATGGTGTCTGCTCTTATTTCTCCTTCTATTACTTCTTCTTCTGTTACAGGTTCGATAATTCCAAGAACTTCCGGTACGGGAGGGGGAGAGGGGGTATCTTTAATTGATGCCACAATTGTGTCTTCCTCTGTAATGGGAATAACGTCTCCAAACATGCATTCGTTGGCGATAGTATCGTTTATTATTTCTTGATTCGTTCCTTTATTGGCAGAGTTTGTACAAGAAGTCATCGGAGACATAGCTACTAATCCTGCGGATATACCTAGCACGGTGACTGCTTTCCCAGCTATTCGTTTTCGTTCGAGTTGTTGTTCCAAATAACGGACTTCTGCTTCACATTTTGGACAAGTACCCAGACAATCACCCTGATATTGGCATTCGGAGGTGATGAACTCGATATCATTTGCTTCTGCTATCTGTCTGCGGATATCTTTTAGAATCTTGCAGGTTTGTTTTCCTCGTTTCATGGCTGATAGGATTTTGGAGTTTTATAGTGAACCGGTCGAATTGGGTGATTCCCATTTCTTTCAAGAGTTGTATGCTATGCTCAATATCATTCTCTGTATTGTAGTGGGGAATGAGCGGGGTACGGACGATGATTTGCTCTGCTTTACCATGCTCGATTAAATATCGGAGGTTGCAGAATACATTCTTATTGTCTTTACCTGTATATTGTTGATAGATATCGTTGTTGGTATCTTTAATGTCAATGATATAATTATCAATGACTGTGATAAGTTCTTCTATATTTTGCGTCGGAACATTGAGAGAGGTCTCGACGGTAATTCTCCATTCCGGTCCGCAAAGCTGACGGAATTGCCGGATAAACTTGCTTTGCAGCAATGGCTCACCACCGCCAAAAGTGACTCCGCCGCGACTGGCCAGAAAGTATAGTTCGTCTTTACGTACTTCTTCATAGAGCTGGTTGCAGTCGTAGTTCTTCCAAATGCCGTCAGGTTGTAGACAAGTTGGATTGAGACAGTACTTGCAATGTAGCGGACAACCGTGAAAAGCCACTAATGTTGTGACTCCTTCACCGTCAATGGAAAGTCGATGACGGGCAATGCCTATGAGGGGTACTGTTTTCATCCTTTATACTGTATCTATACTTTTTCTATTCTTTCTTCGTCTACATACCACAGATATCCAGTGATATTTTTATATCCCATTTGGGTGAGCAGTTGCATATATCCTTTCACCTGTTTATTGTATTTGGGATTCTCTTTGCCGAATTTAAAATCGACGACAACTACCTGCCCGTCTTTCATCATTACACGGTCGGGACGGCGAGTTTGCAAGACTCCTTTTTCCTTGTAAATGATGGCACATTCGTTGAACAGTGTCCATTCTCCTGAATACCAGTCTTGTATCTCGGGGGATGAGAAAGCCTTTTGTGCGACTTCACGTGCCATTTCCTCTTTTTCTTCGTTTCTGATTACTCCTTCAAAGATAAGCCGGTCAATGGCGGGCTCAATATCCTCTGCCGTTTCGATAACGGAGAATAGGGTATGCAGCAAACGTCCGCGATTGATAAAACGGTCGTCGGATTCCTCTTCTTCAATTCCTTGTATGAAGTCCGCTGAGCGGTTGGACTGGCGGAATTCAATATCATGGCGCATGGACTCCATTTGAACAGGTAGCTTTTCCGGTTTCTGAGTAAGCTTATTGGTAGAGGTCTTAGCTTTATCTTCTTCCGAAGGGCAGAGTTTACCTTGTTCATAACAGTCTTCTTCCCAATCTATCCCTTCTTTGAGCGCTACGACAGGGAGTGCGTTTGCCAGTAGTTCCGACATTGTACCTTTCTGGGCTTTTTTGCTCCAGATGATAAGATTCTTTCCTGCCCGGGTGAAAGCGACGTACAGCAAATTTAAGTTGTCTACCCATAGTTGCAAGCGTTCGTGCAGATAGTCGTTTCCATATATGGATTCCGCCATCTGCGTGGAGTAGTTGATAGGAAGAATATCCAAAGCGTTGAAGGGGGCTGCCTGAGGGGCACACCATACCAATTGGTTATTCGTTTCATTCTCTAATTTCCAGTCACAGAAAGGAAGAAGCACTGTGTGGAATTCCAATCCTTTGGATTTGTGTATGGAGAAGATTCGGATACCTTCTACCTCTCCGCTTGGAATCGTTTTGCTGCATAATGTTTCATCCCAATAACGGATGAATGCGTCAAGCTCGGAAGAGTTGTTTTGCAGGTAATCCGTTACTGCATCAAAAAAGGCAAACAGGTAAGCATCCTGGGCCTAATTTTGATATTCTTCATCTCGAAGATGCTGAATAGTTCCTCTAACAATTCATAGAGAGGCATTAGCCTCAGTTCTTTTATCCTTTCAAGAAATGCGGATGGAAGATAGTTTTCGACAGGAAGAAGCAGGAGGGTATTCCAGTCCAGCCCTTTTTGTAAAACTTCGTTCTGATAGGCTACTGCCAGTTGGGCACGGGCTATCTTATTGTTTCCGTCCGAGAGATAGCGCAAAGCATCCATCATCATACAAATAGCCAAGGAAGCATTCAGACGGAATGCTTCATCCGATACTATTTTGTAATGCAGCTCTTTGTCAAAATAATCGGCGATGCGTGGGATGCTTTTGTTCTTTCGTACAAGGATGGCTATGTCATTTAGCCGTACACCGTTAGCAAGCAGATGTTCTACTTCTGCTCCCAGGCTGATTAGTGTCTGTCCGGTATAGTCGTGCTCTTCGTCGGGTTCGAGAAAAGAGACTTTTACATATCCCTTTTCTGTACTTCGGGGAGATTCCTGCACGACGTCGGCATAGGCTTTTTGTAGGTCTTCGCAATCTTTGCCGAGTTGTTGTTGGTAAACTCCGTTCAGATAGTCGGCAGCAGCTGTGAATATATGGTTGTTGAACCGGATGACATTGGTCTCACTTCTCCGGTTGGTAGCCAATGTCTTGACACGAATCGGGAAATGTTCGATATGGTCATTCAGTCCGTTGAGAATTCCCCAATCCCCATTTCTCCAACGGTAGATAGATTGCTTCACGTCTCCGACAATCAGGCTGTTTGCCCCTTGGGATAATCCTTCGAGTAAAAGTAGTTTGAAGTTACCCCATTGCATTCGGCTGGTATCTTGAAACTCGTCTATCATGACATTGCGGATATTCGTCCCTATCTTTTCGAATACAAAAGAAGAATCGCCGTCTTTTACTAATTGATGGAGTAGGGCGTTGGTGTCTGACAGTAGGAACCGGTTGTTATCGTGGTTCAGTTGGCGTACTTCTTCGTCGATATTGGCGAGAAGTTGTACTTTATTGAGATGTTGCAGGGACAGCCGGCAACTGTTCAGCAGCATATTGTTTCGTGGACGTAACTTTTCGGCATCTTCCAGAACTTGCATAAGGCTGGAATTAGCTAAGTTTATGATATCCGCATAGCGGAGTGAGGTCTTGGCTGCCCAGTTCTTGGCGTCTTCCAGACATTTTTCCACTGTGGCATTACGTATATCGTTACCTAAAACCCCATTGTTGAGTTTACGGAAGTAGCTGCCGACTCCTCGTGAGCCACCTTTCAGGTCATCGGCAGTCAATGCGTGTCCGTCCAGTTCTCCTTCGAATTGGTCGTAGAAGCCTTTCATTTGTTCCAAAACCTCAGTCTCTAGGGCTTTCGGTGTTTACGGTATTCTTTGATAGTATCCGGGTTGCGCAGTCGTTCACGAAGTTTTTCTCCTTTCTCAATGTAGCCTTCATCAAATATATTGCGTCCGAAACTCTTGACTTCGTCCGATACGTTCCAACGTTTATCGTCGGCAATCCGTTCGTTGATATAGTCTAACAACCAGGCGAGGACAGGGGAGGTAGGACCTAACTTTTCAATCATACTGTCCACTGCGTCACTAAGTACTTCGGTGTTGTTCAGTTCTATATTCAGGTTCGGACTGAGTTCCAGTTCCCGTGCCAGATTACGCATGACGGACTGGAAGAAAGAGTCGATTGTCTCTACCCGAAAACGGCTGTAATCGTGCAACATATAGCTGAGGGCAACACCTGCTGCTTCACGTATTTCCTGCTCCGTTTTACCAGTCTCTTCCTTGATACGGTTGAGATAGGCTTCGGAATCTTTATCACTCGTCTGGATACCATAAAGCTGGCTGAGAATGCGTTCTTTCATCTCTGCCGTGGCTTTGTTTGTAAAGGTTACAGCCAAAATCTGCCGATAGGCGCGTGGATTGAGAATAAGTAGCTTAATATATTCTACAGCCAGGGTAAATGTTTTTCCCGATCCTGCAGAGGCTTTATAAACAAGGAGTTCGCTCATTATCTAATAATAGAATGAATTAATAAAACTTTTTCAGAAAATCAACTCCGAAACAAAGTATGAATAGAGGCAGATAGTCTTTTAAAGCTACTCGAAGTAACTTCAAAGCCTGCCCGATTCTGTAATTGACAGTTTGTGGAGAAACCTTGAGCTTTTCGGCTATCTCTTTGTGAGTTAAACGATGATTACGGTTCATTTCATATGCTTTCCGATATTCTTCAGGAAGTTGTTTTAATGCTTCTTCGTAAAGTCGCAGGAGCTCATTTTCTAAATAGAAATCCGGATTGCTGAATTCACCTTCGTATTTTTCTACTATTTCCTGATGTACTTTCCGTTTAATCTCAAAATGGGAGATACGGTTCAGTGCTTTGTTTTGACTATCGTAAAAAGAAGGGTTTTCAATGTCAGTTCCGGCATGAGACTGGAACGGTTTTCCCACAACCACATCATTGTTTCCTGCACAATTTCCTCAATCTCTTCCTGCTCGGCAACGTACTGCGAGCAGAAGGCGCACAATCGTCGGAAGTAATGACGGTAGACCGCGTCAAAAACTTTTTCTTCGCCTGCTTTCAGAGCATTGATGACAGATTTATTATTATTAATATCTAGAAATATTGGAGATTGTGACATTCTCTTTTGCTTTTGTAAGACAAAAATAATGAAAGAAGTAGAGAAAAGAAATAAAAACAGGAGAAAAATATTTTTTTCTTTTTGAGTTTAGTATATTTGTGCAGCCAACTGTATTACTACAAAAGTATTATATTTTTTATTGTAAAAAGATTGAATAGACATGGATGAAATATTCTTGTTGAGTTATCTACGGGGTGAATGTAATGACGAGGAAGCCGGACGGGTGGAAGCCTGGTGCAAGGAAGCGCCGGAGAACCGGAAAGTTCTGGAACAGCTATACTATACTCTTTTTGTAGGTGACCGGGTAGCGATGATGAATGCCGTAGATACAGAGGCGTCATTAGATAAATTTAAATCGGCTGTTCGGGAGAAAGAAAAGAAGGCCAAACGGAAGAATATGTCAATCCGTTGGGGACGTTATAGTACTGTGGCTGCTGCTTTCCTTGCCGGACTTGTTTTTGCAGGCGGGCTTACTTGGGGGCTGGTATCTAATAAACTTTCGGACTATGAGGTGCTGACTGTTGCAGGACAAAGAGCACAGACTGTACTCCCGGATGGCAGTAAGGTATGGCTGAATGCATCTTCAAAATTGGTTTATCATAACTCTTTCTGGAGTTCGGACCGCCAGGTTGACCTGTCAGGTGAAGCTTATTTTGAGGTGGCTCATGATAAGCATGCTCCGTTTATAGTAAACAGTAAGCAAATCAAGACATGCGTGTTGGGGACTAAATTCAATGTGCGGGCACGCGAAGAAGAGAATAGGGTAGTGACTACTTTGCTTCAAGGATTGGTTCGGGTGGATTCTCCACGGACAGAGGATAATGGCTATTTGCTGAAACCGGGACAAACATTGAACGTGAATACGGATACTTATCAGGCTGAACTGATTGAGTATAACCAACCTACGGATGTTCTTTTGTGGATTAACGGCAAACTGATGTTCAAGCAACATTCGCTATTGGAAATTACCAATGTCATGGAGAAGTTGTATGATATTAAATTTGTTTATGAGGATGATGCTCTGAAAACTGAACGATTTACTGGTGAATTCTCAACTGATAGCACACCGGATGAAATTCTTAATGTTTTGATGCATACTAATCATTTCAACTATAAGAAAAACGGACGGGTGATTCGGTTGATAAAGAAGAAATAAAACGGAGATATTTATAGAAGAAAAGAGTGTTTGAGATAGAAGGCATGTCGGGTTAGCTGGCATGCCTTTATTGTTATAAAAATAGATAAGGGGGCACTTTTTATACTTGGGGATTTAACAGCTCTACTGTCTTATTCATAACCGTGCGGATTTGAATTAAATAAGCAAATTCATCGGTGCAGAAATTTCCATTTAACTAATAACCGTGTATGAAAATGCTCGAGTATGAAATCACTCAAATTGATAAACTGAAATAATAGGTTAAATACCCATGAAAATAATGTGAGCCTAGATAAGCACATCGCTCTTTCTACAGTTGATTGAACGATGTGCTTGGTTTAAGAGATTTTAATTCTCTATCTTAGTCTTTATTATTCGGCAGGGAATACAAACATTTTGCCACCGTTATCATCAAATCTGCCTTTCATCGGAAGATTCAGATTATCCTTATCGCCGTTGTAATAAGTAGCCCAGTTCCATATCATAGTATCATCCTCTGTGATTTCACCGGTCTCGTGATTACGTTTTAGCCCGTTACACGGATAGTAAAGCAACAATCCTTTTTCGTCCGGATTTACCATTTTCCAAGTAAATGCTTTGATTTGCTGTTGAGTGCGTGCGATATCCCAGAAACGAACTTCGCGGATATATTCGTTGGCGCCCCCTATCCAGAAACCAATCAGGCCATACTCTCCGTCCCTAATCTCACTGGATGCTACCAGATCGCCATTTACATACACATAAGTTATTTTACCGTCATACACAAACGTAAGCATATACCATTCATTGGGTTTAGCGGCAAATTTATTCTTCGGAACATCTATTTGGGCAGAACCCGTTTTTATTTGCAATTGATTGGGGTCAATGGTTACATCTCCAAACCGAGTGTAAATTTCATCATGAGGTCCGGCATTGGCAACCAGTTTTGTTCCCCCAATAGACCTATTGTTGGCATTGTATGCAGAACGCTTAACCATAGCTTCCATTGTCCATTGTTTCACCTTAAAGTCCTGTGGGAACATTTTGTCACTCTCACTTCCTGAGCCATTCATAAGAAGTACTTTGGTACGCGTACGTTTCTCTAGAATAAGCAACGCTTCTTCTTCACCCGGAATCGGAGAGGCAGAGCCATTAGACAAACGGATAGGCAATGCATAATCTCCTTTCAATGAAAATTTTAGATTTTTCAATGAAACCGGTATGGACTGCATAGCCAGATTGGGTTTGAAGTTCATAACAGTCGGCATCTCATACATTTCGGGCGGTAGCATCAGATAGGATGTGTTATTCTTCTTGTTGTATTCGTCAAGTTGTGTCTGGTCACCAACGATTAAAGGAACATCGAATGCTTTGTCCTCCTTTACCGTCAATCCGACTTTCACATCTTTGATGAAATATTCTCTACCCTCTTCTACGAAAATCTGAATAGGACCCTCAGCGGCAATGTATGCACCTTGACCGCTTCCGTTATCTTTTTGAGATTCCGTATATAATTCGTTCTGGCAACCTGCTAGAAGCAATGCACCGAACAGAGTCATAACTATTTTTTTCATTTTTCTTTCTGATTAAAAGTTTATTCAAATTTGCCGGGATAAACCTGGTTACCATAATAAAGAGCAGTTCTCAACCACTTGTAAGAAGGTTCGTTGGCAAAATCATACTCCATGTGATAAGTACCTATGCCACCGATTCGTTTGCCACTAGGCAAGTCCATCGTTGCATAATCAAAGAGTTGTGCCCCATAAATATACCTGAATTCAGGACGCACAGAACTGGAATAATAGGTAATGCCACCGGTTCTCCAACCTTGTTCAAACTCAGCTGTGATAATGGTTTTACGCTCCCAATCCTCTAAATGCGGATGATTGATTTTCCTGATAACACTATTTGTATTACTTTCCCAATAAGCCTGATAGATATAATGATCTATTAATTTAGATGTTTCTGTAGACAAAAGATCCGGTTGCCCATCCATTACCAGCATTCTGCCTGCAGGACGTAAACGGGCACTCAAAGTTTCTATAAAGGCTTGCATTTTTGTATTACCTTTCGGACTTATTTCCTGACCATTAGCTATGGTTCCCGAATGTCCATATCCCGGTTCGTAGTCAATATCAAAACCATCTATATTATATTTCTCAATAGTGTCACAAATAGCATTTGCATAGGCGATACTTCCTTTTACAGGATCACCGCCACCTAATTCTTCTACCCAGTATTGGTGCATATCCTTACCTTGTGGAGTAATGGCGGAACCAATATCCTGAACAATCCAACAAAGCAGGGCTTTCCCACCTTTTACCTCTTGGAAGAATTTCAAGTCTGCTTTCTGTTCGTCAGATAAGTAACCTCTGGCCCCCCACAGCGAAACAAAGTCTACACTATCGGGCAACATCTTCAGATAATTCTGAGGATTCGTACCTTTACCAGTCCAGTTTCCATACCAGCCGAAACCCTTCACATGAGGAGTTTTACGGTACTCTCTGAGTTGGCGATAATATTCACGTTGCGAAGGCATTAAATCCTCCTCTCCCTGTGCTTCAATAAAAGGGATGTGGCGTGTTATATCTTCTTGTTCGGGTGAACGTCACACGCTCTGTCTCTGTCCAATCAGAACAGGCTACAAAGCTCAAAGCTGCAATACCAATGTATAAATAATTACGTAATCTCATAATATTAATTGTTGTTCATTGATTATTAAAACAAGTAACTGAATGGTTATTACTGGACAGGCCTGCCAGAACGTACCCACCAAAGTTTTGTGCCCCCTTTATTCGGACCATTTAGCAAAGTAGAAAGAGACGACATATTAGGGTTGCCCTGATGTTCCTTTGTTGAAAAGCTGAAACGTTCCGGTGTCCGGGCTTTTGCATCTGCACCTATCTTATTGGGCAAGTTGCTGTCAAAGAGAGCTGCCAGATAAGGATAACCTGTTCTGCGATATTCCGTCCACGCTTCTACTCCATTAGGATAGAGAGCCAGATATTTCTGAGTAATGATCTGTTGCAATTTTCCTTCTTCCGAAGCGGCGGCATCCCATTTGGGAGAAACGTTTCCGGCAGTGATGTCAAAACCGTAGGGATTAGAATAATTGGAATAATGATAATCACTCGTTGTCAACGCTGCCGGTTTCACACTGCCTTTGCTTAAGTAGGCAGTAGCTACTGCATCCGTAATGCCCCATTCTTCCATAGACATTTTCACGCCCGCTTCATACAAGTTCTTTACGTCTTCTGCTATCAAGTCATACAATGCCGCTTCAGCTTTTAAGAAATAAGTTTCGGAAGCTCTGAACCAATACAAAGGATCTGCATTTTCCACTTTGGGAGAAGATGCAAATTCTGCGCTATTCTTACCTGTTCCCTGTCCTTGAGTATTGCCGGGAGCAATGCAATAATATCCTTTGTTTCGTTATATGTACCTTCCGTGTAGTACTTTTCCAAACGCGGATCGCTATAACCGGTAAGATAAGACCAAGCCGTGGCGCCCATCCGGTTTTCTTTATAATCAATTGTGGCGATGAGAGAATTGAGTAACGGGTACTTGCTTGTATTACCGATTTTAGCTTCGTCAGCTTTGCTTTCAATCACGCCTCCATTCTTAGGGTCCAATGCTTTCGCAATATATTCTTTTGCTAAAGCTTCATTGACAAAGTGAACGCGAACTGCCATTCTCAGCATTAACGAATTGGCGAGTTTCGTCCATTTCACGGGGTCCCCATCATAGATTAAATCATATTTGGGCATAATCTTCGAAGTCGCTTTGTTGAGAACATCTGCACAAGTAGCCAAATCTTTCAGCATAGCCTTATACACATCTTCCTGTTTGTCGAGTGCCGGAGCGATGTCACCGTTTCCTGCATTGGTATATACGATAGGACCGAAACAATCGGTAGCTCTTAACCAACCTGCAACTTTCACTACATTAAATATGGCCATAATTTCTTGTTTCTCAGGCTCATCGCTCGTCCCGATTTTTTGGTATATCTGCACCCAAGGCTGATATACTTTCATGTAAAGCTGTTCGTATGCATAGTTCATTCGATTGTCTGCAAAATCCCAAGTTGCTTCCGTGCCCAACCTCCAGTTGTTATTCATCCCGAAATAACCTATATACTGACCGGATGACATCACGTCCGTAACCGCCAGGTCATTGCCCGGTTCGGTTGTCTTACTCGGCGAGCCGATAGGAATAACCCGCTGTTGCATATCCATCAACTGTGTGCCGTATATCAATCCGCCTGCTTCCAGATCTCCATCCGTCACACCCGTAGTACTTTTATTTATGTCAACATAATCTTCACAAGCAGTTAAGAAACTTAGCGAAAAGATTAATAATAAGTATTTCTTCATTTTCATAATATCAATAATTAGAATCCAAATTTCAAACTAAATCCGTAAGTACGACTGCTAGGCAACATAAAATAGTCGTAACCTTGACCGAACGTACCGGTTGAAGCAGTTAGCTCAGGATCATATGGAGCTTTGTTGTAAATCATCCATAAATTGGTTCCATATACAGAGACGTTCACGTTTTTCACCACATTACCAAACCATTTGTTAGGCAGCGTATAGCCTATGCTGGCTTCCTGCAAACGGATATTGGTAGCTGAATAAACATAATAGGAGTCTAAATCGTAGATTGTTCCATAATAATCTTGCGGCTCCATCTTTATATTACCCAGCATCACGTAGCCTGCCTCCCGCGCATCTGCAGATGCTTTTGATACGCCGAAACGGTCAAGCGTAGCTTGAGTTTTAGAAATCACGTTGCCGCCGATTCTTGCAGTAAACATCACGCTGGCATTAATGCCTTTATAGTTAAATCCATGTCTCCATCCCAGATTCCACTTCGGATTGACGGTACCTATTTTAAACGGTGTGGTATTCTCCGTGGCTATGGTTTGTCCGGGATTGTAAGGAATATAACCTTCGTCATTTTTCTCTACGCGCCGATCGGCATACAAAGCACCCACTTCACCACCTTCACGAAGACGGAAACGACCGAGTTTGATATCACTCAAATCCATCAGTTCGCCACTGACAGGATTCTTCACGTCGGAAGCCAGCTTCTTTATCTTATTCTTGTTGGAAGTGGCGGTGAAAGTCGTATTGTAGTTAAAGTCACCGAATGTCTGGTCGTAACCTAGCGTCAATTCGATACCTCTATTCTGCACATTACCGGCTTGCACATACATATATTTATATCCGCTGGTTCCCGGCATATCCGCTTTCAACAACTGGTTGTACGTGTTAGACTGATATATCGTAACCCCTAAAGTAACGGTGTTGTTAAACCATCTGGAGTCGATACCCAATTCGTAGGAGCGGGTACGTTCTGCCTTCAAATCACTTAAAGGATAATATTCGAAAGGAGCTACTGTGCCATTTTCCAGTTTATGGGTAATGGTTCCCGGTGTCAGACCCGTAAATGGAATAGGAGAGCCTACTTCGGTATAAGAGCCTCTGATTTTGAAATAGCCTAATACCGGTTGTATGCTTTCACGAAGACTGTTCGGTAAAAGCTCGGTAACGATAGCAGAAAGACCTACCGACGGATAGAAAATCCATTCTTCTTTACTGTTCACCAGTTGCGACGGTTTATCGGCACGGCCGGTCAGTGTGAGATACAAAGCCGAATTCCATGAAAGCTCTGCCGAAGCAAAAGCTGCGAAGTTTTGTGTACGCGAATCGCCTCCTGTCTCATAAACACTGGCAACGGCTGAATTTACATTTCCATAAGTAAATTTATTGGGGACAAGCAATAAATCGCCGCCATAACCGTGACCTTTTGTATCATATTCCTCGAAAGATGCGCCGGCATTGACCGTAGCGTGGTAAATTTGGGCAAATTGCTTGTCGAAATTTACCATAATATCGGCATATTTCTGTTTATAGAACTCGTTGGAGTATCTATATCGGCCGTTGTCTCCCGCAAAGGTGCTGATGGTGGAAGCGTAACGCTTGTCTTCCGATTCGGAATATGTATTATCAATGCGGGCACGACCTGCGACATTCAAGTACTCCGTAATGTCATATTTCAGATTGGCATAGAGCATATAGCGGTCTTTTGCTTCAGGACGCAAGTTGCGATAAGCAATCCAATAAGGATTTTGCACGTCCATACCCATGCCTCCCGGTTGCCAGCTTTGTTTATTATACCCCAACTCATTGTTGTAGCGTTCAAAATATTTTTCACTTTCAAAATTCATCCCTCTCGGATAGAGGTATGCTCCCACTATGGGATTAAAGTATGTACCGAAGGATATCATGTTGTTGTAGAACTCGCGCACATAACTGGCGGATACATCCAAAGTCAGTTTATCCTTTAGAAATTTAGCCGTATTGCGGAATGTTACGTTATACCGATGATATTTGTTATTTTCTACCATGCCGGTAGAGTTGACGGCCGATGCGGAGATATAGGTCTGGTTCTTTTCCGTCCCCATCGAGAGATTAAACGAATTGTTGAATGTAGCTCCGGTATTAAAAAAGTCTCTGGGTTCCCATGAAGACGTTTTTTCCATTTTATCGCCCCAAGAGAAGTAATCACCTGTAAGATTCCCATACGTATTTTGAAATTCCGGCATTACAAAGGGATTTGCGAACTCGACAGAAGAAGATACGTTCAGACGCATTGTACCTTCGGCGCCTTTCTTGGTATTAATCAGGATAACGCCATTGGCGGCATTGGCTCCATACAATGCGGCAGCCGACGGACCCGTCAATACGGATAGGCTTTCGATATCGTCGGGATTGAAATTGGCGATGCCTTCACCGGACGTTGCTCCTCCGAAGCCGGTTCCGTCTCCCGAACGGTCGGCTTTATTTCCGATAGGAATACCATCCACTACGTAGAGCACATTGTTCTGACCTGCGATGGATTTGTTACCACGCATCACAACACGAGTACCACCACCTACACCGGATGCACTACGCTGTATGTTGACACCGGCGACTTTTCCATTCAGTGAGTTCATAAAGTTGGCATCTTTGACTGCCGTCAAGTCGTCACCTTTCACTTGCTGAACGTTATAGCTCAGTGCTTTCTCCGAGCGCTTGATACCCAAAGCGGTCACAACCACTTCATCCAAAGTTTGAGTATCTTCACCCATTACAATTTTCAGGGGTTGTGTATTAGCCAGCGTGATTGCTTGGGAGAAACTGCGCATTATTGAAATCGCTTTCTGATTTTAGATAACTTTTATCATTTCTAATTATGTATATTTGATTTAATACTTTATTCCTTCATTTTTCAACAAACTGTCTTGCCCACAAGAAGTATGAGAACATACTGTTTTCCTAAAAAAAGATAGCATATCTTTATAGTCTCAATGTGCTATTTTTAAGATTTCGTGGGAAAACAACTATTCTAGAAACAATGAATTAGAGAATAAATTGCATAAATGATAGAATTAATATGCGGAAATACGGACTAATATTGCATAAAGTCATACATAATATGCATCTTTGCTTATGCAAAAGCCTTCATTGCTTTAAAACAAACGAAGTGTTCCTCGGTGTGCATCGATTCCTTCCTCGGTGAGGAAGGAATCGATGCACACCGAGGAAGTTGCAAAGAGGTTATGAAAAGTGATTTTATCTTCTAGTTCATCATAGATATATAAAAATCAAAAATGTCAAAATGACAATATGCCAATCACAAACCCTTTAAATAGTAATTAAAAGCTTTAAAATTCATACTATTTAATCAGAAAATATTTCAAATGATAAAGATATGAAATTTCGTATTTGTAAATGCCGGAGCTTTTCTACTTTTGTTAATATGATTGGTGCAATTATTACTTTCTCAGCAGTTTTAATATTCATTCTTTAAGAAGAGTCGTTTTTTAAGTGACTGATGATAAAAACCAGACAGCTATTGTTTTTACATAAAGTGTTTTATTTATAATATTTGACGCAAAATTATTAAATACTCCACGCAATATATTTAGTTTGTAACTAAAAACAAAACTAGAAACAAACTTTTATCACTCCAGATTTTTCACAGTCTGCTTTGTTGACTAATTAGAAAAATAATGTTTGTACATACAATTTGCATGCATTGCCTTAGCTCAAAGATTAAAATCAGTTAGCAATTGAGCATTCTTGATCCTTTCTTCTTTCTCAAAATAGGCTAGGTAGTTCTCAGTAACAGTAAGATTAGAGTGTCCCAGACTTTCGGAAATATAAGAGGTTTTAGCACCAGCGCGTTTTAATACTGTAGCAAACGAATGTCTTGCAGTATAGGTCGTTAATTGAGCAATACCAGTATTTTGAGCTATTTTTTTAAGTCTTCTGTTACATTTGGTAACAATACGCCGGACTAATCTAATTTTTTCAAATGCATTTTCAGTCCCTTTGGCATATTTAAAGATATACGTTTGAGGGGTATGTTGTGGATTCCCCCATTTATGAATAATGTTCCACATTTCCGGAGTTATGGTTGCATGAATCTCTTTATTATGCTTTGCAGTCCTTGCTGTTTTTGAACGCATAAAACAAATTTCATCATTTACAATATTTGAATATTGAAGAAATAGTAAATCCATAAAATTAATGCCATTACATAAATAAGAGAAAAACCATAAATCCCGAAATTCTTCCAAATCGTTAGTTTCATCTTGATATGACATAACCTTCTTTATTTCAGGAAGAGTGAGAGCTAATTTACGTCCGCAACCTTCAGGTATTTCATATTTATTTTTCCCAAAAGGAAAAGATGATTCTTTTAGAATACCATCGCGTACAGCCCGATTTAATACACATTTCAAAGTCCGAAAATAAATACTGATACTTGAGTAGCTTTTACCTTCTGATAAAAAGAAACGTTCACAACGCTTAAGCCAATCTATTGTAATTCTATCTAGAGGAACATTTGTTCCACCAAAACTCTCTAAACTTTTTAATGCACTTTGATAACTCAAATATGTACTCGCTTGCTCATTATCCTTTAATTCTTGCATTTTTAGATTAAAGGCACTGCGTAAATTTACATCCTTTATCTGTTTACCTAACCTGAAGCTCAACGTCTCAATATTAAATTCCCCTTTCTGTATAAGTTCATTTACTTGTTGCTTAATATTAGAAAAACTGCTTTCTATGTCAGTTCGTATTTCTGTCAATAATCGGCTTTTTGCTTTAAGCAACCTTTCCCAGTCTTCTTTCGACAGTTCCTTTCCGGTTGAGTAATATTTTTGTTTTCTCCTGAATACTACTTGAACCTTCACAGGAAATAGTCCACTCTTTTTGGCTCTTCTGGTATCTAATATGGTTAATACTGAAACTCCATCTCTTGAATATTTGAACATAAAATGAATGTTTATATCTATACATTAATTTAAGCATAAAATGAATTGTATGCAAAATGCATGCAAAGGTAATAAATCAGCCGGATTATAATGAATACATAATATTCTATTTATCAAATATTTATGTATCTATTTTTTGATTATAAATTTGATTTTCTTATTTATTTTCAAAAAAATCGTATCTTCGTTTAGTAAGGTTACAATATAAAATGTACTACTATTGAATAAGCGCTTATGAAAAAATGTTTTAAGTGTAACCTTTAAATTTAGTGATTATGAGAAACAGAGATACATGAAACCTTTGTATAAGAAGCGATAACGCCGTGTATCGTTTTATTAAATTTTATCTAAAAACTATTTCTAATTAAAAAGAATAAGATGAAAGAAATTATAAAACACAAGTTTCCGTACTTGTTATTCTTCCTTTTGTTGTTTTCGTGTTTTGCTTCAGTTTATGGGCAAGAACGAATGATTACCCTTAATCTATCGAAGGTACCCTCTAAATACTGCATTGAAAGAGATTGAGAAACAAACTTCAATGTCAGTAGTATATAACACAAATGATGTCGATATTAATCGCATCATATCTATCAAAGTATCAAAAGAATCTTTGAATAATGTAATGAATCAATTATTCAAAGGCGTCAATACCAGTTTTTCAATAGTCGATAACCATATTGTACTTTCTGCTAAAAATACTAAAGTAGACCAACAGAAAAAAACACCGATTGCCGCAAGTGGTACTATAACAGACGCAAAAGGTGAACCGTTAATCGGAGTTAGTGTCTTAGTGAAAGGAACTTCAAATGGTACTATTACTGATATGGATGGAAATTTCAAAATACAAGCTACAAAAGGTGATGTACTTGAAGTATCCTATATCGGTTATGTCTCCCAAGCAATCACGCTGGCTAATACACAACCTCTGAAAATTGTAATGGGTGAAGATACTCAAACACTGGATGAAGTGGTTGTTACAGCTTTGGGTATTAAGCGTGAGCAAAAGGCTTTGAGCTATAATGTTCAGCAAGTGAAAGGAGATGAGTTGACCACTGTGAGAGATGCGAATTTTATAAATGCCTTGTCTGGTAAAGTTGCAGGTGTTACTATTAATGCATCTTCGGCAGGTGCAGGAGCAGCAGCACGTGTAGTAATGCGTGGTACAAAATCGTTGGAAAAAGATGACAATGCTCTCTACGTGATTGATGGTATTCCGATGTTCAATGTCAATTCTGGTGATAATGCTGGGGGGACAATGAATAAACAGCCGGGAACTAATAGTGTAGCTGATATCAATCCGGAAGATATTGAGAGCATGACAATTTTGACAGGGCCTTCTGCTGCTGCATTATATGGTTCGGATGCTTCCAATGGTGTTGTTTTGATTACAACGAAAAAAGGAGTAGCCGGTAAGGTCAAGGTTACATATAGTAATAGCACTAGTTTCTCTTCTCCATTAATGATGCCCAAATTCCAGAATATTTATGGCAACCGTGAAGGAGAATCAATGAGCTGGGGTGGATTATTAGAGACACCCACTAATTTCGATCCTTCGGATTTCTTCAATACAGGTGTGAATGAGATGAATGGCTTCACAATGACAACCGGTACGGAACAAAACCAGACCTATGCTTCTATATCGACTACCAATTCTACAGGTATTTTACCTAATAACGCATATAATCGTTACAATTTCTCTATCCGGAATACCAGTAAGTTCTGCGATAATAAATTGAGTCTGGATTTGGGTGCACAATACATTATTCAGAACAATAAGAATATGGTGGGAAGCGGACAATATTTCAATCCGCTAGTTTCACTTTATCTTTTCCCCAGAGGAGAAAATTTTCAGGAAGTACAGATGTATGAGCGTTATAGTGAAGCGCGTAATATAATGACACAGTATTGGCCGGAAGCTATTTTTGGAACAGCTTTGGATATGCAAAACCCGTATTGGATTATGAACCGTATGCAGAATCGGCTTTCAAAACGTCGCTATATGTTTAATGCCAGCTTAAAGTGGGATATCACAGACTGGGTAAATGTAACAGGACGTGTGAGGGTGGACAATTCTGACCAGGATTCGTTCGAGGAATATTATGCAAGTACGAGAGGCACTTTTACTGAAGGTAGTTCGAAAGGATACTATGGACATACAAAGCAAAATGACCGTTCAGTATATGCCGATGTGTTGGCAAGTATTAATAAAAACTTCTGGGATGATAAGATTTCCTTGAATGCCAATATCGGAGCTTCTATTAATGACATGCAGGAAGATGCCATGTATGTGAAAGGCGGATTAGCGCAGATTACTAATAAATTTCATATCGGTAATATCAATATGAATACCTCAAAGCGAAATGAAAGTAAATGGCATGATCAGGTGCAAAGTATTTTTGCCAGTGCCGAAGTAGGCTGGAATCACCAATTGTATCTTACGTTGACCGGGCGTAACGATTGGGCTTCGCAACTGGCTTTCACAAGCAAAGGCTCTTATTTTTATCCGTCAGTAGGTCTGTCATGGCTGATTAGCGAGTCGTTTAAGTTACCGGAAGCCATTTCTTATTTAAAGGTACGTGGTTCATGGGCGGAAGTAGCCTCTTCACCTAGCCGTTATTTAACGCAGATGCAGTATACGTATAATGAGCAGACTAATACTTACGAGTATCCTGCTAACCATTATAATACAGACTTGAAACCTGAAAATACAAAATCATGGGAGTTTGGTTTGAATGCCAAGTTCTTGAAGAATCGGATTAATTTTGATATGACATTGTATCGCTCTAATACTTACAATCAAACATTCTATGTAGATGCTTCCGCTTCATCAGGATATAAGAAAAATATTGTTCAAACCGGAAATATCCAGAACCGGGGTATTGAATTAGCAGTTGGTTACTCGGATACATTTAATAAGGTGAAAGTTTCTACCAACTTTACTTATACAATAAATGAGAATGAGATTGTCAGTCTGGCTAATGGAGCAATTAACCAGAATACGGGTGAAGTCATTCACATGGATTATTATTCAAAAGGTACATTGGGTATTAGCGGTGGTCCTACTTTACGGCTATATGAAGGTGGAACAATGGGAGATATCTATATAAACCAGCGTTTACGCCAATCTCCTAACGGATATATATGGAGGGATCCTGCTGATGGAACTGTTGCTATTGAGAATACAGAGTATCGTAAAATAGGTTCGGTCCTTCCTAAGTATCATTTGGGATGGAATGGAAATGTCGCATGGAATGGCTTGAGTTTAGGCTTTGCTTTCACTGCCCGTGTCGGTGGACTGGTTGTTTCTGATACACAGGCTATGTTAGATAATTATGGTGTTTCCGAAACATCTGCCATTGCCCGGCAGAATGGTGGAGTTTGGATTGGTGACAGCCAGGTTGATGCTGAAGATTATTATAAGAAAGTTTCTACTGCTATTGGCACATACTATACTTATAGTGCAACGAATGTGCGTCTTTCCGAATTGAGCTTGAGTTATCAACTACCTAATAAATGGTTCCGAAATAAACTGAATATGACAGTAGGTTTGACAGGAAAGAATTTATGGATGATTTATTGCAAGGCTCCGTTCGATCCTGAAAGTACTTCATCTATTACTAGCAACTTCTATCAAGGTGTGGACTATTTCCAGCAACCTAGTTTGAAGAGTTTTGGATTTAATGTGAGACTTTCATTCTAAATGTAATTATGAGTATGAAAAATATGATGAGAAAGTACGTTAAACTGTCAGCATGCGTTTTGATGGCTTCGCTGATGACCGGATGTACCGGTAAGTTTGAAGAATATAATACGAATCCTTTTGGACCGACTCCGCAAGATATGCTAGGAGATAATGCTGCAACAGGTTCACTGATTCGGAGTATGTTCCCCGCCCTGGTACAGGGACAGCAGAATAATTCGCAAATGCTGGATCAGATGATCGGATCTGAGTATGGTGGAGAAATAGCCTGTATCGCAACGTGGAATAATGGAGGTAATTACTATACATATAATCCACGCATAGGCTGGTATGGTAATATGTTTGATACGACAATGCCACAGATTTATACAGGATTTTTCCAGATCAGGGATTTATCGGAAGGAAAAGGTTTGGCGTATCAATGGGCACAAATATTACGTGTTGCCGCTTCGGTAAGAATCAGTGATTGTTACGGACCGATTCCTTATTCAAAAATCACAGGTTCTGCTTTTACTGTGGCTTACGATTCGATGGAGGATTTATATAAGAGTATGTTTACAGACTTGGATGAGGCTATTGTTGCTTTCAAAACGGCTGTTTTGGGTGGTGAGGATATGTCTTCATTAACAGAATACGATCTTGTATTTGGCGGTGACTTTAATAAATGGGTGAAATTTGCCAACACATTAAAGTTGCGTATGGCTATGCGTATCTCTAATGTTGCTCCAGAACTGGCCAGGCAGAAAGCGGAAGAAGCGGTTTCTGATGTGATAGGAGTTATGACTACCTCTGCTGATGCTGCATACAGTAGCTTCAATGATGGTATGAATCCTTATTATCGTGTCGCTTTCTCTTGGAATGAAATACGTGTAAGTGCCAATATAACCTCTTATCTGGGCGGATATGACGATCCCCGTTTGTCTGCTTATGTGAATGACGCACAACTTGATGGTGCTGGTCGTGCCGGAGTACGCAATGGTATTTACCAAAGCGATGCTACTCAGGCTAAATATGCAACTTTCTCCCGTCCCAATATAGGAGAAACTGACAAACTATTGATTATGTCGGCTTCTGAAGCCTATTTTTTGCGTGCTGAAGGTGCATTGAAAGGCTGGACCATGAATGGAAAGGCAAAAGACCTCTATGAGCAGGGAGTACAAGTTTCTATGGAAGAACGCAAGGTAACTATTGGTGATTATTTGGCAAGTACCAAAAAACCTAAAGATTACGTAGATCCGACTGACTCAGGCAAGAATAAAACAGCAGTGTCTGAAGTCACTCCGAAATATGATGAATCAGCAGACCCTTCGGTTAATTTAGAACGTATTCTCGTTCAAAAATGGATTGCTAACTTTCCCAATGGTTGGGAAACATGGGCTGATATTCGTCGTACTGGTTATCCGAAACATTTCCCTATTGTCAACAATCTGAATACGGATGGCGTAACAGTTGAACGTGGTATGCGTCGTTTGCCTTTCCCGCAGTCGGAGTATAATACAAACAATGCCAATGTACGGGCGGCTGTATCAATGCTGGGTGGTTCGGATACCTCTGCTACAGATATTTGGTGGGCAAAGAAGAATTAATAAATACTGTAAAATGATTATTTATGAAAATGAGTAAATTGAAAAAAATAATATATGGAATAGGCATTAGCTTGTTCTTCTCGCAGGGATTTTTGAATTCAGCTTGTAGCGATTGGACAGACATTGAAGCGAAAGATTATTTTGTGCCTGTATCAGACGGATATAAGAATAATCTGAAAGATTATTTTAATTCTCCTCATAAAGTTATGTTTGGCTGGTTTGGTAACTGGACAGGAGTTACCATGTCATCTTCTCTGTGTGGGCTCCCTGACAGTGTGGATTTTGTGAGTCTTTGGCTGTGCTGGGGTAATTTGACAGCAGAACAGCAAACCGACCTGAGGAAATTTCAGGAAAAAGGTTCAAAAGCTGTGCTCTGCTGGCGTGCGGGTGATATTGGAGATAATTTAACTCCGGGTGGTAATGCAACTGATGTCAAGAATGCTTTTTGGGGAATTGATCCAAATGATGAAGATACTTATATAGAAGCTGCAAAAAAATACGCTCTTGCCATTGTTGATACCTGCAATAAATATAATGTGGATGGGTTCGATTATGATATTGAGGATAATGGAACATTGATCTCCTCAGAACATCCGGAAAGAGCTAATACATTTATGCGCACTTTGCGTGAAGAGTTTAATAAGACGGAAAGATACTTGTTGCTGATATTCCAGGTGGTAAATCATGGCTCCGTTTTTACGATATTCTAGCTGAAGATGTAGTACAAAGCCTGGACTATATTGCTTGGCAAACTTATGAGCTGGGACATTCCGGACTGGACGATTTCTTTACTGGTTATGGGGGAGTCAGCAGTTACCATCCGGAAATATTTGAAGAGGTACTGAAGAAGTCTATTGTAACAGCTACTTTTGAAAGGGCTATAGATAAACATTACTTTTCAGAACAGCAAGATTACCATCCTTCATGTGGAATAGAACACGGGGGTATGGGAGCTTATCATATTGAATATGATTATCCGGGAAACCCGGACTATCCGACTGTACGAGCAGCTATTAGTGCCCAAAATCCTCCTATCAATAATTAAAAGAAGAAAGGAAGTATGATATGAATAGAAAAACATTATTAAAACTGATAGTACTGGGGATGCTTCCCATTGTACAAACTGCTTGTGAAAATGCGCAAAATGCTGCTATTGAGAATTTGGTATATATCAATGAAGCCGCTAGTGCCAAAACAAAAGAGGTAACCATGCAGGATGAGATGACTCGTACATCTGTAACTATTCGTTTGGCTAGGGCTATGGATCAAGACGTGACCGCTGAATTATTTTTAGACAAGGATGCATTGGAATCTTATAATAGGAAGAACGAAACAAGTTATAAATTACCTAAGGCGGAATATGTTAGTTTTCCTGAAAAGGTAACAATAGCGGCAGGTTCTGTCAGTGCTGATCCTGTTAATATTGATATTAAATCTTTTGAGACGGAGGGTGCTCAATATGCTATTCCTATCAGTATAAAGAAAGCTGATGGAATAGACAAAGCGGAAGGTTCTTCGAACTTTATGGTTGTTTTAGTGAAGCCATTAAAACAATTAGTTCCCAAATTTCACCCTTATAATGCTATGCAGGCTGCACCGGAAGGAAGTTGGGGAATGAGTTTACCTAATTATACCTTGGAATGGTGGTGCAAAATGAGTGCTTTTCTACCAATAATCAGGCTATCTTTAACTCTGGTGGTAGTACGGAACTATACATACGTTTTGGTGATTTAGTTTATTCCAGTGGTGGTCGATATGTGTATAATTTCTTGCAGATTAAAACAATGGGGTCACAGTTTGATACAGGTGATCCGACTGCTGGAAATGGATTAGAAGCAAATGAATGGTATCATTTTGCTATTACTTATGATGCTGCCACAGGTACTTCATTACTTTACAAAAATGGAACGCAAATAGCTTCTCTAGTTAGTGCTACCGGACAGCCAATGATTATTGATAAGCTTCAAATGCTTTCTTCTGCTGAGTTTAGAGATGCTTGTGAAATGTGTCAGGTGCGGTTGTGGAAAGTAACTCGTTCGGCTAATCAGATAAAGAAAGGTATGTATTCTGAAGTGGAATATACCAATCAAGATTTGATATTGTATTTACCAATGAATGATGGTGAAGGAGCTACTACTTTGCATGATGTAACAGGCAATGGGCATGATGTAGAAATAGGTAATCTGAAGCCTAGTTCTCCGAACCATGCCGATGTGACTTGGGAAACTTATACGTTTGCTCAATAATTTAAATTGAAAATTTATGAAAACATTGTTTAAATATTTATTGATGTCTATGCCGTTGGCAGTGTCACTTCTGCTTATGACAGCTTGTAATGACGATGAATCGGTAGACCCTTATGATATTAATTATGTGTATATTTATTCTCCGGTAAGTACAGAGAATACGTTAGAATATAAAGGAAACGGGACATTTTTAGTTGACATTGCACCGGAATGTATTGTAAATCCGGTGAGATGTACGAAGCCTGCTCCAACCGACCTGACAATTCATATTAATGTCGATCCGTCTTTGGTGGATAGTTATAATCAAGCCAATGGCACTAATTATACCTTATTGAAAAGTGTTCAGTTAGAGAATGCGACTTTACATATAAAGAAAGGGGAGTATATATCGGCAGATTCATTAAAAGTACATTACACTGATATGACAGAGTTTCAAAGTGGGGCGGAAAATTATCTTCTTCCTATTGCTATCACTTCTATTGAAGGCTCAGGAGCGTCAATTAGTGAGAATAGTAAAATATATCTAACTTTTAGCTCGATTTATAAAGTGAATACTGTTACTATGGGCGCTTCTAAAAGTATGAACTTAGAATATGAGAATGGCGGATTTACGAATTTGACAGAGCGACTAGAGTTAGAGAATATGTTAACTGCTGACTGGGCTGCCGACGATGACATCAACATATCACTGGAGATGGATCCTAGTTTAATAGGAGCATATAATGCTGTAAATGGTACAAATTATGTGCTTATGCCTAATACGGCTTTTGAGCACTCTACGGTAACTATTAAAAAAGGTGCCCGGACACCGCAGGAGAAAGTGGCATTAACATTTTCGGATGCTATGGCAGCCGTGAATTTAGGTGAGAACTACATTTTGCCGATTGTTATTAGTGAGGTGAATGGAGTAGGTGCAGGGATTGGAAAGACTACTACTGCTTATCTTGTGTTCAGAACAGTAGAAAAATTATCATTATCAGTAGAAAATGTTCCGGTAGGAACAGCTATTAATGATTTCACCGGATGGAATATCACCGTGAATGGAAGTGCGACTGGTGCTAATTGGGGGGATAGTTGGATGGGATTAGTCACTAGTCCGGGAAACTATGTTGACTATATGGAAGCGTTTGAACCTTTAGAGATAGATATGGGCAAATTGGAAACAGTATCTGCGATTCAAATTCAATATTATAGTTCAAGCTACTCTCCCAGTTCTACTACTACAATCGAAGTAAGTTCGGATGGTATAAATTACAAAGTAGGTCAATGTGAGCTAACTGCCGCCCGTGCACATACTCTTGTATTTCAATATCCGGCAGAGGTGCGATATATTCGTGTGACATATTCTGCTACTGGTCGCTATGGAACACTCTTGACGGCTGTGAATGTATATACATCAACTGATGAATAGTATGGATCAAGAATAGATTTTATTCATAAAACAACTAATCTGACGGCTGTACCGAAAGTCAACATTCATACTTTGATTGTGACTTTACGATACAGCCGTCTAAATTCTTAATAAGCATTAAAAGAACAGCCTTTTGTTTAGTCCCGCAGTTCATTTAGTTGTATTCTTTATATAACACCATTAATAATAAACATGAAAAACATGAATCTGAAGCTGATTTTGAGAACACTATTGTTTTTTTTGAGTATATGGATGTGTGCGTCTTCTGCATATGCTCAAATTTCCTTAATGAAAGACGGAAAAACAAAGGCAAAGATTATATTGGCGGAAGATAGCCAAATGAATAGGGTCGCTGCTAATCTCTTTCAATCTTTCTTTCAAAAGATTACAGGCAAAACTTTGCCTGTTGTAATAAAACAGATTCCACAAAAGGGAGATATTCTTATTGGAGAACAATCCTCGAAAGAAGTGACAGAAGATGGATTTTCCATTTTTACTGGGGATGGAATCTTGAGAATCTCCGGACAAGACAATGGAGTTGTTTATGGAGTCATAACTCTATTAGAGCAATATTTAGGCGTTGATTACTGGGGGGAAAATGAATATTCTCTCACACCACAGAAAACAATAACTCTACCTTTGATTAATAAAATAGACAATCCGGCTTTCCGTTATCGCCAGACGCAATGCTATGCCATCCGTACGGACTCTGTCTATAAATGGTGGAATCGACTGGAAGAGCCAAGTGAGGTCTTTGCTGCCGGTTATTGGGTGCACACCTTTGATAAATTATTACCTTCTTCTGTTTATGGAAAAGAACATCCTGAATATTATTCTTATTTTAAGGGGAAACGTCATCCGGGAAAGGCTAGCCAGTGGTGCTTGAGTAACCCGGAAGTCTTTGAGATTGTAGCACAACGCGTTGATTCTATTTTTAAGGCAAATCCTGATAAACACATTATGTCTGTAAGCCAAAATGACGGTAACTATACAAATTGTACTTGTGATGCATGTAAGGCTATTGATGATAGGGAAGGGGCATTGTCAGGGAGTATAATCACCTTTTTGAATAAATTGGCTACCCGTTTTCCTAATAAGGAGTTTTCTACCTTGGCTTATTTATATACAATGAACCCGCCGAAGCATGTGAAACCATTGCCTAATGTAAATATAATGCTTTGTGATATTGATTGTGACCGCGAAGTGACATTGACTGAGAATGCTTCAGGTAAGCAATTTGTGAAGGCAATGGAGGGCTGGTCTGCTATAACTGATAATATATTTGTTTGGGATTATGGTATTAACTTTGATAATTATCTTGCTCCATTCCCCAATTTCCATATCTTGCAGGATAATATCCGCCTTTTCAAGAAGAATCATGCCACCATGCACTTTTCTCAGATAGCAGGAAGCAGGGGTGGAGACTTTGCAGAGTTGCGTGCTTATCTGGTGTCGAAGTTGATGTGGAATCCGGAAGCTAATGTAGACTCATTAATGCAACATTTTCTGCATGGCTACTATGGCGAAGCTGCACCTTATCTTTATCAATATATAAAAGTGATGGAAGGTGCGTTGATTGGCAGTGGACAAAGACTATGGATTTATGATTCGCCTGTCTCCCATAAATATGGAATGTTGAAACCGGCCTTGATGCGTCGTTACAATGATTTGTTTGATTTGGCGGAAAAAGCAGTTGAAGCAAATGATACATTCTTGAAAAGAGTTCAGCGTGCCCGTTTGCCGCTTCAGTATTCTGAGTTGGAAATAGCGCGTACGGAAACCGTGAAAGACTTAGCTGATATAGATAAAAAGTTGACACTTTTTGAGGAGAGAGTGAAAGAGTTTAATGTTCCTACATTGAATGAACGTTCTAATTCACCGATAGAGTACTGCGATCTATACCGTAAACGTTATATGCCGCAGACCGAACGGAGTTTGGCATTAGGAGCCAAGGTTTCTTATATTATTCCGCCTACCGGAAAATATGTAGAAATAGGAAAGACGGCATTAGTGGACGGACTGTTTGGCGGAGCTACTTTTGTTGACAGTTGGGTAGGCTGGGAAGGAACTGATGGTGCGTTCATCATAGATTTAGGAGCAGAAAAGGAGATTCATAGTGTAGAAACAGATTTCTTACATCAGATAGGGCGTGGATTCTCTTTCCTTTGCAAGTTACCTATTCTTATTCAACGGATGGAGAACAATATACTTTGTGGGGCACGACTGATTTGGCAGAAGAACGCTCCGGTAAGGTCGGATTCCGTGGGGTCAAGACAGAATCTGCAACGCTGATAAAGACACGTTATGTAAAAGTGGAAGTTACAGGAACGAAAGAATGTCCGACCTGGCATTATGGTGTCGGGCATCCTTCATGGTTTTTCATAGACGAAGTGATAATAAAATAAAAAGTAGGGGGAGACGTTAGTAGTTTCCCCCTTTTAGTTGTATTATATATAGATGGGTTAGAAAAATGATTTTTTTATCTATATACTATGATTTATGCAACAGAATAAAACTGCTTCTCAACGAAACTCTATCAGCCCGGCTTGCTGGGTACCTACCGCTTATTTTGCAATGGGACTTCCCTTTATTGCTATTAATCTGGTTTCCGTATTCATGTTTAAGGATCTGGGAATTTCCGATACACAAATCACCTTGTGGACTTCCCTTATTATGGCACCTTGGACATTTAAATTTTTATGGAGTCCTTTTCTTGAAATGTATCGAACAAAGAAATTCTTTGTATTGGTCACAGAATTGCTGAGTGGAGTCTTGTTTGGTATAGTAGCCTTTTCTTTATTCTTCGATTACTTTTTTGCCATAAGTATTTCTACAATGGCTATAATAGCTTTTAGTGGAGCAACACACGATATAGCCTGTGACGGTGTGTATATGGCCGAATTAAACAAAGAAGATCAAGCGAAATATATTGGAGTACAAGGTGCTTTTCTATAATGTGGCCAAATTAGTTGCCAATGGTGGATTGGTTGCTATGGCAGGTGCATTGGCCGAACATTTTGGAGCCATAGAAGGCGCTTCTATAGAAGCTAATAAAGGAGCATATACATCTGCATGGATGATCATTTTTGCGGTTATTGCAGCGATTATGGTGTTGATTGGCATTTACCATATAAAAGTTTTACCCTCTTCACAAGTTCCGTCAACAACGAAGAAAACGACATCAGAGATCGAAAGAGAATTGATGGCGGTTATTGCAGACTTCTTTACAAAGAAACATATATTCTATTATATCTGCTTTATTATTTTATATCGCCTGGCGGAAGGATTTATAATGAAGATTGCGCCGTTATTTCTGCGTGCTTCAAGAGATGTCGGTGGGTTAGGATTGTCCTTGACGGAGATTGGTACGTTAAATGGAGTTTTTGGTTCTGCAGCTTTTGTACTTGGCTCTTTGTTGGCAGGTATTTATGTCTCCAAGTTCGGATTGAAGAAGACACTTTTTACTCTTTGTTGTATATTCAATCTTCCGTTTGTCGCATATACTTTCCTGGCAGTTGTACAGCCTACTAACGTGTATCTGATAGGAACATGTATAACGATGGAATATTTCGGATATGGTTTTGGTTTTGTCGGACTGACATTATTTATGATGCAACAGATTGCTCCGGGAAAACATCAGATGTCGCATTATGCATTTGCATCAGGAATTATGAACTTGGGAGTAATGCTTCCAGGAATGGTGAGTGGCTATTTTAGTGACTTGCTGGGCTATCGGAACTTCTTTATTTATGTCTTGATTGCGACTATTCCTGCTTTTTTGATGACCTATTTTATACCTTTTACGTATGATGATTCAAAAAAATAAATAATATAAAAAACATTGATTATGAATAAGATTCAAATTCCTTGGGAAGATCGTCCTGTCGGATGTACGGATGTAATGTGGCGTTACTCGCAAAATCCGGTCATCGGACGCTATCATATTCCTTCATCCAATAGTATTTTCAACAGTGCTGTGGTGCCTTTCGGAGACGGCTTTGCAGGAGTATTCCGTTGTGACAACAAAGCTGTACAGATGAACATCTTCACAGGATTCAGTAAAGATGGTATTCATTGGGATATTAATCACGAGCCTATTCAGTTCAAGGCCGGTAACACGGAAATGATTGAATCGGAATATAAATATGATCCTCGTGTGACGTGGATTGAAGACCGTTATTGGGTAACTTGGTGCAACGGCTATCATGGACCTACTATCGGTATTGCCTATACTTTCGACTTTAAGGAGTTCTTCCAATGCGAGAACGCTTTCTTGCCTTTCAATCGTAACGGGGTACTTTTCCCACAAAAAATAGATGGCAAATATGCCATGTTGAGCCGCCCCAGTGATAATGGTCATACTCCGTTTGGTGATATTTATATCAGCTACAGTCCGGATATGAAATACTGGGGTGAACACCGTTGTGTCATGAAAGTAACTCCTTTCCCTGAAAGTGCCTGGCAGTGTACCAAGATTGGTGCAGGTTCGGTACCTTTCCTTACTGATGAAGGCTGGTTGCTTTTCTATCATGGTGTTATCACTACTTGCAACGGTTTCCGATATGCAATGGGTTCTGCCATACTTGATAAGGATCATCCGGAGAAAGCACTTTACCGTACTCGTGAATATCTGATTGGCCCGGCTGCTCCATATGAACTTCAAGGTGATGTGCCTAATGTAGTATTCCCTTGTGCCGCTTTGCAAGACGGCGAACGTGTAGCCGTCTATTATGGCGCTGCAGATACGGTTGTAGGCATGGCTTTCGGATACATTAAAGAGATTATCGACTTTACTAAACGAACAAGTATTATTTAATAAAGCTATGAGACGCATTTTATTAATTTACACACTTGCTTTCGCCCTTCTTCCCGTTTATGCGGGAGAAGGCGGAAGCCCTCCTGCTAAAAAGAATCTTTTGATAGATTATGTAGATCCTTTTATCGGAACTACTAATTTCGGAACTACCAACCCTGGGGCAATCTGCCCGAATGGCATGATGTCCGTGGTTCCTTTCAATGTGATGGGCTCTTCTGAGAATACGTACGATAAAGATGCACGATGGTGGTCTACGCCTTATGAATATACCAACTGTTTCTTTACCGGATATGCTCATGTGAATTTGAGCGGAGTCGGTTGTCCTGAATTAGGTTCCTTATTATTGATGCCTACTACCGGAGAACTGAATGTAGATTATAAAGAATACGGCAGTAAATATAAGGATGAACAGGCTTCTCCCGGCTATTATTCCAATTATTTGACGAAGTATAATATAAAGACAGAAGTCTCTGCTACTCCGCGTACTAGTATTGCCCGTTTTACTTTCCCAAAAGGTAAAAGTCATATATTGTTGAATCTGGGAGAAGGACTAACGAATGAAAGCGGTGCCATGCTTCGTCGTGTAAGCGATAGCGAAGTGGAAGGCGTAAAATTACTTGGTACTTTTTGTTATAATCCTCAGGCTGTATTTCCTATTTATTTTGTAATGCGGGTTAAAAAGACACCTGCTGCAACCGGATATTGGAAGAAGCAACGCCCGATGACGGGTGTGGAAGCCGAATGGGATCCTGATCAAGGGAAGTATAAATTATATACCCGCTATGGAAAAGAAATAGCAGGTGATGACATCGGCACTTATTTTTCTTTCGATACGGAAGAAGGTGAACAAGTGGAAGTGCAGATGGGAGTTTCATTTGTCAGCATAGAGAATGCCCGACTGAATTTAGACCGTGAACAATCGGGAAAGAATTTCGAGCAGATTCATGCTGACGCACGTGCAAAATGGAATGATGATTTGTCACGTATAACTGTAGAAGGCGGAACAGATGCTCAGAAAACAGTATTTTATACGGCACTTTATCATTTATTGATTCATCCAAATATCCTGCAAGATGTCAACGGAGAATATCCGGCAATGGAAAGCGATAAGATTATGACAACAAAGGGAGACCGCTACACGGTATTTTCTCTTTGGGACACCTATCGTAATGTCCACCAATTGCTGACTCTTGTCTATCCGGAACGTCAAATGGAGATGGTCCGTACCATGCTTGATATGTATCGGGAACATGGCTGGTTGCCTAAATGGGAATTATATGGAAGAGAGACATTGACGATGGAAGGTGACCCTAGCATTCCGGTAATTGTAGATACTTGGATGAAAGGATTGCGTGACTTTGATGTTGACTTGGCTTACGAAGCAATGTACAAATCAGCGACTTTGCCGGGAGCGGAGAATCTGATGCGCCCGGATAATGATGATTATATGTCAAAAGGATATGTACCTCTTCGTGAACAGTATGACAATTCCGTATCCCATGCGTTGGAATATTACATTGCAGACTTTGCGTTATCCCGCTTCGCCGAGGCTTTAGGTAAAAAGAAAGATGCGGAAATGTTCTATAAACGCTCTTTAGGCTATAAACATTATTATAGTAAAGAATTTGGTACGTTCCGTCCCATTCTTCCTGATGGAACCTTTTACAGTCCGTTTAATCCGAGACAAGGAGAGAATTTCGAACCGAATCCCGGTTTCCATGAAGGTAGTGCGTGGAATTATACATTCTATGTACCCCACGATGTATATGGGCTTGCTAAATTGATGGGGGGAAAGAAATCTTTTATCGATAAGTTGCAAATGGTTTTTGACGAAGGTCTTTATGACCCGGCTAATGAACCGGATATTGCCTACCCTCATTTATTCTCATACTTTAAAGGTGAAGAATGGCGTACACAAAAAGAGACTCAACGTCTGTTGGATAAGTATTTCACAACAAAACCGGATGGTATTCCGGGAAATGATGATACGGGAACAATGTCCTCATGGGCTATTTTCAACATGATAGGTTTCTATCCGGATTGTCCGGGACTACCCGAGTACACATTGACGACTCCAGTATTTGACAAAGTCACAATTCGTTTGAATCCGAAAATAAGGAAAAAGAGTTGGTGATTGAGACTAATCGTACTCAACCGGGAACTCTATATATCAATAAGGTGGTATTGAATGGCAAGAAGTTCAATAAATATCATATCACACACGATGAACTGGTTCATGGTCAACGCATATTTTTTGATTTAAAGTAACACACAGTGTTTCATAGGTATCGTTTTTGGGTTGACAGGGCTGTCGGACTTTTCGGGGTTCGGCAGCCCATTTTTTTTACATTTATTCTTATCATTATTATCAATAAAAGAGTGACGGTATATACCCGATATAGCGTCACTATCCGAGTCGGATACCGTCATCATCCTGCTTTGTTATTTCTCGATTCTCTTTTCTTTTATTTATTCTCTGTTACATAGGCGGTTACAAAACACCTCTTTATTCGTCTACTATACAAATAGCGTATAATAGAATTAAAATGAAAAAGAATTTATTTAGACAGATCCTTTGGATACTGATATTGGTGGAATGTTTTCCTTTATTGGCTGTTGCCGCATCACAGCAAAAAGAACAGCGTTATAAGATTGCCGTATGTGACTGGATGATTTTGAAGCGTCAGAAGATTGGCTCGTTCCAGTTGGTGCATGAGTTGAATGGTGATGGAGTAGAACTGGATATGGGTGGTCTTGGAAAAAGGGAAATGTTTGATAACAAACTGCGCGAACCTCATTTCCAGCAATTGTTTCGTGAAACTGCCCGGAAGTTCCAATTGGAAGTTCCTTCTGTTGCTATGTCCGGATTTTATGGACAGTCTTTTTTAGAGCGTGCTAATTATAAGGAACTGGTACAAGATTGCTTGAATGCAATGAAAGTAATGAGTGCTAAAGTCGCTTTTCTTCCGTTAGGTGGAATAAAAGCAGGTTGGGAAAAGGAACCGGAACTGCGTGCGGAAGTGGTCAATCGCTTGAAAAAGGTGGGGGACATGGCTGCTTCTGAAGGAGTAGTTATTGGTATTGAAACCCAATTGGATGCTAGAGGAGATGTAAAACTGCTGAAAGAAATTAATTCTCCCGGTATTAAAATCTATTTTAAATTCCAGAATGCATTAGAGAATGGAAGGGATCTATGTAAGGAACTCAAGATTCTTGGAAAAAATAGAATTTGCCAGATTCACTGTACAGATACAGATGGAGTGACTTTGCCTTTTAATAAGAGACTAGATATGGATAAGGTGAAAAAGACACTCGATAAGATGGGATGGAGCGGATGGTTGGTTGTAGAACGTTCGCGGGATAAAGAGGATGTACGGAATGTGAGGAAGAATTATGGAACTAACATAAAGTTTTTGAAAGAGGTGTTTCAACAATAGTGTCACTTTTTATTAAATTGGAACTTTTATCATGTTAAGAATCCGGACTTATATTAAGTTCGTTTTTTTGTCTTTATAAACTTCCCGGATTAAGTTTGTAATCATGCTTTTTTTATAAAATTCATTATCTCCATTATGGTATTAATCTGCAATTTTTGGATGGATTGTAGGAAGATATAACTTGCAATAAAGAAAGTTATTACCATATAAAATGTGTTCAGAAGAAATAAAGTTCACGTTTATTTGATTTTTATACTTTTTATGTGATTACATTTTCTTCAGTTGTTCGTCCTGTTTGTGTGTATATAGAAAAAGAAGATTATAGTTTTATGAATCTGAAGTGAATAAATTTTTTTAGATACAAGTATTTATTTGAAATATTTTTTAAGACTGAAGATAGTATGTATTATTTTTGTTTAATTAAAATTTAATCTATGAAGAGTAAAGTAAAGATTAAAAAGACGGTTGTCGAAAGTTTAGTTTGCTTGTCGATGATTCTTTCAGTTAGCTCTTGTGCGGGAGATGGGTTTGATGAAGAAACCTTTTCGGGAGGCGTGCAGGGGGCACAATTGAAATCTCCGGAGGCATCAGAAGTGGCTTTTGCCAAACTTCCGGGTACTAATAATGTAAAGGTCACTTGGCCTGTGGTTATGGGAGCGGGGGGGTACCGATTTTCCTTATATATTGTAGATGACCCAACTAATCCGGTTGTGGTAGTAAAGGATAGTATTATAGATGGTTCGTCTGTGGTGTGTCCTTATATAGAGGATACTAATTACAAAGCAGAAATTATCACGTTGGGTAATGAGAAGTTGAATAACACGGCTTCTACTACACCTGCCGAGCCTACGTGGACGACACTTGTTCCTGCAACTATTGTTCCTCCTGGAGATTTAACTGCATGGTTTACAAATAATCCGATTACTACAGGCAAAGATGTAGAAGTGGCATACGAGTTGGAAGCTGGTGGCGAATATACGATTTCAGGCAATTTGGATTTTGGTATAAACAATGTGCAATTGCGTGGAAACAAACTGAACCATGCAAAAGTGAAGTTCACAGGTGCAGATGGTAAAATATTAACGAGCGGGGGAGGATTAGCATTGAAGTTTATAGATTTTGATTGCGATCTTGCTACAACAGGAATATTTTTGGGATTCGGTGATATTGTCCCGGGAGAATTGGAAACATTTGAGGCGTGGGGAATTACTTCTCCCATTATAACAAATCCGATCATGATTCAATCTTGTAATATCAAGAATGTTAGAAATAAATTTATTGATATTAATGGAAAGAGTTATGCAGTGCAGAATCTTATCATTAGAGACTGTATTGTTGAAGCTTACCAAAAAGTTGATTTTATTAATTTCAATAAAGATATGGCTTTTGTAAAAGATATGGAAATAAGTAATTCAACTTTCTATAGTCATCTTCAATCGGGTAACCGTTTTATACGGCATTCAGGTGCAAATGCGCAGAATGTACCGGGGTGGTCAACCGGAAGCATGAAATTCTTGAATAATACTTTCTACAATATATCATACTCCGGACAGAGTTTTAACGGAAATGGTTGGAAAAAAGACTTCAACTCAGTCGTGTCAAAGAACAATATTTTTTGTGATTCTTTTAACGGACAATTCAATCAGCGTATCAGAGTACAGAGTACTACAGTGGCAATGACTTTTGGAGATAACTGTTACTGGTATAATGGGGGAATTCCAGTGAATGAAACAACTGGTCGTGGAGAAGGTGACAAGACAACTACTGCTTATAATGTAGATCCCGGATTTGCCAATCCTGTTGAAGGAGATTTCACTCCGAGTGCACCGAAATACGTGCTCATGCAAGCGGTGATCCGCGTTGGCTAAATTAAAAAGAGTATAAATCTAGAAAACGATAAAGATGAAACTTAAGAATATACTTAGAATTAGTTTTGGTCTGTTTCTTGCTTTTGTAATGGTTATACCTGCGATAGCACAGAATTCTAAAACATTCAAAGGGGTTGTTCTGGATGAGACCGAACAACCTATCATTGGGGCTGCTGTAAAAGTAGTGGGAACAACTATAGGAACGATTACAGATTTTGATGGAAATTTCACATTGAATGTTCCCGATGGTAAGGAAGTAGAGATATCCTATATAGGATATGTGACACAGCATTTTTCTGCACCTTTCAAACTGACAAAAATCATAATGAAAGAGGATGCTCAGCAGTTGGACGAGGTAGTTGTGGTGGGCTATGGTACACAGAAAAAAGCGCATTTAACTGGTGCCATTGCTACTGTACCCGTTGATGAGATTCAAGATATTTCAAGCGGTAGTTTGGCAAATACATTGAGCGGTTTGGTAAATGGAGTATCTGTTAGTGGAGGTGATACTCGTCCAGGGCAGAACGCAACAATTACCATTCGCCAGAATAATGCATTGGAAAATATGGGAAACTCAAATCTGCAACCGTTGTACGTTATCGACGGATATATTTATCCTACAGAAGTGAAAGTGGGAAATTCTTATACTAATTTGGGTGCGGAAGCGTTTAATAATTTAGATCCGTCAGTAGTAGAAAGTATTTCTATTTTAAAGGATGCTTCGGCAGCAGTGTATGGTGCCCGTGCAGCGAATGGTGTTATTCTGGTAACTACTAAAAAGGGGAAATTGGGAACTCCGAAAATCTCATATAGTGGGACATTTGGTATTACTGACGAAGTATCCCGTCCGAAAATGTTGAGTGCATACGAATATGGTAAATTGTGGAATGCAGTACGTATGGCTGATCCGACTGAGACTGGTATTGATCCTTTAAGAGCCATTTTTCAACAAGATGAGTTGAATGCCATGAAGGGGTTGAATTATGATCTTTTGGATAAATATTGGGAATCTGCGTTGACACAACAGCATAGTGTGAATTTGAGTGGTGCTACTGAAAGGGCTAGTTATTTTGCTGGTATTTCTTATTTTGACCAAGATGGTAATTTAGGTAAGCTGGATTACAACCGTTGGAATTATCGTGCTGGTATTGATGTAAAGATTAGTAAATGGGTGAAGGCGAATGTGCAAGTTTCAGGTGATTATGGAAAGAAGAATACTCCCTTGAATCAAGTGGGTGGTTCATCTGCTGAAAAGGATTATAATACGCTTCTGACGCATCCATATTATATACCTGAATATGTGGGTGAACATGCGGTAGCTGCTTATGGTCCCACAAACTCACAGGTTAGTAATATACAAAATTACAATTTCAATGTACTTCAGAATAATGGAGACTATAGACGGAATATGACGTCCAATATGAATATTAATGCAGGATTGGAATATGACTTCGGGTGGAATAAATGGCTGAAAGGCTTGAAATTGAAGTTTACTTATTCGAAGAGTATCAATACTAATAAGACGAATGATTATGGTACTTCATACGAACTTTATTACATGGAGACCCGTGCAGGTAGTGGACAGCATTTGTATACTCCGATTGATGGAGCGGATAATAGTGCGTTTGAAAACTCCAATTTCTTCTATGCAAATAGTGGCAAACCGGTAATTAACTCCAGTACAAGTGATATAACCGGATATTTATCTCGTGCTATGACTCGTTCGGATAATTATCAGATGAATTTTATGGCAACTTATAATCGTGATTTCGGATTGCATTCAGTAGGAGCTTTGTTTTCTATTGAAAAGTCAGAATCAGAGACTGAATATTTGTATGGTATGGTTACTAATCCGTATGAATTTACTACAGGACAATCGAATTCGGTAGACTGGAATAGTACACCAAGTACGGATTTTACTCGTTTTGAATCTGGTAATTTATCTTATATCGGACGTTTGAATTATTCATATGATAATAAATATTTGTTAGAATTTCTGCTTCGTTCGGACTCATCCACTAAATTTGCTCCTGAAAATTATTGGGGATTCTTCCCGTCAGTATCTGCAGGTTGGGTAGTATCGCAAGAAGAATGGTTTACTCGGAATGTGAAATGGATTGATTATTTGAAAGTACGTGCATCTTTCGGTTTGACAGGGCGTGACAATACAGAACCATGGAAATGGTTACAGACTTACGGAACAGATAAAGATAAAGGTCCTGTATTCGGAACAGGTATGACTTCTAATGCAGGTAGTCACCTCACAATGAATAAAAACAATGCAGCTATCAACCGGGATGCTCATTGGGACAAGTCTTATAAAGGCAATTTCGGAATTGATCTAAATGTACTTGATAGCCGATTATCCTTTAATGTGGATGCTTATTATGAATGGAATCGTGAAATGCTGCTTAGTTATAATGCATCGGTTCCTTCTACGGTAGGCGCCAATTCTGCCAAAGTGAACTATGGCGAAATGAATGCTTACGGTATTGAGTTGTCTGCGACATGGAGAGATAAAATCGGCAAGGATTTTAAATATAAGATTCAGTTGAATACCGGTCTTAGTGATAATGAAATTCTTGTGAGAGACTGGGATACAAATCCGACATATAAGAGTTATAGGAAAGGTGACCGTCTTGATTTGGGTACATGGGGTATGCAGTGTATCGGTATGTTCCGCAGCTATCAGGATATAGACGAGTATTTTACTAAATACAACATCACTTCTTACATGGGCTATGCAAAAGAAGATGTAAAGCCTGGTATGTTGATTTATAAAGATGTACGGGGAGAGAGACAGGCAGATGGCACATACGCAGCACCGGATGGGGTGGTAAGTGCAGAAAATGACCAAGTACGATTATCGAATCGGAATAACCCTTACAGCATGACGATGAATCTCAATGCAGAATGGAAGGGAATTTCTCTGACTGCTCAGTTCAACGCAAGCTGGGGTGGTTACAGTTTCTTGCGACGATGCGATTTCTTTGGGAAATCAGGGTACATCGGCTAATAATTATAATGACTTGGAATATGCGAATATGCCTTCGTTCTGGAACACAGATAATATGTTTGTATACAATGATGTAGTGGATGCAGCAGGCAATGTAGTCGTGAAAGCCAATCGTAACGGTAAATATCCGAACTTGCGATGGAGCAGTGTGAATGCCCAGAAATCTTCTTATTGGAGAATAAGCGGAACACGTATCAAATTGAATCGTTTGACATTGGCATATCGTATACCGTCAAAATATACAAAGATGTTGGGAATAGAAAGTTGCCGTTTCAACGTAACAGGACAGAATCTGTTGAGTTTCTATAATCCTTATCCGGACAACTTCATCGATCCGATGACTATTTATGGTAATTATCCTACGCTGCGTAAATTTACGATTGGTGTTAATTTAACATTCTAAAAGAACAGTATGATGAAAAGAAAAAATATATTCCGTATTAGTATTGCTTTCCTTGCTGCAATGTCGTTTATTTCATGCAGTGACCAGTTTATGCAAGATAAGCAGAATTATGACAGTACTACTACCGATGCTTATAATTATTGGAGTGGGGCGCTGGCACGTGTGGCAGATGTTTATAAAGTATGTCTACCCGATCCTAAGGGTGTTCCTAGTGCTATGTTTAACAGTACCGGTTTGGCGGATGATCAATCAAAGTCGACTGAAGAATATAGTGGATTTAGTGCTTTTGTTGACCCTCTCAAGCCACTGACATATCAAACTGGAAACAATCCTGTACCTGATTATTTTGAAGGAACGAAAGGAGATCCCATCACTTCGGCTTACGGACGTATTCGTAATATTAATGATGCTATTGCAGGTATTGAGGGCAGTACACTTTCGCAGGATGAAAAGAATGAGTTGTTGGGACAGGTTTATTTCTTTCGTGCATGGTGTTATTATAATCTAGTGAAGTGGTATGGTGGTGTGCCTATTATAACGGAAGTACAAGAACCGGTCGAGAGTTCGGTAACTCCCCGTTCCTCTGCAAAAGACTGTTTCGATTTTATCTGTAATGATTTGGAGAAAGCTGAGACGATGTTGGCTCCTTTCACAGGGGCAGGTCAGTGGATGACAGGTGACAATTACGGTCGTGTTACTTCCGGTACGGCAGTTGCTTTGTTAGGGCGTGTACGCTTGCTTTATGCTAGTCCATTGTTCAATCGTTCTAATGATGAAAACCGTTGGAAACAGGCTTATACTGACATTAAAAGATCGATTGACGTGTTGGCGGCTGCCGGCTACGGATTAGCAAATGAAACTCCGGGAACGAATGCTTCCAACTGGGCTAAGATTTTTACAGAAGTTCCAAGTAAGGAAGCGGTATTTGTGACACTTCACAATACGCTCACAGAAGGTACTCCCGATTATCGTAAAAACAACACATGGGAGCAGGGTATCCGTCCGTCCAACGCTTTGGGAGGGGGAGGCAAAACTCCTTCTGCCATGTTGGTAGATATGTTCCCGATGTCCGACGGTAAGATACCTGCCACATGCAACACATACACTACGCTGACAAAATCAGCCGTAACTTACGATCCTCAGTTTCCTTTCATCAATCGTGATCCACGTTTTTACCGTACGTTCGCTTTCCCGGGGGTTCGTTGGGCATTCAACGGTGACCCACGCCTGTCGGAAAATCAAAATCCGTATGATGGACCCAGTTATGAACTTTGGAATTACACATGGTATACTGATGCGGCTTACGTAGATGATATTGAAGCGAATAGTGATGTTACGTATGGTGCCGATGCTCTTTTAAAGAATGTGAAAGGCTTTTATGTCCGTAAACGTTCAGATGATAGAGATGTCAATTCGACTTCACGTTATGTTTTCGCAACTTCCGGAGGATTCACCCGTTCGGCTGCCCCGTATATGGAAATCAGATATGCTGAAGTATTGCTCAATTATGCGGAAACGGCTTGTAATGCAGGCGAATTAGGCGTTGCTGTTGAACAATTGCAAAAAATCCGCGCCCGGGTTGGTTATACTGCTGAAAATAATTTTGGACTGGAAGTGGGTTTAGGCAGTGATCAGGCAAAGTGTATGGCCGCCATTTTGTATGAACGTCAGATAGAGTTGGCTTATGAAGGCAAGCGTTTCGATGATATGCGCCGTTGGATGCTGTTTGACGGTGGAGCTGTTCTGCCTGACGGAGCGCCTGCCACTTGGAAGTTGACCGGTTGGGGTGGAAATACTTGTACCTATCTTGGTTTCAAACCGATGAACGGACAACGTCGTGAAAATCTTGAATTCCGTGTGAATATTGACGGAGGAAATGGAGTTGGAGTGGGTGGAACAACAGTTGATTCCGACCCGTTAGTAAAAGTTGGGGTTACCCGTCCGGCAGCAATGGATTTGAGGAAAGATCTTGCCGGCGAACAGGAACGATTGAAAGCTTTCTATAAAGATAACTTAATTCGTAAAACAAAGAAAGGTGATTCTTATGACGACAGTCATTCTGAATTGTATGTCACTTTCCTTCCAAGGTACTATTTACTTGGGTTTAATCAAGGTATTCAAAGTAATAATGATGCATTGCCGCAAACGATCGGTTGGGGTGACTATTTGAATGGTGGGGCTAACGGAACTTTTGATCCATTGGCTGAATAAATGCCCTCGGACTCATTCCTTGTAAAGGGCTGAAAATACAGAAAATTGCCATTTCCTGTTCTTTTTGAAAAGAAGAAGACGGGAAGTGGCAATTTCTATTAATTCCCTTTTGTTCCGAATATTCCTAATAAAATATTTTATATTTGCCTATCAACTTTAGCAATAAAATAGGTGGAAAAAAGAAATATTATTTCTCCTTACTGATTACAAATCCTTTTCTCTTTCGTCTTATTATTGTATTTTTGAATTAACAACTTCACAAAACCAAATAAAAATGAAGAAGAAGCATCTACTTTTAGCAGCTTTCGCTGCAACAATGTTGGCTCCGACCATTGCATGGGCACAATACCCGCAAATATCCGGTGAAGCCAAAGAAAACTATACGAAGATGATGACCGAAGAGCGGAGACGTTCTGACGAAGCATGGGCAAAAGCGTTGCCGATAGTACAAAAAGAAGCAAGAGAAGGCCGCCCTTATATTCCTTGGGCTGGTCGTCCGTATGATTTGCCACAGGCTGATATCCCTTCATTCCCAGGTGCTGAAGGTGGCGGTATGTACAGTTTCGGCGGTCGTGGCGGCAAAGTGATAACTGTAACAAATCTGAATGACCGCGGACCGGGCTCTTTCCGTGAAGCATGTGAAACCGGTGGTGCACGTATTATCGTGTTCAATGTTGCCGGTATCATCCGTCTGGAGTCTCCGATTATCGTCCGTGCCCCTTACGTTACTATTGCAGGACAAACAGCACCGGGTGATGGTGTCTGCATTGCCGGAGAATCATTTTGGGTGGATACACACGACGTAGTTGTACGTCATATGCGTTTCCGTCGTGGAGAAACGAAAGTATGGCATCGGGATGACTCTTTCGGAGGTAACCCTGTTGGTAATATAATGATTGACCATTGTTCCTGTACATGGGGATTGGATGAAAACATATCTTTCTATCGTCACATGTATGATCCTAGTGAAGGACAATATGAAAGCAAGGATTTGAAACTTCCGACAGTCAACGTAACTATTCAGAATACAATTTCTGCAAAAGCTCTGGATACCTATAATCATGCATTTGGCAGTACATTAGGCGGTGAGAACTGTGCATTTACCCGCAATCTCTGGGCTAGTAACTCAGGACGTAACCCTTCTATCGGTTGGAACGGTATATTCAATTTCGTTAATAATGTAGTATTCAATTGGGTTCACCGTTCTTCCGATGGTGGTGACTATACTGCAATGTTCAATATGATTAACAACTACTATAAACCGGGACCTGCTACTCCCAAGGATTCCAATGTAGGACATCGTATCTTGAAACCGGAAGCCGGACGCAGTAAGTTGGATCACAAAGTGTATGGACGTGTTTATGCCGACGGAAATATCATGGAAGGCTATCCTGAAATAACTAAAGACAACTGGAACGGCGGTATTCAGATTGAAACCCAGCCGAACACTGACGGATATACCGAATATATGCGTAGCTATCAGCCTTTCGAGATGCCGTATATCAATATTATGGGTGCTAAAGATGCTTATGATTATGTATTGAAACATGTAGGCGCAAATATTCCTTGTCGTGATATTGTAGACGAACGAGTGGTTGAAGAAGTTAGAACAGGCATTCCTTATTATGAAAAGAAGCTTCCGAAAGACGCTTATGGTGATTTGACAGGTTTATCTCCTAAGTCAATGGGAGAAGACGGTCAGTTTAGATATCGTCGTTTACCTAAAGATTCTTATAAACAAGGTATTATTACAGATATTCGTCAAATGGGTGGCTATCCTGAGTACAAAGGTACTCCTTATGTAGATACAGACAAGGATGGCATGCCGGATGAATGGGAAATCGCAAACGGATTGAATCCGAACGATCCGAGTGACGCCAATAAAGATTGTACGGGTGACGGATACACTAATATTGAAAAATACATCAATGGTATCAGTACGAAACACAAAGTAAACTGGCGTGATTTGAAAAACAACTACGATACTTTGGCTGAAGAAAGGAAAATTAATGTAATCGCCGGCAAAGTACCGGAGCCAAGTTTCCTTTCGGTATCCTACTTTAAAACAAAATTAATGAAAAAGATAATCATAATTTCTCTACTGTTATTTTCCGGTTGGATGTCTGCCGGGGCAGTTGACTTGAACAAAGAAAACCGTGACCCCAAGTATGTGGAGTCTATCATCAATCGTTCGCAAAAGATTGTCGATAAACTTGGAATTACGGATGCGAAAGTGGCTGAAGACGTCCGTAATATCATTGCCAATCGTTATTTCGAATTGAACGATATTTATGAAGTGCGCGATGCAAAAGTCAAAAAAGTAAAAGAATCGGGATTGACCGGTGATGCTAAGGCTGAAGCATTAAAAGCTGCCGAAAATGCTAAGGATGCAGCGTTATATCGTTCTCATTTTGCGTTTCCCGCGAATTTATCTCTTTTCTTGACGAAAAGCAGATAGAAGCTGTGAAGGACGGCATGACCTATGGAGTGGTGAAAGTGACCTACGATTCGCATCTTGACATGATTCCTACATTGAAAGAAGAAGAAAAGGCACAAATCTATGCGTGGCTGGTGGAAGCGCGTGAATTTGCCATGGATGCAGAAAATTCAAATAAGAAACATGCAGCTTTCGGAAAATATAAAGGTCGTATTAATAATTATCTGACTAAACGCGGATATGACCTCAAGAAAGAACGTGAAGAATGGTACAAACGTGTGAAAGCACGTGGAGGAACTTTATAAAATTCTTTCCCATAATTAAATGGTTAGTTTGTTTGATGGAGGAAAGGGTGGCTCGGAGAGTCGCCCTTTTTATCGTCTCTAAATTTTGATTCTGACGAATCTTCGAATCTGTTTGAGTACAAATGAGGGCTTTTATCGTCTTTTCCATATATAAGGATACAATTTTGATTATAATAGAAATGAAAAAGTTAAGAAATACATTAGCTGCAATAGGTATTTTGTTCTTGGCTTCTTGTGGGGGAAGCAAAGACTATTATATGTTCACTTCATTCCACGAACCCGCTGACGAGGGGCTGAGATATTTATATAGCGAAGACGGAATGCATTGGGACAGTATTCCCGGAGTTTGGCTGAAGCCGGAACTGGGACAACATCAACTGATGCGCGACCCTTCCATGGTACGTACTCCCGACGGGACTTTCCATTTAGTCTGGACTACAAGTTGGAAAGGTGATTTGGGCTTTGGTTACGCACATTCCAAAGATTTGGTTCATTGGTCGGAACAACAGATGATTCCTGTCATGGCAGATGAGCCGACCACTGTTAACGTATGGGCTCCGGAGATTTTTTATGATGACGAGAGCGAACAGTTTATGGTGATATGGGCTTCTTGCGTCCCCGGTCGTTTTGAGAAAGGGATAGAAGAAGAAAATAATAACCACCGTTTGTATTATATCACAACAAAAGACTTTAAGACCATTTCAAAAGCGAAAGTTCTATACGATCCGGGCTTTAGCACAATTGACGCTGTTCTTGTGAAACGGGCTAAGAATGATTATGTGATGGTGCTTAAAGATAATACCCGCCCGGAGCGCAATCTGAAAATAGCTTTTGCAGATTCCCTGACAGGACCTTATTCGCCTGCATCACAACCTTTCACCGAATCCTTTGTAGAAGGGCCTACCGTAGAAAAGATAGGGGAGGACTATCTTATTTATTTTGATGTCTATAAGAAGAAAATCTACGGTGCTGTGCGCACAAAGGACTTTAGGAATTTTACAGATATAACGAATGATATAAGCGTACCTGCGGGACATAAACACGGAACAATATTCAAGGCCCCGGAAACAATGGTTAAAACACTGTTGGAAGAAAGCAAGAAGTAATAAATTAAAACCTGAAATAGATCATGAACAACTCTACAAAGATTCTCCTTGCGCTGGCTGCCGGATGGCTGACAGCCACAGTCTCAGCACAAGACAGAATCCATTACACAGGAACAGAAATCTCAAATCCTACTTATCATGACGGGCAACTGTCGCCGGTAGTAGGAGTACATAATATCCAATTGGTGCGGGCAAACCGGGAACACCCTGATGCCTCTAACGGCAATGGTTGGACTTACAATCATCAACCGATGCTGGCGTATTGGAACGGTCAATTCTATTATCAATACTTGGCTGATCCTTCGGACGAACACGTCCCGCCTTCCCAAACCTTCTTGATGACATCAAAAGACGGTTATCAATGGACAAATCCCCGGAAATAGTGTTTCCTCCTTACAAAGTGCCGGACGGATATACCAAAGAATCCCGTCCGGGTATGCAGGCTAAAGACCTGATTGCCATCATGCACCAACGCGTAGGTTTTTACGTCTCTAAATCCGGCCGTTTGATAACGATGGGAAATTACGGTGTTGCCCTGGATAAGAAAGACGACCCGAATGACGGAAACGGCATTGGTCGTGTGGTGCGCGAAATAAAGAAAGACGGTTCGTTCGGTCCCATTTATTTCATTTATTATAATCACGGATTCAACGAAAAGAATACCGACTATCCATATTTCAAGAAAAGCAAGGACCGTGAATTTGTGAAAGCTTGCCAGGAAATTCTCGATAATCCGCTCTACATGATGCAATGGGTAGAAGAAGCCGATCGTGAAGACCCTATCATTCCATTGAAGAAAGGATATAAAGCATTTAATTGTTATACACTTCCTGATGGAAAAATTGCCAGCCTTTGGAAACACGCTTTGACTTCGATCAGTGAAGATGGCGGACATACTTGGGCGGAACCCGTGCTTCGTGCAAAAGGCTTTGTTAATAGTAATGCGAAAATATGGGGACAACGTTTGAGTGACGGTACATATGCTACAGTGTATAACCCCTCCGAATTCCGTTGGCCGCTTGCTATATCATTGAGCAAAGACGGACTGGAATATACAACGCTGAACCTGGTGCACGGTGAAATCACACCGATGCGTTACGGTGGAAATTATAAATAATACGGTCCCCAATATCCTCGTGGCATACAAGAGGGAAACGGAGTACCTGCGGATGGTGACTTATGGGTTTCTTACAGTGTGAACAAGGAAGATATGTGGATTTCCCGTATTCCGTGCCGGTGGAACTCAATGCTTCCGCACATGCCGATGATGACTTCTCGAAATCGAAAACAATTGCAGAACTTACCAATTGGAATATTTATTCTCCTGCCTGGGCTCCGGTTTCCTTAGACGGACAATGGCTAAGACTGCAAGACAAAGATCCGTTTGATTATGCGAAAGTGGAACGGAAAATTCCAGCTTCTAAAGAACTGAAAGTTTCATTCGATTTACAAGCCGGACAAAATGATAAAGGCACACTTCAGATATAATTCTTGGATGAGAACGGAATCGCCTGTTCTCGTATGGAGCTGACCAATGATGGTATTTTCCGTATGAAAGGCGGCTCCCGTTTCGCGAATATGATGAAATATGAAGCCGGGAAAAACTATCACGTAGAAGCTGTCCTTTCAACAACAGACCGTAATATCCAGGTATATGTAGACGGCAAGAGAGTAGGGTTGCGTATGTTCTATGCACCGGTAGCGAGTGTCGAAAGAATAGCTTTCCGTACAGGTGCACCACGTACATTCCCGACGGTAGATACTCCCGCCGACCAGACTTATGATTTGCCGAATGCAGGTGAACAGGAACCTTTGGCTGAATATCGCATAGCCAACGTAAAAACATCTTCTACAGACAAGGATGCGTCTTCCGCTTTTCTGAACTATGCGGATTTCAGCCATTACGTAGATTATTTCAATGGAATGGAAGATGAGAATATCATCCAGGCTATTCCTAACGCCAAGGCTTCTGAATGGATGGAAGAGAATATTCCTTTGTTTGAATGTCCGCAACGCAATTTTGAGGAAATGTATTATTACCGTTGGTGGTCATTGCGCAAACATATCAAGGAAACTCCCGTGGGATATGGCATGACAGAATTCCTGGTGCAACGTTCCTATTCGGATAAATATAACCTGATTGCCTGCGCCATCGGACATCATATTTACGAAAGCCGTTGGTTGCGTGATCCGAAATATCTGGATCAGATTATCCATACTTGGTATCGTGGTAATGACGGCGGTCCGATGAAGAAAATGAATAAGTTCAGTTCATGGAATGCGGATGCGGTATTGGCACGCTATATGGTCGATGGTGATAAGGACTTCATGTTGGATATGAAGAAAGACCTGGAGACCGAATACCAACGTTGGGAACGTACAAACCGTTTGAAGAACGGATTGTATTGGCAGGGTGACGTACAGGATGGCATGGAGGAATCAATCAGTGGCGGACGGAGGAAGAAATATGCCCGGCCGACAATCAATAGCTATATGTATGGCAATGCCAAAGCACTTTCATGTATAGGAATTCTTTCCTGTGATGAGGGGATGGCTATGAAATATGGCATGAGAGCGGATACTTTGAAAAATCTGGTAGAAAATGAATTGTGGAATACACGTCATCAGTTTTTTGAAACGATGCGTACGGACTCTTCTGCAAATGTGCGTGAAGCAATCGGATATATTCCCTGGTATTTCAACCTGCCGGATACCACCCAAAAGTATGAAATTGCCTGGAAAGAAATTATGGATGAAAAAGGCTTTTCTGCTCCTTATGGATTGACAACTGCAGAACGTCGTCATCCGGAGTTCCGTACACGTGGAGTAGGCAAGTGTGAGTGGGACGGTGCTATCTGGCCGTTTGCTTCCGCACAGACATTGACAGCAATGGCTAACTTTATGAATAATTATCCTCAGACTGTATTGTCTGACAGTGTATATTTCCGTCAGATGGAATTGTATGTGGAATCACAGTATCATCGTGGTCGTCCCTATATTGGTGAATATTTGGATGAGGTGACCGGTTATTGGCTGAAAGGAGATCAGGAACGTAGCCGTTATTATAACCATTCCACTTTCAACGACCTGATAATTACAGGATTGATCGGACTTCGTCCACGTTTGGATAATACGATTGAAGTGAACCCCTTAATTCCTACTGACAAGTGGGATTGGTTCTGCCTGGATAATGTATTATATCATGGTCATAATCTGACGATTCTTTGGGATAAGAATGGTGATCGCTATCATTGCGGAAAAGGATTGCGCATTTTTGTAGATGGTAAGGAAGTAGGGCAGGCGAATACATTGACAAAAATCGTTTGTGAAAATGCACTTAAATGATAATTTTGCGGAGTGCCCTGAAAGGGCTTAATTATATAGCGTAGGGCAACGCCCTACGAAAAAGACACATCGGCCACAAGCCCTGAAAGGGCGGAACCGTATACAATTATGCCCTTTCAGGGCGCAAATTCAGATTGCTGTTTTTACGTAGGGCGTTGCCCTACGCTATATAATTAAGCCCTTTCAGGGCACCCCAATAAATATATAATTGTAAGGCTTTCAGCCTAACCGATAAATTCTCATTTATCGAACAAATAAAAGATACTTGAAAAATGAAATTCAAAAAGATTCTTCTTTCATTGCTAATTTGTTTGTCTTGTTTTGTACAGGCAAAGAATATAACCATCAGTCGTCTTACCTGTGAGATGCAGGAGGGACTGGTAGTGGTCGAAGGTTCACCCCGTTTGGGCTGGGTGATGGAATCGCCGGAAAATGGGACACGACAATCTGCCTATGAGATTGATATTCGGGAAGCTTTTACAGGGCGTTCCGTTTGGAATAGTGGGAAGGTTTATTCTTCGCAGAGCCAGTTAGTTTCTACAAAGGGGGCAGATATACGTCCTGATAACTCATTTAATTATAGTTGGCGCGTTCGTGTTTGGGATGAAACAGATACACCTTCCGAGTGGAGCAGTGAAGCGAAATTCCGGGCAGTACCCGAAAGATTATCTTCGGGGCAGTGGATTGGAGCTATTACCCGACAAAATGCTCATTTACCGGAAGGGCGTAAGTTCCACGGTGGAGAGCTGAAGAAACCGGAAGTGAAAGCTGCTTGGGAAGCAGTGGACACTTTGGCAAAGAAAAGTATTTGTTTGAGAAGAACATTCCAGGTAGGAGATGCGAAAGAAGGGGGTGCAAACCGTAAACCGGGCAAGAAAATAGTGGAGGCAACGGCATACGTTTGTGGCCTGGGATTTTATGAGTTTTCTTTGAATGGCAAAAAGGTGGGTAACAGTGAGTTTGCCCCATTGTGGAGTGATTATGATAAAACTGTTTACTATAACACATACGATGTGACGGAACAATTGCGGCGTGGTGAAAATGTCGTAGGAATCTTATTGGGGAATGGATTCTATAATGTGCAGGGGGGGCGTTATCGCAAATTACAGATCAGCTTTGGTCCTCCCACACTTTTATTTGAGCTGGTTATTAACTACGAAGATGGAACATGTACGACGGTTCATTCCGATAATAATTGGAAATATGATTTTAGTCCGATAACCTTTAATTGTATTTATGGAGGGGAAGATTATGACGCCCGTCGCGAACAGAAAGGATGGAATCAAGTTGGTTTTAATGACAGTCATTGGCGTCCGGTAGTCATACAGGAAGCTCCTAAAGGAATACTTCGTCCACAGATGGCGGCTCCGGTGAAAATCATGGAACGGTATGATATTCAAAAGGTAACCAAACTAAATGCGGACCAAGTTGCATCAGCTTCTGTATCAACTAAGAGAACAGTCGATCTTTCTGCTTTTGTGTTGGATATGGGACAGAATCTGGCTGGCTTTCCGGAAATAACAGTACGTGGTAAACGTGGACAGAAAGTCACCTTGATAGTAGCGGAAGCATTGACGGATGAAGGAGCTTGTAATCAGCGTCAGACAGGGCGTCAGCATTATTACGAATACACTCTGAAAGGGTGAAGGCGATGAAACCTGGCACCCTCGTTTCTCTTATTATGGTTTTAGATATATTCAGGTAGAGGGGGCTGTCTTAAAAGGACAGAAAAATCCTCAGAAACTGCCTGTCCTTAAAAACATTCAATCCTGTTTTGTCTATAATTCAGCTAGAAAAGTTTCCACTTTCGAATCTTCCAACCGGATATTTAATGCTGCCCATCGATTGATCGAGAAAGCGGTTCGCAGCAATATGCAATCTGTGTTTACGGATTGTCCGCATCGTGAGAAACTAGGGTGGTTGGAACAGGTACATCTGAATGGTCCGGGTTTGTTGTATAACTATGATTTGACAGCATACGCTCCGCAGATTATGCAGAATATGGCAGATGCACAACATTCCAACGGGGCCATGCCGACAACTGCTCCGGAATACGTGATTTTTGAAGGTCCGGGTATGGATGCTTTGCCGAATCTCCGGAGTGGGGTGGTTCTTTGGTTATTTTCCCTTTTATGTACTATGAGACTTATGGAGACGATTCATTGATAAAGAAATATTATCCGCATATGCGTCGTTACGTGGACTATCTTAAGACTCGGGCAGATAACGGTATTCTTTCTTTCGGATTGGGAGACTGGTATGATTACGGAGATTTTCGTGCGGGATTCTCACGGAATACACCCGTTCCTTTGGTGGCTACTGCGCATTATTACATGACAGTCATGTATTTGGTACAAGCCGCGAAAATGGTGGGTAATGACTTTGACATTCGTTATTACACTTCGTTGGCACAGGATATAATGGTTGCATTTAATAAATGTTTTCTTCATAAAGGTACGGCACAATATGGTACAGGAAGCCAATGCAGTAATGCGCTTCCGCTGTTCCTCCAGATGACGCAGGATGCAGATGAACAAGGTAACTACCGACCGGATGCAGATTTGAATGAGAAAGTATTCGCGAATCTGATAAAAGATGTGGAATCACACGGCAATCGTTTGACTACCGGTGATGTGGGAAACCGTTATCTGATTCAGACATTGGCGCGTAATGGAGAACATGAACTTATTTATAAAATGTTCAATCATGAAGAAGCTCCCGGATATGGTTTCCAGTTAAAATTCGGCGCTACAACTTTGACCGAGCAGTGGGACCCCCGTCAAGGTTCTTCCTGGAATCACTTTATGATGGGACAGATTGATGAATGGTTCTTTAATTCACTGGTCGGTATTCGTCCTTCTACCACTCCAAAACAAGGTTATCAGAAGTTCATCATCGCTCCCCAACCTGTGGGAGATTTGAAATATGTCAAAGCGTCGTATGAAACTTTATACGGTACCATTAATGTGGACTGGACTTGTGAGAATGGGACTTTCACTTTAAACGTGTCTGTTCCGGTGAATACTACCGCTGTCGTTTACCTCCCGGGCGAAAAAGAACCGAAAGAGATACAGAGTGGAACATATCAATTGGTTTGTGCAAAATAAAAGAACCTTTTTGTATATATTTGTAGAATTAAAAAACAATGTATTCATATAAAAAATCATGCAGCATGTTTATTTTAATCATGTAGCATGTTTGAAAAAAACATCTCAATGATTGTTTTCAAACATTGGGAAGAAAAAAAGATTCTATTAGCATGATTTTTTAGAAGGAAACGATGAAATATACTTTAATAATATCGATTATGAATTTACGAACAACTCTTATCGTCTTTCTTTGCTTCTGTGCAACCACAGTTCTTCGTGCCGAGCGTGTAGATATGCTGAAGGCCGGTGCAAAAGCAAATGGCAAGACTCTTAATACAAAGCTAATCAATTCAACAATTGACCGTTTGAACCGTGGTGGCGGAGGTACTCTTTTCTTTCCTGCCGGAATTTACCTGACGGGGAGTATCCATCTGAAAAGTAATATTACACTGGAGTTGGAAGCCGGAGCTACCTTGCTCTTTTCCGATAACTTTGATGACTATCTTCCTTTTGTCGAGGTTCGTCACGAAGGAGTGATGATGAAAAGTTTCCAGCCTTTGATTTATGCAGTAGATGCCGAGAATATTACGATCAAAGGAGAAGGAACTTTGGACGGACAAGGGAAGAAATGGTGGATGGAGTTCTTTCGTGTCATGATTGATTTGAAAGACAATGGCATGCGTGATATTAATAAATATCAGCCGATGTGGGATGCAGCAAATGATACGACAGCAATTTATGCTGAAACGAACAAGGATTATGTAAATACATTGCAACGTCGCTTTTTCCGTCCTCCGTTCATTCAGCCCGTTCGTTGTAAGAAAGTAAAGATTGAAGGAGTGAAAATCATAAATTCTCCCTTCTGGACGGTCAATCCGGAGTTTTGCGACAATGTAACCATAAAGGGGATCACCATAGATAATGCGCCCTCACCAAATACGGACGGAGTGAATCCGGAATCCTGCCGCAACGTACATATCAGCGACTGCCATATATCAGTAGGAGACGATTGCATCACAATCAAGTCGGGAAGAGATGCGCAGGCCCGTCGTTTGGGAGTACCTTGCGAGAATATCACTATCACCAACTGTACCATGCTTTCCGGTCATGGAGGTGTTGTTATCGGCAGCGAGATGAGTGGGAGTGTGCGTAAAGTTACTATTTCCAATTGCGTGTTTGACGGAACAGATCGTGGAATTCGTATTAAGTCAACCCGTGGAAGGGGAGGAGTCGTAGAGGATATCCGTGTCAGCAATATCGTAATGAGTAACATCAAACAGGAAGCTGTCGTATTGAATTTGAAATACAGTAAAATGCCTGCCGAACCTAAGAGTGAACGCACTCCGATATTCCGTAATGTTCATATCAGCGGTATGACTGTGACGGATGTAAAGACTCCGATTAAAATAGTAGGTCTGGAAGAAGCGCCGATATCTGACATCGTTTTGCGTGATATTCATATTCAGGGAGGGAAACAGAAATGTATCTTCGAAAATTGTGAACGTATCACGATGGATGACGTAATCGTCAATGGTGAAGTAATTAAAAGCACACAACAGATACTACAGATTAACACAGATTTTTAATTCGACTAAATTATAAGAATAATAAATCTGTGAAAATCTGTGTAATCTGTGGTGAAAAAACAACTTACATAAATTAAAAATAAATGAAACGAATCCTTTTTCTCAATGCTTCTCGCTGCATCTCTTTCGGCCGAAGCACAGACGCAGACATACGAGACAGAATTTGCCCGTCCCTTGAATGAAGTACTGACGGATATACAGAACCGTTTCGGAGTCCGTTTGAAATATGACATTGATACGGTGGGAAAAGTGCTGCCTTATGCCGATTTCCGTATTCGTCCTTATTCCGTGGAAGAATCCTTGACGAATGTATTGGCACCTTTCGATTATAAATTTGTTAAGCAGAAAGGAAATATGTATAAGCTGAAAGCATACGAGTATCCACGTCGTACAGATGCAGACGGAGAGAAGATGCTGGCTTATCTGAATACACTCTATACAGACCAACAGTCCTTTCAACTTCGTGCCGATTCTCTGAAAAAAGAGGTACGTCAGCGTTTAGGTATCGATCCTTTGTTGGCTCAATGTGTCAAATCCAAACCTATTCTTTCAAAGATACGTAAGTTTGATGGCTATACCGTGCAGAATTTCGCGCTTGAAACACTTCCCGGGTTATACGTTTGCGGTTCTATCTATACGCCCCAATCGAAAGGAAAACATGCGTTGATAATCTGCCCTAACGGACATTTTGGTGGCGGACGTTATCGGGAAGACCAACAACAACGTATGGGAACTTTAGCACGTATGGGAGCTGTTTGTGTAGACTATGATTTGTTCGGATGGGGAGAGTCGGCTTTGCAAGTGGGCAGTGCGGCACACCGTAGTAGTGCGGCGCACACTATTCAGGCAATGAACGGCTTACTGATTCTTGACTACATGCTTGCTTCCCGTAAGGACATTGATACCAGCCGTATCGGTACGAATGGCGGTTCGGGTGGAGGTACCCATACTGTATTGTTGAGCGTATTAGATGATCGTTTCACCGCTTCAGCTCCGGTGGTGAGCCTGGCTTCTCACTTCGACGGTGGTTGTCCCTGCGAAAGCGGAATGCCTATTCAACTATCTGCAGGAGGAACCTGTAATGCGGAATTAGCCGCTACTTTTGCTCCTCGTCCACAACTGATCGTATCGGATGGCGGCGACTGGACGGCCAGTGTTCCTACTCTTGAATTTCCTTATCTGCAACGAATTTACGGATTCTACCAGGCAAAAGATAAAGTAACGAATGTACATCTTCCCAAAGAGAAACATGACTTTGGCCCGAATAAGCGGAATGCTGTTTATGACTTCTTCGCAGAAGTATTCAAATTGGATAAAAAGATGTTGGATGAAAGCAAGGTCACCATTGAACCGGAATCCGCTATGTATAGTTTTGGTGAAAAAGGAGCTTTGCTTCCTGAAGGCGCCATCCGTTCTTTTGACAAGGTAGCTGCTTATTTTGACAAGAAGGCTTTTGCTAATTTAAAATCAGATGCTTCTCTCGAAAAGAAAGCCATCGACTGGGTAGCTTCTTTAGAGTTGAACGATGATAAAAAAGCAGGTTTTGCAGTAACTGCCATTTATAATCATCTTCGTAAAGTGCGTGACTGGCACAATGAGCACCCTTATACAACAATCCCCGAGGGTATCAATCCTCTGACAGGCAAACCGCTTTCCAAGCTCGACCGTGAAATGATTGCAGATTCTGCTATGCCGAAAGAAGTGCATGAAAGGCTAATGAAAGATTTACACAGAGTATTGACGGAAGAACAGATTGAACAAATCCTGGATAAATACACGGTAGGTAAAGTTGCTTTTACCTTGAAAGGTTATCAGGCCATCGTGCCCAATATGACGGAAGAGGAAACGGCTTTCGTTCTGGAACAGTTGAAACTGGCTCGCGAACAGGCTATTGACTACAAGAATATGAAGCAGATTTCTGCTATCTTCGAAATTTATAAAACCAAATGCGAACAGTATTTCAATGAGCATGGTCGCAACTGGCGGCAGATGTTCAAAGATTACGTGAATAAGCGAAACGCAGAAAAGAAGGCTCAAGGAAAGAAATAAATGAGGGTAAACCCTTAACCTCCTACATAACCGGAAAATCTCCGGGATAATAGAAGAATATAATAGAGCTATGCTTTGCAACTGACAAAGCATAGCTTTATCATATCTAAAGCTATGCTTTAGTTCCCCTAAAACACTGCTATAATTTATTTCTTCACGATTACTAAACATCTTTTTCGCAGAAAATGTGTTATTTTGTAGATGGCTAACAGAAATGTATATGATATGGATAAGCAAAAAGTAGCATTAGTCCTTTCCATGGGTGGAGCACGTGGAATAGCACATATAGGAGTAATTGAAGAATTACTTCGTCACAACTTTGAGATTACTTCCATTGCAGGAAGTTCCATGGGAGCAATGGTGGGAGCAATGTATGCTTCAGGAAAAATGGAAGAATGTAAAGAATGGCTGTATAGTTGGGACAAACGCAAGATGTGGGAATTGGCGGATCTTACCTTAAGCCGGGATGGATTAGTGAAAGGTGACCGTTTTATTAAAGAACTGAAACAAATTATTCCGGACATGAACATCGAAGACCTGCCTGTCCCTTATGTGGCGATGGCCACGGATATTGTCTGCGATCAGGAAGTCAGGTTTGACAGAGGGAGCTTACATGAAGCTATCCGTGCGTCTATTTCTATCCCTATGCTTTTCCGTCCATTAAGAAAAGACGGTATGGTATTGATTGATGGAGGTATTCTGAATCCTCTTCCATTGAGTCATGTGCAACGCACTGAAGGAGACATTCTGATAGCTGTCGATGTGAATGCCCCCATTGATACCGGAAAGAAAAAGAAAGTATCTCCTTATAATCTGTTGACAGAATCTTCCAGGATGATGATGCAGCAAATCACCCGTTATCAGATAGAACGTTGTCAGCCGGATATCTTAATTCAAATTTCCGGCGATACGTATGATATGTTGGAGTTCCATCATGCTGCTTCGATAGTGAAAACTGGAGTGGAAGTTGCTCGAAGAATATTAATGCAATAAATAGTATCATATTTTGTCATTCCCCCGTCAATAGTGATGTTTTCTCCATTGATGAAATCATTGTTTTCCTCGCAGAGAAACAGACACATGCGGGCAATATCTTCCGGTTTACCTACCCGCCGGGAAGGATGCTGTGAATGGTCTTCCGGTTGGAGTTGAGCATAATCATGAGTCTGTATCCATCCCGGAGCAATGGAATTTACGGTGATATTCCATTCAGATAAAGACAAAGCCAATGCATGAGTCAAAGAATAGATACCACCTTTCGATGCTGCATAACCTTCACTTCTCGGTTCACTCATCAGATAACGTGTAGAGCAGATATTTATAATTCGGCCGTATGGGTTGGGAGAGGGCTGCTTTTTACGATGGATGGCAAGCAGTCGGGAAGTGATGAATACAGGACGCAGGTTAATAGAAAGAATTTTGTCGAAATCTTCTACACTTGTTTCTGTGATAGAAGAAAATTTGCTGATACCGACGTTGTTGACAATAATATCAATATCGTTCCATTCGGCAAGAATGGTTTGCATACAACTTTCAAGCGCGTTTTTATCACTTACGTCGACTTTATGGAATATAGCCCCGGTTGCCTTCGCAGTTTCCTGTCCCGATATTTCGTTTATATCACAAAAGGCAACTTGATTTCCAGCCAGGCGAAAAGCTTCTACTATTGCTTTGCCTATTCCTTCCGCTCCGCCTGTTATAAATACTCTTCTTTTTGAGTCCTCCGGTTTTGAAACCGTTGAAGTGTGAGACTTCGATTCAGCCGGACGTACTGTTGTTTTCTTCTTACCATATTTTTGTGCTTGTTTCCAAGCAGCTTTTCGGGCTTCGTATTGTTCCTGTTGTCTCTCTATTTAATTATCTGCCATCGTTATTTTTTATTTATTGGCAAATGTAAAGTATAAAATGGATAAATACAAGAATCGACCGCTCTTTTGCGGACAAAGGAGCAGTCGATTTCATTCAGATGGTCGTTCAAAATTTAAAACTTTGTCAGATCTATCTCTGCATATTTAATTCGTTGACGGCGCCAAGTGTAAATGGCATGCAGTTTCCCGTCTTTCCCTTGAATAATGCTAGGGTAAGAGTATTGGCTAATCGGACTATCTTCTAATGTAAGAACAGGCTGCCAATTGATACCATCTTCTGAAACGGCCACACAGAGCGGAGTACGCGGACCTTTCGGAGTTCCGGGTAATGTAGAGAAATTATTGTAGATAAGTATATGTCTACCGTCTTTCATTGTCACAGCATCCGTACCGGAATTATTATTCGGGACATCCAGCAACGTAACTTTACTCCATGTGTCACCATTATCACTGCTCCACGCAGTTGCTACCTGTGCGTTACGTGTACGACAGAGTATCTGTAATCTTCCATCCTTATGCTTCAAAATACTGGGTTGTATTGCATAAACAGGTTTGGCTCCTTCTCCTTCGATCGCTTCTCCGCCTTCCTGGTCATCCACATTCACACCTCCCTTTTTACGATTTTGGGTGGGGACAGATAACTCGGCATCCAGTGGTCCGACCATCTTCCAGGTCTTGCCTTTATCATCGGAAATCTCGAAATGGACACGCCATCCGTTACTTCCTTCCGTACTGGAAGGGCAGATGATACGCCCATTGATATATTCCGGTTTATTCTTAATAGGTCCAAGAAAACCTTTCGGAAGCGCTTCGCGTTTGCTCCAGGTTTTTCCTCCGTCGCGTGAACGGACAAGCCATCCTGTCCAGTCGCTCACTTTCAAACCTATTTTATAAAACAGAATCAGTCACCTCCGGGAATCTGGAAAAGAACTGGGTTCCAGCAAGCTTTTCTGCGGGCAATAAGTGTTCCTTTTGCATCTTTCACCGGGGTACAGGTTGAATCGATTCCAGCTAATACTGCTTGTGAGTCTTTGAGTGAAAACACACCGTCGGCAGCAAGTTTGGGGCGGTCCATTCTTTAGAGCCTTTAGGTTTACGACATACCCAGATGCAACAATCCGGATTGCGCTCTTTGGTTCCTCCGAAGAAAGAGGCTACGAGATCACCATTTTTCAGCTCTACTATCGTAGCTCCGTGACATTCGGGGAAAGAAGCGTTTTCGTACAGAAATTCATCAGTCAGAATAGCCGTATTCCGGGTGGGAATGTCTACACTGAAATGATATTTTCCTGATCCGATTTTTTCTTTCCGTCCATCCGGAAGATGTACTTCCCCCGTCGTATTGGCGGGAAGTTCGATATCCCATTCCAAATGTGTGGGAGTCTTTGTCCATCGGCTGGTTATTTTTCCGTAGATACTTATGTACGATGCATCCACGTTACTCAACTCCTGAATTTCAAAAGCCGGCTGGAAGACGATATGCTTGTAACCGGACTTCCAGCGGTCCGCACGGATACCTGCCAAGTTATTGAAGCACCACGGTAATAAATCACCTAAAAGCATCACGTGATTACCGCTATTCATTTCAGGATTTGCCGTATCACCGTTCCATAACTCCCAAATAGTGGTAGCACCTTTTTCAACCATATATCCCCAGGAAGGATATGTTTTATTGGTAGCCAGTAGATAAGCTACATTGGCATGGCCGCGACGGCTCAATTCACGCAATAACCATTGTACGCCGATCACCCGGTACTTATATGTCCCTTGTTGGTTGTAATAATGGAAGTTACGGCATTTTTAGCTACTTCATTGATATAGTTCTTTGGCACTAGACCAAAAGCAAGTGGCAAGATATTGGCAGTAACTGTGTTGTTACCATAGAAAATACTATCCGGATATAAGGTATGTCCCGGTACGGGAGAGGTACCTTCCTTTACGTGAAGAAAACGGGCATTGAATGCGTCTTTCATGCGATGTTCCAAATCTTCCCATTCTTCTGCGTCAGCTTTCAGCCCTTGCAGGCTTGCAAAGCGGTGCATCAGTTGTAATACTTTCAGATAATAAGCGGTTGCGATCAGAGCTCCGTCAGTCTTGCGGGAAGGGTCCTTGCTATGAATTAACTCCAGTGATTCGGGTGGAACGCACCAGTCACCATATTTATCTTTGGTGATGATAAGATCCTCTGTCATGTAGTATTCACGGATATGAGATACCCACTTCTTGATAGCCGGATAATTCTCTTCGATCGGACGTTTATCTCCAAAGTTTGTGAAAAGCATGTCGCAGGCCATTGGTAAAGCGGCAGGCCAAGTCACATTGTCCGAGTAGTAGTTCCAGTATGCTGGGGCTACATCAGGAATACAGCCGTCTTCCCGTTGTGCTTCACGGATGTCACGCGTCCATTTGGTATACATGGCGTAATTATCGAAAAGCATGCTTTCTCCCCAACAGCCCATGGTACGGTCACCCAACCATGGTTGGCGTTCATTCCGTTGCGGACAGTCAACCGGCATCCCTTTATAGTTGCTCCGGATTCCCCAAAATGCATTACGGATAATCTTATTCAGAGTTTCGTCAGAACAGTTGAAAGTACCGATATGCTCCATTTCATCTTCTACTACTTCGGCAACGAAATCTTCTGCCTTCGCATTCGGATAACCGCTGACTTCTACATAACGGAATCCATGATAAATAAAACGAGGTGCCCAGGTAGCATCTTTTGTTTCGCGTCCGCTGACAACATATACATCTGTAGAACGGGCATCCCTGAAGTTTCTTGTATAAAGTTCGCCATTGTCTTGCAGACTTTCTGCAAAACGGAGACGGATGCTATCGCCAGCCTGTCCTTTTATCCGGAAACGTACCCAGCCCGCCATATTCTGACCGATATCCAGGATATATTTGTTACCAAGCTTTTAATAGAAACGGGCTTCAGGGTTTCTGTAACTTTCATGCCCGGCATCATTTGTGCGCGCAATGTTCCTGAAGGAATACTGACACGTTGGGCCGGCATCCAGTTTTTGTCATCATATCCGGTTTGAGTCCAGGCTCCTAGCTCTTTACGGGCATCATATTCTTCGCCATCATATTCATTATTGCTACGGATAGGACCTTCAGTAGTCAATTTCCATGAAGTGTTTGTAGCAATCGTTTCTTTGCTGCCGTCTGCATATTCCACAATCAGATTCAACCGGAGTTTAGGATAACCGAAAGTCGGTATCTTATACGGTTTATAGTTCTGACGCATCGTATAGAAGCGACCATTTCCAAGAGTTACTCCAATAGCATTTTCTGTTTGAAGCAGTGAAGTAACATCGTATGTGTTGTACAGAATTGTTTTCCGGTAGTCGGTAGGAGCAGGTGCCAGTACTTGATTGCCGATGCGTTGTCCGTTGATAAACAACTCGTACAATCCCATTCCGGCGATATGTACTGTGGCACGTTTCACATCTTTCTTTACTGCAAATTCTTTACGGAGATAACGGGCTGCCAAACGGCTCCATTGTGTTTCGCTATCTCCGGCGGCCCTGTCCAAGCCGATCCATTGCCCTTGCCAATCTGCTTCATTAAATAGTCCGGTGGTCCAGAAAGCCGGAGCACTCCAATTTGTTGCACCTTTGTTGGTGTCTATTTTCACTTTCCAATAGTAGGGGGCATTACATTTTAATGTTTTTCCCTGATAAGTGATCCATTGAGAAGCGTCAGATTCAATCTTTCCTGAATCCCAAATATCTCCTTTTCCTTGTTCCAATAGCTCCGGGGAAGATGCGACAAGAATGTGATACGCAGTTTGTATCACATTCTGTTCATCCGATTCGATGCGCCAGCTCAATCGGGGTTGGCGCACATCGATACCTGCCGGATTTTTCAACTGCTCCGTTCGCAGGTCAGTGATACCTATGGCTGCGTATAGTGAACCTGCAAAGAGCAGAAGAAAGAAAAATGATACTATTCTTTTATTCATAAGTATGTTTTCATAATTCGTTTATATAATAAAATTAGGCACGGATTGCACGGATTAACGCTGTTGTTTTACCTATCTGTCATTCTGAAAACCGTAAAATCCGTGTAATCTGTGCCTAATAATACAAAATTATTTAGCCCATTTTTGTTGTGCATTTGGTAATTCTGTCCAGGCCTTCTCCACATAGTTCTTACTACTATCCACTACAATCAGAATATGATCGTTTCCACTGCAATAACCACTGTCGTGCTGGAATTTGTGCACTCCGTTATCAAATTCTCCGATGTATTCCAGTTTACCATCTTTCGTGGTGTACCACCAGGCATTCTTTTTTGCGCCGCTAATCTTGCTGAAATCAACTTCCATCGGACGTCCGGTATAGTTGTATACCATCAGATAATCATTTCCACGTGTAGCGATAGCGCGGTCATAACGTTCTCCATTCTGTCCTGTGATGATAGACTGATCGGGTATGCGTTCAAAGAACGGGAAAGTCAACATCAGGTTTTTCAGATACTTCATCTGATTGTAGCCCGGATCATTCAAAGCATCATACCAAGGCTTCTTTGCACCATAAGCACCACCTACACCCGGTTTGATAAATTGCATGATGGAATTATGACCGTAAGTATGTCCGAAAGAACCTGCAAATACAGACCAATAAGCATAACGACGTACGTCATAATCCTTCCACAACAGTTCGTTTTCATCGTGCAGACCATGAGGTATTTCTTCATAGATCGGTTCACCGTCAATCACAGGCTTCATGGGTTTCATGGCCAGGCTGCGTTCTACAAAACGCCAGTTGTCTTCTTCCGTATTTTCTTCGATGGGATAATCTCCGTCACCGAAACGTTGTCCATAACGGCGGTGTCCGCTTTGAAACATGTTGAAATCCAACCAAGGAGCATTATTGAACCAAGTTGCGGAAGTTGTTCTTCCACGTGGATGGAATGTCATCAGGTGATTTTTGTCGATAGCTTTGATAGAGGTTGCCAAAGCTTCCCATTCAGCAGTTTTCACGTCGCCACGGATATCTCCACCAATAAACCAGATAATGTTAGGTTCGTCTTTATAACGCTCTGCCAAGGAACTTGCCGTATGCTTTTGCCTGTTCTACAGTCATCTCGCCCCGGTTCACCGGGCTTCCCCAAATGCAGACCATGCCGATATATTGTCCCTTCTTTGCTGCTGTACGGATGATGTAATCCATGTGATCCCAATAACCGTATACGCCTTTTCTGATTGATGTTTTTGAAGTTGTATCCGTCAATCATCGAATATTGTCCGTAGATATTCATAGACGGAACATTGTTCAACGTTTGAACCTGAATCACGTTGTATCCGCGACGTTTGCATTGTTCCAGGTAATATTCGGCTTCATCCCGGTTCAAGCGTTCGGGCAATAGCCAACCGGTTTCTCCTAACCAAAAGAAAGGAGCACCGTTTTCGTGTTTCAGGTAACGTCCCTCTTCGGAAACTATGAGTTTGCCGTTGCTCCATGGGATATACGTCTTTTGTGTTTTCTTCTGTGCTGCAGCCGAAGTTGCCATTGTCAATAGCAGCAACAAAAGGGGAATAATCTTGAATTTTCTCATTGTATTTTATCGTTTTTAGTTTATTTTTTAGTCATTTTCTCATACTCAATAGCAGCCAAGATGAATGAACCTACCGATTTCGGATCATTTTCTATAATCGGTTCACTGATATAATACTCAAATGAGCCGTCACGATATCTTTTTGAATCTCCGCCCAATCCTGCAACAGCACAGCAATTGGTAATTGTATAGCTGCCATCCTCTTCCAAACGGGTAAATGTCTTTACCATTCCGTCAAAGGCTTTTTGTGTCGGTTCGATATATTCGTTGCCAATATATCCTTTATTGATAGCTTTGGCAAGCGTATAGATAAACAGGGCAGTGGCAGATGATTCCAAATAATTACCTTCACGTGCTCCCTGATCGGTTACCTGATACCAGGTTCCGGATGAAGGATCTTGGTATTTCACAATCGCTTTTGCCAATCCCTGCAGAATTTGTATAATGCTGTCGCGTCCGGCTGTTTCCTGTGGCAGGAAGTCCAGTACATCTACAATAGCAGCTCCATACCATCCGATACTGCGGCTCCAGAAATTAGGAGAACAACCGGTTTCGGGATTTGCCCATTTCTGCTCACGGCTTTCATCCCATCCGTGATAAAAAAGCCCTGTTGCAGGATCATAAGTCTTGCTATTTATCAAAAGAATCTGTTTTGTTGCTTCGTCAAATAAAGCGGGTTCATTAAAAGTAGCCCCATATTGAACCAGATAAGGAGAAGCCATAAAAATTCCGTCCAGCCACATTTGATGAGGATATCTCAATTTATGCCAGAATCCTCCCTCACTGGTACGGGGTTGCTCTGCCATTTGCTTGCGCAAAGTATCCATGGCTATTTTGTAGCGTTCATCTCCTGATTGTGCATAAAGATCAAAAAGAATCTTGCCGCCATTGACGTTATCAATGTTGAATGAAAGATATTTCATGGTTTTGATATGTCCGTCAGCATCGATCAGACTATCTGCATATATCTTGGCATACTCATAATATACGCTGTCCCCAGTATGTTTCCATTCTTCCAACATGGATTTCACTACTAGTCCGTGGGTATATCCCCAGCGTGGTTTTTTAGCTTTTTCAATCATCCAGGGTTCGGGGGAAAACGTTTCATCTCAGAGCGTGCCATACGTTCACTCCATTTTTCTGTTTCTGTTTTTTGAGGTGCTGCGCAAGCCAGGAAACAAGCAGTTCCACAGGCGACAATCAGTTTCAATAAGTTTTTGTTCATATCGGTCGAGTTATTATTTTCCAATCAATACATATTCTTTTCCTGCTTTGGTAGGTAGGTCATAGAGGTATGTCTCTGCAATTTCCACTTTGTTCAAGTTGGCCTTTTCGTTAATCAATGGCTCCGGAATGGTGGGGACTGCATAAAGAGGGTTCGGATTTTCACCTTTGGCACGCTTCAAGCCATTCCCGGTTAATGGGTTGAGCGAACGTAAACGACAATTTCCTCCCTTATGAGATTTGACAACCAGCCGGCTAACTTTCCCGTTTTTCCAACTCAAATCAAGTTCGAAACCTCCACGGGCAATGATTCCTTTGATAGAACCTGCTTTCCAAATGGTAGGCAGTGCGGGAAGCAAATATATAAAACCGTCGTAGCTTTGCATCAACATCTCTGCAATGCCTGCGGCACAACCAAAGTTTCCATCAATTTGAAATGGCGGATGCGCATCGAACAGGTTAGGGTAGGTGCCTCCTTTTTTCTTTTCGTTACGTACCAAAGTCAATTGGTCGGTTATCAGTTTGTAGGCATGGTCACCATCAAGGAGGCGTGCCCACAGGCAAACCTTCCATCCCATGCTCCATCCGGTGGACGGATCTCCACGATGAATCAGAGAAGTGCGTGCAGCGTCAAATAATTCAGGAGTACGGTAAGGGGAAATCTGATTGCTGGGGAAGAGTCCGTACAAATGAGAAATGTGGCGGTGCGTCCTTCGGATCATCCCAGTCGAACATCCACTCTTGTAATTGCCCCCAATGTCCCACCTGCATGGGAGCCATTTCTTTGAGACGTTGTGTCAGATGAGAGGCAAATTCCCGGTCTATATCCAGTATTTGAGAAGCAGATATAATTGCTGTCCAAAGATCGAAAATCAATTGGTTGTCCATGGTGCATCCGGCAGCTGTAGTAGCTTTCCCGTTACTTCCCGAATGTACATTCTCCGGTGAATTACTGGGGCAGACTACCAGCCAGTTGTGTACGGGTTCTTTCACCATAATTTCATCAAAGAAACGTCCGGACTCTTTCAGTATCGGATAGACAGAACGCAGGAATTCCACATCTCCGGTGTATAGATAACGCTCCCAAAGATGTCGGCAAAGCCATGCGCCACCACTGGGCCACATACCCGAAGGAGCTTTGTCAACTGCTCCTGTAATACGCCATATATCCGTGTTATGATGCAACACCCATCCATTGGCTCCATACATAATCTTAGCCGTCTCTTTTCCTGTGTTACTCACTTCTTTTATCAGACGGAATAACGGTTCATTCAGTTCACTTAGATTCGTTACTTCCGAAGGCCAGTAATTCATTTCCAAATTGATGTTACAAGTATATTTGCTATCCCAGGAAGGGAATAATTTGTCATTCCAAATTCCTTGTAAATTGGCGGGTTGTCCTCCCGGTTGGGAAGAACAGATCAACAAATAACGTCCGAATTGAAAATAGGTGGCAACCAGATGTGTGTCATTGGTGTTTTTGAAATTCTCCACACGCTTATCGGTGGTTACATTCGCATATTGGTCTCGTCCCAAATCAAGAGAAACGCGTGTCAGATATTGTCGGTAAAAATCAACATGATTCTTCTTCGATTCAATGAACGGATGAACCATTGCTTTCGCCAAATAATTCTTAGCCCGCTCTGTCTGATTACCGGTGATGTCTTGATAATTGTTGAAGTTGGTGGCAATAGATACATAGACCGTAGCTTCATCAGCTCCTTCAACGGAAAGGACACCATCGGCACAAGCTATTTTCCCACCTTTATTTTTAGCAGTCAATCTGCCTTGAAATTCTACTTTCCCTTTGAGCCCCTCATGCAAGGAAGAGACTCCCGAGAGTGTCACACAGTTTCCCTCTTCAGAAGCGATCATAACATCTTGGTGCAGCGAAGTGAGTTGTGCATTGAAAGTAATTTGTCCGGGATGGTTGGCAGTCAGCCTAACCATAACTACCTGATCGGTAAATGAAGTGAACGTTTCACGTTGATACTGCACTCCGTCTACTTCATAACGTACGATTGCACGTGCGGAATCCAGACTTAATTCCCTGTAATAATTGGAATAACGTGTATGACCTGGAAAAGCGATTCGCAGGTCACCAAAACTTTGGTATGGCATTCCTGAATTAGTCTTTGCCATTACCTTTTCTGTGGCCAGTGTCTGAGCTTCAAGGTATTTTCCGGCAAAGACCAGCTCACGCACTTTCGGAATATATTCCAGTGCATCCGGATTGGCGTTATTATTGGGACGTCCCGCCCAAATGCTTTCTTCGTTTAGTTGTATTTGTTCTGTGCCTGGTGTTCCATATACCATAAACGACCATTCCCAGGGGTAATGCCTCGGTCCATACCTGTGCGGGACAGTCGTACCATAGCTTGTATTCGGGTACAGAAGACTTCTGTTCCTGCGCCTGAATACAACCAACAGACATCGTGACGAACAGATATCCGATTAATCTCTTTTTATTCATTTCCTTCCAATTGCTTTTATACTTTTATAAAAGGACGATTGAAAGGGATTTTTGTACCCACTATGCAGGCAGTAAGAAAGGAGAATAAAAATAAGTTAGCAAACTTAAATGCAGTTATAAAGCCATTAAAATAGATGAATTTCGACAAACAAACAGATATACTGATTGTTGTCACATTGAATCATTCGTTTTTTTATTCACCTAAAAAATACAGATTATGGCAAAGAATTCTCCCGATGAAGGAAAAACATCAAAATGGTAGAAAAGCAGGCGGTTGAAGCCTCTATGATTAACCTCAAAGAGTACCGGGCAAAAAGGCAATTCGGTAAAACACCGGAACCGATGGCGGATACGGTGGAAACTCCCAATCGAATGCCTGTTTTTGTTGTTCAGAAGCATGATGCCAGTCATTTTCATTTCGATTTTCGTTTGGAAGTGGATGGAGTATTAAAAAGTTGGGTGGTGCCTAAAGGACCTTCCATGAATCCAAAAGATAAGAGGTTGGCCATAGAAGTAGAAGACCACCCCTTGAGTTATGCGCACTTTGAAGGAGTTATACCGGAAGGTAACTATGGAGCAGGTACGGTGGAAATATGGGATAGTGGAACCTATGCTTACGTTGGTAATAATCGTAACATTTCCGCTGCCATTAAAAATGGGATACTTGAATTCAAGTTACACGGGCATAAACTCAAAGGGCTATTTGTCCTTATACATACCAATATGGATGATCAGGATAAAGACTGGCTGTTGATAAAGAAAGATGATGTATTTGCGGCCACTCACGTTTACGATGCAAAGATTATTCCGTCTTATGATGAGGTATTCCTGTAAACTATGATCTGATAGTACTTATCAGAAGTCTATTATTTTCAAATTATATACGCGGCTTTATAATTCTACTTATTTCATTATTCTAATGATTAAGTGGAACTATATGCTCGTGTGGTTGTATTGTTTTGTGGTAAAATATTTTACAATTACTATGTTTTACCAAATAAAATGATGATTTTAGAATCTATCCCTTGATATTTCGGTAACAAACGATATTGTTACCACTTTTGATAGAAAACACCCATTGTTTTTGTTAGAATCCACCTCATATGTGGACGTTGAAAACTTTATACTTGTGCCGGATTTAGACACGTTAAAAGATCATCAAACGTGTTTTGCTGAAAATGTAAGTATTAATCAAATCCTATATAAGTATGAATGATTGTTACCTGAGTTTATTATTAAACTTTCGCGCTTTACTTTCTATAGATAGTGGAGTCAATTTAGTAAACAGTAAACAAGCTATTGGCGTAATTTTGCCTGATTTGTCATTGCTTGGTTATGCAGTTCCTGTAGAGAGTTTCGGCATTGGGCTATTTATTGTTTTGTTTGCGTATCTTGCGGTAGAGTATAATGTTCAGTTGTTGTCACATGAAAAACTTAAGATAGCTATGAACATGCTCCATACTACGCATACCCCGTTGATACTATTACGAAATCAATTGGAAGAACTTAAAACCGGTAATCTTCCCGAATCGCTTTCCCAACAGGTAGAAGAGGCATTGGGGTATACCGAATGCATCATATATTGCAATCAGAATATTGTAACCCTTAATAAGGTAAACAAAAAAATACTTCCTAAGACATCAACAGTAAATTTGGAACTCTCTTCTTATATTACTTCTATTGTTAATCAATGTCGTCCCTATGCTGATTCGCGCCGTATACAACTGACTGTCAGCGAATGTTCGGATTGCGTCAGTTGCAGGATCAATGAGAACATAATGACGGCAGCGCTTCAACATCTTATAAGCAAACTAATTTTGGCTTCCGATTTAGGCTGTTGCATATCAATCAATATAACACATACAATAGATTCCTGGCAGTTGCAGATTACTAATTGTGAGATAGCAGACAAAAGAGTAGGGAAAATGTTTCCTTTTATTCCGGTCATATTTCCCATATATGGGTATAGTGATTTGTGGACTGTAAGAAAAATCATTCGCCTGCATGGTGGAAAAATAAACGGATATAGACATGGCAAATCATTTGCTTTCCAAATTGTCATTCCAACAGATTGTCATTGCCGGAATCAGGAATGTTCGGCTATCAAACATTCTTCAACAAACACGAAGAAAAAAACTAAAGAATCTTCAGAAAGTGATAAAGATGATACCCCGAATACTAAAACAAAAGATACATCCCATATCTTATTGGTAATGGCGGACGGGGCATTCAGGAATTATTTAAAAAAAGCCTTATCGCGGTATTTTCAGATTTCAGCTTTGGAGGATCCTGATTTGCTGAAGGATACAGTAGTCCGCCAAAATCCTGATGCTATAATTATTGACGATAATGTAAACGGAACAAATGGAGATACACTTAGTTTCCGGATCAAAACAGATAAAATGATAGGGTATATACCGGTTGTTCTTTTGATAAGGGCCTTTGATAACGAAAGTTATTTGTCTCATTTAGGAAGTGGGGCGGATCGTCTGGAATTACGAACAGAAAGCATTTGCAGGCTAAGGGCAAACATACGTATGCTTGTAGAAAACCGCATGGTCTTGCGTGAACGGGTCAAATTGTTTTTGTCGGATGCTGTTTTCCCAATGGTACCCACCAAAGAAGAAATGGAAACAGAAAATACGGATCAGATATTTATGGATAAAGTCAATAAAATCCTGGAAACGAACCTTTCTACTGATAAATATACAATAGATAAATTAAGCATCGATATAGGAATGAGCCGTACTGCTTTTTATAGCAGGATACGAGAGATAACCGGGAATCCTCCGGAAAATTATATCTATTCGTTCAAAATGGGCAGGGCACTTAAACTGCTGGCCTCCCAACAGTACACTGTTTCGGAAATTGCAGGAATGCTGGGATATTGTGATGCTAAATATTTTGGAAAGAAGTTCAAAGACTTTTATCATGTATGTCCTACGGATTACATTAAAAGTATTATAGGGTAAAAGAATGTATAGTACATATTTTCAGTTTAAATGATATAAACTAAAATATGTACTATATTCATTGTAAATATTAGATAGAGAAGAACATATAGCTCTGTTAATTTCTAATACAATTGTGTGCGATTAAGTAAACTTTACCCATACCTATGGGCAATCCTTCAAAGTGGTGACATGTTCTTTTAAACGAGAAAAAAATGAAAATCCTATTTCTTATGCAAAACTTGCGATATGATTTCTTTTTGTATATTCTCATCAATGATTTCCATTTTTATTTTGTTCAGGAATTCCATTTCTCCTTTCTTGTATTTTTGATTGATGATAAGGGCAGCTAGTATCAGTACATGTTTGTAATACCGTTCTATAAAATATTTATTATCGCAGACATGTATTTGGCGAAATAGACTATCTGTGACTTTCTTCCAAAATACCTCTCGTTCTATTTCATCATTGAAAGCTTCAGAAGCACTAATAAGCAGTAGTTGGCAGCAGAATATGAAACATTCTGATTGTAGCTTATCATAAAGATCATTCTCTGGCGTCGCATTCCATCCCTCATACACAATATGGCATAATTTCGATTCCTTTTCTAATAGTAACTTGCCGGAATCTCCCATATGCGTTATTGCATTGATCATTGTATTGAGATTAGCAATACTGTTAGAATCCAATGTTGGATACCATTTATATGTATTATTCTTTATATTATTAATGATAGTCTTTATAGCCGATTCTAACTTAGATACATTGGGCTCTTCATCATTGAGGAGTATATCTATCACAAGTATCAAGTAGTCAAAGTCTCCCGTATCTATATCCAAATAGGCTGCATTATACTTATTAATAATATAATCCTTTATCAATTTAGTCAACTTATTATATGCTTCAGAATGTACATCTTTCCTGCCATCTCTTTGTTTCAGTGTTGCTGCCCATCTGGTTAGTTCCTGCTTTGTGAAACATATTCGTAATTTTTCAAATATCACTTTTACATGAACTTTTAAATGAGTCTTCCAATTATTGTATTTGAGTTCACCTTGTCTTTGAATTTGAAGAAAGCTCTTATAATAATCATTGTCTTCATTCAGTGTATAAGAATGGAGGTTTACAGATACTTGTTGACTCCATTCGAACCAATATTCTCTTATCAAGGCAGCCATTGTTTTAGGATATTCGAAATGGTATTTTTCAAGATTATGGAGTATTGCAAGAAAATGTTGCTCTGCTTTAAGTTCCAGAATAAGTGCCGATTGCAGAAATAAATGTTTTAAGTTTTGTAGTAGAGTGAGCCATTGCAAATAATTGCCTTCTCGTAGTAACCTGTTAGAAAGTATATAATATTCACCAGGTAAAAATATATAGCAGGAGTGACAATGATAAATTTGTGAAACATCGTTTTGCAATTCTTCGTCACTTTTTCCTAATAATAGATAATTGAACGTTTCTTCTTTACCATGAGCACAAGAATGGGAACGTTTGAGTACATCGTCAGGATCGAGTGTCATGTTATTGTAAAGTGCATCTGCTATTGATTTTGCTTGCAACTCTTCTTTATTATATGTATGTGGGGCTTCCTTCCATTTTATGACATTACATAATTCATGGAAGTTTCTATTCGGAATTTCAATATCCAGATTCATAATGTCTTTATTTTGCTAATTGAGATTTCAGTGAGTTCAAAACTCTGGTCAAATGAGTAATATGTTTTAATAGCTTTCCTTCCTGGCTTGCATTGAGCTTAACTTTGCGTTGGATATAGCCGTCAAGTGACTCCGAGTTTTCTGTGTCATTCCACCATCTTTCGAAGTTCTTACGCATATATTCTAAACTACCTTGTGGTATCTTGCAAATAGAAGATGCTCTGTTGCCAAACTCATTTAATGAAGAACCAATAAGCCAGCCACAATCATCAATGATAATAAAACGATCGTGAATAGACAGATTTTTGGTAAGCGAACGACATTCTGCTACCTCTCTTCCTACTTTTCTGTTGTAGTAGTTGATGCAATCGTTCAATTTTAATAGATAGTCTTCGGAATCTGGTGCGCTTATATTACCTAACTGTTTCTCACTGTTGATAATTCTCACTTTAACATCAAGTTTTTCCATAAAGAATATGTACTTTTCGAAATCTTCTTTCTTGAAATAAGGATCACAAATGAGACATTCGTTTTCTGCAGAGTTGAGTAGTTGCATGACATATTCTCTTGCCTTTTCTTTGTTTTCTTTATTCTGATTAGTATCTGCACTAAAAAATACAAACTCCATGTGTTTTTCATTCAATTCAGCTAAACAACGCGACTCATCATCAGCAAGGTTATCCTTTAATTTTTTATTTGATTTCCTTCTTTTCTTACCATTCAAGGCAATTTTTGTTACAGTTACAGTTCTTTTGCTGCCATCTGATTCACTTTTCTCCAATTCAATTTCTTTAGATGAAAAAGTTTCATAACTGAATTCTTTTCCTAAAAAAAAGACACGTTTATTCATCCAAATTAGCTCACCATCGTTATTGAATATCTTTATGCCAACTTGCAGTGAGAAGAATGGTAGCGGAATAAATATATTCGCTGATCTGCAATCAATAACTGTATCCGTTTCAGTTATAATGTTACTTTCATTATCATACTGCGTTATTCTCACTTTTAAAGAATCTACATATGGCTTCCTGAATTTCATTTGCATATGAAGTCCATTTGGTTTTTCGGATACCCGAAAGTCAATATTCCGAAATATCTCATTATTATGTAGGATATATACATTACCGATATGGCTGGTATATTCCATAATGTCATATCCTAAATGTTTCTTTGTGAGATATGAGAGTTTTGGGAGCAAACCTTTCAATTGAAGAAGTTCCTTCAGCATTTGAGAATTAGGATCAAAGAAACCTTTCAGTCTGAAAGAACATTTGCGTTTAGGTAATATATCTGGTAAAGTAATCAATTCTTTTTTTTCCAATTCTAGAAATAGCTTTCCTAGGGGATTACCAGAGGGGTATTGCATAAAAGAATCATTCAAAAAATAAAGAGGCATTCCATATATAGTAATTTCATCCATAGGAGCTTGAGGTAGAATGTCGGTATCAATATCCTCTATTAGTAGTCCGGTACGGAATGGAGCATCGTCTCTACCACGATCGAGAAAACATTTTCTTGACATTGATGGATTGTAATCCTGCATATCATCCAAAATATTCTCAATAACAGTAAGTATATTATAATACTTATTCTGTTTTATGTCTTTAAGGTATAATATGGTTCGTCGTATCATATTGATAGAAGTGAGTGTATACTTTCATAATCGTCTGTTTTACAGTAATTTTCATACAATCTTCCATTTTTTGAATTACTACATGGGCAAGTCTCTGGATTCTATCTCTTCTATTATTTGCGTAACTTTGTTGATAATCCAATTGGCGACCTCACCAGTTTGCATGGGTAAGTAACTACTAGTGGAGTGCCAATCTTTACAAGGAAGCCATTCAGAACCATAAGGCCACCATTCATTGTTTGCTGAATCCGGTCCGGAAAAACATGATAGTTGAACACGAGGCAAAGTTCGATCTTCGCCAGCAGATTTATAAGATTTTGAGACACCAATATAAAGATTCTTCCAATCCGAATCTCTTCCATTATCTCTCGTTACAGTTATATAATGAGACCAATTTTGTTTTTTGAATAATATAGCCGGACCTTCATTCCCTTTTTTGACTTCAAAAAACAGGCCCATTTGGGATGCGAATTCACCTAATGGTTTAAATACGAATTCATTCCTTAATCTATTGCTAATTTCAGCTCTGTTATCCATCAAGGCCACAACAGCCTCTATATTATTGATGGCTAAATCTACTATTTTATCACTACTATCTTTATTCATATCTTGTCCGGTTATTTGTTTAATAAGTGTTATGTACTGGGAAATAGTCTCTCTTGCCAACGGTTTGTCGTATGCCAACATAACACACTGCGACAACCAATAGAGAATATGCTCATCGTATGAGATACAATGATAGTCAATCTCTTCGTCTCCCAATGAATCTTTGCTTGCCTCATGACCATCAAGTGTAAGATAAATCAGTTTGAACCCTTTTGGAAAGTGTTGCTTTCCATAGTTGTTGTATCGCAGTAACTGATGGTGTTGATCAATAGCATATATCTTATTCTCAATGATTACTGCATGTTCTCCATCCTCTAAGATTATATCAATGCGCCCACCAGTGGACTCTGTTCGCTCACCAATGTATCGTTCGACTATATTGGTTTTACAGTTGGAAATATAATCTTTGTTTAAGCCAATAGCTGCAAGGAATTCTTTAAGTAGAGCATCTTTCAGTCCATGACTTCCGTTTGGATTTAACAACTCTGCAAGAAATGCGGAATGTAATCTTATCTCATCAGACCATAGTCCAAGCATGTTGAAAACATTGAAGTAATCTCCGTTTCGTTGCTTCTGCTTCATACGTTCTTGCTCAACAAGACATACCTTGTCTATTTCGATTAAAAATTCATTCAATTCCATACTTTAGACATTTTGTTGCACACAAAAATAATAAAAAACGATCCATTTTATATGGGTCTATAAAAGAATCACCTATTTTTCTCCTCCTTCATCATCTTCCTCCACCTCTGAAATGCCCTCATCAAACTTTCTTCTTCCACTAACCCTACCATATTATAATGTTCGACAAAAGTTTCCATTGATTTTTTGAACATGATGCCGTGGCAGTATTTATTTTCCAGTAGAAATTCATAAAGTTCGGCCCTCATTTCTACTTCCATTGCTTTTTCAATGATAAGTGCACTGTTATGACCTATATAATTATATACATTTGGATTTTTGCCGTTTCTGGGATGGGGGAGGGTGAAGGTAATATTTCCGGTTTCGTGCCATGAGGCGTTGGGAGGGTGGGGAATGGATAGCTGGTGGAGAAAGTGGTAGATGGGCTGGGTGTCGAGAAGATGGATCGCGGAAAGTGAGGAAGAAGAGCGGTCTGGAGGTACGTCGAGGTGATTTTTGTAGCGCATGTACATGTAAGCCGCTAGATAGGGCTTGATCTGAAAAGTAACTGTAACCATTGTTTTTAGATTTGATTTGTAAAATATTTATCAGTGGAGTACCGTGTTTGATATTGGTATCCGTTTTCTCTTGTTGGAAATTTTACTTAAAAAGAAAGGCCGGGAGGACGCTTTTGTAATGCTTTGCTTTTCAGATAGTTACATAAGTGGGTTTTGGTTTTAAACCAACGGGTCGTTCCTTTAAAAGGAACGACCCGTTGCACACCGAGAAACACCTCGTTGGTTTTAATGCAACGAGGTGCTCCTTAAAATCAAGAGATAAAGCTAGAATAAATCTCTCGAAATTTTGAAATCATAAAATAACTTGTTTGTTTTTGATGTAAATAAATAGTACTGTTGTATATTTACTTGTTTTTATCTATATAAAGAAATATACAGAGTGTCATATATGAAGAAATTTTAGATGAAGTCTATTTAACATAGTTTAAATGAGCCTCTTTTATATTTCTGATTTTATTTTATGTTTGAGGGAGATTTAAAATATAATTATAATGTAACTGAAAAGTAGAATAGGAAGGAAATCCAAGTAAAATGGCTAATAGTAGCTCCATAAAACGAAAAAGCACTAAGTTCTATCAGAACTTAGTGCTTTTTTATATTCTATTCTTATTAAAATAAATATATAGTTCTTAAAATACAAATTATATCTCTTTTTCGGATTGTATTTATTAACAGTTCCGGTTTGGTATTATATAATGGAACAAAAGTATATATTCTTTTTGCAAAAAACAACGAAAAGACATATTTTTTTTATGGAATAGTCATCTAAATTGATTGAAAAAGTAAAATCAAGCAACATTTCTTTCCAGAATTACATATTTGATGTAAAAACACTACAAAAACAATGGATTATAATTAAGTTCTGATAGAACTTATCTAAGTGTAAAAAGTGAGTTTAAATGTTTTAGGGCTATTTAATAATTTAAAAAGAGATTTATGAAGAAAAAATTAGCGCTGCTATTTGGATACCTTTTTATAGGTATCGGGCTGATAACAGCTCAAACGCAGAAAGTCACGGGGACAGTGATTTCCGATGATGACAAACAACCTGTTGTAGGGGCTTCAATTGTTGTAAAAGGCACTAACTTAGGTACAATAACAGACATAGACGGGCATTTCACATTATTGAATGTGCCAAATTCAGCAAAAATATTGCAAATCTCTTATATCGGTATGAAAACGGAGTCGGTTTCTGTTCAGCCGACTGTTAGAGTTATCTTAAAGTCTGATACACAACTGATGGATGAAGTTGTTGTGGTAGGTTACGGATCAGCAAAGAAACTAGGGTCAGTAGTCGGTTCGGTAACAACGGTAAATAATAGCAAGATAGCCAATAGACCGGTTGCTAATGCCGGAGATGCATTACAAGGACAAGTTGCCGGTTTACAAGTATTTACTCCCAGTGGAGAACCAAGTGGAAGTGTTGTAATGCGATTGCGTGGAGTCAGCTCGATCAATTCAAATACAGAACCTCTCTTTATTCTCGACGGTTCACCTATATCATCCGGAGCATTTACAGCATTAAATCCGAACGACATCGAAAGCATGACTGTATTGAAAGATGCTTCCTCAACAGCTATATATGGTTCTCGTGCTGCTAACGGGGTAGTAATAATGACTAGCAAGAAAGGAAAAATGGGACAGAAAGCCCGTGTTAGTATCAATGCGCAATATGGCTGGTCGAGAATGACTGGGGATAACATAGAGATGATGAATACCGAACAATGGCTTAACCTGCAGGAAATGCTGGACCCGGGAAAAGCATACGATACTACATTTCAAAAACGGAAAAAGTTCTATATAGATAATGGTATATCTACAGATTGGGCAGATATTTTCTTCGGAGATGCAGCTCCTACACAACAATATGATGTAAATGTGGTCGGTGGTTCCGAAGGTATCAACTATTATATTTCATTTGGACATTATGATACAGAGGGAATTATGGACGATTCTTCATTGCGCCGTGAGACTTTGCGCAGTAATGTGGAAGTAAAGGTGACCGACTGGCTGAAAGCCGGGATTAACATGAACCTTTCCTATCAGAAATATAACACGACAACTTTCGGAACGGAAGCTAATAGCGTTTATAATAAAGCGTATGCTGCCCGTATTTATCGTCCTGACCAAACAATAAACGAGATATTGACAGACGAAGAAGGCAACTTTACAGGCTATGGAAAACGATTGGACTATTTTGACGATATGGGATATTATAATCCGTATTACTTGGCAGAACTTCAACCGAATGACCGGAGTACGGTACGTATCAATGGCAATACCTTCTTTAATATAAACCCAATAAAAGGATTGAATATACGTACCTCGCAGGCAGTAGATGCCTTTGATTATCGTAACTCCCATAAAGCCTATCCGGAAGGCCCCTTTGAAGGGGCAGGGGTGGCGTCCGAGTCTTTCGAACGTTATTATTCATTTACTTTCACCAATACAGCGGAATATAAGTTCAGTCTGTCAGACAAGCATCTTTTTACCGTGTTGGCCGGTCAGGAGTCCATTATCACAAAGAATGAGAATTTCTCGGCAACTTCTAAAAAAATGGTAGACTCACGAATGATGCTGATGGCAGCTGGAGCAGAGTCAGAAGTGCCGATACATTCGATGTATGACAAGGTTTTCAATTCTTATTTCGGCACAATCAGTTATAGTTTCGCTGATCGCTATTATGTCGATTTGGCAGCACGGCGGGACGGTTCTTCTCTGTTTGCCAAAAACAACCAGTGGGCAAACTTTTATTCTTTGGGAGCCATGTGGGATATGAGAAAAGAGAATTTCCTGCAGAGCGTTTCATGGTTGAACAGTTTACAGTTGAAAGTGAGCTATGGAACAACTGGTAATTCCGGTATCAGCGCCTATAATGCGTTGGCATTGGTCGGCTCCGGTTTGCTGTATAACGGACAACCGGGTATTGCTCCTTCTACCGTCGGAAATGATAACCTGACATGGGAAAGCATGAAAACACTGAATGTAGGCATCAGTACAAGAGTGTTTGACCGCTTTTCTATAGAACTGGAATTTTATAACCGTCAGACGGACGATATGTTGATGGGTTATCCATTGTCATACACTACCGGACACGGAAGCAGTGTGGAAAATGTAGCAAGTATGCGTAATCGAGGTTTCGATATTACTCTGGGAGTGGATATTCTGAAAACGAGAGATTTCTCATGGAGTGTCTCCGGAAACCTGAATTATAATAAGAATGAAATAACTAAACTGTTTAACGGATTGGATGAATATACCTTGCCCGATACTGGTTTAAAAATGAAGGTCGGCAAACCTTGGGGAGAATATTACTATGTGAAATGGGCAGGAGTCGATCCGCGTGACGGATATAATATGTGGTACGACAAAAATGGAAATCTGACGAAGAGTTACTCCGAAGAAGATGCAGTTTTTGTCGGCAAACAACGCTATGCACCATGGTCCGGTGGCTTTGGCACCCAGTTCGGATGGAAAGGGATTTCTGTTAGTGCCGACTTCTCTTTTATGCTAGGCCAGTATATGTTGAATAATGAGCGCTTTTTTACAGAGAATCCCACTTTTGCAGGTTCGGACAATCAAACTGTAGAAATGCTTACCATGTGGCAGAAGCCGGGAGATATAACCAGAATTGCCACTCCCGACTCCCCGATGCAGTTTGATACGCATTTACTGGAAAATGCTTCATTTATGCGTATGAAAAACCTGACTGTCGGGTACACCCTTCCGGCCAAACTGATTCAGAAAACAGGAGTAATCAGTAACGCCAGAATCTACTTTGTAGGACGTAATTTACTCACAGTGACTAAATATAAAGGATATGACCCGGAAGTAGACAGTAATATCCAATTGGGTAACTATCCCAATACGAAACAATATTCTTTCGGAGTCGAACTAACTTTCTAAAAACATAAAGAATGGTGAATATGAAGAAAATATCTATGATAGCATTGACTATACTGACACTTGGGGTGACTTCTTGTGATATGGATAAAATGCCATACGATGCTGTTCCTACAGAAGAAGCGTTAACGACCATAGTCGGTTTTGAAGAAGCACGTGCCGGTATCTATTCCGTATATTTAGGACTGACAGGAGGAAGCTATGTATTAGCTCCGGAAGTTCAGGCAGATGCCTTTAATGCAGTGGCGGATTTCTCTAATAAATATGGTGAGTTGCACCGTTGGACTTTCGAGAGCACCAACTCTACCGTAGAAACAATCTGGTCGAACTACTATGCCGCTATCGGACGTGTCAACTTCTTTATTGACGGGGTCGGTAAGATCGATGAGAATCCGGAAATCGAATTGACTGAAACCCAGAGACAACAGATCAATGTGTATGAGGGGGAAGCGTATTTTACAAGAGCATACTGCTACTTTTATCTAGCTACTTTATTTTGCCGCGATTACGATGTAGCTACCGCAGCAAGTACTCCGGGACTGCCGCTTCAGGTAAAATATGAGCCTAAACTTTCTGCTACCCAATATCCGGGACGATCTTCATTGGAAGATACTTACAAACAGATATTGGAGGACCTCGAAGAAGCCGAAGAACGTATAGAGACTGCAAAAAATGGCATTGCTGATTATGACAGGTATATTAATGGTGCATACGTGACAGTCAACACGGCTCCCAAGAATTGTGGGAATTATATCACGGTAGATGTAGTGACTGCCTTGAAAGCGCGTGTTGCCCTGCAAATGGACGACTATGAAAATGCAGCCAAATATGCAGGTGACCTGGTTAATTCGAACAGATATCCATTATCGAACACAGCAACAGATTTTGAAAGCGTATGGAAGAATGACAAGGGAACGGAAACCATCTGGCAGATTGCCATGACTAGTGCCGACGATGCCGGTGTACCTCTGGGGACTATTTTCATTGGTTATCCGACTACAAAGAAGGATTATATTCCTACACAAACACTGATTGACTTATACAATGAAAAAGATATCCGGCTAAAGACTTATTTCGGAAAATATCACTTAACCGTATCGTCAGGTAATGCGGCAGACATCTATTTCTTTAATAAATATCCGGGCAATGAATATTACAATGCATTAGGAAGCGAAACACGCTATTTGAATCAGCCGAAACCATTCCGAATTGCTGAAATGTATCTGATTGCCACTGAAGCTAATGCAAAGATTGGAACGGCAGCTGCAGTGAAAAAGGGTAATGACGCTTTGAATGCATTAAAAAAAGCGCGAATCGAGGGATGGACTGATGCAACCTACGATCAGGAAGCTTTATTAAATGAAATCATGAACGAACGGGAACGTGAGCTTGTAGGTGAGGGATACCGGTTGATGGACCTGAAGCGTTGGGGGAAAGGTGTGAAGCGTGGAAAACCGCAAAGCAAAGGACTGGTGCTTTTCCCGGGACAAGCAAGTACTGACGGACTGGATAAACTTATGGATGACCAGCGGATGCTTTGGCCTATTCCTAAAACAGAAATGGATGCCAACCCTCAATTGGCAGGTCAGCAAAATCCGGGATATTAATCAATGAATAACGTAAATTATCAAACACTTGAGTAAAATGAACTATCTGAAAATATACACCCTTCTTCTATGTGCCGTTCTGATCGCCGCCTGTTCGGACGATGAGGAACAGTTTAATTCCGGAGCGGCTACGGTAAACTTGCAGGAAACTGCAATGACGGTGAAAGAATCTGCCGGTTTGTGTACTGTGCCTGTTGTTGTGACGGGCGAACATACCGGAACTATCCGTGTGACGTTCGAATTAAAAGATCATAATGCCAAAGAGGATGAAAACTATATTGTCACAACCAAAACGTTACTTATTCCTGCCGGGCAGGAAACAATGAATTTTGAGTTTAAGACCGTTGATGACAAGCTTGTTAATGACGACCGTTCTTTTGATGTTGAAATTGCTGATGTGAAAGGGGCGTCTATTGGTGAGAACAAGCGACTGACAGTGACTATCAAAGACAATGATTCAAGCTTTTATGAAACGCTTTCAGGAACTTGGATATTTACCGGAACGGCTTCTGCCACCAATGTTTCCAATGTGCCAGTGGGATTCTCCGTTAGAATAAATACAGCGGAAGAAGGCACGGAGGCATACGAACACTATCTGGTCTGTTCGAATAAGAATGGATTTGATCCGGATAATGATATTGAATGGGAATTTAGTTGGCGGTTGTATTATGAATATGATTCGGAGGCGCAGAAAACCTACCTGTCCATTGTGCCGGGTGAAGATGTCGCTTCTTATGGCCCGTATACTATTCGTTTCAGGAGACTGGCTTTGGACGGAAGTACTTCTGACGTATATCGCGGAGAATATGATGTTGAAACTAAAACTGTCACTTTCGAGAATGCCAATTTGATAGGCGATATGTATAAGGACGGCTTGATACAAATACAGAAATTCAGGCTATTTGGCTGTAAGATGGAACACATCAGATAAAACAAGATTATTAACATAACAAATAAAAGAACTTATGAGAGCATTAATTGTCTGCATTACGCTGTTGTTCGCTTTTCTAACTTGTACCATGGCACAAATACCATCAGTCAAGGTTGAAAATACGAAAGGAGCACAGGTAAATACCTCCTCCCTGGTTAATCACAAAACACCTATGATTATTTCTTTTTGGGCAACAACCTGTAAACCATGTATTCGTGAATTGGACGCTATAAATGAACAATTGCCCGATTGGTTGGAAGAAGCCAATTTCCGTGTAGTAGCTGTTTCGACAGATGACAGCCGTTCTACTGCTAAAGCGCGTGCATTGGCAGAGGGACATGGATGGGATGATTTTATCATGTTGTACGATAAAAATCAGGAATTCATGCGAGCTATGAATGTAAGCCTGACTCCACAGGTATATGTAGTGGATGCCGATGGGAAGATTGTCTATTCACACACCGGGTACGCGCCGGGAAGTGAGCTGGAACTACTGAAAGCGATAAAAAAACTACAGAAATAGAAACTGTTATTATTCATAGATAAACGCAATGACATGACTAGAATAAGAATTCAGGTGTTGGCTTTAGTAGCGTTATCGTCTACTCTAACCTATGCGCAGCAAGATAACAAAAAAGGTTATCTGACAGGGAGCTTTGAAACGAATACGATTTACTACAAGGATGATAGTAAGACAAAAGCAGAATCTCCGGAAGATCATTTCGGTTCGAACAATTATCTGAAACTGGATTACTATCAAGGTAAGTTTGCCGTAGGTGTACAGTTGGAAGCCTATGAACCGGTACTGGTGGGATACCCGACAGAATTGGAGAAAGCAAAACTAACCAACTATTACGTATCTTGGGCCGACAAGGATTTTTCCGTAACAGCGGGTACATTTTATGAGCAGTTTGGGAGTGGACTGCTATTCCGTAGTTGGGAGGACCGTATGCTTGGTTTGAATAATGCGGTGATGGGAGCACGTTTTACCTACAATTACAAGAATATTGTAAGGTTGAAGGCCATTTGGGGAACTCCACGTTTTGGAATGGACTTTTCCGACACACAAGTACGTGGCGTAGATGTAAGCTTCTCCTTATCTGAAATGCTTAGTTGGCAAAATACATCCTTGAGTATCGAAGGAGGGGCATTGAACCGGTATGAGAAAATCAATATCGACCTCGAAGAAGAAGGGGGAAAACCTTATTCGAATGGCTTCTCGGGACGGGTAAATTTTGAACGCTCCGGATTTACAGCGAAAGGTGAATATGTGGACGGTGGCAATAAATATTATAATTTCATCCATGATGACAAACTTTATGCGAGGAAACGTGCCAATGCGCAATTGCTGGAGCTGGGATATAGCGGCAATGGGTTGGGGGTAAATCTGACCGGGCGCCGTTTGGAATGGATGAATAGTGAGATTATTGCCGGTAATGGTTCGACTTCGAATCTGTTGAATTATGTCCCGGCTATGAGTACGCAATATACCTATATGTTGACCAACTTGCATCCTCATACTCCACAAATAGGAGATGTGACAAATGCAGTTAGCGGTGAGATGGGCGGACAATTGGATGTCTTTTATCATTTCAAAAGAGGAACGGTCATTGGAGGTAAACGCGGTTTGAAATTACATGCTAACTTTTCTACCTATTATGCTTTAGAAAAAGAAGGAACAGCCCAGATAGGTAACTTGGCATTTCGTGACTTTAGTGTTGATGTGGAAAAGCAATGGACAAAGTCATTCAAAATGAACTTGCTTTATTCTATGCAAGAATATAGCCCTTCGTACGGAGCGAATAAAACGACTAATCTGTCGAATATTTTTGTAGCAGATTTACAATATAAGTTCACGCCTTCTTTTTCAACTCGCATGGAGTTGCAATACCTAACTACAAAAGAAGATCAGAAGGACTGGATGGCAGCTCTGTTGGAGATAAATTTTGCTCCGGCATGGAGCATTTACGGAAGTGATATGTATAATCACGGCAAGGATAAAATCCATTATTACAATGTGGGAGCCAGTTATGCCAAGTCACGTACGCGTATAGCCTTGAGTTATGGTCGTAACAAGGAAGGGTACGTCTGCTCTGGTGGAGTTTGCCGGACGATTCCTAAATATACAGGTGCTAACCTGACTATAACTACTTCATTTTGAGTTCATCGAAACATTTATTAATTAGAATATAGAATATGAGAAAATTTACAATGTTTTTTATGTCAAGTCTGATATGCTTGTGCGGATGTTTTACAGCGTGCAGCGGTAATTCTGACGACAATGGTGAAGAGCCGGATAACGGCGAAGTGACAGGACCTATTACTTTGACTGTGGATAAAGCCAAGATTGAAGCCAATGGAACAGATGTGGCGACTTTTACGGTGACTGATGCCAATGGAAAAGTACTGACGACTTCCGAATATATGAAGAATGTATATTTTGAAGATGTAACTACCGGTGATTATTTGGAGAGACGGACCAATACGTTCTCGGCAGTAGAGAACGGGACACATAAGTTTAAGGCATATTACCTGGACTGGGAGTCGGATGAAGTTTCCGTAACCGCACAGAATCGTAAGAATTATGAACTTTTCTATCGTAAAGTAGGTGTCTTCAAAATGACGGGAACTTGGTGTACTTATTGTCCGGCCATGACTTCGGCATTAAAGAAAGTGGAAGAACTGATGCCGGGACGTATGGTAAAAATGGCTTTTCATTCTTCCAGCAGTTCCGCCACTGACCCGTTCCATTTGTCACAGACAAGCACAATCATGGGCCGTTTTGGAGCGTCCGGTTTTCCTACCTGTATCTATGATTTGAAAGTCATGTCGATAGACAGGAACGTGAGTACTATCAAACAGACTTTACAAAGTCAAATCCGACAATATCCGGCAACCTGTGGAATTAAGGTAAATACATCTTATAATTCTTCTATGGGTGAGATTACGGTGGATGCCGCACTGAAGTCGAGCTTGGGAGGAGAATATGACCTTGTTTATGTCTTGGTGACTGATGGCTTAACAGCATCCGGAGGAAATGAGACCTCGTACGATTATACAGTAAGAGCTATTTCCAACAATTACCTGTCGATGTCAACCGACGGACGGTTTACTGTGAGTGCAAACGAGGAGCACACTGCCGCAACTTTCAGCATTTCTAATGCAAAGAACCTGAATCCTGCCACATCGCGTGTAGTGGTTTATGCATTGCGTAAAGTGGATGACGCGTATATGGTGGATAATATAACCGAATGTTCTATCAATGGTAGCATAGACTATCTCTATAATGATTGAGGCTTATGAAAAAAATATACTCGACAATTCTACCAATTGTAATGATCCTTTGTTTAGCAATGCTGTCATCCTGTTCCGGCAATTCGGACGAAACGGAGAATGGAGGGACGGATGACGGCATTTTGCGTATTACAGCTGATAAGATGGCTATACAGGCAGATGGAGTAGAAAAAGTGACCTTCACGGTCAAACTGGGTACAAAAGATGTAAGTGAAGAAAGCACAATGAACCTGATTTTGGTAAAGGAATCGGGAGAGGAAAACCTGGATTATGGTGTTCGTGCTTTCAGCACTTCAGTGCCGGGTACGTATGTCTTTAAAGCCCGCTATTATGAAGGAAAAGCAATGGTCAGTGAAAATGAAGTGACCGTTCAGGTTGCTCCCGTATCAGGAGGAACCAGCTATTATCATAAATTACTGGGGATGCAGTTTACTTCTATCGGGTGCCAGGCCTGTCCGGCGCTTAGCACTACATTGAAAGCAATTCAGACTGAACAACCGGGGCGATTGGCTATCGCTTCTTTCCACATGGATTTCGGAGGAATGACGGATCCCATGAGTACAGCAGCTACCAATAATTACCGGACTAATATTCTCGGTAATTTCTCGGGACTGCCTCGTTTCTTTTACAATCTGCGTAAGGGTACTAAAGAAATGATCAGTATCAAGAGCCAGATTGAAGAAGAGCTTCAGAAAGAATTAAGTAACTATCCGGCTTCTTGTGGGGTAGCTGTTGAGTCTGTGTATAATGCTTATGACCGTACAGTGAAGATTACTGGCAAATTAACTTCCAACGTAACAAACACTTATCGTTGTTTGATTTATCTGGTAGAGGATGGAATCAAATACTTTCAAACGAATGGCGCGAATGATTATACGCATAATAATGTGGTACGTGCAGTGGTGTCCACATCGTTGAACGGCGACCGTTTTAATGGGGAAGTAAATGCGGGAGTGGAATCTACCATGAAACGATCTTATCAATTGGAACCAGGATGGAATGTGGATAATATGCGTGTGATAGTGTTGATGCTGACAACTTTGGATGGAGGAAAGACTTATACGTGTAACAATGTAAATGAGTGTAAACTTGGAGAATCAGCAGATTACTTGTATAACGAATAAAGAAGAGTTATGTGTATAAATGTCTATAAAATAATATTGCTGGTCTGTATGTGCTGTGTGGGAATATGCTGGATTTCCTGTTCAGGCAATTCCGATGATTCGGAGCAGACGGAAGTGATTTTGAGCGTCGATAAAAATACGTTGACTGCGGACGGAAAGGATATTATAACCTTTACGGTAATGCATGCGGGAATAGATGTAACTGCTGATGCAATCATCCGTTCCGTGATGGACGGACAAACTTTGGATGGAAATACCTTTTCTACTTCTAAAGCCGGAACCTACGCTTTTGAAGCATCTTATGGCAAATATGTATCCAAATTGATAACAGTAGTTGCAAAAAGTACATCAGGTACAGTATCCAATTTTGTGAGACGCATCTGCGCAATGGAGTTCACCGGAACATGGTGCGCCATGTGTCCGGCAGGAATGACCCGCCTGAATTATCTGATAAGTTCGAGTTACGAGGGAATTGTTTATCTGATGTCATTTCATGTTGATGGGACAAGTGCCGATCCAATGACAATTGAACAGTCATCGATTCTTTCCAGAAAGTTTGCTATCTCCGGTTATCCTTCATGTGTGGTTGATATGCGTGGGACAATGGGGCTATCTGAAAACTATAGTGTCATGCGGGCTATATTTAATGAGTCTTTGGAGAAATACCCTGCTCATTGCGGAGTAGCTATCAGTTCTGTTTATAATGAGGTTGATTCCGAAGCTAAAGTTACTGTGAAAGTGACTTCGGAGAAAACGGCTGATTACCGCCTGGTATTGTATGTTGTTGAAAATGGATTGAAGTATCAGCAGAATGACGGAGGCAACTATCGGGACTATACACATAATCATGTAGTCCGCAAATTACTTTCTGCTTCTGTAGAAGGTGACAAACTGGGACAAATTGCAGAAGATAAGGAAGAAGTTAAGGAGTATACTGTGGCATTAGACGATACATGGAAAGCAGAGAATCTTTCTTTTATGCATTAGTAATGGATGAAAACGGTTATGTAAACAATTTGGCTGTTTGCGAAGCAATAAACGGCAATGCCGATTATGAATATGTAAATGATTAATCACATTTATCACTTAGAATTATGAAGAAGAAATTATTAAACTTATTACTTTTGTTAGGGCTGGTGTTGGTTATAAGCTCTATGGTGCTATCGTGTTCGGATAAGGATGAACCGGTTGAGGAACCTGACGTGCCGGTGAACCCCGATGTTCCGCTTCCTCCTGTACCGACTCCTATCAGATGGGTGGAAAACGAAGTGGATGGTGGTGAACGTGGGGTAGGCATCAAAGTGACCAGCAAAACTACCAACAACTTTGTGTTTGAATGTACCCCGGGAGATAAAGTGCAATCTTATCGTTTGGATGTTTATCCTTTATGTCGTATGTATAACTACTTATTTGAAAGTGGCGGTTCAGGTGCAAGTGAAGAAGAAATCGAAGATTTGATTTTGGAAGCTCTCTATAATTCGGAGGGTGCCGGTGCTTATACTTTCAATAGGAAAACATTAGGAGATAGTTACCCGAATACAGAATTTGACTGGGTAAATTCCAAATATGCTCAATCAGAGATTGTGCCGGGAGCAGAATATCTGATTATAACGGTAGGGTGTAATGATGAAGGCGGACAAAATCCGGCTGATATGAAAATCTGTTATCTTAAAACTCCTTCAGGAGATGTGACAGGCCATCCTCGTGTTGAAATAGATGTTACAGCAAGTTATCAGGCTGCTGCCATTCAATATGTCCCCAATGAGGATTGCAAGTATTTCTATCAGTTCTGTGGAGACTCCGAACCTATCAATGCGTTTATCGAAGCCTATGGACAAAATATGTATATCGATTTTATGAGACACTGGACACAGACATCAGAAGATGCACAGGTACCTGAAGAAGAATTATTATATATAGTTGATTTTGGGTATAATGCCGATTCGGAAAGAAAATTTACAGCTACTACTATCGGACTGGATGAGAATAAGAATAAAGGAGATTATGTACGACAGGATTTCCAATTGAAAGAAATTCCTGATGGTGCCAAAGAAGCGAAATGCGATCTGAAGATCACGAAGACGGGTGCTTCTATTGTTAACATGGATGTGGAAATGAAAGAAACTTGTTATGCCATGTTTTATCGTATATTCAGCGCTGCTGACTGGGCACCTTATGAAAATGCCGATGAAGCAACAATGACGGCACTTGCACAAGCTTTAGATCAAGAAGGATGGGGGATTAAGAATATAAACTTCAGCCAGAAAGGATCGTATGCAACTACAGATTACCAACATGCTCTTGATCCGAATGGTTCTTATGTTGTTGCTTATGTGGGGCGTAATGGATATGGACAATTATCAGAAGTGAAGACGGAAACTTTTCTACCAAAGCACGAGTAATGGATAATCCGGGAGCATCTAAAGCTACGATAGATATTACCATTTCCGATCCGGGACGGACAAGCCTGAAATTAACCTATACTTATAATCAGGAAGCGGCAGTATATTATCACCAATACATTATGACACCGGATTTACTTGAAGAAGGTAATAAGGCTGAACTGATTAAATATCTGATGTCAGAAAATTCAAATATATGGGCTGCGAATGCGAATGGAGGAGTAGAAAATTTTAAATGGACCGGTTTGGATCCAGGAACGGAATATACATTCGCTTATATGGCAGAAGACTGGGATGGCGTATTGACAGATGTGAAGATTGTGAAAGCGACGACTGAAGCTATTATAGCAGGTCCGAATCCAACGATGCAACTGAATGCCTACATGAGTGATTTGAGCAACTTTACAGTTCAGTATTCTATTGTGAAGGATGTTGCCAAACTATATTATACCATTACAGAAGATAACTATTCCGCAAGTGGTGATTATACTTATCAGGAATGTATGGATGTATGGAAAGAGCGTTGTCTGGATTATGGTTTATCAGGTGTCAACTCAACTACTCAATCGTATGATAAGACAAGTGAAGCCAAACGACTGGTTGCTTTATGTGTGCCTATTGGTGCCGATGCTGATGGAAATGAAGTAATTGGCGACCTTTATACAGTATTCTATGATAAAGAAAAAGGTATTATTACTGATCCTTCCGTATTATTCCCCGATGCTCCGAAATTGAAAAAGGAATAAAGGGAATAGCGAAACCTCAAGTAGTGAAGAAAGATAACCGGGTTCCTGCAAAATTGATTGTTAATGAACAAGTGAAAGTGAATACTCCGGGAGTCATGAGAAGTGAAAGTGTTATTTATCTTGATTTGAAGAAATTAGGTAAACATCCTCACTCCAAATAAACATCGGCAAAACTAATTTACCGCACGATAGTGTGTAAATCTATCGTGCGGTTTTTCTCTAATCATTAAACTTTTTATGGGTATGAGAAGAAATCAATTTTTAGGTGGCATAGGAAAATGTATGTGTTTCCTAGTTGTATGTGTTATGACATTTTCGTCATGCTATAATGACGATGATTTGAAGAATTCGATTTCCGGTTTGGAAGATCGCATGGATAAGTTAGAAGCTTCTTTGCAAAGTGTGCAAACTGATATTTCGACATTGAAGACGCTGACTGATGCTTTATCTCAAAATAAATCAATCGCTTCTGTATTGGAGAATGAAGACGGAAGTTATACAATTAAGTTTTCAGATCAGACAGAAGTAACTATCCGTAATGGTGAAAACGGAGAAGATGCTCCGCAAATAACTGTGATAAAAAACGAAGAAGATGGCGTTTATTATTGGGGAATAACCAGTACAGACGGCAAGAAGACATTCCTGAAAGATGGAGAAGGGAATATGATGCCCGTGACGGCTGCTGCTCCTAAAATTCGCATTAATACGAATACAAAAGAGTGGGAGATTTCGACAGACGGTGGAAAGACTTGGGAACCTACGGGTGTGTATGCATCCGGCGAAGGGACGGGGGATACCTCTCTTTTCAGTGGAGTAAGTCAGGATGATGATTATGCATATTTCACTCTGAAAGATGGCACAATATTAAAGTTGTCGAAATCTAAGGAATTGAAATGTGAAATATTATCGGGAAAACAATATTTTGCAAACGGTGAGGAGAAACTGATTTCGGTTGAAATGAGTGGTATTTCTAAGTATACCGTAACAAAGCCTGACGGTTGGAAAGCTTCATTGACAGGAAAGGGATTGACTATTATTGCTCCTGTTGCAGAGAATCAGTATGCAGAAACGGGGGCAAAGTGGCAATAATGGCTGTTGCGTCTAATGGGCAAAGCATAATCTCGGAGATTCCGGTGATAATAGGTGAGGCTCCTGTTACTATATCTGTTGAAGGTCAAACGATTTCTACTACTTTGACGAATGGTGTAGAAATGTATTATTTGGGAGTGCTGGAAATTAATGAATATAGTGCAGAGGCCGTAGCTGAATTAGTGAACGGATATGCTGCCCGTATGTACATGAAGACAGCAGCTCTTGATAAAGTTCCATTGGCAGAACTGATAGGTAAGGATCCTGAAGCCGGAAAGACATATATGATTTGGGCAGTACCTCCATCTGAAGCTGGTAGTGAATATTTGCCTGATGACGTGATTGCCAGCGTGATTAAGACTGCTGCAACAGTAGAACTGAAGGTTTCGGATATAACGTTTGAAGGTGCAACGGTTTCTGCAATCAGAAAGGGTTGCGACGTTTATTATACAGGGATTTTAGATAAGCCGAATTATTCACCTGAAAGAGTGATTGAAGATCTGGCTTATGGGGGAGGAACCAAACAATATTCGGATTATAACGGACCGTTGGAAGGTAAGGTGTTAGATTTTCTTCCAAAGGTAATACCTGGAACAACGTATGTACTTTGGGCTATTCCTTATAAAGAAGAAAAAGGGTATAAAACAGAAGAACTGGTAGCTGTGGAGATTCCTGTGCCTGCGTTGACGTATGATGGGACAGCGACGATAAATATTAGTAGTGTTGTTACTACGGTTTCAAGTGTAAGTGCAACTATTACTCCCGGAACTGACTGTTATAAGTTCTATTATTCTTATATGAAGGAGCAAACTCTGGCAAATTATGGTACCGACAAGGAAGTTATTTCCTATCTTATTAAAAATGGAGATTCTTCCAAAGAGGTAGAAAACTTTGAAAGAGCCTCTTTAGAACCGGGAACAAAAGGCTTTTTTATTGCAGTAGCATTAAATGAGAAAGGGCAGCTCGGGTCATTAGTCAAAGTACAGGCTGATTCCAAAGAAATATCTTATAATTCATCAATTTCGGTAGATGTGTCAATAGAGGCAGGAACTGTGTCTACGACTTTAACGTTGACCCCGACTGGAAATCCGGAAAAGTTCCGTTATGTTCACATGAAATTGAGTGATTTCAAAAGCTATCCGTATTGGGGAAATGAAGAAATGGTAAAACAAGCATTAATTATGAATGATAATGTTACTGAAATTGTTGCTGCTGAACTGAAAAATCATCAACTGGTGATCGAGGACATAGCATTTAATTCGGAATATGTATTGTTCATGATAGCAGTTGATACTGATGGTAACCCTTCTTCAACCATAACAAAGAAGGAATACACCAGTGCGAAGCCTACTTACGTGCGAAAAGACAGAGACCCGGATTTATGGAATGCCAGTGTGCCGGAAGTGACGATTGACAAGATAGAAAAGGATAAGTTCTATACCGTTTCTTACACTGTGAAACCTAAGGCTGCCTGCAAAGTATTTTATGTATTTGCCGGACCGGCAGATTATCTGACTGGTATGTATGATGAACAAATCAGGTATGTAATGAAAAACGGAGTAAAACAAACAACTACTTATTCAGGAAGTGTTTATGGAACATTACCTACTAATATCAATGTAACCTGGATGGACGAAGAAGGACGTTTTTATGAGGTTTCTAAAACCGTAGTAGAAGCTCCGGCACAATAATCTTTTTAATTTTTCTAATTTAATAATAATGATAGATGAAAAACTTATTTAATAGCTTTTATAGTATAGTATTGCTTGCCTTGTGTCTGATTGCTTTCAGTAATTGTTCGGATAGCGACGACGGGGGAGATGTCGGTGATACTGATAATGGAATCACTGCGATTGGTACTGAAACGGAAAAGACGGTTTCTATTTATGGAGAGACTGTTGAAATTTCGTTTACGGCTTCTGGAAAATGGACTCCTTCTCTACAATATTCTACAGGAGCAGATTGGGCTACTATAACTAATACCAGTGGTAATTCTGCTGCCGGTAAAGGGGGAGTAAAGGTGAAAATTAATAAAAACGAATCCGGAAAAGAGCGAGTATTGACTGTGGTTGTGCAAGTGGAGGGATATAAAACTCCTGTTACAGTATGTACTATCACACAAGGAGGAGGATCCGGAGCAGCAGAAGATCTAGCTCTTAATGAGTATATGGATAAATATTTGAAGGAACATTATCTCTTTAAAGAAGAATATAATACACTAGATGTAGATTATGCATCGGTTTCTTATGATAATTTTCTGTCAACTTATCTTTTACCAATGAAAACCAATATTGAGGATGGCGGAACTTATCGTGCATTTTCAGTCAATGCAGGCAAGCGTTATATCTATTCTTATATTATGGAAACTGGTTCCAGTAGAACTCGTGCAAATACTCGTGCAACAAGTGTTGTAGGATCGGGACTTGGAACGTTTTTCTCTTCTTACATGCCGGATAAAACAACTATTGGATTAGCCATTGGATATGTATATCTAGAATCTCCTGCTCAAAAAGCCGGATTGAGACGGGGGGATGTAATTGTTGCTGTAAATGGTACGACTTTGAATAAGAGTAATTACCAGCAATATATGAGCACTTTGTTTTATGCAGGTGGAGGTGAAACTTTTAAGATCGGCTATAGGCGTAAAATCTTTGATGAAAACCGGGGCGACTATGATTTGGTGGATGGAACTACTACATTAACCACTGGTAGTTATAATAATAGTCCTATCTTGAACTCAATGTTTATCAAAGACAAAAAAGAGAATAAATTCAATATCGGTTATTTAGTTTATCTAGGTTTTGATTTGAATTTTGAGGAAGACTTGAAATATGTAATTCAACAGTTCAAGGCTGAAGGCATCACAGATTTGATTTTGGATTTACGTTTTAACAATGGAGGTTCTGTTGAATTAGCTCGTTATTTAGCCGCTTCTATCGCTGGTACATCACATCGTTCGGATGTATTTATGAGAATGCAACGTAATTCCGGTGCAGATGAATATATCCGTTTTGGAGATGGTGATGATCTAAATCTTAAATCTGTAAGAATCATCTGTTCGGAAGAAACGGCTTCCGCCAGTGAATTGATAATTAGTGGATTAAGAGGCATAGATTTTCCTGTGAAATTATTTGGTAGCCGCACGGAAGGAAAGAACGTAGGAATGGAAGTGCAAGAATATAAATATGGAAATAAATATTATGAATTTGCTCCAATTACTTTCCGTTCTTTCAATGCAAAAGACTGGGGAGATTATGCTGACGGTATTGACCCGGATGTCATGTTGAATAATCAAAACTCAAGCTATGAAGATGATATTGATAATGTATTCCCTTATGCTTTCGGAGATTGGGACAATTTTGATTTCAATTATCCATTATATTGGGCACTATGCGATGTTCAAGGGGTGGATCCGACTACAGGAGAACCTGTTAAACGTAGTGGAAGAGCTGGTTTGACACGTTCTTCAAAAGATGAAATCATCAGAGTACCATCTGTACCTTTGAAACGTCCTGCGGGAACTTTTGGCTCGCTCATTTACAACAAGCCGGAAGTAGAAAACTTATATTAGTAAGACTAAATCTCTTGTGAAATAAATTTTCTCTTAAGTTAAAGGGGATGCTTCTCAATAAGGTGTTAGTGAGAGCATCCCCATTTTGCTTTAATACTATAAAATCACATGTAATAATTATGACATATTATGGGATTCTGGAAAATTGCATTAGTAAGTTTATTATTAGGAAACAATTCGGTTTTATCACAGAATAATCGATTGTTTTATGACTATGATAATAATGGAAATCGAATTTCACGGACAAATAATATTGAGAGTAAAGATCGTCAAATAATGATTACTGCTTCTGTTGATATTCCATATTTGGAATATGATGTAGCTGTTGATGTAAATAATCATACTCTTGATACACTTTTAGCAGTAGGATCTACTCCTTATTTTTTTGATATAGCAGCAAATGGTGCTTCTAATTTTTCAATTCCTCTCTCATTGCCTGTTGGCAATGGTGGAATAGGACCTAATTTGGAAATTGTATACAATAGTTATAGTGGAGATGGAGTTTTAGGTACAGGAATAAATTTGTCATGTTTATCTTCGATAACTCGTAGTAATGAAGAGTCTAGATTTAATGAATTATATTCTTGGAATAAATATTATTTGGATGGTATACCTCTAATAGCAAAATGGGTGGATGGAAAAACAGTCTATTATAAAGAAAATAATGATTATTCCTTAATAACCAGAGATGACTATAAACGTTACTTTGTATTGACCACTCAAGATGGAATGAAATATTATTATGGTGATTACAAAGGTACCAGAGCATACCAATTATCTAATGCTGACCAGACTACTATTATTTCCTGGTATTTAGCTTGTCAAGAAGATCCTTATGGAAATTATATATTGTATAATTATCAACAAGATATTGAAAATGCAGATATATGGTTGAAGTCAATTGAATATACATTAAATGATTCATGCAATTACACACAAACCAATCGAATTGATTTCTTATATAATCGTGTGAAAGATGTTCCAACTGGTTTTCTGAATGGTTTCAGGGTTAAACGTGATAAGATATTGAAAGAAATTTTTGTTTTTGCAGGAAGTGAACAGGTACGTATCTATAAAATGAAGTATATCAAAGATGAAAAAGATATATATCCAAAACTTAATAACATACAAGAGTTTGGAAAGAATAATGTAGCATATAATCCTATTATAATAGGCTGGGGAAAGCATCAAGGTGAGAAATGTTTGCAAAAATATGCATTTGAACATTGTCCGACAGATGTGATCCAAGGAGACTTTAATGGTGATGGAATAGAAGATTTTCTAACAATAGATAAACAATATATAATGAGACCTCCAGAATATATGGATTCTATAAATATTGTATTAGAGGTCCAAACAATAGATAAAAAAGGAAATCGTGAAAAAATATGGACTACAACCATTTATGACCAAAATTATTCTTTTACTGTTATTCCTGGAGATTTTAATGGAGATGGTTTATTGGATTTAGCTATGTTAACTAAGGATGATACGCATTTCATAATTATGAAAGCGTATCTGAATGAGGAAGGTAAATTAGGTTATAAAACAACAACCCGTTTGGGGGGAGTTGCTAGTCCTGTATTAGTTGGGCATTTTGAGGGAAATAGAAAAGATCAACTCCTAATCGGAAATAAATGCTACTCTTTTGATGATGAATTAGTAAAATATACTTCCCTAGAAATAAAAGGGACTTTGCCAAACAATGGGAGTTATGCAGTCATAGATGTTGATGGAGATAAATATGACGATATCATTGTGTATGATAAAAAAAAGAAGGAGTTTGTGGCTTATGCTATTAATTCTTATGGGAGTATCTTTGAATTGACGCATTTTTCATTTAATGAAGGGGAAATTAATGATCTCAAATTCGGGTACTTCAATAATGATCGATATGCAGATATCTTTTTTTATTGTAAATCCGGGGAACAATACAAACAATTGATATATTATTATAATGGAAAAGAATTTATTAAAGGAGAAATTACAGAATCACATCCTAATTTATCTTTTTTAGTTGCGGATTTTAATAATGATGGTATATCGGAATTAATGTCCTGTTATTATACAATAGATCAAGATAAAGAGGCTAGAGCTACGATTGTTAGTTATCCCGGATGTCATTTTACGAATAATATCTATGATATTGATGTTACGGATTTATTTCTATCTCCTGATATTTCTCCTGGAACGACAAGATTAGATGATGTGTATTCGTATAAAGGAAAATCGTATGTTTATCCTATAAAACATGATCTTTTTGCCGGTGATTTTACAGGGGATGGTAGAGCTGATGTATTAGCCATTTCTCAATCCAGAGTAACAGGGCCGGGGGTGATTACACGTTTTCGTGACGTAAAATACAGTTTGGTAACTTTTGATGAACAATGTTCTTCTGATGTGGTGATTGATATCATAGATGGTAATGCGGGTAGGCGCTCTATTGAATATAATAGTCATGTACAATCACGTGTGAGTAAGAATCCGCTAATAAAAGGATTATATACTCATTGGAATAAGCAATACTCATTAATTCGAAATGTAAATTATGTACTAACATCCGATTTACATAAAGACATTCATATTGGTAAGCAGTCATATTCATATACTACTCCTTTTTATAGAAAGGATAAAGGTAACTTTGTTGGATTTGAAAAACAAATAATAACAGATTCTCTTTTAAATACTATAACGGTTAACACTTATAATGTATTAGGATCTCCCTGTATATTATATCTTGCCAAAAGCGAGTATCGTGTTGGACATGAAATCGTTTCGTCTACTAACTATGGAGCTGAATTACATGATTTGTCAGGGAGCTATTATTTGAGACATACATCCGTTTTTGAAACAGACTTGGATAAGCAATGTGAAAAAGTGGAGCAATATACTTATGATGAAATAGATAATATCATAATCTCAGATGTTAGTTATCAAGGATTTGCTAGGGTAAATAATATGCCAGAAAAAAGAATTTTAACCAATTATCAATATGTACGTCCGGATAATCTATTATATAAAAAGAAACCTTCAAAAATTATAACTGTCTACACAAGAGATGGAGCTAATAGTATCACTCAAACAAAAAGATACGCTTATACTCCACAAGGAAAAATTTCTTTAGAATCATTTAATTCATATTTTAAAAGATATCAATATAATGTATGTGGTCTTTTGGTTGCGGAGAGTATAGAAGATTCTATCACTAAAAAACAATTTGTTTATGAATATGATACTAACTTTTTACATCGGAGTAAGACTATATCTCCGACAGGCTTAATCTCAACTAATACAGCTGATGTCTACGGAAATACTCTTATTAATACCGGACCGGGAAATCTGAAAACATATTATACTTATGATGATTTATTCAGACCTTATAAAATTAAGGCTCCCGATGGTACTGTTTCAGTCCGGAAAGCAATAAGAGGAGGACGTGATAAACAAGGATTCTATGTTGCGAATTATGTTATATTGAATGGAAATACAGAAAAAAGTATTATTTTTAATAATGCCATACACTACGATTGTCTGGGGAGAGAAATTCGAAAAGAAAAAGTTCTATTAAATGGAACACATGAGCATATTGATATTTTTTATAACGAAAAAGGGTTATCAGAAAAGTTGTATTCATATAGAGGGAAAGTTTTAGTAAATTCGAAAGAAATGTATTATGATAATAAGAATCGTATTATACAAGAGAAAATATCATCTCCAGTTGATGTGGGCAAAAATGGAAAAACTATAGACTATGTTTATTATGATCCAAATGTCAGGAGAGGGAAAAAGGTAAAAGCTGTAATAACTAATGCATCTACTACTGATTCTATTGTTACAACAATGATATATAATCGTACTGCTTTACCTGTATTAAAAATTGAAAATAGTGATTCAATAGTTTACCAATATGATAGTGCTGATAACTTAATTAAGGTACGAACGGTAGGATATCCGACAGAGGATAAATATACAGATTATGGATTGAGAGTTTCTCATTTCAATAATTCTACAGGTAAATCGACATATGAATATAATAATTTCAATGAATTAGTTAAAGAAGTTGATGGTCAAGGAAATAAGATTGAATATGCTTATGATAAAGAGGGAAGAATAATAACAAAAACGACAGGAAAAAATACTGTTCATTATATTTATGACGCACTTACTGGTTGGCTAAAAGGAATTGAATCTTTATCACATAAACTGGAATATTTATATGATAATATAGGACGGGTTATTGAAGAAAAGAAAACGACATTAGGGATACCGATGGTCAAGAAATATCAGTATGACAACTTTGGACGTTTATCAGTGTATACTTCTCCGTCTGGTTTCAAGCAAAAGAATGTATATGATGATAGATTTTGTGAATTGGTTGAGATTCGTGATATAACTACAGGCGATTCAAAAATTCTATGGAAACGTGCGAAGGTCGATTCTTTGGGATATATTTCACAGGTTATTAATGGAGATAATCGAACAGTAGATTATACGTATAATAATCGTGGAGAATATACACATATTTATTCTCCGGGAATTATTGATTTTTTATATCAATATGATCATCGTGATTTGATGCTTTCACGTAAAGAAAAGTTTTATACGGATGATTTATGGAAAGGATTTGATGAGTATTTCAGCTATGATACTTATGAAAGGCTTATTGCATCTGAAAGAAAAGGAAAAACAGGCCAAGAGGTTTCATATTCTTCCGGTTATCGGATTGCATCAAAATCCGACATGGGAACTTATTTATATACTAGCGATAAATCTCGAATTCATAGCATATCCACAGTGTCAGAAAGAGATTATTATCCTTCACAGATATTAACCTTTTCAACAAATAATCGTATTGCTACAATACAAGAAAAAGATAAGATATGGACTTATGATTATGATGTGAATGAGATGCGTGCAAAAGCGGTGTTGGAAGAAAATGGTATTGTACGATTAACTAAATATTATTTTTCTAATTATGAAAAGAATGTACTGATAACCAATCGACTGATATTGATTATATTTATGCAGGTGAAAATTTGGTAGCTTTAAGAAAGACTACTGAAAATCAGGTGGCTATATATTTTGTCTATTCTGATAATTTAGGTTCTATTCGATGCTTGACTGATTTTCAAGGGAATGTAGTACAACAGTTGGGGTATGACGCATGGGGGCAACGTCGCAATCCATTGACTGGCGAGAAATTGACTTCTATAGAATTGATCGATTCTTATCGTATTACGCGACGTGGATTTACAACTCATGAGCATATTGATGAAATGAACCTGATTAATATGAATGCGAGAATCTATGATCCTTTAATTGGTTGCTTTATTAGTGTTGATCCTCACGCTGCCATGAATTATATAATTAATCCTTATACTTATTGTAATGGCAATCCATTAAAATGGATTGATTTAACAGGAGAAGATATGTGGAGTACGTCTGACCCTGACTTGATAGACCGGATGTTTAATTTATACAAGGATGGCCAGAATATGTTTGGCAAACCTTATTCTGTAAGTAATGATTGGTTTTACCTAACTCATGATGAGTTTGTTAGAGCCTATGCAGTATATGGAGTTGCTGTATTTTCTTACAATGGTAGCTATGACTTGAGTAGTTATGGGACTATAAGTGATGGGGAAATCACAATTCATGGGAAGCTTCCGAAAAAAGAGGAAACTGGCATTCCTAGTGTAGGTGATGCTTATTCTATGATAAATTATGCAGTAGGGACATATACTGGAATAAAAGCTTACTCGCGTGTACATGATGGAATGTGGCGTGGAATGGACGGTAAATGGTACAAAACATCTTGGGGAGGTAATCAGTATACAGGGGCTCGTAGCACTGTGATGAAAAAGGCTCTACGTTTAGAGAAAATTGGTAAATATATGTTCTGTCTTGATGCTGTAATTAATGGAGTTGTAATTTGGAACAATGCTTCTGAAAATAATTACGAACTTATATTCCAATCTTCGGCAAATATTGTTTTCGGATATATTTCTACTTATGGTGGACCTCCTGGAATGATTGTGGGAACAATGTATTATTCTATGACTTTTGCTCCTCATGGATTTATATTTTGTCCGATAACAGAACCGACTTTCTGTTCATCTGATAATACTTATGTTGAACCATATAAAAAAATATATTGAGAATGAATATACTTAAACAAATATATGAGATATATGAATATCTGTTTTATCGAACATATATATGGCAGCTTAGATTGTGGGGAGAAAAGCGGTCGCCAGAAGTAGCAGGGTTATTACTACCGACCTCATTGTTTACTTTTGTTTTTGTTGGCCCAATAGTTGGAGTATTACATTCATTGGAAGTACCAAACAATGAAGAGTTAGGTATACTTTTGGCTGTTATATTCACTTTTGTTGCTCATAGATTATTTATTAGCGATGGACAATATTTGTCTATTGCTGATAAATATCGTAATGAAACTAAAGAAAAACAACGACAACGTATGAAGCTAGTTTGGATTTTTTTAGCAATAAATCTTATTTGGGTAATATTCTGCATCTTCTTATTCATCAAAGTGATACCCCCGCCATCAAATGCAGATACCTCTAATAAGAATCCTTCTCCAGAATATATAGAGATGCTGAAAGATATAAGAGACCGACGAGCACAATAGAATATAAACAGTGAAATAAATTTGTTGTATAATAGATTATAATTTAGAACTTAGAAAAATGAGAATTATTTTATTTTTATTATTGGGTTGGTATACAATCGGAAATATACAAGCACAAATCAAAGAACCTGTAAAGTTCAAAAATGAGTTAAAAATGACATCTGAAACGGAAGCGGAAATCGTTTTTACTGCTTCGATAGAGAAAGGATGGCATGTGTATTCGACCGGGCTAGGGGATGATGGGCCTATTTCCGCTACTTTCAACATCAATGCGAGTAGTCATGTAGAAACAGTGGGTAAATTACAACCTGTTGGAAAAGAAATCAGCATCTATGATAAGATGTTCGAGATGAACGTTCGTTATTTTGAAGATACGGTACAGTTTATCCAAAAAGTGAAATTTACAGGAAATGATTATTTTATAGAGGGGTTTCTGGAGTTTGGGGCTTGTAATGATGAGAGCTGTTTACCTCCGACTCAAATTCCTTTTCAATATGGGAAAAAAGCAGAAGCAGATATAGCAGTTGCAAAAGAAGAGGAAGAGAGGCCGGCAAATGTGCTAGAGAAGCAATCGGAAAGTGATCTTTGGAAGCCGGTTATTAATGAACTGCAAGAGTTGGGGGAAGAACATTCTCAAGAGGATAAATCTTGGTTGTATGTCTTTGTCACTGGATTTCTTGGCGGATTATTGGCTTTGTTCACTCCCTGCGTATGGCCGATTATTCCTATGACTGTGAGTTTTTTCCTGAAAAGAAACAAAGATAAGAAGAAAGGGATTCGGGATGCATGGACTTATGGTGCTTCGATTGTGGTGATTTATGTAACACTGGGATTAGCAATTACTTTAATATTTGGTGCTAGTGCATTGAACGCTTTATCAACGAATGCCGTATTCAATATTCTTTTCTTCCTGATGCTGGTTGTTTTTGCAGCTTCTTTCTTCGGGGCATTTGAACTTACTTTGCCTTCTAAATGGAGTAATGCTGTGGACAGCAAAGCGGAAGCGACGAGTGGCCTGCTAAGTATTTTTCTGATGGCATTTACGTTATCTCTGGTGTCTTTCTCTTGTACAGGGCCGATTATCGGCTTTCTGCTCGTACAGGTTTCTACAACTGGTAGTGTGATTGCTCCTGCTATTGGAATGTTAGGCTTTGCCATCGCTTTGGCTTTACCATTCACACTGTTTGCTCTTTTTCCTTCGTGGCTGAAATCAATGCCTAAGTCAGGAGGGTGGATGAATGTAATTAAAGTGACATTGGGCTTTCTGGAACTGGCTTTTGCTTTGAAATTCTTGTCGGTTGCGGATTTAGCTTATGGCTGGAGGATTCTAGACAGAGAAACCTTCCTTGCATTATGGATTGTGATTTTCGGACTGATGGGGATATATTTGTTAGGAAAGATCAAGTTTCCGCATGACGGTGATGAAAACAGGGTAGGCGTAGCCCGCTTCTTTCTTGCACTTGTCTCTTTAGCGTTTGCTGTGTATATGATCCCCGGACTTTGGGGAGCACCTTTGAAGGCTGTCAGTGCGTTTGCTCCTCCTGTGATGACACAGGACTTTAATTTATATTCGAATGAGGTTCACCCCAAATTTAAGGACTATGATATTGGGATGGAGTATGCACGGCAACAGGGAATGCCTGTGATGGTCGACTTTACCGGATATGGTTGTGTGAATTGTCGTAAGATGGAGGCGGCTGTGTGGACAGATAGTAAAGTGGGTGGTATCATCAATGATAAGTATGTACTTATCTCTTTGTATGTGGATGATAAAACTCCATTGAATGAGCCTATAAATGTTGTAGAGAATGGAACGGAACGCACTTTACGAACAGTAGGCGATAAATGGAGCTATCTGCAACGGGTGAAGTTTGGAGCAAATGCCCAACCTTTTTATGTATTGCTGGATAATGACGGTAATCCGTTGAATAAATCTTATGCATACAATGAAGATATTCCAAAATATATAGAGTTCCTGCAGGAAGGGCTGGAGCGATATGTGAAATGATGGATATTAGACATTCAGCTTGTATGTTATGGCTTATAGCTAAAGTTTGGAATGAGAAAAAGAATAATTCTTTTTGGGCATTTTCATAGAAATACATAGAATAGTGTTATCTTTGTAAAGTGACATCGGGTTTAATAGAGCAAATTGTATAATAATATTTGTGTCTGACATATAAGCAGCATGAGGGCGAAAATTTCTGCTGTGATGCTCTGAATTACATGATCTGAAAATGTGAATGTTGCCCTTGTCAAGATGGGCAGATTAAGATAAAGATCCCTCGTGGATCGGCTGCCTGTGAAGGTCGCTCTATTGTTTGTTTTGTTTGTGTTTTGGTGCACCTTTTTTCTGATAAAGAATAAGGTGCACTCTTTTTATAGTTATGTATATGTAATATTAAATATATTTTTGAAGAAAAAAAAAGATGGGTGAAAAAGCATCAATGTGGAACTTATGGCACGGCTGTCACAAATGGAGTGAAGGCTGCCGCCACTGCTATGTATATCGTACGGATGGCAAATATGGAAAAGACAGTTCGGTGGTGACAAAGACAGAAAAGTTCGATTTACCCTTGCAGCGTAAAAAGAATGGTACGTATAAGATACCTTCGGGGAATTTGGTATATACCTGTTTTACTTCAGATTTTCTCATTGAAGATGCGGATGAATGGCGTGCCGAAGCGTGGGAGATGATGCAGATACGGCAGGATCTTCGTTTCCTCTTTATCACTAAGCGGATAGACCGGTTGCAACAGTGTCTGCCTCCCGATTGGGGAGATGGCTATGACAATGTGACCATCTGCTGCACGATGGAGAACCAAGATAGAGTGGATTATCGTTTACCTATTTATAAAGAAATGCCTATTAAACATAAAATCATTATCTGCGAGCCGCTTCTTAGTCGGATTGATTTCAGAGGTGAGCTGGGAGAGTGGGTGGAACAGGTAGTGGCAGGAGGAGAGTCAGGCAAAGAAGTCCGGGTATGTGATTACGAGTGGGTATTGGATATCCGGCAGCAATGTATAGATGCGAATGTCAGTTTTTGGTTTAAACAGACAGGGAGTTATTTATTAAAAGACGGACATGAGTATAAGGTTGCACGACAATTTCAACATTCGCAGGCGAGAAAGGCGGAGTTGAATTATACACCTGATAAATAAGAAATAAAGATTAATACAGATCTTTTTTACTGAAAGCGAGGGTTGCTTAGCAATCTTCGCTTTCGGTTTATTGAGTACAAAATATGGATAATCACGTCTCTCCTTAAAGAGATAGTGTGTAAATTTTAAAATTATCCATATTAAATGAAACAGATAAAGCTGTTACTTCTTTTAGCTTCCGCCTCCGTCACGGGAGCATTTGCGCAAAGCAATGGATTGACGGATATGAGTCAGAGCCGTTTTGCGAAGATGGCGAATACCGGAATCAGTGCCGTACATTGGACAGATGGATTCTGGGGAGATCGCTTTCAGGTATTTAGCCGGACTTCCCTGCAAAGTATGTGGAATACCTGGAACACACCAGAAATATCCCACGGTTTCCGTAATTTTGAGATTGCCGCCGGTGTATGCAAGGGAGAACATTGGGGACCTCCGTTCCATGACGGAGATATGTATAAATGGATGGAGGGTGTGGCTTCTGTCTATGCTGTCAATAAAGATCCGGAACTGGATAAGTTAATGGATAACTTTATTACTTGTGTCGTAAAAGCCCAACGTGCAGATGGTTATATACATACGCCTGTTGTTATCGAAGAACTGAATAAAGGTATTGACTCTCATGCATTAGGGGATCAGCATAAACAAACGGTCATCGGAACGAAAGTAGGTGACGAGAATGAAAAAGGAGCTTTTGCTAATCGGCTGAACTTTGAGACATATAACCTGGGACACCTGATGATGGCGGGTATTGTGCATCGTCGTGCCACCGGAAAGACTACTCTTTTTGATGCTGCCGTAAAAGCAACAGATTTTCTGTGCCACTTTTACGAAACGGCTTCTGCCGAACTGGCTCGTAATGCCATTTGCCCTTCACACTATATGGGAGTAGTCGAAATGTATCGTGCCACAGGAAATCCCCGTTATCTGGAACTTTCGAAGAACCTGATTGATATTCGCGGTATGGTGGAAAACGGAACGGATGATAATCAGGATCGTATTCCTTTCCGCGACCAATATCGTGCAATGGGGCATGCCGTACGTGCAAATTATCTGTATGCAGGAGTAGCGGATGTATATGCCGAGACAGGCGAACAGCAATTGATGAAAAATTTGACTAGTATCTGGAATGATATTGTCACCCGGAAGATGTACGTGACCGGAGCTTGTGGTGCTCTTTATGATGGAACGTCACCGGACGGGACTTGCTATGAGCCGGATAGCATTCAGAAGGTACATCAGAGCTACGGTCGTCCTTATCAGTTGCCAAATAGTACAGCGCACAATGAAACATGTGCCAATATCGGAAATATGCTTTTCAACTGGCGTATGCTGGAAGTGACAGGGGATGCGAAATATGCTGACCTTGTAGAGACTTGTCTTTATAATAGTGTATTGAGCGGTATCAGTCTGGACGGAAAGAAATATTTCTATACGAATCCGCTTCGTATCAGTGCCGATCTTCCTTATACACTCCGTTGGCCGAAAGAACGGACGGAATATATCAGTTGTTTCTGCTGCCCGCCGAATACATTGCGTACATTGTGTCAGGCACAGAATTACGCCTACACATTGAGTCCGGAAGGCATTTACTGTAACTTGTATGGTGCAAATACGCTGACTACGACTTGGAAAGACAAAGGAGAGCTGGCATTAACACAAGAGACGGATTATCCCTGGGAAGGAAAGGTACGCGTAACGTTGGATAGAGTTCCTCGTAAGGCGGGTGCTTTCTCGCTCTTCTTGCGTATTCCTGAATGGTGCGAAAAGGCTACGCTCACGGTGAATGGACAGCCGCTGCAAACCAATGCAAAGGCAAATTCGTATGCGGAAGTAAATCGTACATGGAAGAAAGGGGGATGTAGTGGAGCTGGTGATGGATATGCCTGTCCGTTTGCTCGAAGCCCATCCGTTAGCAGAGGAGATTCGTAATCAGGTGGTCGTGAAGCGCGGGCCGTTGGTTTACTGTCTGGAAAGTATGGATATTGCAAACGGGGAAAAGATTGATAACGTATTGATTCCCGCTGATATAAAACTAACTCCGAAGAAAATCACAATTGAAGGCAGTCCGATTGTTGCACTTGAAGGAATGGCACGTCTGGCATCTGCAACTTCGTGGGAAGGAGTGCTTTACCGGCCGGTTGTTCAGGCTGAAAAGACAGTAAATATCCGCTTGATTCCTTATTATGCCTGGGGAAACAGAGGAAAGGGAGAAATGACTGTATGGATGCCTCTTGCCAGATAGTCCGGATTGTTTAGTATACAGAAATGAAAAAAATCATGAAAAGTTATTTGTAGCGGCTATATGTATCTTGTGCAGTCACTGGCTATTGGCCGGTGAGATATGGATTTCTCCCAAGGGTAGTGACTTCAACGACGGAACTCGTCAATCTCCTAAAGCCACGCTGACTTCTGCCTTACGACAAGCACGAGAATGGCGCAGGACAGAGGATAACCGTATTCAAGGTGGAATCACAATCTATATGGAAGGTGGAACGTATGCTTTCTATGAACCGTTTTTTATCCGTCCGGAAGATAGCGGAACCAAAGAATCGCCCACAATCATTCGCTCGGTAGGCGATGAAAAAGTGATATTGAGTGGAGGAATCAGCATAAATGGCTGGAAGAAGCAAGGGAAAGTTTGGGTAGCAGATGTACCGGTATTTAATGGACGTCCATTGGATTTCCGCCAGTTGTGGGTGAATGGAAAAAAGGCAGTTCGTGCCCGTGATGTGGAAGATTTCGAAAAGATGAATCGCATTTGCAGTGTGGATGAGAAGAATGAAATTCTTTATGTACCTGCAGTTTCCATTCGCAGACTTATTGATAATAAAGGGAATTTGAAAGCTAAATATGCCGAGATGGTATTACATCAGATGTGGTGTGTTGCCAATCTTCGGATTCGTTCAGTTGAAGTGCAGGGAGATAGCGCGGCAATACGTTTTCATCAACCGGAAAGCCGGATTCAGTTTGAGCATCCCTGGCCGCGTCCGATGGTGACGACAGACGGACATAATTCTGCTTTCTATCTGACAAATGCCCGCGAATTGCAGGATGTACCCGGAGAATGGTATCATGATATAGATGCCCGTAAGATATATTATTATCCACGGGAAGGAGAGAAGATGCAGGAGGCGAAAGTGATCGTACCTGCTGTTGAGACATTAGTACGGGTGGAAGGAACTGTGGATCGTCCTGTGTGTCATATTCGTTTCGAGAAAATTACTTTTTCCTATACTACATGGATGCGTCCGTCAGAAAAAGGACATGTACCTCTTCAGGCAGGTATGTATCTGACAGATGGTTACCGGATTGATCCGAAAATGCAACGGGATTACTTGAATCATCCGTTGGATAACCAAGGATGGTTGGGACGTCCCGCAGCTGCTGTTCGTGTGGTTGCTGCAAGGCAGATTGATTTCGAACGTTGCCGATTCGAGCATTTAGGCTCAACCGGATTGGATTATGAAGAAGCGGTGCAAGGTGGTGTTGTTCGTGGCTGTCTCTTCCGCGATATTGCCGGAAATGGTCTGTTAGTCGGTAGTTTTTCTCCGGCTGCCCATGAAACGCATTTGCCATACGACCCTGCTGACCGTCGAGAAGTATGCACACAGCAACAAATCAATAATTGCTATTTCACGGAAATAGGCAATGAAGATTGGGGATGCCTTGCCATTGCTGCGGGATATGTAGGGGACGTCAATATCGAGCATAATGAAATCAGTGAAGTGCCTTATAGTGGCATCAGTCTTGGTTGGGGATGGACGCAAACTGTGAATTGTATGCGTAATAACAGAGTACATGCCAATCTGATTCATCATTATGCGAAACACATGTATGATGTGGCAGGTATTTACACACTCGGTTCGCAGCCGAAAAGTTATGTAACGGAGAATTGCGTGCATAGTATTTATAAGCCGGGGTATGTACACGACCCTAATCACTGGTTCTATCTTTATACGGATGAAGGTTCTTCCTTTATTACTGTACGTGATAATTGGACAGAAGGAGAGAAGTATCTGCAAAATGCCAATGGTCCGGGAAATGTATGGGAAAACAATGGTCCGAAGGTGGATAGTGTTATTCGTGAACGTGCGGGACTGGAAGCAGGATATAAGGATTTACTAAATATCCAGTAGGTATTGACAAGTCATTTAACTGTAATACGTGATTCGTTCCACAGATATGGAACTAAAGGAAAACAATTGTAGAACTAAAGGGAAACAGATGTGGAACTAAACGTCAACCACTGTGGAACGAATTATTTCTTACGATTCAGTTTGTTAGTAATAGAAAGAAAAATGAAAAAGAAATATATGATATTACTTAGTGCCTTGTCTTTGGCAAGCAGCACGTTTGCCCAGACCTGGATATGGTATCCGGGAGACTACGAAATCTGGCTGGGAAATCAAATGAATAACCGTCGTACGGAACGAGGTGCATTTTTCCCTCCTTTTTGGAAAACGGACAGTCATTATGTAGTCGTAGAGTTCAGCAAGCAACTGAATCTTTCCGAGCCGGAAGAAATTTTTATTGCTGCCGAAGGAAAGTACAACGTCAAACTGGATGGAAAGCTCCAGTTCGGTATGCCGGAAACCATGTTGCTTCCGGCCGGAAAACATAATCTGAACATTAAAGTCTGGAATCAGGCAACTCCTCCCACTATTTATGTGAAGGGAAAAACAGTGAATTCAGACTCTTCCTGGCGTGTAACTTACGAAGATAAAGAATGGATTGACGAGAGCGGAAAAGCGAGTGACACATCTGCCACTATCTATATGGATGCCGGATGCTGGAACTTTGACGGAGCTACCCAACGTCCTTCCCAATTCAGTCTGATGCGTGAACCGCAGCAACCTGCTACGAAGACAGAACAGCCCGAAGGAGGTATCCTTTATGATTTTGGAAAAGAAACATTCGGATTTATCACATTGAAGAATCTTTCCGGAAAAGGAAAAATAGAAATTTATTATGGTGAAAGCCCGGAAGAAGCAAAAGATAAAGCATATTGCGAAACATTGGACAAACTCTTGCTCGAACCGGGACAAGTGACCGACCTTGCTATCCGCAGCACTTCTCCCTTGAGTAATTCTGAAAACGAATATACATTGGAGAACAGCAAAGCTTTCCGCTATGTCTATGTAACTCACGAGCCGGGAGTACAGATTGGTGAAGTATCCATGCAATATGAATATCTTCCCGAAGAATACCGTGGAAATTTCCGTTGCAATGATGAAGAACTGAATCGTATTTGGGAAGTTGGCGCATACACCATGCATCTCACTACCCGCGAATTCTTCATTGACGGTATCAAACGTGACCGTTGGGTATGGAGTGGCGATGCTATCCAAAGTTATTTGATGAATTATTATCTTTTCTTTGATAACGAGTCCGTCAAACGTACAATTTGGTTACTTCGTGGCAAGGATCCTGTAACCAGCCACAGTAATACAATCATGGACTATACTTTCTATTGGTTTCTTAGTGTATATGACTATTATATGTATAGTGGCGACCGCCATTTTGTCAACCAACTGTATCCACGTATGCAAACAATGATGGATTACGTGTTGGGACGTACCAATAAGAATGGCATGGTAGAAGGTATGACCGGTGACTGGGTATTTGTGGACTGGGCAGACGGCTATCTGGATAAGAAAGGTGAACTCTCTTTTGAACAAATCTTATTTTGTAGAAGTCTGGAAACGATGGCTTTGTGTGCAGAATTGGTTGGAGATGCCAATGGCAAACAGAAATACGAGAAACTGGCTGCTGCTTTGAAAGCAAAGTTAGAACCTGCCTTCTGGAATAACGAGAAACAGGCATTTGTACATAACTGCGTCAACGGTCAGCAAAGTGATGCGGTCACCCGTTATGCGAATATGTTTTCTGTCTTCTTTCAATATTTGAATGAAGATAAGCAACAAGCCATCAAACAGTCTGTTTTGCTAAATGACAGTATTCTGAAAATAACAACTCCCTATATGCGTTTTTACGAACTGGAAGCACTTTGTGCTCTTGGCGAACAGGATGCTGTAATGAAAGAAATGAAAGCCTATTGGGGAGGAATGTTAAAGGAAGGTGCTACCTCCTTCTGGGAAAAATATAACCCGGAAGAAACCGGAACGCAACATCTTGCCATGTATGGCCGTCCTTATGGAAAGAGTTTGTGCCATGCCTGGGGAGCGAGTCCTATCTACCTGTTGGGCAAATATTATCTGGGAGTGAAACCTGTAAAAGAAGGATATAAAGAGTTTGCTATTGCTCCTGTGTTGGGAGGATTGAAATGGATGGAAGGCACTGTCCCCACTCCAAATGGCAATATCCATGTCTATATGAACAGCAAAACGATGAAAGTGAAAGCAACAGAAGGGAAAGGCTATCTGACCATCAAAAGCCGTCGTCCACCTAAAGCAAATATCGGAACACCGGAGAAAGTGTCGGAAGGAGTATGGCGCCTCTGGATCGATTCACCCGAAGAAAGAATTGTTACCTATCATTTATAATACATTGTTAATTAGTTAGTGGAGTAGTCCTTGATTAACGGTTCCTCATTTCAAAAGAGGAATTGTTAATCGGGGACTTTTTTCGTAAATACCTCTAGGTTTTCTAAGGAATTTGCTACATTTGCTTTTCATAAAGAGAGAAACATTTAGTTCTTTTGGAAACAAGTAAACAAAATCCGAAGAATGAAAAACAAGATTGACCAATATACTGATACAGATGATGAGAAACTCTTCGCCTTGATTGAACAAGGTGATGAAGGAGCTTTCACCCAAGCCTATGAAAGGTATCATAAACTATTATATGTATTAGCCTATCGTTATTTAATGAGTTCTGATATGGCAGAAGATGTAGTGCAACATGTCTTTAGCCGTTTGTGGGAATTTCGTTCAGAACTACGTGTGGGAATCAGCCTAAAGAACTATCTCTTTACGATGACAAAAATCATGTCTTGAACTTGATTCGTAATGAAAACAGCGCGATTGCAAAGAACTATGAGATGGCACAATCCGCTTCGCCTTACGAAGATAATCTGATAGAAAAACTGGAGAAAAAAGAGTTGATGTCCAGTTTTTATAAAGCTGTGGATATGCTTCCTGCGCAAAAACGGGATATTTGCTTGATGAAAGTACAAGAGGAACTGACAAATCAGGAAATTGCGGAACGGATGAATCTATCCGTAAATACTATCAAGACGCATTATTCGGAAGCGTTGAAACTTCTCCGTATCCATCTAAGTAAGATGTTAATAATTGTTGCATTTACCACACTAATGACTTTTTTGAGTGTCCATTTAATAAAGTGATAAAAATGAATAGACCTACTGATAAACAAATAGAAGAAGTCTTGGCAGGAATTGCCAGCCCGGAAGATGCAAAATATGTGGCAGAGTGGTTTGCTACGGAAGAAGGTAGCGACTATCTTGAAGCTGCTATGACACAGGATTCCGAACTGATAAAAAATGAGTTTGCAGACTTGTATGTAGACCATGATATTCCTTCAAAGAAAATATTAGAACAGATACGGAAGAACATTCGCATCAAGAAGTTGAAGCGTGTCTGTTTCCGAGTTGCAGCCGTATTGATACCTGTTGTCTTAATTGTCGGACTTTATATGCAACTGAATTCAAAAGTCGACCTGTTCGGCACTTCCGAATACGAAGAAGTAGTGGTGGATAAAGGCGAACGCATACAAATCATGTTTCAGGACGGAACAAAAGTATATATCAATTCTGATTCGAAACTAAGATACCCGAAGAAGTTTGCTTTGAACACCCGGGAAGTTTATCTTGAAGGAGAAGCCTATTTCGTAGTAGCCAAAAATAAGAACCGTCCTTTTATAGTCAATTTAAGTGGACCGGCAATTCATGTATTGGGAACTTCTTTCAATGTACAGGATTACCCGGAGAATAAGGATATAGTAGTATGTCTGGATGAAGGAAATATTAATCTTACCCTTCCTACGGAAAAGAAATACCCGGTGCAACCCGGCGAAAGATTAGTGTACAACAAAGATAACCAGCAGTGTACTATTTCCAAAATGAACGATATGCAACGCCTGTCGATGTGGAAACAGAATGTGATAGTATTTAAAGATACCCCGTTGCCGGAAGTCATTAAAATATTGAACCGCTGGTATAATGTAGAGTTTAAAGTTGAAGATGAAAACGTTTTGAAGTATGTCTATACATTGACTTCGGACAATACATTATTAGAGAAAGTATTAATGGATTTAGAGAAAATCGCTCCGGTGAAGTTTGAATATAATGAAGATAAGAAAGAAGTGATAGTAAAAATGAAATAATATAATCATTAGAAATAAATGGGGTATATGAATAAAGAAGTAGATTTATCCGTATCTTGTTATGGAAAAGTAAAAGACAGGAAATATGATATTGTGATATTGCCGTGGGGAGCTACCGAACCTCATAATCTGCATTTGCCATATATGACAGATTGTATTCTTTCCCATGATGTAGCAGTTGATGCTGCATTGATGGCTAAACAGAAATATGGCGTAAACTGTATGGTTATGCCGCCTATCGGCATGGGTTCACAAAATCCGGGACAACGGGAACTTCCCTTCTGTATCCATACGCGTTATGAAACACAGAAAGCAATACTGACTGATATTGTTTCTTCCCTTTATGTTCAAGGTTTCCGAAAATTGATTATTATCAACGGGCATGGCGGCAATACTTTTAAAAGTATGATTCGTGATTTGTCGGTAGACTATCCTGACTTCCTGATAGCATCGAGTGAATGGTACACCGTGTTAAAGGTGAAGGACTATTTTGAAAATCCGGGTGACCATGCAGATGAAGTCGAGACATCCGTAATGATGCACTATCACCCCGAACTGGTCAATCTTGAAGAAGCAGGGAATGGAGAATATAAAACTTTTGCCGTACAATCTTTGAATGAAAAAGTAGCATGGATTCCCAGGAACTGGGGGAAAGTATCTAAAGATACCGGTGTTGGCGATCCACGTGGAGCTTCCGTAGAAAAAGGAAAGAAGTTTGCGGAAGCAGTCGCAGAGAAATATGCAAAGCTCTTTGACGAATTGGTGAATCAGGAACTTTACTAAATTACAAAAAATATAGTGACGCTATCCTTGCGTGATAGTGACGGTATCCGGTAAGTATGGCGTCACTATGTGGACCGGATAGTGACGGTATCCCAAAAGACTGTTTCTAGCGAATTGCCAAGAACATGAATCTATTGTTATAAGTCCTTCTGAAAATAAAATCCGGAAGGACTTTTCTTTTTATATCCCATTTTCCTACAAATAAAATCCAAACCATATCTTGCTGAAAACTAATACATTATCATACGAAAATTTATTGGAAATAAAAAAACTTCAGAAAAAAACGTTTTTTCCCTCACCCGCTTCTTAATCTCGTGTGTCCACTAAATACAAAGAGATTAAGAACCTATTTATAACTTTAAACAAACTAAGTATGAAGAACAGAGTATTGCTTGTATTGTTATTGAGCTTTGCTGTAAGTCTTGCGGCGTCGGCTCAGAAAATAACAATGAATCTTCAACAAGTCAAGTTGGAGAAAGTCTTTTCGCTCATTACTAAACAGACAGGAGTTACGGTAGCGTATAGCCGTACAATTGTCAATCCCGAACGGATTGTTTCTGTCCAGGCAAAAGACAAAGACCTTTCTAAAGTATTGGATGATTTATTCGCGGGTACAAATGTAGCTTATGAAATTGGAGAGAAGAAAATATATTTGAAAGCAAAAGAAGCTCCCGCAGCATCACAAGGGAGCCAAAAAACAAAGAAAATAACGGGAACCGTGACGGATATCAAAGGCGAACCAGTAATTGGTGCCAGTGTATTGGTGAAAGGAGCGGGGACAGGTACTGTGACAGATGTAGATGGTAACTTTACATTGGATGCTCCGGCAGACGCTCTTCTGGCTGTCAGTTATATTGGTTATAAAACACAGGAAGTAAAGGTTGGGAATAAGAACTCATATTCTATCCAATTGCAGGACGACACCGAAGTACTGGATGAAGTCGTAGTAGTTGGTTACGGCGTGCAGAAGAAATCAAGCCTGACAGGTGCCGTTGCTTCCATCTCTTCTCAGGAAATCAGCAAACAGGTATCATCTAATGTTGCTTCAAGCTTACAGGGGCGTACACCGGGTGTAGACATCGTGCAGCAAGCTGGTGTTGCTGGGGCAGATGTAAACATCGTGATTCGCGGTGCCGCTTCTTTGGCGCTACCGAACCTCTGTATGTCATTGATGGAGCATTCAGTAATGCCGGATTAAGCTCATTGAATCCCAATGATATTGAATCTATCGAAGTACTGAAAGACGGTGCGGCAGCCGCTATCTACGGTTCACGTGCCGCCAATGGGGTCGTTTTGATTACTACCAAGAAAGGAAAGTCCGGTAAGCCCGTCATTCAGATAGACGGTTCGTTCGCTTTCCAGAAAACGACTAATATTCCGGAGTTCCTCAATGCATCGGAATGGAGAGAGTTTGCCAATATGGTGGCAGATAACAGTGGCTTGCCTCATGCACCGGAGAATGACAATCCCACCAATCCGAACCTGAATACCGACTGGTCAGAAGAATGGATACAGTTTGCTCCGGTATGGAATCTGAATGCCAGTATCGCAGGGGGTGGGGACAACTCTACTTTCAGCACAAGCCTTGGTTATCTTGACCAAACCGGTATGACGATTTATTCGGATTATAAACGTTATAACTTCCGCCTGAATACCTCTTATAAAAAAGGACGTTTCTCATTTTCCGAAACTCTCGGACTGACGCATAAGGATAAAACTCCTACAACAGCTTTCAACATAGCTTTACCAACGTTACCTATTTATGATGAACAAGGACGGTTTACCTCTGGTGGCCCTGATTATTACATCAACCCCGAAGATGGCAAGGCGCAGAATAAGATAGCCCCGTTACATTATACAGACCAGTTTAATAAAGTGACGGATTTAATCGGCTCTTTAAATGCCCAACTGGATATTTGGGGCGGCTTAAAATACAAATTATCGTTAAGTGGAAATTATAGCAATAAGCATAATTACACCCATACCCCCGAGTTCTATACAAAGTGGAACTCGGATGGAACTCCCGATAAAGATTATGGCAACACACGTAACAGTGTATCGGAAACAAGAGGTGAAGAGTTCACTTATACGATTGATAACTTGCTGACTTACAACAAAACATTCAACCGTCACTCAATAGACGCTTTATTAGGAACAAGCTGGATGAGAGAATACTATCGTTACATGACCAACTCTACCATTAACGATTTGGGAGGAACGGATATTACCGGATTCCAAAATGAAGATGGTAAGATTTCGGCAGGCGACAGTAATGCAGCATTGCTCTCTTTCTTCGCCCGTGTGAACTACGATTATGATAATAAATATCTGCTATCCTTGAGTATCCGCCGGGATGAATCTTCCAAATTCCATAAAGACAATAGAGTAGGTTACTTCCCCTCTGTCTCTGCCGGATGGAATGTGCACCAGGAAAAATGGTTCCAAAATCCTGTAATGAGCAAATTGAAGATCAGAGCTAGCTACGGTGAGTTGGGTGCCAACTTCCTCAATCCTTATAATTTTGACGCGATAGCTTATGGACCTATTCCTTACACAGTAGGCGGTGAACGTTATGTGACAGGACGCGCAGCCTATCTGAAATCGAAAGACTTGAAATGGGAAACTGCCAAAACCACAGATATTGGTATCGAACTGGGCTTCTTCAACAACGACTTGACCTTGTCATTAGACTATTTCGTGAAAAAGAACGTAGATTTGTTGGCACAGATAGACTTGAACCTGTCTTCCGGGCAAATCTTTGAAATCAACAGTTCACGTGAAAAACCCTACGTTAATACAGCTTCCGTAAAAAACACAGGATGGGAGTTTATGATGAATTACAGGAAACAATTGACGAAAGACTTCCATATAGATGCAACATTCAATATCGCAACGTTGAAGAATAAAGTATTATCATTGGGAGAAAACGTGCAGCCGATTACTTCCGGAGCAATGTCCAGCTATTTTAATGATGCAGCTTCCATTACCATGCCAGGAGAAGCTATCGGTTCATTCTATGGCTATAAGATTGACGGTTTTGATGCGGAAGGAAATTTCATATTTGCGGATACGGACAAGAATGGAGTAGTCAATGCAAATGATAAAGTTATTCTGGGTAGCCCTATCCCTGACTTCACATACGGTTTGAACATCAACATGGAATACAAAGACTTTGATTTGACTGTCTTCTTTCAGGGAGTGCAGGGAAATGATATATTCAATCAGAAAAAGTACACCTATTATTTTGATTATTCCAATAATGTAGTCAAAGAGGCTATGAATGGATGGACGAAAACAAATAGGAATACAGGAATCCCTATTATGAAAACCCAAAACACTAGTGGCGGAAACTCCTTGCCGAGTGAATTTTATATTGAAGACGGTTCCTATTTACGTCTGAAAAACCTTCAGTTAGGCTATTCACTGCCTAAAAAGTGGTTGGAAGCAATCCGGTTCAATAAACTGCGTGTTTATGCAGGCGTACAAAATCTGTTTACGTTGACCCAATACTCCGGTTATGACCCGGAAGTTAGTTCAAATGTATTGTTCTCACGTGGCATTGACATCAGTTCATATCCTAATGCCCGGACATTCACTTTTGGTTTTAACGCTTCATTCTGATAACTAAAAATATGATTAATATGAAAAACTATAAGAAAGTATATGCCGCATTTATCTTGGCGGGCGGCTTGATATTACATGGATGCAACGGTATCTTTGATGACCTGGCAATTAATCCGAACCAGCCGAGTATGGGAGCTTATTTCACCAGTCCGTCCGCTGTTAATGACGCAGTGATGACCATGTACGGATATATGTCTACGCAACGCTGCCTGGGAGCTTCCGGCTCTAAAACAACGATAATCCGCTCCGACGAGGCATCGTCCAATTCGGATTATGGCAAACCGGGCATGTTTGGTGCCGACTTAAATGCCAGTTATTACACTATCGAGCAACCTTATACATTGATGTACACCACTGCTTCTCAAGCATCCTACATTATTGAAACCGCCCCGTCTGTTGATTTCAGCGGTAATGAGGAACTGCGGAACGCATACATGGGGGAAGCTTATTTCTGGAGGGCATTTGCGCATTATTACCTATTGATTAATTTCCGGAATATATCTCCCATCAGACAGATGCCACGCAATGGCGATGACTATGTCCGTCCTTTGGAAAAACCTGCTGCCGTATGGAATTTTATTCAAGAAGACCTGGCACATGCGAAAGAACTGTTGCCCGTGAAGGGATATTGGGACAGCAAGAATGCCGGTCGTGTGACAAAAGCTTCCGCAGCCGCCTTATTGGGAAAAGCTTACCTATACCGTAGTGGAATCGAGCAATATTATGGTGAAGACAAGACTACATTTTACAGTGAAGCTGCCAAAGAATTTGGTGATGTTATAGACGGAAAGTACGGAACTTATGACCTGACTAAAAATTATGCCGATAATTTTGATGTCGCTCATGAAAATAACGAAGAATCAATTCTTGAATTTCAATTCCTAGGCGATGTCGATAATGCAGGATTCAATCCGGGGCTTGCCACTTCCGGTTTGGCGTTCGATTCACGTGGACTGATGTTGCCGGGAGCGGGAGTAGGTTATGAAGGCGTAGTACATAACTGGCTTTATAACGCATTTGTGAATTCGGTAGACAAGGACGGCTATACGGATATCCGAATGTTCTCCACAATGATATTCAATGATTTGGATGCGAGCATTCATTTGAGAAATGATGCAGGCGGCAATCCGGTACGTCTGGAAGGTCCCGGCGGTTATAAATGGGAAGAACTTTATCCTGCAAAGAATGGAAAAGAAGGATTTGCTACCGTGTCCAATCCTTTGGCACATTCATTCAAAGCAGGTATCAGAAAAGGGATTGATTGTTCCATGCCTACACAAACGGAAGCAGACGGGACTCCTAAATTGGTCGGTGTAGGTGCGGGCGTCAAGGAGTATGTATATAATCAACCCCGTGCCCATGGGGTGAACTGGCGGTATATCCGCTATGCCGATGTGTTGATGATGTATGCAGAATCTGTTGTCAGCGGTGGCACACCAGCATCAAATATGACTCCCTTGCAGGCAGTAAATAAAGTACGCGGACGTGCCAACATGAGCGAACTCCCTTCCGTAACCATGGCTGATATTCAGAATGAAAGAATCCTGGAATTTGCTTTGGAAGGGCATCGTTTCTATGATTTGCTCCGTTGGGGCAAGCTAGCCAGCCGTTTTACAGAGTTGCAGGAATCCGATCCTAACTTCAAGAAGTTCATATCGGCAGATGACTTTAAAGGATTCGTCACCAATAAGCACGAATGGTTGCCGATTCCTATCAATGAAGTGAATTCTAACCCTTATATCACAGAAAATAATCCGGGATATTAACTAAGAAAGAATTAACATGATAAATTTGAAAAATATGGCGGTACTACTGTTCAGTTTGGTAGTACCGGGGCTTGCTATTGCCCAAACAGAAGTACTTTACAATGGCATACACCTGCCTGAACAATGGCCACCCCGCTATGCGGAACCACAAAAAGCACAAGATATGCCGATACCCTATCTTGAACAAAAGCCGGGAGTAATTCCTGTAAATGTAGGACGGCAACTATTTGTTGATTCTTTTCTGATTGCAGAAACTAATTTGAATAGAGTGATTCATACTCCCCGGTTCTACGAAAGGAATCCGGTACTCGGACCTGATAAGGAATGGGAAAAGACAACCGAAGGCGGACTCTACGCTGCACCCTTCAGTGATGGGATCTGGTATGACGAAAAAGACGGGAAGTTCAAAATGTGGTACTTGGCAGGTGCAGGTGTTCTTCACAAAGGAGACAATCAGACCTTTTATACCGGATATGCCGAATCGGAAGACGGCAAGTACTGGACAAAACCTGTACTGGATATTTGGAACCAAACCAATATTGTAGATACCTGCAATCGTGACGCAGCTACTATTTGGCTGGACAAACAGGAGAAAGACCCGTCCAAACGGTACAAGATGTTCAATGTCGAACGCCGCCCCACCGACCGCAGATGGCAATTTATTTTGAAATACTCATCGGACGGGATTCATTGGGGAGAGGGAGTCGCCCAGTCCGGTGATTTATACGACCGTTCATCCGCATTCTACAATCCGTTCCGTGATGTGTGGGCATTGAGTATGCGTTACGGGACAACAGTTTCTTCCCGCTCACGCAGTTATTTGGAAAATAAAGACCCGGAAATGGCAGTAAGTTTCGCACATCGTATCCGAAAAGGAGTACCTGATAAGAATATGGTCTACTGGTTTACTCCGAGCGATAAAGAGCCGCGTCATCCGGAGTTTCCGGAAGTAGAACCGGGTATTTACAATTTTGATGCCATTGCTTATGAAAGCATTATGTTAGGATTGTACAGTGTATGGCAGGGACCGGAAAATGGAGTTTGTGCCAAACTAGGTATTCAGAAAAAGAATGAAATCTTTCTAGGGTATAGCCGTGACGGCTTCCATTTCTATCGTCCTTCTTTCAAGCCTTTCATGGCAGTGAATGAGACGGAAGGAGCATGGAACTGGGGAAATATGCAGTCTATCAATGGAGTGCCTTTGATAGTAGGAGATTCACTTTATTTCTATTCTAGCGGACGCCAAAGGAACAAGATTATGTGGGATAGCTATACATCTACCGGACTGGCTACTTTGCGCAGAGATGGTTTTGTCTCCATGCATGGAGATAAGGACGGCTATCTGCTGACAGAGAAGGTTCGTTTTGACGGCAAACATCTTTTATCAATGCAGATGTAAAAGGTAGCTTGGCTGTAGAAATTCTGGATGAAAATGGAAAGCCATTAGAAGGATTCACACGGAAAGACTGTGTACCGATGAAGAAAACAGATAAAACAAAATTGTTGGTTACATGGAAGAAACACCAGAATATAGCATCACTTATCGGGAAGGCTGTCCGTTTGAAGTTCTACCTGGATAACGCTGATACATATGCATTTTGGATTTCTCCGTGGCAAACGGGCGAAAGCCGTGGATATACAAGCGGCGGCGGACCGGGACTGTCAACCTGTGGCATAGATGTTCCTGCAAACAAATAAAAGATAAATGACTATGAAACGTTTATTTTATACATTACTATTTTTCCTGCCTTGTATGCTGATAGCTTGCGGTGGCAGTGATGATACTCCGGATGGAGATAATAATCCCCCGGTAGTGGCTCCCCCTTGCGAAGAGCCGGTAGATTCACGGCTATTGTACAATGGTATTCGTCTGCCCGAACAGTGGCCGCCGGTACGTTCATCTTCGTCTGAACTGGAAAAAGGAATGTCACCTTTTTATCTGTCGGATAAACCTTCTGTTATTAATATCTCGGTAGGACGCCAGTTATTTGTAGACAATTTCCTGATAGAATCCACTAATCTGAAACGTACGTTCTATTATCCTGAATATTATTCAGGCAATCCGATACTGACACCAGAACAGGATTGGGAGAAAACTGGAACAAAAGGTGCGGCATTCGCCGCTCCTTTCAGCGACGGGGTATGGTATGACGAAAAGGAAGGAAAATACAAAATGTGGTACATGGCAGGTGGTGGCTCCTATGCAACTAGCGGAGCAGGAGTGACTTGTTATGCGGAATCAACGGACGGTATTCACTGGACAAAACCCACTCTTTCCGTTGTAGCCGGAACAAATATCGTTGACTATAACTCAGAACGTGACGCGTCTGTTATTTGGCTGGATAAACAGGAAAGTAATGCTTCGAAAAGATACAAGATGTTTTTAGTTGCCCGTGAATCCGGGAAATGGAGATACCATTACAAGACTTCCCCGGACGGCAAAGTCTGGCGTGCCGCAGTTCAATCGGAACCGATTGCCGACCGTTCAACAGTATATAAAAATCCTTTCAGAAACGTTTGGGTATATAGTATGCGGCATAATGTTCGGGTGGATGCGAATAAGCTGGTACGTGCGAGGGATTATAATGAAAACACCGATCCGGAAGCCGGAACAAAGAAAGCGGAAGCATTATTGAGTGCATTCTGGTTTGGTCCGTGGGCTAATGAGCAACACCATACAGACTATCCGAATATAGCGCCTGCGATATATAATCAGGATGCCACGCCTTATGAAAGCATTATGCTGGGATTCTTCTCCGTTTGGCAAGGGCCGGAAAATGATGTTTGTGCTTCGGACAACGTAATCAAGAGAAATCAAGTTATGGTAGGATATAGCCGTGACGGTTACAGTTGGTTCCGTGAGGATATGAATCCTTTCCATGCCGTAAATACGACCACCTCGGACGCATGGAATCAAGGTAACCTGCAATCCGTAGCCGGAGCACCGTTAATAGTAGGTGACAAACTCTATTTCTATCTGAGCGGTCGTCGTTTGAGAGGCACTCAAGAGATTACCACTACCGGGCTTGCCATGCTTCGTCGCGATGGATTTGCATCTATGAAAGGAACAGGAGAGTTGCAAACTTCCTTACTGAAATTTGACGGTTCGTACTTCTTTGTCAATGCCAATGTCACGGGAGAAATGAAAGTGGAACTTTTAGATCCCAATAATAAAGTAATCGAAGGATTCTCAAAAGATGAGTGCAAAGCCTTTAAAGGGGATAATGTAAAAGCGAAGATAGAATGGACAGGCAACGCTTCATTAGCCTCTTTGAAGAACAAACAACTGAAAGTGAAATTCTATATTGATAACGGTGAAATATTTGCTTTTTGGATTTCTCCTTCTGCGAATGGAGAGAGTATGGGATACACCGCTGGCGGAGGTCCCGGGTTGAATATTTCCGGAATAGATAAAACCAATTAAAAAATGAATACTATGAACAGATTAGCTTATTTATTATCATTGATTTGTATTCTTGCATTTTCTTCTTGCGAAGAGGATAAAGTATATTATCACACTGCGGCAAAGGCAGACTTCACCATTGGTGAGAATATGTATGAACTGGGACAGACTGCTGTTTTTAAAGATGCTTCCATACCCGATGAAGGAAGCCGGATAGTAGCATGGTTATGGGAGTTTGGCGATGCAAAAAAATCCGTCTCGACGGAACAGAATCCAACTTTCGTTTATCCGTCGGACGGTACATTTACCATTAAACTGACGGTGACTGATGATAACGGCTTGAGCGCCACAGCTAAGAAGGACCTTACCATCTTAGACCCGGCTAAAGCAATCAATGTAATGTGGCAGAAAGAAATGGGCGGACCTATTGAAAGTACAGTCTCACCCGCATTGTCGGCTGACGGTAAAACGGTTTATATGATTACCGACCAGACTTCCACAGGAGCATTTGACGTGAAACTTTATGCTTATGATACGGAAAATGGGATACAAAAATGGGCATTTGACGTAACCGCCAACATGAATGAACTGAATCCGGGTGGTGGGGCAAGCATGGTATATGCAAGTCCGGCAGTAGGACCGAATGGAGATGTGTATATTGTGGTCCGCGATTTGAAGCCGGCTACCACTGAACATCCCCGTGCTTTATTCTTATTTGCCATAGGAAGCAATGGTAGTAGAAAATGGGCATACAAAGCTGCCGATTCTAATTTATATGCTGTAACTCCGGCTATTGACGCATCTGGTAATATCTACTTCGGACATAGAGGAAAGAAACTAATCGTATTAAGTCCTGCCGGTGATGTAGTTAAAGAAATAGCTTTAGATGTAGAAGTGTTGTCCGGTATGTCTCTGTCCAAAGACGGAACTGTCTATTTCGGCTCTTCCAAGAATACGGGGTATTTCGGTTATGATTTTGCTACCGGTACTCAAAAGTTTGTCTATCAGAAAGATTTGGGTGGTACAGCATTGAAAGGAAACTCGTACACAGTAGGAACGGACGGAACTATTTATACCGTAGCCGAACTGACATCAGGTGGCGCCATCATAGCTCTGAATCCTGACGGAACGGAAAAATGGGTGTACAAGACACCGGGAGCCATTGTTAACGGTGGTGTTGTGATTGGTACGGATGGAACGCTTTATGCCAACGGTGGAAATACTGTTGCCGGTGAAGCTTCGGCAGGTGTTTTCGCTTTGAATTCGGACGGTTCTTTAAAATGGCATTATGCTACAACGGAGGACGTTAGCAACTGCGTGCCAATCATCGATAACAGAGGATATATCCACATCATTTCGGACAAAGCCATCTATTATATAGTGAAACAAGACGGTAGTTTGCTTGCATCCGCCGAATTAGGAGTTAAATGTACTTCCAGTCCGGTAATGGATTCAAGAGGATATTTATATGTCGGCATTGAAGCTGTTGCAGGTGCATCTGATATGGTATGTATCTCATCTGGAGCTACTTCCTATGCAGCTTCTGCATGGCCGATGAAAGGCCAGAATCCGCAACGGACAGGTTTGCAAAAGTAAGTAGTTTAAAATGTAGACGATTATGAAGAAATATTCTTTATTGGCAGTTTTCTTATTATTAATGTGCAATGTTTCGGTATGCGGGCAAACAGGACGTATCCTTTTTGTGGATACAACATTCATTGAGAAAACAAATCTGCAACGAATACATCATTCCCCCGTCTATTATTCAGGCAATCCTGTATTGAAGGCTGATAAAAAATGGGAGTTGAATATAAATGGTGACCCTTATGCCGCCCCTTTTAGCGGTGGCGTATGGTATGATGAGGAAGAGCAAAAATTCAAGATGTGGTATTCTGCCGGTGGCGGGAAGTTATTAGGGCTCGTCACTTGCTATGCAGAGTCGTTCGACGGGAAAGTCTGGATAAAACCGGAGCTGGACGTTGTTCCGGGAACCAATATCGTAGATACATTAGAGCATGATTGCGTTTCCGTGTTGCTTGATAAATTTGAGAAAGACCGGACGAAGCGTTATAAAATGTTTGTTGTAGAATTTAATAATCGCTTCACAGTCAGCATGAAACTCAAATATTCTTCTGACGGAATCCATTGGAGTGAGCCGAAAGCTCTTTCGGGAGAATTGTACGACCGTTGTGCGGCTTATTACGACCCGTTTCGCAAGAAATATGTCCTGTCATTGAAAACCATAAATGGAGTGTATAGGCGTTCACGCAATTATTTGGAACATGAAGATCCGGAAATGCTGGTTAGCCTGGCACATAGGATATATGACAACAAGAGTGATAAGTTTATCCGTTATTGGTTTAATGCCGATGACGACGATCCGCGTCATCCTCAATTTCCCGAACTGCGTCCACAGATATACAATCATGAAGCAATGCCGTATGAGGGCTGTATATTAGGCTACTTCACCGTTTGGCAGGGACCGGAGAACAATGTTTGTGACAGTCTGAACATTCAAAAAAGGAATGAAGTCCTGATAGGTTGGAGCAAAGACGGTTTTCATTGGAACCGGGAAAACAAGAAACCATTTCTTCCTGTCAGTGAGGACTTTCATGCATGGAATGCAGGCAATGTACAGTCTACTGCGGGTAGCCCTCTGATAGTCGGAGACTCTCTTTATTTTTATGTCAGTGGACGCTATAACAGCAAGCCGAAACATGATTCCAATTTTGCCACAGGACTTGCGATGCTTCGTCGTGATGGTTTTGTTTCGATGCGGGCAGGAAGAAAAGAAGGATATATAGAAATAAAAACTCAGATTCCGGCAAATGGAAACTATTTGTTTGTAAATGCAGATGTGAAGGGAACTTTAGCGGTAGAAGTGTTGGATGATAACGGTCAGCCAATGGAAGGATTTACAAAGAAAGACTGCATATCAATGAAAAAATCGGATAAAACGAAACAGATGATTTCATGGGAAAACATCCAGGCGTAACATCACTGGTGGGGAAAACAGTCCGGTTGAAGTTTTATCTGAATCAGGCGGATATCTATGCATTTTGGATTTCGGCATGGCAAACAGGCGAAAGTGGTGGATATACCGGCGGTGGAGGACCGGGACTATCAGACGAGGGTATAGATACCCCATGGATAAATTGAAAAATAACTAAATATATTAAACTTAAAAAAAGAAACTGTATTATGGAAAAGATTATAGGATTAATCAATGCTCCTTTTACTCCGTTTTATGAAAATGGAGAAGTAAATTATGAACCAATCGAAGCCTATGCAAAGCTACTTGTAAAAAATGGCTTGAAAGGTGTTTTCATCAACGGTTCTTCTGGAGAAGGGTATATGTTGACTGATGAAGAACGAATGAAGTTGGCAGAACGTTGGATGGAAGTTGCACCGGATGGTTTTAAGGTTATTGTACACGTGGGGAGTTGCTGCGTAAAGTCAAGCCGGATGCTGGCGGAACATGCCCAGAAAATCGGAGCTTGGGGAATTGGTGCAATGGCACCTCCTTTCCCGAAAATAGGACGAATAGAAGAATTGGTAAAGTACTGCGAAGAAATCGCTGCCGGAGCACCGAAGCTGCCCTTCTATTATTATCACATTCCTGCATTCAATGGAGCATTCTTATCGATGCTTGCTTTCCTGAAAGCTGTTGAAAACCGTATTCCCAATTTTACGGGAATCAAATATACCTTCGAAAGCCTGTATGAATACAATCAATGTCGTTTGTATAAAGACGGCAAGTTCGATATGCTTCACGGGCAGGATGAAACCATTCTTCCTTGTCTCGCAATGGGAGGGGCGCAAGGCGGAATCGGCGGAACGACCAACTATAACGGTATAAACCTGGTAGGTATCATTGATGCCTGGAAAGCCGGTGAATTGGAGCAAGCCCGTGAATTGCAAAACTTCTCTCAGGAAGTGATTAACGTAATCTGCCATTTCCGTGGGAATATTGTTGGTGGCAAACGTATCATGAAGCTTATCGGACTTGATTTGGGCGGCAACCGTACTCCTTTCCAAAACATGACCGCTGACGAAGAAAAACAAATGAAAGCGGAACTGGAAGAAATCCGTTTCTTCGAACGTTGCAATAAATTCTAACAGGAGGACGTATGAAGAATATTACTGACTATATACAACAATGGGCTAATACCTATAAGGATGATATGCAGAATAATATCATGCCCTTTTGGATAAAGTATGGACTGGATAGAGTGAATGGTGGTATATATACTTGTGTAGATCGCGACGGTGCATTAATGGATAGTACAAAATCCGTTTGGTTTCAGGGGCGTTTTGCATTTACTTGTTCCTATGCCTATAATCATATAGAAAAGAATCCGGCATGGTTGCAAGCCGCAAAAAGCACACTAGACTTTATAGAGAAGTATTGCTTTGATTCGGATGGGCGTATGTATTTTGAAGTGACAGCGGACGGTCGCCCTTTACGTAAGCGCCGTTATATTTTCTCCGAGTCATTTGCAGCCATAGCGATGTCCGAATATTCGATAGCGTCGGGGGATAAGACGTATGCGGTGAAGGCACTCGAACTGTTCAAACGTATGCAATATTTCCTGCAAACTCCCGGACTGCTTGCTCCCAAATATACAGATACGCTCCCCATGAAAGGACATTCCATCACCATGATATTGATAAACGTAGCTTCCCGAATCAGGGAAGCTATTCAAGACGAATGTCTGACACGGCAGATTGACGAGTCCATTAGCTGTCTGGAAAAAGATTTCCTACATCCGGAGTTCAAGGCATTATTGGAAACCGTAGGACCGAACGGAGAATTTATAGACTCCAATATGGGGCGTACCATCAATCCGGGGCATTGTATCGAAACAGCTTGGTTTTTGCTGGAAGAATCCAAGCTCCGGGGAAGGGATCAAAACATAAAAGAACTGGGGCTGAAGATTCTGGACTGGTCATGGGAGTGGGGCTGGGATAAAGAATTCGGCGGTATTATCAATTTCAAAGATTGCAGGAATCTTCCTTCGCAGGACTATGCGCAGGATATGAAATTCTGGTGGTCGCAAACAGAAGCAATTATCGCTACCCTGTATGCCTATCTGATGACGAAAGAAGAGAAATACCTGAAGATGCATCAACAAATCAGCGAGTGGACATATACACATTTCCCGGACAAAGAATACGGAGAGTGGTATGGCTATCTCCATCGGGATGGAACAGTCGCCCAGCCGGCAAAAGGAAATTTATTTAAAGGACCTTTTCATATCCCTCGCATGATGACAAAAGGATATATGCTTTGTGAGGAAATAATGTCTGAAATAAAAAAAGAAATAAGATGATTGTATCCAATTTACAAAATAGCCAACGGGTGGAGAAACTTCACCCGTTGTTCAAACAGCTTTTCGATTATGTGAAATCGCACGATCTGTTGCACGAGGAACTGGGAACTATCAGACTGGATGGTGATAATCTGATTGTCAATAATATCTATCCCGAATGTATTCCTGAAGGAAAGCGTTTATTAGAACTGCATCACGATTATATTGATGTGCACATATTGCTTGAAGGCAAAGAAACCATTGGCTGGAAAGCCTTGGAAGAATTAAAAGTGGAAAGGCAAGCTTATGATAAAAAGAGTGATTGTGCCCTATATGGTGACGTTCCTACTACTTTCATCAATCTCTTGCCCGGACAATTCGTCATTGTATATCCGGAGGACCCCCATGCTCCGGCTATCGGTAAAGGCTGGATACGCAAACTGATAGCTAAAGTAAAAGTCTAAGTAAACAGTCTCAAAAATCTTTTAAATACAACTACCATGAAAAATAAAAATATTTATCCATGGGTAGTGGTTGCGTTGCTTTGGGTAGTAGCGTTGCTCAACTACATGGATAGACAAATGCTTTCTACAATGCAGGAAGCAATGAAAATAGATATTGTAGAACTGACGAAGGCAGAAGCTTTCGGTGCATTAATGGCAGTCTTTCTTTGGATTTACGGCTTTATGAGCCCGGTTGCCGGAATTATTGCAGACAGGCTTAGTCGTAAATGGTTAATCGTCGGAAGCTTGTTTGTTTGGTCGGCTGTAACATTCCTGATGGGATATGCCACGACGTTTGAGCAATTATATGGTTTGCGTGCAGTGATGGGGATTAGTGAAGCATTGTATATTCCTTCCGCTCTGTCCTTGATAGCGGATTGGCATCGGGACAAATCACGCTCATTGGCAATTGGAGTTCACATGACCGGACTGTATGTCGGTCAGGCAATCGGTGGGTTTGGAGCTACGGCAGCCGCTGCATTTTCCTGGCAGAGCACTTTTCACTGGTTTGGCATTGTAGGTATTGCTTATTCTGTGGTTCTTATCTTTTTCCTGCATGAGAATCCTGTCCGAATGAAAATAGAAAAGGTTGTTGCTAATGGCATTAGCAAGGGGAATTCAATTGGAAAAGGGCTGTTACTGTTATTTTCAAATATTTCTTTTTGGGTGATATTATTTTATTTTGCGGCTCCAAGTTTACCGGGGTGGGCTACAAAGAACTGGTTGCCAACGCTATTTGCGGAGAATCTGGATATTCCGATGTCACAGGCAGGACCAATATCTACGATTACCATTGCTCTATCTTCATTTGTCGGAGTAATATTGGGAGGATTCTTGTCGGATAGATGGGTGCTGAAGAATATCCGCGGACGTGTCTACACAGGGGCAATCGGACTGGGGATGACTATCCCCGCACTGTTATTGTTAGGTTTCGGACACGGTTTCATTAGCGTAATAGGTGCAGGATTGTTGTTCGGCATCGGCTTTGGTATTTTCGATGCCAACAATATGCCTATTCTATGCCAGTTCGTTTCTGCTAAATATAGGGGGACGGCATATGGTATTATGAATATGACAGGAGTTTTTGCAGGAGCTGCAGTAACTCAATTATTGGGAAAATGGACGGACGGTGGAAGTCTGGGCGAAGGATTTGCTATGCTTAGTATTGTCGTTGCACTTGCATTAGGGCTACAAATCTACTTTTTAAGACCTAAAACGGATAATATGGAGTAATACAATGATAGTTATAGTTTGGGTTGTTATGAGTAATAAGAAGAAAAGAATATTAGTGTAAAGCTCATTTATTATCTCAAATGTATAGATATATTTGTGAATATTGCATTCGTACTATTCTTACTCTTAAACTGTTTTCTTTTTATTATACAGGATGCTAATAAACTCATTTTGCATTTTTAATAAATAATGAAACAGTTTATTATAAACGGGTCTTACATTTATAATAAACGATATTCGGGATAATTCACTAAATAGACACGAATATATTAAACAAAACGGGGTGAAATCTATGCAGATTTCACCCCGTTTCTATTCTTTCAGAAACATATTTATGTTTCTGAAAACCCTTTTTATGTATTTATTTTTATATATATCATTTTGATGTTAGCTAATTGGTTATTGCAAATATACGAAATTAAAAGAGGAAAGTCAATAGCATTTTAAAATTTGATGTGATACAACACATGCCTGCACAACGGATGCTCACCAGGGACAAGCGGATGATCGAATTCCCTCACTCGTTCCATTCCTATTTTCTGCATTACACGTTCTGACCGTTGGTTGAGAAGGGAAGTAAAAGAAAAGAGTTCTTTTATATCCGTTTTATTGCGTGTATATTCCAAACAAGCTGTTGCAGCTTCAGGAGCATAACCCTGTCCCCAATATTCGTGTGCTAACCGCCAGCCTATTTCTATGCCCGGAGCAAAGTCTACATCAAATGCAATCTGATGTAGTCCGGTATAGCCCATAAAAGCATGATCTTCTTTTCGTTCTACAGCATACAAACCGAAGCCACAGGTTTGGAACTCATTTTGAATACGCTGATAAAAGGCAAATGATTCTTCCGATGACAATGAACTAAGAAAAAACTCCATCACATTCGGATCGGCATTCATACGGGCAAAAAACGGGATGTCTTCTTCTTTCCAGTCGCGGAGAATCAGACGGGGTGTTTCTATATACTTTTGCATAATAATGATAATAATGGAATGCAAAGATACAATTCTTTTTTCCTTGTTGGAGGTTATTCATTATTATAAGTATTAACTATTATTCATTGAATCCCCTCTTCACTTATGGTCAGTCTAGTCAGCAGCATGGTACGGATGTGTAAACCAGAAGCAGGAACCTATTCCTTCGGTCGAATCCACGCCAATTTCTCCTCCCATTTGGGAAACAATGCTTTTGCAGATAGAAAGTCCAAGTCCTGTACCCTGAACAAAGGTATTGAGCTTCACAAAACGTTCGAATATACTCTTTTGCTTTTCTTCCGGTATTCCCATTCCGGTGTCGCGCACATAGAATTTTATTTTCTGATGGGATACTTGTTCATATCCCAGGGTGATACAGCCTTGCTGGGTGAACTTTAATGCGTTATTTATAAAGTTACTGATAACTTGAGTGAATCTGTTTTTGTCAGTGTAGAGATAACATTCCGGCAGTGGTTCCTCAAAAATCAATTCAACACCTTTACTCACTTTCATACTCATTGATTTGATGATTTCAGCACACGTCTCATTTACATCCACATTGGTATATACAAAATTAAATGTTCCCGCTTCGATTTTCGAAAGATCGAGAATATCCGATATCAGTTGCAAGAGAAGTTCATTATTCTCTTGCACAATCTTGATATATTCCTGCCGTTCGTTTCTGCTGTCCGTTTCTGCCAGAAGACTGGAAAAACCGACAATAGCATTGAGAGGAGTACGGATCTCATGACTCATGTTAGCTAGGAAAGCCGACTTCAGACGATCCAGTTCTTCCGCTTTATCGCGGGCAATAATCAATTTCTGTTCAGTTTCTTTCAAAGGCGTGATGTCATAATTGATACACAACATCTCAATAATGCCGTCTTGCGGACGGTAATCCCTGACCATCACATTGATGCTGGTCCATGTATATTTGCCATTCTCCCTGCATACACGAACTTCTTTACGCAAACTGGTTGCCTTTCCCGTTTTCACTTCACCTACAAAGTTTTTCAGAACAGCCTGATCTTCAGGAACTACATGTGCATATACTCCAATAACCTGTGGCATGGGAGTACCTTCTTTTTCACCCAAATTCCTGTACCATGTATCTTGGGCATATCCGTCTCTTGTCAATACATTGAAATGAGCAAATCCTACCTTGGCGTAATCACCGATGAGAAGAAACAGATTCTCAAACTCCTGTATCTTGGTGTATGCATTGGTCGTTTCCGTTGTATCTATATTGATAAACAGATAGTTGATAAATCGATTTTGAGAATCATAGAGAGCAGTAACCTTAGTAGTAAGATTAATAATCCCATTTCTCCGGCTATCTACATATTGATTTATTTTTGAGAAGTCATAATTGATGGAGAAGTTTACATCTTCTTTCGCTCTCAATCTCTCTTTAACCTCTAAAGGAATATTGGGATTATCGAACAGATTAACTCCCAATGCCTCATTCTTGTCAGACAAGCCGAATATTTCAAGCTCTTTATCATTAATATCTACCAGATAACCGTCTTTGTCGTAAAGTTCGACGCCTGCCGGAAGATTCTTATAGATGTTTCTCAATATCTTCTCGCTGTTGTCCAAAGCAAGACGATCTTCTTTGGCTTGTAATTCCGACTTTCGCAATTCGATGCAAATACTGATAATATTAGCAAGAGAGGAGAAGCATTGATAATCCACATTGCTCCAGCTACGCTGCGTTCTTACCATATCAATTCCCATATAGCCCCATACCTCTTCTTTAGAGATTAGCGGAACTACCATCAGCGATTTGATATCCTGCATTTCCAATGTCTGACGATATTCCGCAGCTTCTTCGGGCATGTCGTCCAACGTGTTCAGAATGATAGCTCTTCTTTCGGCTATCTGATGGTTCCACCAGGTAGAAGGGTCCCAGGGAATATTGCTCAAGAATTCCTGTTCCTTGGATATTCCTTCGGCGGTAACCTCATAAGTGCAATCCTGGCGTTGTTCTTTTCTGTTTATTTCGAAGATATAGATACGATCGCCCAAAAACTGGTTGAGGAGATCTCCTAATGTCTTGTTAACCACTTGAGTGACATCATCACATTGCAGAAAAGCAAGCAATGAATATGAAATATTAGTTTGTTGGTAAAGCAGATTGCTCACTTGAAAGAAATCAATGTTTTCATTCGTAGTATCGATCGGTCTGTCAATATATTGCAGAAAGCCCGTCATATTCCTATATCCCTCTTTATCGGGCTTTTGGAAATTAATCTTAGAGTACACCCATATTTCCCCGTCTTTTGCCCGGATTGGGAACATTTGTTCGTATGTCTCCAGATAAGAAAGAGACATATATTCATTTTTAAGACGCAGCCGGTGATCTTCACGTATTCTTTGGTGAAATTCGGTGAAACTGATGCGGTTACTTTCAAGGCCGAGTAAGTCAACAATAAAGTCAGAGCAGATATATTCTTTATTTTTCAAATCTGACTCCCACCATCCCATTTTGGCCATTTGTGCTATCTGAACGTATTTTTCATAGTCATAATTTGTTTGTTCTTTCATATTGTTTGCTCTTGTTTTCTGTTTTATATTATAAGCTAGCCGGCAAAGATAAGCATAACTTTTAAATAATGAGGAATTTGCATATCACAGCAGGATGAAAGTGGAAATTTGGTGCTGAAAAGTGGAAAAAGAGACAAATGAGTACAAACAGGGGATTATTTCGTCTTTCTCTTAGTGAAGAAGTGAATTATATAATCTATAATATATATCAGAAGAATGAAAAATACCAGATTATTCATGTTTGCGGCATGCACACTTTTTTTGGCAGCGTGTGGCAGGCAAACCGTGAAGATTATGACTCCGCCGGATGCGTCAAATCGTGTTTTGTTTGGTGCGGAGCAGTTACAGACTACCTTGGATAAAGCCGGTTATCAGGTAATGATGCAACAGGGAGACACGACATTCTCCGATCCCGAAATCAAAACGATTCTCTTGACGGAAGTAAATGACACGACGCTCAAGAAAGAAGGCTTTCATATTTCGACGACGGGCAATCTGACCAGAGTGTCCGGCAGGGATGGGAGTGGTGTCATTTACGGATGCCGTGAACTGATTGACCGTGTGAATGATTCGGATGGTAAGTTGAACTTCCCGGAGGAACTGAAAGACGGTCCTGAAATGGTATTGCGTGGTGCATGTGTAGGATTACAGAAGATGACTTACCTGCCGGGACATGGTGTATACGAATATCCGTATACGCCGGAAAGTTTCCCCTGGTTTTATGATAAAGAACAGTGGATTAAATACTTGGATATGCTGGTTGCCAACCGCATGAATTCACTGTACCTTTGGAACGGTCATCCGTTTGCGTCATTGGTGAAACTGGAAGATTATCCGTTTGCATTGGAAGTAGACGAAGAGACGTTCAAGAAGAATGAAGAGATGTTTTCTTTCCTTACGGAAGAAGCGGATAAGCGCGGTATCTTCGTGATACAGATGTTCTACAATATCATCCTTTCCAAACCATTTGCAGAGCATTATGGACTGAAAACGCAGGACCGTAACCGTCCCATTACTCCTCTGATTGCCGATTATACACGCAAGAGTATTGCCGCTTTCATTGAAAAGTATCCCAATGTAGGATTACTGGTTTGTCTGGGTGAAGCGATGTGTACAGTGGAGGACGATGTGGAATGGTTTACCAAAACAATAATTCCGGGAGTGAAAGACGGATTACAGGCATTGGGACGTACGGATGAACCGCCTCTTTTGTTGCGTGCGCACGACACGGACTGCAAACTGGTAATGGATGCGGCATTGCCGATATATAAGAATCTTTATACGATGCATAAGTACAATGGTGAATCGTTGACTACCTACGAACCTCGTGGGCCTTGGTCGAAAATTCATACGGATTTGAGTTCGTTGGGTTCCATTCATATCAGTAACGTACATATCCTGGCAAATTTGGAACCGTTCCGCTGGGGTTCTCCGGATTTCGTACAAAAGGCGGTCACTGCCATGCACAATGTACACGGTGCCAATGCGTTGCACCTTTATCCGCAGGCCTCATATTGGGACTGGCCTTATACGGCGGACAAATTACCAAACAATGAACGTGAATTCCAGTTGGATCGCGATTGGATCTGGTATCAGACCTGGGGACGCTATGCGTGGAACTGCCATCGCGACCGTACAGATGAAATGGGTTACTGGGACCATCAGTTGGGCAAGTTCTACGGAACCTCTGACGAAAATGCAAGTAATATCCGTGTAGCATACGAAGAAAGCGGAGAGATTGCTCCGAAGTTGTTACGTCGTTTCGGTATTACAGAGGGAAATCGCCAAACGTTATTACTGGGTATGTTTATGAGCCAGCTTGTCAATCCGTACAAATATACGATCTATCCGGGATTCTATGAAAGTTGCGGACCGGAAGGGGAGAAGCTGATAGAGTATGTAGAAAAAGAATGGAAAAAGCAACCTCATGTAGGTGAAATGCCTTTGGATATTGTTGCTCAAGTAATAGAACATGGAGATAAAGCAGTAGCGGCTATTGATAAAGCAGCAGGTTCCGTCTCTTCAAATAAGGATGAATTTGCACGTTTGCAGAATGATATGCATTGTTATCGTGAATTTGCGTATGCGTTCAACCTGAAAGTGAAAGCTGCCAAACTGGTATTGGACTATCAATGGGGAAAAGAGATTAAGAATCTTGAAGAAGCTATTCCTTTGATGGAACAAAGCTTGGAACACTATCGCAAATTGGTGGAACTGACGGACGAACATTACTTGTATGCCAACAGTATGCAGACTGCCCAACGTCGTATTCCTATCGGTGGAGATGATGGAAAGAATAAGACTTGGAAAGAATTGCTGGTACACTATGAGAAGGAATTGGAAAATTTCAAAGCCAACCTCGCTTTGTTGAAAGAAAAACAGAATGGAAATGCGGTGACTGAAACTGTCGAGATTGCTGCCTGGACTCCTGCAAACGTGAAACTGATTTCTAATTATCCGACAGTGAAAGTGGATGAGGGTATTTCTTTATTTGTGGATGTTCCAGGTAAGATAGAAGCAGTAGCTCCGGAATTGAAAGGAATGAAGGCGCTCCGCTTTAATGGAAATGAGCAGAGAGAGAAAGGCACAAGCATCACTTTCGAAACGGATGCTCCGGTGAAATTGTTAGTCGCTTATTTCAAAGACGACCAGAAAAAGTATGCAAAAGCTCCGAAACTGGAAATCGATGCGTCAGCCAATGATTACGGTCAGGCGGAACCTGTATTGACGAATGCTGTCCGTATCAATGGAATGCCTTTGGCAAATGTGCATGCATATAGTTTTCCGGCTGGAAAGCATACGTTGATGTTACCCAAAGGCTATCTGCAAGTGTTGGGATTCACGGCTGCGGAAACGAAAGTGCGTAATGCTGGGCTTGCCGGGGATGAAGAAACGATGGATTGGTTGTTTTATTAATGAGAATTTATATTTCACCACAGAGGACACGGAGGACACAGAGTTCTTCTCTCTCTTTTCCGCAAGTAAAACAGAGCGATACATACGATTATAAATACGTAAGACTCTTTGTTACTCTATAGTGGATAAAAATAATAAACCTCTGCGTCCTCCGTGTCCTCTGTGGTGAAATATTAAGTATTAAACGATTAGAAAAAGTATCATGAAGAAGTTATTGCTGGCAGTTTTTAGTATAGCCACCACTTTCTCTCTATATGCGCAACGGGAAGTTCCGCAAGAACGAATGGAGCAGATTTACGAGGAAGTAAAGACACCATACAAGTACGGGCTCGCAGTTGCCCCGGCAGACAATTATCATAAGATTGATTGTCCTACCGTTTTTCGCCAGGGAGACAAGTGGCTGATGACTTATGTGGTTTACAACGGTAAAGGTGGAACCGATGGTCGTGGTTACGAAACGTGGATAGCAGAAAGTGATAATTTGCTCGAATGGCGCACTTTGGGACGGGTTCTTTCTTATCGGGATGGAAAATGGGACTGCAATCAGCGTGGCGGATTTCCTGCATTGCCGGATATGGAATGGGGTGGAAGCTATGAGCTTCAGACTTATAAAGGTCGCCATTGGATGACTTATATCGGTGGTGAAGGAACGGGCTACGAAGCTGTAAAAGCCCCGCTTTATGTCGGACTGGCATGGACGAAAGGAGATATTTCTACGGCACATGAATGGGAATCTCTGGACAAACCGATTTTGAGCATCCATGATAAAGATGCCCAATGGTGGGAAAAACTGACTCAATATAAGAGTACTGTTTATTGGGATAAAGATAAAACATTGGGAGCTCCGTTTGTGATGTATTACAACGCGGGCGGACGTCATCCGGAAACGGATTTAAAGGGCGAACGTGTCGGCATTGCGCTTTCCAAAGATATGAAAACATGGAAACGCTACTCCGGAAATCCGGTCTTCGCGCACGAAGCAGATGGAACCATTACAGGAGATGCGCATATCCAAAAGATGGGAGATGTGTATGTGATGTTTTACTTCTCTGCTTTTGAACCTTCGCGTAAATATAAAGCATTCAATACATTTGCCGCCAGCTATGATTTGGTGAACTGGACTGATTGGAAAGGAGCCGACCTGATTATCCCCTCCAAGAACTACGATGAACTGTTTGCTCATAAGAGCTATGTGGTGAAACATGACGGAGTGGTTTATCATTTCTATTGTGCAGTAAACAACGCAGAGCAACGTGGCATTGCCATTGCTACCAGTAAGCCAATGGGACGTTCGGCTGTCCGTTTCCCGGTTCCGGAGAGTAAGAATCGCCGGCAAATCATGACATTGAATGAGGGTTGGAAAACCTGGATTACAGAGGCAACTCACTTGAAAGGTAATTTTATGATGCCTGCAAAAACGGTGAATATTCCTCATAATTGGGACGATTATTATGGATACCGTCAGTTGACACATGGAAACCTGCATGGAACAGCTATGTATGTGAAAGATTTCACGGCAGATGTAAAATCCGGGAAACGGTATTTCCTTCGTTTTGACGGAGTGGGTACATACGCCACCATTACAGTGAACGGAAAGGACTTCGGACGCCACCCCATAGGGCGCACCACATTGACTTTGGATGTCACAGATGAATTAAAACAGGGAGTAAATCGCTTGGAAGTGAAAGCCGAGCATCCTGAAATGATTGCCGATATGCCTTGGGTATGTGGGGGATGTTCATCGGAATGGGGATTCAGTGAGGGTTCCCAACCGTTAGGTATCTTCCGTCCTGTGGTATTGGAAGTAACGGATGAGATTCGCATAGAACCTTTCGGTGTACATATTTGGAATGACGAAAAGGCTGCTAACGTATTTGTAGAAACAGAGGTTAAGAATTATAGTAAAACAACAGAAACGGTAGAGTTAGTCAATAAACTAAGCAATGCCGATGGAAAACAAGTTTTCCGTTTGGTTGAAAAAGTAACTTTAGCTCCGGGAGAAATGAAAGTGATTCGCCAGCAGGCTCCTGTTGAGAATCCTGTCTTATGGAATACGGAAAATCCATATCTCTATAAATTGGCTAGTATGATTAAGCGTGATACCAAGACAACGGATGAAATTTCGACACCCTTCGGTATTCGTACCATTAGCTGGCCGGTAAAACGAAACGATGGAGACGGACGTTTTTACCTGAACGGGAAGCCCGTGTTTATCAATGGAGTATGCGAGTATGAGCATCAGTTCGGACAAAGCCATGCGTTCGGTAATGAACAGGTTGCCGCAAGGGTAAAACAGATACGTGCAGCCGGTTTCAATGCGTTCCGGGATGCTCATCAGCCCCATCATCTCGATTATCAAAAATATTGGGATGAAGAGGGAATCTTGTTTTGGACACAATTTTCCGCCCATGTGTGGTATGACACTCCGGAGTTTCGAGAGAACTTTAAAAAGCTGCTTCGTCAATGGGTGAAGGAACGACGTAATTCTCCGTCAGTAGTGATATGGGGATTGCAGAATGAAAGCACTTTACCTCGTGAGTTTGCACAGGAGTGCAGTGATATTATTCGGGAGATGGATCCGACTGCAAAGACAATGCGTGTCATAACAACTTGCAATGGCGGTGAAGGTACAGACTGGAATGTGATTCAGAATTGGAGTGGTACGTATGGAGGAGATGTGACGAAATACGGTCGTGAGCTCTCTCAAGCGAACCAATTGTTGAACGGAGAATATGGAGCGTGGAGAAGCATCGACCTACATACGGAGCCGGGAGATTTCCAGGTGAACGGAGTGTGGAGTGAAGACCGTATGTGTCAGCTGATGGAAACTAAAATCCGTTTGGCAGAACAGGCTAAAGATAGTGTTTGCGGACAATTCCAATGGATATATAGCAGTCATGACAATCCCGGACGCCGCCAACCGGATGAAGCGTATCGCAAGATAGATAAAGTAGGTCCGTTCAATTATAAAGGATTGGTTACTCCGTGGGAAGAACCGTTGGACGTATATTATATGTATCGCGCCAACTATGTTCCGGCTGCAAAAGACCCGATGGTTTACCTGGTATCACATACATGGGGCAACCGCTTTGAAAAAGGACGTCGCCGTGCCACTATCGAGGCTTACAGCAATTGTGATTCTGTATTGCTATACAACGATCTGACAAATGAAAAGGCAACCTTCCTCGGACGTAAAAAGAACAACGGAACAGGTACTCATTTTATGTGGGAAAACCGGGATATTCGTTATAACGTGCTTCGTGCAGTAGGCTATTATAAAGGTAAACCGGTGGCAGAAGACCTGATCCTATTAAATGGCCTGGAACAAGCCCCTAACTTCGAACTTCTTTATCAGGATGATAAAAAGATATTGAAAGGAGAGGCAGGATATAATTATCTGTATCGTCTCAACTGTGGAGGGGATGATTATACAGATAGCTTCGGACAGCTCTGGTTACAGGACAATACGAATTATTCGCGTTCATGGGCGGAGAATTTCAAGGATCTGAATCCTTATCTTGCCAGTCAACGTACTACCAATGATCCGATTCGTGGCACCCGCGACTGGACGTTATTCCAACATTTCCGCTTCGGACGTCATCAGTTGGAATATCGTTTCCCTGTGGCAGACGGAACATATCGTATTGAACTGTATTTCACAGAGCCTTGGCATGGTACGGGCGGAAGCGCTTCTACCGACTGTGAAGGGCTGCGCATATTTGATGTTGCCGTGAATGATTCTGTTGTATTAGACGACTTGGATATTTGGGCTGAAAGCGGTCATGACGGAGTTTGTAAGAAAGTAGTATATGCCACAGTGAAGGGGGGAATGTTGAAAATTCATTTCCCGGAAGTGAAAGCAGGACAAGCCTTGATTTCAGGCATTGCTATTGCCAGCACAGATCGGGAACTGAAACCGACGGTATTCCCTGCGTCCGGCTGGAGTTGGGAAAAGGCGGATAAAGAAGTAATGGAAAAGACTCCGAAAGAGTTACTTCCGGAAGACAAAAATGCTCGTGTCAGTATATCATACGAAGCAGAAACGGCAGTGCTGAAAGGCAAATTCCAAAAGAAAGAACATCGCAAACAGATGGGAGTGTTTTTTGGTAAAGGAAAAGGCAACAGCATTGAATGGAATGTTTCTACCGGATTGGCGCAAGTGTACGCCCTTCGCTTTAAATATATGAACACTACCGGAAAGCCAATACCTGTCTTAATGAAATTCATTGATGCAAAAGGAGTAGTACTGAAAGAGGACGTATTGAACTTCCCGGAAACTCCGGATAAATGGAAGATGATGAGCACCACCACCGGAACCTTTATCAATGCCGGACATTACAAAGTATTACTTTCGGCAGAAAATATGGACGGAATTGCTTTTGACGCATTGGATATTCAATAAATCTTTCTATCAATTGATTTCAATAAAACGGGATACGGATAAGGTAAACTTTCCGCATCCCGTTTCTTTATATTCGGATCATTTTCTTAGAAATAGAATATAGATGTTATTTTTTTATGATTCAATGTTCCGATTTTAATTATTTAAAAGATAGGAATTAAATAATCTCTATCTTTGAGGACAAACAAAAAGAGCAATAATGGAAAGTAATATACCAAAGTATGATTTGCCGGTTGATTATATTGTAGGAGAGGGATTCGCAAAAGATTTACTGAAGAGCTATAAGAATTTTCCATGTAAGATTGAATCCGGCTTATTTATTCTTTGTATAAAAGGCACTATGGAGGTGACGATCAATACCAATACCCATCATATTAGTGAAAATGATTTAATAACTTTGCCGCCTAATTGCATATTAGAGGTGCACACATTCTCATCCGATATCCAGATTTATTATGCAGGCTTTTCATCTCATTTTATAGAAAGTATAAATTTGATGAAAGCTACCCAGCACCTTCTTCCGGTAATTATGGAGAATCCGATAGTTGCTTTATCTCCACTTCAGGCCTGTAGTTATAAAATGTTTTATGAATCATCTATTCTTTCATACGCTTCACTTAGGACGCGCGAAAATAAGGAGATAGTAAAAGCTGTTCTTACCATGTTTATCCAAGGGGCTACAGAAATATATAAGTTACAGAATAATTGGTATCTGTCTTCTCAATCAAGAAAGTATGAGATTTATCAGGAGTTTTTAAAATTAGTCATGAAACATTATACAATCCATCACGGAACATCTTTCTATGCTGATGAGTTAGGACTTAGCCTGCCCCATTTCTGTTCTACAATTAAAAAGGCGGCAGGAAATACTCCATTAGAGGTGATTGCTTCTGTCATTTTGATGGAAGCTAAATCCCGCTTAAAGTCGACCGATGAACCTGTAAAAAATATAGCTCTATCTTTAGGGTTTAATAATATCTCCTTCTTTAATAAGTTTTTTAAGCAGCATACTGGTATTACCCCTCAAGAATATAGAGGACGCTAATCTTCTGTTTTTCTATCAAATGGTAATGTAACTGTAAAACAACTACCTTTCCCAATCTCTGATTTAACGGAAATATCTCCTTGCAGATGTTCTACAATTGTTTTACAGATAGAAAGTCCTAAACCGGTTCCCTGTTTAAAAGTATCTACTTTGTAGAAACGATCAAAGATTTCATTCAAACATTCTTGCGGAATTCCCGAACCGGTATCTTCTACAAATATTTGTACTGAATCCGCATTTCTGTTATCAAGCGTATACCCAAAATGAATATATCCTTTTTGGGTGAATTTCCGGGCATTATTAATGAAATTGCATATTACTTGTTTCAGGCGTGTAATATCTGTGTTGATATAAACATCTTCATCCGGTAATAATGACTTTATTTCAATTTCGGAAATAGGTTTCATTGCCTGTTCTTTCTCTATGTCCATCATTAAAGAGTTAAGGGAACAGTTGGAGAAAGTAAATTTAATGGTATTTGATTCAATCTTGGACAAATCAAGTATGTCGTCAATCAATCGTACTAAATGTTCGCTATTGATGCTGATTAGTCGCACGAAATCGGCACGTTCCTCTTCACTTAACTCATCATAAGTGGAACCTATAACATCAGAAAAGCCGACGATTGCATTCAGCGGCGTACGGATTTCATGACTCATATTGGCTAAAAACGCCATTTTAAGACGATCGCTTTCTTCTGCTTTTTTACGTGCCTCGATTAAGGTGTTTTCTATGTCTTTATATTCCTGAATACTCAAGCAGATTCCCACTAACCGATAGGGATGGCCGGATATGTTTGCAATATAAGTTGACTGCCCTTCAAACCATTCCCAAGTACCATCCCCCCGGCGCAGACGGAATGGAACTGTTTTGTCAAAAGTTGTATTACCACTAAGTTGTACAACAAAGGCATCAGCCATAGGTTGTCGATCGTCCGGATGAATCATATTCACATATTCCTCCATTGTCAAAGTATTATTTTCTCCTGCCGGAATACCTAAATGTTCAAAATAACGATCGTCAAGAGTAAATTCACTCCGACTTATATCATAATACCATGGATAGATTCTGGTTCTTTGCAAAGCAGTATTCAGAATATATTCCTGTGTAAGCTCTACTGTAATATTGCGGAAAAAGAATAAGATCTTGTTTAAATTAGTTCTATCCCTGATCGTTGCAAATTCTCCTCTTATGGGAAATTGTGTGTAATCAACCTGTTCTTGCATGAAGGTATGTTCAGGTAATGAATACGTATTTTCTCCCTGACGAATCTTTTCCAGAATAGTCGAAAGTATATCTTCCTTTTTATTTAGCAGTTTAAATAAACGATTGGTAGGAAAGGGAAGCATATCATTGACCGACGGATGAATATGCAGTTCTGCAAAAGCCTGCTGATTGAGTTGTATAACTTCTCCATTTGTATCAAATATAATCACTCCGTCGGGTAAAATGTTTAATAATTCATCGTTATAGAGTGTCTGTTTGTAATCTTCCATTTCTTTTATTGTTTTGTACTGAATATAAGATATATGAGACATATCTTATAACAAAGAAAACCATTTCTGTGAAGATTATAACATATTTACAGCTCTTTTTGAGCGACTTATACGGTTATTTTAAATTGCAAGATATTTAATGTTAATACAATATTCTTATTTTAATATTCGATATTCAAATATTAATAGAATGAAACTTTCATCTTTTCCAATAAAAGAAAGGGGTACAAAATGCCCTTTCGTCCGTCTACTTGATATGAAGAAAAAAGAACGAATGAAAATATATACTTTGCTATTTGGTATATTGTTTGTAAGTCCTACACAGGCACAAACAACGCATGATTGGGAGAATCATCATGTTCTCCAGATCAATCGTGAACCGGCAAGAGCCGCTTTTACCCCTTTCTCTGTACAGAAAGGAGACGGTTCAATCTCTTTAGACGGAACCTGGAAATTCCGTTGGACTCCCGTTCCCAATGAAAGAGTCATGAATTTCTATCAGACAAATTTTAATGATAAAGATTGGACGGATTTTCCTGTTCCCGCCAATTGGGAAGTGAACGGATATGGCACGCCTATCTATGTTTCAGCAGGCTATCCGTTTAAAATAGATCCTCCACGGGTGATGGGAGAACCGAAAACTGACTATACCACGTATAAAGAACGAAACCCGGTAGGGCAATATCGTCGTACCTTTGTCTTGCCGGCCGGATGGGAAGCGAATGGACAGACTTTTCTACGGTTTGAGGGCGTAATGAGCGCCTTTTATGTTTGGATCAATGGCAAACGGGTAGGGTATAGCCAAGGCAGTATGGAACCGAGTGAATTTAATGTCACGAAGTATCTGAAATCTGGAGAAAATCAAATTTCACTGGAAGTCTACCGATATAGTGACGGTTCTTATCTCGAAGATCAGGATTTCTGGCGTTTTGGTGGTATTCATCGTAGTATTCATCTGATACATACGCCGGATATTCATGTCCGTGATTATGCGGTACGCACTCTTCCTGCATCTGCTGGTGATTATGAAGACTTTATTTTGCAGATTGATCCGCAATTCAGTGTATATCGAGGGATGACCGGAAAAGGGTATGTCTTACAGGGAGTATTGAAGGATGCTTCAGGCAAAGAAGTTGCCACATTGAAAGGCAATGTGGAAGATATTCTTGATTTGGAGCATAAAGCAAGCCGGATGAATGAATGGTATCCGCAGCGTGGCCCGCGTAAGATGGGACGTTTGTCAGCCATTATAAAATCGCCGGAAAGATGGACGGCAGAAACACCCTGTCTTTATAAATTACACTTAACTCTCCAAAATGGAAAAGGAAAAGTAGTAGAACAGATAGAACAGGCCGTGGGCTTCCGCTCTGTAGAAATCAAAAAAGGACAACTGTTAGTGAACGGTAATCCGGTTCGTTTTCGTGGAGTGAACCGCCACGAACATGATCCACGGACGGCACGTGTCATGAGCGAAGAACGGATGCTTCAGGATATTCTTTTAATGAAGCAGGCAAATATAAATGCTGTGCGCACCAGTCATTACCCGAATGTAAGCCGTTGGTACGAGCTATGCGACAGCTTGGGATTGTACGTGATGGACGAAGCGGATATAGAAGAACACGGATTGCGTGGAACACTCGCAAGTACCCCGACTGGCATGCAGCATTTATGGACCGTGCGGTCCGTATGGCGGAACGTGATAAGAATTATCCATGTATTGTAATGTGGAGCATGGGAAACGAAAGCGGTTACGGACCGAACTTCGCTGCTATTTCGGCATGGCTGCATGATTTCGATCCCACTCGTCCTGTACACTATGAGGGGGCGCAGGGAGTGGACGGAAATCCTGACCCGAAGACGGTCGATGTTATCAGCCGCTTTTATACCCGGGTGAAACAGGAATACTTAAATCCCGGCATTGCAGAGGGAGAAGACAAGGAACGCGCTGAAAATGCACGTTGGGAACGGTTGCTGGAAATTGCGGAACGTACCAATGACGACCGTCCGGTGATGACGAGTGAATATGCACATTCCATGGGGAATGCATTAGGAAATTTCAAGGAATATTGGGATGAGATATATAGCAATCCCCGTATGCTAGGTGGTTTTATATGGGATTGGGTAGATCAGGGAATCTACAAGACATTACCCGATGGCCGTACCATGGTGGCTTACGGCGGTGACTTTGGCGATAAGCCGAATTTAAAAGCTTTCTGCTTTAATGGATTGCTGATGAGCGACCGTGAAACTACGCCTAAATATTGGGAGGTAAAAAAGGTATATGCACCAGTTGAGTTGAAAGTTGAGAATGGAGAGTTGAGAGTAACCAACCGGAATCATCATATTGATTTATCACTTTATCGTTGTCTATGGACATTATCAGTGGATGGTAAGGAGAAAGAACGGGGAGAAATAACATTGCCGGAAATAGCTCCAGGGGAAAGTAGCACAATCGGTTTGCCGGCTTTCCGATCATTGAAAACTCTTTCCGATTACCAGCTGAAAGTAAGCATTGTTTTGAAATCGGATGCTCTTTGGGCAAAGGCAGGACATGAAGTGGCCTGGGAACAATTCTGCTTACAGAAAGGAGATTTAGCTTCTGCCGATCTGATTAATAAAGGAGCGCTTCAGGTGAAAGAGGACGATAATTCTTTATTGATTAGCGGGCGCAGTTTTTCTGTTCAGTGGGAAAAGAAAGTGAACGGAAGTATGACTTCCCTTATATATAAGGGCAAAGAAATGCTGGCTCACTCCGATGATTTTCCGGTTCAGCCTGTCACTCAAGTTTTCCGTGCTCCGACAGATAATGACAAGAGCTTCGGAAACTGGTTGGCTAAAGACTGGAAATTGCATGGAATGGATCATCCGCAGATAAATCTGGAATCTTTCCACCATGAAAAACGTGCAGACGGGGCGGTCATTGTCCGGATTCAAACAAGTAATTTATATAAAGAAGGAAAAGTGGTGACGACTTCTGTCTATACGGTCTTTTCAGATGGAACGATTGATCTGAAAACAACTTTCTTGCCACAAGGAGTTCTTCCTGAAATTCCCCGTTTAGGAATCGCATTCTGTCTGGCGCCTGCTTATGATACATTTACCTGGTATGGCAGAGGACCACAGGATAACTATCCTGACCGCAAAACATCTGCTATGATAGGGCTTTGGAAAGGAAGCGTTGCAGACCAATACGTACATTATCCACGTCCGCAGGACAGTGGAAACAAAGAGGAAGTGCATTATCTTACCTTGACCGACAAACAGAATAAAGGCATTCGTGTTGACGCGGTAGAAAACGCATTTTCTGCATCTGCCCTGCATTACACCGTACAAGACATCTATGAAGAAACTCACGATTGCGATTTAAAACCACGTGCAGAAGTTATTCTTAGTATGGATGCTGCCGTACTTGGATTAGGAAACAGTAGTTGCGGACCGGGTGTATTGAAGAAATATGCCATAGAGAAGAAAGAACATACGCTGCATCTCCGTATCAGTAGTAAACAATGATAGAAATAAATAACTAACACAATTATAAAAGTAACAATGAAAAAAGTAACCACTTTATTATCGACCTTAGCGTTGGCAACTACCCTGGCTGCTCAAAACCTTCCACAAACGGAAAGGCAATATCTCTCCGGTCACGGATGCGACGATATGGTTGAATGGGACTTCTTTTGTACCGACGGACGCAATTCCGGCAAATGGACGAAAATCGGCGTACCTTCCTGTTGGGAATTGCAAGGCTTCGGCACTTATCAGTATGGAATCACTTTCTATGGAAAGCCATTTCCTAAAGGCGTTGCCGATGAAAAAGGGAATGTATAAGTACGAATTTGAAGTTCCGGAAAAGTTTCGCGGCAAACAGGTCAATCTTGTATTCGAAGCTTCGATGACAGACACGGAAGTAAAAGTGAATGGACGCAAAGTGGGTTCCAAACATCAGGGAGCCTTCTATCGTTTTTCATACAACGTCACGGATTTCCTGAAATATGGCAAAAAGAATTTACTGGAAGTCACTGTTGCCAAAGAGAGTGAAAATGCCAGTGTGAACCTTGCCGAACGTCGTGCTGATTATTGGAATTTCGGCGGTATCTTCCGTCCGGTGTTCCTAGAGGTGAAACCAGCCGTAAACCTGCGGCACATTGCCATTGACGCAAAGATGGATGGAACTTTCCGAGCCAACTGTTACACAAATATCTCTAATGACGGAATGAGCATCCGTACACAGATTTTAGATAAAAAAGGGAAAAAGATAACGGAAACCACCGTACCTGTAAAAGCAGGAGGCGACTGGACTTCCCTGCAACTGAATGTATCTAACCCCGCATTATGGACAGCGGAAACTCCGAATCTTTATAAAGCGCAATTCTCTCTATTGGATAAGACCGGTAAGGTTTTGCATAGTGAAACAGAAAATTTTGGTTTCCGCACGATTGAAGTACGCGAAAGCGACGGACTTTATATAAACGGAGTACGCATCAATGTACGTGGTGTCAATCGCCATAGTTTCCGTCCTGAAAGTGGCCGTACATTGAGTAAAGAGAAGAATATCGAAGACGTTCTTTTGATGAAAAGCATGAATATGAATTCTGTCCGTTTGAGCCACTATCCCGCTGACCCGGAATTTTTGGAAGCCTGTGATTCTCTCGGACTTTATGTGATGGATGAGTTGGGAGGATGGCATGGCAAGTATGATACTCCCACCGGAGTACGTCTGATTGAAGGCATGATAGAACGTGACGTGAATCATCCGTCTATCATTTGGTGGAGTAATGGTAATGAAAAAGGATGGAATACCGAACTGGATGGAGAGTTTCATAAATACGATCCGCAGAAACGTCCGGTTATTCACCCGCAAGGTAACTTCTCCGGTTTTGAAACCATGCATTACCGCTCTTACGGAGAAAGCCAGAACTACATGCGCTTACCGGAAATCTTTATGCCTACGGAATTCTTGCATGGTTTATACGATGGCGGCCATGGTGCCGGATTATATGATTATTGGGAAATGATGCGCAAGCATCCCCGTTGTATCGGTGGATTCCTTTGGGTATTGGCAGACGAAGGAGTGAAGCGTGTAGATATGGACGGATTCATTGATAATCAAGGAAATTTCGGCGCTGACGGTATTGTAGGACCACATCACGAAAAGGAAGGCAGCTACTACACTATCAAGCAGTTATGGAGTCCGGTGCAAATTATGAATAGTTCTATCGACAAGCAATTTGATGGCAAATTCTCCGTAGAAAACCGTTACGATTATCTGAATCTGAATACTTGCCGTTTCCTTTGGAAGCAAGTAAAATTCCCGCTGGCAACAGATGCTTCTAATGCCGTTGCTCAAGTGTTGAAAGAGGGTGAAGTGCAGGGCAGTGACGTGGTTGCTCATTCGGCAGGCATTTTGGATATAAAAACAAATATCCTCCCCAATGCAGACGCCCTCTTCCTGACAGCAATCGACTCATACGGCCATGAACTTTGGCGCTGGACTTTCCCGGTCAACAAACTGAATCAGCAGACTGAACAGCTTTCTCCCTTGTCCAGTCGTCCTGCTTATACAGAGACAGAAAATGAGCTTACTGTGAAAGCGAATAAGCGTACGTTTATCTTCTCAAGAAAGACGGACAACTGAAAGAGTATCTGTAGATAACCGTAAGATTAGTTTCGCCAATGGCCCCCGTTTCATCGGAGCCCGTCGTGCAGACCGCTCATTGGATCAATTCTACAACCATGACGACGAAAAAGCAAAAGAGAAAAAGACCGCACATACAGCGAATTCTCTGATGCTGCCGTATTTACGAAACTGGATGTGAAAGAAGACGGAGGTAATCTGGTTGTTACCGCCAATTATAAACTAGGCAATCTGGATAAAGCCCAATGGACAATTAACCCGAGTGGAGAACTGGCTTTGGATTACACCTATAATTTCTCCGGTGTCGTAGATTTGATGGGTATTCGTTTCGACTATCGAAGATCAGGTAATCAGCAAACGCTGGCTGGGTGCCGGACCTTACCGTGTATGGCAAAACCGTATTCACGGAACACAATACGATGTATGGGAAAACGACTATAACGATCCTATTCCGGGTGAAACTTTCACATATCCCGAATTCAAAGGATATTTTGGTGATGTTTCCTGGATGAATATCCAAACGAAAGAAGGCACTATCAGCCTGACAAACGAAACTCCCGACGCATATATCGGAGTATATCAGCCTCGTGATGGCCGCGACCGTTTGCTTTATACTCTTCCCGAAAGCGGAATCTCTGTCCTGAACGTGATTCCTCCGGTACGTAATAAAGTAAACTCCACCGATTTGTGTGGTCCCTCTTCACAACCGAAATGGGTAAATGGTCCACAAACCGGACGAGTCATTTTCCGGTTTATGTAAATGAATCATATAAAGGTATCCACATTGCGTTGGATACCTTTTTTATTTGGCCTTCTCACCGATTTTTCAAGGAAAAAGGCTATAAGTGGGGAATAATCATTATTTTTGTTTCGTTTTATACATTCAGATTAATGAATTCTTTCCTATGTACACAATACTAATTATAGAAGATGAACCCCGGGTTGCAAGTTTGCTGATGAACGGACTGGAGGAAAATGGCTATCAGACAATGGTGGCTTATGACGGACTGATGGGATTACGGCTTTTTCAAACGCATACATTTGATCTGGTTATATCCGACATCGTTCTGCCTAAGATGGACGGATTTGAACTGGCGAAAGAAATTCGCAAAACCAATCCCAATATCCCTATATTGATGTTGACGGCATTAGGATCAACGAACGATAAGCTGGACGGTTTCGATGCCGGTGCAGACGACTATATGGTGAAGCCCTTTGATTTCAGAGAGTTAAATGCCAGAATCAAAGTGCTGTTGAAACGTGTGACAGGTAATGCGCAGGAATTACCGCAGGAACTTGTCTATGCAGATTTGCGTATTGATCTTCAACGGAAAGACGTAGAACGGAATGGTATATCCATTAAACTTTCTCCTAAAGAATACAACCTGTTGTTATATATGGTAGAAAATGCCGAAAGAGTATTGAGCAGGGTTGAAATAGCGGAGAAAGTATGGAACACCCATTTTGATACAGGAACGAATTTCATAGATGTATATATCAACTATCTTCGCAAAAAGATAGACCGGGATTTTGAACCGAAACTTATTCATACCAAAGCAGGGATGGGTTTCATACTGACTGATAAAATATGAAGATCAGGACAACGTTGACTCTACAATATGCAGGGCTTACAGCTGCGGTATTCTTCGTATTTGTGATGGCTGTCTACTATGTAAGTGAACATTCGCGTAGCAATGCTTTCTTTCGTAATCTGCAAAGTGAAGCTATAACCAAAGCACATTTATTCCTTAAGGATCAAGTAGATGCCAAAACCATGCAGTCTATTTACCTGAATAATCAGAAGTTTATTAATGAAGTAGAGGTTGCTGTCTATACAACAGATTTTAAAATATTATATCACGATGCTCTGCAAAACGATATTGTTAAAGAAACGCCGGAGATGATAAAACGTATCCTGAAGCGAAAGAATATCAATTTCTATGTGGACGAATATCAGGCTATAGGACTGGTGTATCCGTTTGAGGGCAAAGACTATGTGGTTACCGCCGCAGCCTACGACGGTTACGGATACGCCAACCGAGATGCGCTAAGAAATATGCTTATTCTCCTATTTATCGGTGGATTGAGCGTATTAGTGGTTGTGGGGTATATCCTTTCTCGAAGCACTTTAAAACCGATACGTAATATAGTGAAAGAAGCGGAGAAAATCACAGCATCGCATATTGATAAAAGATTACCCGTAAAAAATGAACAGGATGAACTGGGAGAATTGAGTACGACATTCAATGCATTGTTGGAACGCCTGGAAAAGTCTTTCAATTCACAAAAGATGTTCGTCAGTAATGTATCTCATGAATTGCGTACCCCCATGGCAGCTCTTACAGCCGAATTGGATTTAGCTTTATTGAAAGAACGGAGCTCCGAACAATATCAGATGGCTATCGGCAATGCACTGCAAGATTCGCGTCGGATTGTTAATCTGATCGACGGATTATTGAATCTGGCAAAAGCCGACTATCAGTCAGAACAGATAACTATGGAAGAAGTCCGTCTGGACGAACTGTTGCTGGACGCCAGAGAGCTGGTACTAAAAGCTCATCCGGATTATCACATCGAATTAGTATTTGAGCAGGAAGCCGAAGAAGATAACGTGCTGACCGTAATCGGAAACAGCTATTTACTGACCACCGCTTTTGTGAATCTGATAGAGAATAACTGCAAGTACTCTTCCAACCGGGCTTCATCAGTCCTGATCGCCTATTGGGAGCAATGGGCAATCATTCGTTTGTCTGATAACGGTGTAGGTATGTCTGATACGGATAAAGAAAACCTGTTTAAACTGTTTTATCGTGGAGAGAACAAACATATTGCTCCTGGAAATGGTATAGGTATGGCCTTGACACAAAAGATTATCCACCTTCACAAAGGCGAACTGACCGTATCTTCCCATAAGGATGAGGGCACTACCTTTGTGGTGAAGCTCCCGCATATCTAAGAAATTCTAATAGCTTTCTAATACCACTCTAATCATTCTCTAACAGCTTCCCGGTGAAGTCCTCCTTACTTTTGCATCGAATTAATAAATGCAGTTAGTAACTTAAAAAAAATTAGAGAGTATGGTATGGAAGAAAAAACTGCGTTCACCACAGTACACATTCAATTCAGAGAAGAGTATTTTTGGTTGCCACGCAACCCGGTAAGTCAATCTATTCATACTTACAGACAACAAAGCTTGGATTAACGTTGGGAGAAGTGCAGGAGCGACAATCCGTTTATGGAAGAAACGAAGTGGTGCATGAACAGAAAAAGAATCCGTTTATCCTGTTTATCAAAACGTTTATCAATCCTTTCATTGGCGTTCTGACCGGGCTCGCCATTATATCCTTATTTTTGGATGTATTGATGGCCGATCCCGGAGAGCAGGAATGGACGGGAGTCATCATCATCTCATCCATGGTGCTGTTCAGTGCTATCCTGCGTTTTTGGCAGGAATGGCGAGCAAGTGAGGCTACGGATTCTTTAATGAAAATGGTAAAAAACACATGTCTTGCCAAACGTGCGGGAGAGCAGGAAGAAGAGATCGAAATTACGGAACTCGTTCCGGGAGATATCGTGTATTTGGCAGCCGGGGACATGGTTCCTGCTGATATTCGGATCATCGATTCGAAAGACCTGTTCATCAGTCAGGCTTCATTGACAGGAGAGTCCGAACCGATAGAAAAGTTTCCGGAGGTACGGGGACAACAGTTTCGGAAAGGAAGTGTCATCGAATTGGACAATATTTGCTATATGGGTTCCAATGTGATAAGTGGTGCGGCAAAAGGAATCGTTTTTGAAACGGGGAACAAAACCTATCTGGGTACTATTGCAAAGAGCCTGGTCGGGCATCGTGCCACTACAGCCTTTTGACAAAGGCATTAGCAAGGTTAGCTTCTTATTGATTCGTTTCATGCTGGTTATGGTTCCATTTGTGTTTTTCGTAAATGGCTTTACGAAAGGGGATTGGTTTGAAGCTTTCATATTCGCCATATCCGTTGCGGTTGGCCTTACTCCAGAAATGTTACCGATGATTGTGACTGCCAACCTTTCCAAAGGAGCGATAGCCATGTCTAAAAAGAAAACAATCGTAAAGAATCTCAATGCCATTCAGAATTTTGGAGCGATGGACATACTCTGCACTGACAAAACCGGTACATTGACCTGCGATAAAATCGTATTGGAGAAATATATCAATGCAGATGGCAGTGACGATAACAGTAAACGTATTCTTCGTCATGCTTACTTTAACAGTTATTTCCAAACCGGTTTAAGGAACCTGATGGATAAAGCGATTCTTTCTCATGTAAGAGATTTGAGTCTGGAACATTTGAAGGATGACTACACTAAAGTGGACGAAATACCTTTCGACTTTACGCGCAGAAGAATGTCTGTTGTAATAGAAGACAGGCAGGGAAAGCGGCAAATCATCACCAAAGGAGCAGTAGAAGAGGTTCTCGATGTCTGTTCCTATGCCGAGTTCAACGGGCAGATTCATCCCTTGACTGATGCCTTGAAAATCAAAGCACAGATGATTAGTGAAGAAATGAATCAGCAGGGGATGAGAGTATTGGCAGTTTCCCAGAAAAGTTTTATCGAGAAAGATTGTAATTTCGCCATCGAAGATGAAAAAGGAAATGGTACTGATCGGGTATCTTGCTTTTCTTGATCCTCCCAAACCTTCTGCTGCCGAAGCCATCGAACAATTATATGCGCATGGAGTAGCAGTGAAAATTCTATCGGGAGATAATGATGTCGTAGTGAAAGCGATTGCCCGGCAGGTAGGAATTGATACCAGTCATTTTCTTACCGGGATAGAAATAGAGAATATGGACGAAACAACATTGAAAAAAGCGGTAAAGGATACCACTTTATTCTCAAAACTGACTCCATTACAAAAGACGCAAATCATCTCTCTGTTGCAGGAACAAGGCAATACGGTAGGATTCTTGGGAGATGGAATCAATGATGCAGGTGCATTGCGTCAGTCGGACATTGGTATATCAGTCGATTCTGCTGTGGATATAGCCAAAGAAAGCGCAGATATTATCTTGTTGGAAAAAGATTTGATGGTATTGGAAGACGGAGTACTTGAAGGTAGAAAGACATTTGGTAATATCAATAAGTATATAAAGATGACTGCCAGTTCCAATTTTGGGAATATGTTCAGTGTGGTGTTTGCCAGTGCATTCCTGCCGTTTCTGCCCATGATGCCGATACATCTATTGATCCAGAACCTGTTGTATGACATATCGCAGACCACCATTCCTTTTGACCGTATGGACCCGGAGTTCCTGAAGAAACCCCGTAAATGGGATGCGTCCGATCTAAGTCGTTTTATGATTTATGTAGGACCTATCAGTTCTATCTTTGATATTATCACGTATCTGGTCATGTGGTACGTATTTAGCTGCAACAGCCCCGAACATCAGACACTGTTTCAAACCGGATGGTTTGTGGAAGGTCTGTTATCACAGACATTGATTGTCCACATGATACGTACCCGCAAGATACCGTTCATACAAAGCCGTGCCACATGGCCTGTGATGGGACTGACCTTCTTAATCATGGCAATAGGTATTCTTATTCCTTTCACCGCTTTCGGGCGTTCCATCGGATTGACAGCTCTTCCTTTGAGTTATTTCCCCTGGCTGGTTGGGATTTTGCTCTCTTATTGCATTTTGACGCAGATCGTGAAGAATTGGTATATTAAGAAGTTTGTGCGCTGGTTATAATCCACAGTATCATATTTTATTCAGAAATCATTAAGCGATAAATATCTAATATTTTCTTATATAGAATATTCTAACCTACAAAAAAGACAAGGTTGATATTAACCTTGTCTTTTTTGTAGCTCTCTCATTAATTCATCTACAATATATGCATCGCTCATGAGATATAGATCTCCAAGTCGGTGGACAATGCGCTGGTAGCTTTCGCTATTATAAAATATATCAAGTGCCTGTAGACTGGAAATATGCAGACGGGCAGCAAGAAGTTCTACAATGCTGTAATATTTGCCTTGCATTACAATATCAGCATTGGGGATTTCTTTGAGAGAGATGGGAAAGGCAAAAGTATAGCATCCACAAAATGTAAGTGTTCGTCAATTACTTTTTGGTTCGTAATACAAATTTGATTGTTAGGCTCTTGATGAATCAAACGTGACAACGCTTCTTCACGAGTGTAATCACCACGCATATAAAGGTCAATAGTACGTATCACACGGTCATCTGCTATACCGCCTTCTATTATGTCATAATCCTGCCATATAACATTCCCTTGTCGACATGCTACAACAAAATCCAGCCAATGTGCATCGTAAGTGGTAAAGTGCAAATAATTAAAAGAAGAGTTGCGGCAGGCATCTATATCCAATGAATAAATATTGAGCCACACACTATTTTCATGGCGAATATCAGCTGTGCGAAGAGCCCAACGAACTGCCTGTTCCTTTAAATCAGTAAGATAAAAGCCCACTCCGAAATCAAGATTCGGTCGGCATACGCCAGCTAATGGTTGTTCTACACGGTAAGTAGAACCATGATAAACAGTTAACATGACTTATCTCCTTTTTGCTGTGTCGAAACTTGAAAAGGACGATAATCTTCCGGTAACCATTGTGGATCACGATGATAGATATATTCTAATAAAGAATCTACTATGTAGGCTTTGCCTTGGGTATGCAAAGTATCATAAAAAGCATTTATATAGCCGTCTATAGCACCTAATTCTTTTAGTTTATTATATACATCCGCACTATAGCGTCCTAACCGTTCAGCTGTATTCTCTATACAATAGATAATAAACTCTAATTGTTTTTCTTTGAGGGTCATATTATTTTCTCCTTTCTTATCTTAATCCATTAGCGAAAAAGATTAATATTAGCAAAGATAGAAAAGTTCCTTCTTTCTTCCAATTAATTAGTATAGTATATCACGTTTCCTTATGGAATATTAAATCAAAATCAATATACTTTCATTATAGTTTTATAGCTTTTTCTTCTTTCACCAATTTCCTCCATCTTTGAAATGCCCTCATCAGAGTTTCTTCCTGTACCAGTCCTACCATTTCGTAGTGCTCTACGAATTGTTCTATTGACTTTTTAAACATCACTCCTTTATTAAACTTATTATCCAATAGAAAGGAATATAATTCCGCTTTCATCTCCGTTTCTATTTCCTTTTCTATAATCAATGCACTATCGTTTCCGATATAATTATAGACTTCCGGATTCTTCCCATTACGCGGTTTGGGCAGTACAAAGCAAATATTTCCAATTTCTTTCCATGAAGTATTTTGCGGATGAGGGACAGATAGTTGATGAAGGAAGTGATAAACTGGAGTAATGTGGGAGAGATGGATAGGGATAAGCCGTTTGGAAGAAGAAGGAGAGGAAGAATGAGACTGGTTCTCTGGATCGGGTTCTAAACTTTGTCGATATCGGACATACATATATCTAGCCAAATATGGCTTGATATTAATTGTAACTGTAACCATGGGATTTTTTTTTAAGTTTGTAATAAAAAAGTATGTATATACAGCCCTTTGGACTGTGAATTCCGTTTGGTTTATTGAGAATATTCCCATGGTTATCGGGACGGAATTCTTCTTTTTATAACAAATTAATATACAGCGTATTACAAATACTGTTTTTGGTTTAAAACCAAGGAGCCGTTCCTTTTAAAGGAACGACCTGTTTCTCACCGAGGAACGCCTTGTTCCTTTTAAAGAAACGGATGGCTCCTTAAAATCCGGGAACAAAACTAGGTGTAATATTCTGATCTTTCAAAACGCATAGTTGAAGTACTACAAGTAATATGTAAATATAAATAATCATTCTTATACATCGTTTATTTTGCGCGTGTATAAACGTTCAGTATGTCACAAAAGATAATTGAATAAGTTGGATAACAATTTAACAATGTTTATCCGATAAGTCCTTTTTATAGTTATCTAACCCTCATTTAAGTGATTTATAGAACTATTTTGAACGAAACTTCGGAATCCATGTGCAATTTCAGAACGTTATAACGCAAGCAAAAGCAAAATATTCGATATATGCATCTGATAAAAATACAATATATAGCAATTCTACTTTTGATATGTTGGGGAAGCATTTTAAAATGTTCGGCCCAAAAGGTAGCAGTAAAAACAAACCTGTTCTACGGTGCATATTCAGGTACTCCTAACTTGGGAGTAGAGTGGGGACTTTCTCCACGCACTACAATAGAATTTGGCGCCGGACTTAACTGGTTTACACCCAATAAAGCATCTTCAAATAAAAAACTGGTGCACTGGCTCGGTACAATGGAATATCGTTATTGGACATGTGAAAGATTTAGCGGACATTTTGGGGGGATACACATAATAGGAACACAATATAACATAGCCGGTCATCATTTGCCACTTTTATTCGGAGATAATTCCAGCCATTACCGATATGAAGGATGGGGAGCAGGAGGAGGCATCTCGTATGGTTATCACTTCCTTCTTAGTAATCGTTGGAGCCTTGAAGCAAATATAGGTGCAGGATATATACGGCTACATTATGACAAGTTCCGGTGTGAGACTTGTGGTGAAAAGGTCGGAACAGAAAACCGCAATTATTTTGGACCTACTAAAGCTGCAATCTCACTTATATTTCTTATAAAATAATACAACCATGACAAAATTAAAATCACTCCTATACCTGTTAATCATATTCCTGACCATTTCTTCTTTATCATACGGAGAAGAAAATCCCAAGAAATGGTATACAGGAATTATACAGCCAACAGCTCTTGAACTACAGCAAGCGGGAGATTCATTGCATATTCAAATACTTTACAACTTTGATAATATACAAGTCAGTTCCAATCATTCTATAGAACTGATACCAGTATTGATTGCTGCAAACCATCAGATGGAATTGCCGGAAATATCCATTAAAGGTCGTAAGAACTATCAGAATCTGAAACGTAAACTTGCTTTGATGAATACGCAGGAACATGCTTTTTACCAGTCAGAAGCTCCATACTCCATATTAAAAGGGTATGGAATGACTGGAAAAGAACAGATTCGGTACTCGTTGACAATTCCATTCGAGCCATGGATGAAGGATGCATATCTGAATGTAAAGAAAGAAGTGATGGGCTGTTGCAGGCCAGGCAGGTTACTATCAGCTATTCCTCTTTTTAGTGCTGTTACTTTGGAGAAACTTCCCGTCCCTTATCAAATCACTCCACATATTAGTTACGTACAGCCAAAAGTTGAACCAGTCAAAAGTCGTGAGATGTCATGTGAAGCATTTCTGGACTTTGTCGTATCAAAAACCGACATTAAACCGGACTATATGAATAATCCGATTGAACTAAAAAAGATATCCTCCATGCTTGCCGAAGTGAAAAATGATACAGCCATTACCATTCGTGGAATATCAGTCATTGGTTATGCTTCACCGGAGGGTTCTGTCCTTTTTAACAAACAGCTTTCCGAAGGACGTGCAAAGGCACTTGTTAATTACCTTCTCCCTCGTTTCCCTTTCTCTAAAGAATTATACAAGGTGGAATATGGTGGCGAAAACTGGGAAGGACTACGTAAAATGGTTGCAAGGTCTGACATGGCAGAAAAGGATGGAATTCTTCATATTATAGATCACATACCAGTTGAAATAAACTACCGAACGAATACCAGTCGCAAGAAATCGTTGATGTTATATAAACATGGCAATCCTTATCGGTTTATGTTGCGTGAGTATTACCCACATCTGCGTAAAGCAATCTGTAAAATAGAGTACGATGTTCAGAATTTTAATATAGAACAAGCAAAAGTGCTGATTCATAGTCGGCCACAAAATTTGAGTCTGAATGAAATTTATTTGGTTGCTCTAACTTACAAAAATGGTTCACCAGAGTTTATCGAATTATTTGAAACAGCCGTTAGCGTCTTTCGATGATAAGATTGCCAATCTGAATGCCGCTTCGGCTGCACTTTCACGTAAAGACACTCTTTTGGCAGAAAAATACTTAAAGAGAGCAGAGACTTCCACACCGGAATACGAAAATGCCGTGGGAGTATTACATCTGCTAAGAGGTGACTATGAACAAGCAAAGTTACATCTAAATAAGGCTGCTGAATCCGGATTGAAACAAGCAAATCTCAATCTGGAGGAATTAGCCAAAAAAGAAGAGAATATCGAATTGATGAGTAAACTAGATTATTGATTTTTTATATATTATAATTATCTTTTTATTTACAACATTTAAACATTTAACAATGATGAAAACAAGAAGTTTTCTATTATCTACATTGGCAGTTTTTATATTTGCCGGCTGTAGTAGTGAAGATGCCCGGGAAGGGAATATTCCGGGTGGTGAACTGGATGGCAAAGCGTATCTGTCGCTTTCGCTGCAAAGTCACACAGCTACTTCAAGAGCAGTGAATGTAGAAGAAAAACCGGGAAGTTCTGGGGAAAGTAAAGCAGGGGCCGTCAAAGTTTTATTATTTGACGAGGATGATGTGTGCCTTGATGTGGCTGATTTTGATGGTTTGACCGTTGGGAATAGCGGAGGAGAATCCGGTGGAACAGGGACCCCGGAAGCTGTAGCTAGCGATGCAAAATTAGTACCAGAGAAAACAAAAAAAGTATTTGTGGTTATCAATCCTTACACCGACGGGAGCAAAGGGTGGAATTTAACTACGGATGCTGTAAAAGGTAAACCTTGGTCTGCAATTAACACTGCTATTGAAGCAGTTATTGCCAACATCGCTACCAATGATAATTTCATGATGGCGAGTGCAGGCGAAGGAGCTGGCATAGAAGGAGCATTGATGGGAGTAACGGTGCATAAGCCGGATGGATATACCCAAGACAAAATAGATGCGGCAAAAAAAGAAGCAAAAGACCATCCTGCAGAAATCTCTGTGGATCGATTGAGTGCAAAAGTAGAACTTGCGGTTAAGGATCCTTTTTCTACAAAACCTGACGGTGCCAAATTTACTTTTGGCGGTTGGGAATTAAGCGTTACCAATAAAAGTGTGAAACTGTATAGCGAACTTATCACTTACGATAATGCCACGCCTGGAGCGGTTTATCGTCGGGATAAGAACTATTTAAGAGCGAACAACGATATTAGTGATAATAGTACTATGGAAACTAATATGGATGCAGCTTTCAATTATCTAAAAAATATAGATAGCGAAAGTGAGGAGATGCCTGCTGTTGCACAGAGTAAGGGAACAAGTCTGTATTGTCTTGAAAATACAATGGAAGCTAAGGCACAACAATTAGGATTCACTACCAAGGTGGTAGTAAAGGCACAGTACACTCCTAATAGTTTGACTGAAAATAGTAGCTATTTTTCTTGGAAAGGAAACTATTATACATTAGAACAGCTTAAAACTGAATATAAAAACACTCCTAGTGGCGGACTAAAAACAGACTTACCTATATTCTTAAAGAAAGCAAAGCTCGTGGCTGGAGATGCCGATCAAAGCACTATAGACAATTTTATTACAAACCTTCAAGCGAACGGACTTACTGCGAAAACTGGTATCATCGGACGTTTTTGTGCCGTGCGTTACTATCATGAATCTGTTTGCTATTACGATGTCCTGATCCGTCACGATCAGAATGTAACCGAAAAGATGGCTTTAGGCCGATACGGAGTAGTGCGCAATAACTGGTATCACCTTGACCTTCAGAGCGTGAGCGGTCCCGGAACACCGTGGATTCCCGATCCGTCTGACCCTGATCCCACTAATCCTACACCTCCGGGAACTGATGATGACGAATCAGATGCTTACCTTTCTGTAAAAATCACTATCAATCCATGGACTTACTGGACACAAGGTGTTGATTTGCATTGATAAATGGGAATTAAAAGACACATAAAGAAATACAAAATAATCCTTGCCGCTTTTATAGTGGCAGGGATTACCGGTTGCGATGTCCTTCATGACGACCTTGATCAATGTGACCTCTTTCTAAAATTCCGATATGACTATAACATGGCAAATAAAGACTGGTTCGCCGAACAGGTGGAAGAAGTAAAGGTTTTCGTGTTCGATACGCAAGGAAAATATATACAGACACTTACTGATAATGGCCATTCGCTAAAAAGTCCGGACTATTGTATGCTGATACCATATCGTTTGAAAGGCTGTACAGCTGTTGTATGGGCTGGAAAAACGGATAAATTCTATCAGCTTCCGACAATGGATACAGGTGATCCAATAAATAAATTAAATGAAACCGGAAACAACATATTGAACATTATGCATTATGGCGGTCGGTCCTTAATGTTTCTTCGGAAAATATCAGTAATACGGAAAACGTCAGCTTGGTGCGCAATACTAATGATATAACGATAGGCATTATACGAGGAAATAATCCGGTGGATGCTTCAAAATATGACATACAACTAATAACTGCAAACAATTCTTATGACTATAAAAATAATGTAGGTGAGAGCAGCAAGAATATAATTTACCATCCTTGTTCAGTTGAAGAGAAAGACAGTAAGACCGCCCTACAAACCCGCCTTCATACTCTTAGATTTATTAAGGATGCTGACATGACTTTTTCTATCACCGAAAAAGCGTCAGGAAAAACGATAGACATCGGAGGAAAAACAACTATAAACCTTATTGACTACCTGTTGATGAGCAAACCGGAAATGATGGGCGATCAAGAATACCTCGACCGCAGATACGAATGGGATATCAACATTCGAATCGGAGATAAGGAAGAGAATGGCTACATTGCATTGAGTATAACCATCAATAATTGGACCTACTGGTTCCAACCAACAGATATGTAAATCGTAAAATTGGATGATATATGGCAAATGGGCCGTTTACTTACTCTTGTACAAAAGAGAACGAAGTAACAGGCGCACGTATTTACGAAGGAGAAAAGATACCGATGAGTATTAAAATGGGGACGCGCAATGATACCACCGACAAAGATGAAGTCATAAATTCCGTACGTGCAATTGTGTTTAATGACAAGAACGAGCTGGTATACAACGACGTTTCTGATGCTTCCATAAATGTCGATGGCACATACACCGCTTCTATAAGAGCGGCACGGGGATATAACAACATTTATATCATCTGCAATGAAACATCGGAGCTTACCGAAAAGCTCTCTGCTATTACACTGGAAAATAAAATAGAAAAAGTGACATTCTCTGCCGTAGGTATCATTGCTCCTCCGCCCATGTATGGAAATGTGATACGTGCCTATGTGGAATCCCGTAGCGACGGAAAAAATGCCACAGTAACAATTAATAATATTAAAATGACGGAATTGCCTGTTAGCGTAACCCGCATGGTATCCCGCATCAGCTTTACAGCTATTAAAAATATAACTAATCCGGATGAAGATTTCAAAGTAACCAAGCTCACTGTTAAAGTATGTCGTATGCCGGTCGCCACTCCTATAGGAGAAGGGGCATATACGGAAGATATTTGGTCGGATGACCTTACTATCCCGGGAACAGGCGAACTCAATAATAATGGTACATATACAATAAATGGAGATAACTACACCATACAAGACGGGATAGATTTTATAACAACTCCCGCTACCTATATTCCCCGAACATATATTGTCCGACCCTCAAAATGCATCACACGCAACCTATCTTAAAATCGACGCGCAATGCGTGCTTAAAAACGGAAGTGCGCAAGTATTGAACTGTATCTATCTGCTGAATATCGGTCAGAATCCCCCTAAGAACCATAATCTGACACGAAACAACCATTATCAGATATACGCCACCATTACCGGTATGGGTGCAATGGGATTATATGCGGAAATAGTGGCAATGGAGGAACATGATATTACCATCAACTGGAAACCTATCGACGGGCTGGTCATTGTGAGTGACAAGGCGGCAGATTATGACGCGGTTGCCGATACATCCAGAAATGTGAATATATGGAATGATTTTAGTGTTTATTCGGGTATACTGAAAGCATATCATTCAGAGACGGGATATAAGGATGTCTTGTTCAAATACGGCAGCCTGATAGCCGTGCACAGTGACCCTGATACTGAAGATGGCACAAATTTCGTTCCACCTACCACTGCCGAAGCATTGAACGATGTACTTTGGTATCCCAGTTCATACGATCCCTTAACTATTACAGGATGGAGTAATGTCCCTTACCTGGCTGGCGGTGAAATCTCCGCAGGCAACACCCCTGAACAAGTCAAACAGGGCTTGGGAGATCCATGCAAACTCGCCGGTCTTTCCGAAACCCAAATCAGGGATATGGGAATCGTAGACAACGGGCAGTGGCATATGGCTACACCTGAAGAATATAATCATATTATAGCGGCATCAAATAATGAAGTAAGTTCGTACGGATACCTTTCGTACCACTGGCTGTTATTCCCTCACAACCGATACAGGGATGAATCCGGTGCGTCACGTGGAGACGGTACTACCGGATGTTACTGGAGCAACAACGCCTCTATCTTTGATTTTTCAGGTACTCCGACGGTGACTGCAAACCTTCGAGCTGATAAGGACAGACGAAACGGATATATGGTTCGTTGCGTCCGCAACGAAATACCGGAAAGCTATATGCGGGTAGGCATTATCATCAGCCCTGATTATCAGGGAACGGAAAGCGGTAAAACAGCTTATTTTGGTATTGATTCGAATATTCCTTACTGGACGGCTACACTTGTCACTTCAGGAACGGATGTGGGAACGGCAACTACCGATGATTTCTCGTTTGAATCCGGAAATGATGCCGTACATACGACACACGGCAGCAATACCCAAAATATCCCTATATATGTCAAACGCAAAGAAAGTACTTCATCCCGTTCGTTTAGAGTAAGGGTGGAAGGTATCGGATTGGACGGACAGACAAAGAGTACACTACTCACAATTTCACAAGCCGGGTATCAGTTACGTGCCAGTTCCGAATTAAGCACTTTGGACGTTTTACCTCAAGAGGGAGGCACTTATAATCTAAATATCAAGCTTACTCCTACAGATGTCCCCATACCTGCGGGAAATTTGTATGTACAAGTTGTTTACAGTGGCGAACAAATAAGTGTCAGTGATAAAGTAGAGACTGCATCGAATACATATAGCTATCCTGTCTCAATAACAATCCCGGCAAACAAAATCCGAGTCTTATCGGCATTACGGTTTATATCGTTTTAGAGAGAGAGACCGGAGTAGGTATTGCCATTAGCAGTCTGTCTATTGATCAGAAAGGTACCAAATAAGAAAAAGGATGAAAAATATGATGATAAGCAGATATAATATGAGAATAAAAAACAATGATAAGACGTATTTTCGGGCAGTTTGCATTGTTTTGTTTTCACTGGCATTTACAGGGTGTACAAAAGACGGCCTGAATGAGTTCGGTCCGGGAAATGCTACAGGAAAAGTGGTTATGGTTAGTTTGAATGTCAGTCTTCCGCCTATCGAAGAACCAACATCGACAAGTGAATATACTACTGTTAAGCCATTCTTGAGAAATGAAAACAGCTCTGATTCATCCTTCACAGTCGTATTGGAGCGAGAACAACGTGCGGCAACTACCAGAGTTTCCGATGGCACGACAAAATTACACAATCTCTGGCTTTTCCAGTTTAATGAGGATGGTTCCATGAATGGTAATCCCCATAAGTTGAGTGATACGGCGACTGCTATAAATGATATGTTGACAATAGATGTCCCCCTTGTAGTAGCAGAGAATCAAACCTTATACCTGTTAGTCTTAGGCCCCAAACTTGACTATGACATGAGTGGAGTGAGAACTCTTGATGAACTCAAAAAATGGAGCTTTGATTATCTAATAAATGTAGAAGGGCATACCCAATCACTTATCACCGCAGATGATGAAGTGCCGCTTGCCGGAGAAGTGTCGGGTATCACTGTTATGGACATCGACGGAGGTGACCATGGTTTGGTAGAATATAACAAACCGGCCGGCTTTGTGGGAGGTATTGCAATAAAGAAGTTGATGGCACGCATTACGTTCCGTTATAAACTCGAAGTGGAAAATTACAAATTGCAGGGTCTTAAATTACTGAATGTCAACAGCAAAGTGCGGCTCACCAATCCCGAGAAGAATACCGGTACGGATACTTATGTCACGTTTGAGATAGATAAATTTGATACCCCCGATCCCAATGGTTTCTATTCGGCAACGTGGTATGTTGCGCAGAATTGTCAGGGGACGGTAGAAAGCATAGCAAGTGAAAACCAACGCTATTACAAAGTGGTCAATGGGGTATCATCGGGTAGTGCCCCCATATTGGGTATGCAGATAGAGGCATGGGCATATTCTACCTTGACATCGGCAACTGGCGAGTATGCAATTTACCAAATGTATATCGGAAATAATAATACAAATAACTTCGATGTGGAACCCAATCATTTTTATAATTTGCGTACCACCATTAATGCGGACATAAACTCGGCGAAAAACGACGAGCGAATCAGGGCATACTCTGTCAGCCAGTATGTGGAGTTTCACGCCAGTTATAACGCGGAAGTCATTGGAGGTAAATTCGATGCTACATACAACGCTTCTAGTGAGAAATACGATCTGGATGCAGCTTATGAGGTCCGACCGATAGTTGTCCAGACTCAAGGACGGATGGTGGAAGTGGGTGTATATACAGATAAGAGCTGTACCCAACATCCCACACAGAGTTGGCTTCGCCTGTCTTCTTCTTCCAATTACACAGATGCGTATAATAATGCTAAAGAACCTTTGGATACATATATCAAGGCTAGCACCATACTCCCTACTCAATTGAAGTTTTATCTATATAATGATGAATATATTAATGACGGAGAGGGGAACTTTCCTGATCCCGGTGCAGATGCTACGAAAGGAAAACGATCCTTATATATTAAAGTAACTACCACGACAAATGGAGATGCGGGAGAGGCATTGCAAACTTCACATATATTTCGTTTAGACCAGCGGGCGGCAATTTACCTTGGACGTTTAGGAGGAGAGAGAAACGGGGATGGAAGTTACAATATGGGGTTAGTATACACTAGAATGTCTTCACGAACTACATCCCGGTTATTGGCAGATGTGAATCCGGGAACTATAAGAACTGGCTATGCGAGAATCAAAACGGCAGAATTACTCTATGGAACAGACAATATGGATAATGGTAAAACGGCGACCCGGCATTTGGCGGAAAATACTTACAATCAAAATTGGGTTGACGCTTATGTCCCGATTCCACAGAAAGATGCGTCCGGACATGTGTTATTGTATCAATATCAATACCCTGCCAGTACTTTTAGCGCAAGAGCGTGTTATGACAGAAACAGAGATGAGAACGGGAATGGGATAATTGATGAGGAAGAGTTCAAATGGTATCTTCCCGCGTCAAACCAGTTGTTAGGGCTTTGCGCGGCTGCTCTACCGGGGCTTGGGGGTGGAACCTCGACAACAGAGTTTATAACACCATCCTATAATTATTGTTATTTCTTAACTGCTTCCGGTGGTAAGCTTACGACTCCAGAAAGAACCTCCGGTTCAGATAGATGTGTCAGGGATGTGCCTCCCCTTCTGATACTCCATATTGACCATAAGAATTTAACAATATAAATTGAAAAAGAAGTATGAATATATTTAGATTAACAGTCATAAAATTTTGTATTGTGTTTTTTATTCCACTAAAAGTATATTCTCAATCGACAGAAATATATACAGATTTAAGAGGGAATAAATATGCGGCAATCAATGATAAAGGAATGGTGAAATACAAGGTGGAGGACCGGAGCAAAAATACCAACTTCCGCAGCTATATTCAGTTATATAAATACGATTCGAATGATAATCCCCAAGAGGAAAAAGATGAAAACGGTAATGATGTCTTTGTATACCGAACGACACGGCATACAGAGAGGCAAAAAGAAGGAGGATGTGACTGGAAGGTGTCCGGTTACTTTCTCGTTTCACCTGATATTGTAAATAGCGAAGGAATAGCAAAAGCACAAACGATGGATTGGGCTACGGCAAACGGATATCTTACTAGTGCCAACAGCAACGTTTATTCGACTCCCAGTTTTGCAGTTACCAGGGGATGTGCCGCATATCGCGGGAAAGATGGTCTGGATGAAACTGGAACTTGGCGGGTACCTACGCGTGGGGAATGTGCATTGATTTTGCTTTTTTATAAAAAAATGGAGGAGACTCAAGAAACAACCGGTTTTCAACCATTCGCTCTTTCCCCCAAAGATCTTACTTATTACTGGTCTGCAACGGAGAAAGGAGGAGATTCTAAAGATGCATGGTCAATGCGATTATATGCTGATGATAAAATGACAGGATACGGGCTAAATACAGGTTACTCCGATAAAGAAAAGAAGGAGTATTATCTCCGTTGCATCCGGGATATTCCATAGAATAGAAATATAAGTTTGCTCATTCATTTACAAAAGATACAAAATAACTGATCAATCAAATGAAAACGATAAAAGCCGAAATATTAATGATTGAAGGAGCCGTTTCCTGTCATCAAAGAAATATATGATCCTTCAAATGAAAGGCGTAATGGGAACATTACACCGGAAGCTCCCATTGTTATCACCGGTCACAATCTGGATATGTTGACATGGGAAAGTACCAATCTATATCTTGTCTCTTCCGTCAATGACAGAATGTTGATAGAATGTGGCGATATCCATAAATATTCGGACGATAAGATTTATATGACAGTTCCTGATATTAATGAAGGTGAATATTTCCTGGCACTGATGATTTTGATGAAAGATAAAGAAAGTTTTTTATACATCTTTCCCATATCTTTGGTGGTACAGTTTGCTCAATCGAAATGGCACGACTGACATCCGTATGATAAAAATAACGGCAAACAACATAATTGATAAATAGCAGTCCATGGAAAAGAACCAACCATATAAGCAGGATAAAGTATTCGATAATATATTGGAAACAGAAGAGTTTAACGTCTATACTAAAATAGACGATTTACCTCTTGATGAAAATCCTATGTATCTTGAAGAAGGGATAAATGGGATATGCACGGGAGGAAGTGCGTTATTCAATGTTTTTGGTAATAAACGACGGATTGTTTCCAATGATCTGGTAGTCATTTTCCCTTTTCAGCTGGCTTCTGTCACGGAGATTAGCAGTGACTTTTCAATGACGTTTCTAAAAGTACCCAAAAGCCTGTTTATGGATACAATAAGCGGGATATGTATACCTACGCTTGATTTCTTTTTCTATATGCGGAAAAATTTCAGTACTCCGCTATACGATGAAGAGTGCCAACGTTTCATTCACTTTTGCAATATTTTGATTTTTCGTATCAACTTACCCCGCAACTTATTCAGACGGGAGTCTATCATGCAGTTATTACGTGTTTTCTACTGGGATATATATGTGGCTTATAAAAGAAATCCGAAAGCTGCCGAATTAGTAAAATACACCCGTAAGGAAAAACTTTTATTCGACTTTTTTTGTTTGGTGATCGAATTTCATACCGTAAGTCGGGATGTTGCGTTTTATGCGAAAAAGATGTGTGTGTCCGCCAAGCATCTTACAATGGTAATTACAGATATGAGCGGTCGTTCGGCAAAAGACTGGATTATAGATTACTCCCTTCTTGAAATAAAGGCTCTTTTACGGGATTCTGACCTTGAAATAAAAGAAGTGGCCTCACGCACGAATTTCCAGTCGAACTCTGTTATGACAAGATTCTTTCGTGAACATACCGGTATGACTCCGTCTGAATACAGGGAGAGAATTTACGTTAAAAATGAAATTGATTTATAATTAGTTGAGTTATATATGAAATACCGCCTGTGAAGGTCGTCTATTGTTTGTTTTGTTTGTGTGGTGCACCTTCTTCCGAGAGTAGGAAAGGAGGTGCACCTTTTTTTGATTAAAGTTGTTATATTCCGATCTCATAAGCTAATAGTGAGTACAAAACAGAGTGATTTTCGTCTTTACTTTAGTAAAAATATAGACTGGAATGAAAAGCCGACTGAAACAACGAATATTTGCACTTTCTCTATTAGCATGGACAGCCGTATGCCCTGCCGATGCACAGCAAACACGCTCGCTTCGCGATCAATTCTTAAGTCCTTCCGATGAAGCAAAACCCTGGACCTTTTGGTATTGGATGTATGGCACCGTGTCTAAAGAAGGCATTACAGCCGATTTGGAGGCAATGAAACATGCCGGATTGGGAGGTACTTATCTGATGCCGATTAAAGGTATTCATGAAGGCGCCCAATACGATGGCAAGGCGCAGCAGCTAACTCCCGAATGGTGGGAGATGGTGCGTTTCAGCATGGAAGAAGCAGATCGTTTGGGACTGAAATTGGGAATGCACATCTGTGATGGTTTCGCATTGGCGGAGACTTGGATTACTCCTGAAGAATCTATGCAAAAAGTGGTTTGGAGCGATACGATTGTAAACGGAGGAAAGCTGATGGCTATTCGCTTGCCACAACCGAAAGCCTATGAAAACTATTATGAAGATATTGCATTATTCGCTTTGCCGGTAGAAGACGCAGCGGATGAGATGCAGGCAAAAATCACCTGTGTCAACCTAGCTACGACAGGAAACGTAAAAGCTGCTCAAACAGTGAATATGGATGCGGCGGGAGTGATCCGTTCTTCATATCCCTGCTATATCCAGTATGAATACGGACAACCTTTCACTTGCCGGAACATCGAAATCGTTTTAACTGGTAATAATTATCAGGCACACCGCTTGAAAGTAATGGCCAGTGACGACGGAGTGAATTATCGTTTGGTTAAGCAGTTGGTCCCTGCCCGTCAGGGATGGCAGAATACGGATGAGAATTCAACTCATAGTATTCCTCCGACTACTGCCCGTTTCTTCCGTTTCTACTGGACTCCTGAAGGGAGCGAACCGGGAAGTGAAGATATGGATGCTGCCAAATGGAAGCCCAATCTGAAAATAAAAGAATTACGCCTGCACCGGGAAGCCCGTCTGAACCAATGGGAAGGAAAAGCCGGACTGGTATGGCGTGTTGCTCAAGCGACTAAAGAAGAGGAAGTCGGGAAACAGGATTGTTATTCACTTTCACAAGTCATCAATCTAACAAAGCAATATACCGGTCATTCGAATGGAAAAACATTGACCGCCACTCTCCCCAAAGGAAAATGGAAATTACTTCGCATGGGACATACAGCTACCGGGCATACCAATGCGACAGCGGGAGGTGGAAAAGTTGGAATGTGATAAGTTTAACCCGAAAACGGTACGGAAGCAATTCGATAACTGGTATGCACAGGCATTTACAAAGACTAATCCCGAAATAGCTCGTCGCGTACTGAAATATATGCATGTCGATAGCTGGGAATGTGGCAGCCAAAACTGGAATAAACGTTTCGCTATTGAATTTCAGAAACGTCGTGGCTACGATTTGATGCCTTATCTACCTCTATTGGCAGGTATTCCGATGGAAAGTGTCGAACAAAGTGAAAAGATTCTGCGAGACGTACGTACTACCATATCAGAACTCGTCGTAGATGTGTTCTATCAGGTATTGGCGGACTGTGCGAAAGAATATGATTGCCAATTCTCGGCAGAATGTGTAGCTCCGACGATGGTAAGCGATGGTCTACTACATTATCAAAAAGTAGATCTTCCGATGGGTGAATTTTGGTTGAACAGTCCCACACATGACAAACCGAATGATATGCTCGATGCTATCAGCGGAGCGCATATCTACGGAAAGAATATTATTCAGGCTGAAGGATTCACCGAAGTGCGTGGCACGTGGGATGAATACCCCGGAATGTTGAAAGCCTTGTTGGATCGTAATTACGCATTAGGAATCAACCGCCTTTTCTACCATGTATATGTACATAATCCCTGGCTGGACCGCAAGCCCGGCATGACATTGGATGGCATCGGACTTTTCTTCCAACGGGATCAGACCTGGTGGGATAAAGGCGCAAAAGCCTTTTCCGAATATGCTACCCGTTGCCAGTCATTATTGCAATATGGGCATCCGGTAACAGACATCGCAGTCTTTACAGGTGAAGAAGTTCCGAGGCGTTCGATATTACCGGAACGATTGGTTCCTTCTCTGCCAGGAATCTTCGGTGCGGAACGAGTGGAAAGTGAACGCATCCGTCTGGCCAATGAGGGACAGCCTTTACGTGTACGTCCGGTAGGTGTTACCCATTCAGCCAACATGGCTGATCCGGAGAAATGGGTGAATCCGCTTCGTGGATATGCATACGATAGTTTTAATAAAGATGCAATCCTTCGTTTGGCGAAAGCCGAAAACGGACGAATAACGTTGCCGGGTGGAGCAAGTTATAAAGTGTTGGTACTACCTCTTTCGCGTCCTATGAATCCCGAACCTGTGTTGTCATCGGAAGTGCAGAAGAAAATCAATGAACTAAAAGAAGCTGGCATTTTGGTGCCTTCTTTACCTTATACAGAAGAAGATTTTTCCGTGTATGGCTTGGAACGTGACATGATCGTGCCGGAAGATATTGCCTGGACGCATCGTCGTGGCGAACTTGGCGAACTCTATTTCGTCGCCAACCAAAAGGACGAAACACGCACGTTTACTGCAAGTATGCGTATTAACGGTAAGAAACCGGAATGTTGGAACCCGGTGACGGGTGAGATGAATATTCATCCTTCCTATCGTATCAACGGAAACCGGACGGAAGTTACTCTCACATTGGCTCCTAACGAGTCCGTATTCATCGTATATCCTGCGGAGGGAGTACATGAAGGCTATGGAGAATCCTCTCTCCAACTGCAAAAGGAGAAAAAAGATACAGCCAAAGAGCCTTTAAACATAGCGTTGGAAGCAAAGGAATATACTATAACTTTTGCAGCTAACAAAAAAACGCTCACACGAAAAAAACTCTTCGACTGGAGCCAAGAATCGGACGAACAGATACGTTATTATTCGGGGACAGCGACCTATAAAACCACTTTTCGCTGGAAAAATAAACCGAATAAAGACCAACAGATTTATCTGAATCTGGGAACAGTTTATAATTTGGCAACTGTTCGTGTGAATGGCGTAGATTGTGGCACAATCTGGACAGCTCCTTATCGTGCAGATATTACAGGTGCCTTGAAAAAAGGAATTAATGAGCTTGAAATAGAGGTTACAAATACATGGGCGAATGCACTGGCAGGAGCTGATGAAGGAAAAGCGCCGTTTGATGGCATTTGGACTAATGCAAAATATCGCAGGGCAGAAAACGCTGCTTCCGGCAGGATTGCTCGGACCTTTGAGTTTTTCTACCACAGAATAAAATAGATTTTTAAGGCACGGATTACGCGGATTACACGGTTTATGAGAATCGTATTACATAAAGTAACAGCGCAATCCATGTAATCCGTGCCCAATTCATTATAATATAGCTAAAGTATGAAAAGTTCAATTATTAAAACAGGTACAATGTTGGCAGGTTTTCTACTTGCTGCCTGCCTGTCAACACACGCAGAAGTAAAGCTACCGGCTATTTTTCTCTGATGGCATGGTGATGCAGCAACAGACCAATGCAAACCTTTGGGGGACGGCGACTCCTCATAAAAAAGTAACAGTGACCACTAGTTGGAATGGAAAACAATATGCAGCAACAGCAGATAAAAATGGGGCATGGAAACTGATAGTAGCTACTCCCAAAGCTGGAGGCCCTTATACTGTGACCTTTGATGATGGAACCCAAAAGACACTGAATAATATTCTGATAGGCGAACTTTGGCTTTGTTCCGGACAAAGTAATATGGAAATGCCAATGAAAGGATTCAAAAACCAACCGGTAGAAAATGCCAATATGGACATTCTTCACAGCAAGAATCCGCAAATCCGTCTGTTTACGGTGAAACGTACTTCTACATTCACTCCGCAGAATGACGTTATCGGTTCGTGGAAAGAAGCTACTCCGGCCAGCGTCCGTGATTTCAGTGCAACAGCCTATTATTTCGGGAGACTGGTAAATGAAATATTAGATGTTCCGGTTGGATTAGTTGTAGCAGCCTGGGGTGGTTCCGCCTGTGAAGCATGGATGACGGCAGACTGGCTGAAAGCCTTTCCGGAAGCGAAGATACCTCAAACGGAAACCGACATAAAATCCAAGAACCGTACTCCGACCGTGCTTTATAATGGTATGTTGCATCCATTGATCGGCATGACCATGAAAGGAGTGATCTGGTATCAGGGAGAAGATAACTGGAATCGTGCCCATACGTATGCTGATATGTTTACCCGATTGATTAACGGTTGGCGTGCCGAATGGAAACAGGGGGATTTCCCTTTCTATTATTGCCAGATAGCTCCGTATGATTACGGGATTATTACCGAAAAAGGAAAGGAAGTGATAAATTCGGCATATCTCCGGGAGGCACAGGCAAAAGTAGAACATCGTGTAGCTAACAGCGGTATGGCTGTATTATTGGATGCAGGAATGGAAAAAGGTATCCATCCCGCAAAGAAACAGGTTGCAGGCGAACGCCTGGCACTTCTGGCTTTAACTAAAACGTATGGAGTGGAAGGCGTGAATGGCGAAAGTCCTTATTATAAAAGCATTGAAATAAAGAACGACACCGTAGTTGTCAGCTTCGAACGTGCCAATATGTGGATTAGCGGCAAGAACTGTTTCGAATCGAAAAACTTTCAGGTAGCCGGCGAAGATAAAGTTTTTTACCCGGCCAAAGCATGGATAGAACGTAGTAAGATGCTAGTGAAAAGCGATAAAGTGCCGCACCCGGTAGCTGTACGATATTGTTTTGAAAACTATGTGGAAGGAGATGTATATTGCGACGGATTGCCTTTAGGGTCTTTTCGTTCGGATGATTGGTAATCGTAAATAGACAAGGTAAAATATGAAAAATATATGAAGAGATTTTATCTGATTATAACCATACTGTTTGTTGGCGTGTCGGCTCTTTGGAGTCAGCATGCCAATGTCATTTGGAATACTCCCAGTCGTAATTCTTCTGAATCTATGCCTTGCGGTGGTGGAGATATTGGGATGAATATATGGGTAGAAGACGGTGATGTTATGTTCTATGTGAGCCGTAGCGGTACATTCGACGAAAACAACTGCCAGTTAAAGCAAGGGCGTGTACGTCTCCGCCTATCACCCAATCCTTTCAAAGACGCTAAAGATTTTCGTCAGGAGTTGAAGCTGAAAGACGGATATGTAGAAATCGCGGCAGGAAACACACAGATACAATTTTGGGTAGATGTTTTTCATCCGATTATACATGTAGAGGTAACAAATGAACAACCGTTGCAGACTGAAGTCTTTTATGAAAATTGGCGCTATCAGGAACGACCTGTCAGAAAAGGAGAGGGGCAACAGTGTTCCTACAAATGGGCTCCCCCGAAAGGTACTGTGACGGAGGCCGACTTTATTTCTTTAGACAAAATTACTGATTCAACAGGAAAGGCTGAAATAAATAGGACTTCAATAAAGAGGAACCAACTTCTGTTTTATCATCGCAATCCCGAACAGACCGTTTTTGATGTAGTTGTAGCTCAACAAGGAATGAACGAAGTAAAATCTCAAATGATGAATCCTTTGAAAAACTTGACTTTTGGAGGAACTCTTTTGGGTGAAAACTTAGAATTTGCAGGCACTGCGGATGATGTATATGCCGGAACAGACTATCGTGCTTGGAAATTCCGTTCTTCCAAAGCAGCCCGGAAAGAACATATCTGTATTGTGTTACATACAGACCAGACAGAAACAATAGAAGAATGGGAGCAGGGACTACAAACTGCTTTACAAAGAATAGCCCCCAAAGGTAAAGTTTCATTGAAAACTATCATACAGGATAAAAAACAGACCCGTTCGTGGTGGAATTCCTTTTGGCAACGCAGTTTTATCGAAGCAGAAGGGGAAGCAAAAGAAATAACCAGAAACTACACCCTTTTCCGCTATATGCTGGGATGCAATGCTTATGGCAGCGTACCGACTAAATTTAATGGCGGACTATTTACCTTTGATCCTTGCCATGTCGATGAAAAACAATCTTTTACTCCCGACTACCGGAAATGGGGAGGTGGTACGATGACTGCACAGAATCAACGTTTAGTATACTGGCCGATGCTGAAAAGCGGAGACTTTGATATGATGCCTTCCCAGTTTGATTTTTATAACCGCATGTTGAAAAATGCAGAACTGCGAAGCCGTATATATTGGCAACATGATGGAGCCTGCTTTAGCGAGCAGATCGAAAATTTCGGTTTGCCGAACCCCGCAGAATATGGTTTCAAACGACCGGACTGGTTCGACAAAGGATTGGAATATAATGCCTGGCTGGAATATGAATGGGATACGGTTCTTGAATTCTGCCAAATGATATTGGAAACAAAGAACTATGCAAATGCTGATATTACCCCTTATTTACCTCTGATCGAAAGTTCGCTGACATTCTTCGACGAACATTACCGGCAACTAGCTTCCCGCCGGGGACGGAAAGCGTTGGATGGCAACGGACATCTGATTCTTTTCCCGGGTTCTGCTTGTGAAACATATAAAATGACCAATAACGCAAGCAGCACCATCGCCGCCCTGAAAGTGGTATTAGAAACATACGGAGAGAAAGAGGAGATGCTAAAAGCAATACCTCCGATTCCATTGCGATACATAGAAATAAAAGATACGTTGAATCCGACTATTGCTCCGGTCTTGAAGCAAACAATTTCGCCCGCCGTAAGTTGGGAACGAATTAATAATGTTGAAACGCCACAACTTTATCCAGTGTTTCCATGGCGTATTTATGGAGTAGGAAAGGAGGATCTGGATATAGCCCGTAATACCTACTTTTATGACCCGGATGCCATCAAGTTCCGTTCGCATACCGGATGGAAACAAGATAATATATGGGCTGCCTGTTTAGGCCTGACCGAAGAAGCAAAGAAACTATCTTTAGCCAAATTATCGAATGGACCGCATCGTTTCCCCGCATTTTGGGGACCGGGATATGATTGGACACCCGATCACAACTGGGGAGGTAGCGGCATGATAGGACTTCAGGAAATGCTATTACAAACCAATGGAGAACAAATACTCCTTTTCCCGGCATGGCCGAAAGAATGGAACGTACATTTCAAACTTCATGCTCCGGGCGAAACAACAGTAGAAGCCACTCTCAAAAACGGAAAAGTGACGGATTTGAAAGTTTTACCGGAAAGTAGAAAAAAGGATATTGTTATAATGATTGAAAAGGAAAATGATAATTTGCGGAGCCCTGAAAGGGCTTAATTATATAGCGTAGGGCAACGCCCTACGTAAAAACGACAATCTGAATTTGCGCCCTGAAAGGGCATAATTGTATACGGTTCCGCCCTTTCAGGGCTTGTGGCTGGTGTGTTTTTTTCGTAGGGCGTTGCCCTACGCTATAATTAAGCCCTTCAGGGCACCCCAATAAATATATAATTGTAAGGCTTTCAGCCTAACTGCAAAATTCCCATTTAACCGCTAAATTCCCATTTAACGAGTGAAATATATAAATAAAGAATTATGAATAAAAGACCATTTATCATCTTATCAGTTTTTCTGTTGCTATTCTCCTTGATAGAAAAAGGGCAGGCTACAGAAACTTACCGTCCCGAGACATCGGTTGCCGGATTCATCCAGCTTCCCGGTAGCGGGCGACAAGTCTATAATTTCAATCCGGGATGGCGCTTTTTCAGAGGCGATGTCCAGGGAGCAGAAGCGGTAAACTTTGATGACCGTTCCTGGAACGTCGTTTCCACTCCTCATACCGTAGAGTTGATGCCGGCCGAAGGAAGTGGATGCCGCAATTATCAAGGACCGGCTTGGTACCGTAAGCACTTTGTCCTCCCCGCCGAAACAAAAGGGAAACGGGTAGTACTTCATTTTGAAGCAGCTATGGGCAAACAGATTCTTTATCTGAATGGTAAACGCATTCAGGAACATCTGGGAGGTTATCTGCCTTTTACTTTAGACTTGACCGCCAATGGCGTACAAGCCGGAGACTCCTGTCTGCTCGCTGTTTTCACGGACAACAGTGATGACAAATCCTATCCTCCCGGAAAACGTCAATATACATTAGACTTTGCTTATCATGGTGGCATTTACCGTGATGTATGGATGATTGCCAAATCTCCGGTAGCTATTACTGACGCTATTGATTCACAAATCGTTGGCGGTGGAGGTGTATTCGTTCATTTTGATAAGATCAGTAAAAAGAGTGCGCAGGTATATGTAAACACCGAAGTTCAGAATGACGACGCCCGTTCCGAGTCAGTCACTGTAGAAACGACTTTGACAGATGCGGATGGAAAAGTAATCAAACGCAGTTCAGGAAAACTTTCTTTAAAGCCGGGAGAGAAGAAATCCATCCGTCAACAGATGGAAGTAAAGAATCCTACTCTTTGGTCACCGGATACACCTTATTTATATAGGGTACAATCACGTATTAAAAAAGGAAATAAATCCATTGACGGAGGCATTACCCGTGTCGGTATTCGTCTGGCAGAATTCCGTGGTAAAGACGGATTCTGGCTGAATGGCAAACCTTTCGGACAACTGGTAGGAGCCAATCGCCATCAGGATTTTGCATACGTAGGCAATGCTTTGCCGAACTCACAGCAATGGCGTGACGCCAAACGTCTGCGTGATGTCGGATGCACCATTATTAGGGTAGCCCATTATCCCCAAGACCCTGCCTTTATGGATGCCTGTGACGAGCTCGGTCTGTTCGTGATTGTCGCTACTCCGGGCTGGCAATACTGGAACAAAGACCCGAAATTCGGAGAACTGGTTCATCAGAATACCCGTGAAATGATTCGTCGTGACCGTAATCACCCTTCTGTATTGATGTGGGAACCCATCTTGAATGAAACCCGCTATCCGCTCGATTTTGCCTTGAAAGCTCTTGAGATTACCAAAGAAGAATATCCCTATCCGGGACGTCCAGTAGCGGCTGCCGATGTCCATTCGGCCGGAGTGAAAGAGCATTATGACGTTGTTTATGGCTGGCCGGGTGATGATGAAAAAGAAGACAAGCCAAAGCAATGTATCTTTACCCGTGAATTCGGGGAGAATGTAGACGACTGGTATGCCCACAACAACAATAATCGTGCAAGCCGCAGTTGGGGAGAACGCCCGTTACTGGTACAGGCTATGTCCTTGGCAAAGAGCTATGACGAGATGTACCGCACGACCGGTTTGTTTATCGGTGGCGCTCAATGGCATCCGTTCGATCATCAGCGTGGTTACCATCCGGATCCTTATTGGGGTGGTATTTATGATGCTTTCCGTCAGAAGAAATATGCGTATGAAGTATTTCGCAGCCAGTCGCCGGCTAGTCTCCAACACCCATTGGCAGAATGTGGCCCGATGATATTCATTGCTCATGAAATGTCACAGTTCTCCGATAAGGACGTAGTTGTATTCACAAACTGTGATTCAGTCCGCCTTTCTATTTATGATGGAACGAAAACCTGGACGAAACCGGTGGTTCATGCCAAAGGGCACATGCCGAATGCTCCCGTTATATTCGAGAATGTCTGGGACTTTTGGGAAGCACGCGGATATAGCTATACTCAAAAAAACTGGCAAAAAGTGAACATGGTTGCCGAAGGAATCATCGACGGAAAAGTGGTATGCACTCAAAAGGAAATGCCTTCCCGACGTTCCACCAAACTACGTCTTTATGTAGATACTCAAAAAGTGAACCTGATAGCTGATGGCTCCGACTTTATCGTAGTAGTTGCTGAAGTAACCGATGATAGTGGAAATGTGCGCCGTCTGGCAAAAGAGAATATCGTTTTCACGGTAGAAGGTGAAGGAGAAATCATCGGAGATGCTACTATTGGCGCTAATCCCCGTGCGGTGGAGTTCGGCTCTGCTCCGGTATTGATTCGTTCTACCCGGAAAGCCGGAAAAATAAAGGTGAAAGCCCGCGTACAGTTTGAGGGCACTCAAGCTCCGACAGCTACTGAAATTGAACTGGAAAGCGTTCCTGCAGAATTCCCTTTCTGCTATGAGGAACAGACTTATGAAATACAAAGGACAACACCGTCCACTCTTAATGCAACCCCGGTCAAGGGATCATCTGAAGGAAAAGTACAACTGACAGAGGAAGAACGCCAACGAGTGTTGGATGAAGTAGAACGTCAACAAACTGAATTTGGAACTGAAAAATAGTACGATAAAGTGATTAGCAGGTTAGTGATTAGTGATTAGCGGGGTGACCTGCCAACTTGTTTTTTATATGTTACTAAAGCACTATTCAAAAAAAAGACTATCTTTGAGTACGTTTAATTCCAATTATAGCCATCAATGAGAAAACGGAATATTCTAATACTATTACTATCCATGATAGGCATGTATGCTTTTGCCTATCCAAATATGATTGTAGAACACTACACGGCTGAACGTGGTTTGCCTAATAATATCGTAAACTGTACATTAAAAGGACAAGACGGATTTATCTGGTTTGGTACCTGGTATGGACTATGCAGCTTTGACGGAAGTAAATTCCGTTCCTACGATAACCATGACGGCTTTTATTCCACAGATATTCCGCCGCGTAAAATTCAGCGTATCGTAGAAGATAAGAATGGTTTTCTGTGGATTAAGACTATCGACCGTAAACTCTATCTGTTCGATAAACGGCATGAGAGCTTTCATGCCGTCTACGACGATGTGAAAGAATATTCCGAGAACATTCAGATTATCAAGATTCAGACGACCGAAGACGGCGACGTATTGTTGCTGACAAAAGATAAAAGCCTTTTGCGTGCGTACACCGACAAGGAAGGTAAAATAACGATGAAACAATTGCATGATTCGCGTCCTAACGTGAACGTGTACGACATGCGTCTGAAACACAACATATTCTGCGAAACAGCCGAGTTTATCAATTGGATCGGTATGGATTATCAGATTCTGTCCCTACGGAAAGGGGAAGCGCTGAAAGACAAACCTGCCGACTTTATACAGAAAAAAGTATCTGCTAACCCGGATCAGTTTACTTGTGCCTCTTATAATTCTAAATTCTTATGGTTGGGAGACAAGAAAGGCCACATTTATAGCATTGATCCGCAAAATGGAGTAGTCAACCGCTACGAAATACCAGAAATCAAACAGCCGGTTTCTAATTTGCTGGTAACGGAATCCGGTTTGATGTACATTACCACCAACGAAGGAGCATACGAGTACAATATCGGCTACAAACAGTTGACCAAGCTCCCCTTTACCATCCCCGAAAAGGACAATGGAATTATATTCTATGATAAATATGATAAGGTATGGTTTCAGGAGGGTAACCAGGCATTGACCTATTATGATCCCCTGAACAGGAGCCATCACCGCTTTACATTCCCCAATCAGAACGCAATCGGCAATTTTGAAATGCAGGATGCCGGCGAACAAGGCATGTTCTTTATGACTCCGGGAGGAGAAATTCTTCTATTCGACAGGGAGAAACTGGAAATGACCCGTATCAACCAATTGAAGCCTTTCTCCGACGATCTTCCCAATCAGCTTTTCTTCCATCTTCTGCTGGATAAAGATGGCATCCTTTGGCTGGCATCTACGAGCAGCGGAGTATACAGGCTTAATTTCCCCAAGAAGCAATTCCAACTGCTGACAGAAGTTTCTCCATCTCCGGTGGTGCCCGAGAGATCGACTTCTTGGAATCAGGGAATACGTGCTCTCTTCCAGGCGCAAAATGGGGATATTTGGGTAGGAACCCGCTGGCAAGCCTTGTATCGCCTGGATCGTAACGGACAAGTGAAACAAATCTTCTCGGATAAGAACTATCTGTTAGGAGCCGTATATCATATTATGGAAGACAAAGACGGTAATCTTTGGTTTTCCACCAAGGGAAACGGGCTTGTTAAAGCCGAACCGGACATGAATTCACCGCACGGGTTGCGTTTTACCCGTTATATCAATGACCCCAAGAATCCGAATTCTATCAGTAACAACGATGTGTACTTTACCTATCAGGACAGCCAGGGACGCATTTGGGTAGGATTACTGGGAGGAGGTCTGAATCTAATTTCCGAAGAGAACGGAGCAATTACCTTTATACATAAATACAATGGCTTGAAACAATATCCTGCATACGGTCTTTATATGGAGGTACGTACCATGACGGAAGATGAAGACGGACGTATTTGGGTAGGAACAATGGATGGCCTGATGTCTTTCGACGGACATTTCACTACCCCCGAACAGATCCAGTTTGAAACGTACCGCCAGGTCAGCGAAAATTCAAACGTAGCGGATAACGATATTTATGTACTCTACAAAGATACTGATTCGCAAATCTGGGTAAGTGTATTCGGAGGCGGTTTGAATAAATTAGTCCGCTATGATAAAGAAAAGCGTGAACCGATCTTCAAATCATACGGCATACGCGAAGGAATGAATAACGATGTAGTCAAGTCCATCGTAGAAGATAAAAACGGTTACTTGTGGTTTACAACGGAAATTGGCTTGTCTTGCTTCAATAAAGCTACCGAACAGTTTCGTAACTACGACAAATACGACGGTTTCCTGAACGTAGAACTGGAAGAGGGTAGTGCCCTCCGTACCTTGAATGGAGATTTGTGGATTGGTACCCGGCAGGGAATCCTGACATTCTCTCCCGACAAACTGGAAACATTGCATACGAACTACGATACACGTATTGTTGACTTTAAAGTTTCCAACCGCGATCTGCGTAGTTTCCGCGAATGTCCGATTCTGAAAGAATCCATCACATACGCCAAAGCAATCGAACTTAACTACAATCAATCCATGTTCACGATTGAATTTGCCGCATTGAATTTCTATAATCAGAACCGGGTATCTTACCGATATATACTCGAAGGATATGAAAAAGAATGGCATTATAACGGAAAGAACCGTATCGCTTCTTATACCAACGTACCTCCCGGCGACTATACATTCCGTGTAGAAACCGTAGATGAAGCCAATCCGGAGCTGGTTTCCAACTGTACACTGCCATCACTATCCTTCCACCGTGGTGGTTGAGCTGGTGGGCAACCCTTATATATGTAATTCTAGGTTTGGCAGCTCTCTATTTCAGCCTGCGCCTGGCTTTCTTCATGATTAAGATGAAGAACGATATTTATATCGAACAGAAAGTCTCGGAAATGAAAATCAAGTTCTTTACCAATATCTCCCATGAATTGCGCACTCCTTTGACATTGATAAAAGGTCCGATACAGGAACTAAGAGAACGCGAAAAGCTCTCTCCGAAAGGATTGCAATATGTGGATCTGATGGAGAAGAACACCAATCAAATGCTGCAATTAGTGAATCAGATCCTTGATTTCCGGAAGATTCAGAACGGCAAGATGCGTTTGCATGTGTCATTAATTGATTTTAATGAGATGATAGCTTCTTTCCAGAAAGAATTCCGGGTACTTTCCGAAGAAAATGAAATCAGTTTCACCTTCCAGTTACCGGACGAACCGATTATGGTATGGGCAGATAAGGAATAAATTGAGCATTGTTATCCGCAACGTCATATCCAACGCATTCAAATTCACTCATTCCGGAGGAAGTATTTATATAACTACCGGATTGACAGACGACGGTAAACGTTGTTACGTACGGGTGGAAGATAACGGAGTAGGTATTCCACAAAATAAACTGACCGAGATTTTCGAACGCTTCTCGCAAGGAGAGAACGCGAAAAACTCCTATTATCAGGGCACGGGTATCGGATTGGCACTTTCAAAAGAGATCGTCAATCTACATCACGGACAGATTCGTGCCGAAAGTCCCGAAGGACAAGGAGCGGTGTTTATTGTGGAACTCCTGATGGATAAGGAACATTACCGCCCGTCGGAAGTAGACTTCTATGTGGGAGATACAGAGACAGCCCCTGTTTCGGTAGAACAAGATCCTGTTGCAAATGCCATATCCGAAGACGGTACGGAAGAAGAACCGGAAATCGACGCTTCATTACCGACCCTTCTGTTGGTGGAAGATAACAAAGACCTTTGCCAGTTGATAAAGCTCCAGCTGGAAGACAAATTCAATATCCATATTGCCAATAACGGAGTGGAAGGTTTGAAGAAAGTACATCTGTATCATCCGGATATTGTGGTGACCGATCAGATGATGCCCGAAATGGATGGGCTTGAAATGTTGCAATCCATCCGCAAAGATTTCCAAATCAGTCATATCCCTGTCATTATCCTGACTGCGAAGAATGATGAAGGCGCCAAGACCAAAGCGATCACTTTAGGGGCGAACGCCTACATCACCAAACCTTTCAGTAAGGAATATCTGTTGGCACGTATCGACCAGTTGCTTGCCGAACGGAAACTGTTCCGCGAACGAATCCGTCAGCAAATGGAAAACCAGACAACGACTGAAGAAGACAGCTACGAACAATTTTTGGTAAAGAAAGACGTACAGTTCCTCGAAAAGATACATCAGGTCATTGAAGAAAATATGGACGACAGTGACTTTAACATTGACACCATAGCATCCGGTATCGGATTGAGCCGTTCGGCATTCTTCAAGAAACTGAAGAGTCTTACCGGCCTGGCGCCCGTCGACCTGGTAAAAGAGATTCGCCTGAATAAATCGATCGAACTGATTAAAAATACGGATTTGAGTGTTTCGGAAGTGGCGTTTGCTGTCGGATTCAAAGATTCAGGCTACTATAGTAAGTGTTTCCGCAAGAAATATAATCAGACTCCCCCGTGAATATATGAATGAATGGCGGAAAGGGATAGAAAACCGATTACAAAATGCTTTCTTAATCGTCCTTTTAGAAACCTAATTAAGATTCGAAAGAATGAACAACATTAAGAAAGTATTATCAGCGTGGATGCTGGTTGCCTGTGTACTACCTGTGGCAGCCCAATATCCTGTAATTCCGGACTCGGTAAAAGAAAGAGGAGCAAAACAAGAAGCAGAGTTCGAACAGAAATCCAATGCGGCATGGGAAAAAGCTTTGCCGACAGTGTTAGAAGAAGCAAAGAAAGGTCGTCCCTATAAGCCTTGGGCCTCCAAACCCGAAGATTTGATAAAAAGTAATATTCCGGCCTTCCCCGGTGCGGAAGGCGGTGGTATGTACACTCCCGGTGGTCGTGGAGGTAAAGTGATCGTGGTCACTTCGCTGGAAGATTCCGGTCCCGGAACATTACGCGAAGCCTGCGAAACGGGAGGTGCACGTATTATTGTATTCAATGTAGCGGAGTGATTCGTTTGAAAAGCCCGATCAGTGTACGTGCCCCTTATGTAACGATTGCCGGACAAACAGCTCCCGGAGATGGTATCTGCGTCACCGGACAATCTTTCCTGATCGATACACACGATGTTGTGATTCGCCACATGCGCTTCCGCCGCGGTGCGCAGGACGTAGCTTTCCGTGATGATGCAGTAGGAGGGAATGCGGTTGGAAATATCATGATTGACCATTGCTCCGCCAGTTGGGGATTGGATGAAAACATGTCTATCTACCGTCATGTATACAACAGAGGGGCAGACGGACACGGGCTGAAACTTCCGACGGTAAACATTACCATTCAGAATTCTATTTTCTCTGAAGCATTGGATACCTACAATCATGCTTTCGGTGCAACCATCGGTGGGCATAACAGTATGTTCTGCCGTAATCTCTTTGCTTCCAACATCAGCCGGAATAGTTCGGTAGGTATGGACGGCGATTTTAACTTCGTCAATAATGTTGTTTTCAACTGGTGGAACCGTTCCGTAGACGGAGGCGATCACAACAGTTTCTACAATATGATAAACAACTACTTCAAACCCGGTCCGATCACTCCGATAGGTAAACCGATCTCTTATCGTATTCTCAAACCGGAAGCGGGACGTGACAAAAACAGACCGCTTTCATTCGGAAAAGCATACGTAAACGGAAATATTATCCATGGCAATGCCAAAGTTACAAAAGATAATTGGGACGGAGGCGTACAACTTAAAGAAGAGGTGGACGCCACAAAGTTTCTGCCGCTAATTAAATCGGACGAGGCTTTTAAAATGCCACCGGTAACTGTAATGGATACCAAAAAAGCTTATACCTTTGTATTAGATAATGTAGGAGCTAATTTTCCGAAACGTGACGCAGTAGATGCACGTGTCATTAAGACCGTACAAACAGGAAAGGCCATTTATGCGAAAGATGCACCGGAGTTTGTCTCTCCTTACGTGAAGAGACGGTTACCGGCTGATTCTTACAAGCAAGGTATCATCACAGATATTCGTCGTAGGCGGACTGCCCGAATATAAAGGTGAAGCGGTAGTAGACTCGGACGGCGACGGTATGCCGGATGCTTGGGAAATTGCCAACGGATTGAATCCGAACGACCCGGCTGACGCAAACATGGACTGCAACGGTGACGGATATACCAATATTGAAAAATACATCAATGGTATAGACACCAGAAAGAAAGTGGACTGGACAGACTTGAAGAACAATTACGATACATTGTCTAAACGGAAAAGTCTGTTGTAACCGGATGAAAAGAGATTAAAGTTTATTGTAATGAAAATACAAGTAAGAACGATCCTTTTAGGATTATTGAGCATAGGGTTTGCGCAGGGATATGCGCAAACCTTTGCTTTACAGGTTAAGGATGACCGGATCACTTACCTGAATGACGAACAGGGAAACCGGATTCTTGATTTCTCTACATGCGGATATAAATCCTCCGAACAGGATATTCCTTCTGTCCGTAATGTGGTATTTGTACCCTGGAAAGCCGGAGATAATACTGCACGTATTCAACGTGCCATTGATTATGTAGCTTCGCTGGCTCCTGACGCTTCCGGTTTTCGGGGAGCCGTATTACTCGATCAGGGAGAGTTTTCCCTGTCCAGCAGTATTCGTATCTCCGCATCCGGAATTGTATTGCGGGGAACGGATAAAGAAAAAACAATACTGCTGAAAAAAGGCGTAGACAGAGGTGCGCTTATCTACATGGAAGGAATGGACGACCTGAATGTACAAGACACATTGAAGGTGTTTTCCCACTATGTTCCGGTAAACGCGAGAACATTGGAAGTTGCTTCGGGTGTTTCTCTGAAAAAAGGAGATCGCGTCATGGTTACCCGTCCTTCCGGCAAAGAATGGATTGCCTCTTTGGGTTGTGATATTTTTGGAGGAGGTATCAGTGCTTTGGGATGGAAAGAAGGTGACATGGATCTGACTTGGGACAGAACAGTCTGCGAAGTAAACGGCAACCAAGTAACACTGGATGCTCCGCTGACCGTAGCTTTGGATGCCAACTATGGAACTTCTTCCCTGTTGACTTATCAATGGAACGGACGTATTCATGATTGTGGCGTAGAAAATATGACACTGATTTCTGATTACGACAAGCGTTATCCTAAAGACGAGGATCATTGCTGGACAGGTATTTCCATTGAGGATGCGGAAAACTGTTGGGTGAGACTGGTTAATTTCAAGCATTTTGCAGGAAGTGCTGTAATTGTTCAGCGTACAGGTTCCAAAATTACCGTTGAAGACTGTATCTCGAAAGAACCCGTTTCAGAAATCGGAGGGATGCGTCGTTGCACTTTCCATACGCTGGGACAACAAACTTTATTTCAACGCTGCTATTCGGAACAGGGTATTCATGACTTTGCTGCCGGATATTGCGCTGCCGGACCCAATGCTTTTGTACAATGTGATTCGTACGAATCTTTGGGATTCAGTGGCTCTATTGATGCCTGGGCATGCGGACTATTGTTTGACGTAGTAAATATCGACGGTCATAACCTGACTTTCAAGAATTTGGGACAAGATAAAAACGGAGCCGGTTGGAATACGGCAAACAGTTTGTTTTGGCAATGTACCGCAGCGGAAATCGAATGTTATGCCCCGGCAAAAGATGCGATGAACCGTGCATACGGTTGTTGGGCACAATTCTCCGGTGACGGTGAATGGGCACAATCCAACAATCATGTACAACCTCGCAGTATTTTTTATGCTCAATTGGAAGAACGGTTAAACAAAGAATGTGCAGAACGTGCACGTATTCTGCCCAGAAATACAAGTGCAACCAGTAGTCCTACAGTGGAAGTAGCTATGGAACTCGCTAAAGAAGCATATAATCCACGGTTGACGTTGGAACATTGGATAGGTGATAATAAGTTTGCTCCTTCGGTGGCATCAACCGGAGTAAAATCAATTGATGATATTAAAGAGAAAAAGAGCGCTGCGCTTGCAAATTCTTCTTCTTTTTCTGCTGCTGCTAAATTATTAACCCAACCGGAAGTAACTGTAACCAATGGACGTATTCAGATGGACGGAGCTCTATTGGTTGGAGGTAGTCATACCACCCCTTGGTGGAACGGAAAGCTCAAAACCAATTATCTGAAAAAGGCAAGTCCGGCCATCACCCGCTTTGTGCCGGGACGCGAGGGATTGGGATTAACCGACCGCATTGATTCTGTAGTCGACTTTATGAAACAGAAAAACATTCTTGTTTTCGATCAGAATTACGGTCTTTGGTATGATCGTCGCCGGGATGACCACGAACGGGTTCGCCGTCGGGATGGTGATGTATGGGGACCTTTCTATGAACAGCCATTCGGTCGTAGCGGTCAGGGAACAGCATGGGAAGGATTGAGCAAATATGATTTGAAACGCCCTAATGCATGGTACTGGAGCCGCTTAAAAGAATTTGCAGAAAAAGGAAATAAAGACGGACTATTGCTATTCCATGAGAACTATTTCCAGCACAATATATTGGAAGCCGGTGCTCATTGGGTAGATTCTCCATGGAGAAGCAGCAATAACATCAATCAGACCGGATTTCCTGAACCTGCTCCATTTGCAGGAGACAAACGAATCTTTGTGGCGGATATGTTCTATGACATCAGTCATCCTGTTCGTCGTGAACTGCACAGACAATATATCCGTCAGTGCCTGAATAACTTCGCAGACAATTCGAATGTTATTCAGTTGACAAGCGCCGAATTTACAGGCCCGTTGCACTTCGTACAATTTTGGTTGGACGTGATAGCTGAATGGGAAACTGAAACCGGGAAAGAAAGCAAAAGTGGCATTGAGTACAACGAAAGATGTACAGGATGCAATCCTTGCAGATCCTAAACGCGCTGCCGTAGTAGATATTATTGATATCCGGTATTGGCATTATAAGACGGATGGAATCTTTGCGCCGGAAGGTGGAAAGAATATGGCGCCACGTCAGCACATGCGTAAGATGAAAGTGGGAAAGGTGACTTTCACAGAAGCATATAAAGCTGTCAATGAGTATCGTCAGAAATTTCCTCAAAAGGCAGTGACATTCTACGCACAGAATTATCCGGCTATGGGATGGGCTGTATTCATGGCAGGAGGTTCATGTCCTGTAATTCCGTGCACAGATAAAGCGTTCCTGAAGGATGCAGCAGCCATGGAAGTGGAAGAAACCGATACCGACAACTATAAGAAAATGGTAAAATCTGATATCGGCAGTATCATTTATTCCAAGTCCGGAACAGAAATTCCTGTTCAATTATCGTCCGGAAAGTATATCTTAAAGTACATACATCCTGCTTCCGGAAAGATTGAAACGATAAATAAATCACTGAAAATAAATGGTTTATACAATCTAAAGGTGCCAGATAAGAAAGAAGGCATTTATTGGTTCCATAAGTTATAAAGCAGAGAATCCCGTTGAAGACCATTCAGCGGGATTTTTGCTTTTTATTGGTAATTTCTAGTAAAAGAGTGTTATAAAACATGATACTTGTTTTTTCAATCCACAAACCAGATTTTACCCAAAGTTGCGGTCGATACTGCTTAGTTTTGCAACATCAAATCAATCGAATTAATGCTATGATGGAACAGACTAATCATTCAACCGACACTTTGCTCGCTTCTTTTCAAGCGGGAAACATGGCAGCTTTTTCGCAGCTATATGATTTGCACATCAACATTCTTTTTAATTACGGATTGAAGTTGACCATTGATAAAGAGTTACTGAAAGATTGTATTCATGACATCTTCGTGAAACTCTATACAAAGAAAGATGAATTAGGAACAATCGATAATTTGAGATCTTATTTATTCATCTCCTTAAAGAATAAGTTGTGTGATGAACTTCGCAGACGTATGTATATGTCTGATACGGCAGTAGAAGAAGTTAGCATATCCACTCCTACAGATGTAGAAGATGATTATATGGAAGAAGAGCAACGCAAGAATGAATTTTCATTGGTTAGACGTCTGCTGGATCAATTATCTCCCCGCCAACGCGAAGCGCTTACATTATATTATATAGAAGAAAAGAAGTACGAGGATATTTGTGAGATTATGAACATGAACTATCAGTCTGTACGCAACTTGATGCATCGCGGATTGACAAAGTTGCGTAGTCTGGCAAGTTAATTTTAGTAAAAAGGTAAATGGGTTGAGTACATAGACAGGATAACGCCGTCCTACTTATGTAAACGCTTAAAAAGGATGCGATATGTGCTCTAAGGTAAAGGATTTTTTGACGGATGATGATTTCATCAATTATGCACTGGGTGTAACTCCGCAATCAGCTTCCCAATGGGAAACTTATTTCAGAGAGCACCCGGAAGAGATGGCAGATGCAGAAGAAGCTAAAGCTGTATTATTGGCTCCGGCAAATGTAGACTGTGGCTTCTCAATAGTTGAAAATAACGAATTGAAAGATAGGATTATTAGTAGTATAAAAGATTTTTCGGGTATTTTGTAGATAGGTTAGTATAGTTAAGATAAAGTAGTTAGGTTAGTTAAGGCATTAAAAGATTGACGCAGTCTTTCACAGGAAGTTTAATTTTAAACACTGTGAAAGGCTGCGTTTTTTATTTGTTCTATTCAGGTTTATCGCTAGATTCCTGAATATTGAAAGCACTACTGAAACTGACAATTAATACGATGCATCCGCCCAATATACCGATAAGCATATAAGCGATACGGATATCGAACGCCTGCGAGATGGCACCGATAAGCAGGGGAGCAATCAACGAACCTATAAAACTGATACTTGACAGAATGGTAAGTGCAATACTGACCGGTGTTTTTGATTTGGCTCCCACGAAGCTGTACAAAGTAGGCACAATGCAGGATATTCCCAAGCCGACCAGCATGAAACCCAAAGAATTGATAATTACTTTCATGGCCATAGATTCGAAAACTCCTCCTAACAGGGCAGAAACAAAAAAGCCGATACAGATAAAGCTGCCCGCCAGTTGCAGGACTTTCTTCTTTCCCCAAAGCTGATAAGCATAGTTAGTCAAGAAACGGCCCGTTGCCATCATAATCATAAATACAAGAAAACCGATTTGCAATGATTTAGGTACATGAACCACTGATTCGAAATAAACGGCACTCCAGTCGAACATCGCACTTTCTACAATCAGTGCGAACAGTCCGACAAGTCCTAACTGCAAAAGCAACATTTCTGGTTTTTGAAATAACAGGCGAAAACCATTGGGAGCTTTGGCTGTATTTCTTTCCTGCGTCTTTGTATCAGAAACTTCCGTTTCCTGCGGTGCGCTCTCCTGCAAATATTTCCGCCCGGAAAGTGCAATTATAAGGATGATGATAAATATCAGTGTATAATGCCAGATGGGGGAGACTCCTGCCAAAATCATTACGAAGCCGATAAGTGCTCCTGCACATGCCCCCAGACTCCATCCTCCATGAAAAGTGGCCATAATGGTTTTACCATAGATACGTTCCACCTCAATGCCTTGTGTATTGAATGATATATCGCACAAATTCCAGCACACACCGAAGCAAAAGAGCAGAAAGCCTAATAGATAGACCTCATGGGCCAGCCCAATGCAAAGCAGAGATGAAGCGTATCCCAAGATACTGACCTGTACCATGCTCCGGCTTCCTAACTTTGAAACAAGATAACCAGCCAAGGGGATCGCAACAAATTTTCCGACAGGGATCATAAATAAAATCAGTCCCCAGTAGAAAGCATAATTTGCGGCAAAAACGTCTTTGAAATCAGGGATTCGGCTGGCCCAACTTGCCATACAAAGTCCTTGAGCGAAGAAAAAAGTCAATATGGCAAAGCGTATTCTCTCTTTTGGATGCGTAAATTGGTTATTCATGCATTTTTTATTTTTAATCGCGGCAAAGGTATCTATTTTTTTTGTACTTTTGCGCCCGATTTAAAAATATCATATTCATGAAGACAGGCGAATCTTTATTATCCATAGGTAAATTTATTGCAGAATATTCAGCCCATTTAATGGGAGCCGGAGTACACACCTCGCGGGTAGTACGTAACACAAAGCGTATTGGAGAGGCTTTCGGACTAGATGTCAAATTAAGCGTATTTCATAGAAACATCATTCTGACTATTATAGACAAAGAAACAAACGAGGCTTGTAACGAGGTTATAGACATTCCTGCACACCCGATCAGTTTTGAACATAATTCAGAGTTAAGCGCATTAAGCTGGGAAGCAGTAGACAATCATTTGTCATTGGAAGAATTGAAAGACAAATACAAGAAGATTATTTCTGCTCCGCGGATACATCCGCTTTTCGTTTTACTACTGGTAGGATTTGCCAATGCGTCTTTCTGCAAATTGTTCGGCGGTGATTTAATTTCGATGGGAATTGTGTTCTCGGCTACCATTACAGGATTCTACCTGAAACAACAAATGCAGGCGAAAAAGATCAATCATTATGTTGTATTTATAGTCTCGGCTTTTGTTGCTTCCCTGTGTGCTTCCACCGCGCTGATTTTCGACACAACTTCGGAGATTGCCATGGCAACCAGCGTGCTTTATCTTGTGCCTGGGGTTCCTTTGATTAATGGCGTGATTGATGTGGTAGAGGGATATGTATTAACAGGATTTGCCCGTCTGACAGAGGCTTCTTTGTTGATTGTCAGCATCGCTATCGGACTTTCCTTCACATTATTAATGGTAAAAAACAGTTTAATTTGATATGATAGCACTTGACATTCTTACGGATGGATTTTTTGCAGCAATAGCAGGTATAGGATTTGGTGCGATTTCCGATCCTCCTTTGCGTGCATTCAAAATGATTGCCATACTGGCAGCACTGGGACACGCCTGTCGTTTTTGTTTGATGACCTATTTAGGCGTGGATATTGCCACAGGTTCGTTGTTTGCCGGATTAGTCATCGGCTTCGGTAGTTTGTGGTTAGGGAAAAAAGTATATTGCCCGATGACGGTATTGTACATTCCGGCGTTACTTCCCATGATTCCGGGAAAGTTTGCATACAACATGGTATTTTCACTTATCATGTGTCTGCAAAATGTGAATGATCCGGATAAGCTGGACAAGTTTATGTCGATGTTCTTCTCTAATACTCTGATAGCAAGCACAGTGATTTTCATGTTGGCAGTAGGAGCTACATTCCCGATGTTCCTGTTCCCACATAGAGCCTTTTCATTAACAAGACACTAAAACGAACTTTTATGGAGATTTTTTGGAGAACAATTGCATATTATAATTCAGCTACCTGGCTGTTACAGATAGTTATCATTCTGATTGGTATTGCATTGACCGGATTGCTTATCGGCCGACCACGTCCGTGGGTGAAAATGGCGATGAAGTTCTATATGATAGGTCTGTATACGTGGATTTCTCTGGTCTACTATTATATCTACTGTGAAGAGCGTAGTTATAATGGAGTAATGGCTATGTTTTGGGGTGTGATGGCTATCATTTGGATATGGGATGCGATTACGGGATATACTACCTTCGAACGTACCCACAAATATGATCTACTGTCTTATGTGCTGTTAGCAATGCCTTTTATATATCCTTTGGTTTCATTGGCACGCGGACTTTCATTCCCAGAAATGACTTCTCCGGTCATGCCTTGTTCGGTAGTGGTGTTTACCATCGGATTGTTATTGCTGTTTGCGCAAAAGATCAATATGTTTTTGGTATTGTTCCTTTGCCATTGGTCACTGATCGGATTATCCAAAACTTATTTCTTTCAGATTCCGGAAGATTTCTTATTGGCAAGTGCCACGATCCCCGGCCTGTATCTTTTCTTTAGGGAATATTTCCTGAATAATCTGCATGCCGACACCAAGCCGAAAGCAAAATATATCAATTGGCTGTTGATAAGCGTTTGCGTCGGACTGGCCGTGTTGCTGACTACTACCATGTTTTTGGAATTGGTTCCGAAGGGTTAATCCGGCCACATAGAAGATATTCAAATCAAAAAAAGAGGCCGTTCAAAAAAGCCTTGATTTTACAAAATCGTCCTTACTACGATAGGTTGTAGTAAGGACGATTTTTCTTTTAGGAACTTTGAGAACAGTTTCTTTTATATATCGTATCGTTTACTTAATTGCGTAGAATATCCGTAAGGCATACTGCATCACTGCATCAGGCAACCATTTTTTGCTCTTCGCAAACAATACCTGTATCCATGGACCTACTTTCGTCCGAAAAGGAGGATTGGTACGTTCCACTATCTTACAGATGGCAGCACCCAACTTCCGCGGATGGCATCCATTACGTTCTTCCTTTTCTATAATGTCCAATGATTTCAGAAAACTTTCTCCGTAATCGGCATCCAGTCTTGTCTGTTCGGAGATATTCCGGTTATCAGTAAATCCGGTGTTAAAGTCTCCCGGTTCTACTACACAAACCTTTATATGGAACGGATGAACCTCTAAAGCCAATGCTTCGCTATATCCCTCCACAGCAAATTTCGAAGCAGAATAAAATCCCTGATAGGGGATTCCCATTACACCACCGATAGAGCTGATATTGATAATCTTTCCTTTTCGCGCCTTTCGCATAGATGGCAAAACAGCTTTACACATATTCACTACACCGAAGAAGTTTGTATTCATTTGTATATTCACTTCTTCTTCAGTGGCAAGTTCCAATGCGCCGCCGATACCTATTCCAGCATTATTAATCAATACATCAATCCGTCCCTGCTCCGATAGAATCCGCTCTACGGCCTGACAAACGGAAAGGAAATTGGTAACATCGACAACAAGCATCTTTACTTGATTCATGTCTTCGGAAGGTTTCCGGCTTGTTCCATAAACGATGTGCCCTCGTTCCGATAACATTTGAGCGGTAATCTTGCCGAATCCGGAAGATGCTCCGGTGATAAGTATGACTTGTGGTTGCATATTTCTTGTATTTCCAGCAAATATAAAGAGAATATCCGAATGTTTAGTTTCATAACATGCAATTCCTATATAGAAGCAATAAAAGTGGAGGCATACGCTGGTTAAAAGTAATTAAAATCAATTCAGATAAAGAGTGTATGATTGCAATATCCTCTTTTTTATTACTTCTTTTGTATATGTTTAAATCTAATAAATGCACAAACTAAAATTTTAGATGATGAAGAAATGTATTTTTACACTCTGTTTGATTATGGTTTCAGGATTTCTTTCAGCTCAATCTGTAGATCGTAAAATCCCCCTTCAAAAGGGAAAGAGTAGGCATTTGTATGCTAATCTCATCTTGCAAAATAAACTTCCAGTGAGGGGAATGATAGAATCCGGTGTCCCTATCTTGGTTATGGATAGCACCTTTGTATTTAATCATTTAGACGACTTAAACATTTCATTGGTTGAATCAAAAGCAACTTTGAATTTAGCGGGAAACAAGTATAAATGTACACATATAACCAATGATACAATTTTTGTAAATGGTCTATTTTATAAAGGCAAAACTGTCATTGCTAATATAGCTTCTAAAAAGATAGATATTATGTATCCCATTCATCTTTTTGGAGATCTAAACGATGCTAATAGCAAGATTATGGAACTAAATATTTCATCTAAATACATGATGCCACTGACCCGACAAGAATTGGAACTGAAAAAAAGTAAATATAAGAAATACCCCATGAGGAATGATGGATATGGAAATATGTATGCAATCGATTCTGAATTAAAAGTAGCTTCCAATTCTAAATATTATTACTCTCTCGAGGGAGATTTTCTATTAGACCTAGGAAACGCTTCATTTCTATTTCTCCTGGAACAACACCCTGCCTATAAAGAGTTTATCGATAATTCTAATATAGAACTTCGGCAAGGGAACGATAGTCAGGGAAGAAAGATGCCAGTGAAGGCATTTCTAGCAAAAAAATGCTATATGGCTGATGTGCCTTTTTATGATGTAACTATAGCAATAACCCCACAACTTCCCAAGTTTACTACAGTGGGGGGGTTAGGATTGAAGTTTTTTGAAGAATTTAATGTAATATTTGATTTTGGCGAAAAGATTCTCTACCTGAAATAAAATAGAGAGAAAATCAGTATATATGATAGTAACATGAGTATGATACTATCATATATACACTATAAAAATTAGTAATCAATATGATTATTTCTCTAAGAGAGCAGTCATTTTCTCCCGCCAATCTTCACCATTCTTCGGCTGGAACGTTTCAAATCCCAGTTCTTGCCGATTTGGATATTAGAGACGCCGTCATCTACAAATAAAGTTTCAGAAGGAATAATATTGCAATCGTTCACCATATAATCGAATATTTCCGGTGCAGGTTTCGTGTGACCGACTTGATAAGACAAATATAGTTTGTCACAATAATCATTCAACGGCTTTTTCTTCGATGAGAAATCGGGGCTGCATGCCCACGACATAACAAAAGGATTGGTATTACTTAAAATATACACATGATAGGACTTTCTCAATTCCAATATATAATCGAGTTTATTTAGATTCACTTCATTGAAAAAGCCCAGCCATGCCTGTTTGGTTTCCTCCATCGTCAATGGACGGCCACATAAATCCCCCAGTTGTTTCCGAAACTCATCTGCGCTTAGCTTTCCTTCTTCCAGTTCTTGAAAGATGCCGGTCTGGTGATATTTATCCAGCCGGGTATCAGCATCTGCCAGTCCCAGTTTGATAAATGCCTGAACCGCTTTGTCACGATCAATATCTACAATCACTCCTCCAAAATCAAATACAATGTTTTTAATCATGATATATACAATTTTTGTTTGCTACAAAGATACGGCTTATCTTCTTAATTAATAGCCCGTCATCGCTTGATATTTGTCAAAAAAACATAGTGACGCTATCCTGTCAGGATAGTGACGCCATTTAGCAAGGATAGTGTCACTATAAGAACAGGATAGCGTCACTATATTTTGTGTAACTTATAGAAGCATAAATGCCGATTATTTTTTATATTTGCAAATCCAATCAATCCTTTGCAAAGACAAAAATAGAGTTATGAATAATCTTCGAATTTTATTGTATATGATGCTCCTTTCACTAGCTGCCTGCCATCCGGAAGGAACAAGCGTGAAGCAAGGGCTGGACAAGGCTGCGCAACTGATGGAGCAGGACCCTGATACAGCATCCATTATTCTTGAGACTATTCAGTCAAGCCAAATGAATGAAGCTCAACTGGCAGAGTATAATTTATTGTGTACCCAGCTCAACGAGGATAAAAACATTCCTCATTCCTCTGATAAGCAGATTAGGCAGGCGGCATCTTATTATGAGAAACACGGTGATGAATATCAAAAATCTAAAGCATATTATTATCTTGCTTGTGTAGAAAGTGATTTGGAACAGAAAGAGAATGCAGAGATCCACTTTAAGGAGGCAATCAAACTTGCCAAAGAAACAGAGGAATACGATCATCTGGCAAAAATATGCAAACGATGTAGTCTTTATTATCAGAAATATGGTAACTTTGATGAAGCACTGGAAATGGAAAGAAAGGCATACGCCAGTCAGTTGATATTAAATGATAACAAAAGTGATTCTTCGGTCATTCTGTCTTCTGCTTTAGGTATGTTTGGTGTGATGTCTTTGTTGCTTGGACTACTCTGGAAGAAAAACCGGCACGCACTTTCCCAACTGAATCTTTTCAAAGAGGAAATACTGAAGAAAGATGTCGAATCGGATAAGCTGATGTTGCGATGTAATCATCTCGAAGAGAAGTATCAGTCTCTTCAGTTACATATCTATGAAAGTTCTCCGGTTGTCTCAAAAGTACGGCAATTTAAGGAACGGAATGTTTTGTCTTCTAAAATCCCTTCTTTCTCCGAGAAAGACTGGACAGAGTTGCTGCGACTTCAAGAGAATGTCTATGGACTTGTTTCTAAATTGAAAGGGATAAGTCCAAAACTCACGGAAGAAGATTTAAGGGTATGTGCTTTTCTACGGGAAGGAGTTCAACCGGCTTATTTTGCTGATTTAATGAAACTTACTACCGAAACACTAACACGAAGAATTTCCAGAATAAAAACGGAGAAACTGATGCTGATAAACTCGAAAGAATCATTGGAAGATATTATTAAATCACTGGGGACTTCACCACTTTAACGGAGAAATTTATTTCAGTGCAGAAATGAATGAAAGTTTTGTCTACTATAAAGTTGAAAAAACATAAAACATCTGCCACCTGCAACGAAAAGCGTGTAATATACTAGTTGACAAATAGTTGGAGCGTTGCAGATACCTGCGGCAGATAGGTTGCAGATAAAGTGTAGTGTACTGAATAAGTTGACACTTCTCAAATTCGAAATTCACATGGAAGAATTAAAAAAGAAGTACACTCCTTACACAGAATCTGAACGAATGTCGTATATTCGTGAGTATTTATCGACTTCCGAAACGAAGTATCAGTTTGCCAAGCGTACGGGTATTTGCCGTCGTTTGCTGATTCTTTGGCTTGATAAGTATCATATAAATGATAAAGTTATGAGTACAGAACAACCCTCTTTAAGAAAAGACTCTGATGAGTCTCTCAATGAACTGGAGAAAGAACTCGCTGCATTGCGTGCCGAAAATCGCAAGCTTCAACGTGCTCTTCAGGAAGAAAGTCTTCGTCATGAAGCTTGTGAGGAATTGATTAATCTTGCGGAGTCAACCTATCACATCAAGGTTCGAAAAAACTCCGATGCCAAGTAATCGACACCTTGTCACAGGGAACTCTGCCCTTCATATGCGCGGCAGTCTGCAGTTCCTCTGTGATTACTTCGGCATAACCAGACAAGGTTATTATAAGCATGTCAACAGAAAAATGGAAATAGACATCCTCACATCAAGCATTGTGTTGTATTGTAATGAGTTACGTAAACTTATGCCCAAGGCTGGTATGCGTGAACTCTATGCATGCTGCCTTCGCAAGTTTGGTGTCAGGATGGTCATTGGACGTGATCAATGCTATAATATTTTCGTGCCAATGGTCCTTTGTCAACGTGTCAGACGTGTGAGGCCAAAGACAACAAATTCCAATCATAATTATTACATTTATCCAGACCTGCTGAATGTCACGCCTAAATTTGTAGCTGACACATTCGGTTCAATGGTTGTAGCGGACATAACCTATGTTGCCACGTGCCAGGGATGGGCTTACCTGTCCCTTCTTACCGATGCGGGCAGTCGGGCCATAGTCGGATATGCCCTGTGCAAAACACTCGAAGCGGAAGGTCCTTTAAAGGCACTGAGGATGGCTATGGACTTTTACAACAGATACAATGTTGATTTGAATAATCTGATACACCATTCTGACCGGGGAGTGCAATACTGCTCAAACCTGTATGTAGGTATGCTCAAGAAACATCATATTAATATCAGTATGACTCAGTGTGGGGATCCGCTACATAATGCTCTGGCTGAACGGATGAATAACACGATCAAGAATGGGTGGCTTTTTGACTGTACAGATGACAGCTTTGAACAATTGGATAAACGTATAGCCGATGCCATATATGCATACAATTATGTTAGACCGCATCAAGGCATACAAATGAGAACTCCGATGGAATATATTCGTAAATGCAGTGGAAAGGTAGCTGAAGTCCCGCTCGTCGGGACGGGTACTCCCGCCCCTTGCCGCTAGGGCGATCCCCGAGCGAAGAGTTTTGTTATTTAATGAAAGTTTACAGCCCGAAGTCTTGCACTTATAAGAGAAGATACATAATTTTGCAAAATATCTAAAATGACAACTTATACAGGAACTACAAAGGGACAAGTAAACTTATTTAGGTTTTAAAAAATATTGAGTAAACGAACTTAGGTATAACAAGCGAAGTTGTCAACTAAATCCAGTACAGTACAGCTCTATGGATAATTTGTAGTGTCCCTACGGAGAAACGACAGTATCCTTACGTAGAAACTGTAGTGTCCTGCCTTGGGAACTCTCGTTTCCTACCGTGGAAACTGTAGTTTCTAATGCAGGAAACGACAATTCCCCGCTTGGATACAGGAAGTTATGTATTCAAATAAACTTTTGCCCTCCTGGAGAATCAGCCTATGTAAAGTTTATACTGTGTTGCAGATAAAGTATCTGCAACCTATCTGCCGCAGGTATCTGCAACGTTCCAACTATTTATCAATTAGCACATTACACGCTTTTCGTTGCAGGTGGCAGATGTTTTTACGTTTTTCAACTTTATAGTAGAGGATTACGCATCACAATTATGCTCAAAACCGTAAGTCATAAATAAAATTCACCTCTGTGCCCTCTGTGTCCTCTGTGGTGAAAACCCGTGCAGAAATAAGCTAAAACTGAAGAAACAATGAAATTACAGAATAAATAAATTTCCCCTATATATATGCTGTCTGCTTTTGTCTGTATTTAGACTTCCATTAAGTTTGAATATCAACAAATTACGGAATCATCCTGTCCGTATCTGTCCGGTTAAAAACACTTATCATATATGCATGTTCTGTAACTTTGCAAACAAAAAAATGACAGAACAATGAGTTACTTATTATTTAAAAGAGGAAACGATTTAGGAGGTTGGATTGTCTTTCTGATAGCAGCTTTTGTGTATGGAATGACTATTGAACCTACCGCAAGTTTTTGGGATTGTCCCGAATTTATTTCGTGTGCCGAAAAGCTACAAGTAGGTCATCCACCGGGAGCACCTTTCTATATGCTTGTCGGGAATCTATTCACCCAGTTTGCATCCGATGCTTCGCAGGTATCGCGCATGGTCAACTTTTTAAATGCACTGTTAAGTGCAGGGTGTATTTTGTTTCTTTTTTGGAGTATTACCCGATTGGTGCGAAGCATACTTACGGATGATGCACGGAAGCTATCAACGACCGACGTAATTATCATTTTAGGAGCAGGGTTTGTAGGAGCTTTGGCTTACACCTTCAGCGATACATTCTGGTTCAGTGCGGTAGAGGGTGAAGTATATGCCTTCTCTTCCTTCCTCACAGCTTTGGTTTTTTGGATGATTCTTCGCTGGCAGGACGAAGCAGATTCAATATCCGGCGACCGCTGGATTATCCTGATAGCCTATATTATAGGACTTTCCATCGGAGTACACCTGCTCAATCTGCTTTGTATTCCTGCTATTGTATTGGTGTTCTATTACCGGAAATACCAAGCTGTATCACTCAAGGGAGTGATCGGAACGATTGCGCTGTCCGGTCTTCTTATTGTATTGATTCTCTTTGTTTATATACCCGGAATGGCTGATATGGGAGGATGGTTCGAGCTATTCTTCGTCAATGTATTGGGATTTCCTTTCCAAACAGGATTAATCATTTTTCTGACTTTAGTCCTGTCTTTGTTGATAGGAGCCATCTACCGATTCAGAAAACGCATAGTACATACCGGTTTATGGTGCCTGCTCATGCTCACCATAGGATATACCACTTATGCGGTCATATTGATTCGTGCCAATGCCAATACACCGCTTAATGAAAATGCACCGGATCATATTTTCACGCTCAAAAGCTACCTGAATCGCGAACAGTATGAAAGTGCCCCTTTACTTTACGGAAGAACCTACGCTTCCGAACCGGAGTATGTGCCCGAAGGAGATTATTACAAAGTGAAAACAGAAAAGGTAGTGCCATATATCGACAAGATAAAGAAGAAGGCAAGTATAAAATCATCGGCTATAAAGAAAATGTGTATTACACTCAAAATATGTTGTTTCCGCGAATGTGGAATGATCGTTTGGCTGCTTCTTATAAAGGATGGTCGGGAAGCACGAATGATGTACCCACACAAAAAGAGAACCTGACTTATTTCATTACATACCAACTCAACTACATGTATGTACGTTATTTCCTATGGAATTTTGTCGGACGGCAGAATGATATTCAAGGAAGCGGTGAACCGGAACACGGCAACTGGATTACCGGAATTTCCTGGCTTGATAATCTGCGCTTGGGGGATCAGAAGCTTTTACCGGAATCTTTGCAGCAGAATAAAGGCCACAATGTTTTCTATGGCTTGCCGTTTTTATTAGGACTACTTGGTATCTATTGGCAATGGGCACGTGGGAAGAAAGGCAAGCAACAATTCAGTGTCTTGTTTTTCCTTTTCTTTATGACCGGATTGGCGATTGTGCTCTATCTGAATCAGACTCCCGGACAACCTCGCGAACGGGATTATGCGTATGCAGGTTCGTTCTATGCCTTCGCTATCTGGATCGGGATGGGAGCTGCCGGATGCTGTGATATGCTTCGTCGGAAGCACTTTAAAGTTCTCCCGGTCAGCTTACTCATGCTACTTTGCCTACTCATCCCCGTACAAATGGCAAGCCAGACTTGGGACGATCACGACCGGAGCAACCGGTATACTTGCCGTGACTTTGGGGCTAATTATCTAATGACGCTTCCCGATACAGGAAATCCGATTATATTCTGTAACGGAGACAATGATACGTTCCCTTTATGGTATAATCAGGACACGGAAGAGGTACGCAGAGATGCACGCATCTGCAACTTAAGTTATGCGCAAACCGACTGGTATATTTATCAGCAACAATGTCCTCTATACAATGCTCCCGGACTACCGATCAGCTGGGAACAAAATCAATATCAAGAGGGAAAGAACGAATATGTAGCCGTTCGTCCGGAGTTGAAAAAACAAATAGAAGAATTGTATCAAAAGCATCCCGAAGAAGCCCGTGACAGTTTTGGAGATGATCCGTATGAGATAAAGAATATCTTGAAACATTGGGTATTTGCAGAGAAGCAGGAGTTTCATGTGATACCTACCGATACAATAAACATTCATATCGATAAGGATGCAGTGCTTCGTTCGGGAATGATGCTACCTAAAGCCATTCGTCATTTAAAAGGAGAAGAATTGAAAAATGCGATGCCGGATAAACTATCTATTTCTCTGAAAGATATACGTCTGCTGACTAAAGTAGATTTGCTCATACTTGAAATATTGGCTAACTGCAACTGGGAACGTCCGTTATATATGGCTATCTCGGTGGGAAATGCCACTAAATTGAAGTTTGATGATTACTTTGTCCAGGAAGGATTGGCATTCCGGTTTACCCCGTTTAATTATAAAAAATGGGGAGACGCGGAAGGGGACAATGGATATGCAATAGATACGGAGAAATTCTACGAGAATGTGATGAACAGATATAAATATGGAGGATTAGATACTCCCGGACTTTATCTGGACGAAACGACTATGCGCATCTGCTACTCCCACCGAAGACTCTTTGCCCAACTGGCTAAAGAACTGGTGAAACAAGGAGATAATGCCCGTGCCCAAAAAGTATTAGCGTATGCGGAACAAGCTATTCCGGCGTATAATGTACCTCAAGTATACGAAAGTGGTTCGTATGAGATAGCCACAGCTTATGCCTCCATAGGAGAAAGCGGGAAAGCGATCACTTTATTGAATGATCTGATAGCAGAATCGAGAGATTATATCGACTGGGCTTTCTCGCTGGGAGATAGCCGGATAGCGATGGTTCAACGAGATTGCCTGTATAAGTTCTGGCAGTGGAATCAGTGTAATGAATTACTGAAAGATATGGATAAAGAGAGGTATAAACAGAGTAATCAGCAGTTTGAAGAGAAATACATGCGACTCGCTCAACTAATGAATTATCAAAACTAAACTCAAGAAAGATGAAAACGAAAATAGTAAAAGAGAAAGAACAGGAAACTGTATTAAGCAAAAAAAATTACATCATTTTAATAATCGGTTCGATATTGATTATCGCAGGATATATATTGATGAGCGGCGAGGGGAGTACCCTTGCCGCCTATCATCCCGATATATTTAGCCGAACACGCATACGTATTGCCCCTTTAGTCTGTTTGTTAGGCTATCTGCTGAATGTATTTGGTATTCTTTACCGGCCATTAAAATAAAATAAATCCTTCTAATATCATTAATATTTCAAAAAAGAGCATTCATATAAGATAAATTATTGTTTCTTTTGTCCTAATGAAATGAAAGTTGGGAAATAGTATGAGTAATAACATTGATATAAAAACGCTGGTTTCAGGATGGGAATCACAAGGCCTTTGAGACTATTTTTATAGCATACTACAACAAAACCAAAACATTCATTGACGGATATATAAAATCGGAGCCCGATGCGGAAGAACTGACAGAGGATTTATTTGTTAATCTTTGGATCAATCGTCATTCCATTGATACATCCAAATCATTCAATTCTTATTTGCACACCATTGCAAGAAATGCAGCCATCAACTTCCTGAAACATAAATATGTGTGCGATGCCTATCTTAACAACAACCAAGATACAGAATATAGCTCTACTTCCGAAGAAGACCTTATTGCCAAGGAACTGGAAATGCTGATTGACAAACTTGTCGGGGGAATGCCCGAACAACGGAGAATGATTTATACATTGAGCCGTAACGAAGGATTATCCAATGCCGAAATTGCCGAACGCCTAAATACTACCAAAAGAAATGTTGAAAGCCAGTTAAGCCTTGCTTTGAAAGAAATACGGAAGGTGATTTCATGTTTTTTGGTATCATTGTTATAGGATCATTTTCGTCTTCATCCTGCTTTTTTCAAAAAAATATTCATTTTCTTATTGAGCTTTTTGCCACCAAACTGTATATATAGTAAAGTGCAGCAAAAATGAAGAAAAGTAATATCAGTAAAATCATCAAAATGTTCCTCTCCGCCCGTTTTCCATCCGAAACGGAAGAAAAAGTGCAGAAGTGGATCATCAAAGATAAAAATCAGCAGGCGAAAGCTAAGGCTTCACTGGATTTTTGGAATGAATTGGACGTAGAAGCCGATTCGAATACTTATGCTTCATTGGAACGGGTAAATTTAAGAACGGGATATAATAAGGAGCATCTCACCAACATAGTTTCTTATCAGAAATTTGCCCGTATTGCCGCCGTTATTATTCCTTTGTTTTTATTTGCAGGAGGAATGTTCTACTATCTTTCTCCCCAAAACGAAATGATAGAAGTATCCGTTGCCTACGGAGAACAGAAACGCCTGATCTTACCAGACAGTTCGGAAGTATGGTTGAACGCGGGAAGTACCATTTTATACCCGGAAACTTTTGCCAAAGATAAACGCTTGGTCATGCTTGACGGCGAAGCTTATTTCTCTGTCAAAAAAGATACCGCAAGTCCTTTTATTGTAGAAGCATCCCAACTTTCGGTGAAAGTGCTCGGAACCAGATTCAACGTGAAAGCCTATCCTAATGATGAGAAAATAACTACTACATTGACTAGCGGTAAGGTGGAAGTGAGCGTTCAGTCCCAACCTCCCCATATACTAAAACCCAATGAGCAGCTTACATACGACAAAAAATCATCAGACATCCATATATCAGTGATAGATACGAATGATACAAACTGCTGGATGGTGGGAAAACTGGTCTTTACCAATGCCAGTGCCGGAGAAATATTCCGAACCCTGGAAAGGCACTACAACACCACGATTGATAATACAGCAACTATCCCCGCATCGAAACGATATACAGTCAAGTTTCTGAAAGATGAAAGCCTGGATGAAATACTGAATATATTGAAAGATATAATCGGTTTTGATTATCAGCAGTATGAAAAGAAAATAGTAGTAACCCAACCATAAAAAAGAAACAGCCTATGAATAAAAAGAACCGGGAAGTAGCTTGAGACCCTCTTCCCAGTTCTGAAATGTCTACCCTCATTCAACCAGTGACGTAAAATGAAGTATCAACATACAAATATAGAATAATGAATCGAATAAATACGAAGAAAAGAGCAGGTAAGCTCGCCATTTTTTTATTTTTTACTTTTCTCTCTCTCTCAACTGTTTCACAGAATAAAGAAAAAAAGATTACCATACAAAATAAGAAGATCTCATTAAAAGAGGCTTTTGCACAAATAGAGACACAAACCGGATATAGCATCGCTTATGAACAATCGAAGCTGGATATCGAAAAGAAGCACTCTTTATCTCTCAAAAATGTAACTGTCGACAAAGCCATGACCCAACTATTGAAAGGAACGGGATATGCATACAAGATAAAAGGATATCATATTATTATCTCTTTGCAGGATAACAAGCAAAAGCCCGCCAACAATGATACACAAAAACTGACTCAAACCATAAGAGGAATTGTTATCGATTCCAAAACCAATGTTCCGATAGAATATGCCTCCGTCTGTATAACAGAAGATCCCTCGCGGGGAGGTTCAACTGACGAACGGGGAAATTTCCGGATTAATAATGTCCCGGTAGGGCGTTATAATATTCAGGCAACTTTTATGGGGTATCGCTCAAGTATCATCACCGAAGTATCTGTTACTTCTTCCAAAGAAGTATTTATAGAGATTCCAATGGATGAAAATGTACAGGATTTGGCAGAAGTGCTTGTCAAACCGGAAATAAAAAAAGACCGGACTGTCAACCCGATGGCCATCACAGGAGGTCGTATGATTAGTATCGAAGAAGCGTCACGATTTGCCAATGGCTTTGACGACCCTGCACGGTTGAGTTCTGCATTTGCAGGAGTAGCGGGAGATGTCGGCACCAATGCAGTTGCCATCCGGGGAAACGCTCCACAATTTACCCAATGGAGACTGGAGGGAATTGAAATACCTAATCCTACCCATTTTGCCGATTTATCAGGTTTGGGCGGAGGATTCCTGTCCGGTTTGAGTACGCAAGTCATCGGCAACTCCGATTTCTACAACGGAGCTTTCCCTGCGGAATACAGCAATGCCTTATCAGGAGTTTTCGATATGCATCTGCGAAATGGCAATAATCAGAAGTACGAACACGCTTTTCAAGTCGGACTCATGGGGATAGATTTGGCTTCGGAAGGCCCTATCAATAAAAAGCGGGGAAGTTCCTACCTGATTAATTACCGTTTTTCCACTACCTCGCTGGCGTCGGGCAATGACATCAACCTGAAATATCAGGATTTAGCTTTCAAACTGAATTTCCCCACACGTAAAGCCGGAACCTTTTCAATCTGGGGATTAGGATTGCTCGACAGGAACAAGGCGGAGGTTTTGGATCGTTCCGAATGGGAAACAATGGGAGACCGGTCGTCGGGATATAATAAACTGGAAAAACTGGCAGGTGGCTTAGCGCACAAATATGTACTGGATGAAAATACTTATATCTGTTCTTCTCTATCCGCTACCTATTCCAAAGACCGTTCATTGGCGGACTTACATACCGACGACGCTATTATTAATGTAGCAGATATTCAGAATAGCAGATGGAATTTAGTATTCAATTCATATCTGAATAAGAAATTCAGTCCGAGGCATACCAACAGAACAGGGATTACCATTACGGAACTTAAATATGATCTTGATTACAAAGTCAGCCCTTATTTGGGATTAAACAAACCTATGGAACAAATATCGAAAGGCAGTGGAGAAAGTACAGTCCTCTCGGCATATAGTAGTTCCGTAATAAACTTGAGCAACAATCTGACAACTAGTTTAGGGGTTACCGGACAATATTTTACTTTAAACAAGAATTGGTCGATAGAACCGAGAGTTGCCCTTAAATGGAAAATAAATCCTGCACATTCTTTAGCAGCAGCTTACGGCTTGCATAGCCGCCGGGAAAGGCTCGACTATTACTTTGTTGAACAGATAATCAATGGTAAAAAGGAATCAAACCGGTACCTGGACTTCTCAAAGGCACATCATTTCGGATTCACTTATGACTGGAATATCAATCAGAGCCTACATCTGAAAATAGAACCCTATTATCAATACTTGTTCCACATACCGGTTGAGGAAAACTCCTCCTTTTCTATTATCAATTATGAAGAATTCTATTTAGACCGCATATTGACAAACACCGGAATAGCCAAAAACTATGGAATAGATATAACACTGGAACAATACATGAAAAACGGCTTCTACTATATGATTACAGCTTCATTATTCAAATCGAAATATAGGGGAGGAGACCGTATCTGGCGAAATACGAGACTGGATAAAAGTTTTTTAGTGAACCTGCTCGCCGGAAAAGAATGGATGGTTGGCAGACTCAAACAGAATGTATTAAGTGTAAACGGCCGTCTGTTCTTTCAGGGAGGAGGACGCTATACACCTGTGGATGAAGGAAAAAGTCAGGAAGAAAAAGACATCGTCTTTGACGAGAGCAAAGCCTATACTAAACGATTCAATCCATCTATAAACGGTGATGTTTCCATCAGCTTCCGGATCAATAAGAAAAGAGTATCCCACGAGTTTTCTCTGAAAATACTGAATGTGGGTATGCGCACCGGAATGCATTTCTATCAATACAATGAAAGAACAAGCGTAGTAGAAGAAAAAGACGGAGTGGGGCTGATTCCGAACATCAGCTACAAAATTTATTTCTAAATAACTGAACAAGAAAAGGGTTTGTTCACACAATAGACTGACACCCAACAGGCAACTGCTTTCAGTAATTATGGTATAACAATCTGTAATATATATACTAATAAGCTCTCTGAATACCTGTATATTTGCTGCGTGAAATAATTTAGTTATGAATTATATGCGTATCATATTCAAGAAATTCAAAGCACGTATGATTGTAGGATGTATATTAGCTGTAATAGCATTACTGGCGGTGTCAGTCATTGTTTTATCAATCAAGCCAGTTTCGGCAGAACTCCCCGTGGGGAACGGCTGGAAAGAGTCATGAAATCTCCTAATTACAGAAACGGAGAATTTAAAAATCAGCATGAAACTCTATTGATGACTTCCGACAGGGGACGTTTTAGCGGAATCTGGGAGTTCATTTTCAGAAAGATAGACGGTTTGCGCCCCGAACAGGCTGTCAAAGCAATAAAAACGGATTTACGCAAGATTGGCCGTAATGAAGAAATATTGGTATGGTTCGGACATTCATCTTACCTGATTCAAACGGGAGGAAAGCGAATATTGGTTGACCCGGTATTTTGTATGCCTTCTCCCGTATCTTTTGTCAACAAGCCATTCAAAGGTACGGAACTTTATACACCGGATGATATGCCGGACATTGATTATCTCGTGATTAGTCACGATCATTGGGATCATTTGGATTACAACACAGTCAAAAAATTAAAAGACCGGATTGGAGCAGTGATTTGTCCGTTGGGTGTTGGCGAACATTTCGAATATTGGGGATTTGATAAAGAGCGTCTGATAGAACTTGACTGGAATGAAGACGCAAACCTCGCTCCGGGCTTTATGATACATTGTTTGCCTGCCCGTCATTTCTCCGGTCGCAGACTTACTGCCAACCAGTCACTTTGGGCTTCTTTCCTGCTAGAAGCTCCTTCACAAAAGATATACATTGGCGGAGACGGAGGATATGATACGCATTATGCAGAAATAGGCAACCGGTTCCCCGGCATCGACCTCGCAATTCTTGAAAACGGGCAATACAACGAAGAGTGGAGCTTAATTCATCTGATGCCCCAATATATGGCACAGACGGCCAGAGATTTAAAAGCGAAAAGAGTTCTGACCGTACATCATTCTAAATATGCGTTGGCCAAACATCGTTGGGATGAACCTCTCAAAAATGCAGAAGAGATGAAGAATAAAGATTCTCTGAATGTATTGATTCCGGAGATTGGAGAGGTCGTGGCATTAGAAAAATAGTGCTTTACCCAATCGGCTAAAGGTTTTCCCGTCTGTTATCAGTGAAATTGGTAAAACATTCTGTAATTTGTATAGTTGAAAAACAAATTTCCCTGATTAACTTTGCAAAGTTGAAATATAGATGGTTCAATCCTGACAGTTTTAGACATTTAGATATAACTACTATAAATTGAAAATTAATTAGTTTATGCTACGTACTATCAGACTTACAACCGCCATTGTGTGCTTTACACTTATTACCCTGCTCTTTCTCGACTTCACGGGTACATTGCACACATGGTTCGGATGGTTGGCGAAAATTCAATTTCTGCCGGCTTTATTAGCCTTGAACATAGGTGTCGTATTGTTTTTAGTTGTACTTACATTCCTGTTCGGACGTATCTACTGCTCTGTTATTTGTCCGTTGGGAGTGTTTCAGGACATTGTTTCGTGGGTATCCGGCAAACAAAAGAAAAACCGGTTCCGTTATTCACCAGCAATGAAATGGTTGCGGTATGGCGTTTTAGGAGTATTCATTATTATGATGGTTGCAGGATTGAACTCTTTGGCTATCTTGCTGGCACCGTATAGTGCTTATGGCCGGATAGCTTCCAGTCTTTTTGCACCGGTCTGGCAATGGGGAAACAACCTGTTGGCGTACTTCGCCGAACGAATGGATAGTTATGCTTTTTATGAGGTAGATGTATGGATAAAGAGTCTTTCGACGATGCTGATTGCCATTGTTACCCTTGTTGTTCTTTTCATTCTGGCGTGGCGCAACGGACGAACCTATTGTAATACGATCTGCCCCGTAGGTACTGTATTAGGGTTTATATCCAAATATGCGATATTCAAACCGGTAATTGATACTTCCAAATGCAATAGTTGCGGTTTGTGTGCCCGCAATTGCAAAGCATCGTGTATTAATCCGAAAGCTCATGAAATAGATTATAGCCGTTGTGTGACTTGTATGGATTGCATCGGAAAGTGTAAGCATGGAGCCATTACATACACAAGACGGAAACCTAAGAACGAAATAGCTACGAGCGAAGATACGAAAGCAAAGTCTGTCACTACTGAACAGGTAGACAATGCCCGTCGTAGCTTCCTTTCAGCATCGGCCATTTTTGCAACAACTTCTGTACTGAAAGCACAAGAGAAAAAAGTAGACGGAGGATTGGCTACTATCGAAGATAAAAAGATTCCCCAAAGAGAAAACCCTATCTATCCTCCCGGTGCTTTAAGCGCACGCAATTTCACTCAACATTGCACAGCCTGCCAATTATGTGTCTCTGTTTGTCCCAACCAGGTATTGCGCCCATCGGACAACCTATTGACATTGATGCAACCGGAAATATCATACGAACGTGGATATTGCCGTCCCGAATGTACTAAATGTTCGGAAGTTTGTCCTGCCGGTGCTATTCATCTCACCAGTCTTGCCGAGAAATCAGCTATTCAGATCGGACATGCCGTATGGATTAAAGAGAACTGTGTACCTTTGACAGATGGAATGGAATGTGGCAACTGTGCCCGCCATTGTCCGACAGGTGCCATACAGATGGTAGCTTCCGATCCTGAAAAAACAGATTCTCCAAAGATTCCGGTAGTAAATGTAGAAAAATGTATCGGTTGTGGGGCGTGTGAGAACCTTTGTCCGTCCCGTCCTTTCAGCGCCATTTATGTGACAGGACATCAGATGCATAGAATTATTTGATCTAAATCAGTATAAGATTATGGAAGATAAAAATAAGAAAGATATAAATAGAAGAGATTTTATTAAGATTGTAGGTATCAGTGCAGCCACATCGACAGGTCTGTTATACGGATGCTCTTCAAAGGGGACTACTTCTGCAAGTAGCGCAACAGGAGAAGGAGAGGTGCCCACCGATAAAATGACTTACCGCACATCTCCAACCACCGGTGACCGCGTGTCACTTTTAGGATACGGCTGTATGCGTTGCAGCTCAAACCTGCTCCCGATGGTAATGGTGAAGTTATCGACCAGGATGCCGTAAACGGATTGGTAGATTATGCAATCGCTCATGGAGTGAACTATTTCGATACATCTCCGGCATATGTACAAGGCTTTTCCGAAAAGGCAACAGGTATTGCATTGAGTCGCCATCCCCGTGATAAATATTACATCGCTACCAAATTGTCTAATTTCTCTCCTGATACGTGGTCTCGCGAAGCCTCACTCAAAATGTACCACAAATCATTCACGGAGCTACAAGTCGACTACATTGATTATATGTTGCTCCACGGCATCGGCATGGGAGGAATGGAAGCCCTTAAAGGACGCTACCTGGATAACGGAATACTTGATTTTCTGGTTAAAGAGCGTGAAGCAGGTCGCATCCGCAATCTCGGATTCTCCTACCATGGTGACATTGAAGTATATGATTATCTGCTCTCACGACACGATGAATTTAAATGGGATTTTGTACAAATACAGCTCAATTATGTAGACTGGAAACATGCCAAAGAGACCAATACTCGAAATACGGATGCGGAATATCTCTATGGCGAACTGGCCAAACGGGGGATTCCTGCCATCATTATGGAACCACTTTTGGGAGGACGTCTATCCAAATTGAACGACAATCTGGTGGCACGTCTCAAACAACGCCGTCCGGAAAGCAGTGTCGCTTCCTGGGCTTTCCGTTTTGCCGGTTCATTCCCGGATATTCTGACTGTATTAAGCGGCATGACTTATATGGAGCATCTGCAGGATAATCTTCGCACTTATTCTCCTTTGGAGCCATTGACAGATGAAGAAAAAGAATTCCTCGAAGAAACGGCACAATTAATGCTGAAATATCCTACCATCCCTTGCAATGACTGCAAATATTGTATGCCATGTCCGTATGGTCTGGATATTCCGGCTGTCTTATTACATTATAACCGTTGTGTCAATGAAGGCAATGTCGCCAGAAGCGGACAGGATGAAAATTATGCGAAAGCCCGGCGCGCTTTTCTTGTCGGATATGACCGTAGCGTGCCCAAACTTCGACAGGCAAGCCATTGCATCGGTTGTAATCAGTGTGTGGCTCATTGCCCGCAAAATATTGATATTCCGAAAGAACTGCACCGGATCGACCAGTTTGTAGAACAATTGAAACAAGGTACTTTATAAAAGAAACGATGGAAAAATTAATCAATCTATTACATACGGGAGGATACTCCTGTACCATTGCCAACGGAGGAAAAATCCGCACTTTCACTCAACGTGGCGTAGCCGATCTCTATGATTTGCTAACACAGGAACCGGAGTTTCTTAAAGGAGCTTTGATTGCTGATAAAGTGGTTGGCAAGGGAGCTGCCGCCCTGATGATTCTGGGTGGTATAAAAGAATTATATACGGATATTATCAGTACCAAGGCTTTGGAGCTATTCCGGAAATCAGATGTGAAAGTCGATTTTGCGCAGGAAGTTGCTTTTATCTGGAACCGTAACCATACAGGAGGATGTCCTGTAGAGACAATGTGCAGTGAAGTGGAATCAGCAGAAGAAATATTACCACTGATCCGCGATTTTCTGGAAAAGATCAGAAATAAGAAGTAAAAAGAAGAAACTTGAAACACGAAATAAAGTATGAGAAGAAATACAGCTTGTTTATTCCTGTTCGGTAGCTTGCTTTCCCTCTCGGGAATGACACATACTAAAAAGGATAGCATACAGGCCGGAAGAAATTATATGATTGATGAAGTCGTAGTCACCGGAACACGTAATGAAACCGATGTGCGTCATCTTCCGATGACCATTTCCGTAGTCGGCAGGCAACAAATTGAGAAAAGATATGAGCCTTCTCTTTTGCCGTTGTTAACGGAGCAGGTACCGGGATTATTCACTACCAGTCGTGGCATCATGGGATATGGCGTATCTACCGGAGCTGCAGGTGGCATGAGCTTGCGTGGTATCGGTGGTAGTCCGACAGCGGGATTATTGGTACTGATTGACGGTCATCCCCAGTACATGGGGTTGATGGGACATCCGATAGCGGATGCTTATCAATCTATGATGGCAAAGAAAGTGGAAGTTTTACGTGGTCCTGCATCTGTACTTTATGGTTCGAATGCCATGGGTGGTGTGATTAATATTGTTACCCGTCGGCAACAGGAAGAAGGTGTGAAGACGAATATGCAAGTTGGGTACGGTTCATATAACACGTTGCAGACTGAATTTTCCAACCGTGTCAAGAAGGGACGTTTCAGTAGCGTCGTAACCGGATCATATAATCGTACAGATGGACATCGTCCCGATATGGGATTCGAGCAATATGGTGGATACGCAAAGTTAGGTTATGATATCAGTTCTTTCTGGAAAGTATGGGGAGATGTGAATGTAACCCATTTTAATGCTTCCAATCCGGGGACTATCCAAGTACCACTGATTGACAACGATTCTCGTATCACTCGTGGAATGACATCGTTCGCTTTGGAAAATCATTATGAAAAGACTTCAGGAGGTTTGAGCTTTTTCTATAACTGGGGACGGCATAAAATCAATGATGGCTATCAGATAGGAAAAGAACCGCAAAAATCACATTTCAACTCTAAAGACAAAATGCTGGGTGTATCATGGTATCAGAGTGCCACTTTCTTTACCGGTAATCGTTTGACCGTAGGATTTGATTATCAACACTTCGGAGGTGAATCATGGAACAAAGTACTGGCTACGGGTGAACATACTCCGGGAGTAGACAAGCAAATGGATGAGTTTGCCGGATACGTTGATTTCCGTCAGGATATCAGCAGTTGGTTCTCACTGGACGCAGGTATTCGTGTAGACCACCATTCACACGTAGGTACAGAATGGATTCCACAAGGCGGACTGGCTTTTCATTTACCCAAGAATGCAGAACTTAAAGCAATGGTCAGCAAAGGATACCGTAATCCAACCATTCGTGAGATGTATATGTTTCCTCCTGCCAACCCGGAATTGAAACCGGAAAAACTAATCAACTATGAACTTTCCTATTCACAACGTCTGCTGGAAGGGGCATTGTCCTACGGAATCAGCCTTTACTATATCAATGGCGACAATCTGATTATGTCAAACGGACTCTTTCCTCCATTGAATATCAATTCCGGAGAGATAGAGAATTGGGGAGTTGAAACGAATATAGGCTACCACATCAATTCACACTGGAATGTGAACGCCAATTATAGCTGGTTGCACATGGAGAATCCCGTTCTTGCTGCCCCCGAACATAAATTGTATGCAGGGGCGGACTATACTTCCGGACGTTGGAGTATATCGACTGGAGTACAATATGTGAAAGGACTTTATACTTCTGTTGTAAAGGGTAGCGAGCAACAGGATCATTTTGTTTTATGGAATCTTCGTGGGAATTATCGTGTCTGCCGTTTCGCTAACCTCTTCATAAAAGGAGAGAACCTGCTGGCACAGCGTTATGAAATAAATGCAGGTTATCCCATGCCCAAAGCTACGTTTATGGGTGGTATTAATTTGAACTTTTAAATAATAAAATGATATGGAATCAACTACTGTAAAACTCTATTCGCTGAATTACGGCAATGTGAGAACTTATCTGGCAGCCTCGTTATTCATCGTTGGCAACATCCTTTTTCCCCAATTTTTTCATCTCATACCGCAAGGAGGAATAACCTGGCTGCCTATCTATTTCTTCACACTGATCGGAGCTTATAAGTACGGATGGAAAGTCGGTCTGCTGACTGCTGTTCTTTCCCCTATTATCAACTCCTCACTTTTTGGTATGCCGATGCCGGTGGTGCTGCCTGCTATTTTATTAAAGTCCGTATTGCTCGCCATTGCTGCCGGTTGGGCCGCACAACGTTTCGGACGTATCTCCATCCCGGTATTGGTTGGCGTAGTACTTACCTATCAAGTTGTAGGGACATTGGGAGAGTGGATGTATATAGGAAATTTCTACAATGCCATTCAGGATTTCCGCATTGGAATTCCCGGAATGTGCCTGCAAGTATTCGGAGGTTATTTATTCATTAGATATTTGATTCGCAAATAACTTCCTTATCAATAACCGCTTTTCCCTGAAAAGAGTTATAAGCCTTGAAAAAGAAAGTTCTCCTCTGTTATAGATACCCATAACAGAGGAGAACTTTTTTAAATACAACGTATCTATTCGCTTTTTATTTATCAATCTTCTTCGTCATCTTCCAGTTCAGCAGAGGGATTGCCTCCTTCTTTAGCATACCTGCTCGGACTCATCTTATAGTATTTTTTGAATACTTCCCGAAAATATTTAGTTTCAGAGAATCCAACCATGTCTGAAATCTCATTAATAGCATATTCACCCTCTTTCAATAACTCGGTAGCACGTTTCAAACGCATCCCCGAATAAACTCTGTCGGAGACTGTCCCGTCAATGCTTTCAATTTACAATAGAAACTGGTACGGCTCATGCCACTTGATTCACAGAGCACATTAACGGAAAATTCAGGGTTGTTTATATTCTCATCCACGATTTTCTTTACATTTGATATAAACTTCCAATCGAGGCTGTTAGTACCGTTTGCAGATGGAACCATTGATTTCGCTTCTATATCCAGATTGGCATATCTCATGCGCAACAGTTCCCGGTTTGCCAACAGATTAGCGATATTCGCCCGTAATATTTTCACGCTGAAAGGTTTGATGAGATATTCGTCCGCACCAATCGACAGTCCATCCAGAATATTATTTTCTTCTCCCAAAGCAGTGAGCAACAACACAGGAATATGTGAAATTTCAATATCACTTTTGATAGCCACACACAATTCATCTCCCCGCATCTCTGGCATCATGATATCAGAAAGAACCAGTTCCGGCCAATATTCTTTGATAATAATCAATGCTTCCTTTCCGTTAGCGCAAGCTTGTACATTATATATAGAAGACAATGAACTGACCAGATAGGAGCGTAGCTCATCATTGTCTTCTACAACAAGAATCCGTCGTAAATTTGGATCATCTATCGTAGCGGTTGTCTTTGCCGGTACATTCGGAGCGGGCAGTACAGGAGCCAACGCCTCAAATTTAGAAGATGCTTCGTCACTGATACTTTGAGAAGTCTTATTCTTTTTCGGAAAAACAATTTTGATTGTCGTACCTTGATGTTCGACACTATCTACACTAATTTTACCTCCATGAAGGCTCACCAGTTTTCCTACCAACATTAATCCGATACCACTACCCGTCACTTTAGAGTTAATAGCATTGCTGGCACGGAAATGAAGCTTGAACAACTTACTTTGTTCACTGGCAGGAATACCTATACCTGTATCCTTGATTATCACTTTCCATGAATCATTCGTATCGGACACGGAAATGCTGACCTTTCCATTTTCCGGAGTATATTTTAGCGAGTTCGATATTATATTCTTCAAAATAGAATCCATCTTCTCCTTATCAAACGATACATTCATATAGCTGAAAGTACTCTCGTATGTATATTCAATACGCCTAATGGCAGCATAAGAAGAGAATGAATTATATATTTCATTCATATAGGTATTCAACTCATACTCGGAAACACTCATTTTAGAGGAATATACATCCGTTCGCTCAAAATTAATCAGATTGCTGACCAGTCGTAAAAGAACTTCCACATTCCTCAATGCAATGTTCGTACGAGTTATTCCATTGTCGGTAAGCGTCTCTTCTTCCAATAATTCCTCCAAAGGTGCTTTTATTAAAGTTAATGGAGTACGTATATCATGGGCCGTATTGATGAAGAACTGCGTTTTTTCATCAGATATATTCTTTTGTTTTCTTAGATTTATCACACGTAGAACAAAATAAAATCCCCCTATTACCAACAGAATATAACACAAGATAGCCCACCAACTCGACCAAAAAGGTTGCGTGATGATAATTTTCATAGCACGTTCCTGAAAAACAATGTCATGTTCTTCTCTGGATATAGCACGTACATGAAGAATATATCTACCTGGAGGCAAATTGGTAAAACGAATCAAATTATTTGCTCCCGGTTGAGTCCATTTCTCATAAAAGCCTTCTAATTTCCACGAATATAGTGCATTTCCGGGAGAATCATAATTGATTGTAGAAACTTCAAATGAAAACGTATTCTCATCATAAGCCAGCTCTAATACATCTGTCTCATCGATACTTTTCTGTAAAGGAGAATCCTTGACACCCGGATAAACAGGTTGATAAGACAGATGAAAGTCGCTAAATACCAATCTGGAGAACTTATAATCCGGGAATTTCACATTCATCGGAAGTTCAATTGCTCCATCCGTACTACCGAATACAAAGTTTTTATTTTTACGCACCGTTCCTGCCGCTGCGTTAAAGTATGCAGGCAACAAGCCTTCTCCTCTAGTCCAATTACGAAATATCTTTTCTTTAGTATGAAAACAGGTTATTCCGTTCTCTGTACTCATCATTATACGTCCATCTACTTCCGGCAATATTGTAAATATTCTATTTGAAACTAAAGCAGAATTATCAGAAAAATAATGTTCGAAAGTCTTATCTTGAGGATTATAGATAAATACTCCCATACCATTTGTCCCGATATATAACAACCCATTATCTGCCTGATAAAGCGTATTAATATAAGTGATTCCTATCTCCATTTCAATATACTGATATTCACCAGTATTTCGATTCAATAAATACAAGCCAGCAGCAGTTCCGATCCACATATTATCTTTGTCTTTTTCAACAATTGATGTTATGGAATTCAGTCCCGGATATAGACGTGCACTGTTAGTCTCCAAATCAAAACATTTTAGATTATAATAGCCTCCCGACCAGATATGTCCTCTTGAATCTTTAACTATATCACGAATATATTTATCCGGACGCATATTGACGTGAGAAAGAAGGTAAGGAGAGAAGTATTCAACTGATAGCGTTTCTTTATTTATTTTATAAATGCCGGAAGTATATCCTCCTGCCCATATAATGCCAGGAGCCACTTCACATAAAGTAATAAATATATGATTCTTGTCCTTTAGTTGATGATTAAAAGAGCTTAGAAATGAATGCCACTGACCTGTTTTTGAATTATAAAGACTAATACCATTACTAGTTCCAAACCACAGATCACCTTCATGATCTTCGATAACCGCTTGTACCTGATCATTGATTAATGACTGTGCATTACCCATAGCATGTTTCATCCAATGATAATTTTCATAGCGATTATCAATCACTGTAATTCCTGTTGGATAATTAGCAAGCCATATCCGCTTTTCTTCATCTACAAAAACATCATTGATATTATTTCCATTCATTTCATTATAACTCTGATAATTAGCAATAATGTAATCTTCCAGTTCACAGGTATTTACGTTAACTTTATACACCCCCATTCCTTCCGTTGCAATCAGTAACTCTGTTTCATTCAATGGGCTGATACGAGCTATGTTTACATCACTAAGATCAGCGTCCGGACGTATAATTTCCTGTGTATTCATATCGTACACAAAAACTCCTCTTTCAAATGAACCAATGAACAATCTTTTTAATTGCCGATGAAAATACAGTTCACTCACCTGTGCATGAAAATAGTCCAGTGTTTCAACAGGCATGGTCTCTAAAATACCATTCTCCAGTTTGACATATCGTACGCCCGTCTCCGTTGCTATAAAGAAATGGTGCTCATCTACTTGTTCTATTGCCGTAATACTACTATGCAATACATTGGGAAATCGAACTATATGAGCATCTTTAATATTATACAGCAATACAGTATCTTTACGACATATCCAGATATTATCATTGCGATCCAGATAACCACAACTTATTGCTTCAGAGGTATCCGGTAATTTATATACCATTTTGAAATCGTCTCTGTCGGCTTCGTATTGAAAGACTCGTCCTTGTTTGCCAACCACCCATATACCGATATGTGGTTCTGTATATAACCATCCCAAACGTATGGGAGCATCCAAAATAGTGCCTTCTTTATTTAATTTATAGTGTTTTATATCTTTACCGTTGTATCGGTCCATCCCTTCATTTGTAAGAAACCACATATAGCCCTGAGCATCTTTCTGAATATTGAATATCCGGCGATTGCTCAAGCCATCTTCTATTCCTATATATTTGTATGTTTGTGCTGTAACCCAAACAGGAAAAAAGAGAAGAATATATACAATGTATTTCATATAAATAGTTGTTTTTTAAACTACTTCTAACGATCATATAAACATAACAGTTAACGAAACTAGACAAAAACAATGACAAATGCAAAGAAATAGGAGAGATTCTACAAGAAAACATCTATTTAGAAACATTTTTATTTCCAAAGTTGATTATTTACTTTGCGAAGTTGATTTATCTGAAAGTGTTCTTTTGCTATATGTTATAATTAGCGCATGTTTTGTTTTTGTTAATTTAACTAATCAGATTTGATTCCAGTTTCTTCTTATAGACCCATATACTTATTGTAAAATAAATAAGTGCCTGTATCCAGAGAGTTATATATTCCGGTCTGATATCAGCCATACTGGCTCCCATAGAATTCAGTTTCACAAAAGCGAGTGTGCCTGGTGCAGCTGGGAAAATGTAATGGACTACTTTCCAATACCAGGGCATTAGTTCCATTGGATAGGAAACGCCGGAAAGAAAGATTAATCCTACGGAGAAGAAGGCGATCATGAGTAGGGGAGCTTCAGAATCCGTAAAATACCTGGATGCAGCCAATCCCAAGAAAGAAGTTGCCATCAAATATGGAATCAATAATAGTACGATGTACAATCCGTTTCCAATATTGGGGATGCTGAAAAAGTGAGGGAGCAAGCCTAATAGAAAAAAGGCAAAGATGGCATAAAGAGTACAGTATACGGACGTTTTTCCTGCCACTATACGAATAGCAACTCCCCAGCCATACCCCAAAGGAGTATATGCACGGATTCCTTTACTACTGTATTCTTCTCCGGTCACCATACCAATAACCATCAGCAAGGTCTGGAAAATTATAATCATCATGACTGCCGGAATAAGATAGGAACCATATCCTTCGGTATAATTGTAGAGTGCAGTGCCTTCCACATTGATCGGTTTCGCCATAGCTACGGCGAGCAATCCTTGTGGTGGAAGAAACACTGCTTCATCTGGCCGGTATTTATCATTAATAGCCAGCATGACACGTGAAGAAGCACCTTGCAAAGCTTCGAAATACAAGAAGGCATCAGTAGTTGCATAAAGGGAAAATACGGCTTCATCTCCCGGAACACCCGTTCCTCAAAATCATGAGGCAGGTAGAGTATTCCCTGTACTTTGCCTTCTTTCATCCATTCTTTTGCTTCGTGATAGTCCATAGCCTGACTAAAAATCTCTGCTTGGGGAGTAGCATCCAGCCAACGGATAAAATCACGGCTCAATTCACTGTGCGAATTGTCGACTACGGCAACAGGTACATCGGTTACAATATTCGGTGCATACATATAATTGTAGAGCAACCCGTAAACGAAGATTCCTCCCATCAACACCAGTAAAACCGCATAACTGGTACTGATAGCTAGAAATTCACGACGAATGATGAATGACAACTGTTGTAACTTACTTAATGTTTTCATACTTATGACTTTCTATAGCTCGTTTTAAATGAGGAAGCAGCGACAGGGCCAGCAACGGGAAGATACAGAGTATCACAGCCGACGGCCAAAGATGGATAAACCCACCGCCTCCATAGAGCATGGTTTGCATCATTTCCGTAAAATGACGGACAGGGAACAAATTGGAAGCATCCCTCACCAACGGATACATATTGGGAACCGGAAAGGTTACTCCGGACAAAGTAGCCCCCAGAGAACCTACCATAGAAACTACACTTATAACCAACGATATTGCCGGAAACAGCGAGAATAAAAACAGCCCTAAAGCCTGTGTTGCAATGATGAAAAGCACAGTCATGATATTCATTAACCACCAACTCCCCTGAAAAGGAATATGCAAAATACCAAACATGACGTAATTAGCCAACCATCCTATCAGTATATATATAATGGTATAAGGTAATAATTTACCTAAAACAGCTGTCACTATATTGCCTTTTGCAGTCGCCAGCCAATCATCTGCTGTGCGGAACTTGATTTCAATGCCAACCGCATACACGGTAATCAACAGAATCAAAACCTGAAACAGCACAAAGAAAAAGGGCTGACTTAAATATACCGAATAATCCAGACTAGGGTTATATATCGGATGGTTATTAGCTTGTACGGGTAATAAAAAGGTGGTAATCTGATCCTGTTCTACTCCGAGTGCCATCGCTTGCATCACCACAGGAGAAAGAGCCACCGGAGCTAAGGAAGTTTCGAATGCCGCCATCAACTCACCACCTACCGACATTAATGCATAATGATAATAGTAGGAGAGTGTTGCATTCTTTCCGGTAATCGCATTCTGTTCAAATTGGGGAGGTATGGAAAGATATCCATAAATCTCTTTCTTTGCACAGATTCACGGGCAGCTGCTTCATTTACAAAATGCTTTGTCACTTTAAAAGTTGGTACGGCAGAAATATTCCTGACTATCGTCCGGGAAGTAGCAGTATTATCCTGATCGACAATACCAATAGGAATGTTTTCCATCTGTCCGTTACCAAAGATCGTAGCCATAAAGAAAAGGGTGAACAATGGCAAGACAATGCAGACACCAAAATAAAGGCGCCGTGAAGTCATTCGCCGCCACTCTCTGAGCAGTACGGAACGAAAAGGGGAATATGTTTGTGATTCATCCATTCTCTGGTTTATTTGATGTCGATTAATCTAAAGTCAATAACACGGACATGCCGGGACGCAAGTCATCCACCTTTTGGGTTGGACGGGCATGAATCTCAAAGGTACGTAAGTCATAACTTCCGGTTTGCTTGGTTGATTTCCAGGTAGCAAAACTGCCTAGCGGACTAATATAATAGATTTTGAATTCAATATTTTTTTTACCGATAGCGGGCACATCCGCAACAAATGTTTCGTCCATTTTAAATTGCGGCATCAGATCTTCCCGCACGTTAAGAACAACATGTATATCATCCATCACCACCAAATTCATAATGGGAGTTCCCGGTGCAACCAACTCTCCACGTTTAGGGAAGATTGTTGCTATCTGACCGTTTTCCGGAGCGGTCAACCGAGCATCGACCAGCAAAGCCGAGACTTCATCCACTGTGCTTCGAGCAGCATCCACCATGCTGGCAGCAGACGCTTTATCTTCTTTTTGTGCACCATCTACAGCCATCTGATACTGTTCATAGGCAGCACGTTCGGCTGCTACAGCCGCTTTATACATAGCTTCTACTTCATCCTTTCTTTGAGAAGTAATGACACTGTCCTTATATAAAGTAAGAATACGGTTGTAAGTTGTCTGGGCGAGAGTAAGATCGCTCTTCGTTTTATTCCATAATTGCAGTGCAGTAGCCACGATCTGACGACGGGTTCCGGCATCTATTTTCTTGTTCTGTTGTACTGCCACCTGTTCCAAGGCATTCACTTGTTGATACTTGGCATGTACTTCAGGGCTATTAATGACGACAAGAGTATCTCCCCGGTGTACCCAGTCTCCCTCCTGAACGAAGAAAGTGTCGATACGGCCGGGAAGTTTCCCACTGATACGGATTTCTGTTGCTTCAGCTTGTCCTTGCAAGACCAGCGGCTGTTTATGCATTAATATAACTCCCAAGCCGGTGAAAATACCGACAGCCAGAAGAATGATGACAAAAGCCCATGATAGGGTTTTACTAGTTGGTTTCATTGTTTGTTACGGTTTAGGTTGATAGTTTACAAATTGTTCCGGTGTGCCACAAAGCGAGAGTAGATTCATTAGTGCCACATCATATTCATAATATGCTGCCAGGCGAGCCACTTTTACACTGGCAAGCATGGTTTCAGCATCAATAACTTCGGTAGAAGTTGCCATCCCTTCTGTAAATGATTTCTTTCGGATGCGTACCAATTCTTCACTTAAAGCAATCGTTGCATTTAAAGCTTTTACATTATCCTGTGCCTTTTCCAGCTGCGTATAAAGCTTATCTACCCCAACAGCCAGATCATCACGGGCCTTCATCTGGCCTAAAGCCAGAGTTTGTTCCGTTAATTTTGATTGCCGCACTCTTTTTTCACGATCCAGTCCGTCAAAGAGGTTCCATGTAAAACCAATGCCTACCATGGTACGCGGTAATAAATTACTCTGAATACCATGCGAATACAAGGTCTGTTTTCCAAAAAGGGCTATATTCGGCAAATAGCCGCTTTGAGCAATCCGCACTTCTTGTTTGGCAATATGCTGCTGCAGCTGTAATTGGTTGAGTGTATAGTTCCCACTGTTTACTGAAAGATCAAATAGCATTTTAGGTGGCAATGAATCATTCATAAAAAGGGGAGAGGTAGGAATGATATTGGCATCTGCATCCTTTTATTCAGCAAAACCTTTAAGGCACTTTGCACTACTGTTTCTTCTTTTCGCGCAGCTTCCAATGCACGTTTGGCTTCATCCATATTTACCTGGGCAAAAAGCCTTCCTGCTTTGTCAATCATTCCTGCTGCCTCTAACTTCAAGGCATTTTCATAATGTTTCTTCAATCCGTTGTAGGTTTCTTCACGAACCGTCACAATTTGTTGTGCCAGTCGAAGCCCGTAATAGCTTTCAACCAATAAACTTTGCTGATTGGCCGATACCTGTGCCCGACTTTCCCGTGCCAGATCAACCATCGTTCTTCCGATGTTGGTGGCATGAAAACGCTTACCACCGGAAAAGAGTACCCACTCGGCTGATAAATCAACAGTTGTCAAATTTCTTGGAGTCAAAGGAAATATAAGGGTATTTGCCCCAATTTGATCCAGTATAGACGAAATGATCTGGTCATCCGGAATAATGGAATGTACAAAGTCTTTAGCCGGATCGGTAAACTGCGATAAAGGCTGTTTAACTTCGATCTTCTCCGACATGTGTACAAACGCACCTGTAGACTGAAGACTGGGATACCAAAAAGCATTCAACTTATCACGTTCAGCCTTCGCAATCTCAATACTCTTATCCGCTATTTTCAGACTCTGATTTCCTTGATTCAACAGATGCAGTGATTCTTCGAAACTTAATGGTATCTGTGCATCTATCTGACCGATGGAAAAATACAAAGTCAATAGTATACAAAGTCGCTTATTTTTTTTCATACTGGTTAGGTTATATCTGAATTTGAGATATTCTAACAGATGAAAAGAGAGGTTTGTTCATCAGAAAGAATATAGCAATACAACAAAAGAAGGTTTCAACGCTTTTTTATAAGATGTTCTATTTTTCATCTTCTCTTTGAATCACGTTTGTATCATTTCTATCAGATAGAAAAAATGATGCATAAAATAATGCAAGTATATGCAATAAGCGTGTTATTAATGGATATAAACTACTTGATTATACAAAATATAAATGCATATTGGAGTTGTTTCTTTAAAGGAAAAGCTCTGTTCCTTTAAATGGAACCAACCGTTGGTCGGTGAGAAGCGTGTTCTCCCTTTAAAAGAAAGCTACCAAACAGCCCATAAAGTACCAGTTTGTCTCTAAATCTTATTTATTTTGCTAGAAACTAAATCTGTCAATTTGAAATAATATAAGCAACTTTGTTCTCACATATTCAATATTCATTCTCTATTTAGAACCTAGTGATAGATTATTCACTAAAATAGTTTATATCTGAATCTTATTAACCGGAAATCCTGGAATTTTTTCTATAGCGACTATCGCCAATCTGTATATTTTTAATTATACGGGCTACTAATATGCGTTTTTTCATATCCGGTTGTTTTTCATCAAAACAAAAGAATTGAAGAGGCTTTAATTTCTCTTTTTTCTTGCATTAAAATTTCTGCGATTTTATTTGAGATATAAAAATTATGTTTACCTTTGCATCACCATTTCATAAGGCTTTTGAGTCGAGAAATGCAGTAAATATGCGGTAATAGCTCAGTTGGTAGAGCACTAGCTTCCCAAGCTGGGGGTCGCGAGTTCGAGCCTCGTTTACCGCTCTTTTGAAAATCAGGTGGTTATCTTAAAAAAAACTGCCTGATTTTTTATTTTTCAAGCCCCCTTTTCTATGGTTTTATCTATTATCGGACGAAACCTAAACTGAACATATTGTAGAATAACCCTAATTGAATAACCAATATGGCTAAGGAAATAGAGAAATATCTCCCCGTAGATTACAGTGACAGTTTTTCCATAGAAGTTACAGAAAATCGTTTGTCTCCTAAAGATATTATTTTAAAAGTCTTTGCTCATAACCCCGCTTGGCTCCGAATGTTGTATGCAATAAGGGCCTGTTTAGTCAAACCTTTCGGTATAGAAACTAAAGCTATTGAAAGTGAAGAACTTATTATAGAGGAAGACAAGCAAGAAGCAATTATGAGAAAAGACGATAAACATTTATTGTTTTATGTCGATATTTTCATTACGCCATTGGAAACAGGAAAACAAATGATTGAGGTTACCACATTAGTAAAATACCATAATTGGGTAGGAAAGGCTTATTTCTTTTGTATAAAACCTTTTCATCGGGTCATAGTGCCTTTAGTTCTCAAAAAAGCGCTATGCTGAACAAGCACAGTCGCGGATGCAACTATATAACGAATATGAAAAATGAGATATGTAATATAGAAGTACATGACTTTAGAAAATTAATGCATGAAGAATAGGGCAGTTCATGCATTTTTCGTATTTTTGCACCCTGTTTTAACACTCAAGAAAACTTTAAATAGAAAAATATAATGGCAAAAGAACTGAAAGACCTTACCAAACGTAGTGAAAACTACTCACAGTGGTATAACGATTTGGTGGTAAAAGCTGATTTGGCAGAACAGTCTGCCGTACGCGGATGTATGGTGATTAAGCCTTACGGATACGCTATTTGGGAGAAAATGCAACGTCAATTGGACGACATGTTCAAGGAAACAGGACACGTAAATGCATACTTCCCGCTATTAATCCCGAAATCATTCTTAAGCCGCGAAGCAGAACACGTAGAAGGGTTTGCGAAAGAGTGTGCCGTAGTAACACATTATCGTTTGAAGAATGCGGAAGACGGTTCAGGAGTTGTAGTAGACCCTGCTGCTAAATTGGAAGAGGAACTGATTATCCGTCCGACATCAGAAACAATCATCTGGAATACTTATAAGAACTGGATTCAGTCATACCGTGACCTGCCTATTCTCTGCAACCAATGGGCGAATGTTTTCCGTTGGGAAATGCGTACCCGTCTTTTCCTGCGTACTGCCGAATTCCTGTGGCAAGAGGGACATACCGCTCATGCTACCCGTGAAGAAGCAGAGGAAGAAGCAATCAGAATGTTGAATGTATATGGTGAATTTGCAGAAAAATATATGGCTGTTCCCGTTGTAAAGGGAGTGAAATCAGCCAATGAACGTTTTGCAGGTGCACTTGACACTTACACAATAGAAGCCATGATGCAGGACGGAAAAGCATTGCAAAGTGGTACTTCCCACTTCCTGGGACAAAACTTTGCAAAGGCATTCGATGTTCAGTTCGTTAACAAGGAAAACAAGTTGGAGTATGTTTGGGCTACTTCATGGGGTGTTTCTACTCGTTTGATGGGTGCATTGATTATGACTCACTCGGATGACAACGGATTGGTATTACCTCCACATTTGGCTCCGATTCAGGTAGTAATCGTTCCTATCTATAAGAATGACGAACAACTGAAACAAATTGACGCTAAAGTAGAAGGCATTGTAGCTAAGTTGAAAGCATTGGGTATCTCTGTGAAATATGATAATGCAGATAACAAACGCCCGGGCTTCAAATTCGCTGATTATGAATTGAAGGGTGTACCTGTTCGTTTGGTTATGGGTGGTCGCGATCTTGAAAACAACACTATGGAAGTGATGCGCCGTGATACACTGGAAAAAGAAACGGTTACTTGTGAAGGCATTGAAACATACGTTCAGAATTTGCTTGAAGAAATGCAAGCTAATATCTACAAGAAAGCATTGGACTACCGTAACTCCAAGATTACAACAGTAGACACCTATGACGAATTTAAAGAAAAAATCGAAGAAGGCGGATTTATTCTGGCTCATTGGGATGGAACTACTGAAACCGAAGAAAAAATTAAGGAAGAAACTAAAGCAACCATTCGTTGTATTCCGTTCGAGTCATTTGTTCCGGGAGACAAAGAACCTGGTAAATGTATGGTAACAGGTAAACCATCTGCTTGCCGCGTGATATTTGCACGTTCTTATTAAACAAAATTCGCACATAATTATAAAAAGGATGGAAACGGCTCAATCGCTTTCATCCTTTTCTTTTTTTCCTTCCATATTATATTATTTATGGCCTGTCCTAACAGTTCATTAGACATTCAATAGTTATTTCAAGCTCTTTTTTCAATCCATTTCAGTTTTATTTCAGAAATATCCCTTTTCTTTGTAGTATGTAAAAAAGAAAGGAGACAAAATTATGAAGATATTGATTGTAGAAGACGAACCCTCTTTGAGAGAACTGATTCAATGTTCACTTGAAAAAGAACGTTACGTTGTAGAAACAGCCAGTGACTTCAATTCTGCTCTACGCAAAATTGAAGATTACGACTATGATTGTATCTTATTGGACATCATGCTACCGGACGGAAGCGGACTTGATCTTCTTGAACGACTGAAAGCTCTCCATAAGCGGGAGAACGTGATTATTATTTCCGCGAAAGACTCTCTGGAAGACAAAGTTTTGGGATTAGAACTGGGAGCGGACGATTATTTGCCAAAGCCATTTCATTTGGTTGAACTAAATGCACGAATTAAAAGCGTGATTCGTCGCCATCAGCATGATGGAGAGATTGATATCCGCCAAGGCAACGTACGGATAGAACCGGATAAATATCGTGTATTTGTCAACGAGCAGGAAGTGGAACTAAATAGAAAAGAATATGATATCCTGTTATATTTTATCAATCGCCCTGGGAGATTAATCAATAAAAACACTTTGGCCGAATCAGTGTGGGGAGACCATATCGATCAGGTCGATAATTTTGACTTCATATATGCACAAATCAAGAATCTTCGCAAAAAGCTCAAGGATTCGGGTGCAACTATTGAAATTAAAGCAGTCTATGGATTTGGGTATAAAATGATAGTAGAATAAAAAGGAAAGAGATTATTGTCCATGAAATTAATATATTACATCATTCTTCGTATTACCCTTGCTCTGACTCTCATACTGACGGTCTGGGCTATCTTCTTTTATGTTACGATGATCGATGAAGTCAACGATGAAGTGGATGATGCTTTGGAAGATTATTCGGAAACCATCATTATCCGGGCATTGGCAGGAGAGGAGCTACCTTCTAAAACCAATGGCTCCAACAATCAATATTATATGATGGAAGTAAGCAAAGAGTATGCGGAAAGCCGGGAGGATATTCAGTATAAAGACTCTATGGTATACATTGAAGAAAAAGGAGAGACCGAGCCGGCACGTATTCTTACTACTATCTTTAAAGATGATGAAGGACGATACCACGAACTGACAGTATCGACCCCCAGCATTGAAAAAGATGATTTGAGAGATGCCATCCAAATGTGGATTATATTTCTATATGTAGCTTTATTATTCTGCATTATTATCATTTCCGTATGGGTATTTTACCGGAATATGCGACCGCTCTATGTACTTCTACACTGGCTGGACGGTTATCAAACAGGAAAAAGAAATAAACCTTTGAGTAACGATACTCAAATCACGGAATTCCGGAAATTAAATGAGGCTGCCATTCGTTATGTGGAACGTACGGAGCAGATGTTCGAACAACAAAAACAGTTTATCGGAAATGCTTCACACGAGATACAAACTCCACTTGCTATCTGCCGTAATCGATTGGAAATGTTGATGGAAGATGATTCGCTATCAGAAAAACAACTGGAAGAACTGATGAAAACGCATCAGACTTTAGAATACATTACTAAATTAAACAAATCCCTATTATTGCTTTCCAAGATTGATAATGGTCAGTTTACGGATACCAAAGAATTGGAACTCAATGTACTTCTCAAACAATATCTGCAAGATTACGAAGAAGTTTATGATTATCGCAACATAGAAGTCACGATAGATGAACAAGGCGTTTTCAAGGTGACAATGAACGAATCCCTGGCTGTTGCTTTGCTCACTAACCTCCTGAAAAATGCATTTGTACATAATATTGATGGAGGACATATCCGAATCACCGTTACTAAGAACGGTATTACTTTCCGAAATTCGGGAGTGGAACATCCGCTGAACAAGGAACATATCTTCGAACGTTTCTATCAGGGTAGCAAAAAAGAAGGATCTACAGGGCTGGGATTAGCTATAGCCGATTCCATCTGTCGTTTGCAACATCTGAATATAAAATATTACTTCGAGCAGAATGAACATTGCTTCGAGATTTCCCAATCATAAGATTCATCTGAAAAACACAGAGGACACGGATTTTAAGTGAACGACCTGTCGGTTATCATAAAACCAATTTGTCAGGTATATCCATTCACCTGTTTCTCCGTGTCCTCTGCGTCTTTTATAGTGAGCAGGTTATCGGGATCGTATTTCTCTCCTCATAAACATGATATAAGAAATAGCGAAGCAAATAACCGTTGCCGCAATCAATCCGGTCAACTGTGGCCATACAACTAAAAGACTTTGTCCCAATGGGAGCGGACTAGGGATAGCTCCCTGTACCTGTTCCATAGTCAATGGCCCCAAACTTCTGACAGAAGGCATCAATAGTGTGGTGGTAGCTTCATTAAACAGTTCACTCGGTGCCAAACGCATCAACCCTAGAATAAACTTCTGATAACTGATAATCTGATAAGGTGATGCCATCTGTGACGGACTCAACCCTTTTGCCACCAAATTAACAATCATGGTATAGAATACACTAAAAAACAGCCAAACGGCCACAGATGCTAATGCAGAAGTCGCTGCCTGACGGAAACGGAGTGAGAACAGAATAGCCAGATTCAACCAGAATGCTACATAAAAGATACTGGTAATGATGAAGAAAACAATTCTCCAAAACTCTTCTGCCGTAGGAGGAATACCAATAGCAATCAGCCCACATCCCATCACCAGAAAGCCCAATACAAACAACATGATACCTATCACAATCAGAGCAGCTACAAACTTCGCATTGATAATGCAATCGCGATGAATAGGCTGGGACAGCATACGGCTCAATGTTCCTTTATTTTGTTCGGAATTGACTGCATCAAATCCCAAAGCGATTCCCAATAGGGGACCTAAAAAGTTAATAAACAGCACAAAAGAGGGGAGAGTCCCGTCCGAAGCTGTAAATAACTTCAAGAAGAGGAACGAACCGTCCGGATCATTAGGTTTGATGGCTTCACTAATATTGGTGAGTGCTGTATATAGCGACCCCATACAGGTAAGTGCTATAATACCTATTAGTATAATAAAACGCCAACTTTTGACATGATCGGAAATTTCCTTGTTGACGATAACCCAAAAAGGATGATTGACTTTATTCATGTCTTTCTCCTCCTTCCTCAAAATAATGGTTATAAATATCAGACAATTCCTGCTTCTTATCTTTCAATTCTGCCATATCAATCAGAGCAAGTATTTGGCCATTACTGAACAAACCTACCCGGTCGCACACTTTCTGTACCTGATCCAGATGATGGGAAGAGAAAGCACTGTCAGTCCTTCTTCTTTACTCAACCAGCGAATCAGTTCGATAAATTCCTGAACACCTGCAGGGTCAATCCCTGAAGTCGGCTCATCGAGAATAATAATCTCCGGATTTTTAATAAGTACATCAGCCAATCCCAACCGCTGTCTCATACCACGAGAGTATTTCCCTGTCTTTTTGGCTAACTGATCTTCAAGGCCTACCCGCTTCATCAGTTCCATAGCCTTGGTTTTTGCCTCTTTATCAGAAATACCATTTAATCGCGCTGTATAGATCAAATTCTCCGGTCCTGTCATATCATCATAGAATCCTACATCTTCTGGCAAATACCCAATTTTCCTTTTACTTCAATGGGGTGTGTAGTAGAATTGATTCCACAAATTTCAACTGTTCCCGAAGTAGGCTCTGTCAATCCCAACATCATTAAGATAGTAGTTGATTTTCCAGCACCATTCGGTCCCAGTAATCCGAAGATTTCTCCTTTCCGGATATTCAGGCGAATATGATCTACAGCAGTGAAATTACCGTATTGTTTGGTCAAATCGGTAAGTACGATCACTTGTTCGCCCATAATTTACCTCCTTCCATATTTACGGAACAGATAGTAAACCACGCCGATGGTGGCAATAATGATAAGAACGCCTACCCATCCCCATATCATCGGAGTTTTTACTGCAACTCTGAACTGCGCATCGGCATTTACTTCAGGAGTTTTTGCCATGATGGTAGTCACATAGTCGCCTGGCAATGCTTTTTTAGAAGCTTTCAAAGTAGCCATAACCGTTGATGTCTCTCCGGCTTTTAGTGCATCGATTTTTGAAGGTTCGAAAGTTACTTCCCAGTCAGCAGGTTTATTAGCAGACAGCTGAATATCTTTCAGTAATGAAGAACCTGTATTTCTGACTTCCAGTTCTATTTTCTTTATATCACCTGCTGTGACATCTGTACTCAATAACCCACGGGGAGTAGTCAGTTCCATTTGATAAGAGCCGGTAACAACCACTTCCAGTTCCAATTCGGCAGAAGTGGTACCTGTAGCGGCGCGTACCGGAATTTTGTAACTGCCGGCTTCTACATTGGCAGGAGGAGTAATATCTATACTTACATTTTGAGTGCTGTTGGCTTCCACTTGTGCAGAAGTGGCTTGCTTATAGTTAGGTTTAAAAACTACATTCCAACCTCTGGGTGCATTAGCCATCAAAGCATATAGCTGCTGGTCGGCAGTCTGATTCTTTAAAGTGGCACTGAAAGTGAAGGTTGATTTGGAATTTCCCTGCATGTTGGGTTGGTCGGTAGTAAATTCAGTCTGGTATGTTCCTTTTTGAGCAACCACTACATCCAATGGAAGTTTGGCGTTTCCGGCATATACCACAAAGTGATAATTACCTTTATTCACTTTTAATGGGACTTCGACTTTTAAATTGAAAGTCTTTTTCTCTTTGGGAAGTACCGATAGTTGGCTAAGGCTCCAGCCACCGGATTTCATCTCGTGTTTCCAACTGGAGGACAATCCGCTGACAGAAAGATTCGCATTCGTCAACTGGTCTGTGTTGTTAATCAGATCGATGCTGTAGTCAATAGACGCCCCCGGTGAAACGGAGATTTTTAGTGTAAGGTGTGTACAGAATCACGCTCTTAGGTATTGAATCATTGGCGTGCGTGTAACTCATAGGGATCATCCCCAATAGAATAGCTAATAATAAAAAATAATTTGTTCTCATAGTCATACAAAAGTTCTTATGGTTGATTTAATATGAATATTGTCAAATTTGTGTGTGCAAAAATAAACGATGTATCTATTAGTAGTTTTAAAAGAATCCTAAAGAATCTAATTTCAGGAAGAAATTATAGTGACACTATCCCTATAGGATGGTGACGGTATCCTTTATATATAGTGACGCTATGTTAACCGGATAGCGTCACTATATTTTTTCGATTTTTTTTCGGAAATTCTCAAAATTCCCAAATCTTTTCAGATTCTCCTCTCATCTTTGCATTATCAAATTAATAATAATAGTAAAAACCAATATTAAAAAACAACGATTATGAAAAAGTTAGTATTCTTATTAGTATGCTTGTTCACTTTACAGACAGTAGCACGTGCAGATGACGATAAACCTATCCAGGTGACTCAAATGCCACAACCGGCACAGCAGTTTATCAAACAGCATTTTGCCGACAGCAAAGTAGCATTAGCCAAAATGGAAAGTGATTTCTTTTATAAAAGTTATGAAGTGATTTTCACGAATGGCGATAAAGTGGAGTTTGACAACAAAGGCAACTGGGAAGAAGTGAACTGCAAATATAGTTCTGTACCTACAGCAATTATTCCGGCAGCTATTCAGAAATACGTAACGACCAATTACCCTGATGCTAAAATTCTAAAAATTGAGAGAGATAAGAAAGATTATGAAGTAAAACTGTCCAACCGTACGGAACTGAAGTTTGACCTGAAATTTAATTTGATTGATATTGATTTCTAAACCTATTTAAATTGAACAAAGATGAAACTAAAGATTTATACACTTTTACTGGCACTAAGCGTCACATGGAGTCTGCAAAGTTGTGACAACGATGACGATGGTTCAATAGCTGTTCCTGCCGAACTTCAAAGTGCATTTTCATCCAAATTCCCTAATGCTGCAAATGTGAAGTGGGAAACTAAGTCTGGATATTATGTAGCAGATTTCTATGACGGATATGAAGCATCTGCATGGTTCACCCAAGATGGTAAATGGCAAATGACAGAAACGGACATTCCTTACAATGCATTACCACAAGCAGTAAAAATGTCTTTTGAGAACAGCGAATATGCCTCATGGAAGCGGGATGATATAGACAAACTGGAACGGACAGGCGTTGAAACTGTTTTCGTAATTGAAGTCGAAAAGCAGAATCAGGAGGTCGATTTGTATTATTCTGCTGATGGAACTCTGATTAAAAGCATTGTAGACACTGATGATGATAACAGCGAACATCTTCCTGTACAATTGACTGAAGCTATGAAAAACTTCATCAATGAAAAGTATCCGAATGCAAGAATCATGGAAGTAGACGTTGAAGATGATAGAAATGATTGGGATTTTGGATTTACAGAGGTAGATATCATTCATAATGGAATCTCAAAAGATGTATTGTTCAACCAGACTGGAAATTGGTATTCTACTTCATGGGAAATACGTCAGAATGAATTGCCTGAAGCAGTAAACAATACTCTCAATAATCAATATGGAGAATATCGTTTTGACGAAGCGGAGTATATTGAAAAAGCAGATGGTAGCATATATTATCGAATTGAACTTGAGAAGGGGGATGTAGATAAAGTAGTAAACATAGGCGAGAACGGTACTGTCCTTTCATAGGTCAAAGTGCATAATTCTGAAACATAATTCTCACAAACAACAAACGATGACATAATTCCTGGGGGATATGTCATCGTTTATTATTTTTTACTGCTCCTGTACACGTTTTCTTTTCACTGCCGATTTAGCAGTTTTATCAGTGATGCTGTCCGTTTGTTGCGGTTTCACCTTTTCAGCTTCTTCCCGTTTCCGCTTATTGCGTAACCGCCATTTATTCCAGAAATATAGATCACTCCATTTATTGAAATCCTTTTTATACATGATACCTACACCTTGTGTAGTCAAGTTTGTTTTTGTGTAATAACGGTCATTTGTCTCATTATAAGCCTTCAAACGAATATCTCCCGAACGGGTAATCAGCCATTCTGCTTCGAAGTCGCCTACAAAGTTAGTATTAGCCATCGGATTATCCCGATAACCGAAGTTTCCGTTTATCAATAAACGGTTATTCAATAATTGTCCCGACAAAATACCTTCTACTTCCATATCTGTCCAACCCTTATCACCCGTACTCAAATTCGTACCGATATTCCAGTTATTCGTTTCAAAGACTTGTGAAAGTGCATTATTCAACTGGCCGGATAGAGTAGAAGAGAGTACTGATGACATCACGTTCGAGTTCTGATTATTATTACGGGCATCTTCCGTATAGAACTTGCCAATACCCAACAAATAAAGAATCTGCATATTCATTTGCTCCTCCGTACTGATATAATTACGCACCAATGTTTGTATTTCATCTCTTTCATTCGGAAGCTCTATACCCAGTTTGATAGTCGGTCGCACCAGCATACCACTTAGATTCATGATACAATTTACACGTACATTGGGTTGTTGAATAATAGCCGAAGCATCCGGTATCAAGTCATTCAAAGAAGCAGAATTCACTGTATATGAAGCTTGTATGTCCATGTTAGCATCCAAAGGTGCACCATTGAACGTTATTGTACTTCCATCTTTGATAATAAAGTCTTTACGAATCACTTCCTGCAAACTGAACTTATATATTCCCTGACTGATCCGGTAATTACCGAACATCTTCACATCCCCTTTATTATAAAACTCCGTCCGGATATTTCCCGTACCTTTTCCGCTGATATAATCTCCGGCAATAGGGTCCATAATGATTCGCATGGTGGCATCGGGAGTTGCATCAACGAGAATATTCAAACGGATATCTGTTTTCTGCTCTTCCTCCTCCTGACGTTTTTGCTGTATTTGTTCGTAATATGAGATTACTTGAACAGAATCCTGGATAGTACGACGAGGTGTTTTATCCACGAATTTGATAAACTGATTGCTAGTAGCCGATGCTACACTACCATTAATATAGGTAAAGGTAGTATTTCGATTTGTAGTCATGGCCACATTTACATCGAGCCCCTGTATGGCGTTTCCAGAGAGCAATACATTCCCGGTACCATATACCGTACCATAGAAAGGCATATCTGTCGATTCTTTTGTGTTCATCACAAGCATATTATTTGCCTGTATCTCGAAACGATAGTTTAGGTTCTTAAAATGCTGGAAATGCAAATATCCATTCATTCTCCCCGAATGCCCTTCCATATCGGCGATATGTATATTATTGAATGTCAATCCGGTAGGAGCCAAATGAATAGTATCTTTTACCGCAAAATGTGTGTTTAAAATATCAAAATTCATGGATGCATCTGTCATAACCGCACCATCCAGGTTCAATCCTTTAAATTTTCCATAGAAATGTACTTTTCCTGTTCCTCGCCCTTTAATATCATTGGCAATAGACTTCATATAATGTTCGAGGAATTTCAGATTCAATTCATTTGCTTCAATATTTAAATCAAGTCCGCTCTCGGGTTTTAATGGATAAATAATACCCGTGACACGCGACGGAGAAGGAGATATATCCTGAATGGATGCATCCAACCGGATACCTCTGTTTTCATTATCCCACTCACCATATATATCCAGTTCACCCAAACGACCGTGATTGAGTGAGAAATTCTTTATAAATAAACGGGTATTCATGATAGGCTTTTTAAACACTCCGCTTGCATAAGCCGTTCCTGTTGCATCGCCCTCAAAATTTACATCGTCGGATATACTTGCAATATCAAATACATATCCCATATTTATATCCTTTAGATCAACCTTTACAGTATCTTTAGGATTCTCGGAAAGCCGGCCGTTAATACGTACATACCTATCCTGATGACTAAAATAGAAATTATTCACATCCACTCGTCCGGAATCGACCACCACCTGCGAAGGATGTATCTTCCAGAGAGTATCATTTAAAATAACATCAGTAGGCTTCACATCCACCATAGCTTTCAACAATGACTTTTCTCCACTTGTACGTAGAAATTTGGCAACAGCTGCTAATTTCCCGCTATATGTTGCTGCAGCATTATTTCCCCAATCCAAAGTCGTACTGACATTGTCATCTTTAGCTTGTGCATCCAGAGATAGATTGACTGCCCCTTTCTTTTTCAAATTAGTCAGACGAACCCGTGCATGAATATGATCTGCCGGATTCTCGCACAGAATCATACCTGACTCAATATAGTTGTTCTTATATTGCAGACGGGGAAAATATCCCTCTACACGCAAGCGTTGTAAAGCATCATTAAAATATCCCTTCAACGTAGAATGAGTATATACCGTTAACGGTATATCAAATATCGTAGATAAAATGTCCGTATTATATATATGTATATCAAACAAAAAGTTATTATGGGTTTCAATCGGCTTCTTGGGAGGTAATATCAAAGACGGCACATATTTCCGCATAATATTCAGAATACTGGCAGGCAATGTGTGATATTGGAATTTTCCCTCTATGCTTGCTTTCAGGAATTCGGAAGTCAATCTAAGCTGATTTTCTCCATTTTGTTTGGTTGCCCGGATATTCATATTCTGCATGAAATATGCTTTATCCGGAGCTGTAAATTCCAAGCTATCCACATTGATTTCTCCAATCATCTCATCCACTGATCCACCTGTAAAATTGGCTTTCAGTTTTAAAGAGAACTCTGCATCAGGATATTTGGTCGTAAGATTCAAATCATGTGGGCGTACTTTATTGACTACTGCAAGAAAATTAAAAGTAGGAACTTTGGATGCAACATTTACGTCTCCATTCAGATAAATAGAGCCATTAGGATCATCCAACGCAATCTTTCCATTAAATCCGCCTTGTTTGTATTCTCCGTCCAGTGTGATATTTTCATATCTATATCTGCTATAATCTATCGAAGCAATCAGTCCTTTCAATTCTACGGCAGGCAAGTGGTCAGCAATATGCCGGCCATGTACATCCAGATTGAAAGTAATTTCTCCCAATTCCTCATTATCCAATAATTTACCTAGTTGAAAATCCTCTGTTTTGACAGCTCCGGAATACGCAAACAATCCTTTTGTCTTATCAGAACTCAATTTTAAGTCGGTCTTTACATTTCCAAGACTCGTTTGTAATTGTCCATAAGTAACTAAGTCCGTGAAGTATCCCGAAATTTCTCCCTGGAAACTCACGTTGCCCAAACGTTCGAGAAGAGGAGGAACTCCATTATAATTAGGACTCAAATTACGCACTAAAAAACCGACTCCGCGGGTATTGGCCGAAAGTTCGGAAAGAGTTCCATATACATACGCATCTTGTGGACGCGATAAGTCCTGAAGCGATACATCTCCTCGCAGACGGAACTGACGGTCATCGGCTGTAATCTCCAGATGCGAACAAGTCAACTGATCCACAGTTCCCTTCACCTCCATATCCAACGTCACCGGTTCCTTGAAATGCGAGAGGATAGGGACAAAAGGAGAAATATCTTTTAAAGTAACTTGCGATGGCAAAGTACGGAAAGAGAAATGCACCTGTTCTGTAAAACGGTCAAAAGCTTTCAAACTATCATACTCCAAATGAATGGTATCAAGCTTGAGAGAGGTTTCGGGCAATTCTATTGTAAAATTATCAATGTTTGTCTGCTTGTTATTGGCAACCAGTTTCAAACTCATTTTTTTCAAAGAGAAGCCGGATGCTTTTTCATCAAGGCTCAATCGCTTGATCCCTAAATTCAAAGAGTCCTTACTTAATGCCTTCAGCGATATATTAGCGATGATATTTTGAAGCTGAATATGCTTAGCGTTAAATTTCCCCGGTGTTTCTTCTTCCGACAACACATGATAAGACATCCTTCCACGACGAATCAGGATGGAATTAATACGCAAATCAAGGGAGTTTTCTTTCTTCACGGTATCTTTGGAAGCAAAAGCATCCAAAACAAACTTAAAATTAGGAGGGGAATCCGGAGTCTCTTTCCGGAGATTGATATTAAATCCGAAAAGCTGGACACTGCTAATGGATATCTTTCCTTTAAAAAAGGGCATAATATCGAACTTGGCAGACAAACGTGTGACTTTGAGCATTTCCTGACCACTCTGATCGTCAAGCAATACATCATCAATAATAATACGGTTCAATAGACCCATATTAATTCTACCAATCACTACCTTTGTATTTAAAACTTCAGAAAGTTCTTCAGCTACAAATACACTCATTGCTTGCTGAATATTTGGTATATTCAGCAAAACAATAGTCCCGATATATACTCCCAGTACAATACCAACTACCCAGCGTACAGTCTTTTTCAGCGTTCTGATATGCGATAACTTTTATTTAGCGAACAAAAATATAAAATAGTTCGTTACGAATCGTAGTTTTATGATTACTTTTGCACCGTTTAATAGTTTAAATACATATGAGTGCAATAATATTAGGAATTGAATCCTCCTGTGATGATACGTCGGCAGCCGTAATCAAGGATGGTTATTTGCTGTCAAATGTGGTATCAAGTCAAGCCGTACATGAAGCATACGGTGGAGTAGTACCCGAGTTGGCTTCACGGGCACACCAACAAAACATCGTACCGGTAGTACATGAAGCATTAAAACGTGCCGGCGTCACCAAAGAAGAGTTGAGCGCGGTAGCTTTCACTCGCGGACCGGGATTGATGGGGTCTTTGCTTGTTGGAGTCTCCTTTGCAAAAGGATTCGCTCGTTCTTTAAACATCCCAATGATTGATGTTAATCATTTGACCGGACATGTTTTAGCTCATTTTATTAAAGCGGAAGGAGAAGAAGAGAGACAACCTGTTTACCCATTTCTCTGTTTGCTGGTATCTGGAGGAAATTCACAAATCATACTGGTCAAAGCCTATAATGATATGGAGATTCTTGGACAGACTATTGACGATGCCGCAGGTGAAGCTATTGATAAATGCTCTAAAGTGATGGGACTTGGTTATCCCGGCGGACCGATCATTGATAAACTGGCTCGTCAGGGAAATCCGAAAGCTTTTACATTCAGCAAACCGCATATTCCCGGTTTAGATTACAGTTTCAGCGGATTGAAAACTTCCTTTTTATATTCATTACGCGACTGGCTAAAAGATGATCCGGATTTTATAGAGCACCATAAAGTGGATCTTGCAGCATCATTGGAAGCTACTATAGTGGACATTCTGATGGATAAATTACGGAAAGCTGCCAAAGAATATAAAATTAATGAAATAGCAGTAGCCGGAGGAGTTTCCGCAAATAACGGATTACGCAATGCTTTCCGAGAACACGCCGAGAAATATGGTTGGAATATTTTCATCCCTAAATTCAGTTATACTACCGATAATGCAGCAATGATTGCCATTACCGGATATTTCAAATACCTGGATAAGGATTTTTGTTCTATTGATCTTCCGGCTTATTCGCGTGTGACATTATAATAAGTATACCTTATATATAATAGGATAAAACTAAGAAGTATGTTTGCCGAAATAATAACCATTGGCGATGAACTGCTGATAGGACAGGTTGTCGATACTAATTCTGCCTGGATGGGACAGGAATTAAATAAAATAGGTATTGAGGTTCTTCGTATTGTTTCAATCCGTGACCGGGAAGAAGAAATCATGGAAGCGATTGATAATGCGATGGAAAGGGTGAATATTGTTTTAGTAACCGGAGGACTCGGACCTACCAAAGACGATATTACCAAACAGACTTTATGTAAATACTTCCATACGGAACTGGTTTTCAACGAAGAAGTATTCGAAAACGTAAAGCGGGTACTGGCAGGAAAAATACCAATGAATGCACTCAATAAAAGCCAGGCAATGGTCCCGAAAGATTGTATGGTAATAAATAACCCTGTGGGAAGTGCTTCTGTCAGTTGGTTCGAGAGGGATGGCAAGGTACTTGTTTCCATGCCGGGCGTTCCACAAGAGATGATTGCTGTGATGACAGAAAGCGTGTTACCTAAGCTGCACGATAGGTTTCAAACGGATGTTATTATGCATCAAACATTTCTCGTACAGCACTATCCAGAATCTGTATTAGCCGAAAAGTTAGAATCGTGGGAGAACGCTTTACCGGAATGCATTAAATTGGCATATCTACCCAAACTTGGCATTATTCGTCTTAGACTGACCGGACGAGGACAAAACAGAGAAGAAGTAAAAGTTCTTCTTGAACGTGAAAAGTTAAAATTAGAGGAAATACTTGGTGAAGATATTTTCAGTGAAGAAGATACACCATTGGAGGTTATAGTCGGTGAGCTTTTAAAAAAGAAGAAATTGACCGTTTCCACCGCAGAAAGTTGTACCGGGGGCAGTATTGCCGCACGGTTGACTTCCATCGCCGGCAGTTCTGAATATTTTAATGGAAGTGTAGTGGCCTACTCTAATGAAGTGAAAATGGGGCTTTTGCACGTTTCCTCCGAAACTTTGGAACAATATGGAGCTGTCAGTGAGGAAACTGTGATTGAAATGGTAAAAGGTGCGATGAAAGCATTAAAAACAGATTGCGCTGTTGCTACTCTGGATAGTATACCTGGAGGTGGTACTCCGGAAAAGCCGGTGGGAACTGTCTGGATAGCTGCTGGTTATAAAAACGAAATTCATACTTACAAGCAAGAAACAAACCGCGGAAGAAGCATGAACATTGAAAGAGCTGGCAATAATGCCCTATTAATTCTTCGTGATTTGCTCAAATAAGGAAAAATTGGTGTCTGGAAGTGAATTATTTTAAGAAATCCTTGTTTTATACGGATAAAAGTGCTTACTTTGCGTCCTGTTTGAAATAAGTATAGATATAAAACTATAAAAATAAGATAGAAATGTCGAAGATTTGTCAAATTACCGGAAAGAAAGCCATGATTGGCAACAATGTTTCACACTCAAAGAGAAGAACAAAAAGAACCTTTGATTTGAACTTGTTTAACAAAAAGTTCTATTATGTAGAACAAGACTGTTGGATCAGCCTTAGCCTTTGCGCTAACGGGTTGCGTATTATCAACAAAAAAGGACTGGATGCTGCACTGACCGATGCAGTAGCTAAAGGTTTCTGTGATTGGAAAAGCATTAAAGTAATCGGCTAAACGTAGAGGAGAAAACTTACAATGGCAAAGAAAGCAAAAGGTAACAGAGTACAGGTGATTCTGGAATGTACAGAACACAAAGAGAGTGGAATGCCGGGAACATCTCGCTATATCACAACTAAGAACAGAAAGAATACTACAGAAAGACTTGAGTTGAAAGAAATACAACCCGATTCTGAAGAGAGTAACAGTACATAAGGAAATTAAATAATAACAGTATAACCCATGGCAAAGAAAACAGTAGCAAGTTTGCACGAAGGTTCAAAAGAAGGTCGTGCCTACACCAAGGTTATCAAAATGGTAAAATCTCCGAAAACTGGAGCATACGTTTTTGATGAGCAAATGGTTCCGAACGAAAAAGTACAAGACTTTTTCAAAAAATAATCGAAATAGCATATACGCTATAACTGCAAAATCCCCTCATTGGCAAACAATGAGGGGATTTTTTATTGCTTCTTTTTTTACTTTTCCAATCCTTTGTTATATCTTTGTAGCATAATGTATTATACAAATAACTGTAGATATGGGATTTTTTAGTTTTTTTTCAAAGGAAAAGAAGGAAACTTTAGATAAAGGATTATCTAAAACCAAAGAGAGCGTATTCAGTAAGATTGCTCGTGCTGTGGCTGGTAAGTCAAAAGTAGACGATGAAGTATTAGATAATCTGGAAGAAGTACTGATCACATCTGACGTAGGTGTAGAAACAACTTTAAATATTATCAAACGCATCGAGAAACGCGCTGCGGCTGATAAGTATGTGAATACTCAAGAACTGAATCTTATATTACGTGACGAAATAGCAGCTTTGCTTACCGAAAACAACTCGGATGATGTAGCTGATTTTGACGTACCCATCACAAGGAAACCTTATGTAATTATGGTTGTGGGAGTGAATGGAGTAGGGAAGACTACAACTATCGGCAAGCTGGCTTATCAATTCAAAGAAAGCAGGCAAATCGGTTTATTTGGGAGCAGCCGATACTTTCCGCGCTGCAGCCGTAGAACAGTTAATGATTTGGGGAGAACGGGTAGGGGTTCCTGTTGTTAAACAGAAAATGGGAGCAGATCCCGCATCTGTGGCTTATGACACTCTTAGTTCGGCCGTTGCCAATAACGCAGATGTGGTTATTATTGATACAGCCGGTCGTCTGCACAATAAGGTAGGCTTAATGAACGAGTTGACCAAAATTAAGAATGTGATGAAAAAGGTAGTGCCTGATGCACCGGATGAAGTTTTATTGGTACTGGACGGTTCCACCGGACAAAATGCATTTGAGCAAGCCAAACAATTTACTTTGGCGACGGAAGTTACCGCTATGGCCATCACTAAGCTTGATGGAACCGCTAAAGGTGGTGTTGTGATTGGTATTTCCGATCAATTCAAGATTCCTGTTAAGTATATCGGACTAGGCGAAGGCATGGAAGACCTGCAGGTATTCCGTAAAAATGAATTCGTTGATTCCTTGTTTGGAGAAAATGCATGAAAAGAAAAACAATAGATATTATTACTTTAGGATGTTCTAAAAATCTGGTTGACTCCGAGCAGCTAATGCGCCAATTGGAGGAAGTCGGATACAGCGTAACTCATGACACTGAAAATCCGCAAGGAGAAATTGCGGTAATCAATACATGTGGTTTCATTGGTGATGCCAAAGAAGAATCCATAAATATGATTCTGGAGTTCGCTGAAAGAAAGGAAGAAGGGGATTTAAAGAAACTTTTCGTGATGGGTTGTCTTTCCGAACGCTATCTCAAGGAATTAGCTGTTGAGATACCACAGGTAGATAAGTTTTATGGGAAGTTTAATTGGAAGGAGCTTTTACAGGACTTGGGAAAGGTCTATCACGATGAATTATATATCGAACGGACATTGACAACTCCCCAGCATTATGCTTACCTGAAAATTTCAGAAGGATGTGATCGTAAATGTTCTTATTGTGCTATCCCTATTATTACAGGACACCATATTTCCAAACCAATGGAAGAAATTCTGGACGAAGTACGATACCTGGTATCGCAAGGCGTGAAAGAATTTCAGGTGATCGCACAGGAATTGACTTATTATGGAATCGATCGGTATAAGAAGCAAATGCTTCCGGAACTGATTGAACGTATTTCCGATATCCCTGGCGTGGAATGGATTCGGTTGCATTATGCCTATCCGGCACATTTCCCAACGGATTTATTCCGGGTTATGCGTGAACGCGATAATGTATGTAAATATATGGATATTGCTCTTCAGCATATCAGCGACAATATGTTGCAATTAATGCGTCGGCAAGTGAGCAAAGAGGATACTTACCGACTGATTGAACAATTTCGTAAAGAAGTGCCAGGCATTCACCTGCGAACAACTTTAATGGTAGGGCATCCCGGAGAAACCGAGGAAGACTTCGAAGAGCTTAAAGAGTTTGTGCGCAAAGTACGTTTCGATCGGATGGGAGCTTTCGCATATTCCGAAGAAGAGGGAACTTATGCTGCAAAAGCATACGAAGATTCTATTCCACAAGAGGTTAAACAAGCCAGACTTGATGAATTGATGGACATCCAGCAAGGTATCTCGGCAGAATTAAGTGCGGAAAAAATCGGTAAACAGATGAAAATTATCATCGACCGTTTGGAAGGAGATTATTATATTGGACGAACAGAATTTGATTCACCGGAAGTAGATCCGGAAGTGCTGGTTAAGCGTTCAGAGAGAGAACTTAAGATCGGACAGTTTTATCAGGTGGAAGTGACGAATGCAGACGATTTTGATTTATATGCAAAGATTATAAATGACTATGAATAATAAGGAATTTACATCCGAACTAGCGGAAAGATTGGGATACACAATCAAGGATACTTCCGAATTGATAGGTTCTTTGTTGTCCAGCATGACACAAGAATTGGAAGAAGGTAATGTGATTGCAGTTCAAGGATTCGGCTCTTTTGAAGTTAAAAAGAAAGCGGAACGAATTTCAATCAACCCGGCAAGTAAACAACGCATGTTGGTTCCACCCAAATTAGTGCTATCTTATAGACCTAGCAATACATTGAAAGATAAGTTTAAATAAATAATTTCCCGTTATGAATGAAAGACTAACAATTCAAGACCTTACCGACTTATTGGCAGCCAAACATAGCATGACCAAGAAAGATGCCGAAGCGTTTGTTAAAGAGTTTTTTCTCTTGATAGAACAAGCTTTGGAGAACGAAAAGACTGTAAAAATCAAAGGATTGGGAACTTTCAAACTTATTGATGTAGATAGCCGGGAAAGTGTCAATGTCAACACAGGAGAACGTTTCCAGATAAAGGGACATACAAAAGTCTCATTTTCTCCGGATGCCAATCTAAGAGATACAATAAATAAGCCTTTCGCACACTTTGAGACTGTTGTATTGAATGAAAATACAATTTTGGAAGATACTCCGATAGAAGATACAGAGGAAGAAGAAGCAGGTGAGGAAGCATCAGCACAAACTGTATTGAATGAGATGGGGGATAATTCTGAAACTACTGCGATAGAAGAAAATGAAGGTACTGATAATCTTTCAGAAGAAGAGCCGATTCAAGAAGAGCAAATAGCCAGTCGCCCACTTGTGGAAGAGTCCATTGAAGAACTTGCTATTACTGAGGAATCTGCAATAGTACAGGAATTGACAGAACAGACATCTCCTAAAGAGCCTGAAGAGATCATTACAGAGACTAATATCGAAGAAAAGGTAGAACAGTTGGAAGATGAAGAGGTTCCGGAGGAGGAAGTGACAATCGATGAACAGCAACCAGCATCTATAGAAGAAGAAAAAGAAAAGATCACTGCCGAAAAGATTATAGAGCAAGAGCTTCTAAAAGCAAATCTGCAACCTGTGACTCCCATAGTGCCTCCTGCTGAAAAAGAAACGATAAAGCCGGTCCAACCGAAACAAATATCCCAACCGGTTTCTAAAAAGACAGCCCCGGTGAAGGAAAAATCTCCTGTACCTTATTTAATAGCTGTTATTGTAGTCGTTTTGTTATTATGTGGAGGTGTCATTCTATTTATTTATTATCCGGATTTATTTTCTTCTTCATCTGACAAGAATGCACTGGATATGCCGCCTGTGACGACTCAACCCGTTCAACCGGAAGCGCAACTTTCTGATACGATTGCACATAAGGATACTACAAAGATAATAACGCCTGATGTATCCAAAGTCGCTACCACGACACAACCGGTTGCCAAAAAAGAAGAAGCTATTCCTGTCAAAGCAGAACCTCAAACGGTTACACAACAACCTGCTACTTCTGCCTATCTGGATTCAGCATCTTATAAGATTACGGGAACCAAGACAAAATATACAATCAAAGAAGGAGAAACTTTGACTAGGGTTTCCTTGCGTTTTTATGGTACAAAGGCAATGTGGCCATACATTGTGAAACACAATCCGAAGGTTATTAAGAACCCCAACAATGTACCGTATGGCACAACTATTGAAATACCGGAACTCACAAAAGAATAAGTAGTTATAATCCATTCACCCGACCATGCAAATCCTGTATTGGTCGGGTGAAGTGTTATGGATGTACAAAAGCGTATGAAAGTACCTTAATCTAAAGATTTCGCATTGTTTTTTAATAAAAATTAGTTGCAATCGTTAATTATATGGCGTACTTTTGGGGCAAAATAAAAAGCCTTATGACACAGGCAAGGCTTACATAAAATTAATGGGATTTAAATAATAAAATATTAAGTATTTATGGCTGAATCAATTGATATCCGCGAGCTAAATGAGCGGATTGAAAGACAAAGTGCTTTCGTTACCAATCTTACGACAGGTATGGACCAAATCATTGTTGGTCAGAAACATTTGGTTGAATCACTGCTTATCGGATTACTTTCCGATGGCCACGTCCTCTTGGAAGGTGTGCCTGGTTTGGCGAAAACTTTGGCTATCAAAACACTCGCTTCCCTGATCGACGCGAAATATAGCCGTATTCAGTTCACTCCCGACTTATTGCCGGCCGATGTTATTGGTACAATGGTTTACAGTCAGAAAGATGAATCTTTTAAAGTGCAGCGCGGACCTATTTTCGCTAACTTTGTATTAGCTGATGAAATTAACCGTGCTCCTGCAAAAGTACAAAGTGCTTTGCTGGAAGCAATGCAGGAACGTCAAGTTACTATCGGTAAAGAAACATTCATGTTACCGGAACCTTTCCTTGTATTGGCAACTCAGAATCCGATTGAACAAGAAGGTACTTACCCGCTTCCTGAAGCACAGGTAGACCGTTTCATGCTGAAAGTAGTGATTGACTATCCGAAGTTGGAAGAAGAAAAATTGATTATTCGTCAGAATATCAATGGTGAGAAGTTTAATGTGAAACCTATTCTAAGAGCGGATGAAATTATTGAAGCACGTAAGGTTGTTCGTCAAGTCTATTTGGATGAGAAGATCGAGCGTTATATTGTAGATATTGTATTTGCAACTCGTTTCCCTGAAAAATATGATCTCAAGGAACTGAAAGATATGATCGGATTCGGAGGTTCACCTCGTGCGTCTATCAATCTGGCTTTAGCTGCTCGTACGTATGCATTCATCAAACGTCGCGGCTACGTTATTCCGGAAGATGTACGTGCTGTAGCACATGATGTTCTTCGTCACCGTATCGGATTGACATACGAAGCTGAAGCTAACAACATGACTTCGGACGAAATCATCAGTAAGATTCTGAATAAGGTTGAAGTACCCTAATCTGTAGTTATAATACAGTCAATAAGTAGTCATAAATATCTATGCATGACTACTTAACTACCTACTAATTAACTACTGTATAAATGGAAACAAGTGAAATACTAAAAAAAGTTCGCCAAATTGAAATAAAGACACGAGGATTGTCTAACAATATCTTTGCAGGCCAGTATCATTCGGCTTTCAAAGGTAGGGGTATGTCATTTTCGGAAGTCCGTGAATATCAATTCGGTGATGATATACGTGACATAGACTGGAATGTGACTGCGCGCTTCAATAAACCTTATGTGAAGGTGTTTGAAGAAGAGCGCGAACTGACAGTGATGTTGATGGTTGATGTTTCCGGAAGTTTGGAATTTGGTACGATCAAGCAGTTAAAGAAAGATATGGTGACGGAAATCGCTGCTACTCTTGCTTTCTCTGCCATCCAGAATAACGATAAAATAGGTGTGATCTTCTTTTCAGACCGGATAGAGAAGTTTATTCCTCCCAAGAAAGGACGTAAACATATCTTGTATATTATCCGTGAATTAATTGATTTCCAACCGGAAAGCCGTCGCACAAATATTCGTCTTGCCTTGGAATATTTGACAAACGTAATGAAAAGGCGTTGCACTGCATTTATCTTATCAGATTTTATTGATCAGGAAAGCTTTAAGAATGCTCTGACTATTGCCAACCGAAAACATGACGTAGTAGCATTGCAAGTATACGACAGGAGAGTCAGTGATCTTCCTCCAGTAGGACTGATGCGAATCAAAGATGCAGAAACTGGGCATGAACAATGGATTGACACCTCTTCCAAAGCTGTACGCCGGGCACATCGCGACTGGTGGATACAAAAGCAGACTGAACTGAACGATACTTTTACCAAAAGTAACGTAGATGCTGTATCCGTCAGAACCGATCAGGATTACGTAAAGGCATTGTTGAATTTATTTGCCAAACGAAATTAATGGAATCAAAGATGAATAGAAATATTATTCTGATAGCATTATTAGGTCTATTGTTTGTCAGTAAAGCAGTAGCACAGTCTGTTACAGTAGAAGCAAAAATTGATTCACTGCAGATACTGATCGGCGAACAGGCGAAAGTGCAACTGCAAGTAGCCATGGATGCCAAACAGCGTGCTATTTTTCCTGCTTACACTGATACACTGGTAAGAGGTGTGGAAATTATAGAAACAGTCAAACCAGATACCCAATTCCTGAATGATCGTCAGCGGATGGTGATTACGCAGGAGTACATTATCACTTCTTTTGACTCTGCTCTATATTATCTGCCGCCAATGCCAGTTACCGTAGATGGGAAAGTGTACAACTCCAAAGCTCTCGCATTAAAAGTATATTCAATGCCGGTTGACACCTTACATCCGGACCAGTTCTTCGGACAAAAACCTGTGATGAAAGCTCCTTTTGCATGGGAAGACTGGTATGGATTGATCGCTTGTTCATTCTTGGCTTTACCTTTGCTTGGCTTGCTGATCTATCTGATTGTTCGCATACGTGATAATAAACCGATTATCCGTAAAATTAAAGTTGAACCTAAATTGCCGCCACATCAGGCTGCAATGAAAGAGATAGAACGTATCAAGACAGAGAAGGTATGGCAGAAAGGGCTATCGAAGGAGTACTATACCGAACTTACCGATGCTATTCGTACATATATTAAGGATCGTTTCGGATTTAATGCACTAGAGATGACTTCTTCTGAAATAATCGATCAGTTATTGGAAATGAATGATAAAGAGGCCATATCAGACCTAAAACTATTGTTCCAGACTGCTGATTTAGTGAAGTTCGCCAAGCATAATCCTCAGATGAATGAAAACGATGCCAATTTGATTAATGCCATTGATTTTATCAATGAGACCAAACAACCGGAAGAGGAAAATCAGAAACCGCAACCAACGGAAATCACTATTATTGAGAAACGTTCTTTACGTGTTAAAGCTATGCTGATTTGTGGAATTGCATTGTTATCAGCAGCATTGATCGGTACCTTTATATATATAGGTCTACAGTTATACAATCTTTTTGTATAAAGGATGTATAGCTTAATACTAAATAGTAAACTGTTAAATCAAAAATAAAATGGTTTTTGCCAATATTGAATATCTGTTTTTGCTATTATTGCTTATACCGTATATTGTATGGTATATCCTGAAGCAAAAGAAAAGTGAAGCAACTCTTCAAATTTCAGATGCCCGGGTATATGCGCATACACCTAAAAGTTATAAGAATTATTTGTTGCATGTTCCATTTCTATTACGTTGCCTTGCTTTAGTACTGGTTATTTTGGTTCTTGCACGCCCGCAAACTACTAATAAATGGCAGAACAGTGAGATAGAAGGAATTGATATTATGCTGGCTATCGACGTTTCTACCAGTATGCTGGCGGAAGACTTGAAGCCGAACAGACTGGAAGCTGCTAAAGACGTAGCTGCAGAGTTTATCAATGGACGTCCCAATGATAATATCGGTATTACATTATTTGCAGGAGAAACTTTCACCCAATGTCCGTTGACTGTAGACCATGCTGTATTGTTGGATATGATACATAATATCAAATGTGGTCTTATCACTGACGGTACTGCTGTCGGTATGGGTATTGCAAATGCTGTAACCCGCTTAAAAGATAGCAAAGCGAAATCCAAAGTTATTATCCTATTGACGGATGGTACAAATAACAAGGGAGATATTTCGCCTATGACAGCGGCAGAAATAGCAAAAAGCTTTGGTATTCGTGTATATACCATCGGAGTAGGTACCAATGGAATGGCTCCTTATCCTTATCCAGTCGGAAATACGGTGCAATATGTAAGTATGCCGGTAGAAATTGATGAAAAGACATTGACAGAGATTGCCGGAACGACAGATGGTAACTATTTCCGGGCTACGAGCAACTCGAAGCTTAAAGAAGTATATGAAGAAATTGATAAACTGGAAAAGACGAAACTGAATGTAAAAGAGTATAGTAAGCGGGACGAAGAATATCATTGGTTTGCTTTAGCAGCTTTCCTCTGTGTCTTGTTGGAAGTACTATTACGTAATTCGGTACTCAAGAAAATTCCATAAGGATGTTTGTCAATCGTTATTTGCCAATCATAAAATAGGAAGAAGATGTTTCGATTTGAAGAACCTGCATATTTATATTTATTGCTGCTATTACCTTTTTTAGCAGCTTTCTACTTGTATTCCAATTACAAGAGGAGAAAGAATATCCGACGTTTCGGAGATCCGACTTTGTTGGCTCAGTTAATGCCTGACGTATCCAAATATCGTCCGGATGTAAAATTCTGGATTATTTTTGTTGCTATTGGTTTGTTCTCCGTATTACTGGCACGCCCTCAATTCGGTTCAAAACTGGAAACGGTTAAACGTAAGGGAGTAGAGGTAATTATTGCTTTGGACATTTCAAACTCTATGTTAGCGCAGGATGTACAGCCTAGCCGTTTAGAAAAAGCAAAAAGATTAATATCCAGGTTAGTAGATGAGCTTGATAATGATAAGGTAGGTATGATTGTATTTGCCGGTGACGCTTTTACACAGCTGCCAATTACAAGTGACTATATTTCCGCTAAGATGTTCTTAGAATCCATTAGTCCTTCCTTAATTTCTAAACAGGGTACAGCCATTGGGGAAGCAATCAATCTAGCAGCCCGTAGTTTCACCCCGCAAGAAGGGGTAGGACGCGCCATTATTGTTATTACTGATGGTGAAAATCATGAAGGTGGTGCAGTGGAAGCTGCTAAAGCTGCGGCAGAAAAGGGTATTCAGGTAAGTGTATTGGGAGTAGGTATGCCTGATGGTGCTCCAATACCGGTGGAAGGAACGAATGATTACCGCCGCGACCGGGAAGGTAATGTGATCGTTACCCGTTTGAATGAAGCTATGTGTCAGGAAATTGCAAAAGAAGGAAAAGGTATATATGTACGAGTAGATAATTCTAATTCAGCCCAAAAGGCCATCAATCAAGAAGTGAATAAAATGGCGAAGTCTGATGTAGAGTCGAAAGTATATACGGAGTTTAACGAACAATTCCAGGCTATTGCATGGGTTATTCTACTATTGTTATTGGCAGAAATCTTAATTTTGGACCGCAAAAATCCTTTATTTAAGAACATTCACCTGTTTTCTAATAAGAAATAGTTATACGTATGTTAAAAAGTAAATATATTCTATTCGCTGTATTTCTGCTAGCGACAGTCGGTGTCTCGGCTCAGAAAGCAGAACGCGACTATATCCGTAAGGGAAACCGCCTGTTTAATGATAGTGTATTTGTTGACGCAGAGGTAAACTACCGGAAAGCTCTGGAAGCAAATCCCAAGTCTACAGTATCTATGTACAATTTGGGAAATACTCTTTCGCAACAGCAAAAGTTTCAGGATGCCATGGAACAATACGTATCGGCCAGCAAAATAGAAAAAGATAAAATGAAACTCGCCCATATTTATCACAATATGGGAGTAATTTTCCAGGCTGGTAAAGACTATGCCAAAGCTGTAGATGCATATAAAATGTCACTGCGTAATAATCCTACCGATCATGAAACCCGGTACAATTTGGCTCTCGCACAGAAAATGCTGAAAGACCAACAAAATCAGCAGAATCAAGATCAAAATCAGGACCAAAACAAAGATCAGCAAAAGCAAGATCAGAAACAGGACCAGAATAAAGACAAACAGAAGGATCAGAAACAAGATGAAAAGAAAGATCAGCAGCAACCACCGAAATCTGAAAAGAAACAAGACAATCAGATGTCAAAGGAGAATGCTGAACAATTACTGAACTCTGTCATGCAGGACGAAAAAGATGTGCAGGATAAAGTGAAGAAGCAACAAAAAGTTATGCAAGGCGGTCGCTTGGAAAAAGATTGGTAATATAAAGTTGATGATATAAATTTCATAAGCAATGAAAAACTGATTATTATATTGATGGCATTGATAGCATATAGCACTCATGTGTTTGCTGATAAGGTGTCTTTTACTGCTTCTGCTCCTGATGCAGTGGTAGTAGGCGAACAATTCAGGCTGTCGTATATTGTAACTACACAAAAAGTGAAAGATTTTCGGGCACCATTAATCAAAGGTTTTGATGTATTGATGGGCCCAAGCCGTTCACAACAAAGTAGTACTCAAATAGTGAATGGTAATGTTACATCTACTAGTAGTATTACATTTACATACATATTAATGGCTAATAATGCCGGAGAATACACAATACCCGGTGCCTCCATTGTTGCCGATGGTGACCAAATGGTGTCAAACTCAGTAAAGATTAAAGTATTGCCACAAGATCAAGGTGGCAATAGCGGACAAAATAATAGCAGTAGTGGTTCTATACATTCCTCATCTGGTACAAGTGTCTCTAATCAGGACCTTTTTATTATGGCAAGTGCCAGTAAAACAAATGTGTATGAACAGGAGGCTTTTGTCCTGACCTATAAAATATACACCAGAGAATCCAACTTACAACTTAATAATGCCAAATTGCCTGACTTTAAAGGATTTCATTCTCAAGAAATAGAAATGACAACCAATGCAAGATGGACTCCGGAGCATTATCAGGGACGTAATTACTATACAACGGTTTATCGCCAGTTTGTTCTCTTCCCGCAACAATCAGGAAAGCTATATATTGATCCGGCACAGTTCCAGATGACTATCGGAAAACCTGTGCAATCAGATGATCCTTTTGATGCCTTCTTCAATGGAGGAAGTAATGTCATTGAAATTAAAAAAAATATTTCCACTCCTAAAATAGCAATTAATGTCAATCCGCTTCCTGCTAGTAAACCTGCAAACTTTTCAGGTGGAGTGGGAGAGTTCAACATTTCTTCTTCCATCAATAGCAAGGAACTGAAAACCAATGATGCTATTACTATTAAACTGGTAATATCCGGTACAGGTAACCTGAAGTTGATTTCTAATCCGGAAATTAAATTCCCGGATGATTTTGAAGTATATGATCCCAAAGTAGACAATCAAGTCAGATTAACCCGGGAAGGACTCACAGGCAATAAAGTTATTGAATATTTAGCAATTCCGAGACATGCCGGAACATATAAGATTCCGGGAGTATCTTTCAGCTATTTTGATATTCGCTCCAAGTCTTACAAAACACTGAAAACAGAAGATTATGTAGTAAATGTTGAGAAAGGTGCAGGTAATGCGGATCAAGTAATTGCTAACTTCACGAATAAAGAGGACTTGAAAGTATTAGGTGAAGACATCCGTTATATCAAACAGAATGAAGTTACTCTCCAACCTAAAGGAAGTTTCTTCTATGGTTCAATGACATATTGGTTATTCTATATCATTCCGGCTCTTGCCTTTATTATTTTCTTTATTATTTATCGTAAGCAAGCTGCTGAAAATGCAAATGTTGCTAAAATGCGTACGAAGAAAGCAAATAAAGTGGCAACGAAGCGTATGAAGCTTGCAGGAAAATTACTCTCCGAAAATAAAAAAGATGCTTTCTACGATGAGGTATTAAAGGCATTGTGGGGATATATAAGTGACAAACTGAATATTCCGGTATCTCGTTTATCTAAAGATAATATTGAAGAGAAACTAAGAAATCACGGAGTAAATGAGGAACTAATCAAAGAATTCCTGAATGCATTGAATGATTGTGAATTTGCACGGTTTGCTCCAGGTGATGAGAATCAGGCAATGGATAAAGTTTATTCTTCTTCAATAGAAGTAATAAGCAAAATGGAGAATTCAATAAAACATTAACCCAGAAGAGATTATGTCATGAAAAAGATATTATTTTTTATATTATTATCAATGTCGCTTACTTGTTTCGGACAAGATTCGTTAAGCATTGATACTAGACAAACGAATGGAGTTGATTCTATCCACGCTTCGCATACCACATTTTCCAGTAATACACTGGAAGATGCAACAAAAGCTGAAGGAGATTCCGCATATATAAAAGAAGATTATGCAGCAGCTATTCAGATATATGAAGCATTACTGAAAAATGGAGAAGCTGCCGACGTCTATTACAATCTGGGAAATAGTTATTATAAAATAGGGGAGATAGCGAAAGCTGTTTTAAATTATGAGCGTGCTCTGCTATTACAACCAGGAAATGGTGACATCCGTGCTAATCTTGAAGTGGCACGTGCAAAAACAATAGACAAGGTTGAACCTGTTCCTGAAGTATTCTTTGTTTCATGGATCAAATCTCTGACAAATAGTATGAGTGTAGATGCATGGGCCACATGGGGAATTGTCTCCTTTATTCTATTTATTATCGCTTTCTATTTCTTTATTTTCTCCAAACAGATTATGTTAAAGAAAATAGGATTCATATCAGGAATCATTTTGCTGATTGTCACTGTTTGCTCTAATCTTTTTGCTTCGCAACAAAAAGAGCATTTGGTTAATCGAAGTGAGGCGATAGTAATGAATCCGAGTGTAACAGTACGAAGTACTCCAAGTGAGAGTGGGACTAGCTTGTTTATTCTCCATGAAGGGAGAAAGGTAAGTGTCAAAGACAACTCTATGAAAGAATGGAAAGAAATTCGACTGGAAGATGGAAAAGTCGGGTGGGTACCTGCTTCTGCTATCGATGTGATATAAAGGTCATTAATAGATTTTATATATTCAAGAAAAAAAGATAAGCAAATAATTTGTTTTATCTTTTTTTTTGCTTAAGTTTATAGCGTGATAAAAAAATCACATAGTATTAACCATTAAATTTATGAGACATGAGAACAATAACGTTTAATGAACTTCGCAAGATTAAAGATTCATTGCCTAGCGGTAGCATGCATAGAATAGCAGACGAACTTGGTTTGCACGTAGATACAGTGCGAAACTTCTTCGGAGGACACAATTTCAAGGAGGGAAAAAGCGTCGGAATACATCTCGAGCCCGGTCCAGATGGTGGGCTTGTAATGTTGGATGACACGACCGTTCTTGATCGGGCTTTAAAAATCCTAGATGAATTGAATATGAGTATGCAAAAAGAACAGGCTACCGAATCTGTGCAAGTTTAAAATATAACAAACTGAATCCCAATTGAATCAAACAATTGGGATTTCTTATTTGTTTTCACCTTATAAAATGTACATTTATGGAAGACAAATTAGTAACCCTGGCCATTCTGACATACACCAAAGCGCAGATCTTAAAGAATGTCTTGGAAAATGAAGGTATAGAAACCTACATTCATAACGTTAATCAAATACAACCGGTTGTTTCATCGGGAGTGCGTTTACGAATTAAAGAAAGCGATCTGCCACGTGCTTTGAAAATAACAGAAAGTTCTACATGGCTGTCTGAAAGTATAGTGGGAGAGAAGGAGCCCAAAGTAAAAGATAAATCAAATAAGATTTTAATTCCCGTCGACTTCTCTAATTATTCGATGAAAGCATGTGAATTTGCATTCAACCTGGCAAAAACAGAAAATGCAGAAGTCATCCTGTTGCATGTCTATTTCACGCCTATTTATGCATCGTCGTTGCCTTATGGGGATGTTTTCAATTACCAGATTGGAGATGAAGAATCTGTAAAAACGATTATCCAAAAAGTCCATTCTGATCTCAATGCTTTATCAGAGAAGATAAAAGAAAAAGTTGCAGGCGAATTTCCCAACGTTAAATATAGCTGCATCTTACGTGAAGGTATTCCAGAGGAGGAAATCTTAAGATATGCTAAAGAACAGCGTCCTATGGTTATCATTATGGGTACCCGAGGCAAAAATCAGAAAGACATTGATTTAATTGGCAGTGTAACCGCTGAAGTTATTGACAGGAGTCGCACGGCTGTATTGGCTATTCCGGAAAATACACCATTTAAACAGTTTAGTGAAGCAAAACGGATTGCCTTTATTACCAATTTTGATCAAAGAGATCTAATTGCTTTCGAGGCATTCTTTAATACTTGGAAATCATTCCATTTTTCTGTATCTTTGATACACCTTACAGATTCTAAAGATACCTGGAATGAAATAAAACTAGCAGGTATAAAAGAATATTTTCACAAGCAATATCCGGGGCTTGAAATTCATTATGACGTAGTGATGAATGATAATTTATTAAAAGGACTTGATCAGTATATCAAAGATAATCATATAGATATAATCACTTTGACTTCTTACAAAAGGAATATATTTGCTCGATTATTTAATCCAAGTATTGCCAGAAAAATGATTTTCCATTCAGATACACCATTGCTTGTTATTAACAGCTGATCAAATCAGGCAAAAAATGAGCATCCAAGATTAGGGAATAATACTTATTATGTTTAATAGAAAAAGGAGTAATATAATGACCTTACTCCTTTTTCTATTTTTATTTAAATGAAGAAATTTACCTGTTCCACTCAAGTCCATATCAAATATAAGATTTTTCAATTACTACTTTAAACTATTGAATAAAAAAAAGAAGACTACTATTTCTAATAGCCTTCTTATATTTTTTCAGAAAACGATCTTACTTCATCATCTTATCGATTTCTTCAAATTCAGGTCCCATATTCAAGTTATAGTAAACACTGTAAAGACCTTGCAACCACAAATCTTGTTGATCGGGTTTTAAAGCTCTGGCTTTTTCATAGAATGGTTTAGCTTCTTCGTAGAATTTCTTAACCACAGCTTGTGCTTCAGCGTACTTAGGATCATTGATATCTGTTGTTGCTTTATCAGCATAATCCTGTGCTTTCATCAAATATACCAAACCTACATTAGAGTATGCTTCTGCATATTCCGGATCAGCAGCAATAGCTTTTTTGTAGTATTCGATTGCATTATCATATTCTTTCATATTATGATAAAGATATGCTTTCACATACAAATACAACTTGTTATTCGGATCATTAGCTAACATTCTATCAGCAAACTCCATAGCTTTAGAAGCTTGGTTAGAGCTAGTATAGTAATCTACCAAATTCGCAAAGAAATAATCATTTCCAGGGAATTTTAAAATACCTTCTTCCAATGATTTAACCCATGCTGCAGTATCACCTTTAGCTTTATAAGCATCAGCCATCAATTGCATTGCAAATTTACCTCCATCTTTATCGGATAAAGCCATAGGAGCATATTTAATGATCGCATCTTTATCACCTACTCTATCAGCAGCTAATGTTGCATAATAAGCAATTTGCGGAAGAAGAGTATCGTTTTTAGCCAATTCTTTATCAGCTAACATCGGATAAGAAGCTGACTCTACATAGGTTGCAAAGAACTTCAAAGCCTCTTTATTCTTGTCCAGGTTGAAATACTGAATACCACCATTAATCAAATTAGGACGTTCAGCCAACATACTGGAAGCATTAGCCTTCCGATATTTGTTTTTAACTTTTCCCTTTTCATTAGGTATTTCCGCTAATTCATCACACTTATTATAGTACTCATACATTTTCAGAATACTATTGTATACTTTCAATGTATCATACGGTTTCTTCAAAAAAGCATTTTTCATTTGCTCCTCGTTGATACGTCTCTGAATAAATCCAGCAACGTCCCATGTGTCAGCAAGATCCTTCGTTTCAGGATTCTTCATAGCCTCCTTAATAAGCTGTTCAGCCTGCTTAAAATTAGGTTTTACGTCATTAGCCATACTCTTTGCTTCCTTCACATTCTTCATCTGAGCGAATGAGAAGCTAACAGCCATTAATAAAACCATAGAAAATAATACTCTTTTCATGATTGTTGTTTGATTAATTATTAATATTATGTCTATTCCTCAATTTCGTTATTGCTTTCGTTTTCATTTACGTCCGCTGCATCATCAATATCAGGAACATCAGCATTCGGATCACTCACGATTGTACCCTCTGCCTCTTCTGCCGGAATTTCATCTTCAAGACTTTCTGTCATAACCTTACATACCGAACCAATCTGGTCGTTACGTTTTTCAAGATTTATCAGACGAACGCCTTGAGTAGCACGGCCCATTATACGAACATCCGCTACCTTCAAACGAATAGTGATACCAGACTTATTGATAATCATCAAGTCATTTTCATCAGTCACTGACTTAATTGTTACCAACTTACCTGTTTTTTCAGTAATATTCATGGTCTTTACACCCTTACCACCGCGATTAGTCTTACGATAGTCTTCAATTTCAGAGCGTTTACCATATCCCTGTTCAGAAACAACCATTACGGATTCTGTTTCCAAATCTTTTATACATATCATTCCTATTACTTCATCCTGACCATCATTATCCAATGTAATACCACGTACACCTGTAGCCGTACGTCCCATTAAACGAACTGCAGCCTCATGGAAACGAATTGCACGACCATTGCGGTTTGCAATGATGATTTCATTATTTCCATTCGTCATTCGAACTTCAATTACGCTATCATCTTCGCGGATAGTTATAGCATTTACACCATTCTGACGCGGGCGTGAATATTGTTCAAGCAATGTCTTCTTGATAACACCTTTCTTCGTACAGAATAATACATAGTGGCTATTGATAAACTCGGAATCCTCTAAACTCTTCACACGCAAGTATGCAGTTACATTATCATCCGAATCAATATTCAACAAGTTCTGAATAGCACGGCCCTTAGAATTCTTCGTTCCTTCAGGTATCTCATAAACTTTCAGCCAATAACATTTACCTTTTTGTGTAAAGAACATCATGGTATTGTGCATAGTAGCAGGATAAATATGCTCTACAAAGTCTTCATCACGGGTTTCCGTACCTTTCGAACCTACTCCACCACGATTTTGTGCACGGAATTCGGTCAACGGTGTACGTTTAATATAACCCATATGAGAAATTGTAATAATCATCTGATCATCTGCATAGAAGTCTTCCGGATTAAATTCTTCTGAAGAATAAACAATTTCAGAGCGACGTACATCTCCATATTTCGCTTTAACTTCCAATAATTCATCTTTCATCACCTTACGACATACCTCATCATCAGCCAAAATGCTTTCCAAATAAGCAATCTGTTTCATGATTTCTTCGTATTCAGCATGAAGCTGATCCTGCATCAGACCAGTCAACTGACGCAAACGCATCTCTACAATTGCACGAGCCTGAATTTCTGTCAGGTTAAATCGCTCAATCAAGCCTGTTATTGCGTCATTCGGAGTTTTTGCAGCACGAATGATACGAATTACTTCATCAATATTATCTGAAGCAATAATCAAACCTTCAAGAATGTGCGCACGCTCTTTCGCCTTACGAAGATCGAACTGAGTACGACGAATAACAACTTCGTGTCTATGCTCTATGAAATATTTAATTAAATCTCTTAGATTCAACGTTTTTGGACGTCCATGAACCAAAGCCACATTGTTAACACCAAAAGAGGTCTGCAAAGCTGTCATTTTATAGAGTTTATTCAACACTACACTTGCATTTGCATCACGTTTTATGTCAATAACAATACGCATACCATCACGGTCAGACTCATCGTTGGCATTTGAGATACCTTCTATCTTCTTATCATTTACAAGATCAGCAATATATTTAATCAGTTCGGCCTTATTTACATTATAAGGAATCTCTGTTATTACGATTTTATCATGTGTTTGTCCGCTTTCAATTTCAGCTTTCGCACGCATAATTACACGTCCGCGACCTGTCAAATATGCTTCGCGTACACCACTCACACCATATATATATCCGCCAGTAGGGAAATCCGGTGCTTTAACAAATTCCATCAGTTCCTCTACCGTAATTTCCGGATTATCAATATATGCTTCACAAGCATCAATTACTTCCGAAAGATTATGAGGAGGCATATTGGTAGCCATACCAACCGCAATACCGGATGCTCCGTTCACCAGAAGGTTCGGGATACGCGTCGGCATCACCTTAGGTTCCACCAGCGTATTATCAAAGTTTGGCTCAAAATCAACAGTTTCCTTATACAGGTCATCCATCATCGCTTCACCTAACTTATTGAGACGAGCTTCTGTATAACGCATAGCAGCAGGGCTATCACCATCCACAGAACCAAAGTTTCCCTGTCCATCTACCAAAGGATAACGCATTGCCCATTCCTGAGCCATACGTACCATTGCAAAATAAACAGAAGAATCCCCATGAGGATGATACTTACCCAGTACTTCACCCACAATTCTCGCTGACTTTTTATAAGGTTTGTCTGAAGTATTGCCTAATTCCATCATTCCGTATAAAATTCTACGGTGAACAGGCTTAAATCCATCTCTAACATCCGGAAGGGCACGCGAAACGATGACCGACATGGAGTAGTCAATGTACGATGACTTCATTTCCTCCTCGATGTTAATCTTTATAATTCTGTCTTGTTCAAGCATTTAAAATGATTATTAATTATACATTCTACGGTTTGTGAAAAACCACGCTAAAGTACTACTTTTCCACGATATACGAAAGTTTTTAGAAAGAAAGTTTTATCATGACCGGGACGATAACCCGCCAAACTTTAAAATACAAAAATAAAAAGATAAAAACGATAAATATAATATGGAAAGATAAATAACATCGGTAAAAAAGAGCCTATTATTTGTTATACCTTATATATATAATACAAAGCATTGTTTTTATGGCACGCCATTTGTAGATATAAGAAATAAAGCAAATATGCAATACAAACTTGATTAAATGCGTATATTTGCCAGTAAATAACCCCTTAGAAGAAAAGGAAAAAGTATGAATAATCAATTCTCACAAAGAGTTTCCGACATTATCGTCTATAGCAAGGAAGAAGCTAACCGGTTGAGAAGTAGGTATATAGGTCCCGAACACCTGCTTCTGGGAATACTCCGTGACGGTGAAGGAAAAGCTATCGAGATATTGTCTAAACTCAACACCAATCTGGCTGCAGTAAAGCAGCAGATTGAAGCTCGGCTGAAGACAGAAGCTGATGATATGCTATTGCCTGATGCAGAGATACCGTTGTCTAATGACGCGGCAAAAATATTAAAAATGTGTATTTTAGAAGCACGTGGAATGAGAAGTAATATCGCTGATACAGAACATGTATTATTGGCTATTTTAAGAGAAAAAAACAATATGGCGGCTTCCGTACTTGAAGCAAACGATATAAACTACGTGAAAGTACTGGAGCAAGCTACATTGCAGCCGGATATCAATTCCGGCATGGGCTTTTCGGAAGACGATGAGGATGACGAAGAAATGTCTTCTCCTCGTTCCGGCAGAGGTGGCTCGGATGAACGCCAACAGGCACAAACCGCTTCCAAGAAGCCGTCTAATGATACGCCTGTACTTGACAATTTCGGTACAGATATGACAAAAGCGGCAGAAGAAGGACGGTTGGATCCTGTTGTGGGCAGAGAAAGAGAAATCGAACGTTTAGCGCAGATATTAAGTCGACGCAAAAAGAATAACCCAATTCTGATTGGTGAACCCGGTGTAGGAAAATCAGCGATTGTTGAAGGTCTTGCATTGAGAATCATTCAGAAAAAGGTTTCGCGTATCCTGTTTGATAAACGAGTCGTTGCTCTTGACATGACTGCTGTTGTGGCAGGAACAAAGTACCGTGGACAATTTGAAGAACGTATCCGTTCCATTCTCAATGAATTGCAGAAGAATCCGAATGTTATATTATTCATTGATGAAATTCACACGATTGTAGGCGCAGGCTCTGCGGCAGGCTCTATGGATGCCGCCAATATGCTAAAGCCAGCATTGGCAAGAGTAGAAATACAATGTATCGGTGCCACCACTCTTGATGAATACCGTAAGAATATTGAGAAAGATGGCGCATTGGAACGTCGTTTCCAAAAAGTTATGGTGGAACCCACTACTGCTGCCGAAACTCTGCAGATTCTGCGTAACATCAAGGATAAATACGAAGATCATCACAATGTGTATTATACAGATGAAGCATTGGAAGCATGTGTCAAGCTGACAGACCGCTATATCACAGATCGTAATTTCCCTGATAAAGCCATTGATGCTTTAGATGAAGCCGGCTCACGTGTACATCTTACTAATGTCAATGTACCCAAAGAGATAGAAGAACAGGAAAAGCTGATCGAAGAAGCTAAAAACAAGAAAAATGAAGCCGTAAAATCGCAGAATTTTGAACTTGCAGCCAGCTTCCGTGATAAAGAGAAAGAACTTTCTATCCAATTGGATGAGATGAAAAAAGAATGGGAAGCCAATCTAAAAGAAAACAGGCAAACTGTTGATGCAGAAGAAATTGCCAATGTTATCTCAATGATGTCAGGCATTCCAGTACAACGAATGGCACAGGCCGAAGGCATCAAGCTAGCAGGTATGAAAGAAGATTTGCAAGCTAAAGTCATCGCACAAGACACAGCTATAGAAAAGCTGGTCAAAGCCATTTTGCGAAGCCGTGTAGGACTCAAAGATCCTAATAAGCCCATTGGCACGTTTATGTTCTTAGGTCCGACAGGAGTTGGTAAAACTCACCTAGCAAAAGAGTTGGCCAAGTATATGTTCGGTTCTGCCGATGCACTGATTCGTATCGATATGAGTGAATATATGGAAAAGTTCACTGTTTCACGCTTGGTTGGGGCACCTCCGGGATACGTAGGATATGAAGAAGGTGGCCAGCTGACAGAAAAAGTGCGCCGTAAACCATACTCTATTGTATTGCTTGATGAAATAGAAAAAGCACATCCGGATGTATTCAATATCCTGCTTCAGGTAATGGATGAGGGTCGTCTGACTGACAGTTATGGCAGAATGGTAGATTTCAAAAATACCGTTATTATCATGACTTCCAATATCGGAACCCGCCAACTGAAAGAATTTGGACGTCGTGTTGGTTTTGCGACACAAAGCCGCCTGGATGATAAAGAATTCTCGCGAAGTGTTATACAAAAAGCTCTAAATAAATCATTCGCGCCTGAATTCATCAATCGTGTAGATGAGATTATCACGTTTGATCAACTTTCTCTGGAAGCGATAACAAAGATTATAGACATAGAGCTAAAAGGATTGTACGATAGAATAGAATCTATTGGTTACAAGCTTGTTATTGAAGATAAGGCGAAAGAATTCATCGCTAGCAAGGGATATGACATACAATATGGCGCCCGTCCTTTGAAGCGCGCAATTCAAACCTATCTGGAGGATGGTTTATCCGAGCTCATCATTTCCTCGTCTTTAAAAGAGGGAGATACTATTCAAGTAACCCTTAATGAAGAAAAAGGCGAATTGGAGATGAAAGTTGTTTCTCCGGAATAGAGTTATTTCCTGAATAAGAAAATAATTTAATATGCCATAATGTCAGACCTTCGGGTCTGGCATTTTTTTTGTCTCTGTATGGACAAATATCAATTAAAATTAATCAATAGATAAACTAAAAAAATATACGTATTATGCAAAAAGGTAATATGGGGTTACAACAGAGAACATTTTCCCTATCATCTAAAAAGTTTTTGTACAGTGACCATGAAATTTTTCTGCGCGAGTTAGTATCCTAATGCGGTAGATGCCACTCAGAAGCTGAATACGCTTGCTTCTATTGGCGAATTCAAAGGTGAACTGGGTGACTTAACTGTTCACGTTGAATTAGGCAAAGATACTATTACCATTTCTGACCGTGGTATCGGTTTGACTGCAGAAGAAATAGAGAAGTACATCAATCAAATAGCTTTCTCTGGAGCTAATGACTTCCTGGAGAAGTATAAGAACGATGCAAATGCAATCATCGGACATTTCGGTTTAGGCTTCTATTCTGCCTTTATGGTTGCAAAAAAGGTTGAAATTATCACCAAATCATACAGAGACGATGCAAAAGCCGTAAAATGGACTTGTGATGGCAGCCCTGAATTCACTATTGAAGAAGTAGATAAGGCAGATCGTGGTTCAGATATCATCTTATATATCGATGACGATTGCAAAGAATTCCTCGAAGAAGCACGTGTTTCTGAGCTTCTGAAGAAATATTGCAGCTTCCTTCCTGTTCCCATTGCATTCTGGAAAAAAGAAAGAATGGAAAGACGGCAAACAGGTAGAAACGGCTGAAGATAATATAATCAATGATACCACTCCTTTGTGGACACGCAAACCTAGCGAACTTTCGGATGAAGATTACAAATCATTCTATAGCAAGCTATATCCGATGTCTGATGAACCACTCTTCTGGATTCACCTGAATGTGGATTATCCATTCCATCTGACTGGTATTCTCTACTTCCCGAAAGTAAAGAGCAATATAGAGCTGAATAAGAACAAGATTCAGTTATATTGCAATCAAGTATATGTAACGGACTCTGTTGAAGGCATTGTACCGGACTTTCTGACTTTGTTACATGGAGTAATAGATTCTCCGGATATTCCGTTGAACGTTTCCCGTTCATACTTGCAAAGCGACTCAAACGTGAAGAAGATTTCAACTTATATCACCAAGAAAGTTTCCGACCGTTTACAGTCTATATTCAAGAACGACCGCAAACAGTTTGAAGAGAAGTGGAATGATTTGAAAATATTTATCAATTACGGCATGCTTACTCAAGAGGATTTCTATGAGAAAGCGCAAAAATTCGCCCTTTTCACCGATACAGATAACAAACATTATACATTTGAAGAGTATCAGACCCTTATTAAAGATAACCAGACAGACAAAGATGGAAATCTAATCTATCTGTATGCAAATAACAAGGACGAACAATACAGCTATATTGAGGCTGCAACCAATAAAGGCTATAATGTCTTGCTCATGGATGGCCAGTTAGATGTAGCTATGGTAAGTATGTTGGAGCAAAAGCTTGAGAAATCCCGTTTAACCCGTGTAGACAGTGATGTTGTTGACAATCTGATTGTAAAAGAAGACAAGAAAGGTGAAACTCTGGAAGCCAACAAACAAGATGCAATCACAACAGCCTTCAAGAGCCAATTGCCTAAAATGGATAAGGTTGAATTCAATGTGATGACGCAAGCGTTGGGAGAAAATTCGGCTCCGGTCATGATTACTCAAAGCGAATATATGCGTCGTATGAAAGAAATGGCAAATATTCAGGCCGGAATGAGCTTCTACGGCGAAATGCCTGACATGTTCAATCTGATCCTGAATTCAGACCACAAGTTGATAAAACAAGTATTGAATGAAGAAGAGAATGCCTGTCAAGCAGAAGTAGCTCCGATACTCTCCGAAATGGATAACGTCAACAAACAACGTAATGAGTTGAAAGACAAACAGAAGGATAAAAAGGAAGAAGACATCCCAACAGCTGAAAAAGATGAATTAAACGATCTCGACAAGAAGTGGGATGATCTGAAAAGCAAGAAAGAAGCTATCTTTATCGGCTATGCAAGCAATAACAAAGTTATCCGCCAGCTTATCGATCTGGCCTTACTTCAAAACAATATGTTAAGAGGTGAAGCTTTGAATAACTTCGTAAAACGTAGCATTGAGCTGATTTAATATCGCCCCTTTAAACATTACACATACTTCAAGAAAGAGCATTCAACGTTAAATACACGTTGTAATGCTCTTTTTCAATTTAAAACGATCGGCAAAATATCGATTAATTGAAAAGTATTGTATATATTTGAACACTTAATAGACAAAAAATTCAATTGTTTGATTTGGGTTATGAGAAAGATTTTTTTAGTGTTCATTACTTTATGGCTGATTATCCCGGCTATCCATGCCCAAAAAGTAGGACTTGTATTAAGCGGTGGTGGCGCCAAAGGAATGACGCACATCGGCATCATTCGCGCATTGGAAGAAAACAACATCCCTATTGACTACATTGCTGGTACTTCCATGGGAGCCATTATCGGCTCCTTGTATGCCATGGGATACTCTCCTGATGACATGGTAGAACTACTCAAATCGGAGGACTTTAAACGATGGTATTCCGGAGAAGTGGAAGAGAAATACGTATATCATTTCAAAAAGAATCTTCCCACTCCCGAATTTTTCAATATTCGTTTTTCATTCAAAGATTCACTGAAGAGTTTAAAACCTCAATTCCTGCCTACCAGTGTTGTCAACCCGATTCAAATGAATCTCGTGTTTGTTGACCTATATGCACGTGCTACGGCCGCTTGTAAGGGAGATTTTGATAAACTTTTTGTTCCTTTCCGTTGCATTGCGTCCGATGTGTACAATAAAAAACAGTTAGTCATGAAGGAAGGAGATTTAGGAGATGCCGTCAGAGCTTCCATGAGCTTCCCTTTCATGTTTAAACCCATTGAAATAGACAATGTACTGGCCTACGATGGAGGTATCTATAATAACTTTCCCACGGACGTCATGAGAGATGATTTTCATCCGGATGTCATTATAGGAAGCGTTGTATCCACCAATCCCACTAAACCCAAGGAAAATGACCTCATGAGTCAAATTGAGAATATGGTGATGCAGAAAACCGACTATTCTATTCCGGACTCTATGGGGATTTTAATGACATTCAAATATGACAACGTCAACCTGATGGATTTTCAACGCATCGACGAATTACATGATATAGGATATAATCGAACCATCAGCATGATGGATTCTATCAAAAGCCGTATCCATCGGCGTGTGAATCTGGACAATATTCGTTTAAGGAGAATGGTATACCGTAGTAATTTCCCGGAACTACGCTTTAAAAACATCATTATTGATGGAGCCAATCCCCAACAACAGGCATATATGAAGAAAGAATTTCATAAGTCGGATAACAAAGAATTCACCTATGAAGATTTAAAGCAAGGTTATTTTCGATTGCTATCAGATAAAATGATTTCAGAAATCATACCGCATGCAATTTATAATCCGGAAGATGACACCTATGATCTGCATTTAAAAGTCAAACTGGAAAACAACTTTGCTGTACGGCTGGGAGGTAACATATCCACCTCCAATTCGAATCAGATCTACCTGGGACTTAGTTATCAGGACTTAAACTACTATGCCAAAGAGTTTATTCTTGACGGGCAACTTGGAAAGGTATATAACAACGTGCAATTTATGGCAAAAATAGACTTTGCCACTGCCATTCCTACCTCGTATCGTCTTATAGGTTCGATCAGTACTTTCGACTATTTTAAGAAGGACAAACTTTTTTCGCGAAATAACAAACCGGCCTTTAACCAGAAAGACGAACGTTTCTTGAAATTACAGGTTGGATTACCTTTCCTTTCGAGCAAGCGAGCAGAGTTTGGAGTAGGAATTGCAAGAATAGAGGATAAATATTTTCAAAAAAGTGTCATTGACTTCGGAAATGACAAATTTGATAAAAGCCGCTATGATTTATTTGGTGGATCAATTAGTTTTAATGGAAGTACTCTTAATTCCAAACAATATCCTACACGTGGATACAGAGAAGCCCTTGTAGCCCAGATTTTCGTTGGAAAAGAACGATTCTATCCGGGCGAAGGAAGTACGACCAGTAACAACAAAGATCATCACTCCTGGCTGCAATTATCTTATATGAAAGAGAAATATCATAATATGAGTGAACATTGGGTTTTAGGATGGTATTTGAAAGCCCTGTATGCCTCCAAAAACTTCTCCGAGAACTATACGGCCACAATGATGCAAGCTGGAGAGTTTTCTCCTACATTACATAGCAAATTGACTTACAACGAAGCCTTTCGTGCCAATCAATTTGTCGGAGCCGGCATTCGGCCTATTTACCGTTTAAGCCAGATGTTCCATCTTCGGGGAGAATTTTATGGTTTTATGCCTATTTATCCAATCGAAAAAAACTCGTTGAATAAGGCATATTACGGAAAAGCCTTCTCAAATTCGAATATTTAGGAGAAATTTCTGTTGTATGTCAATTACCTTTTGGAGATATCTCTGCATATGTAAATCATTATAGCTCACCGAAAAGGGAGTGGAATGTCGGACTAAGTATAGGTTTACAACTATTCAATTATCGGTTCATAGAATAATTTTCTACAAAAAAAGTCGGTGAAAGCTTGCTAATTCGGGAAAAGTCCGTATCTTTGCACCCGTTAAAACAAAATAACGGTCGCGTAGCTCAACTGAATAGAGTAGCTGACTACGGATCAGCCGGTTACAGGTTTGAATCCTGTCGCGATCACTTTTGAATTAACAGAATGGCCGCGTAGCTCAACTGAATAGAGTAGCTGACTACGGATCAGCCGGTTACAGGTTTGAATCCTGTCGCGGTCACTGAAAAATTTACAAGTTATATTATTTGAGGTCGCGTAGCTCAACTGAATAGAGTAGCTGACTACGGATCAGCCGGTTACAGGTTTGAATCCTGTCGCGATCACAAAATCCTCTGCATTTGATGCGGAGGATTTTTATTTTCTCCCATTTCATCGAAGAAATTAGCTATAACTAAACTAAAAAGATTCAAAAGTCAGTCATTATAAACAAGCGATACATCCCCTCATATCTTTTATTTTCAATTCCCTCTTCACCTTCACCTTTCTTCCGGGCTCCCTATAAATAAGTCGTTTACGGGTGAAGGGCAACTCTTACACAGCCTTTTCACGTAAGCGTCTCCGCGATTCTATATAGTGTATTAAAATAAAAGGCTAATGATCCCTTTTAGTCATTAGCCTTTTCCCATCTGTCGAAGCAGTTCCCTGTATTTTCAATTGGTGTGTTCGGTTGCCATTCGGCTGTTCTGTTTATCACATCCGTGAGATACTCAAATAGATTCACTTTATGCATCCTACAAGTGAGTGCTATCGTATAGAGTATGGCGCCTCGTTCGGCCCCCTTATGGCTGCCGAAGAACAATGAGTTTTTTCTTGATAAGGATATGTACCGGTTCATCCGTTCAACCATATTGTTGTCCAGATAAGTGTCACCATAATTAAAGATGTCCACCACTGCATTCCACTCATTGCGAAGATAGGTAATGGGTTCCTGCAGTTCGCTCTTAGGTAACAAATCCCCCCGTTCTTCTATTTCATCAAGCACATCTTTTATTTCTCCGAGTATGTCCGGCGCATACTTTTTTCGATGCATAAGATTCTGTTCTACCGTCCATCCCTCAACCCCAACTTTATGCTTATGCTCGTTTTGATAAAGTGCGTTTATCAGCTCCACGATCCTTTTTGCATCCGGGTCCTTCTCACCGCAATCTATAAATTTCCGTTTTATATGTTGCAAGCACGGGATGCGTGTGATATTGGGATAAGCATCGCTTTCGAGCTTCCGGTAAGGTGAGTAACCATCGCTTTGTATGATACCTTTGCAACTGCCTAATTCGTTAAGAATAACTCTTTCAGACCGGGAGCCGTCATCATAGAGCAAGTATATCATCCTGGTGTTTATGCCGACAACCACCCAAAGGTATCCCTTCCTGACTCCTTTTCCCTTGCTGTTCTTTTCCGGGACGAGTATTTTGTAATAGGTTTCATCGGCTGCCTTATAAGGATCACTCAAAGCTGTCTGCCGGATGCACTTATAAAGATTTTCGAAGAGGCTTGAGGCTTTTTCTATCAACTTATGAGCCGTAGGTTTCTTCAGCGTAAAGCCATGACTCTCGAAGTAGTTGATGATTCTTTCAACAGGTAGCGATTGTATATAACGTAATTCCCTCAATCCGGCAATAAATGAACCGTCATAGCTGGAATTCAAGAGTAGAAGCCGGTGTTTTCCCTCAAACAGGCGACCTTCTTTGTATAGGTGTGTATCTTGTAGACATGCTTGATGAAGCGCATGGGTACACATTCATAGCGGACGCATATTCTGGGAACAGTGGTAAACAACCGGGCCTTATTGATGTCAAAATCGGGATCATCGGGATAAACGACATGTTCTTCTTCCTCCATCTCATAATGCATGTCACGTTTGGCCCCATTGTTCTTTCTTGCTTTACGCTTATCTGCTTTTTCCGCTTCTATCTTCTGCCGCTCTTCTTCGGATATGGCAGATTGGGGAGCCTGTTGCTGTTCGGATGTGTTGGATACAAGTTTGGCGAGTCCCTTAGTAAGGCGCTGTTGCTTGCTAAGAGATTCGCCTTTTTGGAGGAGTGCCTCTTTAAGGGAAGAAACCTCCTTTATCAAAGCATCTATTTGGTCCAAGAGTCTGTTGTTGTCATCTCGTAATCCCTTGATTTGTTCCTTCAATAACTCTATGATCTCATCCTTTTTCATGGCATAAAGATATAAAAAATCAACGAATTGGCCAAATAAACCGGATGATATCTTTAGCGCAAATGTCTAATAATCAGAATATTGAATTAGATCCTAAAACGTTTTCTCAACCGTACAGACTTTAATGACACTCCATTTAAGATAAAAGACAAAACCTGATAAGAAATCTCGTAATTACCTGTATTGGGGTTAAATGTCGGTAACTCAAAACTTCCACCTTCGAGGCGCTTGTAGTACAGAAGAAAGCCATCGCCATCCCAACGCAGTATTTTTACACTTTGTCGGTTTTTACCAAAGAATAAAAAGATATCTCCGGAAACGGGAGACAAGTCCTTCATTTCCGATCGTATAATTTTGAATAAACCGTCAATGCCAAGGTTCATATGAACAAAGCCCTGGTACAGATAGTATCGATTGGCTGATGTTAGAGAATACATGGATCTCCCTCCTTTCTTTCGTAATCGCGCAACATTTTAATCACACCACCGGGTGTGGCCCGTTTGACTGAAATGGTGGTTCCACTGTTAAAGGTGATTGTGATCCCGGCAAGACTAAACTCTTCTTCCGACAACATGGCGGGTGCTATTTGAGTGAATGAAGGAGAGGAAGTTGTCGGTTGGGAGGGTTCAACGCCGCCATAATAATCACGGACCACATCTGCCTTGGCTTGTTTAACGCTATAGCCCCGTCTGGACATCCAGGAACTCATACCACCAAAAGTGGTATGCTGATCGCGGCAAACATCGGCTAAAGAACAATTGTAGTCTACTTTCAATACTTCAAGGAAATGTTTCCAAGTTTTTCCAAATCGATTTTCTGCTAAATCCATAATGCTTCATTTTATACATAGCAAAATATAAGAATGAAAAAAGGGCGACAAGATAGAATCGCGGAGACGCTTACTTTTTCACCTGTTTGGAAGTAAGCGTCTCCGCGATTCTATATAGTGTATTAAAATAAAAAGGCTAATGATCCCTTTTTAGTCATTAGCCTTTTCCCATCTGTCAGGAAGCAGTTCCCTGTATTTTTCAATTGGTGTGTTCGGTTGCCATTCGGCTGTTCTGTTTATCACATCCGTTAGATACTCAAATAAATTCACTTTATGCATCCTACAAGTGAGTGCTATCGTATAGAGTATGGCGCCTCGTTCGGCCCCCTTATGGCTGCCGAAGAACAATGAGTTTTTTCTTGATAAGGATATGTACCGGTTCATCCGTTCAACCATATTGTTGTCCAGATAAGTGTCACCATAATTAAAGATGTCCACCACTGCATTCCACTCATTGCGAAGATAGGTAATGGCTTCCTGCAGTTCGCTCTTAGGTAACAAATCCCCCCGTTCTTCTATTTCATCAAGCACATCTTTTATTTCTCCGAGTATGTCCGGCGCATACTTTTTTCGATGCATAAGATTCTGTTCTACCGTCCATCCCTCAGCCCCAACTTTATGCTTATGCTCGTTTTGATAAAGTGCGTTTATCAGCTCCACGATTCTTTTTGCATCCGGGTCCTTCTCACCGCAATCTATAAATTTCCGTTTTATATGTTGCAAGCACGGGATGCGTGTGATATTGGGATAAGCATCGCTTTCGAGCTTCCGGTAAGGTGAGTAACCATCGCTTTGTATGATACCTTTGCAACTGCCTAATTCGTTAAGAATAACTCTTTCAGACCGGGAGCCGTCATCATAGAGCAAGTATATCATCCTGGTGTTTATGCCGACAACCACCCAAAGGTATCCCTTCCTGACTCCTTTTCCCTTGCTGTTCTTTTCCGGGACGAGTATTTTGTAATAGGTTTCATCGGCTGCCTTATAAGGATCACTCAAAGCTGTCTGACGGATGCACTTATAAAGATTTTCGAAGAGGTCTGAGGCTTCTCTATCAACTTATGAGCCGTAGGTTTCTTCAGCGTAAAGCCATGACTCTCGAAGTAGTTGATGATTCTTTCAACAGGTAGCGATTGTATATAACGTAATTCCATCAATCCGGCAATAAATGAACCGTCATAGCTGGAATTCAAGAAGTAGAAGCCGGTGTTTTCCCTCAAACAGGCGACCTTCTTGCGTATAGGTGTGTATCTTGTAGACATGCTTGATGAAGCGCATGGGTACACATTCATAGCGGACGCATATTCTGGGAACAGTGGTAAACAACCGGGCCTTATTGATGTCAAAATCGGGATCATCGGGATAAACGACATGTTCTTCTTCCTCCATCTCATAATGCATGTCACGTTTGGTATTGTTCTTTCTTGCTTTACGCTTATCTGCTTTTTCCGCTTCTATCTTCTGCCGCTCTTCTTCGGATATGGCAGATTGGGGCCTGTTGCTGTTCGGATGTGTTGGATACAAGTTTGGCGAGTCCCTTAGTAAGGCGCTGTTGCTTGCTAAGAGATTCGCCTTTTTGAAGGAGTGCCTCTTTAAGGGAAGAAACCTCCTTTATCAAAGCATCTATTTGGTCCAAGAGTCTGTTGTTGTCATCTCGTAATCCCTTGATTTGTTCCTTCAATAACTCTATGATCTCATCCTTTTCATTGCATAAAGATATAAAAAATCAACGAATTAGCCAAATAAACCGGATGATATCTTTAGCGCAAATGTCTAATAATCAGAATATTGAATTAGATCCTAAAACGTTTTCTCAACCGTACAGACTTTAATGACACTCCATTTAAGATAAAAGACAAAACGATAAGAAATCTCGTAATTGCCTGTATTGGGGTTAAATGTCGGTAACTCAAAACTTCCACCTTCGAGGCGCTTGTAGTACAGAAGAAAGCCATCGCCATCCCAACGCAGTATTTTTACACTTTGTCGGTTTTTACCAAAGAATAAAAAGATATCTCCGGAAACGGGAGACAAGTCCTTCATTTCCGATCGTATAATTTTGAATAAACCGTCAATGCCAAGGTTCATACGAACAAAGCCCTGGTACAGATAGTATCGATTGGCTGATGTTAGAGAATACATGGATCTCCTCCTTTCTTTCGTAATCGCGCAACATTTTAATCACACCACCGGGTGTGGCCCGTTTGACTGAAATGGTGGTTCCACTGTTAAAGGTGATTGTGATCCCGGAAAGACTAAACTCTTCTTCCGACAACATGGCGGGGGCTATTTGAGTGAACGAAGGAGAGGAAGTTGTCGGTTGGGAGGGTTCAACGCCGCCATAATAATCACGGACCACATCTGCCTTGGCTTGTTTAACGCTATAGCCCCGTCTGGACATCCAGGAACTCATACCACCAAAAGTGGTATGCTGATCGCGGCAAACATCGGCTAAAGAACAATTGTAGTCTACTTTCAATACTTCAAGGAAATGTTTCCAAGTTTTTCCAAATCGATTTTCTGCTAAATCCATAATGATTCATTTTTATACATAGCAAAAATATAAGAATGAAAAAAGGGCGACAAGATAGAATCGCGGAGACGCTTACTTGGAAATGAAATATGTCACAATGGCTATTAGAATTTCTTATCAAGCCCTCAAATAGCTATGCTTTAGATAGGCTAAAGCGTAGCTATCCGTTCCCTAAAGCTATTCTTTAGGAAGGTGAAAACCTGTATCGAAAACGTAATTAATAAGAAATATAACCCTTTCACAATAGACAGCGGCTGTCTTAAAATAAATCATTGGCTGGTTTAAAATAAATATCCCAATGACCGAATTCAATCATTGGGATATTTATTTTAAACACTTAGATGTTTATTATGAATTCCTCGCTGAAGAAGGCATCAACATTTAATATTCAACTCATTCAAAACCTTGCGTATTGCCTCAAATGTGGTAATGCGAGTAGGAACTAGTGGCAACCGAAGTTTATTCTCGATCATACCCATGGCATTCAACATTGATTTTACTCCTGCCGGATTTCCATCGACAAACAATAAATTGAATAATTCCGTGAATCGATGGTGAATGGTTAATGCATTGGCAAAGTCTCCTTGAAGCGCCAGGCGCGTCATACGGCTAAATTCACGAGGAAAAGCATTACCGATTACTGAAATCACACCAACGGCTCCCAATGTAATAAGCGGAAAGGTTATACCATCATCTCCGGAGATTACATTGAAATTTTCCGGTTTATTTTTAATAATATCATCCATTTGCGTAATATTGCCGGATGCTTCTTTAATAGCAACTACATTCTTAAAATCGCGGGCAATCCGCAAAGTAGTTTCAGCAGTCATATTTACCCCCGTACGTCCCGGAACATTATACAATACGATGGGGAGCTCCGTAGCTTCCGATATGGCTTTATAATGCTGATAAATACCTTCTTGAGAAGGTTTATTATAATACGGCACAACAGACAATATGGCATCAACTCCTGTGAAATCATCATTTTTCAATGTTTCTACAATAGCACGAGTATTATTACCCCCTACACCCAACAGAATAGGAATTCTTCCGTTAACGCGGTCAATCACCATCTTTTTTTGATGGTTTTCTTCTCTTCCTCGGTAAGAGTCGGTGTTTCGGCTGTAGTCCCCAGCACACACAAGAAATCCGCATTATTCTGTAATAGATAGTCCACCATACGCATCAACGCGTCATAGTCAACGCTCTCATCCTCTTTGAAAGGAGTAATCAGTGCTACCCCCATTCCTTTCAATTTAGTCTGTATCATGAGTTTTAATTATAATCTCTAATTTATTTAGCCGCAAAAGTACGAATATTTTTCTTATCTTACGATATAAGTTTCAGAAATTCGTCTTCGCTTAATATGGTTATTCCAAGTTTTTTTGCTTTTTCAAGCTTTGCAGGTCCCATATTGTCCCCAGCCAGTATAAAACTTGTTTTCGCAGAAATGCTTCCTACATTTTTCCCTCCGTTTTTCTCGATAAGCTCTTTATATTCGTCACGTGAATGATGAACAAACACACCGCTGATAACGATAGACTGGCCCGCTAACTTATCCGTATATCCGCTTAAATCTTCTTCGGTGCGATAAAGCTGTAGTCCGGCCTCTTTTAGCTTGCCAACCAACTCACGATTAGACTCATTCGCAAAATATGCAAGTATACTCTGGGCTATTTTTTCTCCGATTTCATCGATACTTACCAATTTTTCAAGATCTGCCTGTTGCAGATCATCTATATTCTCAAACGATTTTGCTATCTTTTTGGACACAGTCTCACCAACAAAACGAATTCCCAAAGCAAAAATAACACGTTCGAAAGGAACGGTTTTACTTTGTGCAATCCCCGTTATAATATTCTCAGCAGATTTTTCTCCCATACGATCCAACCCTCTGATATCATCAGCTGTGAGTTTATATAAGTCGGCCGTATTTCTAATTAACCCCAAGCGATAAAACATATCCACGGTTTCCGGTCCCAATCCATCAATATTCATAGCCTTTCGACTAATAAAATGCTCGATTTTGCCTTTGATTTGAGGAGGACACGCTGTTTCATTAGGACAATAATGGGCAGCTTCGCCTTCATACCTGACTAATTTACTGCCACATTCGGGACAATTGACGATGAATCGAACCTTCTCCCCAAGCATAAAACTACGTGCATCTTTATCTACTCCGGTAATCTTAGGAATAATTTCACCACCTTTTTCCACATAAACCATGTCTCCGATATGCAAATCAAGTCCTTCGATGATATCCGCATTATGTAAGGATGCACGTTTTACGACAGTTCCCGAAAGCTGTACAGGGTCCAGATTAGCTACCGGAGTGACTGCTCCGGTTCTTCCTACCTGATAGGTCACCTTATTCAATCGGGTCAATGCACGTTCTGCCTGGAATTTATAGGCAATAGCCCATCGAGGAGACTTAGCCGTAAAACCCAAATTTTTCTGTTGTCTCAAACTGTTCACCTTCAAAACAATCCCGTCTGTGGCAACCGGTAGATTTTTACGTTCTACATCCCAATAGTTGATAAATTCAAAGACCTCCTCCAATGTCTGGCATTTACGCGTCAAATCAGAGATTTTAAATCCCCATTTTGCGGCTTCCTGAAGATTTTCATAATGTCCGTCACAAGGCAGATTATCTCCCAATAAATAATATAAATAAGCATCCAGCTTGCGAGAAGCTACAATAGAAGAATTTTGCAACTTCAATGTACCGGACGCCGCATTTCTTGGATTGGCAAAAAGCGGTTCTTCACGTGCCTCTTTTTCCCGATTCAACTCTTCAAACACTTCCCATGGCATAAGAATTTCCCCACGTATCTCAAAAGAAGCGGGATAATTGTCACCATGTAATACAAGTGGAATAGAACGGATCGTCTTTACATTATCCGTCACATCATCGCCTTTTTCTCCATCTCCACGGGTGACGGCACGAACCAACTTCCCATTTTCATAGGTCAACGAAATAGAAGTACCATCATATTTCATTTCACAACAAATCTCGAAATCCTCATTTAGCGCTTTACGGACACGATCGTAGAAGTCCGTCACTTCCGCTTCCGAATATGTATTTGCCAATGACAGCATAGGATATTTATGAGCCACTTGCGTAAAATTCTTGTTCAAGTCGCTCCCCACGCGCATAGTGGGTGAATTTTCATCTTTATATTCCGGATGTGCTTGTTCCAGATCCTGAAGTTCACGCATCTTATCGTCAAACTCCTTATCCGAAATTTCAGGAGCATTCAACACATAATAATTATAATTATGCCGATGAAGTTCGGCACGCAATTCCTCTATTTTTTCTTTTATATCCATATTTCTTCGATTGTTTAAGGCAAAAATACATGTTTATCTTTGAATATTTGTACTTTTGCGAAAAATTAAAAGATTATGCGCATTGATATTATAACAGTTTTACCCGAAATGATTGAAGGTTTCTTCAATTGTTCTATCATGAAACGAGCTCAAGATAAAGGACTTGCAGAAATACACATTCACAATTTACGTGATTATACCGAAGACAAATATCGTCGTGTCGATGATTATCCTTTCGGAGGATTTGCCGGAATGGTGATGAAAATAGAACCTATCGAACGCTGCATCAATGCTCTAAAGGCAGAACGTGACTACGATGAAGTTATCTTCACGACCCCTGACGGAGAACAATTCAACCAACCGATGGCCAACACTCTCTCTCTAGCACAGAATCTCATTATTCTTTGCGGACACTTTAAAGGCATCGATTACCGTATTCGCGAACATCTGATTACTAAAGAAATCAGTATCGGCGATTATGTATTAACAGGAGGAGAACTAGCGGCAGCAGTGATGGCAGATGCTATCGTACGTATCATTCCCGGAGTCATCTCCGATGAACAATCCGCACTTTCCGATTCTTTCCAGGATAATTTGCTGGCAGCACCTGTATATACACGACCTGCTGATTATAAAGGCTGGAAAGTTCCCGATATTCTATTATCCGGGCATGAAGCAAAGATCAAAGAATGGGAACTGCAACAGTCCCTGGAACGCACCAGAAAACTTCGTCCCGACCTATTAGGGGAGTAAAATAAAGTGTAAATAAAAACGACGATGAAGATTACGTAAATCCTCACCGTCGTTTTTATTTTATCTTCAATCTAAAGATTCTGTCTGTAGACAATTCCTCTAAACACGAACTTCTTTTTCATCTGCCACTACCTGCCTGTTTATCCTTTCTTTATTTAAAAGAGAAATAGCATTTTTCTTGCAGACTTAATGCGAAGGGTTATTGTATGTTTTCAATTATACCTCAAGCGCACCAATTATTTCCTTTACAGACTTACATCCGTGTCTTTCCAGGTAATTATTTATACCATCTTCAACTTTAATAGTAACAGCAGGATCTATGAAATTTGCCGTACCAATTTGGATGGCCGTCGCACCTGCAAGCATGAATTCAACAGCATCTTTCCAGTCCATAATACCTCCCAATCCAATGACAGGAATATTTACCGCCTTTGCAACTTGCCATACCATACGTAATGCGATAGGTTTTACGGCTGCTCCCGACATTCCGCCTGTTATAGTTGACAAAATAGGGCGTTTACGTTCCGCATCAATAGCCATTCCCAGCAATGTATTGATTAATGACACGCTATCCGCACCACTTTCTTCTGCTGCACGAGCTATTTCAGTGATGTCCGTAACGTTCGGGGAGAGTTTTACGATAAGTGTCTTTTTGTAAGCTGCACGCACTGCTTTTACTACTTCTGACGCCCCTTTTGCTGACACACCAAAAGCCATACCACCTTGCTTTACATTAGGGCAAGAGATGTTTAGCTCTATAGCAGGAATTTTGTCAAGTTCATTAATGATCTCTGCAGTTTTTCACATAATCCTCAATAACAGACCCCGACACGTTTACAATCATATTCGTTTGGATGTCTTTTATACGGGGATATATATGCTCCACAAAGTAATCAACACCCTTATTTTGCAGTCCTACAGCGTTTAACATCCCAGAAGGAGTCTCTGCCATACGCGGATAAGGGTTTCCTTCACGTTTGTGAAGAGTAGTGCCTTTTACAATAATACCGCCTATTCGCGCTATATCAATGAAATCCGAGAACTCTTCACCATATCCAAATGTACCAGATGCAGTCATCACCGGGTTTCTTCATTTGTAATTCACCAATGTTTACACTTAAATCTGCCATAGTAGTTTATTTATATTAAAAACAGGACCTTCTTTACATACACACAAATGACCTTCTGTCGTATTTTCCACACAACATAAGCATGCTCCGATACCACAAGCCATTGTATTTTCCAAAGAAACTTCACATTCTATCTGATTACTTTTGGCATATTTTGCCACAGCCATCATCATCGGTTTAGGACCACAAGTATAAATCTGCTCAAAATGTACCTGATTTAATATAGAATGCTGGGTAACATATCCTTTTTCTCCATGACTACCATCTTCCGTGGTGGTATATACCTCTCCATATTTGGTAAACTCTTCCAGCTGCAACAGATCTTTGTCGCTACGGGCACCTAACAGGAACGTAGGTTTATGGCCTTTTTTAGCCAACTGCTCACCTAAATAAAGCATAGGGGCTGTTCCGACACCTCCACCAACTAATAAGAGCTTATCAGAAGCCTCCAGAGGCATTGTATATGCATTTCCCAGTGGAAGCACTACATTTATTGTTTCACCGGGATTAACCTCTGCCAAACGTCTTGTTCCATCACCAACCAGCTGGATCAGAAACCAGACCTCATTTCGCTGTTTATCTACAAAATTAATAGAAATAGGACGGCGTAAAAATGTAGTAGGCGAACCGTCCACCCGGAGTTCGGCAAACTGCCCAGGTAACATTTCGGGCAGTAATGACTGAGAGGTCAATTTTAGCAATACATAGTTTGCATTCAATCTGATATTCTCGGTCACTGTCAGATCTAAAATAAATTTCTTCATGTATGGATATAAAAGTATAAATTCGTATTCCGGGTGCAAAGATACAGGAAATTGCTCAAACCACCGATTTTACTCTTCATTTTTCAGGTCGAAACGTCTCATAGGTATTATCATCGAAAAATATTCTTATTTCCGTGATTTTTCTGGCAGGCTTTTCTATATACCTAATCTCTTGTTTTACAATCTCTTTGGGGGCATTTTCGGCGTTTCTTAACGGCATTTCCTTGCGATTTTCCGGAAGAGTCGGCTCTTTGGACGGATTTACGGGATTCTCGTCGAATAAAGAAGGCAGATAATCGTGATTAGAAGAAGAAAAGGAAGTTCCTTCTTCAGACACCATCATTTCGCCCTTACCATAAAGCAACCATTCAAGATTTACATAATCATACTTTTGATGAACCTTCATAACGACCTCTAAGCTGGGTTTATTCCGATCGTTTAAAATATGAGAGAGAGTAGATTGTTGCACTCCAATTGTTTCAGCAAAAACTCTAGGAGGAACTTTTTCTCTTTCCATTATCATTCTGATTCTGTCTTTTATTTCCATACTACCTTCTTTTTATTACAATTGTATGTGTTATGTACCTATTTCACAAAAATACGCACTATCTCATTGATTATACAAAGGTAAATAATTAGATTCACAAAAGCAAATTACAAATATAAAAATATTAATATTACAAAAGTATACTATATTATACAAATCGAATATTACGCTTATATATAGAATAAAACGAGTTATTATAAGCATATAGCTTTAGTTTAATTATGTATCATAAAACACAGATATGCAACTATATACATAACAAAAATGAAACTCGAATAGAGACATTCACAAATATACATACCACATAAAGAAGGCTCTTATAGCACAAATTGATATAATAAACTATATAATCTTGATTTATAATAAGATAATAGAAATAAAAGTATTTGTTAATGCCTAAAAAACTACATTTGTATATAGGGTATTATTTTTGTAAATGCATAAATATATTATTGTAAACAGCATCTTTTGATTACATTTGGAATTCATTCACATAAGTATACGACACATTTGTAACCACATAAATACACAAAAGTAAATATTGATAGTTGCAAAAGCAATAAAAGGAAGGGATCAACTCATACTTTACCAATGTATATTGCTATTTTTTTCTAATCATCCTTTACAATCTTCTCTAAAAAGAGAATCCTTGCAATATTTCCGTACCGATCTCCACTTATTTATTTTTTTTCAATTCTAGGAAGCTCATTTTTAGCATAAACAAATGAAATACAAATACTTACCCCTATAATTCAGATTCTATTTTTCTATTAAACTAGAAAAAATAGGCTTATAGTAATCAAAAATACTCTGGATTATCAAAATGACACTAATGGATGATTTTAGAGAAAAGAAAAAATCTCCATTCTCACTATAAAACGATACCTTTAAAATCCAAAATGCTTTTTTGATAAACTCAAGAATAAGTAAACTTTTCTCGTTTAAAAATTAAAGCTCCTATTTAAAAGAAAAAGTTTCCTTGAAGATAGATCAATACAAAATTCTAAAAATATACTTTGTGTAGTTCGTTAAATGGGTAACTCTATAAAACTACAAAAGGAGTAAATCTATTTGTAAAATAATCACTGGCATTGTGAAAGTCTTTTTTATAATGGAAGTAATTGCGGGAATACAAAATATGTCTGATTATATAGGTAATTCTTAATCCTACTTAATGCAAAATTTTGAACACTAATTCACGAAGAATATCTCCATCTGTCATAGAACTATTTTGGACTCCTTTGGATTTTGCATCAGCATATCGTATTTCTCCAACAATCTGCATCGTCTTTACTCCGCTATATTTTCGCATTGCTGCCATATAATCCCGGGCCTGCCAGGGAGTTCTTAGTCCTAGCATATTTGCGATCCCTTGCTCTGATTTATCCGGTGCATAATAAGCCAACATTAGATTGGAGTAAAAGCTGAATAATAAAGACAGCGTCATTTGGATTGGGTTAGTTTTCGGATTTTCCTCAAAATATTTTATTATCTTATTTGCTTTCAATATATCCTTTTCCACTAAAGCACTGCGCAATTCAAAGTTATTATAATCTTTGCTTATGCCTATGTTTTTTTCTATCTGTTCAGGAGTTACGCGTTTTTGCCCGGCAGGTAAAGTGATAATCAACTTTTCAAGTTCTCCGGTCAGACGACTCAAATCTGAACCTACAAAATCAGCAAGCATAACAGTTGCTTTAGGTCCCATATCAACTCCTTTCCGTTTCATATATGAAGCTATAAAACCGGAAAGTTGTGCATCCTTTATTTTTTTAGATTCAAACAGTACACCAACTTTGTCCACCTCGGCAGCCAGCTTCTTTCTACGATCCAATGTTCCATGCTTATGGCATATCACTAAAATGGTGGAAAGCAAAGGCTTTTGAAGATAATACGACAACTCTTCCATATTACGTACCGCCTGTGCTTCCTTAACTACTACTACTTGGTGTTCCGACATCATGGGATAACGCTTTGCAGCATTTATAATCGTTGCCACATCCACATCAGCCCCATACACAACAGTCAGGTTGAATTCTTTTTCCGTCTCACTCAACACATTATCCGTTATGTAATCTGCAATCAAGTCGATATAATACGACTCTTCTCCCATCAGGTAATAGATAGGACGATACTGCTTTGCCCTCAGTTCTTTGAGGATGTCATCACAGGTCAGTTCTTGTTTTGCCATATATAATTTTCAGAAAGACCGGATTACCAGTCGAATTTCAAGTGTTTAACAGTTTTCTTTGCATCAATAATCATACGCAGAGAAGCGATACCAATCTCAACATGCTCTTCTACATAATTTCTGGTAACCAAATTATCACTTCTATCTGTTTTTACTCCGTCGGGGGTCATTGGCTGATCGGACACTAATAATAATGCGCCGGTAGGAATATGATTGGCAAAGCCACAACTGAACAAAGTTGCAGTTTCCATATCAACTGCCATAGCCCGGGTCTTTTTCAGATATTCTTTGAATACATCATCATGTTCCCAGATACGGCGGTTGGTGGTATATACGGTACCAGTCCAATAGTCACGGCCTTTGTCACGGATGGATGAAGAAACGGCACGCTGCAACATAAATGCAGGTAATGCAGGAACTTCGGGAGGAAAATAATCGTTAGAAGTTCCCTCTCCACGGATAGCTGCAATAGGGAGAATCAAATCGCCAAGCTGATTTTTCTTGTCGATGCCACCACATTTTCCCAAAAACAAACAAGCCTTGGGTTGAATAGCTCCCAGCAAGTCCATGATGATGGCAGCGTTAGGACTTCCCATACCAAAGTTAATCATAGTGATGCCTTCGGCAGAAGCAGAAATCATATTTGCATCCCTTCCTAAGATGGGAACATTAAACTGATTTGCGAAAATCTCGACGTACTTGTTGAAGTTAGTCAACAGAATATACTCTCCAAAATCTTCCAGGTTACGTTTTGTGTAACGGGGCAGCCAATTAGCTACGATTTCTTCTTTTGTTTTCATAATTATCTATTAAATTTGTGCTCCCAATAATGGGAACCATTATTTAACTTACAAAAATAATAAATGTTATCGTTAAACCTACCAGTATTCGACACTAAAATAAACGTACGAAACGGAAAAAATGTAATTTTCGACGTAATTCGTAAACGATATGTCGCCCTTACCCCTGAGGAATGGGTACGGCAACACTTTGTTCACTTTCTTATTGCACACAAAGGATATCCGACTGCCCTTCTGGCCAATGAAGTAATGGTAAAGTTAAACGGTACTACCAAACGATGCGACACCGTACTTTATCGGAGGGATTTATCAGCCCGGATGATTGTGGAATATAAAGCACCACATATCGAAATTACACAGGCTGTTTTCGACCAAATCACCCGGTATAATATGGTACTGAAAGTAGATTATCTGATTGTCAGCAACGGAATGCAACATTATTGCTGCCGGATGGATTATGAAAACCAGAGTTATACGTTCCTCCAGGATATTCCAGATTACAAATCTTTATAAAAATGATCCGCTTCATTCGCCTTAAAAAACATACTTATCTGCAAGAATAAAATAGCGTCACTATCCGTTCAAGATAGTGACGCTATTTGCTTACTATGGTGACACCATCCCAAACAGATGGCGTCACTATACCAACTCCCCTTTCAGGTAGTCTTCAAACAGCCTTTTACTTCTATACGGCAACATCTTTCTCACTATCCTCATTTCCTTTCTTTTTGCTGAATCGCTCTTGCAATTTCTGCATGAATTCGTAGAAATTAGGAATATAAATGGTAGCCAATAAAGTGTTCATGGCCATACCAAATACCACAGCGGCACCCAATGCTATACGACTTTGTGCACCTGCACCGGTGGCGAATAACAAGGGCATCACTCCTAATACAAAAGCAAAAGAAGTCATCAGGATCGGACGCAAGCGGACATGCCCCGCTTCAAAGGCAGCTTCCCTAATTGAATTACCCTCGGCACGGAAATCACGAGCAAATTCCACAATCAAAATTCCGTTCTTTGCAGAAAGCGCAACCAACAGGATTATACCGATTTGCGTATAAATACTGACTGGAGTTCCCATAATCAGACAGCCAATCATGGCACCTAATAAGGCTACCGGCAATCCGATGACGGCTGCTACCGGGCTGGTCCAACTTTCATACTGTGCAGCAAGTACCAGAAAAGCAACAATTAACGCCATAATCAGAACAATGGTAGTCGTATTCCCAGCCTGGGTTTCCTGATAGGCAACGGAAGTCCATTCATACCCAAACTCATCTCCCAGCTGTTCCTTAAACAATGCTTCCACTTCTTGAATAGCCTGCCCGGTACTACTTCCCGGAGCAACATTACAAGTCAGAGAAGCAGTCGAGTACATATTATAGCGGTTAATCTGGTCTTGGCCTAACTGTTCCTCCACTTTGGTGAAAGAAGAAAAAGGCACCATCTCTCCTGCCGAATTCGGCACGCTTAGCTTCAAGACATCATCAATTACCCGCTGTGCTTGATCGCGTGCCTCAATCTTCACCTGGTAAATACGGCCGAATTCAACAAAATCATTCACATAAGCCGCTCCCATATAATAGCCCAATGTAGAGAAAACATCGTTCAAGGCAATTCCCATGAACTGGACTTTGTCACGGTCGATATTCAAGAAATATTGAGGAACATTTGCCTGATACTGACTGGATACAGATGCTAAAGCCGGTTTCGAGTGATAAGAAGCAAGCAAGGCATTGATGGCTTGCTGCATTTCCGTCCCCAGATTACGCCGGTCTTCCAACTGAAGCTGTAAACCACCGGATGCACCCAACCCGGAATAGCCGGAGGAACCATGGCAAACACTTCCGCAGCCTGAATAGTCATATACGCTTCACCATTAAAACGGTTGACTATGGCAGCAGCCGTATGCTCTTTCCCCTTCCTCTCACTCCAGTTTTTCAGTACCACAAAATAAGTTGCCGAGTTACTCTGTTCGCCACCACCCATGATAGAAAAGCCGGAAATACCAATATAATTCTTTACTTCCGGATAAGAATCCAGAATACCGTTTATCTTTTCTCCCACTGCTTGCGTACGCTCAAGGCTGGCGGCAGGCGGAAGTTGAACAACAGCAATAAAATATCCGTCATCCTCGTCCGGGATAAAAGTTGACGGCCAATGCATAAAAAGCAATAGACCAATAACAGTCAAAGCGCCATAAGAAGCGAGAGCCATTCCCGGACGTTGAAGCAACCATTTGACAATTTTGTCATATACCCCTTGTGTCTTGTCATAAGCCTTATTGAAACCTTTGTATATAAAGAAGTTAGAAGGTTTACTCTTTTCAAGAAACAGTGCGCAAAGCGCAGGAGTCAATGTCAACGAATTGAAACCGCTCAATACGGTAGAAGCGGCAATAGTCAGCGCAAACTGCTTATACAGCTGACCTGAAATTCCACTAATCATCATTGTTGGAATAAACACGGCAAGCAATACGAGAACCACCCCGACAATCGGGCCCGTGATCTCTCCCATCGCTTTTGTCACGGCTTCACGAGGTGAGTACTGCCCAGTTTCCAATAATCTCGAAGCGTTCTCCACCACCACTATCGCATCATCCACCACAATAGCAACTGCTAAAATCAGTCCGAACAATGTTAATGTGTTGATAGAGAAACCAAATGCCGCCATTACGGCAAATGTACCGATCAACGATACCGGGATAGTAATACAAGGAATAATCACTGCCCGCCAATTCTGCAGGAACAAGAAAATAACGAGTATCACCAGCAAAGTTGTTTCAAAGAAAGTAACCATCACTTCATCAATGGAAGCATGGATAACATCAGTCGTATCCAAAGTGACATTATAGGCCACTCCTGACGGGAAACTTTCTGCAAGTTCTTCCATCTTAGCTTTCACTCCTTTTGAAACATCCAGCGAATTGGAACCCGGTTGCTGGTAAATAGCAATAGCAGCCGTAGGTTTTCCATTCAATCGCGACACTACACTGTATGAAGCAGACCCCAAATCAATGCGTGCAATATCTTTCAGACGAAGCATCGCCCCGTCCTGCTCACGGCGGATAATAATATTCCCGAACTGTTCCGGAGATTTCAATCGTCCCTGAACATTCAACGTATACTGAAAAGCATTATTATTATCCTGTCCGATAGGCTGACCGATATATCCGGCAGATACTTCCACATTCTGCGACTGGATGGATTGATAGACTTGCTGCGGTGAAATATTCCGTATACGCATAGCCTCCGGATCGAGCCAGATGCGCATCGAATAATCCCCTGCTCCCATCACATTCACAGCACCCACTCCGGGCACACGTGTCAACTGGTCCACTAAATTCAATTTGGCATAATTAGTCAGATACAGGCTGTTGTACACAGAGTCCTGCGAAGTCATTGTCAAAAACATCACAATGTTTGAAGATTGTTTCTGCACAGTGACCCCTTGCACCACCACCGGTTCCGGCAGCGATGATTGTGCGATACTTACCCTGTTTTGTACCTGCACAGTTGCCATATCGATGTCCGTACCAACAGCGAATGTAATAGTCAGAGAATATGCTCCCGAAGATGAAGAATTGGAAGACATATAAAGCATGCCGTCTACACCATTCACCTGCTGTTCGATAGGAATACCCACTGTTTGAGCAACAGTTTCAGCATTTGCCCCGGGATAAACCGCAGAGACCTGCACCGTTGGCGGTGTGATCTCCGGAAATTGCGCCACAGGCAATATATTGAGTGCGACCAAACCGGCTACCACAATAAGCAGGGCAAGGACAGTAGCAAATATCGGTCGGTTGATAAAAAACTTAGAAAACATAATGTATAGGTTTAAAAGCAGTCTCTCCACAACCTTCTCCCAAGGAGAGGGAGCAGAAAGTTACTTTTGTTAATTAATCGGTTTTAAGTACATCACCTTTATTGATTTCGTTTGTTAATCAATCAGTTATCCAAAAGACCTTATTTCCCTCTTTTGGGAAGGGAATCAGGAAGCGGCTTTACTTTCATTCCGTCTCTGACTTTCATCAAAGCCTCTGTGACATACTGTTCCTGCGGGGAAAGTCCACCCAATACCTGCCGTAAAGTGCCGTCGACCAACTGCCCTATTTCAATATGCCGGTAATGAACTATATTTGAATCATTTACAACATATAAGTATTTGCCTAACTGGTCAGTTCCGATAGAACCCTCTTTCACCAACACGGCATTTTTAGCTTCTCCATAAGGTAAAGTTATGCTTACATATAATCCGCTCTTCAATATCCCTTTCGGATTATCAAAATTGGCACGAACCATCAGTGTTCCTGTATTCACATCTACATTTGGTGAAAGATAATCGAGCGTAGCCGGATAACTTTCAGTTCCCCCCTTTCCCAGTTGAACCATTATTTTTTTAGGAAGATCAGTCGGTAACTGCTGGGTATCCATCGTCATTGCCAACCATTGATTATCAGCAACATTAAAGTAAGCATACATCTGATTATCCTTATAAATAGTAGCCAATGTGACTGGTTGCAACGAACCGCCTACATAACTTCCTATATCTACAGTCGCCTTACTGATGGTGCCGTCAAACGGTGCACGGACATAACAATATCCCAAGTTTGTACGGGCGGTGCTCAAAGCAGCTTCCGCGTTGCTGACAGCAGCAATACCCTCTTTCACAGAAGATTCAGCCTGAAGTACCTGTATCTGACTGACCGCATCACTCTTTACAGCCTCTTTCATACGGCTATAATTATTACGAGCATATTCCAATTGCGCCTGGGCAGTTTTCAGTTCTGCTTCTGCTTGCTCCACCTGATCTTTATATAAGGTTGGTTCGATGACAAACAACAGTTGCCCCTGTTTCACCCGTCCACCTGCGACATAAAAGGTAGACTGCAAGGTTCCGTTCACCCTGGCTACAAGATTCACCGTCTTTTCTGTTGTCAGATAACCCGGATAATCTTTCGTCAAAGTAATATTCTCCACTATGGGTTTGGTCACACTAATTTCCGGAGTTGGCACACCTCCCATTGCTCCTGTACTTTTCTTCTCCTTGCAACCCGTCAATATAGGCAGTGCAAGAAAGATATACATCAGTTTTTTCATATCTGTTAGGTTATATATTTTATAGATTGATTTTTATTCTCTCCAACCACCCCCTAAAGCCTTGTAGAGGGCTATCAGTTGCAAAAGCGAACTTCCTTGTGCCTGTACCAGCTGATTCTCATAAGATAACAGAGAACGTTGTGCATCAAGTACGTTTTGGAAAGGCGAAAGTCCCTGTTTATAAAGTTCCAGTGAAAGTTTCAATGTCTCAATTCCTTGATTGCGTACTTCCCGCAGGGCTACAATCTGTTTGATTGAATTCCGGTAGGAATTCATAGCATTGTCCGTTTCCTGTACGGCAGTTAAAACCGTTTGATTAAACTGGTTGATCGCTTCATCTAGTTGCGCTTTTGCCAGCCGGGTTGCATTCACCAGCTGTCCTCCATTGAAAATAGTCCAGTTCAATGACGGAGCAATTTCATAAGTCATACTTTTACTTTTGGTGAGATCCTTCAGGTCACGGGCGGCATATCCAAATGAACCTTTCAAGAAAACTTTCGGCAACCAATCCGCTTTCGAAGCTCCGAGCAATGCTGCCTGCGCATTTACGCTCAATTCCGCACTTCGTACATCAGGCCGTCGCAGTAATAAATCGACAGGCATTCCCACTCCGATAGGTTCCATATAATCGGGCAATGTGCCACTGGATTCAAGAACAGGACGAATGTCCTGGGGATACATTCCCAATAAGACAGCCAATGTTGTGATATACTGATTGATACCCGCTTCCAACTGGGGAATGGAGGCTTTTGTGCTATATAATACAGACTTGGCCTGTGCCACATCGAGTTTAGCAACCAGCCCAGTATTATAGCGTACTTCCGTGATTTTCAGGACTTCTTCCTGCGAAGCACTGTTTTTCTTCACCACTTCAAGCTCTTGTTGCAACTCCCTTAGATTGATATAAGCCGAGGCTACTTCTGCAGCTAATGAGACCATGACTCCTGTGTATTCTTCCTTGCTGGCGGCAAAATTCTCTTTCTGCGCTTTTACCCGTTTCCGGATACTGCCAAAAATATCAAGCTCCCAGCTCATGTTTAGCGAAGCATCATAATAATGATCGGTTGTTTGGGGCAGTGAACTTGTATTTCCACTGGTTTCCTGACGGGTCCATCCTGCATTCAATCCGATGGAAGGAAAAAAGTTACTGCGTTCTATCCAAAGATTGGCACGAGCGGCAGCTATACGGTTGATTGCCATGGCAACGGAGTAATTACGATCTACTGCCAGAGCTATCAAAGAGTCCAGTTTGGTGTCTTGGAATGACTTCCACCAATGGTCATCTACCGGAAGTATCTGTTGAAACACTTCCCGCTCTCTTCCCAATCTTGAGGAAGCGGAGCTTTCAAATAACGGTTTGCGGTCTGTCCAACCGCAGTTACAGTTGAAAGAAACAAAAGGAGCGATGTGCCCCACACTCGTATATTCATATCAGTTCAGGTTTTTATGAAATGAAAAGATAACAACTAAAGGGTAAGTTTGTTTATCGATTCCTTTTATACGAGCACTTGTTAAAACAAAAAAAGCCCAGCATTGCTGCAGGGCTTATTATATATCAAAAAAGTAACTTTACTTACTTCACTGCTCTTCTTATTCAGCAGTTTTTCTTCTGATAGCTCTTTTGGTAGTAGCTACCGGAGCTTCTTCCACCTTGTGTTCGATTTGTACGCCAGCCAATTCCGGGTCAATCATAATACGTCCGCAATATTCACAAACGATTACTTTCTTACGAGAACGGATATCCAGTTGTCTCTGGGGCGGAATCTTGTTAAAGCAACCACCGCACGCGTCACGTTGTACATATACAACGCCCAATCCATTGCGGGAGTTCTTACGGATACGTTTGAATGACTGCAACAAACGCGGTTCAATCTTAGTTTCCAGATCTTTAGCTTTGTCTCTTAATTTCTCTTCTTCCTGTTTAGTTTCAGAGATAATTTCATCCAGTTCGCCCTTCTTCTGTTCGAGGTCTTTCAGTCTTTCGTTAAGAATCTGATCGTTCTTCGTTACTTCAGCCTCTTTTTCTTCTTTATCAGCAGAATATTCCTTAATTCTCTTTTCGCAAAGTTCGATTTCCAGTCTCTGGAATTCAATTTCCTTCGTCAAGAAATCATATTCACGGTTGTTGCGGACGTTGTCTTGTTGTGACTTATATTTTTCTACTGAAGCTTTTGCCGTTTCAATTTCTACTCTCTTACCTGCAATAGCAGATTTCAGTTCATCCACTTCAGCTTTGATCTTGTCGATACGGGTACTCAAACCAGCGATTTCATCTTCAAGGTCCTGCACTTCCAATGGAAGTTCACCTCTCAATGTCTTGATTTCATCAATCTTAGACAACATCGTTTGCAGTTGGAACAGTGTCTTCAACTTCTGTTCTACCGTCAACTCATTCGGATCTTTTTTTGCTTCTCTAGCCATTTTACTTACAAATATTTTATGGGATTCGTATTTATTTTACTCAATTGGAGCGCAAAATTAGGAAATAAATCCCGGATTATGGAATAAAAAATTTCTTTTGTATATTGTTCGCTTTCGTAATGACCGATTTCTGCCATCAGGATATCACCCTCGTGGCCGAAATAATCATGATATTTGATTTCTCCCGTAATAAAGACATCCGCACCCGTCCGAATTGCCTGTGGAAGCAGGAAAGCTCCGGCACCACCACATAAGGCAACCTTCTGTATTTCTCTCCCCGTCAGTTTGTTATGACGTACACAACCCACTTCAAAGATTTTCTTGATGCGTTTCAGAAACTCGAGTTCCGTTTCCGATTCATCCAATTCACCTACAATTCCCGAACCTGCCTGCAACCAGTCATTCTGCAACGGATACAAGTCAAATGCCGGTTCCTCATAAGGATGTACAGACAATAAAGCCTTTATAACTTCCGCTTTTTTATATATAGGAAGAATGGTTTCAATCCTCACTTCATTTTCATGATGCAGTTCACCGATTGTTCCACAGAAAGGATGCGTTCCCTCTTTTGCCCGGAAGGTTCCCTCTCCTTTCAGATTGTAACTGCATGAATCATAGTTACCTATATTTCCGCATCCGGCTGCAAACAACACTTCGCGCACACTATCGGCTTGTGCATCCGGCACGAAAGTCACCAGCTTAATCAGACAGTTCTCTTTCGGTTCGAGCACTTTCAGATTCTTCAACCCTATTTTCTCTGCTATCTTATAATTAACTCCACCTTGTGCATTATCAAGATTAGTATGTGCTGAATAGATCACAATATCATTCTTTATTGCTTTCAGTATGCAGCGTTCCACGTAATCTTTGCCCGTGATAGATTTATAGCCCTTGAAAATGAGCGGATGGTGCGATATAACGAGATTGTACCCCAGCGCGATAGCTTCATCCAACACAGCTTCGGTAACGTCAAGACACAACAAAGCCCCTGTTGCTTCCGCTTCTGTCAATCCGATTTGCAGGCCGGCATTATCAAAACCGTCTTGCAATGGCAGAGGCGCGAATCGTTCAAGGGCGCTTACTATTTCCTTAATTTTCATTATTGGTAGAAAATTTGGTTGCAAAGATAATAAATAAAATAGGAATTAACATACTAAGTGATCGTTTTTTAGAGAATTTATCGTTATCCATTTTTTGAGATCCCCGTAAAAGATATAAAATACCACCCAGAAACTATCAAAAAGGACCTAAAAACTATCTGTTGATAGAAATTCCCCTAAATTACGTCTGATTCTCCCCTACCAAGGTCGACAAAATATCTTAAACTTGCATCATCAAAATTTTTACAACGAATACTCACATTTTAAAAACAACACATATGAAAAGTGTAAGCTTCAGAAAAGATTTAGTAGGAGTGCAGGAAGAATTACTCCGTTTCGCATACAAACTGACAACCGACCGCGAAGAAGCAAACGATTTGCTGCAGGAAACCTCATTGAAAGCATTAGATAATGAAGATAAATATACACCCGATACAAATTTCAAAGGATGGATGTACACCATCATGCGCAATATCTTTATCAATAATTATCGTAAGGTAGTTCGCGACCAGACATTTGTTGACAAGACCGATAACCTTTATCATCTTAATTTGCCGCAAGATGCAGGGTTTGAAAGTACTGAAAGGACATACGACCTGAAAGAGATGCACCGTGTAGTCAATGCTCTTCCGAAAGAATACAGGGTTCCGTTCGCCATGCACGTTTCCGGATTCAAATACCGTGAAATTGCAGAAAAACTGAATCTTCCGTTAGGTACCGTAAAAGTCGGATCTTCTTTACCCGTCAGAAATTACAGGAAGAACTAAAAGACTTCCGCTAAACCATAACTATATCCATATAAATTTTAGATTAAACAGTTAATTTCATTTTTCAGTTTTATCAATAGGCAAAAGGCAAAAAGAGTTTATATTCTTTTTGCCTTTTGCCTGTTTTCATCGGATAAATTCGGATAAAAACCGGTTCCGGAATAAAAACTAATTATAAATTTTCGCCTAAATCTTCCGTTATTTATTGAAATTCTGTACTTTTACTTCATCTAAATAATGAATACGATGAAAACAAATTTGACTTTACTGCTCCTGCTAGTTATGATGGTTTCTTGCCAGCCCAAGAAAAGTGATAGTATCGAAATGTCCGTAGCCGAGGCTGCAAAGATTGACAATATCGAAGATTGTGCGGCAGATACGGTCAAAGCTACCGCTATCTTCTGGATTGATAAAGTAGAAACCAAACACTGTAAAGAGTACGGTTTTCGCACAATCAAAGCTAGGGTGCTCATTCGCGAAGACGGGAAGGTTGATTTGCTGTCTTCGTCAAGAAACAATCGCCTGATGTAGAGAAGTATATACGCCATCACCTCTCTAAATTTCAAGTAACGGAAAAGATGTTTGAAGGCGGTTATGTGCAACCCGGAGAACAATTCGTGCAGCTTCGCTGCTTATGGGGAATGTTGAAAGGCAAATAATAAACACGCTAATAACCGGTTAGCTTTTGCTTTTCATTTGCACCTTATTTATCATTTGTACCTTGTTTTTCAGTGCATACCGTTCGTCTACGACTCTGTCCGTAGGGAAGAAAGTGAAAATAAGCCGCCACTCTCCTTCCTTATAGATAAATTTACGTCCACTGGCTCCACGAAGAATTGCTTCGTATTTTTCCTGCAGGAAAGCCTCGATATGTTCCGGCATTTCTGTGCCGGATGCTGAAAACTCCACTGTTATAAAGAAGTGTGGAATAGCTATTTCAGCTACTTTATGGAATATCTGGTCAATAACAGTCATTTCCTGGGTTCTTTTGTTACCTCCAGCAGTTTTCCGTATGCATCAAAAGATCGACGCGAAGCCAATGAAATAGTAATCATTAGCGATAGCATAGATGCTGTGAAAGTAATCACCATAATCATCATCTGATACTTGATAGCGACATTCGGGCTGCTTCCTCCCAGAATTTGTCCGATCATCGTGCCCGGAAGAGCCACCAATCCCATCACTGCAATATTCGCAATCAGGGGACTAAACGATTTAATGATGGCCTGCCGGATAAATGGAGCCTGCGCTTCCTGCCTTGTTGCTCCGTTTCCCAATAAATACCGATATAGTTGCTGTTCACGTTTCAATCCACTATAATAAGTATTCAAAGCTATTACATTGCTCGACAGCATATTACCCATCAGAATTCCAAATATTGGAATAAAGTATTGGGCGCTAAATATATTATCCAGTTGGAGAACAATACCGATAAAATAGATGCCTACCAATACAACACTACAAAGAAATCCTACCGTAATAGGGATTAATAAAACACTACGTTTCAACTGAGTACGTACCAATGCGGTCTGCCCGGCCACGAATACCATAATTATCACCCAAAGAAAATTAATCCAGGGATTGTTCCATAAAAAGAGATATTTCAGATACATGCCGATAAAGAACAGCTGGATAATCATCCGTAATGTACCAATCACGGCAGGTTTCAGCAATCCCGTTTTAAATTTCCAAAGATAAAAAAACGGAATGGCAAGCAATAGTAGCCCTATAAAGAGATTATAATATGATATATCAATCGTTCCCACAATATATTCTTAACAATTCTATCCGATTTGCGTTACAGTTCAATTAATTACAGTTCTATTAAATAATGACAGCCCGAAGCAAAGTCCTTATCATGTGATACGGCTAACACAGCCGTTCCTCTTTCCGCCTGTCGCCGGAAAAAAGACAGGACTTTACCGGTTGATCCGGCATCCAAAGCAGAAGTCGGTTCATCTATGATAATGAGAGGTTTGTTGAGCATTGCAGCCACAGCCAACATAATACGTTGGCGTTGACCACCCGATACTTCATTCACCCTCTTTGTATATAATTCGTGTTCCAGCCCCAATTCATCGAAACAAGTGAAAAGTCTTTCTTCCGAAAAAGGAACAGAACGATTCACTTTCAGTCCGAACGGGAGAGCCACCATCTCTTTGACCCATTCAAAAGGTAGTGCCAATTCTTGAGGAATCCATGCAATCTGTCTGCGGACACTATCGATAGTCGATATATCAAGCAATGTTTCCCCTACCTGTATAGATCCTTCTTTCAAAGGCACAAACCCCATTACCGCATTCAGCAACGAAGTCTTTCCACAACCGGATTGACCGACAATGCAAGCCGTTTCTCCCCTTTCCAACTTCATACTGAAACCGGAGAAAAGCACTTCCGTACCAAAAGCAATACAGGCATTATTAATATGTAACATCTATTTGTTCTCTTGAAAATCCTGCCAAAATTATATTTATTGAAGTTCCGCCACCCACTTCTCAATGTTTCGTGTTTCAGCACTAAAATTCACTCCAATCTTAAAAAGTGTTCGCCCATCACTTTCGAAAGGTTTAGCATAATGCTTTTCATTGATCTGCTGCAAGGCTTCTTCAGCCGTACCCTCCAGCTTGAATTCCATGACATAGATAAATTTATCAGTCTGCAAAACAAGATCGATACGGCCCTGGCTCGTGTGATATTCCGCTTTTACATAAAAACCGACTAATTTGAACACGATAAAGAGAACATTCTGATAATGCAATTCCAAATCGCGAACCAATTCATAAGGAGTATCTGCAAAGAAACTCTGAAGACGACGGAAAAAAGAATCATAATCTCCCGAACGGACTTCGCGGACAAACTTCTGAATCTCAAAAGATGATTCTACGGCATTTATATTGGCATAAAAAGGCATGAGATATTTCACAAAACCTTCCTCCACTTCACGATTGGGAAATCCCAGGCGATAAGTTTCAAATTCACGATCGTAGCCTTTTATGGTAAGATAACCGCTCTGATAAATCACAGGGATAGGATTGTCGGAAGTTGAATCAATACTATTCAGTACGTCGGCACTAGTTTCTTCATGAGCCATCCGGTGAAGATCGTAATGATGTTTTTTTAGTAATTCGACCAGATAAGTAGGTGTGCCCGTTTCAAACCAGTAGTTGCCAAACACATTGTATTTAAGGGTGTTAAGTACACTGAACGGATTATACATACCTATAGAATCATGAGTGAAATGATAACCATCATATCTTTCACGCATTTCTGTGCAAATTTCATCATACGTCAAACCTTGCGCATCGGCAAATTCATGCAATTCAGTTTCAAAGTTCTCATGCAACTCACGATCACTGATTCCGCAGATTTCTATATACTGCTGACGCATAGAAATATCCTCCAGATTATTCAGATCGCTGAATACACTTACTTTTCCGAATTTTGTAACTCCCGTAAGCATACCAAATTTAATGCAGCCATCCTTGCTTTTTAAAGCTCCATAGAAAGCCTTCAATGTATCACGAAAACTCTTCTGGAGTTCATCATTACCAATCGCCTGTAACATAGGCTTATCGTATTCATCCACAAGAATAACGACACTCTGGCCCTCTTTCTCACAAGCACGCTGAATAATACCCTCGAAACGCATAGCTAGAGAAGTTTCTGCAGATTCCGCTCCATAGATTTTTTCCCATTCCACCAATGTGCGATTCAGCTTATTTTCAAGTCTTTCCGGTGTATCGTATTTTTCTGTATTGAGGTCAATATGCAGGATCGGATATTTAAACCAGTCTTTTTCCAGTTTCTCTATCGCCAATCCTTCGAAAAGTTTTTTCTTCCCTTGAAAATAGGCTTCCAAAGTAGACAGTAACAAACTTTTCCCAAAACGACGTGGACGACTAAGAAAATAATAACTGCCAGTTTTCACCATTTGATATATCCAAGCAGTCTTATCTATATAGCAATAACCTCCTTTACGGATTTTCTCGAAGTTCTGTATGCCGATAGGATAAATTTTATTACTCATATACTCATAACTTTATAAGTTGACAGATACAAAGATAGCCTTTTCCACCCAATAACACAAAGTCCGATACGAAAGTTTTTTCATATCAGACTCAAATGATAGCCCCTATTTATTTCATCATCTAGTGTAATTTTGCCAATTTTCATTTATCTTTGCCTTACTAATTAATTCAAGAAAGTTATGATACTGAACGAAAGAGACGCTCGTCACGAGCATATATTGCAGGTAGCACGTCAGATGATGACGGCTGCGCGCACTGCTCCGAAAGGAAAAGGAATCGATATTATTGAAGTGGCCCTCATCACTGATGAAGAGATTAAACAATTATCGGACACTATGATAGCTATGGTAGAAGAACACGGAATGAAATTCTTCCTTCGTGATGCCGACAACATCCTAAGTGCCGAATGTGTTGTACTGATAGGAACACGCGAGCAGACACAGGGCTTGAACTGCGGCCATTGCGGATTTGCCACCTGTGCCGGACGTACTGATGGAGTTCCCTGCGCATTGAACAGCATAGATGTAGATATCGCAATAGGTTCCGCGTGCGCCACGGCAGCCGATTTACGCGTAGACACACGCGTCATGTTCTCCGCCGGATTGGCAGCACAACGCCTGAACTGGCTGAAAGACTGCAAGATGGTAATGGCGATCCCCGTAAGCGCATCCTCCAAGAATCCGTTCTTTGACCGGAAACCGAAGCAGGAAAACAATGCATAACAGTCACATCGATGCAGAAAACAAACTGACTTTAGATGCAGACAATAAACTGATTTTATAACTAAATATAATATAGTCTGATGGGAATCATGGTTGGACTTCCCAGCCCCAGTGGCTCGGAAAAAGATTTGCAATTAAACTTTGGAAAGAATATGACTGTACAGGTAGAAATGAGAGCTCCTCATTTGCCTGCCGAATGGCACATGCAGAGCGGTATACAGTTAACATGGCCACATGCCGGTACAGATTGCCTACATGCTGGCGGAAGTGCAAGAGTGTTTTATCAATATTGCCAGAGAAATAGCGAAGCGTGAATTATTATTGATCGTCACTCCCGAACCGGAAGAAGTGAAAAAGCAGATAGCTGCTACTGTCAATATGGATAACGTCCGCTTTCTGGAATGTGCCACCAATGACACATGGGCCCGCGACCACGGAGCCATAACAATGATAGATACCGGCACCCCTTCCCTGCTCGACTTCACCTTCAACGGCTGGGGACTGAAATTTGCTTCCGAACTGGATAATCAAATTACCAAACATGCCGTAGAAGCCGGAGCCTTGAAAGGCCAGTATATAGACCACCTCGACTTCGTACTCGAAGGAGGTTCTATCGAAAGCGACGGAATGGGTACATTGCTTACCACTTCCGAATGTCTGCTTTCTCCCCAACGAAACGGACGACTGAACCAGGTAGAGATAGAAGAATACCTGAAATCAACCTTCCACCTGCAAAAGGTGCTTTGGTTAGACCACGGTTATCTGGCCGGTGATGATACCGACAGCCACATCGACACTTTGGCACGCTTCTGTTCTACCGACACCATCGCTTACGTGAAATGCGAAAACAAAGAAGACGAACATTACGAAGCACTGCTTGCAATGGAAGAACAGCTGAAAACATTCCGCACCTTAGCAGGAGAACCCTATCGCCTATTGGCCTTACCCATGGCAGGCAAGATAGAAGAAGACGGCGAACGCCTGCCTGCAACTTACGCCAATTTCCTGATTATGAACGACGTTATTCTCTACCCGACATACAATCAGCCGGCGAATGACAAAAAAGCAGGAGAAGTATTGCAGCAAGCCTTTCCAAGCCATCAAATAATTGGAATAGACTGCCGTGCCCTGATTAAACAGCACGGTTCCCTACACTGTGTCACCATGCAATATCCGCTGGGTGTTATAAAGGAGTCATAAAAGAATTACAAAGGAGCTATAAAGGAATTATAAAATAATGAATGAATCAACCCACTAATTATTCATCATGAGAAAAATAAAAGTCGGAATCATCCAACAATCCAATACCGCAGATATTAAAGCCAACCTGATGAACCTCGCAAAGAGTATCGAGGCTTGTGTCGCCCACGGCGCACAACTGATTGTGCTCCAGGAGTTACACAATTCACTTTATTTCTGCCAGACAGAAAACACTAACCTGTTTGATCTTGCCGAACCAATTCCCGGGCCTTCCACAGGCTTTTATTCCGAGTTGGCAGCAGCTAATAAAGTAGTCCTTGTTACCTCTCTTTTTGAGAAACGTGCTCCCGGACTTTATCATAACACCGCTGTCGTATTCGACCGCGACGGAAGCATTGCAGGAAAATACCGGAAAATGCATATTCCCGATGATCCGGCTTACTACGAAAAGTTCTATTTCACTCCGGGAGACATTGGTTTTGAACCGATTCAAACATCTTTAGGAAAACTGGGCGTATTAGTATGCTGGGATCAATGGTATCCGGAAGCTGCCCGCCTGATGGCACTAAAAGGTGCGGAACTTTTAATTTATCCTACCGCCATTGGCTGGGAAAGCAGCGACACGGACGATGAAAAAGCCCGCCAACTCAATGCCTGGATTATTTCACAACGCGCTCATGCCGTTGCCAATGGACTTCCTGTTATCTCCGTCAACCGTGTAGGACACGAACCCGATCCTTCCGGACAGACAAACGGTATCTTATTCTGGGGAAACAGTTTTGTAGCAGGACCACAAGGGGAATTTCTGGCACAAGCCGGAAACGATCACCCGGAGAACATAGTAGTGGAAATAGATATGGAACGTTCGGAAAACGTTCGTCGTTGGTGGCCTTTCCTTCGTGATCGTCGGATTGACGAATATGATGGACTTACCAAACGCTTTCTGGATTAAAGGCTTACCCACATACCTTCATTGCAGGAGGTTTATCTAATAAAGAAAAAAAGAAGGGCACAGAGTTCAAATCTAAATTGAGAACTCTGTGCCCTTTCAATATATCATCATAAATAACTATCTCATTGAAACGTTATTTTTTTGTTGGCTAGGAAATTAGCCCCTCCATAAATAAACAATCCCAGGAATTGAGCCAGATATTCATTCACGTCCAATCCTTCTACCAATAAGACAAGAAATAAGAACTGTGCGGTGTAAGCCACGGCAAAAGCAGAACAAAAGAGCAGTATCTGTTTCCAGATACTATTCTTTTTATTTTCTACGGGGAATATCCAGTATTTGCACCAGATAAAGTTATGGATTTGAGCTATCAGATACGCTGTTATATTAGCCACCATATAGTCACCATCGAATGACATTTCTTTCATCATTAACCATACAACCAACGCCATAATTAAGGCGTTCATTGTACCGATGACTATAAAACGGAATATGCGTACAGATTCTTTCACTCGCCCTCTTTCAGATCAACGATCAAATTCAGTTCATCAAGTTGAGTCTGGTCGATTGCAGACGGTGCATCCAGCATCACATCACGTCCGGAATTGTTTTTCGGGAACGCAATACAGTCGCGGATAGAATCCAAACCAGCGAACAAAGATACCCAACGGTCGAGTCCGTATGCCAAACCACCGTGAGGAGGTGCACCATACTTAAAGGCATTCATCAGGAAGCCAAACTGCGCCTGTGCCTTTCTCCGGAGTGAATCCAAGAATCTCGAACATCTTCGCCTGTAATTTCGCATCGTGGATACGGATAGATCCGCCACCAACTTCCACACCGTTCACTACCATATCATAAGCATCTGCACGTACAGCTGCCGGATCAGTATCCAACATCGGAATATCTTCCTCTTTCGGATGAGTAAACGGATGATGCATAGCCATCAGACGACCTTCCTCCTCGCTCCATTCGAACATTGGGAAGTCAATCACCCAAAGGCAAACAAACTTATTCTTATCACGCAATCCCAATTGGGAACCCATTTCCAAACGGAGTTCACAAAGTTGTTTACGTGTTTTCATCACATCGTCGCCGGACAAGATCAGAATCAAGTCACCCGGTTTAGCACCGAATGCCTCTTTCATTTGCTGCAGCACTTCCTGCGTATAGAATTTATCCACGCTCGATTTTACAGTTCCGTCCGCTTCTACACGGGCATACACCATACCTTTTGCACCAATCTGCGGTTTCTTTACGAAGTCCGTCAGTGCATCCAGTTGCTTACGAGTATAAGTTGCAGCACCTTCGGCACAGATACCACCCACATAAGCAGCATTATCGAATACAGAGAATCCGTGACCTTTCATGATATCCATCAGTTCCACGAATTTCATGCCGAAACGCAAGTCCGGTTTGTCGCTACCATAATATTTCATGGCATCAGCCCAAGGCATACGCTGGAACGGTTCAGCCAGTTCCACGCCACGCAGTGTTTTGAACAAATGTTTAGCCATTCCTTCGAAAGTAGTAATAATATCTTCCTGCTCAACGAAGCTCATTTCGCAGTCAATCTGCGTAAATTCCGGCTGACGGTCGGCACGCAAGTCTTCGTCACGGAAACATTTTACGATCTGGAAATAACGGTCGAACCCGGAAACCATCAGTAACTGCTTCAGGGTCTGCGGAGACTGCGGAAGTGCATAGAATTGTCCCGGATTCATGCGTGACGGTACTACGAAGTCGCGTGCACCTTCAGGAGTAGAACCGATCAAAACGGGCGTTTCCACCTCGATGAAGCCCAGGCTATCCAGATATTTGCGAACTTCAATCGTCATTCTATGACGCAATTCCAGATTAGAGCGGACGGCGTTACGACGCAAATCCAGATAACGGTATTTCATACGGATATCATCACCACCGTCCGTATTATCCTCAATTGTAAACGGAGGAGTCATGGCGGTGTTCAGTACGTTCAGTTCGGAAACGATAATTTCAATGTCTCCGGTAGGAATGTTTGCATTCTTGCTGAAACGTTCATTAACCGTTCCTGTCACTTGAATGACGAACTCACGTCCCAGTTTATTAGCACGTTCACAGAGTTCAGCATTAATTTCTTCGTTAAAGACCAACTGGGTAATTCCGTAACGGTCGCGGAGGTCGATAAAAGTCATTCCTCCCATTTTACGGCTGCGCTGTACCCATCCAGACAGCGTAACTTGCTTGTTTACATCGGAGATTCTCAGTTCTCCACATGTGTGCGTTCTGAACATATATTTTTTATTTAAACGATTATCACTCGCGTTTCTATTTTGATTGAACCAAAACTGCGCAAAAGTACGCAATAATTTGTAATTCGTTGTCAGTAATCCGTTATTTTATCAGACTTTCTTTGTCAGCTTTTTCAATATTTTCTTGTTTCTGTCTGTTATATTGTCGACGATGGCTTCATTCATCAATTTGATACCATTCATATATTCCTGCGCTCTTTGGAGCACATTGGCAGCATCCTTTTCCGACGCTTGCGGCACCACTACGCGCAATCCCCTTTGAATCAACTCAATGTTCACATTGGCGTCCGTTTCCATGGGGTCGCCGTCAAAGTGCACTACTCCCGGAGTAGTGCGACGGATGCACAACTGCTTGCAACGGAAAGTCTTGATACGGCTATTCTGATCGATTGTCTTATTGAATAACTGGAAAGCCAATGAAGGGACATCCAATACGGTGAACGGTTCGAGAATGGTTACATCCAGCAAGCCATCCGTCAGCGTAGCTTGCGGGGCGATATAAGCATTGTTTCCATATTGCGACGCGTTTCCGCAGGCAATCAGGAAAGCCTTATACTTGGAAACTCCGTTTTCCGTTTCCAGTTCATACGTTTCCGGTTCATATTTAAGACTCTCTTGCAGGGTTTTTTCCAGATAAGTCAACACCCCGCGTTTACCGGCATGCGCAAACTTCAGACTAACAAAAGCATCGAATCCCACTCCGCAAGTGCAGAAAAAATCCGTCCCGTTAATCTTACCGTAATCTATTACGTCCATGCAACCTTCGTTCAGCACTTCCAGCGCCCTCTTAGGTTCCATAGGTATGTGCAGATGCCGCGCCAGTCCATTACCCGATCCGCAGGGAATAATTCCCAGTGCGGTATCAGTATGCACCAACGAACGAGCTATTTCATTGATTGTCCCGTCCCCACCGATAGCCACTACTATATCAGTCTTCTCTTCGGCAGCTTTAGCAGCTATTTCTACTGCATGACCGGCTCTCTCCGTATTCACTACTTCCCAAGAGTATCTCGCCTTGTCTATTTTTTCGTCCAGCAAGTTAAGAATCAATTCTTTACTTTGTGTTCCCGAAATAGGATTGACGACGAATATTATTTCTTTTCATTCTTTCGTTCATGCTAATCTTTGTCAATTGTAGACGACAAAAGTAATACAAATATATTAAATTTTAATCTATTAGAGGTTTCTAATCACATGAGGGCAACTTTTTTCTCTTAAAAAGAACAGATAAAAGCAAATTTTGTTATCTTTGCCCCCTGTTTTTAAACACTTGTTAAGATAAAAGGATGTAAGATCGTCAGCGAACGATCTGAGTATGAGTATAATAAATTATAATTCATGGGATTATTACAAGAGAAGTTAGCTAAGTACGACCTGCCACAGAAATTTATGGCACAGGGCGTTTACCCATATTTCCGTGAGATTGAGGGAAAGCAGGGTACAGAAGTAGAAATGGGCGGACAACATGTGTTAATGTTCGGGTCCAATGCATACACTGGCCTTACGGGAGATGAAAGAGTGATTGAAGCAGGTATTAAAGCCATGCATAAATATGGTTCCGGATGCGCAGGCTCGCGCTTCTTGAATGGTACACTTGACCTGCACGTTCAGTTGGAAAAAGAACTGGCTGCCTTTGTAGGCAAAGATGAAGCACTCTGCTTCTCTACCGGTTTTACGGTTAATTCCGGAGTTATTCCTGCTTTGACAGATCGCAATGATTATATCATTTGCGACGACCGCGACCACGCATCTATCGTAGATGGCCGTCGCCTCTCCTTCTCTCAACAACTGAAATATAAGCATAACGATATGGCGGATCTGGAAAAGCAACTTCAAAAGTGCAACCCGGATTCAGTGAAGCTCATCATAGTAGACGGTGTGTTCTCTATGGAAGGCGACCTGGCAAACTTGCCCGAAATCGTACGCTTGAAACATAAATACAACGCTACTATCATGGTAGACGAAGCTCATGGCTTGGGTGTATTTGGAAAACAAGGACGTGGTGTTTGCGACCATTTCGGTCTGACTCACGAAGTTGACTTGATTATGGGTACTTTCAGCAAATCATTGGCTTCTATCGGTGGATTCATTGCTGCTGATTCTTCTATCATCAACTGGTTACGCCACAACGCACGTACTTATATATTTAGTGCGTCCAACACTCCTGCTGCTACTGCATCTGCTCTTGAAGCCCTCCACATCATCCAAAATGAACCGGAAAGGCTTGAAGCTTTGTGGGAGGCTACCAACTATGCATTGAAACGTTTCCGTGAAGCAGGATTTGAAATCGGTGCAACAGAATCACCTATCATTCCTCTTTATGTACGTGACACGGAAAAAACATTCATGGTCACTAAATTGGCTTTCGACGAGGGTGTATTTATCAATCCGGTTATTCCTCCGGCATGTGCACCGCAAGACACTTTGGTACGTGTGGCATTGATGGCTACCCATACAAAAGATCAAATTGACCGTGCTGTAGAAAAGTTGGTTAAAGCATTTAAAGCATTGGATATTTTATAATCTACGAGGAATATATCACTCTTATCGGGTGAATAAAATAAAAGTCTGACACAAATCAATGTGCCGGACTTTTATTTTATCTTATTCACTCTTAAGTACTTCTGCCGGATTTTGCCGGGCGGCTTTCCACACGCGCCAAATAATGCTTAGGAAAATGACAAGTCCCATTCCTATGAATATGACTGCATAGAGCCACCATTCTATCGGTGTTTGCTTTATATAATTTTCTAGCCAATGTTTCATCATGACATATCCCAACGGAAAAGCAAAGAACGATGAAAACACAAGTAAAAGTAAATATTCTCTAAAGAATAGATTCAAGATGATTCCTATATTGGCTCCATTTACCTTGCGTATAGCTATTTCTTTACGACGTTGCTGACAGGACAGAGTCACCAATGAGAATATACCGAACACGGCAATCGCTATACATATAAAGGAGACTATGCTCAACAATTGGCACAATGTTTTCTCTGATTTCATATAAGTGTCATAAACCTCTTCCATATTAGACAAGATCAATTCCGCATTTGGATTAACTTTATCCACTTCCGCTTTTATCTTTTCAGAAACAATGTTCCAAGTTCCCTCCTTCACCTTGAAAATAATGCCTCCTCTGCCTGTATTATCCGGCAAAAAAAACATAGCAGGGGCTACCGGGTGTATTGGGGCATTATATGAAATATTTTTAATAACCCCTTTCACTATATAATGCCTTCCTAATTTATCAATTTTCTTTCCAACCGGTTGTGTCCATCCGAAAGTTTTCACAGCAGCTTCATTTATAACAACCATATTTTTTCCATCCTTTTCATCCAGCATGCTTCCCTCCAGCACCTCAACTCCAAAGAAATCGGCATACTCTTGATTGATCGTCTCATCTTCTAGATCTATATATTGCTCACTATCAGTTGTCTTTCCTTCCCACTCCTTTATCTTGAATGTTGAAAAATACATTTTGGGAATAGGTGTCTGAAAGCCACTCAAATACTTTGTAACATTGGGCATCTGTTCTAATATTTCTTTAAAAGGAACATTTTCAGAGCAATAAACAACAGCTCCCACATTATGCCGTTCTATTCCAAGTTCTTTGGTATTCAACAAGAAGTTAAGTTGCTTCATCATCACCAAAGTACAAAAAACAAAGGCTATACCAATAAACAACTGAAATAAAATGCCCAACTATATACCTTAATGTACCAAACTTAAAAACAAATCAATATTGCCAATTTGCGAGGTAAAAATAAAGAGGAGAGGCCTCACGGCTACCCTCTTTACATTAATTTAGATAAACAACTTTAATATAGTATTAGTTTAAGGTTTATAAGATTAGTTTCGAATCAAGCTGATTACTTCTTTAGTTCAGAATAATCTATGAAAATAGACTGCTTATATGTTCTGTATTTTTCAGCATATTCCTGTATAAGTTTTGGTCTATCTACGACTTTGCTAATTAGACAATTATACACAAAGTCTCGTTTATTGAAATCAGTGTCATTTGCAGTTTTTAACTGTTTCAACATTTCATCAGCTAAGTTGCCCATGTAGCCAAAATCTTCGTGTTTCGTAATTTGTTTAGTCTCTATGATGATTGGTTTTGCCTTCAACATAGCTGCTGTGCCTTCCCTTGGATTTTTGTACTGTTTACGAATTTTGTTGTTTGGTACCCACCATGACATTGTACCTGAATATTTGGCAGATTTAGCTAATCCCTTGTCAACAGTCATTGTTATCGTAACATCATAAGTTGTATCAAAGTGGTTATTTCCTGTTGCATTTACACGTTGTTTCTTAGTTCTTTTGAATATGCATTGACCATGATAAACTCTACATTCATTGACTGTAATATACGGCGCTGTAACAGTTATGACATCAGCTTCATTAATTGGTTCTATCCATTTAGTTTTATAAACACCCGTTGCTTGCATATTTTCAATTTCAACAGGTTTGTTTAATTCAGTTTCAAGACTTGTTAAGATATCGTCTAACTCATTTTTCACAGACTTTAGCTTAATCAGCTGATTTATAGCATTACTATGTTGGCTAGCAGTTACTCGATTGTTTTTATATAGCCTTATTGCAGTAGCATAAGCCTGTGCTATAGAATCACGTTTAGCACGTGCAATAGAATCATATTTTGCGTGAATTGGATTAGAGGGCGTTATAGGCTGAAGTCTACGCACGGCACGTTCTAAGGCGGTAGTATTTAATCTTTGTTCAAATTCGTGCTTAGGACTGTTAATTGATATACTAATAACATTATTTCCTTTCTCTATATTATACGGTGCCATAAGTGCTAGTATGCTATCTACTTGCTGATTTGCACGTTCTGTCTCTGCGATATATCGTTGTATATCATTTTCTGTAAGACATGTATCTAACATATTAATGTCTATTCGCAAGCGCCTTATAACATTGTCGTAATGTCGTTTTTGTTCAACTGCTATAGTTTCATCTCGTTCTCGTTGTCTTGCATATTTCTTGGCATCCTTAAAAAAGCCACCGAATTGTGCAGATACAGTTGCAGACATTAGCAACATCGCTAGTACAATTTGTAATGTTTTCACGTTCTTTGATTTGTTGGTCTTCCTAGTCTCAACAGAAGGGTATTAAATAGAAGAAGCGTGAGACTATTACTTATACCTAATGTCGGTTCTGGACTACCTCTGTATTGAATATAAGTACAAACAGCTCACGCCCTTGACCGTATATCAACACACGAGTGTGCGGTATACAAACCAAAGGGAGAACGTTTTGACTATTTCCTCAATACAGTTGAATTGTCCAGATTCACATTAGAGAAAAAGCACTAAACGCTTCCTAAATAATTAAGACGTCCCAAAGGACGCTACAAATATACTACAAATTTCTTTAATTGTATATGTTATACTTCAGATTTGCGTGTTTAAGTCTTTTGTTTATCTTAGGCATAAATTCCATAAACCTTTGCATGTCAGTTAATGTTCTAGTGTTGTATCTATAGGCGAACTCATTACAGTACATTTGTAAGTACTTAGGACTGACTACATGATAGATTCCTTTTATGCCACGCTTTAGATGTGACCAAAAGCCCTCTATACCGTTAGTATGGAAGCCGTCCTTTGCGTAAAGTCCTTTACTATGTTCTATAATGACACGTGTATAAAGATGCGATAGACCGTTATAGCCTGCCCAACCATCGGTTACCAATGTTGAGCCTTCCTCAATCAGTCCAAATACTAATAGATGCAATGTTTTCTGACTTGCATCGTAGGTAACGACCGGATAGACCCTATCTTCTGTTAGTACACCTACCACAGGAGTTTTCTCTTTAAGGCTTCTTCCTTGTGTACCTTTGTTCCATTTGTTCTTATTTTTGCCACCGACATAGGTTTCATCCATTTGAACTATACCACGGAATTTCTCAATTTCATCTTTGTACATATTATGTCTTATTTTAGTCAGCATAAACCACGCTGTCTTTTGAGTGACATTTATGTCTCTTGATAATTGTAGGCTACTGATACCTTTCTTATGAGATAGGAAGATGTAAATAGCATAGAACCATTTCTCCAAAGGTATTTTGCTACCTTCAAACATTGTACCGACAGTTACAGTAAACCGTTTCTTACAATGCCTGCATTTGTAGAGCCCATCGAACTCTCCCTTGTTCTTTAATTTGTAGTGATGTTCAGATTTGTGTTTACAATGAGGACATACCGGTACGCCTTGCCACCTATATTGTTCTAAGAACTCTCTACATGAATTTTTATCATGTAGGGTGCTCATTAGCTCTATAAGTGACTTTATCTCTCGCATACCCGTTTTAAGTTTTTGACGGGTAATACTGAACCGATGTGTTCATATTTGTTATATTTTGTATTTAAATATAACAAATTTAATTAACGCATTAAAAATCAGATAGTTAAATAATTTCCTATCAGAATTTAAATGATGTTAAGTATAACTAATTGGTTCTATATGCAGATAAATTTACTAAAAATAGCAATATGAAAATAGATGTAAGACAAAAATCCGATAATACTGAAACTGATACAGTATTATCGGATAAGTTTAATAAACGACGCGAACAATTACGGTATGAAACCTATGAACATTTAGTTGCTACTGGTTTCTTTACTGGTACATACGAAGAATATAAAGAACGAACTAAATTAGGATTAATTGGCCCTACGCAAACATTCTAGTAAGTTCTTGCGCGAGTTTTTTATCAATACTAGGACACAGCCTATGTAACATATCAGCAGTTATCAATGATAAATTCGGTTCTAATGTTCTTGCCTTTAATATTATCATGTCATCATACTTCAATAAGCGCTTAACATTATGATATGCTAATTTATATGGTTCTAAGTCTATAACAGAGTCATCGTTAATACCATTATAGTTCATAGAAAAATATGTTGCTAGTCCTTCCTCTAAAACAGTAGTACTACCGTATTTATTTGGTTCTAAACAATGTATAGTTTCATGTGCTAATTGAAACAATGCCTTGTCCATATCATTTATACAATCTTCTGTTAATTGAATGATAATATGCCTGCAATCTCCTGGAAACCAGATTTGTGGTTGTTTTATATCTGCTAATTCGATACCAAGTATTGTATAGTCTTTATTTCTTTGACCAAATGAGCGTTCGGCTTCATGTAACATAGGACCTAGTTGTGAAACTATTGTAAATGTATATCCATCTTTTGATGGTAATAGCTCGCAAGAAAAAATATTATCGTGTAGCATATTTGTTAGATATTAGTTGCTAACAAATATACAAATGATTTAGTTACCTTGTATCTTAAACATGTTATTGTTATAAGAACTTTAACATTTTGACTTTGGTACATTAAGGTATATAGTTGGGAGAAATTATTCCCGGAAGAGTATATTCATTTCGAAATGCCTACATCCGATTTATATTTATATGCAGACCGGGCACAGATAGAGCAAGTGCTTATCAACTTGTTAAAAAATGCCCGCGAAACGTGCGAGCGGAGAACGGATAAAAACATTGAGATAAAGTTTTTTTCTAAAGGCAACCCAACATTCACAATATCTGATAATGGTGAGGGAATTTTGCCAGATGTTCTGGATAAGATTTTCGTTCCTTTCTTTACTACCAAAACATCCAGTTCAGGCATCGGATTGAGCCTGTGCAAACAGATCATGACTTTACATGACGGAAGTATTAACGTAAAATCAGAAATAGGGAAAGGAAGTTGCTTTATTCTTACTTTCCCTAAATAAAAATCACTGAAAGCCTCCCGAATCCTTTAATACAATGATTAGTCTGGGTAGTAGAGGAATTACTTATCCTCTACTACCCAAACTATTTGTATCAGGATTTAACTCCTTAACAGCCTCTTTGACCGCTTTATTAGTTGGCTTACGATATGCTTCCGCTTGTTGAACGGGGACAATCTCATTCACCATTCTTTCATATCCTTTTTGCTCTAACAAGTGCACTTCTTTTTCACCTGTTTCTTTTTGTTTTCTTGTTTTCATAAGGCTTTTCATTTTAAAATTCTTATTTATAAAACAGAAAACATCGAAAGATAGTTCATACTCACAGATAATTTATGTACGGGGCAACTGCTCCCCAATATACTACTATAGGCTTGTTCATTCCGGTACGGATTTGAGCTTAAACTTACATAGTGAAAAAATATCTATCATGCTATCATTTATTTTTATATCATACTAATTATCAGCGAAATAAATATGATAGATATATTTCTAAAAGGCATCTCTCATACTTATACCACCAAAAACAGGGTATCTCTCATCAATAAAATAGTCGAATAAAGGTCGGACAGGCGTAAGATGGTTTGTTTTTGTTGCAATGAATCCGTATAAATCCGACCTGTATGGCTTAATAATCCCACTTTAATAGCGATAAGTTTATAGCCCACATATGTGTGACGAACAGTCTACATACGTGGGCTGTACAGTTTACAGGTGCGGGCTGTACAGCCTACATATGTAGGCTATAAAAAGATTACCGTTTCCAATGGATTATTAAGCTGCCAAATACAGGTTATCATCCTATAAAGTGAATATCCTTGTGGCTTCATATGGGTGTTTTTCCCTGATTCTACACTAAAACGGATGCAGTAGTGGTATGATAGATACCCGTTTTTTGCGACAGAAACATGATAGATACCTGTTTGAAAAATTATCTATCATACTTATTCTTCTGATAATTAAAACAATATAAAAATAAATGATAGTATGATAGATATTTTTTTCATTATGTAGTATTTAAGTTTAAATCGTACAATTATCATTCAGCTCATTTCTGTACTGGAAATGAAACAAACTTTTGAGGTGGTTGCCTTGATTTATGTACACCTTAATTCTATAATATATAAATTAACTCCTATATTTGTACTTTTATTCAACTTATCCTCTTTATAAATTATGAAAGAAAACAAATATAATAATAGCCATTTCTTCAGTCAATATTCTCAAATGTCCCGTTCGGTAGAGGGCTTGAAAGGAGCCGGAGAATGGCATGTATTGCAGAAAATGCTCCCTGATTTTGCTGGGAAAAGAGTTTTGGACTTAGGCTGTGGATTCGGCTGGCATTGCGCCTATGCAATAGAGCACGGAGCAACACACGCTACCGGAATTGATATTTCGGAGAAAATGCTCGAAGAAGCTCGGAAAAGAAACCCTTCTCCACTCATTGAATACCAATGTATGGCTATCGAAGATTTTGATTTCCAGCCAGATTCTTATGATATTGTCATCAGCTCGCTAACCTTCCATTATCTCGAATCCTTTACGGATATATGCCGAAAAATCAATAACAGCCTGACTCCGGGAGGCACTTTCGTCTTCTCCGTAGAACACCCGATATTTACGGCCTATGGCAATCAGGATTGGCATTACGACCAGGACGGGAAGCCTATTCATTGGCCGGTAGATCGTTATTTTACGGAAGGCAGACGCACAGCAGTCTTCCTGGGCGAAGAGGTTATCAAATACCACAAGACGCTGACTACGTATATAAACGGTCTCCTTCAAACCGGATTTGAGATATGCGAACTTATAGAGCCACAACCGGACGAAAGCTTACTGGATATCATTCCGGGAATGAAAGATGAATTGCGACGCCCCATGATGCTTCTGATCTCTGCCAATAAAAAAAGTGAGACCGCAAAGTGATGAGATTCAAGGTATTGAGAAATAATAGGTAAAAAACATTCATTTAGTTATTGATAATTAAAAAATACTCCCTATCTTTGCACCGCTTTTGAAAAGAACAACCCTTCAAAAAAGTAGCGGGGTGTAGCGCAGTCCGGTTAGCGCACCTGCTTTGGGAGCAGGGGGTCGTGGGTTCGAATCCCGCTACCCCGACTACAAAAAAGAGGGTTATTAAGTTCAAAGTTTTTCGGGGTGTAGCGCAGTCCGGTTAGCGCACCTGCTTTGGGAGCAGGGGGTCGTGGGTTCGAATCCCGCTACCCCGACGAAAAATTCAAGTCAAGAAAAATTGAATGGTGTTGAGCTGATACAGTTTGTATCGGCTTTTTTCGTTTATGTAAATTAGACACAATTATACCCCGTTTTGGGGCAAATAAAGAGGGTATTTCTTTGAACTATCTTTGAACAAGTTTCTCTATTTACATTCGTTTAGGGAAATTAAAGCAATTTCCTATCAAATAACCCCGATTCAAGCTGTTTAATGCAATTTTAAACATTTAAAAAACATTAAAACAGTATGGCAACATTTAAAGCAGTTGTTTTCCAAACTGGAAGACACATAAAACTAGATGGAACATCTAATATAAAGATTAGAATATATCATAATAGAGAGTCACAGTATATATCTACCGCTTATTATATCCGCCCTGAAAACATGGACGAATCCGGAAGAATCTTATCGGGAGTGACAAACGGAGAAATGATAGAATACGAAATAAATGCGTATATCCAGAAGATCCGGAGAGAATATTTAAAATTGGGGCAAGATAGAACACAATTCATGTCTTGCATGGATCTCAAGGAGGAAATAGAAAAATCTCTCGCTCCTGATGCTGAATTTATAGACTTCGTAGAATTCGCTCAAAACATAGTAATTCAGACGAAAAAGAAGAAAACAGCCGAATGGTACAGCTCTTCTATCGATACTCTATGCTGGTACACGAAAAGGAAAAAGATAGATATTAAGTTAATCACCTCATTCCTACTAAATAAGATGATAAAAGACCTGTATCAATCAGGCCCAGCAGGTATTCCGCTAGAACCTGGCACAATAAGCCATTATCTTAGAGGCTTAAGAGCATTATACAACAAAGCCAAACTCTATTATAACAACGAGGACTTCGATATCATAAGAATACCTGGTGATCCGTTTAAAAAGGCAGAGATTCCAGAGTATCGAAGAAAAAGAAAGAATATAGACATCAATACCTTATTAAGAATTCGAGATTTCCAGTCCGATAAAAGACGAACTAATATGGCACGAGACGTATTTATGATGATGTTTTACATGATGGGGGTCAACATCAACGACCTTTATAGTATTTCGTGCGAACGTCGCGGAAGATTAGAGTACACACGTTCAAAGACGAATACGGATAAAAATCACGAACAGGTACCACTTTCCGTAAAGATCGAACCGGAACTCCGCATACTTCTTGATAAATACACAGAGGGTTATTTCCTCTCCTACTTTCATACCAACTATTGCAACTTGAATAATTTCATGCGGGCAGTCAATAGTGGGCTGAAAGACATTTGCTTGAATTTAGAGATTGATTTTAAAGTTACTACTAATTGGGCGCGCCACACATGGGCTAGTTTAGCAAGAAATAAAGCCGGAGTACCAAAAGCTGACATCGACTTCTGTCTTGGCCATGTGAACAATGACTATAAAATGGCTGATATTTACATTGATATAGATTATAGTATTTGCGACAAGGCAAATCGGGCTGTATTGGATTTATTGCAAAAAAAAGAAGAAAAAAAAGACTGAAACGTTGCAAATACAAAAACTCTCTCTATATTTGCAAACGTAATGGTGTTGAGCTGGATAAAACAATGATTTTATCCGGCTTTTGTTGTTCCTATACAATTTAATAGCTTTTAATTACTGAAACCTATCTCCTCTTTATGTTATGCGCCAACAAAACAATGACGCATGGAAATTACAGTATCAAAAACAGCTTTATCAGATAAGCTTAAATCAGTCGGACGAATTATACAGCCTAAAAACTCATTACCTGCCTATGATAACTTTTTGTTTGTTATAGATGAATTTGGAGTCATTCTAGTAACCGCAGGTGAAGAAGGTGGACGCATCTCTACAAACATAGATGGTACCGCAGACTTCACCAATTACACTTTCATGGCTAATGCCAAAAACATTACTTGACGGACTAAAAGAGATTCCCGAACAACCTTTGATTATATCCATTCTTGAAAAGGAATTGATTGTCAAGTATGCAAACGGTAAGTTCTCAATACCTATTGAGAAAGGAGATCAATACCCATCTATGAGTACGGATGATACCGCCAGCCCATTTCTTGTATCAGGCAATGATTTATTATACGGAATAAGGCAAGTTTTGATCTGTAGTGCCAATGATGAACTCCGTCCGGTACTGAATGGTGTCTATTTTGATATCGGTTTAGATTCAATGTCATTTGTCGCAACAGATGGTACCCGCCTAGCAATGATTGAGAATCCATCCGCTTATACGCGCAAGGAACGGGCGGCCTTTATCCTGCCGAGCAAGTTTGCTAAAGTACTTTCTAACATTGTTCCGGAAGATTGCATGGAAGTAGAAATATCAGTAAATCAGACTAATATTTTATTTGAGTTTGATTCATACCGTTTAATCTGCCGTATGATCGAAGGCCGGTATCCTAACTATCGCGCTGTTATTCCTCAAAAGCAACCAAATCGTGCTGTATTAAAGAAAGCTGATATTGTGTCAGCTTTAAAGCGCGTATCTGTCTTCTGTGATGAAAGTTCGTCTTTGGTAGTCCTCAAGTTCGATTCTGACTCTCTTAAAATTGCAGCTCATGATTTAGATTTTTCTAAGTCTGCAGAAGAAACGATTATCCTGCAGTCAGGCTGTAATATTGAAATCGGCTTTAGAAGTAGCTTCTTGATTGAAATGATGAATAACATTCCTTCGGAAGATATTGCCATCACTATGAGCGATCCATCGCAAGCTTCACTTCTTACCCGCTGCGACGAAGAAGTAAAAAGCTTAACCTATCTATTAATGCCTTTATCAATTAATAATTAAAATCATGGGAAAAGAGAACCAATCATTTAAACAGGTTATTCAATCTTATTTAGAGCAACGTGCAAAGAGAGATTCCCTCTTTGCCACCTCTTTTGCGAAGCAAAATAAGAATATAGATGAATGTTGCAATTACATTATAGGTGAAGCTAAAAAACGCGGTGGGAACGCTGTATTCATGTCTGACGATGAAGTATTCGGGCTTGCAGTTCATTACTACGATGAAGATGATATCAAAGTTAGTAAGCAAACCAATTATAAGGTATCAGCTGGAAATGTGAAAAAAGAAGCATCTACAGAACAACCAGAAATTAAAAAGCCTGCTTCTGCCCCTAATAAGCGTAAAGGGATGAAAAAGCAAATACCTTCCAGACAATTTTTATTATTTGAAGACTTATGAAGCCAAGAACAAAGTTACAGCTTAGAGTTGCTAATTTGAGTAGCCAGCTGCCTAATATTGAGAGTTTGATGATTGACTGGGCTAAAAGCGAGTGTTTAAAACATATAGGATATGCAACCAAGTCACGTGCTATATGTATGGAGTGCGGGCAGCGCTTCTTCGCTCCAGAACTTGTAAAACGTAAGCGTGCTATTTGTCCTCATTGTGGTGCATCCTTGAAGATAGAACAGTCAAGGAAGCGTACAGACAAACAATCGATGTTTATTGGCAAAGCAGAAATTTGTGAGGAATTCCAAGTTATCCGAAGTTTTGAATTGATTGCTTACTATCAGGCAGAAGCGAATCCTCGTTATTTTATTCGTGAGATACTGCAACATTGGATAAAAGATGATGGCAACCGGGAGGTAGTAGCTCGTGCTAACAATACGGGACATTGTGGATGGTGTGGAGATTTGGAGATACGTAATAAAGTTGTTGGATCGTATTATTACAATCATAACAATGATATTTACTGCGAACGCTATCATCCGGCCTCCGTCTTTAGACCTAAGTATATTCAAATGGGTATAGATTGTAAATTACGCGGTATGTCATTTCTTACTGCTACCAATATAATTCCCCATTCTCCCAAGGCTGAAACACTTCTAAAGGCAAGACGTTATGAATTAATAGATCATTTCGAGGGACACCGTTACAAGATTGATATGTATTGGCCGTCTATTAAAATTTGCCTTCGAAATAAATATCGGATAAATCCATGGATTATCTGTAACAACCATAACGCCCATTACGTTTGTCCTAAGAATCTAAAAAAAGCCCATGACTTGTATGTGGCGAGAAAGAAACGTGATGATGAAAAAGAACGCAAGGCTAAAGAAATGCAACAATTGCTTAAACTCAAGAAGGATGCAGAGAATTATATCAAAGAAAAATCGAAGTTCTTTGACCTAAAAATGTCTGATGGTAAAATAGTCGTAGTACCGCTCAAAAGTCTTGAAGAGTTTCAACAAGAAGGTGAAATCATGCACCATTGCGTCTTTACAAATAAATATTATAAAGAAAAGGATTCACTCATTCTTTCTGCTCGAATCGGCAAGAAACATATTGAGACCGTAGAGGTCAATTTAAAAACATTCAGTATTGTTCAGTCCCGTGGAGCCTGCAATAGTAATACCGAGTACCATAACCGTATTATCGGACTCGTGAAAAAAAATATGAACTTAATACGTCAGAAACTGACGGCATAGCATACAATGACCTATATAGATTATATAAACCAATTTTGGAAGATGAATCGAAGTGTAGAATTCAGCCCGAACGAAGTCTTTTTGTACTTCTATCTCTTGAATGAGTGCAATATTCGGGGTTGGCAGAATCCGTTTGAGCATCCCAACAAGACTATCGTCCTCGCAACCGGTATATCAGAGAAAACCGTCATTGAAGTTAGGAACAGATTGCAGCAAAAAGGTTTAATAACCTTCGAATCGGGTAAGAAGAATGCGAAATCGCCAGTTTATTACTTACTTGACGAAAGTAAAACGGTAAGTAAAGAGGTAAGTAAAAGAGTAAGTAAAAGAGTAAGTAAAACGGTAAACATTAATAATAAGACTAAAGACAATAAGACTATAACTCTCTCACGCGCATGCGTGGGAGAGCTGTTTCCGGAAGATAGTTTTTTCGATAAGTCTTTAGAAGAATGCTATCAGGAACTGAAATCTAATCAGTCATGGGCGGAAACTGTAACGATGAATACTCGTTCTTCCGGTTATGATGAATTTACGATAGAAGCCTTTTACGAGTGTTTGAAGCAATTCTTTATGAAACTACAAAATGAGGGTGAAACGACAAAGTCGCCAAAAGGCGCGATGTCTCACTTTGCCCGATGGTTGAAATTAGAACTAAGCAACAAAAAAGATGGAAAAAGTAAGAGAACAGATACAGATTCAGAAACAAAAATTAAAGTGCGGACCATCAAGCTATGACCCGATTGCTTTTAAGAATTCGATGAATTTGTTCCGAAGATGTTGTTTATATGTATGCCCAAATTTTTGCGTTGACGATCGAAATCGCGAAATCATGAATGAGATTTTTTATATCTCATCGGAGGGTCGAACGTTTTAGACCGCAGCAAAGGATTGTGGCTATATGGTTCTGTAGGAACCGGAAAATCCTGCATATTGAAAATCATACAGATGTATGACAGGTATAGCAACGGAAAAGACAAAACAGGATATTACCTACAGGGAGGATTCCCGATAGAGGCAGCAGCTTTCGTAGCTAACCAGTATTGCAAGAAAGGCATTGACGGAATCTTAAGTTATGACGGTTCAAATGGAATAGCGTTAGGTCTGGATGAAGTCGGACGAGAGCCTAAGGTAAAGCATTACGGGACAGAGATGGATGTGATACAGTACATACTTCAAATGAGATACGACAACAGGAGAAGTTGTACAACATTCGTGACTACTAATTTATTTCCGGAAGAGATTCATTTAAAATATGGGGAATATATTGCCGATCGAGTTAACGAAATGTTTAATGTTGTGGAAATCGGAGGTAAAAGTCGAAGATAATTGTATCTTTGAAAACTATTATAAAAAAACAAAAAACCATGAAAGAAAAAAAACAGCAACAAGAAGATGATAATCAATTTAACATGAACCTTCTTTACGCACCTGAATTAGAAAAAGCTGTATTGGGTACATTAATGACTGACAAAAAGGCTTATGCGTTAATAAGTGATATTCTTCGTCCAGAATCTTTTTACGAATATCGACATCAACTGATATATGCTGCAATAATTACCCTCGCGGTCAATCAAATGCCGATAGATATTCTAACTGTAAAGGAGCAACTTAGCAAACGAGGCGAATTAGATAAAATTGGAGGACCAGCTTATATAACTCACTTGAGTAGCAAAGTAGCATCATCGTCTCAAACGCAGTATCACGCCCGAATCATTGCACAAAAGTATATATCCCGCCAATTACTTGCACTTGCAACAGATATTCGCTTAAAAGTATTCGATGAAACCCAAGATGTAGAAGATTTAATTTCGGAAATCAGAGGAAAGCTGACTGATATATCCTCATTAAATACGGAACATGATTGTATTCAGATTAACCCCGTGATTGATGAAGTCTATAAACTAATTCAGAAGGCAGCTACACGAACTGATGGACTAAGTGGTTTGGAAAGTGGATTCACTAGATTGGATAAAATGACATGTGGCTGGCAGAATGGTGATTTGATTACTATAGGAGCACGTCCTGCAATGGGGAAAACAGCATTTATTATATCTATGCTAAGAAATATGGCGGTCAACTTCAGAATTCCAGTCGCTTTGTTTTCTCTTGAAATGAGCAATGTGCAGTTAGTCAATCGTCTTATCACCAATGTCTGCGAAATTCCAAGTGAGAAAATCAAGAGCGGACAGCTTGCCTGTTATGAGTGGCAGCAATTGGACTATAAACTAAAAGATTTGCAAGACGTTCCTCTTTATGTAGATGACTCACCACTTATGAAAATGGATATTTTGTGTAATAAGGCACATTATTTAGTAAAAGAAAAGGGTGTTAAGTTGATTGCTATCGACTATGTTCAATTGTTATATAATGACATCAAATATACAGAGAATAGATATTCGGAAATAAATTACTTCACAAGAAGATTAAAATCTTTAGCAAAAGAGCTGAATATTCCTATTATTATTACATCGCAATTGAATCGGGCAATTGAATCTCGTGAAGGGATTGATGCTAAACGTCCTCAGTTAATAGATTTACGTGATAGTGGTACATTATGCGATGATTCTGATATGGTTCTTTTTTTACATCGGCCAGAATATTATAAGATTTTTCAAGATGATCGAGGAAACGATATGCGAGGTATGGCAGAAGTAATTATTGCTAAGCATCGTAACGGTGCACTAGGTGAAATATTATTGCGATTCAAAGGCGAATTCTGTCGCTTTTCAAATCCAGAGGAAGACATATGTATTCCCATGCCTGGTGAACCCATCGGTACGAAACTTGGTTCTTCTTCAATCTCTAAAACCAAAGTGCCATTCTCTATAGATAATCAAATTAAAGATGATGGTCCATTACCTTTTTAAAATATTCGCTGAATTAATTTTCTCTTCAATATTTTTTCTATCTTTGTAAAAGAATGGTGTTGCGCCGGATTTTGAAGAAAAAATCCGGCATTTGTTATTTGTAAGTTACTGAAACACTAAAGTATTCTCTTTGCTATGTCATACTTAATTTAAAAAATTAAAATTATGGCAAGTGAAGCAGTAAATAATTACATAACTAAACGCTACGAACGCTGGCTTGATTACTCTTTGTATCATTGTGGGCTTGCTGGTATTTCAGACGAAGCAACAGACGTCTTGAATGAGGTCATTTGTTCGCTCCTTCAAAAGAAAAGCAGGTTACTGGATAAATTACTTGAGACAAAAAAGAAATGGCTATACAGAACTTGATTTCTTTGTTTTGAAGATGATAAAGCTAAACGCATCCTCTCCTACTTCACAGTATAGGAGTAGATACAAGCCCCTGCCTGTGGATGATAATGTAGATTATTCAAGGCTGGATATTGAAGATATCCCGGATGAATCAGAAGATAGAAATGCTGAAATATTAGACAAGCTGCACATAGTAAGGGAAACATTCGAAAGCCTAAACCTTGGTACGACAGCTACCCGCGTTTTTGAGTATCGTTTCTTCCATGATGGAAATTTTTCTGAATGGGAAGGCCCAGAGACATTGAAGCAGCTATATGAGATTTATAACGGAGTGCAGGAACTTATTAGAAAGAAAATAAATAGAAATTCATTGTTTTAATTTGTAATATTATTACTTTTGAAAAGAAAAATAATAAAAGCATGAATACAGAAGAAAACATGATTCCGATAGAACCTTATCTTAAGGACTTTAAACAATATCTTGATGCAAATTCAAGATGTATACTATCTGCTAAATTTGGAAATGGAAAAAGCTATTTTATTAGCAACTTTATGAAGGATTATTCTGAAGAATATTTGTTTATTCCTATATATCCAGTGAATTACCAGGTTATGGATAATAAAGATATATTCGAATTGATAAAAAGGGATATATTAATCAGACTACTCTCAAGTGAGGAAATTAATATCAATGAAATAGAATTGAATACTGCTTCATTGTTCTATTACTTTTTCACGACCAATCCAGGAGATAAACTTTTCAACATTTTAAGTGTAATCCCTGATATAAATTTCTATGGGGTTGATATTAATATTACTAGCGTAATTAAAAAACTGAAAGAAGTCAAGAATAAATTTGATACGTATAAGGAACGATTTGTGTCTGTTGATAAAACATCTGAATTATATATTACCCAATTTGAAGCTTTAAAAGGATCAATATACGAGTTTGATGCTATTTCGCAATTGATATGTGATATAATTCACGAATATAAAGCGAAGTGTTCCAGTAAGAAAGTGGTGTTGATTATAGAAGATCTTGACAGAATAGATCCTGCTCACATCTTTAGAATTCTAAATGTATTTTCAGCTCATTTTGATAGACATACACCAGGTGTTGTCGAATTTGAAACAACCTGTGGAGGTAACAAGTTTTGTTTAGACAAAATTATTTCAGTTTGTGATATTGATAATATCAAGAATATATATGCGCATATTTATGGAGAAAAGACTGATTTTATAGGTTATATAAGCAAATTCTCAAACAGCAAAGAATATATCTATTCTTTAAAGGAAAAAGTGAAATGGTATATTACTAATGTGTTATTGGATAAAGATTTGGAGAAATACCACAAAATCTGTGACATACTATCAGATATCATAATTTCATCGATGGATAATAGAGAAACTGTAGAAAGTAATTTGCGTATAATAAAGGAACGTATAGTTAATGCTAATAAACTAATAAGGGCCCAAAATATAATACTAAATCAAAGATTTGCAGGCAAATATCTAACTTATGATTCAGACTTTACAAAGTTGTTAGCTTTATTGAAAGCATTTGGATTCAACTTCACTGATATTGATATAGAGTCTGCTTTTGATGAATTTGTGAGGATAATAGGTAAATACTGGGCTTTAGCTTCTACGTTTGACAAAAAAATTACTTTTGAAGTTAAAAAAAATAAGATAGAAATTTCATATTATAGAGAAATAACACATGGGATTGGAGATTACCAATTGTATACTTCTCTTTATAATTGTATTGAGGGTGATCAAATTATAGACTTTGATATATCGGGCTTGGATACAGAAGCAAGACCTATATCATTAATCTTTGGTCAGATTAATAATATAGTCGCTTATCTTAATAGAAAATTCATTATTTAAATTAAAAACAGCATTTAAGAGAATACATAATGAAAGAAAACAGCCAAGGAGTTTATATTTTAGTTGAAATTCCTTGGTCATGGAAGAAAAAGTAGAAATTAAGATTGATCCCCAGAACTATCGTATCCATGGGGACGAAAACAAGCGGCTTATTCATAAAAGCCTTGTTGAATGTGGAGCCGGTCGGTCCGTATTGGCCGACCGTGACAATGTGTTAATCGCTGGAAACGGCGTCTATGAAGAAGCTCAAAAGTTAGGTCTCAAAGTGCGTGTTGTAGAGTCTGACGGTACCGAGCTTATTGTTATTAAACGCAAAGATTTATCTACGGAAGATGAAAAGAGAAAACTGCTGGCCTTAGCGGACAATCATACTTCCGATACTTCTGAATTCGATTGGAAGTTAGTGATAGAAAACTTCTCGCCTGATGTATTGAATGATTGGGAGTTTTCAGTAGACGAGATCGAACTTTCGACTGATATCCTTAATTCTGACGATGAGAAAAATAATAATCTTTATACAAAAAAAATAGTATCTCCAATCTACACACCGACTGGTAATAAACCTGCAATTTCAGAACTCTATAATCTTGAAACTTACAATTGTCTGATGAAACAAATTCAGGAATGTAATTTAGACAAGCAGACTAAAGATTTTCTTCAGATTGCAGCTTCAAGGCACATTGTTTTCGATTATGGAAAAATTGCTGAATTTTATGCTCATTCAAACAACATCATTCAAAATTTAATGGAAAATTCAGCTCTTGTCATTATAGATTTTAATAAAGCTATTGAACTAGGATATGTTTGTTTAAAGAAAGAATTGTCAGACTCATATTTGGAGGATTATAGCAATGATGAAAAATAATAGCTTCGTTGCATTGATACTTACACATGGGCGTCCTGACAATGTACATACAGTAAAAACATTACGGAAATGTGGCTATACAGGTGATATTATCATAGTATTAGATAATGAAGATCCGAAGATAGATCGTTATCGCAAAAACTACGAAAACATATATGTATTCGACAAACAAGAAATAGCATCAGAAACAGATGAGGGTGATAACTTCAATGATCGTCGAGCTATTATTTATGCGAGAAATGCTTCTTTTGAAATAGCAAAAGAAAAAGGCTACCAATATTTTATTGAGTTAGATGATGATTATACGGAATTCTCATACACTTATAATCAATATGGTGAAATGAAGCAGAAAAACATTATCAATCTTGATAAAGTACTTGATGCTCTAATTGATTTCAAAAATAAAACAGGTGCTTTAGCTGTTGCATTAGCTCAAAGAGGAGATTTTATCGGAGGAAAGCAGAATAATATAGTTCGTGGTGAATTACTTAAACGGAAAGCAATGAACTCATTTATTTGTGATACAAACATGCCTTTTAAGTTTTTTGGTAAAATTAATGAAGATGTAAACACCTACACTTTACTAGGAAGTAGAGGAAATTTGTTTTTTCAGATTCCGCATGTTTCTTTGAATCAAGTAACAACTCAACAATCAAATGGCGGAATGACTGATATATATTTAGATAGTGGGACTTATGTTAAGTCTTTCTACACAATTATGTATGCTCCTTCTTGTACAAAGATACGCCCAATGGGAAGTGTGTATAGACGCCTACACCATAGTATTAATTGGAATAATGCTGTTCCTAAAGTAATTCCAGAGAACTGTAAAAAGTAACCCCTATTTATATTTTAATTTGAAGATTATCCAAGCTAAGGCAAGAGTTATCACAATTTGTTAGTTATTGTTAGTTTATGACAGAGAAGAAGAATCTGGCCGAGAAGAAAAAAAGAGGGCGTAAATCAGAGTACAGAATAGAGTATGCCGATCAAGCTCTAAAGCTTTGTTTGTTGGGTGCAACAGATAAAGAGCTCGCCGAATTCTTCTCTGTTTCAGAGCAAACCTTAAACAAATGGAAGAAGGATTATCCCGAATTTCTTGAGTCCCTAAAAAAAGGGAAAAATATAGCAGATGCTAACGTTGCATCGAGACTCTATAACCGTGCTATTGGGTATAACTGTAAAGCAACAAAATTTGCAACATCGAACGGGAAGATTACAGATTCGAAGGAATTTATAGAGCATTATCCTCCTGATACAACAGCCGCTATTTTCTGGTTGAAGAATCGACAGCCGGAAAAATGGCGTGACAAGAAAGAAGTAGACGCGAATGTGAACCTTGGTGATGAATTGGAAGGATTGAGTGACGAACAACTACAGGCTATAATTGATGGTAAAGAAAAAGAGTGAAAGAGAAATACTGCTTAGACAAGCGAAAGCAGCAACTATACTTCGCAAGCGTGAAGCCCGGAATGATTTCTGGGCTTTCTGCTTATACTATGATCCAAAGTTCTTTGCCAAACGATTATTCTTGAAGAAAGTAGCCGAAGCGTTCATGCGTGTGTATACCTCCTATTTAGCTAATATTATCTACCGCCTTGCTGTCAGTATGCCGCCACGTGCCGGTAAGTCTTATATTTCCTCATTGTTTATAGCCTGGATGTACGGTCACTTCCCGGAAGAATCTGTAATGCGTAACTGTTGCTCTGATACTCTTTACAATAAGCTGTCATACGATACCCGTGATATTGTAAAATCTAAGCGTTACAAAGAGATATTCCCTGATATTCATCTGAAAGGTGATAAACAGAATGTGAAGAGTTGGAATGTGGAAGGCGCTCGCCAGGTATCTTATTTCGGTGGCGGTGTTGGCGGTACCGTGATCGGCTTCGGTGCGTCTATGCTCGCCATGACCGACGACTTATATAAGAGCCTGGAAGATGCGTTATCTGATAATAACAATGAAAAGGTATGGTCTTGGAAGCAGGGTACGCATGACTCCCGTATTGAAGGAAGCTGCTGTATGATTGACATCGGGACCCGCTGGTCTTCTAGTGATGTCCTCGGACGTATGGAAGAAGCCGGCAAGTATAATGAAATCATCCGGATCGCAGCTCTTGATGAAAACGATGAAACTTTTTGCGCTGATGTACATACTACGGAATATTACCGGGAACTACGTTCTGAAACCGACGAAAGCATTTGGATGGCCGAATATATGCAGGAACCATTCGAAGCCAAAGGGTTACTATTCCCCAAATCGTCTCTCATGCGCTTCAAATTTGCCGATATTGCAGGGAAAAAACCTGATGGAACACTCGGAGCCTGTGATACTGCTGATAAAGGAGATGATGATTTCTGCGCACCATTCGCAAAGGTGTTTGGTCCAAAATACTTCATTACCGATATTCTTTTCACTAAAGATCCTGTCGAAGTCACAGAACCGCGCCTGGCACAAATGGTAATAGATACCGAATGCGACCAGCTACGCATTGAGTCAAATAATGGTGGTCGTATCTTTGCTATCAATGTGCGTAAGCTTGTTACATCGAAAAAGAAATCGTGTGTTATACAAGCCCGGCCAACAACCCAGCACAAGGAAACACGTATCATCATGAAAGCTGGCTGGATAAAGAAGCATTGTGCTTTTCTTGATGAATCAGAATACTCTAAAGGATCAGACTACGGTCGTTTCATGAAAGCGCTTACTAGTTATAAACGTGAAGGTGACAATGCACATGATGATGCACCCGACGGAATGACCATCCTTGCAGAGTTTGCGGAATCGCTTGGGCTGAAGTTAAAAACATCTACTCGTAAAGTGGGGCGTGGATAATATGGAGGTATAATTATTAAAAAATCACACCTCCATTCGTTTTTAATTAAAAGATGATTCAATAGCCCTCATTGCAGATCTAGCTTCCCTAAGTACTTTTAGATATGTTGTATATCTAAGAACATCCGTATCTTGGGAATTTAATTTAGTTACTAGAGTCAAATCTGTGTTCATTCTTGCACTAGAGTCTTTTTTTTGTATAATCTGGAATACTTCATACAATCCCTTTGTTGCATAGTCGCAAAATCTGTCTAACTGTTTAGTTAATCCTACAATTTCTTCTTTATCCATATTCTTTTGTTTTAGAGTTTACCGCAAAGTTAAGTAGAATAAATTAACTGACGTATATATTTTAAGAGAAAAGTATATGCCAGATATTAAGGACATTCTAAGAAATGAAGACTTCGGTAGCATAGTAGGTGATTTATGCGTTGATACCCGTGAAAATCGTAACCCTCGTGAATATATGGAGGAATACAACGGTGATAGAACCCGACGCAAAGAGTCTGTCGGATATCGGGAGCCTAAGAAAATTGCTGTATATTCGGATACAGAAGTAGAGATTGACCCAGAAACAGGAGCCGAAAAGCCAAAGAGACTAGAAGATAAAACTGTAGAAGTCGCTCAAGTTGTGACCAATTTGCCAAAGAAAATAGTTCGCACCTCTGTTGCCTTTCTGTTTGGTGGTGAAATGACTATCACAGCCGAAGATTCAAACAACGGTTTCAGCGAGTTTAAAAAGGTCTACAAGCGTAAACTCAAGATGAAATCAGTATTGAAAGAGTTTGCTCGCAAGGTATTGTCTGAAACCAAAGCAGCTATTGTTTTCTATCCAGTTATCCGGGATGATGGAAAAAGCCAATTAAAGGTTAAGATTCTTTCTACTCCTAAAGATAACAATGTCGAATGTGAATTCTATCCACATTTCGATGAAGACGACGATATGGACGCCTTTCTCTATAAATACAATGCAGAAGTCAATGGCCGTACTTGTGAATGTGTGAAGATATACACGAAAGATGTTATCTATTCCGGAGTAATGGACGGCATTTGGCTGGTGAAAAAGACAAAAAACCTGTTTGGAAAGATTCCGATAGTATATGCCGAAGTCGATTGTCCTGATTGGGATGATGTTGCTAATTTGATGGATAAAAAAGAGATGAGACTTTCCCGTTTGTCAGATACGAACGATTACTTCTCTGAACCAATTCTAAAAACCTATGGCCTTGCAAACTTGCCTAGTAAAGAAACTGTAGGCAAAGAATTGAACTTCGGAATGGAAGTAGACCCTGATACCGGTACATCATATCATGGTGATGCAGATTATTTAGCGTGGCAGCAGTCCTGCGAATCCGTAACACTTGAACTTAACCAATTGGATGATGCTATACACTCCGGAGCTTCCAGCCCTGATTTATCAATGAACAAGTTAATGGGATTAGGTAATCTAAGCGGAACATCTCGCCGATTTATGCTGATTGACGCGGAAATTAAAGCCAGTGAGCATATGGAAATCTTTGGTCCTGCAGTTCAACGTACCGTGTCAATAGTTCAAGCAGGAATGGCAAATATCACACATACAAAATATGCATCACAGTTAAATGACAACTACATTGAGGTAGAGTTTGGCAGTATTCTCCCACAGGATTTGGCAGAAGAGCTTAAGAACCTTGAAACCGCTTCTCAATTCAATAGCAAAGAGACGATTATTAAAAATTCACCCTACACAGATGATGTAGAAGCCGAACTAAATCGTAGAAAGCAGGATGAGAAAGAAACCGCACAGAATAATTCATTAATTGGAGCAACTTTATAATATATGCCTGGACTTTCTTTCTACGACAAACAGCATATACAGAAAGTTGCTGCACAGCAAGCTGTAATAGCCAATATCTTTAACCAGTTTATACTTTCTGTTTACCCGTATCTCCGTAAATGGTCTGATACGGGAAAAAACAATGTATGGATAAGTAATCAAGGAATAGAGAGTGCGGTTGATCGGGAATTGCTAAACCTTGAATCAATGCTATATGCTAATATCTCCGCATTTCAAAAGGATGGTTGGGACCGATCGGGCCGAGAGAAAGAATGATGATTTTATTTCCCAATTCATCAAAGGAATGTCTATTTCCAGTGCAACAAAAGATGGAATGTTTACTCACAGTCTATCTGCATTTGAAGCTCTAAAGAATGATATAGATTCCAACGGTTTAAGATTATCCGATAGAGTTTGGAATATTACACAGCAGACAAAATCGCAACTCGAATTCTATCTTGATAGCGGCGTAGTTGCCGGACGTAATTCAAACGGAATCAGTAGCGATATACGGCAAATTTTGCAAAATCCCCAAAAACGCTTTCGCAGGATCCGGAATGAGAAAGGTGAATTAGTTTTGTCTCAACCGATGAAAGATTACCACCCAGGGCAAGGCGTTTATCGTTCTGCATATAAGAACGCTCTCCGGACATCTGCTACAACTACGAATACAGCTTACCGAAGTTCCGACTATGAACGTTGGAGCAAACAGGACTTCATATTAGGTATTGAGGTACATCGCTCGGCCAATAATCGAGGACCGTGCAAGATCTGTGATGCGATGGTAGGTAAATATCCGAAAACGTTCAAGTTTACAGGCTTTCATCCTTTTTGTATCTGCTTTGCCACTCCTATCACCATGGAGCCGGAAGATTTTGCTGATTTCTTGCTAAATGATACGGTTCCGCAAGAGCAGGTTATTACAGACATTCCCCAGAGAGCAAAGGATTTCGTCAGCGAAAATAAAGATGGATTGCAATCGGCTTTCTGGTATAAGGATAACTTTACCAATGATGGAGGACTACAAAGAGAAATAGTTTCCCAACCTATTACGAATGAAGTTATAAAGGTTTCTAGACCTAAACGCATCAAAACTGATGCAGAGAAAAATGATATTCAAAAAAGATGGGAAGAACGATTTGCGAGAAACTTCAATCAAACCAAGATTGAGCAAAAAATTGGTATTAAGAGAGGTAAGGAAATGACTTTCGAAGAAGCTAATGAACTACAGGGAAATATAAACTTCAGTAAGAGCCATGAATATGGTGTAAACTGTCAATCATGCGTTGTTGCAAACGAATTAAGGCGACGTGGATATGATGTAACAGCATTGCCTAATCTTCAAAAAGCCGGGAATATTCCTTACGAACTGTCTAGCAAAACAAATTGGGCTTGGATTGATCCAGAAACTATGGCAACACCTGTCAAAAAGAGAGCAGGAGGTGTATATGATGTAACTAGAACAGGTGCTTTAAAAAGCAAGAATATTAGTGCACTTACTAAAGAGATTATAGAATTGGTAAAAGAACCAGGAAGATATCATATTGATTTCTCTTGGAAAAGTGGAAATTCCGGGCATATCATAACCTTAGAAAAATTAGTTAATGGAAAGATTGTTCTTTATGACCCTCAAAATGGCAAAATTGTTAATTGGGCTGACATATCAAAGAGAATAAAACTACAATATGGGGTAAATGTGCTTCGTGTAGATAACTTATTAGTGAATACTGATATTATTGACGGAATAGTGAGAAAATTATAGCAATGTCTCGCTGTAATCTTTTGGCATGGAAACTATACCCATGATATCTGGTGATTGTATATATGGTGCCAGATGTGCAGTATCATCTTTTACTAGGATAAATTGAGGATATCCAATACAGCACTCCTTGTCTTCTTTCCGGGATGCTGTATATGCCAAATAGCCATTCCATTCTCCATAGTAGGAAACTTGGTCGAATCCATTTTGAAGAGCGAGTGCTTTAGCTTTGACTTTATATTCTTTCTTCTTATTATCCATATTGCAAATGTATGCATTGGTTCCGGAATAAAATATATAAGCAGGAAAAATTTACTCCCCTTATATTTTAAGGAAAAAAGTATGAAGATTTTAGCAACCATCAAAGCAGCTTTGAAAAAAGCTGGAATTCCTGAAAAGTATGCGGCCAAGGTGCAAGCTCTTTTCGACATCGAAAGTGAAGAGAACCTGGATAACTATATTGGGCTATTCAAAGGATAATATTCTTCCGGACTTGGTATCAAATGAACAAGGCAGTCAAGCCAGTATTGATGCTGCTATTGCTGCCTATGAGAAAAAACATGGTTTGAAAGACGGTAAACCTGTTGAATCGACAAAGACAAAGAAAACAAAGAAACCGAAAGATGACGAAGAAGATGAAGACGAGGACGAAGATTTAGAAGGCTTGCCTGCTTCTGTTGTTAAGTTGTTGAAAGCCCAGCAGAAACAGATTTCCGAGTTGGCTGCATCTGTCTCTACTGTCGCTAAAACAGTCACTACTTCTACGAAGCAGGCATCTGCAAAAGCATTGTTTGCAGATGCTAAACTCCCTGCAAAATGGTTCAATCGTATTGACGTCAACTCTGAAAATTCTGTTGAAGATCAGATAAAAGAGCTGCAAGAAGAATATGCCGAAATCAAACAATCTGTTATTGATGATGAGGTTGCAGGTGGTGATTATAAGCCTAATTCCTATAAGCCCAAAGAACGTACCGAACAGGAATGGTTGAAGTTAATGGAGGACGAGGAAAGCTCTGATAATGGCACTGCTAGCCTTGGTCTGGAAGAATAATTATTAATATTAAAAGCTATGTTCAGAAAAAAACAAAGTGAATTTCAGTATGCTCCTGGTATCGAAAAGATTATCGAGGACATTAGGGCGGTGGAACTATTGCCCGCGCGGAACTGAAGGGAATCATCGACGAGCTTCCTCCGCTTGTAATTGTGGGTAAAGATGCTAATGGCCTTTACCATATTGTTAAAACCGGAAAAGTTACTGCTGTCGCGGCTGCCGATGCTGTTGCTATTCAGATAGCAAAGAATCATGTGTTTAAAGTTGGGGAAGCTGTTACAATCGGCGGTGCTTTAACTGGAGCTGCTGATGTAATCTCTTCAATCGACAAAACCAATGCAGCTTATGACACAATAACTCTTGCCGGAGCTATTGGAGCCGCAAAGATTAATGATGTCTTAGTTCTTGTTACTGCTAAAGCTGCTGCCAAAGCTACAAAGTTCAAATATACACCAGAGGTTATCACTATGAACAAGGTTGATGTGACCGTAGCTAACCAGCAGTCAGGCCTCTTGGTGCGTGGTACTGTAAATGAAGCAGTAATACCCTACCCTATTGACGAAGCAATGAAGGCATTGCTTCATTTTATCCGTTTTGTGTAATCCATTAATTCATAATTATGTATGGAAAGAAGTTTAATTAAACAAGTGAACCGTAAGAATATGGGTGCCCGTCTTAACTCGCGTAAAGTTAAGCCGGTATTCTTCCCTAACTTCTTCGGTGTAAAGCAGAAAGATTCTCTGAAATGGGAAACTTTGACCGGAGAGAAAGGTGCTCCTGTTATTGCAGATGTTATCAGTTTTGATTCTTCTGCACCGCAAAAGAAGCGTGAAGTTGTAGGTAAGATGTCAGGTGACATCCCAAAGACTGCTGTTAAGCGTGGTATGAATGAAAGCGATTGGAACGAATACCGACAACTTAGCCGGGATTGTGAAGGTGATGCAGACTTAAAATCAATCCTAGACCTTGCTTTTAAAGATCAAGACTTCGTATATAACGCTGTTCGTGGACGTTTCGAATGGTGGTGTATGCAGCTGATGTCTAAAGGTGGGTTCACTCTAAACTCAAGCAATAATAACGGTATTGTTACCGAGGAATTTGTTGGTTGTGGTATGAAGAATGAAAATAAAAAGGTTTCCGCTGCTGACTGGGCAAATGCAAACACGGCAGACGGATTGCAAGACATTGAAGATACAGTAGTTGCTGCCTCTGCTGATGGTGTTACCATTAAGTATGTAGTGATGCGCAAAGATCGATTTGCTTTATTGAAGAAACAGAAAGCCGTTATCGAGAAAGTAAAAGGCTGGATCAATCAGAAAGAAAAACTGACTATCTCCAAGAAAGTTATCAATGAATATCTCTCAGCACAAGAGAATACAGAAGGTGTTCAGATTGTCTTGGTGAGCCCGGCTGTTCGTATTGAAGATGCTGCTCATAATCGCACTACGATCAATCCATGGGAAGCCGCTAATATCTGTTTCTTGGAAGATTTACAATGCGGAGACATCCAACATGGTCCTATTGCAGCGGAACATTCTGTCGAGTACAAGAAGAAAGCAACAACACTGAAAAAGGACTTTGTATTCCTTAGCAAGTGGTCAGAGCTTGAACCTTTCAAGGAATGGACTAAAGCAGAAGCTAATGCCATCCCGGTAGTCAACGATCCTGATGCAATGTATATCATGAAAACTGATGCCAAGGAATGGGCGGCCGATGAAGATACTGAAAAAACAGATGAAGAGTAAACTATAATGGCAACAATCAGAGAAACAATACTGGAATATCCATCTATTGGGGATATGGAAGGCTTCTTGGATAAGGTAGTCTTCATTAAGCGGGGTATCAACCCCGAAGCGGAATGTACTACTGAAAACATGAAGCAAGTTGGTCTTTGTGTCGCTGATACGTACGCCATGTTAGTAAACTCACAGGATTTCAGTGAAAACAAGCTTTCTATCACTCATCCCCGTTCTTTTCTATGTCCAGACTGCAAAGCAACTGTATATAGAGAACGGGGAACCGGAGAAGGCGGCTAAACTTGCCAAGCGAATCATTATCAAAGGAAGGGCTGGTAACAGATGGTAAAACGATATCCACATACAGCGATAGTCACTATCGACGTTAACGGAAAGACAGTAAACGGTGAATGGGTTCCGGGGAAACCGATTGAAATATCCGTTCCCGGACGTTATGATCCTGTAAGTGATGGTACTGTTATCTATAAACGTAATTCGGCTGGTGATGAAGCGCAAGTGCATGGTTATTTCTATACCAAAATTCAGCCTCAATCAGGTAGTAAGTTTTTGCGTTTGAAAGTCGCTTCCAAAGGTATTGACGTACCGATTATCTGTTGGGAACCTTATCAATCACATTCAATTATCAACGTATGAAAAATGGCATGACTCCCCTATTCACCTTTGATGAAATGGAACGCTGGTTCGACCATTTTCAAAGTAAGGCAGAAGATAAGATGCTTGTTTTCCTGCAAGCTGGAGGTGAAAAGTTTATCGAAGTGGCTCGTCGGAGTGGTTCATATAAAGACCAAACAGGTAACCTTAGAAGCTCTATTGGATATATAATAGCCAAAGATGGCGAAGTGGTTACAGAAAACTTTAAGGAGGGCGACAAAGGAACTGACAAGACAACCGGTAAGTATAAAGGGCGTAGGCTTGCAGAAGAAGTCTCACTGTCGTATACTGGTGGTTATGTATTGGTAGGTGTTGCAGGAATGGAATATGCGGCTGCCGTGGAAGCTAAAGGATATGAAGTCGTTTCAGGGGCTAATACGCAATGTGAGAAATATCTAAGAGATACATTGAAATCAGTTTTTAGCAAGATTTGATTATGGATGAATTCGACGCTGTTGATATAGTCTACGATGCTGTGATTACTGCAAAAACTAATGTTATGATTTACAAGGATGCATCGGAATCGGGTGTTACTAATGAACATATCATTATCAATCACCTGCAATTGAATGAGCTCGACTTCATTAATAAAGTGCCTGTTAACGTCAATATCTTTGTCCCTTTGAATGAAAACGGCATGCCCCGACGTCAGCGCATGAAGGAACTTAGGCGTAAGGTAAGGAAATCGCTTGATTCAATCAATAGCAATGACGGTACATGTAAAGAAGTGACAGTTCTCTGGAGTGTTCCAATGCCGGACTTGAAAGAGGGCTTTGCTTGTACAAATATTAGATTAGAAATTTTAATAGATCAATAATTATGGCAGGAGAAGTAAGACCTATCGCTATGGGCGTAGGTAAAATTAAATTCGGAACAGTCGGTGACGGTGTTCCAGGAGCGGACCTCAAAGATTTTCCTCTTCCGACAAAAGGAAGTGTTGCATTTAACTTTGCAGATCCCAAGGAAGTGAAGATTGAAGTAGAAGGTAGTGAAGAACCCCTTTATGTTGAGCTAGTGAAAGATACGACAGATTATGTTGAGTTCTCCATCCCTACTCCATCCAATGAAGTCCTTAAAGAACTGGCAGGCGGTGAAGTAGATACAACAGGAGGAAAAAACATTTGGAAAAAGCCTATTAACACTCCCTCTATTTCAAAACGTTTCAGTGCGAGACATTGCCTAAAGACGGAAAGAAAGTGGTTTATACCATCGTCAATGGTAAAATTGCCTCAAAGATTTCACAGGCTCCGGGATCAGAGCAGGCAGAGTTGTTACTTGTTCGTGTATATATGCAGTCTGCTATTACTGCAGAAGGTAAGAGACAGACCGCTTTCATGCGCGAAGTAGTTAGCATTCTTGAAGGTGGAGAAGCTCCCGCAAATGCAGCGAATATCGAGGGCGGAGAAGCTGCCCCAAGTGCAGCTAAGAAATAACTAATTGGATTCCTGTATAGCTTAGTTGGTAAAAGCGCTACATTTGTAGATACCGGCGGTTCGAATCCGCCTGCAGGAGCAAACTATTGAAGAATGGAGCCGAAAGTATTGAAAGTTAGTCGCGAATAACTGAATGTATTGCCTGGAAGTACAACGGGCTAGGCTCCTTGAGGAAATTATGAGTATAAAGAACTTATTTCAGCAAGAATCGGAATCCGTAACGGAGCAGCCTGTCAAGATTCCATTTGATTTTACTAACCGAGATTCTATTCCGAAAGGAAAGGATCCCGGTGATTGTATTGTAATAAAGCCTATCACTGTCCGGACATGGTTTAGAATTCGTCCACTTCTCCTTGAAATTGAAAAAGAAGATATTGATAAAATGATTGTTAAAGATGGTGAGCTGAATGCTGATTTTCCAGAATTGATGAATAAATATGGAGGACTACTTCTCGATGTCGTTTGCCTGGGCATTCATAACAAGCCAAGTGATCCGCCGGCATGGTTTAAAAACGCCCTCATTGACAATACGACATGGGAGGATATACGCATATTATTCAATGCAATCATATATCGCATAGGGTACCACCCTTTTTGTACCTCTATCACGATGCTTCGGAACGTGAGCCCGCTACGAGAGACGGAGATAATAGCCGCTCGGAAGAATCTGCAAAGCTGGAAGGATATAACCAAAGCAGATTCTTAGTTATTGCAAAGGAAGCTCTAGGATTAACGTTTAATCAAACGTTGGATAGTAGCTATGGATTAATAGAGATATTACTTCAGGAGTACTCATTTGTGATGAGACAGCGTAATAAGATGACTGACGAAGACGGAAATGTTGAAGGACGAGATTATGAGTGGGTAGAACTTCCGTCTTTTGATGACCCTAGTAAGACAGTCAGGATAAAGAAATATAACGATATTGCTGGAAAGGTCAAACGATAAGGTAATTTGCCATTGTGTTTATATATTAGGTTAACTGTTTTTTTTTAATAAATTGGTTTAGAGTATGTTTTCTAGTCCCTTGTATCTGTGAAGATATGGGGGATTATTTTTTAATCTCCTGAAGCTTCTGATTGAGAGATGCATTATCCCGCTGTAGATTCTCAATCAATCTTTTCTGATAAGAGAGCATCCCTTCAATTCTTCCTTCATCCTTGCCCTTCTTGTAAGCAGCATTAATTTCTTCTTCTGTGTAGTTCCTTTTATTCGCTATGGATACGTTTTCATTTTCCTTGGTCATGGCGCTAATGAATAGTGATTTATATATTATAGAAAAAGGCTATCTCTCCCCTATTCTTTCCGACCAAGGAACATAATCTATTGCAACGCATTAGGATTATGTAGCAAAGGGAATTGATAGCCTATATTGTGGTATAGTAGGCGAATCAACTCCCTAATACGTTGAAATAAAAATCGTTCCTTGGTCTTAGAACACTGCAAAGATGCTTATTCTTCTTGAAATAGCCAAATTTTGGCTCCTCTTTATATTTTAAGAATAAATGCTATATGGGTATTCAGAACAAAGATGGAGCGTTGTATTTCGCTACAGGCATAGATAATTCAGGACTATATTCCGGGCGTCAGGAAGCGATGGGAATCATAAAGGCAATGGCCGGTGAAATTACCGCTTTTGATGTATTCGGAGGGATTGGCATTAGTGCGGGAATCGCTTTTACTCAAGCAGCCAAAGAAGCATATAACTTCGAAAAGCAGTTCCAGCAAAGCATGAAAGAAGTTGCTACTCTTTCAAGAGGGATAAAAGGCAGTCTTACCGATTTTATGAATAGCGTTATTGATATGACTAGAGAGGTTCCAGTCGGAGCCGTAGAGTCAGCGAAAGCACTATATCAGATTGTATCTGCAGGACATGATGGAGCGGATGCTATGAATATTCTAAAAGTATCTGCTAAGGCTGCTATCGGCGGCGTTACAGAAACGGCTACTTCGGCAGATGCTATCACTACAATTCTTAATGCATATAAAAAAGGAGCTTCTGAAGCAGAATCTGTTTCTGATATGTTATTTACCACAGCCAAGCTTGGTAAAACTACAATGGGAGAACTTGGAAAGAGTATTGCTCAAGCTGCTCCCATTGCCTCGTCCTTCGGTATTGATATTGAAGACGTGCTAGCAGCTGTCGTATCAATAACCAAACAAGGTGTTCCAACAGCCGAAGCGATGACTAAAATACGTGCGGCAATTATGGGAACGGCTAACCATTTAGGTGATGCAGCCTTTTCCGGACGTTCTTTCCAGGAAGCATTACAGCTGATCTATAACGAAGCAAACGGAAGTACTACAAAAATGAAAGAATTATTGGGTACCGACGAAGCTTTACAGGCTGCACTAATGATAACCGGACAAAATGCAGTAGGTGCTGCGTCCGATCTGGAACAAATGAAAATGCAACAGGTGCCGCAGAAGCTGCTTTTATAGAAATGTCCTCATCAGCCGAGAATCAAATGAAGCTTCTTGGTAATAATATAACAGCTGCCCTTCGCCCGTTAGGAAAAGAAATCTTAAAGGAAATATCCAGTGCAGCGCAATCTATGAATGAAGCCTTTGCTGACGGAAGCGCTCAAGAAGCATTGAAAGAAATAGGAGCATTAATAGTTGTTGTTACGACTGCCCTTGCAGGATACAAAGGCAGTATTCTTGCTGTAAGTACTGCTAAGCAAGTATATGCAACGGTAACAGCAATTGTAAATCGACAGCGTGCTATTGAGGCCGCTGATTTAGTCCTAAAGAAAGGCTTGTACGCTATTGAGGCAACAATGATTGCAAAGAATACATCTTCTCGTATCTTATTGACAAAAGCCCTCAAAGCTCAAACTATTGCACAACTAAAAAATGCTGCTGCAATGTTAACTAATCCTTATGTATTAGCAGCTGCCGCATTTGCAGGGCTTGGGTATGCAATTTACAAATGTGCTACAGCAGAATCTGTCTCCGAAAGAGCTATAAGAAAGCATAATGCTGCTATGGAGACTCAAAAAAAACATTTTGATGAATTGAAAAATAAGGCAGAAAGTCTTGTCAATATTATAAGAGATGAAACATCCAGTCAATTTGATAAATTAAGTGCATACAAACAACTTCAATCTATAATGCCAAATGTTTTAAAAAATCTTGATTTAGAGAAGATTAAAACAATGGAACTCCATGATATTTTAAAACTACTCAACAAAGATAAAAATGAGCAATATGTAATGGGGATTAAGGTTAGAGCTGTTATGAAGCAAGAAGAACTTGATGCAGCTACCGCTGAATGGCAAAAGGCTATCGATGAAGCTGAAAAAAATAGAAAAGATGGTATTGAAGATCCAGGATTAAGTATAAGAATTGGACGATTAGCCAAAAAGAAGAATGAAGCTGCAGAGTCTGCCCGTCTTGCAAAAGAAGAAGTAGAGAAAATAAATGAAATTCAGAAGAAAGCAAAGGAAGAACAAAAGAAAGAAGAAGAAAAAGCTGCCATTCAAAATAAAGCCTTTTGGACAAAACAAAAAGAAGATGCTACTAAAGCATTGGAATCAATCGCTTCAGCACAAAAGAAGCAAATGGATGCCGGAAAGTTCAAAGGGATAGATTCTGCTGTGGTAAAGTCTTATAAAGAAAATGTCAAGAAGCTAAAGGAGGCTGAAAAAGAATTAAAAGTCTATGATTCATCTTCCAAGAAGGATGACCAAGCGAAAAAGCTACGTGAAGAACAGGAGAAATATAAACTCCTGCTAGATAAGCAGAATAGAGAGCAACAGCGTATGAAAGAAGACTCTGCAAACCAACTAGAGCAGCTTGAAATAAATAAGCTTAAAGAGAGCAGTGAAAAGGTTCTAAAACAAAGGGAACTCAATCATAAACTAGAATTACAGGCTATCGATCGCGAAGCTGAAGACAAAAAGTTAAAAGTGATTGAAGATGCTCGTTCCGCCTTTGATGCTAATCCTGACAATAAAGATAAAATCTTCAATGCATCAGTATATGTCAAGTCAGAGCCAGTAAAGAAACAGTTTGATGCATTTGATAAAGTTGCTAATGAAAAAAAGGAAACTACAGATTTAAAGTACAATCGTGGGGATGATTTAGCTGATTTGCTGAATCAGTATCAAGACTATACGGACCAACGCCTTGCTATTGAACGAAAGTTCAATGAAGATATTGCTACCCTGCAGGAACAACGAAAACAAGCAGTAAAGAATGGAGATACAGATCAAGTAGAACAGATTGATCGTTCCATAGCCCAGGCGACAAAAAACAAGGGAATGGAATTGATGGGCCTGGATTACGATAAGTTGAAAGAGTCTCCGGAGTATGTTCGTGCATTTGAAAATCTGAAAGAAACGTCTTCTGAAACTCTTAATTCTCTGCTTACTCAATTAGAGAATGTAAAGAGTACGGCTGCCAAAGTTCTTTCTCCGGACCAGCTTCGCGAATATACTAGTACTATTCAATCAATTATGGATGAATTGGATTCACGTAACCCGTTTCAATCATTATCTGACAAGAAGAAAGAACTAGCAGAAGCAGAGGAAGAGTTAGCTAATGCGCAAATTGAATTAGAAAATGCTAAACAGACTCAAGAAGCTGTAAAAGGTGGTGCTAAGATTGAAAATGGTGTCAAGTCCTCTAAATTCAACGAAAAGACTGGTAAAATTGATTCCACAAAAGCTTATCTGACCGAGGCACAGGCTTTGGATAAAGTAAAAGAAAAGACTTCGAGATACAATGAGGCGAAAGATAAGGTGGTACAGAAGGATGCTAAGGTAAAGAAAGCAGAGAAAGATGTAAAAGCACAGTTAGATGAATTATCAGACGCATTAACTGATGTTGGAAAAACAATCGGTGGACCGGCTGGTGAAATTATCTCATTGATTGGTGAAATAGGGACCTTTGCATTGACTGCTATGAGTGGTGTTGAAATGGCAGCAGATACATCGGCTAACGCTATCAGTACAGTTGAGAAGGCATCTGTTATTCTTGCTGTTATTAGTGCCGTTATACAGGTAGCAACAAAGATTTTCAGTATGTTCACTAAGGACGATACGACAGAAAAATACGAGAAAGCGAAAGAAACGTATGAGTCTTATATTAGTATTCTTGATCGGATAATTGAGAAACAGCTGGAGTTAGCGGAGACCTTGACAGGAGATACCGCAAACGCTGTTTATGAAGCTGCTATTGCCAATATCAAAGAACAAAGCGCAAATGCCCGAGTACTGGGGCAACAATACTTAAATTCTGGTGCTTCTGGAAAGTCACACTCAAAGGGTTATGATGAAGTAGATGATATGTCCGGTGAAGGTTGGAAACAAGCTGCAGAGGCATTAGGCATGTCCGTAAAGGAATTTAAAAAGAAAATGGGTGGTCGTATGACTGGATTATTTGATTTGACCGATGAGCAACTTGCGGAACTTCAGGAACATGCCGGTATCTTCTGGTCTCAACTTGATTCAGACACGCAGAAATTTGCAGATCAAATCGCAAATGGTGTCGGACAGGTAGCGGAGGTGCTGGAACAGCAAATAGCTGATACCACGCTTCTTGATTACAGCTCTCTTCGTTCAGACTTTCAGGACTTGCTTAATGATATGGACGCCGATTCTGCTGACTTCGCTGATAACTTCGAGGAATATATGAAGAATGCCATCGTAAATTCTATGCTTAAAGAAGAATTCATGGACAGCTTAATGGCTTGGAGAGAAAAACTTAACAATGCTATGGATGACGGTGTGACTGAAGATGAGTATAATGCACTGAAGGCAGAAGGGCAACAGCTCTCTAATGAAATGAAAGCAAAACGAGATGCAATGGCAGAAATGTTCGGCTGGAATGATAACGACGATGAGCGTGAGGCATCAAAGAAAGGATTTGCTTCAATGTCGCAAGATTCAGCCAACAAACTAGATGGAAGCTTTGCTGTAATGACTTCGCATACTTATTCTATAAATGAGGAAGTTAAGAGTATTAATTCAGGAACAGAGAAAATAGCAGAGAAACTGTCATATCTAATAAATATGGATAAGAATATGGCTGAAATGCTTCGGGGTAATGATACTATTGTTTCCCATTTATCGGATATCTCCAATTACACATCTAACCTTGTGGAAATAAGAGAGTTCATGTACGCTGTAAAGCTGGGAATAGACACGTTAAACACTAAAGGTATAACATTAAAGCGATGAAAGAGCAATTATTGATTGACGGAATAGAGGCATATACCAGCTTGGGTATATGTATTACAAAGGGAAGTTATAATAACCTGGTAGCATTTCCAACCATGAAGGAACCGGACAAGAATGATTGGCCGGAAGAAGACGGACAGGAATTTGATCTTTCTAGTCCTACATTGGATACGGCTGAAGTAAGCATTGAGTTTGCATATATAGGCAGTTTGGGTATTGGTGGACTGATTGATATACTTTCTGACTTGAGTTATCATGAATTTTACTTTCCCTTAATCGGCAGGAGTTATAAGTTACGTCTGTCTTCCCAAAGCAGCTATGTTATTAATCCGGGCCTTGAAGTTGCTAAATTTATTTTTAGTAACGACTTCCCCCGAGAAGTCGATTACGAATACCAGGAGCCCGTAAATGAGCTTCCAATGCCTAAAGGTTACGAGATTGATGACAAAGACTTATCCGATTATGGCGTAGTCGTATTGCAAGGTAGCAATGCTGAAATACTAAAGGCTCCGACGGTAAAAAAGAACCTATTACAGAATTTCAAGCGTCAAGACGGAGCAATCTACGATGGTGAAGTTGTGAAATTCCAAACCAAAGAAGTATCTCTCAAATGCCTGATGCGGGCCGGGACGGTTGAATTGTTCTGGCGTAATCACGATGCCCTACTCCATGATTTAACACGGCTATCTGCTAAAGTCGATGATGAAGGATATGAGTATTCCGACGCGGAACGTATATTTTATTGTGATGAATGGAGTGAAAGCTATCCCTGCTATTATAAAAGTTGTCAGACGAATGATTTCATGCTAAATAACGGTGTATGGTGGGAATTTACCTTGAAACTCGTATTTACCAGCTTTCGGATCGGAGAAACGGAGTTCTTGCTTTCATCCGAAGCGGGCGAATTTATCATAACAGAGGACGGAGAGTTTTATATAGATTTAAATTGATTTGCTATGCCATTAAAGAAGAAAAAAATATCAGAACTGAACGAAGCCAGCGACATGAAAGGCTTCTTCACTATCGGCTACCGAGTAATCAACGGAGTTAAGACTAGCCTTAAATTTGGTTTAGAGAAGATTCAGACTGCCTTGGATAATATGCTCAAGGCTACGAGTGATGCACAAACAGCAACTACCGATATGAGGCAGTTAGAAGCCACAGTTGAAGAGAATGAATCGACTCGTGAAACTGATGAATCCCGTCGCAATGCTTCCGAACAATCCAGGCAGACAGCCGAAACGAATCGTTCTCGTGAAGAGCAAGCCCGGGAAGTTGCTGAATCAGTACGTATCACTAATGAAAATGCACGTAAAACCGCTGAAAGTGGACGCTCTACTGCTGAAACTGCACGGGACAATGCAGAAAAGAAACGTGTAACTGACGAAGGTACACGAGAATCTAACGAGCAGGTTAGAAAGAATGCTGAAACAGCGAGAGGCAATGCCGAATCCGAACGTGTGACTAATGAGAATGCACGCAAATCTGCCGAAACTTCCCGTGTGTCCGAAGAAGATAAAAGAAAGACTTCCGAAACAGAACGTGTTACGGCTGAAACCGGACGTTCCTCTGCTGAAAATATCAGAAAGCAAAATGAAGATGCGCGTAAGACAGAAGAAGCGGCCCGCGTAACTGCTGAAGATAAACGGGTAATTGCTGAATCCGGACGTGTTGATACAGAAGCTGAACGTGTCTCGGATGAACAAACACGTAAAAGTAATGAAGATGCACGCAAGACCGCTGAAACAGGTCGTTCTTCTGCTGAATCGGAACGTGTGAAGGAAGAAGACAAACGAAAAACTGCGGAGAGTGGTCGTTCTTCCGCTGAATCTACCCGTGTTTCTGCCGAGGATAAGCGGAAAGCAGATGAAGCGACAAGGGAAACGAATGAAACCTCACGTGTGGCTGCCGAATCTGACCGTGTTACCGTCGAATCTGAACGTGTATCTGCCGAAACTGCCCGCAAGTCAGCGGAGACAGACCGGGTGTCAGAAGAAAGTAAGAGAAACGCTGCTGAAACCGAACGTGCCACGGCTGAAACTTCTCGATCATCCGAAGAAGATAAGAGAAAACAGAATGAAGATGAGCGTAAAACTGCGGAAGGTACTCGTTCATCAAATGAGACTAAGCGTGTAAATGCCGAAACTGAACGTGTCGAAGCAGAGTCTCAACGTAAGTCAGAGTATGCCGATATTGTGCAGGAAATGACACAGGCAACAGAAGAAGCCACGGCAGAGCTTGAAGCCGTTAAGAAAGCTACTAACGATGCAAATGCCGCTAAAAATGCGTCTGTTGAGCAGACAGCCCTCGCTAAGAAAGCCACGGATGCGGCTAATACTGTGGCTGGTAGTGTTAATGAAGCCAAAGAAGGAGCTAAGATTGCAGCGGCAGGCGCCAATGCCGCTAAAGCTGAATCGGAAGCTCAAACTGCCTTAGCGAAGAAAGCGACAGATGACGCAAATGCAGCCAAGGATGCATCTGTAATACAAACAGGGTTAGCAAAGAAAGCCACGGACGATGCCAACGCAGCAGCATTGGCCGCTAACAATGCTGTTTCAGGAGTTGACGCAAAAGTGAAAGCTGCGGTTGATGCGCTTGTTGCCGGTGCTCCGGATGCTCTCGATACACTTATTGAATTGGCGAATGCCCTTAACAATGATCCTAACTTTGCCACGACGATGGCAACAGAGCTAGGAAAGAAACTTAATATTTCTGATATTGTTAATAATCTGACAAGTGGAGGGACTAATAAAGTCCTTTCCGCCGAACAGGGAAAGGCATTGAAAGCAGCTTTGGACTCCCATAACCATGATAGTCGATATGAACTGATTATCACTAAACTTACAGCTTTTAATAAAGATTTTGGGACTAGTGCTGGGACTGTATGCGAGGGTAACGACGCCCGGTTAAGCAATGCAAGAACTCCGTTAGCTCACACGCATAAGAAAGCGGATATTAGCGACTTCCCAACCTCGATGCCGGCAAGCGATGTATCTGCATGGGCGAAGGCTGCTAGTAAACCTAGTTACACAGCGAGCGAAGTAGGTGCATCTCCATCTAATCACAATCATGCTGGTACTTATGAACCTGCATTCACTAAAAACTCTGCTTTTAATAAGAATTTTGGCAGTGAGGAAGAAACTGTATGCGAGGGAAATGATGCACGTCTAAGTGATACACGTGTACCGAAAGCGCATACACATAAGGTTTCAGATATTAGCGATTTCCCTTCTTCTATGCCGGCAAGTGATGTTTCATCGTGGGCGAAGCAGCCGAATAAACCTTCATATACAGCTTCCGAGGTTGGTGCTTCTCCGTCTAATCACAACCACGCAGGAGTATATCAACCGGTCGGAAGTTATGCAGCGAGTTCGCATACACACGGAGCAACGGATATAACTCCTGATAGTATTCACCGTTTTGTTACCGATACGGAAAAAGAGACGTGGAACAGCAAAGCTGCGGGAAACCATAATCACGATTCAGTGTATCAAACTAAAGGTAGTTATGCTGCTTCATCACATAGTCATGATGCGACGGATATTAACCAAGATAGTACGCATAGATTTGTCACGGATTCAGAAAAGGCAAATTGGGATAGTAAGGCTGCAGGAAATCACAACCACGATTCAGTATACCAACCTAAGGGTAGTTATGCTGCAAGTTCTCATAAACATACAGCGACGGACGTTGAAGAAGATTCGACTCATCGTTTTATGACGGATGCAGAACGTACAAAACTTAGTGGAATAGCCTCCGGAGCTAATAATTACTCTCATCCGGCTTCTCATCCAGCATCAATGATTGAAGAAAGTACTACTAGAAAATTTATGACTGACGCAGAGAAAACTTTACTAAGTTCTCTCGGAACTAATGCAACTCAAGTAGCTAGTCAAAATTTGGGACAAAACGGATATGTCAAGTATAGTAATGGCTTATTAATGCAATGGGGAACAAGAGCTGGAGCAACGGGGACAACTAGTCTGTATTTCCCTACCAGCTTCTATGATACTAATTACAACGTTTATCTTACTGGAGGGATAAACGTTACAGGTGAATCATTTGTGTATGCTCCGGGTTATGACCCTAATAATAAGAATAAATCATATTTTAAATTCCTTACCCGTGGAATAAATTCAACTCCGGCTATCGTTTGGACTGGCTGGGATTTTACATGGTTTGCGATCGGTCGCTGGAAATAATTTAAAAACAAATATCATGAAGTATTGGAAACAAGGATTTTATGACGAGCCGGTAGACGGTTCGGTAGAAATTACAGATGAGCATTATCAAGAGTTATTAGCAGGGCAATCAGCTGGATTACTCATAGTTGAAAGCACCAGAGGATATCCGATCTTAGTTGTATACGAGGCTACTATTGAAGAAATCAGGGTACAAAAACTTGATGAATTACGATTGTTCGATTCATCCCAAATAGTGAATCAGTTCAGTATTGATAATGTATTCGGTTGGTTAAACAAAAGCACCCGTGTAGGGCTTATGAATTCAATCAATATTGAGAAAGAAGCTGGACGATCTGAAACAAGTATCTGGATTGATGATACAAAGTTTGTCTTATCAATCGAAAGAGCTATTGACATGTTACAACAACTAGAATTATATGCCCTTGCGTGCTATGACACAACACAAAGGCATATCAACGCTATCAATCAATTAGAAACAAAAGAAGAAATTGAAGCATACAACTTCAAAACTGGTTATCCCAGAAAGCTCAACTTTACCGGATAACCTATCGTATAATCGTAGTTTTCGATTTCCTCAATAGTCTGCAATGATCTGACTGCTGCGATGTGCAATTGTGTTACATTGTAGCAGTTTAGTGCATACATCTCAATCTTATTCAGCATTGCTAAAGCATCTGGAATAGGAATGATATACTTTGTTGCGTCATACCACAATACCGTGTCTGTTTTACCGATTTGTTTCTCAATCGAAATTGAGTTAAATAATCCAACACGTGTGGATTTGTCTAACCATACACTTTTCCTTTGAATTTTAAAAGAATTGACATTGGCCGATTTGTCAAATATCTGTATTTCAGATATTTTCATTTTTCGCACTTCTTCGATGTCGTACTCATATTCTACCAATATTGGGTAGCAATTCTTGCTTTCAACTATAATCAACCCTGCTGATTGCCCTGCTAATAACTCTTGATAATACTCTTCTGTTATTTCTACTGAACCGTCTACCGGTTCGTCATAGAATCCTTGTTTCCAATACTTCATAATTTATAATTTAGTTATTTCCAACGTCCTATTGCTATCCAACTATACTTTGCCCTGGAAACTCCTGTTCCTGAACTTGAACCAAAATTTCTATCCATTTTAAAACTACTAATAGTTGGATTAATTAATGGTGTAGCAGTATATACATTTCCATCATAAGCATCTTTAATAATACAGCCTTGGATAATGTAATCAGTATTACAAAAAGAAAGAGGCATGTAAATTGTAACCGTGGTAGCCGTTGAACCAAGTTGCTTCCCCCATTGGATCAACAACCCATTACTTAGTTTTACATATCCATTTTGTGCTTTTTCATTCCATAGATTTTGTGATTCTAATTGTATAGCATTAGTCCCGAGAGAACTTTGCGCAAAAAAGATTATAAAAAAGACTACCAATTTTCTACTAAAGTTATACATTCTTATTTCAATGTTATAATTTATTTCATAATTTCCAACGCCCAATAGCAAGCCAATCAAAAGTTTCTTGTGATAATCCAGTACTCCCTCCAGAGGCGTAATTTCTATTAATACAAAATCGGCTAACTGTTTTAGTTGAATCATCAATAGGTGATGCGGAATAAACACTACTGTCAGATGAAGGCTTGTAAACTGTTGCAAATATCTTATAACTTTTATCAGAAAATGATGTAGGCATAGTTATGGTGTAGCTAACAACTGAAGAACCTGAAACTTTTCCCCATTGGATTAACAGTCCATTTGGAAACTTACAGTAACCATTCTGTCCGAGGTTCTGTGTCGTAACATTGGAAAAATCTTTCAACGCACAATTTGTTCCGAGAGAACTTAGGTGAATTAAACTACATTTTGAGTGATTTCTTTTAAATATTTTTCATTTTGATTTATTTCGTGACAATGCCGTTGATGTTGTGTGTTATATATTATTTTGGCAATGATTCGTCTATCATTTCCTTACTTTTATGCCTATTATTCAATACATTTCTATTTGACGTTTATATTTTAGGATATAATTCTAAGGACATGATAAGTTTATATAATGGTGATAAGGAAATAAAAATCGAAGTAAAGGATGAAAGCTACTCTTATGAAGCTATCATGGGAGAAGATACACTCACTTTGTATTTTTCACATCCGGGGTATATTGAAATTCCAGTTGGCTCCTGGTGTGACTTCTACGGGAAGCGTTATTCCTTGAAGAAGGATAGCAATTTCAAGAAGAACGGTGAACGTAACTTCGAATATACATTGATTCTGGAAACTGGGAAGGCTGATACGATGTTGTGGAAAGTACGCCATACCGTTGACAGAAGTATTAAATTCTCATATACAGCCAAGCCACATGAACACCTACGTCTACTCGTTGAAAACCTGAACCGTCGGAGTACCGGGTGGAAAGTCGGTGATTGCATTGAGGGAGCGGAGAAAGTAATCAACTACAATCACACTTATATTCTTGACGCTCTCAATCAACTTGCAGAACTATATGAAACAGAATGGCAGATCACTGAAGAAACGGTTGAAGGAAACCAAATTAAGACTATCCATCTGCGTAAAGTTGAGTATAACAAGGAGAACCCTTTGAAACTGTCGTATGGTAAAGGCCACGGCTTCAAGGTCGGTGTTGGTAGGACTTCTGGGGATATACCACCCGAAATAATTTTGGTAGAAACTACAGATCGCAATATTGATTATTCTACATACGGTTCTAAGTACCTGTTACTTCCAAAGAATAAGACTATCCGATTTGATGGAATCAAATTTGAGAATGAAGAGGGCTTCGATTCTACTAAGGCGCGTATCTATAAGACCGATGCGGATGGAACTTGTGTCATGCGTGCTGATAAAGAACTTACAACAGCAAAGGAAGATAGTCTGGACTGTACAGCAATTTATCCTTCCCGTGTTGGTACTGTTAGTTCTGTTATTGAAGTGAACAAGGAGAATAACTTCTTTGACTTTGTAGATAAAGACATTCCTGAAGAATTGAATTTCGAAGATTGTCTCATAGCAGGAGAAACAATGACGGTTATTTTCCAAACTGGCATGCTTACAGGCAAGGAGTTCGAAGTAAAGTATATCCATGAAGCGAAAGACAAGAAAGAGGCACGTCGATTTGAAATTGTTCCGCAGGAAATTGATGGTATTACTATGCCGGAGCCGGAAGTCTGGCGACCGAAGGTTGGTGATACATACGCAGTGTTCGGAATTCAATTGCCGAAAGCTTATATCTGTAACGATAGCACACAAACGGGTGCGAGCTGGGAAGCTTTCAAGGAAGCAGCTAAATACCTGTATGAACATGAAGATAAAGCATTCATATTTACCGGGACATTGGACGGTATTTGGGCAAAGAAACGCTGGTTGGAGATAGGCGGTAAAATAGTACTCGGAGGGTATGTTGATTTCTATGATACGCAATTTCATCCGGAAGGTTCTCTTATCCGCATGATAGGAATCAAACGTTTTGTGAATAATCCGTATTCACCCGAAATTGAATTGTCTAACGAACCGATAGGCACGTCTGTTTCAAGTGATCTGAACAAGATCGAAACTAACGAGGTGACAGTTATTGAGAAGCATAAGGATGCACTACAATTCACAAAGAGGCGGTTTCGCGACGCACAGGAAACGATGTCCATGCTTGAAGATGCACTGTTGAACTTCTCCGGCTCTGTCAATCCGATAACCGTTTCAACCATGCAACTGCTTGTAGGTGATGAAAGTTTGCAATTCCGTTTTGTAAATTCAAAAACGAATCCGGTACAGGAATCTCACAATATCACTTTCAATACAAGTACAAAGATACTGAATGCTCCGGCAGGAATCATTCAGCATTTGACACTAGGTATTAGCTCTCTTTCTTCCTCTCACAAAGCAGATGAATACAAGTACTGGGATATGGCTGAATACAATTCTCCGGCACTCATTGACCCGAAAAAGAAGTATTATCTATATGCTAAAGTTGGCAAGGAGAATCAAGCCGGAACATTCCTCTTGAGTGAAACGGCTATTAAAATGGAACAGATAGCTGGATATTATCATTTGCTCACTGGAGTGCTTAACAGCGAGTATGAAGGTAGTAGAAGTTTTGTTTCCCTTTATGGCTTTACAGAAGTTTTGCCTGGACGAATAGCTACTGACATGGTAGTGTCTTCCGATGGCTTGAACTTCATTGATTTTGTCAACAATTCGTTTAGAGTTGGTAATAATGAACAATTTATAGATTTCAACTCAAAGGGAGATGGCAAATTGCGACTAAAAGGATCCATTATTCAGAGTGGAAGTGGAGAAGAAAGTTATATCGGTTGTTTTAGAGGTGTGTATAATAATTTATATACATATTATGAAGGAGATGAGGTTACTTATGATGATGGGAACGGTGCTTCTTCTTACAAATTTATTAGCAAAACTCCTTCAAAGGATATTGTACCTACTAATAAATCCTATTGGATTATTATTGCTTCTCATGGTAATAAAGGTGATAAGGGGGATGACGGAACAAACGGAGATCATATAGAATATGTTTATATGACAAAAGCTACGCAGCCCACAACTCCGTCCGGCAGTGATATTCCCCCATACGGATGGAGTTCAGTACCTACATCTCCCAATAATACAATGCATGTTTGGATGTCACAGGTTAAGGTAAGTGGCGCAGGTGTTGTAGGAGAATGGAGCACTCCAATACGTATTAGCGGAATTAATGGAAAAGATGGAGCAGATGGTACAGATGTTGAATTTATCTATAAACAAACCACTATATCCACACCTCCGACCAAACCTGAAACATCCCAAGAAGTGGACTATGTACCTTTGGGGTGGTCGGATAATCCTCAAGGAGTTAATTCTACCTATTTATATGAATGGATCTGCGTACGATATAAAATTGCTGGCGTATGGGGAGAATTTTCATCTCCTGTTGTTTGGTCTAAATGGGGAGAGAAAGGTATGGATGGAGATGGGTATGAATATATTTACAAGAGAACTACTGCGTCTACATCTCCCTCTCGTCCTACTGAAATATCACAAACCGATGATTTTATACCTGATGGGTGGGTGGATGATCCTAGAGGTGTTACATCAACATATATTTACGAATGGGTATGTGTTAGAAAGAAAACAAATGGCGTATGGGGAGGATTCTCTTCCCCAGCTGTATGGGCAAAGTTCGGTCAAGATGGAAATGACGGTTCGGATGGTGCGTATTTTGAATATCGGTATGCTAAGAATGGTTCAAATACAACGCCGCCGGAATTACTAAATACATCCGATATTCCGAATGGCTGGGATACTGTCATTCCTGCATTAAGCACCCTTGAATACTTATGGTGTACTATTGCAAAGAAATCGGCAAATGGGACATTGCTACAAAAATGGAGTGTACCATTAAGAGTAAATGGAGTAGATGGAGGTAAAGGCGATAAAGGAGAACCAGGGGATAAAGGGGAAAGTCCTGCAACTGTTTTTAGAGGAGTTTATAGCGATTCAAATACATATTACGGCACTAAATACAGACTTGATGTAGTTAAGTACAATGATGTATATTATGTTACTCGGATAGATGCCGGGGTATTCTTTGGGAAAACTCCTACAGATACGAGTAAATGGAATACCTTCGGTGCACAGTTTGATAGTGTAGCTACACAGTTGTTGTTAGCAGAATATGCTAATTTAGGTGGATTAATTTTCAAAAACGAAAAACTAATATCACAAACTGGATATATAGGCAATGCCCCTTCAGATGAGTTTGAGAATGATAATTTTGCTCCTAATATAGAAATAGACGGTAAGAATGGAGGGATTTATTTGAATGGTTTTTTTGCCAGCAGGTTTTCGACTTCTTATGAAACAACGAAAGATAAATATCCGAAAACGATGAACTTCATAGTAAAAGATAACACAAGCTTAGATTTTGTTTTACCTAACTCCGAAATGTATATAGGCTCAATTTTAACGGTATATCTTGATAAAAACATCACCATAGGTGGCGGTGTGCGAATAGGTAGTGCTAGTGACTACGGTATTGTATCATATAAAGGAAATGGTATTTCATTATTTGTGAAAAACAAGGGTACTATTGTAAGATTAATGGCTACCAGATTTGAATCAAACAGGCTACAATGGGAACTTATTAATTTTGATTCTAAACACTTTTCTTTTGTCGATGTAGCAGGAGGAGGCGTAATGTTAGACAGGTCAGTGGTTTCTTCAGAAAGAAGTTTTTCCGATTTACCAAGCCTATTTAATTATTGGAATACAATATAGTTATGAATTGGATAAATAAAATTAGGCATTGAAACGAAGTATTAATTTAAAATTATAAATGGTTATGGATTATTTCAAAAACTTACTTATTGGATTGATTACCGGTATAGCTGCTTATCTCAATCCTATCTCTGGGGAGATCAAAAGTCTTATTGCTGTATTTGCCCTCAATTTCATTTGTGGACTGCTTACTGCACTCCTTATCAATCATGAGAGTTTTCTTTTAAAAAGCTTGGAGGTGTATCGTAGAAGCAACCATTTTCTTTGCCTTGGTTAGTTGTATCTATTTTATAGGTGAGCATAAAGGAAATCCGGAAGGTGCTCTGCAATGTGTCTCATTTATTACGTACAGCGTATTTTATTTCTATGGAGTAAATATTCTAAGGAATATCAAAGAAATTCTACCCAACTCTAGTAATGGTTACAAGGTAGTAGCTTTCTTGCACTATGTATTAAGTGTTGAGTTTATAAAGAACATCCCTTACTTAACGAACTACTTACAAAAAGGAGACGCAAAATGAAAACTATTGATGCAATTATCATCCATTGTTCGGCCACGCGTGCCGGGCAGGATTTACGTGCAAAGGACATTGACCGGATGCACCGGGCTCGGGGATTCAATCAAATCGGTTATAACTTCATTATTGATCTTAACGGAATAGTTGAGAATGGGCGACCGCTAAGCATTGACGGAGCGCATTGTAATACTAAAGGATTTTCAGAGTCTTCGTATAATAAGCACAGTATTGGAATCTGCTATATCGGAGGCTTGGACGCATCTGGAAAACCTGCAGATACACGTACTCCAGCTCAAAGGACAGCACTACGCGAATTGGTCGCGAAGCTTTGTAAGGAATATCCTATAATTGAAGTACTCGGACATCGTGATACTTCGCCCGATCTGGACGGTAGCGGGGAAGTAGAACCGGTAGAATATATTAAGGCGTGTCCCTGTTTTGATGTTCGTTCCGAGTTTACCAACTTCTTACGTAATACAGTTATCCGACCATGAAAGCGTTACCATGGATTTTGATTGTGTTGTTGGCCTTGGCGGTTCTGTTTTTATGGAACCGCCAACAAAAACTGTCAATGCTATCACATCCGGATACAACCGAATACGTCGAAACTATTCCTTTCTATTATCCAGTACCTAAGGATAGTGTAGTAATCAGGTATAAGTACGCGAAGTTGCCTGTTAAGAAGGATACCTGTAAGGTAAAGCAAGATACTTATACACCTGATTCGGCAGAAGTCATTATCCCTATTATTCAGAAGATGTATAAGGATAGTCTTTATCAAGCATGGGTATCTGGTTACGATGCGAAGTTGGATAGTATTGAGGTATATAGCCGGACGATGGAGATTAAAATACCTGCACCGGTTCCTACTAAACATAAACGTTGGGGACTTGGCTTACAAGCTGGGTATGGCTATCCAAATGGCTTTTATGTAGGCATAGGAGTGAGTTGGAATATGTGGCAGTGGTAAAATTAAACTTGAAAAGGAATAAAAAAACTCTAATTGTTTTGTGTCAGCTTAAAATAGGCGGGGAACTTAGTATAATATGGGATGTGAACTAATTTGATGTATTATAGTAGTATTTTAGGCTGTATATTCATTTTGGTCTCAATTTTTATATATCTTTGCGTTGTGGTATATACTCAATAATATTTTATACGTTATTATGTGTGAAACTGAAGAAATATTCTATGAAGATGAAAGAAGATTAAAAGAAAGTGGGGTGCGAGATGTTTTTACCCCACATACTCCTATTAATCAAGAAAATCTATTTAGAGGGAGAATGGCGGAGGTACAGCAAATTCTTTCTACCTTGAATACACCAGGTCAACATGTACTATTGTTTGGTGATAGAGGCGTTGGAAAAAGTTCACTCGCCAATATTACATCAAGTAAGCTTATCAAAATAACAGAGAAGGAATTAGTCATAAAGCGATGTTCAAAGTCTGACTCTTTCTGTACGATTTTTGAAAATGTTTTAATGAAATGTGGCATAGATTTATCCATTCAAACTAAAAACACATCTGGTAATATATCAGTGAGTGGGTTTGGATATCAAAGAAGTACAGAGCATGGTGGATTTTCAAATAAAGCCCAGTCTCCTTCATGGATTTGTGATAAAATAAAAGATTTAAATATATTATTGCTCATTGATGAGTTTGATTCTATTCAGAATAAAGATGATAAACATAAAGTCGCAGAGTTGATTAAATTATTGAGTGATTCAAATTCATCTTTAAAAATATTTGTAGTTGGTATAGCTGCATCTGCAGAAGAATTAACAGCAGGTCATCCATCTGTACAAAGATGCTTGAAAGAGATCAAACTTGATAAAATGTCTCAAAGAGAACTTGTTGATATTATAAAAAATGGTTCTGCTAAATTAAATTTGAATTTTACAAGAGATGCAATGTTTCGTATTTGTAGATTGAGTTCTGGATACCCTCATTTTACACATTTAATATCATTGAAGGCTGCTGAGATTGTTATTATTAATGAACTGGAAAATATAGGTATAGATGAAGTGAATGAGGCTATAGAAAAGTCGATTATTGATTGTGAGAATTCTCTACGACAATCGTATGAAGAAACAGTTAAGTCCTCATCTACAATGGTTGTTTATCGTAAAGTGTTATATGCAACCGCTCTATGTTATGATGAATTTATAAGAAGTAAAGACATTAGATTTATTTATAAACTTATATTCGAAGAAGAAATAACTCAGCAAAGGTTGAACCAATATTTAAGTAAACTTGTTTCTAATTCTGATGATAAAATTTTGAGAAGATTGACTAAAGGGGTTTATCGATTCGCAGATCCAAGAATGAGTTCGTATATTCGTTTAGTTCAGTCAGATATGTATTCCGATAAAGAGGAAGAAATATATGTAGGTAGGAAAATTGAATTTGCATAAACTGTTTTATTATGATTAAATGTATAATTATTACTGGAACATCATTTCAAGAGGTTGAAATTAAAGTAAACCGTTTTTTAACAATTAATAGAATTCATACTATAATTAAGGTTGTTAATTTAAGTGATGAACAGTATATTGCTATGGCAATATATTATGAGGCATGATATGGAATCGAAGAAGTAGAGAGGACTTCTTTTAAATATATCCTTTAATAGAGATATATTACAATGTTGAAAGAATAGGTAGCTATTTGGCTACCTATTCTTGTGCTCTCTGTAGAATACTCGAATCGTTTGGAGCTTTCTTTATAAAGTTATTCTCAATCTGATAAGCATCCATCTTGTCAGCATTAAAAGGCTGTAGTAATGATTCAAGGTCTTCCTTTGTCAGAGATGGACTTAGCCATTTTTCTTCGTCCTCTTTAGATAGGATAGCCGGCATCCGATGTTTTGTATTATGGATATAATCAGTCAAAGGGTTGGTATCAGTGGTGATAATAGAGAAAGTATCATATTCTTCTCCTGTCTCTTTGTCTAGCCAACGATCGTAAATACCTGCCATCGAAAAGATAGGTTCATCTTTCAGATATATGTAATAGGGAATCTTCTTTGCTCCCTCATGCCTCCATTCAAAATACCCGGTTGACGGCACAATACATCGCTTCTTCATAATTGGTTCCCGGAAAGAAGGCTTCTCAAAAATAGTATCCGAACGTGCATTGAGAGTCATTTTTCGGATTTCCTGCGCATCTTCTTCGGTTCTTACCCAGAATGGTATTAATCCCCAGTTGAACACTTGTATCTCATCCGCGGTTGTGATAATAGGATATTTCGGAAAGTTGAATGCATTCACGTGATACTGCTCGTTTAGCATATCTTGGTATATTTCAACAATATCCGATTTACGACTGTATCGGGCGGCAAGTTTTATTGCTTTCGCTGACATGGAATTATGGAAACACATACTATCTACAATTAATGTCTATAATCTGATTAATATCAGTAGTATAACACCCAGAGAGTTGTTCTTGTTTAAGTTTCCAGTCTCTTCCAGTTCCTTGAATAGCCAATTTAACGAATTGGTTATGCTCTCCGTTAATCTTGTCTATTGCCTTTTGAAGTCTTTCCCGCTTTTCACGATCCACTGAATCAAAAAGTCCAAGCTGGGCACCTTCAGTTATTTCAGTGATGATAACCCCGGCTTTCTTATACTGATACCCATTCATGAATATTGTTTTTAGTCCAATCAGCGCATAATGTACTATTTCTTGCGTGTCGTTTGTTGGTATCGGAAGATGTATAATTATATTTTTCCAATATTGAGGAAGATCTTCCCGAAAGTTATTCGTGTGAATAAACACCATCAGGGATATTGCATAAGATTTTTGTTTCCGGAGTTTTTTTGCACAAGTGGAAGCGTGGGTAGCAATAGCTTCAGCCATTGTATCTATATCAGTAAGCATTTTACCAAATGAGCGACTGGTGCAAATTTGCTTCTTTGCCGGTGGAGCTGATTCCATATCAATACATGAAATACCACGAAGTTCTTTCCATGTACGTTCTCCTACAACAGTCATATTCTTGCGTACCCATGCACCGGAAAGCTGCGTAAAGTCGTATGCTGTTTTCACTCCTTGCTTTTCGAGCTTTGCTGCTTGTCTACGTCCGATTCCCCACACATCACCGATATTCGTCAGTTGTAGGCCTTGATTCGTTTCTCCTCTGTATCAATGATACAAAGACGGTTGTAAGCTGGATACTTCTTTGCAAACTTATTTGCTACCTTTGCAAGCGTCTTTGTAGGTGCAATACCTAAACTAACAGGAATACCGGTACCACGTGTTACCTGGTTTACTATTCTTGTTCCAAGTGATTGAATATCCTGAATGCCATCAAGGTTGATAAATGCTTCGTCGATAGAATAAACTTCCAGTTCGGGTGCTAATCCTGCCAAAATAGACATTACGCGTCCGGACATATCTCCATACAGCGTATAATTGCTGCTGAATACAGCAACTCCGTGACTACTCACCAAATCCTTAATCTGATAAGCAGGTACTCCCATCTTTATACCTAGTTCCTTGGCTTCATTGGATCGTGCAATAACACACCCGTCATTGTTTGATAATACAACGACAGGTTTCCCGTTAAGTGCTGGATTGAATACCCGTTCACAGGAAGCGTAGAAATTATTGCAGTCCATCAATCCGAACATTATCTTTTCCTCCGGTTCTTTTTAATTGTATAGGTTACTATTCCCCACACCATAAACTCATTATCTCTTGTTACCTTAATCAAGGGATAATCAGGATTGGAGGGAACCAACCAAGCTGCATTAGGTTCTAATCTTACTCTTTTGACAGTAAATTCCCCGTCTATAAAGCACACGGCAAGATCATCATCCAGTAATTCAAGTGACTTGTCAATTACAAGTATATCACCTTCTTCTATTCCCTCATCCTTCATTGAATCTCCGACTACGCGTCCGTAAAATGTGCTAGCCGGATGTCGAATAAGTTCTTTATTCAAGTCTATAGCCTGTTCCAAATAGTCTTGTGCTGGTGAAGGAAAACCGGCCTTTATACCTTCGTCTGCAAATTTAAGCGGCAGATTGCTGGATATATCTATCTTATGTATTTCTATTTGCTTTTTCATAACCCTGCTTCTTTTCATTAAGAACAAAAGAGGTCAGGGTTTGCTCACTAAAGATACTCGTTTTTAATTATAAATAGTTTTTCTCCCAGTCATCCAACACTGTTACATCCCACCGAGGAAGATCCGGATTAATATAGGTTACAGACCTACCATACACAGAGAAACTTTTTCCAATAAACTCGTCGATAGCTTCATCTTCCCCTTTTTGAAGACAGATATTCATAAAAACATGCATTTCTTCCCAGTTTGTAGGCCCAATGAACAAAGATTCAATGAGCCTACCTTTTACAGGAGCTCCGACAACCTGATCTTTAATTCTGTCAACCAAAGAAACTGCTTCTTCAAATGTCATTCTTGTAATTTTAGAGCAAAGATATAAAAAAAATAGATGCCCTCTCCCCTATCATATAAAAGCTATTTCAATCTGTGGAATTTCAGTATTACAAATTTCAATTCTATTAAGAAAGATATTTTTGTAATTCTTCGATTGCCTGTGATGCACTTCGAACTACCACATACTTATTACGGCATGATTCCGCTTGTTTTTGAAACTCTTTTTGATATTCTGATTGTTTCCCCACCTTCGTTTTAAACTCTATACAGAGAGAAGCAAAACCCTTTTTGGGAATAAGTACGATCACATCAGAAACACCAGGCTTTACTCCTTGACGTTTCAGGTTAGCAGCTTCCACGTACATGACGACTTCCACCGTTCGGAACGGCAAATATAAGTTTGTCAGGTATATTAGGAAAATATAGAGGAATAAGTTTAAAGAACTCTGTTTGTATGCGAGCTTCCTCGTTATTATGTACTTCTTTTGAACGTGGAGGATTACGCTGATCTGCATAACAATTATAACACATAAAGCCGGTATCGGTTTTAATAACCGACACCGTTTCCTTTCCACATAAAATACACTTTTCTTTAGTCATTAATTCAAAATAAGCTAAATTGTATTGGTCTTCTACCTACTGCTGTTATCGTTCTCTCATGAATCGGACATTGCGAAGCATACGGGCATCTTCCTGACATAGCAGAAAGATGCGCTCCATGCCATTCATCCCAATCTGTTACATTATTAGCGGAGAGGAAAGTTATCAGCTTCATACACCAGAAACCTCGTTCTTTCTCTTGACCTCCTGTAACTTCAAATAACCCATTGCTCTGTGGACGCTTCATTTAATTCTATATTATTTTTGTTAATAGTTAATCCTCAATGAAATATAATTTATTCATATCAGTTCTTGTTATGGGATAATTAATTCGGGATTATCATAGATATTACCAATCACGATAGTATCATCCATTCTTGTAAGGTCAGATTGCCCGAAATAGAATAAATTTCGACCATTAGAAAGTTGAAAACGACAATTATCATATAGGATAATAGCTGTATATTCTTCTGGTTCAAAACCAAATGTAACAGTGTGAAGAATATCCCCTTCATAGATTTCTGTTCCGTTCTTGTCGAATAAGCCTGTGAATTGTCCCACAGTTGTAGTTTCTACCTTACTTCTATTAAACATTTCAGTAGCTTCGCATCCATATTGGGAAAGTTTCTTGCTGAAAATAGCCATTTCACCACTTTCGTACTGAATCAAGTCACCAAATATCCATTCGTTATTATATAAGTTTTTACCTCTGAATTTTATTGTTCTCATATTCATTACTGAATTGTTATTAGTCAATTATTTCAAATGTAACTTTCACTTTTTTACAGCGAAAGCCTTTCTTGTACATCTGTTTCCATGTCCAATTAGTTCCAGACAGCCAGTACCTGACGCAATCTCTTCGGTAATACTTTTGAGTATTCATCATAAGTGTGCCATCTGGGTAGGTTATCATGTACATTATGTCTTCACGCATATTGACTCCTTTCTTTATTGACTTAAATTATTCATCATCATAATCAGTATCAAAGATACGTGCAACCATATCGACGATATTTTCTTCAATATCCTCGGTAGAACCAGTTACAGCATTAGCTATATTCTTTTTCTCCTGGATGATTCGATAAACCTTCTCATCTATCGTCCGACGGCCAAGAAAATAGTAACAGGTAACAGAATCCTTTTGCCCGATACGGTGTGCCCGGTCCTCACATTGACAGCAGTCTGCATACGTCCAGGGAAACTCAACAAAGGCTACATTGCTTGATGCTGTAAGGGTAAGACCTACACCAGCGGCTTTTATTGAGCAAATGATAATATCTGCTTTCGGGTTGTTCTGAAAAGCGTCTACGGCTCTTTGCTTCTCGTCCTGTGAGTCTCTTCCGGTAACCGATACGGCGGTAGGAAAATAACGTTTCAGTTGGTCTACAACCTCATGAAGAGAACAAAAGAGGATTATTTTCTTTCCATTCTCCCGGAAGTCTTTTCACAAATTCAATAACATCGCGTACTTTTCCACGTGCGGAGATCTGCCGAAGAATATTGATACGTACCATGACTTCACCACGCAAAGCCTTTTCAATCTTTTCATCATCGGCATCCTTATATTTCTGTAGATACATAATAAGGTCGCGTTCTGCATCCATATACTCTTTTCGATTTGTGATTTCGCAAGTATTCACCTGCCGTATTTTATCGGGAAGATCTGTGAGAACTAGTGACTTTTCACGTCGAAACATACAGTATTTCCATAGGTTGAAATTTAATTCTCTCAAATTTGATGCTTCTCTCTGTCCGGAACAGTATCTATCAACAAATGGTTTATATCCACCGAAATCGTTCATTCGATCTAAAATAGCCAACTGCGGAATCAAATCTTTAGGCCGATTTACCACCGGTGTTCCCGTCAATTCAATAACCCATTCTTTGCCGGTACAAATACCTTTGCAAAACTTAGCCTGCTGGGTTGATGCAGATTTGCAACGATGGCTTTCATCAATGATAACAGACTTGAATAAATTGATTGAGTTTCTAAATTCCACATCTCGCAGCGTCCAGCCTTCAGCTTTCTTTATACGTTGTACAAAGTACTTCTTTAATGATTCATAATTGACTATAAATACCTGGTGCATTCCTGTCTGAAAGAAAAAAGTCCATGTATCACGTACCTTGTCGGTTAGGATCATCGCCTTTTTATCCGTAAACTTCTCCCATTCACGTAGCCAGTTGATTTTTAATGATGAAGGGCATACAACAAGACAAGGAAAAGCGTCTGCGAGGTTAATTGTTGCTATACTCTGTAATGTCTTCCCCAAGCCTGGTTCATCGCAATTCATAAATCGTTTAAGTTGCAAACCACGTGCAATACCTTTAAGTTGATAAGGATAAGGCTGAATTTTCAAATTGTGCGGAACGGTTAAATCAGGTAATTCCGGAATATCATAAGCGATATCCTCCTCCTTTTTTTCTGTACCATTTACCCAATTGATATTCTCAAATTGCCGTATTTGATAAATCATTCTTTCAAGGTCAACTCTACTCCGAGCTGGAACTATCCAAACTTTTTTTGCACCGTCAAAACGTCTTCCGGGAATTTGTCGGACTCGATCTACAATAGAAGGTTTATACTTGAATGATAATTCAAAGTTATCTCCTTTTAATTCAATATTCATGATTTAGAGTATTTTATAGGGGGATAATTTCCCCCTATGGTGATTGTAAGTTATGCGGTTGCGTCAAGAGGTGCAGGAGCATCTATCTGTTTTTTTCTTCCTTTTTTCTTCGGCTTTTCTTCCACTATGATAGCTTCTTCTGGTTCATCGGTTTCGAAATCAAGACGTTCTTGTCTAATTCCCCATTTTTCTTCAAATAGGTAACTTTCTACTTCAGCATCACATGCAGCTGCATCAATGCTTAATTCTTCGTAGTAGGGATATTGTTCGTCAAGGAGAGGAACGAAGATTTTCAAGTCAACGACTTTGCCGGACTGAAGAAGTTTGGATCCCATGATAGTTATTCCGGAAACCCCATCGACACTGTCATTCGCATAACCTGTAATGATATAATTTTCTAGTGTCTCTGCATATCCCGGAGAAGAAAAGCTATCCTTGTTGATATTAGAAGCCTCTGGCTGTTCACACAATACGACGAGATGCAATCTAAGCCGAATAAACGCCTCCCTTAAATCGCTGTGAATGATCTGATCGCAGCTCTTGTTAATTACATTCGTGTAGTTTGCTTCAGAGAAGCGTTCATTATACACAACATTCAGCCGGTCTTTCTTAACGACCGCCTTTTTAATCTCATTTTTTACTTGTTCCATAATCTTCTTTAGTTGATAAAGTGATAATACTAAATGTTGATACAACTCCCATGACGGCAGCCGTAGTTATTTCTCTTGATGTTGCATCTTCTCTTTGAGAAAAAGATAATGCTGTAAACAGGCCGACAACGGCCAGTCCGATTGTAATTTTTCTTAAAATTTTCATGATAATTACTTTTTGTTGTTATGCATTCCGGCCATTTTCATTTCCTCTTTTGCTTTACTTATCACAGTTACACACCATGATAATTGATGTGTTGCTGTCCGGTTACAACGTTCGCACCAATCGACGAGATATCGCTCCTCCCGGCATAAAGAACTAATTAGGGCATTTATCGCTGTTGCTGTCGCTTTCGCATTTTTAGCTGTATCAACGAGTGTTTGCATGACCTCGGACTTCATTGTCTCATTAAGCCAGTATTTCGAGTCTGCAAGCAGTTTGCCGGAGCGAGCAACATATACAGCCAGGTCATTGCCACGCTGTACGGCTTCTTCAGCATTTTCGCTCATTGTGATATTGAGAAAAGAATCAATATTTTTGTAATTCAGCCAAAATTTGTTCTTTTGGAGTGATTAGTAAGTTCATATTGTTTTCACTTAAAATATATTTAAACCATTAGTTGCCACCATTTAAAAGCAAGGTCCTCGTATTTCTCTTTCCCCTTGATATACGTAGGGTGGTTACGGTCGGTGATAAAATGCTTGAAGATTTTACAGTTCTTTTTTGAGATTGCGTAGATGAAATCTCTATTGCTCCCTGCAATATCCATATACCAGGCACGGGAACGGTCCCAGTCGAAAAAGTCGATAGCTTCATCAAATTGCGCCTGTGACTCTGCAAAAGTCGTTTTTAAATCACCTCCAAAATTGTAAGCAGACAACCACCAATCCCATTTACATCGTGTATCAAGATGGTAGGCAAAATTTCCATAATAGAACTCCTGCTGCTTATTTACCATGAACTTCTGTGTATCAGATTGCGCCAACACGACAGCCAGGAATTGATCTTTCTCCGCCTCTTTCCGGAGCGCCTTACGCATTTCAAGCCCTAGCTCAAATTCTTCTGTCGTATACAAGTAATCGTCTACCATCAGCTTGTCATACCGGACACGGTCATTCTCTGTGATAAGAGCATCTACGAGAGTACCGAACTTGAAAGCCTTTTCTTTATCCCCGTATTGAACACGGGGATAAAGATAGTTTTTAAGCTCTGTCAGATCTGAATTACTGACTTCCGAACGTGAATAGTATGAATCGGGATTTGACATAACTATTTAGCTTTCACATCTGCTTCGTAGCTGATGAATTGTGATTCAATATGTGTCTGATCTTTACTGTTTGCTTTCTTCTCGCAGTATGTAGTCATCTTTTTAAAGATCTTCTCTAACTCATCAAAAGGAAGAGTCTGCCCCTCGCCTATCCACCACATCTGAAATATTTCCAGGTATCCTTGCTGATGAAGAACAACAATCTTTTCTTTTACCTTAGCGTTTGTCGGTGGAGGTGCAACAGATGCAGCAGCACCAGCAAAAAGATTACCGATTGAGCTTTGTTGCGTTTTCATTGCAACCTCCTGCCTATCTGCTTCTTCCTTTCTCTTTAACTCTTGTAATTGTTTGGCTGCCTCTTCTGCTTCTCGTTGTTTGCGCAATTCTTCTGCTTTTGCGGCTTCTTCTGCATTTGCCAAGCGAAGCTGTTCCAGTTCAGCCAACTCTTTACGCTTAGACGGAATACGGTCGATAAGATCTTGTTTAACACTTGAAATTTTAGCCTTATACTGTTGAGCATATTGCTCATATTTACCCAGCAATGTATTTTTGCGAATCTCTGCTTTTATCTCCTTATTGATATAATAGGTAGCATATTCAGCAGTGAATTTATCAAAATGAGCTTTCGGGTAATCAGTTTGGAAAACAGTTATACCGATTACTTCTCTATCAAAGTTTACATAAGTCAATCCCGAAAAAATATTCTGCAGCTCGGTTACCTTAGAAGATAGATATGAACTGAAATAAGAAAGAAGTCCATTTTCTATTGCTTGTTGATAGCTTACCTTTTCATTATTGATTAATACTCTTTGCTCGGCTTCTTTCTTTCTCTTCTGCTCTTCTTCATATTTGAACTTAGCATACTCATTGCGCTTTGCTACAAGCTTTCCGGGGATTGTAGAAGAATCCTTAGGATCAATTTCTTTTTCTTGTGAAGTAAAGAAAGAACGAACTTTGTCGAATATCTGCGTGATGGGCTTGCGACGTTCGTCCATATTCTTGAGAGTAGTATTTACTTTTTTCAAGAAGTCAGCTGCAGCCTGATCTATCGTTTCATTCATACCTTCTCCCTCGATTGTATCAAGGAGAGCCTGCCCTGCTTCATTACATTTTTTTACGGAGAGAGTATTCCTTCCCATAATTTCGGGAAATGATGAAAAAATGTTTTTTACTTCGTCTATTTTGATTAATTCTGTTGCCATAATCGTTTTCTTAAATTGGTTAGTAATAGCTAGAAGCCTCCGTCTGCATCATCGTCAGATACTGCCACTTGAACGGGCTCCGGAGCGTCTAATTGTTCTTTCTTCCCCAAAAGGTATTTTGGTATCATCTGCAGAGGCTGTAGATTGAACAGGCTCATTAACCTTTTCTTCATCGACAATGCCATAATCGATAACTTCTTCATCTTCCTGCTCTGTCGCCATCATAGTATACTTTCCGGTACGCACCTTGGGGTAAGCATCAAAAGCGTGCTTTATCATCTTGTTCTCAAGGAATCCCGGATCAACACCACCACTATTCGAATAATACAGTTCATTAGCTTTGCCTTCTACTCGTTGTCCATCTTTGTTGTAGTATGAGTTGTTTTTTGCTGAAAACTTAGCCAGGCGTTGGATATCACCTTCAAGTAACCATTGATAGTCTTCAGATCCGTCACAACGAACTATACGAATGAATGCCCCTATTACATTAGAAGACTTACGAGGTATAGCGGCTGAATAAGTAATCTTCTTTACACCATTATCCAGACTGATAGAGAATATATCTCCTTCGTAAACTATAACCGGATTATCCGCATATCGAATCTGCCCAGCACGCATGCGCATGGTCAGTTCTCCATAACCAGTAACAGAGACACTAGCTCTTTTTTCATATCTATCAAATCCTCGTTCATCTTTTCCCGTTTTTACCTTTCGTGGAATGAGATAACAATGAGGATGTGATGTATTATCAAGTGATAGCCCATTTACAGCCATATCGAGGAAGCAACCAAACAGTGACATCTTACTACATTCAGCCAGCGAAGGATTCTCACGAAGAACCTTCTGGAAATTAAATACTTCCTTGTGGTAAATCTGTTCCCCCATTTGAGAACCCCAAATAGCATTGTACATTTGAATAAATTTCGTCTGTACATTTTCATTTTCGACAATTTTCGTTGCTGGAAGTGCGTTAAGCTCCTCCACTTTAATTTCAATAATGTTACTCATAATTGTTTAAATATTAGTTATTTATTAGTCTCCTTGGTATACTCCACGGCTGTATTCTTCCATTAAGAGTATGTCTTCAGCTGTAGGTTCTTTTCTGATATCTGTTTTTGATGAACTACATTTGATGGGAGAAGGACTGTAATTTTTAATAGCGCTTTCTCTTTCATCCAACTGCTTTCCTATCTTATCCTGTAATTCCTTTAATAAGGAAGATCCTTGTTTAACTTGTGTCATACAGCTGTCTGCATTAATTGTTTGATGATATTGTCCGGAACTTTATTATGCAAATCCATCATTGCGCTAGCTGTTTCCAGCTCTGACCGCTTCACATAATATTTTCCTCTTTCCTTATTATTTGCCGGATAAAACTTAATCCATGCTTTTTCGCGCCATTCTGTTATAAGGCGTTTTCCATATATATCTTCCGCTTGTGATATAGTTACTACTTCGGGAAGTAGCCCTAACATCGTCAACGTTTGAACAGTTCCGATCTTAATACATCGTGCGACCATCATTTCGAAGCAATTTTCCATAATCTCTAATTAGACTGTTTCTTTGTTTAACTTTTGAATGGTGTTGAGCTTTTGATTACTGAAACACATCTGCATCTCTATGCTATGCTGCCTGATTAATATTGATTAGAGTTCATATACTTCTTCAATCCTATTTCTTCGTATTCTTGCCCGCCGACTCCGGTTAAGGTCGTTGTTGCAGTCAAATGCAATCTGAAAGGCAATAATTCCAAGAAATGAGAGAGCGATGAGCGATTTTGCAATTGCTGGAAGTCAATATTTAGAGCAAACACTCTATTTATCCACCAAGCACCAAGTTCGTTCAGTTTGCTGGTTCCTGTCTTTTTATAAGCCTTGTCGAGCAGGACATTTACCGTACCATAGGCAGTACCTAATCTGTCGGCAATCTCTTTCTTTGCTAGGCCACAGGCAGCCAATCCTGCTATTTGATTTTCCCTCTTGGTTAAGGTAGAATCAGCTTGCAGATCCATGATGCAAAATCTCTAATTCGGCTGCCGCTCTGGAAACTCCTTTTGTAGCTTCGAGGGCTTCATTAGCCATTCTTACAGCGACATTCAATACTTTAGCTTTGTAGGTTGAGCGAGCGGAAGCCGGCTTATTATTAAGGATATTGTGCACTGTACCCTGTGAGCATCCTACCTCCTTCGCAATCTGCTTTTCGTATCCGTAAGGCAGATTAGCTTTGATAGTTTCTAATTGATTTTCCATATACATTATTATATTATAGTAATTAGTTCCCTGGAAAGCGACCAAGCCTGCCAAGGACAACGTATCGCTGTTGCGCGGATGATTAAAGATTCATTCTATCTCGTAACCTCTTTCAGATTCTCCATTACCGGAAGGCGCATTCTCAAAGGGTTTGCATCGAAAACTAAACCTGCATGCTTTATTATTTTAGTCTTTAACTTCTTCGCAAGTTTCTCCGAGCCAAGCGACACATTCTGTTGTACCCCTAGTAAAGTCTACTGCCTTATTTTTAGGATTGAATTTACCCTCAACTATATCTCCTTCTTTTACTCCTGCTTCCTTTTTTAGCTCCCATAGAAGCCATTCGTTACCAGTTGAACCGATTACATTCTTGATTCTCACTTTCATGACTTAATCCTCCATTTCTTTATTATCTTTATCTTCTACTTGTAAGGCTTCAAGCATTTCGTCATCAAGTTTAGAAAGATCGAGTCTTACTTCTTCACCGGAGTGGTAACTTGAAACTACTAGAATACAGGAATATCCGTTCTCATTGTATTCGAAATCAAAACGTTTACTTCCGCCTAGGATGCGCATTACTTCATTTAGATTCTTCATATCTTGTCTTTTTTAGAGTAAATAATCTATTTAGTTAACTTTGTTGCCCTTTTATTTTGGCGTTATCAATGTTTTGCGTTAACTTTATAGTGCAAATATAGAACTAAAATCTATGCGTATAGATATAATATAGATAAATAATCTACATATTAAAGAAAATTAAGAATTAATGAAAGAATCAGTTAGAGATAGACTACTCCAATTTATCAATGAGCTAGGTATAAGCACAAGAATGTTCGAGCAACAATGCGGTTTAAGCAATGGTTTCGTTCGGAATACAGGAGATTCTATAAGGAGGAGCAATTTAGACAAAATATCTACAGTATTTCCTGAACTCAATACGACTTGGTTGTTGACAGGCGATGGGAATAAGTTAAATCCTTCTTCGAATAATCCCGTCAGTTCTATATCATCAGAGATATCTACACCAAGTAAATTATCATCTAAAGGAATACCATATTATGACGTTGATGTTACTATGGGATATGATGAACTACCCAACGATCAGACTAATATTCCCAATTACTACCTGCACATTCCCGCTTTTCAGAATTGCGATTGTGCGGTACCAGCTTATGGACGCTCTATGATCCCGGATATCAATGATGGTTCTATTATAGCTATCAAGGAGGTAGGTTTGGATAGTGTTCTTCCCGGAGAGGCATACCTTATTATTACAGATGACTACAGGACCGTGAAGTATATCCGTAACTGCAAGGATAATCCCAACAAGTGGCGCTTAGTCCCAAAGAACCTAGAAGAGTTCGACGAGATGATAATAGACAAGGCTAAGATCTTACGCGTGTTCCTTGTAAAAGGGGTGATTACAAACAAAATATTATAATAAAATACCAACATAGCATAGCAAACTCAAATAAAACAACTTATAAAAATTACTATCATGAAAAAGATTTTATTTTTAACGATGACTGCATTATTAACAAGTTGCACATCAAATCAACAGCAAACAGTAAAACTATCAAACGAAATAGATTCTTTGAAAGCAGAGTTATCTACATATAAAGAAAAATATGGAGAACTGAAGACAATAGATGAAAAAAATAACATATTTGGAATTTGGGAATTATCTCATTATGTTGACGATTTTGGAGAGAAAACACAGGAAGGGTATATACGTACCTTTTGTACAGGTACATTTAGCAATTCAGCAACCACAAATTCAGAATTAGGTGTTCAATTTATTATCGACAAATCAGGTATGAGAATACAACTATATGAATACAATCGAAATCACCCAATTAAAGGTGAAGGATTTTTTAAATTTAAAACCAAGAGGTCTGATGGCGAAACTTTAGAATTCAAAACCTATAACGCAGAAAACGGAAGCAACTTTGTAGAAGAAGAGTATTTTGAAGCGCTAATGACTTTTTTACAAAAAGAAGGAGAAGCTAAATTTATTGCAGAATCTTCAAGTTCGAGTACGTTAAGCAATTATAAATTCTCACTGACAGATACTTCATATCTAAAAGAAGCACTATCAAAAATATAAGCAGAGTTCAAGAGTCTAACAGATTGATTATGTAACTAAAAATACAGAATATAATGACATCTATAAAAATGACTGATATTGACCCTGCCTTAGCACTCAAGATCCTAAATGTCAAATTAGGAAGTATATTGAAAATAGCAGAGGAAAAATATGGTATACGAGATACATCTTATTCAATATGTGGAGTATCCTATACTGAAGAAGGCTTTCCGCACACATGGTTTCCATTTCTTAGCTCTAAAGTAGTTGGAATTAGAGTGATGGATATATGTAAGAATGATATAAATAGAGGATTGTATCAGTTAGCACATGAGATAATACATTGCTTGTGTCCCCACCGAGAAATTAATGCTAATGTATTTGAAGAGGGGCTCGCAACTCACTTCGCAGCTGAATATATGGACGAATATGAGAAGCAACCGGATTGGCATCATGCCGAAACTGATTATAAATATGTATTAGCGCTGAAGTGTATAAAGAAAGCATTTGAAATTGACCCCAACATTGCAACAAAGTTAGTCGCTAAAGAACGTAATTTCGTGAATATCACTGAAAATATGATACTTGAGGTTTCACCGAAACTCCCAAGAGATTTAGCTAAAATTCTTACTACAGACTTTTATGATGACTCATGGATAGAGCTAGCTAATAAGATTGAATAAATTGATTGTGTAACTAAAAAATAATATTTATGAAAACAGCTTTTTTATTGGGTAGTATAGGATCAGGACTAATTCTATTATGCAACCTTTATTCATTTGTCCAATTGGTAATAATTGACGGTGCAGAATATTTGCATCAAACATACTACATTCAAACCATTATTGGTTTTATAGCATGGGCGCTAATTCTTATTTGTTTCATAATCGCTTATCAAAAACAAAACAGTAAATCATGGAAGGATTGATACAATTTACAGGTATAGTGATGATTGCATTTGGAATATTGCAGATTATCCTTTTCTTTAAGGTTTGGGGGATGACTAATAACGTCAAACGTATTTGGAAGAAAATAGATAATAAGGACTTTCTTTCAGATGCTTGTGTTTCTTATATAAAAGGCAACTTGGAAGAAACTGAAAGGTTGGCAAATGAAGCTTTTCTGCAGGAAGTAGCTTTGCTTTCTAAATCATCTGAATCTTATGAAGATTGGGTTGATAGTTATAGAAAAATAAAAGAGAAATATACTCGTCTTTTCAAAAAGATAGATAAGCCAGCTCCTGATTTTAATAAATATGAAGACCCAAAGATGTATCTATTGTAAATTGGTGATAGCTAATTGATTGTCTTTAAAAAGTATTTTTCTTATGAATGACGTTGAAGCTTTAAATGATAAGCTCAAAAGTTTTGAAGATCCCGAGGATATAAAGAGGTTCGTGTTGTATTGCTTTAAAAAGGATAAAAATTTTGTAGAAAAATGGAGGCATAATCAAAGAACAAAAAAATACGATAATAATAGTAAGAATAATGACGCAAAAAAACTAATAATGGAAGCCTATATTGCGTGGGGATTATTGGAAAGAATTGAAAAAGTAGAAGATGGAAAAACAGTATACTATAAGCGCATAACTAAGAAAGGTTTAAAAGCATTAAAATGGAGGTATATTGCTCCACAGAAACCGGATTGGTTAACAGAAAAAGCACGGTATTGGATTACGACTGGCATTTCAATTCTTGCGTTAGTATTATCCAATATAGCAATCTTTAAATCATGTAATTAGGAACATATTATGAATATAGAAACATATATAAGTCTTGGCTTATCTGTATTAGCTGCAATTGGAGCTTCATATACTTATGTTGTACATACTAGAAGGCTTAATTCACAGCAAAAACAAATCAATGATTATCAACTCAAACACTTAAAAGAAGAGGAAGATGAAAAGAAAAAAGCATTGATTCAATGCTGTAATATATCTATGCCAGGAACTCAAATGGATATCTTACAAATACAGAATATAGGCAGTGCTGCAGCCTACAATATTAATTTTGATATAGATGAAGAAGATATTCAATTTAACATGAGTGACGAATTATTTCCATTTCCTAAACTATTACCTGGGCAATCCATTGACATACGTTATTATTATGGGGGAAATAATGAGCATCAGACAATAACCTTTACTTGGGATGATGATTATGAAAAAGGAGAAAAAATAGAGCAGGTTCTTAGCCTTTAGTGTTAGACTGACTTATCCAATCCTTAATAATTGGAATCCAGATAAGGCAGCAAGTAATAGCATTGAAAATGAGAATGACTCTTTCTGGTTTCATAATGATTTTATCTTAAAATATAAAATATGGAAGAAAAAGACAAGTTAATTGCTTCTCTCCGAAAGCAACTTCAAAAAGCATTGCAGAAAAACAGTGCCCAGGAGCAAGAGATAGCTCTCTTGAATTATGAGTTAGAAAGGGCTAAAATAAGGCTCTCAAAATAGCGTTCTTTGAACTATCTTTGAAATGGTTAGCTCACATCATTATAATTGACTGATATGTAACTGAATATCCTTTATAATCACGCTGCTTTGGGAGCAGGGGGTCGTGGGTTCGAATCCCGCTACCCCGACGAAGAAAATCAAGTCAAGATTCACAAAATAAAGCCAGTACAATTAGTATTGGCTTTTTTATTATATATAGGATAAGTGTAATTATCCCCGTTTGGGGGCAAATAAAAAGGGCAATTCTTTGAACTATCTTTGAACAGGTTTCTAGCATTATCCTCATTTTCTTATTTAATTTAGAGTAAAAATCTATTTTGTTAACTTTACTACCCTTTTATTTTGGCGTTATCAATGTTTTGCGTTAACTTTATAGCGGAAATACAAACATTGTTTATAGAGAAAACGATAACAAACAAAATACTTAAACACATGAAGAAAACTCTGCTGATGCTCGTTGTTATTTTCATTTCACTATATTCGCATTCACAAAGTCCCTTTCTGAATTTTAGAATTCCAGAAGAATCAAATAAGCGTATCATTGGATATTCTTCAAGTAATAAAATAAATGTTTTTTTGAATATAAAATATCAATCTTGTAATACTCTAATACAGTATTACAAACAGGATTCTAATAAATTGATTGTGTAACAAAAATAACGATATGATGAAAAAGTTTTTTTATTTGAGTGCGATACTAGCCATAGTTTTGGTTTCATGTAATTCAGAAAAGGAGTATATAGCAAAACTCTCTAATACCGCTTCTATGATTGAGAAAGAAGCTGATTTAAGTGAAGCAATAGCTCTTCATTATTGTGATACTTGGAGAAAAGTAATTTACGATCATGAATACAATGGAGAATATTGCACTGATTTCAATGAAGCCTTAGCGAAGCATCAAGAGTTTATTATCACAACAGATACCTATAAGAGACTAAAACAAAAGAAAGATTCAATCGAGGCTATAATGCCACAACTAAATGATTATCCTTCAAGTTGTAAAGATGCTTATAATGAGTTAGTATCAATATATGCAGATGCAGATGAATTATTCAGATTCGCAGATGAGCCTAGGGGTTCTTTATCTACATACTCAACAAAAACGACAGACCTTTATCAAAAGATAGAAAAGTCACTGAAAGAATTTAAAATAAAGCATATACAAAACAAATAATTTAAAAGAGTAGTATAGTTATTGTAGCAGCTTATTGAATTTAAGACTATCAAAAGACAAAATAATAATTTCACTTCAAGAGCAACTTCAGAAAATACTGCTAGCAAATAGTGTTCAAAAGCTAGAAATTACTCTTTTGAATTATGAGTTAGAAAGGAATAGAACGAAGATCTCAAAATAGCGTTTTTGAACTAGCTTTGAAATAGTGACGGTATATGACAGCGATACCGTCACTATCGCAAGCATATACCGTCACTATCTTTACCGGATAGCGTCACCCTTTTACATGTTCAAATAATAATCCCGGGTTAGCGTCATATATTCCTCGCTATATTGATGACGAGCCAGTTCTGTCAATAGTTCTTCTACAATGCACTCTTGATTGGAAAAAGAAAAAGTAATCAAAACACGTTTCGGAATACCGCCGGGTTTAGTGATTACATTCAGTTGACGGACTGCATATAATTTCTTTATAGAAGCTATCTTTTTTACCCGTTCAGCTACATCTGCCGGAATCACCACTGTAAAAAATCCGTTTTCTGTCAATAATCCGCTTACTCCTTCCAACAAATCTTCATAGGTCAAAGAATCATTGTGACGCGCCGCGGCTCTCTGACGATCCGGACATTCCAGCGAATCGACAAAATAAGGAGGATTAGAAACAATTACGTCGAATTTATCCGAAGACCTGTATTTCCTAAAATCAGCCTGCACCACCTCTACCCGCTCCTTCCAGGGCGAACGAATAATATTTTCCCTGGCTTGCCCGACAGCCGCTTCATCTATTTCCAACGCTACAATATTTGCATCCGGCAAACTGCGTTGCACCAACATTAAAGCTACCAACCCTGTTCCCGTCCCAATATCCAAAATCCGGTGCGCACTTTCAACGGAAGTCCAAGCTCCCAGAAGCACCCCATCCGTACCTACCTTCATGGCACATTTGTCATGCCATACTGTAAACTGCTTAAACTGAAAGAAAGGATTCGCCATTTTATCCGTTTATCTTAAAGCCGTTTTATACTATTATTTTATTGCAAATCGCCAAAAATAAATAATTATTATGGAATAAATCCCATTACTGCCCGATATTTTGGCATTGTTTTTGTGTTTTTATTCTGCGCTGTGCTTTATTATTAGAGAGAATCAATTAACTTTGCAAACGATTTATGCATATCAATATGACATAAACTAAATTAAAACGAAAAAGATGAAAGAAAGATACTTATTGGAAGATGGAGGCGATAACAACTTCTCGCTAATCACAGACTATGATGGGAACGATGAACAAGCATTTGATGTAAATGTGAAATCTGGTGAAATTCTTCCGGTACTCCCCTTACGTAATATGGTATTGTTTCCTGGAGTATTCCTGCCGATCACGGTAGGCCGTAAGTCTTCTCTGAAACTCGTACGAGATGCTGACAAGAAACATAAAGATATTGCAGTAGTATGCCAGAGATCGGCACATACAGAAGATCCGAAACTGGAAGATTTACACAATATCGGTACCGTAGGACGAATTGTGCGGATATTGGAAATGCCGGATCAGACAACAACAGTCATTCTTCAGGGAATGAAACGTTTAAGTCTGACTAGCATCATCGAAACTCATCCGTACCAAAGGTGAAATAGAACTTTGGAAGAAGATGTCCCAGGCAAAGACGATAAAGAGTTTCAAGCCCTGGTTGAAACATGCAAGGACTTGACGATGCGTTATATCAAATCATCAGATGTGATGCATCAGGATTCGTCGTTTGCTATTAAAAATATCAACAACTCAATGTTCCTGGTCAATTTCATCTGCTCAAACCTGCCGTTCAAGAAAGATGAGAAGATGGACTTGTTGAGCATCAACTCATTGCGTGAACGCACTTATCACTTACTGGAAATTCTGAACCGCGAAGTACAGCTGGCAGAAATCAAGGCATCCATCCAAATGCGTGCCCGTGAGGATATCGATCAGCAACAGCGTGAATACTTCCTCCAGCAACAGATCAAAACGATCCAGGATGAACTGGGTGGCAGCGGTCAGGAGCAGGAAATTGAAGAAATGCGCCAGAAGGCAGAAAGAATGCGCTGGAATTTAGAAGTCAGAGACACGTTCATGAAAGAACTTGCCAAACTGGAACGTACACATCCGCAATCACCGGACTTCAGCGTACAGCTCAACTATCTGCAAACAATGCTCAACCTGCCTTGGGGAGTTTATACAACAGACAATCTGAATTAAAAACGCAGAAAAGACGTTGAACAAAGACCATTACGGACTGGAGAAAGTAAAAGAGCGTATTTTGGAACACTTAGCCGTATTAAAGCTGAAAGGTGATATGAAATCACCGATTATCTCTGGGTAAAACATCTCTTGGAAAATCCATCGCATCGGCACTGAAACGAAAATATGTACGTATGTCTTTAGGTGGTGTGCATGACGAAGCAGAGATTCGCGGTCACCGTAAGACTTATATCGGTGCTATGCCCGGACGAATTATCAAGAGCTTAATAAAAGCCGGTGCGTCCAATCCTGTCTTCATCCTGGATGAAATAGACAAAGTCAGCGCCGACCGTCAGGGAGACCCTTCTTCTGCATTGCTGGAAGTGCTCGACCCAGAACAGAACACATCTTTCCATGATAACTTCCTGGATGTAGACTATGATCTCTCCAAGGTATTGTTTATTGCAACAGCCAATAACCTGAATACAATCCCCGGCCCATTGCTCGACCGTATGGAATTGATTGAAGTAAGCGGATACATCACAGAAGAAAAAGTAGAGATTGCCCGCAAGCATCTGCTGCCCAAAGAGCTGGAAGCCAACGGACTCAAAAAGACAGATATTAAACTTCCCAAAGATACACTGGAAGCCATAATCGAGTCATATACCCGTGAAAGCGGTGTTCGTGAGCTGGAAAAGAAGATCGGTAAGATTCTTCGCAAATCGGCCCGCCAATATGCTACGGACGGTTATTTTGCCAAGGCGGAAATCAAACCGACAGATTTGTATGATTTCCTTGGAGCACCGGAATATACACGCGACAAGTATCAGGGAAATGATTACGCAGGTGTAGTCACCGGATTGGCATGGACAGCTGTCGGGGGCGAAATCTTATTTGTAGAAACCAGTTTGAGCCGTGGCAAGGGCGGACGTCTCACACTGACAGGTAACCTGGGAGATGTGATGAAAGAATCTGCCATGCTGGCACTTGAATATATCAAGGCGCACGCTTCTGTTCTTAGTCTGGATGAAGAGATTTTTGACAACTGGAATATCCATATCCACGTTCCTGAAGGGGCTATTCCGAAAGATGGTCCGTCAGCAGGTATCACGATGGCCACTTCACTGGCTTCTGCCCTGACTCAAAGAAAAGTAAAAGCAAACCTTGCCATGACGGGAGAAATCACTCTCCGTGGCAAAGTGCTTCCTGTCGGTGGCATCAAAGAGAAGATATTGGCAGCCAAACGTGCCGGAATCAAGGAAATCATCATGAGTGCCGAGAACAAAAAGAACATAGATGAAATTCAATATATTTATTTGAAAGGACTGACTTTCCACTATGTAAACGATATAAAAGAGGTATTCGCTATTGCATTGACTAACGAGAAAGTAGCGGATCCCATTGATTTATCTGTAAAGAAACCCAGCCAGGAATGACATTTGAGTTACAATATACAGACACTAAAAGTAATGCCCGTGCCGGTCTGATAACAACAGACCACGGGCAGATACAAACACCTATCTTCATGCCGGTGGGCACACTGGGCACTGTGAAGGGAGTACATCTGACCGAATTGAAAGAAGATATCCAGGCACAGATTATTCTGGGTAATACCTATCACCTCTATTTGCGTCCGGGACTGGATGTGATCGAGAAAGCAGGCGGGCTGCACCGTTTCAACGGTTTCGACCGCCCCATGCTGACTGACAGCGGTGGTTTTCAGGTATTTTCATTAGCCGGAATCAGAAAACTGCGTGAAGAAGGAGCCGAATTTCGTTCGCATATCGACGGAAGCAAGCACATCTTCACTCCGGAGAAGGTGATGGACATAGAACGTACGATCGGTGCGGATATTATGATGGCTTTTGACGAATGTCCTCCGGGTGACTCGGATTACGAGTATGCCAAAAAGTCATTGGGATTAACCCACAGATGGCTCGACCGTTGTATACAACGTTTTAACGAGACAGAACCTAAATACGGTTATAATCAGTCTCTCTTCCCCATCGTGCAGGGATGTGTTTATCCCGACCTGCGCAAGCAATCTGCAGAGTTTGTTGCGTCCAAAGGTGCTGACGGGAATGCCATCGGTGGTTTGGCGGTAGGCGAACCGGTAGACAAGATGTATGAAATGATCGAAATTGTCAATGAAATACTTCCTAAAGACAAACCCCGTTACCTGATGGGTGTCGGAACTCCTGTCAACATTCTTGAAGGAATAGAACGCGGTGTGGATATGTTCGACTGCGTTATGCCTACAAGAAACGGACGAAATGGCATGTTGTTCACCAAAGATGGCATTATCAATATGCGGAACAAGAAATGGGAAACGGACTTCTCTCCCATCGAAGCCGACGGAGCCTCTTGCGTGGATACATTATACAGCAAGGCTTATTTGCGCCATCTTTTCCATGCGCAAGAGCTACTGGCTATGCAAATTGCCTCCATACATAATCTGGCATTCTATCTGTGGCTGGCAGGGGAAGCAAGAAAACACATTATCGCCGGAGATTTCTCGACCTGGAAACCAATGATGGTCAAAAGAGTGTCAACAAGATTATAAAGAATGAAAAGCAATCGATTAATAAAACGGCTGGATTGGTATATCATCAAGAAGTTCTTGGGGACATACGTATTTGCTATTGCACTAATCATTTCTATTGCAGTGGTATTCGACTTCAACGAAAAGATGGACAAACTAATGGAGCATGAAGCTCCATGGGATAAAATTATCTTTGAATACTACATGAACTTCATCCCCTACTTCTCCAATCTGTTCAGTCCGCTGTTCGTATTCATCGCCGTTATCTTCTTTACCTCCAAACTGGCGGAGAACTCTGAGATCATTGCCATGTTCTCCACCGGTATGAGCTTTAAGAGGATGATGCGCCCTTACATGATTTCTGCCGCTATCATCGCCCTCGTCACTTTCACACTAAGTTCGTATGTGATTCCGAAAGGAAGTGTTACGCGTCTGAATTTTGAAGACCGGTATATCAAACCAAAGAAACAAAACTCGGTAAGCAATGTGCAGCTGGAAGTGGATAGCGGAGTGATTGCATATATCGACAACTATAACAACGCAATGAAAACCGGTAACCGCTTTTCATTGGACAAATTTGTGGATAAAAAGCTGGTTTCACATTTGACTGCACGACGGATTACCTACGATACCACCACCGTTCATAAATGGACGATCCACGACTATATGGTACGCGAACTGGATGGTTTAAAGGAAAAGATCACTAAGGGAGACCGGATAGACTCTATCATCAACATGGAACCTTCCGACTTTCTTATCATGAAAAACCAGCAGGAAATGCTGACCAGTCCCGAATTAAGCGATTATATCGTCAAACAGAAACGAAGAGGATTTGCCAACATCAAGGAGTTTGAGATTGAATATCACAAACGAATCGCTATGTCGTTCGCCTCTTTCATCCTTACCATCATCGGTGTATCGCTTTCGTCCCGAAAAACGAAAGGCGGTATGGGGACTTCATCTGGGTATCGGATTAGGATTAAGTTTCTCTTATATCCTGTTCCAGACGATTACTTCCACCTTTGCCGTGAACGGAAATGTGCCACCTGCCGTTGCAGTCTGGATTCCTAATATCCTTTATGCGGGTATCGCATTCTTCTTGTACCAGAAGGCACCTAAATAAAAGGTAGGCAAGCCTTCTGCAGTCTTCACGGATTCTATCCATAGATTGCCCCAAGGTTTTGGATGCACCGGATAAACGAAGAGTATAAAAGTAGAAGTTCCGCCTACACTTGCATTAGCAAGAGTAGGCGGAACTTTTTTGTTGTATCCATTTCCTCTTTTGTCTATTCTCCATTGTTTTCACCTGACGGTGATTTGGAAAATCCCTCTTTCTCCTTACATTCTTAAAATCGTTAACCGACTTCTTTTACATAAGCAGAAAGATCTGCAGCAGAGATGTTTTTGGCTATAATTACACCATTTCCATCCAATAAATAGTTAGTAAATCCCCGGTTTAAACGGTACTTCTTAAATAAACCGGAATCCTCGCCTTCTGTTTCCACGAAACAAGTGGGCGTAACTATTTGATCCTTACGAACGGTTTCCTTGAATATTGACTGGTATTCGTCAAATGAAACAGAAACCATTTCCACATTATGAGAAGAACGAAGCGCATTGCTCAAACTTACGTTTTGCATCCGGGATTGCGCGTCATAACTTGCCCAAAAACTAAGCAACACATATCGCCCTTTCAAATTACGCAACTTAAAAGCCGGTTGCCCATTCGACGCAGATTCGATTTTAAAATCAGGGGCTACGTCACCCTCACTCAAACCTCCGGTAGGTTTGTCTTTCTCAACGAAAGCGGTCAAGGAACAAATCAGTAATACAACAAAAATCCATTTTACATGCTTCATGTAATGCGGTTTTAGTTAATACTATCCGGGACTGTCCTTAAACAGTGGTTTCTTCCCGAAACGTTGTCTTTTCAGGCATCAGGCGAAGAGGAATCCGCTGATTATCAGTGCCTTTAATTTTGAAACCGGGTGCAAAGGTAAGTAATTATTAAATTAACTTCCAAGCAAATAAGCAAAAATATCACTTTTTGGGTATAACTTTTTATGTTATTTAGCATAAAAACGAACTTTTTTCTCTACTTTTGCAGAGTTAAAGTCTATTTTTTTATGCAACCATCAAATACTGAATTGATTCTGATTCGAGTTACCGGCGAAGATCGCCCGGGACTGACTGCTTCCGTGACCGAAATCCTTGCCAAATATGATGCCACGATTCTTGATATCGGCCAGGCAGATATTCATAATACATTATCGCTGGGTATCCTGTTCAAGAGTGAAGAAAGACATTCCGGATTCATTATGAAGGAACTGTTGTTCAAGGCATCTTCTCTGGGAGTAACCATCCGGTTTGAACCTATCACCACCGAGCAATATGAAAACTGGGTAGGTATGCAAGGGAAAAACCGTTATATCCTGACGGTTCTGGGACGCAAGCTTTCCGCCCGACAGATTTCTGCCGCTACAAGCATATTAGCCGAGCAGGGCATGAATATTGATGCTATCAAACGTCTGACAGGTCGTATCCCTTTGGATGAATGTCAGGCAGATACACGTACCAGGGCTTGCATCGAATTTTCAGTGAGAGGTACTCCGAAAGATCGCATTGCGATGCAGGAGAAGCTGATGAAGTTGGCCAGCGAACTGGAAATGGATTTTTCTTTCCAACAGGATAATATGTACCGTCGTATGCGCCGTCTGATCTGTTTTGATATGGACTCTACATTAATCGAAACAGAGGTGATTGACGAACTGGCTATCCGTGCCGGTGTAGGCGACGAAGTAAAGGCCATCACAGAAAGCGCCATGCGTGGAGAAATAGACTTTACAGAGAGCTTTACCCGCCGTGTAGCACTATTGAAAGGGCTGGACGAATCGGTCATGCAGGAAATAGCCGAGAGCCTGCCTATCACGGAGGGCGTAGAACGGCTGATGTATGTATTGAAGAAGTACGGTTACAAAATCGCCATCCTTTCGGGAGGATTCACTTATTTCGGCCAATACCTGCAAAAGAAATACGGTATAGATTACGTCTATGCCAACGAACTGGAAATCATCGACGGCAAACTGACCGGACGTTACCTGGGAGATGTAGTAGACGGAAAACGGAAAGCCGAACTGCTCCGCCTCATTGCACAAGTGGAAAAGGTGGATATTGCACAGACCATCGCCGTAGGAGACGGAGCTAACGACCTCCCTATGCTAGGGGTTGCCGGACTGGGAATTGCTTTCCACGCAAAGCCTAAAGTGGTGGCAAATGCCAAGCAATCGATCAACACCATCGGGCTGGATGGAGTGCTCTATTTCCTCGGATTCAAAGATTCTTACTTGAATATGTAATTAGACCAAAAAATAGATTATCTTTGCTGACAAATTAAATAAAAGAATGAAGTTTTCCGAACTAAAACTAAATGCAAATGTGCTTGAGGCGCTTGACGCCATGCGATTTGACGAGTGCACGCCTATACAGGAGCAGGCAATTCCAATCATACTTGAGGGTAAAGATTTGATCGCAGTAGCACAGACAGGAACAGGTAAAACGGCCGCGTTTCTACTGCCTGTATTGAATAAATTATCTGAAGGTAAACATCCGGAAGATGCGATTAATTGTGTCATCATGTCTCCTACCCGGGAATTGGCCCAACAGATCGACCAGCAAATGGAAGGGTTTTCCTATTTCATGCCGGTATCGAGTGTTGCCGTATACGGTGGAAATGATGGAATATTGTTCGAACAACAGAAAAAAGGACTCACTTTAGGAGCTGATGTTGTTATTGCTACTCCCGGACGTCTGATCGCCCATTTAAGCCTTGGATACGTAGATCTTTCCAAGGTTTCTTATTTTATACTGGATGAAGCGGACCGGATGCTCGACATGGGATTCTATGAAGATATCATGCAAATTGCGAAATATCTGCCGAAGGAACGACAGACAATCATGTTTTCTGCAACAATGCCTGCAAAGATTCAGCAATTGGCAAACACAATCTTAAATAATCCGTCAGAGATAAAGCTCGCAGTTTCCAAACCTGCAGAAAAGATTATTCAGGCAGCATACGTTTGCTACGAAAATCAAAAGCTGGGAATCATACGCAGTCTTTTTATGGATGAAGTTCCGGAACGTGTGATTGTCTTTGCATCTTCTAAAATCAAGGTCAAGGAAGTAGCCAAGGCTTTGAAATCCATGAAACTGAACGTAGGGGAAATGCATTCGGATCTGGAACAGGCTCAACGGGAAACTGTTATGCATGAGTTTAAAGCCGGACGAATCAATATATTGGTAGCTACGGACATCGTTGCACGTGGTATAGATATCGATGATATCCGCCTGGTTATCAACTTCGACGTGCCTCACGACAGCGAAGACTATGTACACCGTATCGGACGTACAGCACGTGCCAACAATGATGGTGTAGCACTTACGTTCATCAGCGAGAAAGAACAAAGTAACTTCAAAAGTATTGAGAACTTCCTGGAAAAAGAGATTTATAAAATTCCTATTCCCGAAGAATTGGGAGAAGCTCCGGAATACAAGCCACGTTCTTTTAGTAAGGGCAAGGGTGGCAACTACAAAAGAAAAGATTTCCGGGGAAAAAGGAATAATAATAACGGAGGAAAGAGAAATAACCGTCCGTCTCCCCCCAGACAAAATTAAAGCAAGGCTTTTTTAATCCGGCACTATACGATCTGAATGTATGGTGCCTTTTTTATTTGGATGAAGTGATAGTCAAATCTCCTTTAAAACTTACTTCCATATTTACAATGCTATATATGGAAGTTTCCGGAATGGCCAGGACAGCTTGATAATGAAAACCGTTCCGGTCTACTTTCATAAACTTTGTATCTGACAGGATGGATTGCTCCAGAAAATCGACAGGAAGTACTTTGTCAAACATCTGTTTGGTAACATCGCTGGCAAACAGGCTCTTTCTTACCTTCATACACACAAATGTGCATCACATTATCATAGTATACATTATCCATGCTAATCCCGTCTTCGGAATAAGTCGTCTTGATGACTCTCATTTTAGAAGGATTAATATATACGTATGCGCGATAGCGAGTGCCATTATAGGTCACTACACTATCGCGTTTGGTTACTTCCGTATATGCCGGAATGACTAATTCCTGACGGACAAAATAGATTGAATCATTGGCATCTTCGGATTTATGCAACTTAATTACATCATCCGTTATGGAATGAAACCAGAATATATGTTCTGCCTGCTTATCAATCTTGTAATAAGTAGTATCATTTCCATAAGTATAAAGAGTATCCCGTATTATTTTAAATGCAATGGGAGTACTTTGTACATCTGCATAGTAGATAGTATCTCCTTCTACACGCATCAACGGGCTCTCCGTTTCATCGTCCAGCCAAATTCCCTGCAGTAGTCCTTTTGCACTAAGATCCTCTTTCTCTTGTTGAAGAGAATGGGGACTCTTATTGCCGCTACATGCCGCGAAAAAGATTGCCATTAACGATACAGCCACATTTTTCATCATCTATTTTAGTTTTTATATAAAGATACTCTTATTTTTTTATTTACCAATACAGTGATAAACAAATCCGAGTTCTTCCATCTCTTTTTTATCATATATATTACGTCCGTCCAACACAATCTGCCGGGACATCGTTTTCTTGATAACGGCCCATGAAGGCAGACGGAATTCTTTCCATTCGGTAACCAGCATCAACACATCAGCATCCAGTACGGCATCATACATATCGCAAGCATAATAGATAGTATCACCAATCCTGCGCTTACATTCTTGCACGGCAGCCGGATCGTATGCGCGTACTTTACAACCTGCTTTCAGCAATTTATCGATCAGGACTAATGCCGGAGCCTCACGCATATCATCCGTTTCCGGTTTAAATGCCAATCCCCACAAAGCAACAGTCTTACCCTGCAAATCACCATTAAACTGTTTCATTAACTTTTCGAACAAGACGCTTTTTTGGTTCTCATTCACTTCTTCCACAGCCGTAAGTACCCGCATGGTATAACCATTCTGTTCTGCTGTTTTAATCAATGCCTTCACATCTTTGGGGAAGCAGGAACCACCATATCCGATACCCGGGTACAGAAACTTACGTCCGATACGAGTATCCGAACCGATCCCACTACGCACCATATTCACATCCGCACCAACAATCTCGCACAAGTTTGCAATATCATTCATAAAGCTTATACGGGTTGCCAGCATCGAATTTGCCGCATATTTAGTCATTTCCGCAGACGGAATATCCATGAAAATCACACGGAAATTATTCAATAAGAATGGTTTATATAGTTTGGACATCAATTTCTCCGCACGTGCCGACTCCACTCCCACTACCACGCGGTCCGGGCTCATAAAGTCACTGATAGCATTTCCTTCTTTAAGGAATTCCGGATTAGAAGCCACATCAAAATCAACCGTCACGCCTCTCTTATCCAGTTCTTCCTGAATAACCGCACGAACCTTACTGGCAGTGCCTACCGGAACGGTACTTTTGGTAACTACCAATTTATACTGTTTCATATTGCGACCAATGGTACGGGCCACCTCCAATACGTATTTCAAATCAGCGCTGCCATCTTCATCCGGAGGAGTTCCAACTGCACTGAATATAACTTCCACTTCATCCAGACAACTTTCCAATGAGGTAGTAAACTTCAATCGCTTTGCTTTCATATTACGGAGCACCATCTCTTCCAATCCATTCTCATAAATCGGCATATTCCCCTTTTGCAAAGATTCGATTTTCTCCTTATTCGTGTCTACGCACGTTACATTCACGCCAATTTCGGCAAAGCATGTACCTGATACCAGCCCCACATACCCTGTTCCCACGATTGCAATTTTCATACTTAATCTATTGTTTGTTTAGAAATTCATTCAAAATAAGCGGCATCTTTAAAGGCAGTTCCCTCTCTGTCTTTCGCAGATAATAACATTTGCGACTCTGCCAACGGCCAGTCGATCCCCAATGTTTCGTCATTATATAAAATAGAGGCTTCCGCTTGCGGAGCATACTTGTTATCTACCTTATATGTAAAAACAGCTTCTTCACTCAAGACAGCAAAGCCATGAGCAAAACCACGGGGAATAAAAAATTGTCTCTTATTTTCTTCACTAAGCAATACACAAACATGCTTTCCAAACGTAGGCGATGATTTACGCAAATCAACGGCAACGTCGAGCACTTCTCCTTTAAGAACACGAACTAGTTTCGCCTGACTATGTTCTCCTTTTTGATAGTGCAATCCACGCAATACACCAAAAGATGATTTCGACTCGTTGTCCTGTATAAAGTTTACGGGACCAATATTGGCTTCAAACTCTTCTTTCTTATAGGCTTCCATAAAATAGCCCCGTTCATCGGAGAAAACTCTAGGCTCGATCAGCCATACTCCGTCTATTTCTGTCTGTATATAGTTCATTATTGATAGTGATAAATAAAACGATGCAAAAGTAGTGAATTTTTCGAAGTTTTCTGGGATATATTCAATTTATCTCTTAATTTTGCAGACATGATTGAATTGGCACAACATATAGAGACTTTACTACTGGAAAACGACTGCGTCATTGTTCCGGGATTTGGTGGTTTTGTAGCGCATTATTCGCCCGCAACCCGCGTAAAGGAAGAAAATATATTTTTACCTCCTACCCGTACAATCGGTTTTAATCCTCAATTAAAACTGAATGACGGCGTACTGGTGCAATCTTATATGTCAGCATACGACACAAGTTTTGCTGACGCCAGCCGTATAGTAGAAAAAGAAGTAAACGAATTTATCGGTCTCCTTCATGAGGAAGGGAAAGCCCATCTGGATAATATAGGCGAGATTCAATCTAACATTTATGGTAACTACGAGTTCGTTCCTTATGATTATAAGATAACAACTCCTTCATTGTATGGTCTCGACTCTTTTGAAATACATGAACTTTCGGCTCTGCAGCAGAAAGAAAAAGTATTGATACCGACTTATCCGGAAAAGGAAAAGAAGACTTTTGAAATTAGTATCAACCGTGCGTATCTCCGCAATGCTGCAGCAATGATTGCTGCCATCGTACTGTTCTTTGCCTTTTCAACTCCGGTAGAGAATACCGATGTTCAAAAGAACAATTATGCACAGTTATTGCCCAGCGAGCTTTTTGAGCAAATAGAAAAGCAATCGGTTGCAATAACTCCTGTTTATGTTAAGAACGATGCTGCGCAACAAGCAAAGAAGTTTTCTGCTTCTTCCGCTTCAACCAAAACTTCATCTGCTAAAAAGCATACAACGGATAAAGCCAAGACTTCCAAACCGATTGCAGTAAGAGAAGTGAAAGTGGTAAAACAGGAAACAGCGGCTCCTGCTCCTGCGGTGAAATCTCAAGAAAGTGCAAATCATCCTTTTCATATCATTGTGGCAGGAGGAATCAGCCTGAAAGATGCAGAAGCTATTGCAACCCAATTAAAATCAAAAGGATTTGCTGATGCAAAAGCTCTGAACACTGATGACAAAGTACGTGTCAGTATCAGTTCATTCAACAACCGTGATGAAGCGACCAAGCAATTACTTGAGCTAAGAAAAAACGAAACTTATAAGAATGCCTGGTTACTGGCTAAATAAAAAACCCTTTTAAAAAGCATGAAACGAGTTCTTTGTCCTAAATGTGAGAATTACCTTTTTTTTGATGAAACCAAATACAGCGAAGGCCAATCGCTGGTATTTGAATGCGAACATTGTGGCAAGCAATTCAGTATCCGGTTAGGAAAAAGTAAAGTAAAGGCTCTTAGAAAGGAAGAAAACCTGGAAGAAGAAGCTGAGGCTCATAAAGAAGAATTCGGATATATTACGGTTATCGAAAATGTATTTGGTTTCAAACAAGTACTTCCCTTGCAGGAAGGTGACAATGTCATAGGCCGCCGTTGTGTAGGAACAAACATTAATACTCCCATTGAAAGTGGTGATATGAGCATGGATCGACGCCATTGCATCATCAATATAAAGCGTAATAAGCAAGGAAAGCTAGTCTACACATTACGAGATGCTCCTAGTCTCACAGGTACTTTCCTCATGAATGAGATTCTGGGAGATAAAGACCGTGTACGCATTGAAGATGGCGCTATTGTGACAATTGGAGCTACTACATTTATTTTGCATACGGCTGAACAAGAATAATAAATAACTTGATAATAAAAAATAGCGCCACTTGTTCAGAGGACAGTGGCGCTATTTTTTTATTTAGTCTTCTAATTACAGAATACCTTTAACGGTCTCAAGCATACCTTTTCTCCTGAATAGAATCCAGATCAGCTTTTACAGCTGCTGTCAATCCCGGAATCTTATTCAAATCTTCTCCCCAGATAAAATCTGCAGCCAGAACACCTTCGGCAACTTTCTTTGTGCAACCTGTTGCCCAAAGTTCTTTCAGCAGGTTCATGATTTCAGGAGCATCATTCGGAACAATTTCAGCACCATCAGCACGTACACCACCTTTATAATAAGTAATGATAGCGGCTAAACCAAGTACCAGTCCTTTAGGAAGTTCCCCTTTACGTTCCAGATAAGTCTTCAATCCCGGAAGATCACGAGTTTCATATTTCGGGAATGAGTTAAGCATAATGCTTGTTACCGCATGATCCACGAATGGATTGTTGAAGCGTTCCAATACATCATTTGCAAATTTCTCCAACTCATCCTTCGGCAAGTTCAAAGTTTCCATCAGTTCGTCAAACATTACCTTGTGGATATATTTGCCAATCACTTCGTGCTGGCAAGCATCACGTACAATATTCACTCCCGAGAGATAGGCAACCGGAGAAAGAACAGTATGCGGGCCATTCAACAAAGTAACCTTACGTTCGTGATAAGGAGCTTCTGACGGAACAAACAATACATTCAGCCCTGCCTTATCAGCCGGGAATTCTTTTGCCACTTCCTGCGGAGCTTCAATAACCACAAATGGAAAACTTCAGCCGAACAACCAGATTATCATCATATTGCAGTTTTCTTTGATAGCAGCAATATCCTTGCGCGGGAATCCCGGAACAATACGGTCTACCAATGTTGCATATACACCACAAGCTTCTTCAAACCAAGTTTTAAACTCATTACCCAGGTTCCACAATTCAATATATTGATAAATTGTTTCTTTCAACTTATGACCATTCAGGAAAATAAGCTCGCAAGGGAAAATAATCAAACCTTTTGTCTTATCACCATTGAATGTTTTAAAACGATGATAGAGTAATTGAGTCAGCTTACCCGGATAAGATGAAGCAGGAGCATCCTCAAGTTTACAAGCCGGATCAAAAGCAATACCAGCCTCTGTAGTGTTTGAAATAACAAAACGCATTTCAGGTTGCTCTGCCAACTTCATAAACTCGTCATTTTGAGTATATGGGTTTAAAGCGCGGCTGATTACATCAATCATTGTCAAGCTGTTAACAGCCTCTCCTTTATCCAATCCTTGAAGGTTTACATGATAAAGATCATCCTGTGCATTCAGCATATCGACCATACCTTTATCAATCGGTTGAACCACTACTACACTGCTGTTGAAGTCAGTCTTCTGGTTCATGTTATAAATAATCCAATCTACAAATGCACGTCAAAAAGTTACCTTCGCCAAATTGGATAATACGCTCCGGACGTTGTATTTTAGGAGCAGTTTCTTTGTTTAATGCTTTCATGTTAGTTGTAATTTATAAAGTTGATATTATACAAATTCAAAATAAAAATCAATATTTTCCTTTATCAGGATATCAATAGGCATGTATTTTACAGGTTCAACAGACTTCTTAAACACGACATGGTCGCACAACGCCTTCACCCCACAATATCCCTGCAGCCCCGGACGTTGTCCGATCAGATAATGCACATCACCGGATTTCAGCAATTCCACGTTTGCTTTCAGAAGGTCATATCCTATCAACCCCTTCATGCTACGTCCCGCATGACGAAGATACTCTCCCAACTGATACACTCTGGAATTAAATACAACTCCCAGTAAAGCCTTCGGATGCGCCTGAAAAAACTCATCCAATGTCTGTTGGTTACTTTCCTGATCGGATTTATTAAGTACTACCTCATGGATTACCAAGTTATTATATTCTTCGGCAATGTAACTCATAAAACCATCCAAACGGCGTTGCATCTGTATTTCAGCCGGATTATCTTTATTGTTACTTAAAAACAAAACCAACTCCTGGCCTTCTCCTGCCGAATAATTGCGCATCAATATTTTCGCTGCGATATATCCGCTCTTATATGAATCCTGCCCGATATACGTCAACGCTTTCGCTTCTTCCATATTGAAATCGACAAAAGCATAAGCAATCTTATTTTCCTGTAAATAGGCTGTCAGCGCCAGTGTCTCTTCCCGAAAATTCGGAGAAATCAATACCGCATCCACATTCTTTTCTTTTATAGAAAGGCAGGCTTCCTGATAACTCTTCTCATCCCCATGGTGATAGCACAAATAATCTATACTCACATTAAAAGGACGTAATTCTTGCCGGGCACGCTCAATCCCCCCTACTACCGAATGCCAATAATCATGCTCTATATAATAAGGTATCAAACAGAGGAAAGAATATTTCTTTTTAGCAGCCAAACCGATAGCAAATACATTGGGCTGATAATGAATCTCATCCAATACCTTTTGTACTTTAGCCTTGCTTTGAGGAGATACGTCGCCGCGATTGTTCAACACCCTGTCAACCGTTCCGGCGGAAACACCGGCCATACGGGCAATGTCTTTAATGGTATAGTTCTGGTCCTCCATAGTGCTAAAACTTAAATATTATAAATAATCGCTGCAAATATACGAATTATTTTGTTACTCCAAGTAAATTTTCTATTTTTGTGTTCGATAACGGTTAATAAAACTAAAACGAAGATTTACACCTATTAGCTTTAAAATCAATACTATATAGGTATAAATGCAGAAAGTAATAATTTTATATACTAAAAACACAGTAATAATGAAGAACTTCATGGACGAAAACTTCTTGCTGCAAACAGAAACTGCGCAAAAGTTGTATCACGAGCATGCGGCTAAAATGCCGATCATCGACTACCACTGTCATCTAATCCCCCAAATGGTAGCTGACGACTACAAGTTTAAATCACTGACTGAAATCTGGTTGGGTGGCGACCACTACAAATGGCGTGCAATGCGTACAAACGGTGTAGACGAACGTTTCTGTACGGGAAAAGATACCACAGACTGGGAAAAATTTGAAAAATGGGCGGAAACAGTACCTTACACTTTCCGCAACCCATTGTACCACTGGACTCACCTTGAACTGAAAACGGCATTTGGTATCAATAAAATATTGAATCCACAAACCGCACGTGAAATTTACGATGAATGTAACGAGAAACTGTCTCAACCCGAATATTCAGCTCGTGGAATGATGCGTCGTTATCATGTAGAAGCCGTTTGCACAACGGATGATCCTATCGATTCATTGGAATATCATATCAAAACACGCGAAAGCGGATTTGAAATCAAGATGTTACCAACATGGCGTCCTGATAAGGCTATGGCTGTAGAAGTCCCTGCAGATTTCCGCAGTTATGTAGAAAAACTGGCAGAGGTAAGTGGCGTTATCATCTCCAACTTTGATGATATGATCGCTGCTTTGCGCAAACGTCATGACTTCTTCGCAGAACAAGGCTGCCGTCTGTCTGACCATGGTATTGAAGAATTCTACGCAGAAGATTATACAGATGCTGAAATCAAAGCCATCTTTAATAAGGTATATGGTGGCGCAGAATTGACCAAGGAAGAAATTCTGAAATTCAAATCAGCAATGCTTGTGATCTTCGGTGAAATGGACTGGGAAAAAGGATGGACTCAACAATTCCATTACGGCGCTATTCGTAACAATAACACGAAGATGTTTAAATTACTGGGTGCTGATACAGGTTTCGACTCTATCGGTGAATTCACAACTGCCAAAGCAATGGCTAAATTCCTTGATCGCCTAAACACTAATGGCAAATTGACTAAAACAATCCTTTATAACCTGAACCCATGCGCCAACGAAGTAATTGCAACAATGCTGGGTAACTTCCAGGATGGTTCTATCCCGGGAAAAATCCAATTTGGTTCCGGATGGTGGTTCCTCGATCAAAAGGATGGTATGGAAAAACAAATGAATGCTTTGTCAGTACTCGGTCTTTTGAGCCGCTTCGTAGGTATGTTGACCGACTCTCGTTCATTCCTATCCTACCCGCGTCATGAATATTTCCGCCGTACATTGTGTAACCTGGTAGGACGTGACGTAGAAAACGGAGAAATTCCGGCATCTGAAATGGATCGTGTAAACCAAATGATTGAAGATATCAGCTACAACAATGCCAAGAACTTCTTCAAGTTCTAATAGATAGTAGTTACACTATAAAAAAATACCGCTACCAAAGTCGAATATAGCTTTGAGTAGCGGTATTTTTTATTCCTATAGCTGAACTGTAACAACAAAGACTCTTAACAAAAAGGAGAACCTTTTAAGTTCTCCTTTTAATAATCTTTGTACACCCTCAGGGACTCGAACCCTGGACCCATTGATTAAGAGTCAATTGCTCTACCAGCTGAGCTAAGAGTGCAACATTTTATTTTTATTGCAACGTCGAATTTGTACACCCTCAGGGATTCGAACCCTGGACCCACTGATTAAGAGTCAGTTGCTCTACCAACTGAGCTAAGAGTGCTTAATTCCTCGTTTGCGGTTGCAAAAGTAGGTCTTTTATTTTATTTGACCAAACAATCATGCAGCTTTTTTACTATCTTTTTTTCGTCTTTATTCGAACACATAAAGCTCGGAAGGCGTATTTCGCTTTAAAGCAAGTAGTTGCACATCTTTGCCTACAATTACACCTTTGTTCTTTAATTTCCATTCCACCGTTTTATAAGCCAGCTCCGGGTGATTATTGTCTTTACTTAAATGGCATAACCAGATATATCGCAAATGTTCAGTAATATTTTCCGCCAGAAACTCTGCAGTATCAGAGTTACTCATGTGTCCGGTTTTACTTGCAATCCGTTCTTTCAGATATTGAGGATAAGGCCCCATTTTGAGCATTTCCTCATCGTAGTTGGCTTCAAGTATCAGATAATGGGCTTTACTGATATAATGAGCAGCTGTAGGAGTAATCTCTCCAAGGTCGGTTAAGAAAGAAAAGACTTTGCCATCAATTTCAATGCAATACCCCACATTGTCCGTTCCATCGTGTGGCACTTCAAAAGATTCGATGTGAAAATCTTCCAGCGTCATAGGCTCTTGCTTTTCCAGATAACGAACTGACGAGCTAAGTTTCTCCGTCATACAATAGCTACGATTAATTCCAGCATGAATACGTGCGGTTGTATAAACAGGAATATTCATTTTTTCTCCCAGATTACCCACTGCTTTAATATGGTCAGCATGATCGTGCGTTATAAATACCGCACGAATACTATCCATCACGATATTATAATCTTTCAGTGATTTTTTGATAGTACGTATGCCGATTCCGGCATCTATCAGTATCCCATAGGTTTCAGTGCCCAGATAATAACAGTTCCCGCTACTGCCACTCGCCAGGCTTATAAATTTTACTTTCATGTTTTATCCTCTTTATTAAAATGCAAAATGCCGTCAACTTTTACAGCAAAGTGACGGCAAATATACATAAAAAAGCAGAGAATTACCGAGAAGCCTCCTTCTTTTTGTCGATGGATTCGGTGATTTTTGCAAATAATAGTAGCGCTACAGCGGCAATCAGGCCTATAGCAGCAAAGTAATACCATATATAATGGGCATTTCCACTAGCTGCCTCCCATGCTTCCCGCGTCTCGAACAAAGCCGGATCCGGACAATATTTAGTGAGCAGAATTCCCGCCAGACCAAAACCGAAAATGGAAGAAAGGAATGAATGCAAATGACTGAATCCTAAATACATACCTTCCTCTCCCTTAGGAGCCTGCAGAGAGAAATACTCCAGATACCGCGGCGAAATGAAACATTCGGCAAGCGCCTGTACAACAATACCCGCAATCATCATCAGAGTAATATTGCTCATACCTGTAATAAGATCATTACCCAACAAATTTCCACATGCCATCAGTAATGCCGAAATAGGAATCAAAAACATTCCCACATTCATCGAAGTAATCGCACTGCGTTTGGACATCAAACGAGTGATAAAACTAACGCAGCAAACCACCACAAACGGATTCACGTTGGCAATCCAACCCGGTTTTGCCGTCTCTCCAGCCATACGAATCACATATTTAGGCATAGTGGCATAAAGTTGCTGTTGTACCATCCAGAAACCTGTAACAATCAAAATAAGAATCAATAAACGCCAGTTTGTGATGATTCGCATAAATCCCTGTCCAATCTCATGGAGACTTTTTCCTTCACCTGCCGTATGCGTCGATTTATAAAGAAGAATAACAGCAAGTAAAGCAACTATTGTCATCGCACCGGAGAAATAATTAATATAGATATACGCTTGTTCACCAATGACATTACGCAAAGGATCGATAATCGTTTTACCGGTGAAAGCACCCACATTTACCATCATATAAAATATGGAATAACCACGGGCACGGGTTGCTTCCGTTGTTTCTTTAGCCACAGAAGCGGAGATAATGGACTTAATGAAAGAACCTCCCACCATAAGTACAAACAAAACCGGCACGATGATCCACCGGGTATAGCTATCAGGCAAACCATTAAATTGAGTAGTGGCACCATAACTAACCAAACCGGCAGCTTCCAGTAAAGTGGGCAGTACACCCAACCCTAAATATCCGATGGATAATAAGGAAAATGCTATAATCATTGATTTCCGGAAACCGATCTTGTCAGCATAAGCACCCGAAAAATATAGGAAGCAAATATAATCCTCCGGAAGAAAAGACCGGAAATCATACTTGCTTCGAAATCATTAAAACCTAAAATGGAAGATAGATAAATAGTGAGAACGATAAAAACGGCATAATATGCCATACGCTCAAACAGTTCGACTGTGTTGCTGACCCAAAATGCTCTCGTAAAGCCTTTAGCAGCACGCTGAGGGGAATTGTTCATGTATTTATATTTTTATTAAAATGTTAATTTGAGACAAAGATACGTTTTTTTGGCTTACTGTCCGTATCTTTGTTCCAAATTAGGTAATTAAAAACTATGATTATAGCTGTTGATTTTGACGGAACGATTGTAGAACATCGTTATCCACGTATTGGTGAAGAGATTCCATTCGCTGTTGACACATTGAAGTTATTGCAACAAGAAAAGCATCGTTTAATACTGTGGAGTGTGCGTGAAGGAGCACTTCTGGACGAAGCTGTCGAATGGTGTAAAGCCAGAGGTTTAGAATTTTATGCCGTTAATAAGGATTATCCTGAAGAGCAGAAAGGCCATCAGGGATTCTCTCGAAAGTTGAAAGCCGACATGTTCATTGACGATCGAAATCTGGGTGGTTTACCAGACTGGGGAGTCATTTACGAAATGATTAAAGAGAAAAAGACGTTTGCAGATATCTATAGCCAAAACGGAGAAGAAGAAAAAACATCCCTGAAAAAGAAGAAAAGATGGCTGCCTTTTTAGGAAGCTGATAAATATCAAACTAATAAAATAGAAATGCACTCTTATCTGACATGATTAGAGTGCATTTCTATATTCATAAATGATTTATCATTCAACATTGAATCGCAATTTGCTACGCTTCTTTATTTTCCCACTTTTCCCTAAACTCCCATAATTGCTCAATAGTGGGATGAAAAGTCGGATTCTCCCAGTTTCTGGAAATCATTGCAATCAAAGATTCCAAATACGATTTACCATCAATAATGGTAGTACATTTATTGACCTGATATCTTTCTGTTGGATAATTCTTTGTCTCAATCATCTTTTTTGCCCAGTTCAATAATTCCTGAACAGCTTCATTGTCATAAGTATGTTGTGCCATATCTTTAGAATTTTCCGCAAAGATACAAAGTTTATTTATTCATAAATAAAGTTGTTCGTTTCTTTTTACTATAAAGATTCCATTTTAAATTTATACCTTTACGTCCAATATACTCAATTAGACTAACTAATAGAAACAATAATTATGAAGAAAATTTTCATTTTAGTATGTTCATGTGCTCTTTTGGCAGCATGCAACAATAGCGCGAAAACAAACAAGAGTGCCGGTGCAGACAGTACTTCAATCGAAGTAACCGATATCCATAATGCGGAAAATTCACTTGATTACGAAGGAACTTATAAAGGAGTTTTCCCCGCTGCCGATTGTCCGGGTATTGAAACAACCCGACATTAAATCCGACAAAACATTCAGCCTCCATTCCGTATATATCGATAGAGACAGCTCATTTGACGAAAAAGGTACATATACTTTAAAAGACAACCTATTGACTCTTAATGAAGAAGGCGGAGAACTTTCTTATTATAAAGTAGAAGAAAATCATTTACGCAAACTAACAATGGATAAACAAGAAATAACCGGAGAACTTGCAGACCATTATGTTTTAAATAAGGAATAAGGTCCAAACAAATTTTGCTATCAATAGAGAACAAATTCAATATTTTTTATGTTTATATAAATAGATATAAACTTAAAAATAGAACAACTTATGATTTATAGTTTTATTTCCCACAAAATCGAATACAACGAAAGTATCTTTGTTGCTATTGGCTGTCCGGATCATCTTCGGTATATTATTAATGAACCACGGTATCCAGAAATGGAGTAACTTCCAGGAGATGTCAGCAGTATTTCCTGATCCGCTTGGAATAGGAAGTCCCCTATCTCTCGGATTAGCAATTTTTGGCGAACTCGTATGTTCGATGGCATTTATCATCGGATTCCTGTATCGCTTGGCAATGATCCCGATGATTTTCACAATGATAGTAGCCTTCTTTGTTGTTCATGCTAATGACGTATTTGCGGTTAAAGAGCTAGCTTTCATCTACTTAGTAGTATTTATATTGATGTATATTGCCGGTCCCGGTAAATTTTCAATAGACCATATCATAGGAAACGAATTGTCACGGCGGAAGTCAAGAGTATACAAAAATTAGAAATAACAGCCCCGATTAATTAAAAATATTATATTTGCATACACATAAGAGAGAAATTATCAATATTTTTTATTAATCAAAAACATTTTAACATGAAAAGAGGAAAACTGACTTTAGTCGCGGTTGTACTTAGTGGTAGCTTATTATTCAGTTCTTGTGTAGGATCATTCGGCTTATTCAACCGCCTGTCTTCCTGGAATCAATCAGTTGGAAACAAGTTTGTAAACGAACTCGTATTCCTTGCTTTCAACATTGTTCCGGTTTATGGTGTAGCTTACCTGGCTGATGCTTTAGTTATCAACTCAATCGAATTCTGGAGTGGCTCCAATCCGATGGCTAATGTAGGTGACGTAAAGAAAGTAAAAGGAGAAAACGGCAACTACATGGTGAAAACTCTTGAGAATGGATATTCCATTACTAAAGAGGGCGAAACTGCTTCAATGGACCTGATCTACAACAAAGAAGCCAACACATGGAATGTCGTTGCAAACGGTGAAAGCGCTGAATTAGTAAAAATGAACAATGATGGCACTGCTGATTTGTTCTTGCCAAATGGCGAAAAGATGAATGTAACGCTGGATGCTCAAGGCATGCTGGCAGCACGCCAGGCTACAATGAGCAATTTTATGTTTGCCGCCCGCTAAAAATAAAAACAAATACGAAGGAGATGAAACATCATATAGGAGTTTCATCTCCTTTTTCAATCTTATCTTCTTCTATCAAGAATCTTTTGTACTATGAATAAACTACATACACTTATCTATTCTGTTCTAATCTTCACCTGTCTATCTTGTCAGCAACAGACTCCTCAAACTCAAATAGAACAGACAGCCATAGATTTTTGTGAAGCCTTTTATAATTTCAATTATCCGGTCGCCAAAGAATGGAGCACGCCTTCTTCTCAATCTTATCTTAGTTTCTTAGCATCTAATGTCGGGCAACCCCATCTGGAGCAACTTAAGACACGAGGCGCTGCAAAAGTTTCTGTTATTTCAAGTGAGATAGATGCTAATTTAGAAGAAGCGTCGGTTGTCTGCCAAATCAAAAATGCATTCGTCATTCATCCCATCGGAGGAAAAATGGAATACGTAAGTTCCCTGCAAGATACGCTCGAATTAGTAAGAGTAAATAATAAATGGCTGATTAGAAAGGATATCCCACAGCAAAATGGAAAGCAAAGTCACGACTGAACTTAGGATGAATGATGGGGAAATGCTCTTTCCTCGTTTCATAGGCAGGATTGACAGCTTTCATACCTCCGTCAAAACGAAGAATGAAGAAATCCAGATCCAGACGAAGCCCTAATCCGTAGGCCACTGCTATTTGCTTATAAAACCTATCAAACTTGAAAACCCCTCCCGGTTGATTGGCATAACTCCGGATGGTCCAGATATTACCAGCATCAATAAATACCGCCCCCTGAAACTTCCAGAATAACTTGCTTCGGTATTCAATACTGGCATCCAGCTTGATATCACCGGACTGATCGAGCAAATTCCCATTTCCTGCAAAAGAGCCCGGTCCCAAATCGCGAACACTCCATCCGCGGACACTATTGGCTCCACCAGAGAAATATTGTTTCTCAAACGGAATAGTCTTCGCATTCCCGTAGGGTACAGCAATTCCCACACCAGCATGAAACGCAAAAGAGTTACGATAATCGATTCTGATATTCTTAGCAAAATCAAACTCCCCTTTCAGATATTGAGCATAAGGAATTCCCAGAATAGCGTATTCACCATTACTGTTCTTCCGAATGTTTGCAGCCTTTGACAGAGCATACATTACATTTCCCGCCGATTCGAAATTAAAACGGATGGAGTATGAATTAGAAGCAATCGTATTATTGATAATCGATCCTCCCACGCTATTATAATTATAGCTATATCCCATATTTATAATCAGTCGATCCTGATAATTATACTGGAATATATGGTTCTGTCCTTTATTTATATAGTCTTCTTTAAACCTTTCAGAGATACGGGGCAAATAAAGGAAAGCAATATTTATCAAATCAATACGGTGTTGTATCTTCTGACGTTGTGTCCACTTGTAACTCCAGTTAGCAGAAGCCATCGTACGCAAGAACTCCGGTCGCAACTGATAATTATACTGTAAACCAAACTCTGTTGTAGCCCTGATTTTCCGTTTAAAATCAGAGGAAATGAATGGGAACAGGAAATTAGGAAAGTTGATACTCGTTTCCACTCCATACTCCGTATAGTTATTATTTGAATAGCCTGCCTGAAGCCCGGAAATAACCTCATACGCTCCACGGAATTTTATCATAAACGTTTCCGACCCGCGAAAGAGATTCCTATTCTGGAAAGAAACGGAAGCTGCCGCTCCCAAGTCACCGGCAGAATTGGTTCCCTCTACCTCAAAGGATACCGATTTATGCTTGCTCTTAGTCAACATCACGTAACAATCGAGCATTGTTGAATCTCCAACTTGAGTCTCGATAAAACGGATATTCGTATATTTCAATGCAGACAAACGCCCGAAACTGGAATAAGTTTGCTGCACATCACGCTCATTAAACAAATCGCCGGAAGCAAACCGGAGGTTATCCGTAAGCACTTTAGGACGTAAATAGAGCTTATCCTTATAGTAAATCGGATATCCCTTATAATGAACCGAATCATTAATATCCACACTGCTCAAGGCAGAAGACTGCAAAACGTCATAATCCGTAATAAAATTAATCTTATTGATCCAATATTGCTGATGTGCCCTTGCCGAATCACTCGCATGCGCTTTATACATCTGCAAATGTTGAGTCAGATCTACATTATAAGTATTACGAACCGTATCGGCCGTATATCCGATATAATCCTTATTAAATTTATAATAGCCATTCCGAAGCAACTTATTCGTGATACGTTGTCTGTCCGCATCCAATACATTCACATCCAAATACATTCCTTCCTTCAACAAGCTTCTGGCAGAATCCTGTTTGAGAAGAGAGGCTATTTTAGGATCATAAATATCATATTTGATAGATTGAACAACGTAGGGTTTGCCGGTCGTTACATCATAATACAGCTTAATCTTTTTCTTTTTTATTTTAGTCGAACGCTTCACGGTTGCCGCCATATATCCCATATTGTGCACAGCCTTAGTGATCTCTTCTTCAGAGCGTTTCGCTTCGTCCTCGCTATATATTACAGGAGCATCCCCTATCCTTCTTAAAAATTTGTTTCCCCATTTGGTCGAATCACGCCCCGACAGATTATATACATAAAGTTGGGTCTTTATCAGACTGAACCACTTGGCATTAGGATTTTGGCGAACATACATGCGCAAGGAAGAAGGCCGTATATTTTTTTGGTCCGTACGAATTTTGACTTCATCCAGCAAATAAGATCCATCCGGCACAAACTTAGTGGTAGTACACGAAGCAAGTGACAAGACAGCAGCAGAAGCAAGCAAATAAAGAAAATTTCTCCTCATACGGTTTTACATCGATAGTATGAAAAATGCGCTTACAAAGATAAATTATATTTTCCGACGGGGAAAATAATTTAAGAAAAAGAGAGGAAAGTAAGGATAGATTGGAAATATCTTTATAGCTTTGCAAAAGAATATCAAATCTATGGCATCATTAAGTAAAAACAAAATAAAGTATATCCACTCGCTGGAACTGAAGAAAATACGTAAAGAAGAGCGGGTATTTCTGGCTGAAGGTCCTAAATTGGTAGGTGATTTACTCGGACATTTTCCCTGTCGTTTTTTAGCAGCCACTCCCTCCTGGTTTCAGGAGCATCCGGGTATTGACGCAAATGAACTGGTAGAAGTTTCACAGGAAGATCTTTCACGGGCCAGTTTATTGAAAACTCCCCAACAAGTACTTGCTATTTTCGAACAACCACAATATACTTTGGATCCGGAGGCAGTTCGTTCATCACTTTGCCTTGCATTGGACGATGTGCAGGATCCCGGAAATCTAGGTACCATTATCCGTTTGGCCGACTGGTTTGGCATCGAACATATTATCTGCTCGCAGAATACGGTAGATGTATATAACCCTAAGACCATACAAGCCACTATGGGTGGAATTGCACGGGTGAAAGTACATTATACTTCCCTCCCCGATTTTATCCGGTCGCTCGGAGATACTCCTGTGTTCGGTACGTTCCTGGATGGAAAAAACATGTATGAACAACCATTGTCTGCCAATGGATTGATCGTAATGGGAAATGAAGGGAATGGCATAGGGAAAGAGGTAGCCACATTAATCAATAGAAAATTATATATCCCCAATTATCCGGCAGGCCAAGAGACATCCGAGTCTCTGAATGTAGCCATTGCTACCGCAGTAATCTGTGCCGAGTTCCGTCGACAGGCTGCATGGAAGTAAAATCAAAATGATAAAATAAATAAGGAAATAAAGCTTCCCCCTTCTTTTCTGCTTCCTGCAGATACTCATTAAAACATTGGGAAGATTGATGCGAAACACTGGCACTGGGAAGATTAATTTGAAACACTGGGATGTTTTTTAAAATCATCCCAGTGTTTTTTATTTCTTCCATCTGACTTTCAGAAAGCAGCACAATCACTCCCGGCATCCATTCAACCGATTCAATCTCTTCGGTCAATGGGAACACACCTCGGACAACTCCTTCGTCAGTGATCTCCACTACCTGCTGCTTCATATATCCGACGGCAGGTATCAGCAAATAATGAGAAGCAAAGCGTTTCATTACAATCAGTTGTTTGAACGTCTTTGTTGTTGCTGCCTGCGTTGATTCATCTGGCGTTCTTTTCTTTGCTCTATCCGTTCCTTTTGGATATGCTGTTCCACCTGAATCTGCTCCGGCTTCTTCTCACGATGAGTTCCCGTACGACGACGGTTCATCTCTTCCGGTGTCAGACGCTGAATGTCATCTTTATTCTTGTCTATGACCTTATGTAAAGAGTCGGCATTTTCTTTAGTAGCTATCTTCTTCAAAGAATCCGCTTTCAATGCTTCTATCTTATTCAAAGAATCGCGTACGGCAAATGCGAGCGTATCCGTACAATGATAACGAGTCATCATGAAGCGGTCGGCCAATACTGCCCCGCCTTTTTCCTGGCTATCCATCGGATAATAAATGAACCCTTTTATTTCTTTCATCGAACCTAATGTGTCTGCAAACAAACGAATTTGTTGCACACCCGGTTCAGTCACCGTTTTCCAATGATTGATCGTATCTTTCTCATAAATCACCTGCATAGCCATAGTGACACCTCTTAAAGAGTCGGCAAGCATCGGCTCCAGGAAACGATACCGCACTTCCCATACCAGTGTATCCCGGTCTTTGTAGTTAGAGTCGGTCGGCAAAGTAAATACATATTGATTATCCATCATTTCACCGGTCAAACGTACCATACGCTGCCACGGCCAGACATCGATGCTATCACCCTGCTTAGTCATTTTCGGTTTCTTATCACGCTTGGCTATCAGGTCGCCAACAAGTTCCTGTTCGTCTTTCAAGCGTTTTTTCACCTTATCATAAATTTTCGATAAAATCTCTGTGTTACGGGTATACCAAACCATGGATGAGTCAAATGCAGCTTGTGTAGTCCCGTATTTCTTGAAAACGGCGTCGATATACAATGCTTTCTTATAGTTCTCACTATAAGGCAAATTATCTCCCATAGACTTTGCCACATGATAATCATACAGCAAATTCTCCATCTTCGATTCCGAGATTACATCACTGGGTCTTTTCACTTTACACCCGGCTACCGCAAAAACGAACATGCAGATGAGACACAGATGAAACCGAAATCTATTTTTCATGATCCGTAGCTTCCTTTTTATCTTTATCCAGCGAATGATAAGACTCATTCAAATATTTACTATAAAAGAGTAACAAGGCAATGATACCGCAACTGATAGCGGCATCCGCAAAATTAAAGATCGGACTAAAGAATATAAAATGCTCTCCACCCACAAACGGCATCCATGTAGGCCAGTTTGTATCGATAATCGGAAAGTAAAACATATCCACCACTTTTCCGTAAAACCAGGTAGAATATCCACCACCTTCGGGCATGAAACTGGCAATCTGCGAATGAGTGCTTTCATTGAAAATAACTCCATAGAACACGCTGTCTATGATATTCCCCAAAGCTCCGGTCAGAATAAGAGCCACACAGACGATATAACCTGTTTTGAACCCTTTCTTTATGATTTTATAGAGATACCACCCTATCAATGCTACCGCAACAATGCGGAATGTTGTCAGGAATAACTTGCCGAAGATTTCCATACCGAAAGCCATCCCGTTGTTTTCGGTGAAATAGATATAAAACCAATCGGTCACACGTATACTTTCGTGCCAGTACATGTGAGTTTTAATCCAGATTTTAATGATCTGGTCAATAATCAGTACGGAAAAGATAACAAGCAGGGCAATTCTCCCCTTCGTGAATAGTTTCTTCATTTGTTCATCATAAATTAAACATAACGAGCTACAAGTTGCCGTGCGTAAACATTGCGCAGCTACTTGTAGCTCGTTACCTACTTGCTATCTGTTATTTTTTACCACTGTTCTTTGCTTCAATGCTTAATGTAGCATGAGGAACAGCACGCAAGCGTTCTGCCGGAATCAACTTTCCAGTCTCACGGCAAATGCCGTACGTTTTATTCTCAATACGTACCAAAGCAGCCTGTAATCCTTGGATAAACTTCAGCTGACGCTGTGCCAGTCGGGTCGTTTCTTCCTTGGAGAGCGTATTAGCTCCTTCTTCCAATACTTTATACGTAGGAGATGTATCGTCGGTATCATTACCATCCAATCCCATCAAGCTCATCTTCAACTGATCATAATCACGTTGAGCCAACTCCAACTTCTCCATAATAATGGCACGGAATTCCTCGAGTTCCGCATCCGAATATCTAGTCTTTTCTGCCATAACTTTACTAGTTTAAAAGGTTAATCAATATTAGTATTAGTCTTTTATCACGTTCACAAACAATGAGAAGTCGTCAAACTCCAGCATTGTTCCGTCTTTCACTTCATCTACAAGTTCAAGAGATGTGCCTAAAACCTGGTTACAAATATAAGTATTATATTCATTTACCGCATCATCTGTTTGCGTATTTTTGGAGATTGTGATCTTTATTTTGTCCGTAATCTCGAAACCGCTTGACTTACGTATATTCTGAATACGGTTCACCAGTTCACGGGCAATACCCTCGCGACGCAGTTCTTCGGTAATGGTCACTTCAAGCGCTACTGTCAGTTTGCCTTCATTGGCAACCAGCCATCCCGGAATATCTTCACTAAAGATCTCGACATCTGATGCTTCAATAACAGCCTCCGCACCATCCAGATTTAATGTATACTTTCCGTTTTTCTCCAATTCACCGATGGCTTCCTGTGACATTTCTGCAACAGCAGCAGCTACTGCTTTCATTTGCTTGCCAAATTTCGGACCTAGCTTTTTAAAGTCACATTTCACTTTTTTCACCAATACACCGGCTGCACCATCAACGAATCTGACTTCTTTTACGTTCACTTCATTCATAATCAGGTTCTTCACAGCTTCGATATGAGCTTTCTGCTCTTCATCTACCACCGGAACCATGATACACTGCAGCGGTTGGCGAACCTTGATATTCACCTTGCGGCGCAATGCCAACACCATAGATGTAACATCCTGTGCCATTTGCATACGGGCTTCCAGTTCCTTGTCTATCATTTCTTCCTGATATTTCGGGAATTCGGCAAGATGGACAGAAACTACATTGTCGCGTCCTGTTGCTGTAATCAAGTCAGTATACAGACGGTCTGCATAGAACGGAGAAATAGGCGCCATCAGTTTGGCAACTGTTTCGAGACAAGTGTACAATGTCTGATAAGCAGACAATTTATCCTGTGTAAATTCACCACCCCAGAAACGTTTACGGTTCAGACGAACATACCAGTTAGACAAATTGTCATTGACAAAGTCGGAGATCAAACGTCCTGCCTTAGTCGGTTCATATTCATTATAGCATGTATCTACCTCCTTTATTAATGTATTCAATACAGACAAGATCCAGCGGTCGATCTCCGGACGTTCTGCCATCGGTACATCCGCTTCTTTATACTCAAATCCGTCTACATTCGCATAAAGCGCAAAGAATGAATACGTATTATATAAGGTACCGAAGAATTTACGACGAACCTCTTCCACTCCTTCAACGTCAAATTTCAGGTTATCCCACGGAGAAGAATTGGTAATCATGTACCAACGCAACGGGTCGGAACCATACTTCTCAATCGTAGTAAACGGATCGACAGCATTGTTAAGACGCTTAGACATCTTGTTACCGTTCTTATCGAGTACCAGACCGTTAGAAATAACAGCCTTGTATGACACACTGTCAAATACCATCGTAGCGATAGCATGCAAGGTAAAGAACCAACCGCGTGTCTGGTCAACACCTTCAGCGATAAAGTCAGCCGGATATACCTGACGGTTATCCAACAGTTCTTTATTTTCGAACGGATAATGGATCTGCGCGTATGGCATAGCACCCGAATCGAACCATACATCAATCAAGTCTGATTCACGCTTCATCGGTTTGCCGTCTTTCGATACCAATATGACGTCGTCTACATAAGGACGGTGAAGATCAATCTTATCATAATTTTCTTCCGAATATTGACCCGGCACGAAACCTTTATCCTTGTATGGATTGGATTTCATAAATCCGGCAGCTACCGATTTCTCGATTTCATTATAAAGTTCTTCTACGGATTCGATACATATCTCATCCGTATTATCTTCTGTACGCCAGATAGGTAGTGGAGTGCCCCAATAACGGGAACGGCTAAGGTTCCAGTCATTCAGATTTTCCAGCCACTTGCCGAAACGGCCGGTTCCGGTAGATTCCGGTTTCCAGTTGATGGTTTTATTCAATTCCATCATTCGCTCCTTGCAAGCGGTAGAACGGATAAACCAGCTATCCAACGGATAATAAAGTACCGGTTTGTCTGTACGCCAACAGTGCGGATAGTTGTGAACATGCTTTTCTATCTTGAAAGCCTTGTTGTCTGCTTTCATCATCATGGCAATGACAATATCCAAAGATTCGGCAGCTTGCGCAGCTTTCTCATCGTATTTACCATCCACCATAAATTGAGGATCATAAGCATTTTTCACCCATGCACCCTGATATTCTTTGTATTTATCTACATCAACACATTCTTTTACGAAATTCTCATCCAGCTCATTCAACAGATAGAATTTACCAGTTAAATCCACCATCGGACGAGTTTCGCCTTTCTTATTAATCATGAAAAGTGACGGGATTCCTGCAGCACGTGCCACATTCGCATCATCCGCACCAAATGTAGGTGCAATGTGAACAATACCTGTACCATCTTCTGTAGTAACATAATCACCCGGTATCACACGGAAAGCCTTATCACTAGGCTTCCAGTTGCCATCTTCGGATACTTCAACCGGTTTCACCCAAGGAATCAGCTGCTCATATTCCATACCGACAAGATCAGTACCTTTATATTCGGCAATCACTTTAAATGGTACAAGTTTATCTCCGGCTTTGTAGTCCTCCAATTTCAGATCAGCAGCTTTTGCATTGAAGTGTACATTCAATAAAGCTTTTGCCAGAACAACCGTGATAGGTTCTCCGGTAT